>Ga0209083_1000001_pt1 | contig 518623 bp, 484 predicted proteins | sample AM7aDNAmetaG_FD_184132 | JGI IMG/M metagenome (GOLD analysis project Ga0209083, IMG submission 184132) | Freshwater microbial communities from Finland to study Microbial Dark Matter (Phase II) - AM7a DNA metaG (SPAdes) (version 3) | ecosystem: Environmental > Aquatic > Freshwater > Lake ...
GCTTAATTATCTCTCCTTCGTCCATAATCCCAATTAAAGAATATTGACATTATATTACTTAATTTTTCTGGTCCAAATGAATTCTGAGGGAATTTTTCAGAGACTTAAGTGGGAGCTAAACACGTACCAAAATCCTATTGTGTATGACGGCACTCTTATGCCTTGCGTCTCAGGCTTGCGCACAACCCGTATCGGATAGTCAAACTAACACCATGGGATCCAGCGGAGATTATCTTAGCCCCAACATCAGCTCCGGCGGATATTACCCTAACTTCCCCTGGTACACTACGGGTGGTTCCTTCTACAGCCAACCATATAGCGACACAACATTCTCGCCATTCACACAGTACTATACAACCACTGGCTTGCCCATCGTGGGTGGGATAATCAGCAACCCGACCAAGTTCGATATAACGCAGAAAACACCTTCCAGTGTATACTACGGCACCGGCCAAGCGTTGCCATACACACAATATGTTTCCACCGTGCCATCCAAGACCAACGACCTCTGGGTTCAGGGAGCAACAAACTGGACACAGTATGTGGTAACTCCAGTCGGAACCTGGATACAGTTGGTCGCCAATGCGCCCGTTGGAGGGCCTGCGGGATTCTATGAAATGACCCAGACCGACACAACCAGTTCGAAGTATAGCACTTACCAGTTCAACCAGGGTTATAACACCATGAACTACAATGCCGACCAGGTTGGAAGACATACGCTGTACTTTGTCGTGAACAACCAGCCCAGCAACGTGGTCGTTGTGGATGTATTTGCCCAGTCTCCAACAGGGACTGGTCTGGAAGGAACCGTTCCGATCACAGGGCAGAACCAGCCAATAGTTCTGGGTGGCAATGGCCAGAACTATTACACACCCAACGGTCTAGCCACCACTACATCCAACGGCCTGACCACCACCACATCCAACGGTCTAACCACTACTACATCCAATGGCCTGACCACCACCACATCCAACGGTCTAACCACTACTACATCTAACGGTCAGACAACCGTTACACCCAGCGGCCTGACTACGACGACCTCCGATGGAACCGGAACTACTGTTACATCCAGCTACAGCTGAATTCAGGAAACAGGAGTGTACAAGAATGGCCAAATTGCTCAATTGGACTACAGTGCTCCTAATACTCGCCCTTATCGTAGCAATAGCGAGAGTGAGTTTCCTGGGCCTGTCGACCCAATTGCTGGTTATAATCCTCATCGTTCTGGCGTTAGTATCGATCATCATAATGGGGCGACACCGGCGCTGGCCTTTTGGACTATAGGCTTGATCAACGATCTCCCGGGTTTCAGGGTCTTGTGACCCTTGGGCCCAGTTACGCTCCGGTGGATTATCGATCAGGGATCGCGGGAGATCAATATGTGTAAGCCATGATCCCACCATGCTTACATATTTATATAAAAAACTTTTTTCCCCACTTAGTTTGAGGTACATTGTTTATCGGCTTCTTTATAGCTGCTTTTGGAAAGCGATAATCGTTTGATGTGTTATTACCCGCAAAGACAACCGAACTGCTTCAAATAGAATAAAAAAAGGAAGGTTGGTTCAAGGTCCGGCGCAGGACTTAAGCGATCGAGAACTCTCGATGAGATAGATAACTTTTGAAGATCCTTAGATCGCAAAGATTATTGTCCAGGCATCTCTAGCAGTTGGTTCCCAATCAGATGGAAACCGTAACATTCAACACCCGCTCGCCTGCAAGCATCGACTCGCGCATGGGCAGCCTCGCCCCCCGGTATGCGCACGCCCCACGAAACCGCGGGATCTGTGCGCGCCCTAAAGTTCCGGTTTTTCGGTCTTGTTAGGAGCGAGCCCAGGTCCTCCCGAAGGCCAAACTGGCTTGATAAGGTCAGAGGTAGCTGGAGTTCCAAAGAACTCTCAATGCAGACGCAAGTAGATAGGAAACCCCAGCTCTCTGGCCTCGGCCTAAGCCGTACTGGCATCGGCTAATTGTGGATTTAGGTCGATGGCCGGAAACTCTTCTTCCCGTTATATTATGCCATCAAATCGTACTTTCTCTTATCCAGTTTGCCTGCTCACAGCTTTCAGATCCAGCTTGGTGGTCTGGTTCCGGTATACCATGACGGAAGAGGGTATTACGCCGTAATCCGAGGACTGCGCCCCGATGCTATGTTGTGCCGGCAGGACCATTACCCTGTAATTGCCGAGGGCGTCTGTCATTATTCTCGTAGGGTTATAATCGACCGTTATCTCAGCAGAGGCCACTCCCACGCCGTTCTTCAGATTATATACTCTGCCCTCAACAATGCCTAAATCCGCTTGCGAAACATTGTTTGTAGACGACGCTACCGGGGTACTTGCGCGGACGGCTTCCTGGCCTGCAGCCACGTGGATGCTGCTCAGCAGACTCTCTGTAACATTCTCTGGATACGTTGAGGCGATGTTCACGAGCACTGTGCCGACAGAGACCGGGCCACATGTACAGTCCTTGCTGTCCAGCCAGTACTGGGCCTGGTAGAACATGGATCTGGAAGACGCATTACCCAAGCCTGCAGAAGGCATTCCGGAAAGCCTGAAACCGTTCATTTTGTCGATGGTCATCTTCTCTGGGGCAGTGACGTTGATGCCTCTGAGAGCCATTCGCAGTCCTGCAGTCTCCTCGTTCACTCTCAGAGTTGAGGTTGTGAGGTTGTTGTATTGAATTATGCTTACGGATGCACCTGTCGTATTGTTCGTCGATATCACGAGCGGATAGATGGTGGCAGAAGGATAGATCATCGGATTTTGCGACTGGATCTGGTAGCTCAAACTTGTGTTCAAGTTGAACGATACTGTATAAGGTCCGAGCTGATGCATCTCGGGAGCTGCTAGAGCCGCCGAAGATAGCAACAGCATTAAGATTGCTGCAATTGATATTTTCACTGAATTTTCACCTAATATATAATGTCGCTCTTTATAGAAAAGCCTTCCCTGAAGCAAGACCCTCCTGTATTGGAGAAGGCCCCCAAGCAAAGGAGAAGCCAGACTTCTTGGTATCCAATTCGTCGATGAACGCGAATGGCAATTCGCCACCATAGGTTCGCTCATCAGCCCTGTCGGACGCAATTGTTCAAAATATCTGAAGATCTTCATGCCAAACAAAAAGGATCTCAATGCGACAGAAAGAATGCATGCACATTTCTGCGTGATTCTCCGTCGCATCGATAACCGGGTGGTCAAGCACCCCTTCTCAGGTTCCTTCTCTACCAGATGACCGGACGCTCCTCCTCTGGCCTGTACAGCCTGTCACCGGGCTTGATCTCCGGGAAGGCCCGGTAGAACTCGGGCATATTGAAGACCACACCATCAATCCTGAACCTGCAGGGCGAATGAGGATCAGTCAACACCTTGGTCCTCAAAGACTCATTTCTGATAGTCTCTCGCCACATCTGGGCGTTGCCGAGGAAGAATCTCTGGTCTGCAGTGAAACCGTCGATCTTCTTCGTCTCGTTCGGTTGAGCGAGATGGCATGCATAATAGGACAAGGTCAAGCCTCCCATATCAGCTATGTTCTCGCCTAATGTGAGGTTGCCGTTCACATAAAGGCCCGGCAGCGCTTCATACTTGTCGTACTGGCCGACGAGTACCTCTGTGCTGTTGTTGAAGTTGGACCCATCCTGTTCTGTCCACCAGTCTGTCAAATTGCCATTCTTGTCGAACTTCCTTCCCTGATCATCGAAGCCATGGGTCATCTCGTGTCCGATGACGGCACCAATAGCTCCATAGTTGACGGGATCATCGGCGCTGGCATTGAAGAAAGGCGGCTGCAGTATTCCAGCCGGGAAGAATATGGCATTCATCTCGAAGTAGGCATAGGCATTGATGTCTTGAGGTGGCACAAACCAGGTGGCGCGATTTACGGGTTTTCCGGCCTTGTCAAGACCAGAATATCCATGGTCGAACTCGAATTCGCCTGCTCGCAGCACATTCATGACATAGGAATCGTTCTTTATCTCCAGTCCGGAGTAGTTCTGCCATTCTTCGGGATAACCAACCTGAACATCCATAGTCTCCAGCTTATCGAGGGCCTTTACTTTGGTAGCATTCTCCATCCAGGTCAGATTACGAAGCCTGGCCTGAAATGCTGTCTTCAGATTCTTTACCATATCCTTCATCCTGGCCTTAGACTCAGGCTTGAAGTATTGTTGAACGTATATCCGGCCAATGGGCTCTCCCAGGAACGCGTTCTCGGTCTTGAGGACCCTCTTCCAGCGCGGTTCCATCTGCTCCTGGCCGTTTAACTTGCGACCGTAGAAGTCGAAGGATTCGTTCTCAAATTCTGAGGATAGGAACGGAGCAGTGGCCGAAACCAGCTTCCAGCGCAGGAAGACCTTCCAGTCACCCACGCTCTCTGTCTGCATCATCTTGCCCAGCTCCTCTACGAAGGACGGCTGATTGACGTTGATCTCCTTAATATCGGGATAGCCCACATCCACGAGCAGTTCTGTCCAGTTGAAACCTGGTGCCAGGTCCTTCAGTTCCTTTAGAGTCATGCGGTGGTAGGTCTTGACCGCATCTCGATTCTCCACATTCGTGAAGGAGGCATTGGCCAGGCGGGTCTCCATCCTCATGATCGTTTGAGACTCCGTTGAAGCGTTCTGGGATGAGTCTCCCAACAGGACAAACATCTTTGCAACGAATTTGAGATAATTTTCCCGCGTTTTTACCGATTCGTTGTCCAAACGGAAGTAGTAATCTCTATCCGGCAAGCCCAGTCCGGATTGGTAAAGAGTGGCGATCATCACTTTGCTGTTCTTGCTGTCTGGAGATGCATAGAATGAGAAAAACGGGTCGATAATGTAGTATGAAAGCATTTGATCGGAGACCCTCTGAACATCTGCATACGTGGTTATGTTGTCGATTAGCTTTAGCTCTCCATTCAGTGGCGAAAATCCCTGTCGGTTTATCGAATCCGTATCCATGCCACTCTGATATAGCCGGCCTATCTTCCAATCAAGGCTGCTATCCTTGGCAGATGTGTTATTGGAGGCCTGCTCCACCAGCTTTCGAACCTGCTCGACTGTTCTGTCATCTACGATCTTGAACTCGTTATACTTGGTCTTATCAGATGGAACCGGATTCCTCTCGATCCATCTGCCGTTGACGTATTGATAGAAGTCGTCGCCGGGATGGATTGATCGGTCCATGTTACCGGGGTCAAAGGCCGGGGCCTTCTCGTCTTTAGAAGTGTCTGCCGCCATCAGGCACGGCATGAGTGTCAATAGTACCAAAGAGATTAGTGCTATGACGCGAAAAACCCTTCTTGCCAGGGGTGCAAATGTTCTCCTCAACACCATTTCATCATCCTCTTGCATTCAATTGAATTCATTTCCAGATTCCAGTTGGAGAATTCTTCTATAGTACATTCTTATGAAATGATATTATGGAATATAAATATTATCTATCCTTGCGACAAGGAGAATCTAAAAAAGGCTTAAAGAGAGATGCAAGATTGATGGCATTGAGCCTCGAATGCCGAAACCTAGCTGCCATCAATCTTGTATTTTAGTCTCCGTGATGCAATACTACTAAGATATTGTATGCACGAGATTCATTCACCCTGTTGTTGTCTGGGTAAAAACATCCACAACAACCACGTTGCTGGGCTGGTTGTTCACGACAAAGTAGAGCATGTGTCTCCCAACCTGGTCGGCATTGAAGTTCATGGTATTGTAACCCTGGTTGAACTGATATGTACTATACTTTACAGTGCTTGTATCTGTCTGAACGATCTCATAGACGCCCGCTGACCCTCCCAAGGGTGCATTGGCGACCAACTGTATCCAGGTTCCTACTGGAGTTACCACATACTGTGCCCAGTTTGTTGCTCCCTGGACCCAGAGGTCATTGGTATTGGAAGGCATTGTAGATACATATTGAGTGTATGGCAATGCTTGGCCGGTGCCGTAGTATACCATGGATGGAGTTCTCTTCACTATATCGAACTTGGTCGGATTGCTGAATATCCCACCTATCACAGGTATGCCGGAAGTTATATAATATTCTCTGAAAGGTGAGAACATTGAGTCGCTGTACGAATGGCTGTAGAAGGAACCACCAGTGGTGTACCAGGGGAAGCTGTCCACTTGGCCCATGTTAGGGTTAAGGTAATCTCCATGGGATCCCATTGTGTCGTTTGATCTATGGGACTCCGTTGTTTTGTTTAGTCCGCTGGATTCCGCAATGATGTTCGATTCATTGGACACCATTGTCTTGTTTAATCCGCTGGATTCCATTGTGATTTTAGATCCGTCGGATACCGTTGTGCTATTTGATCCGTTAGATCCCATTGCGATTTTAGATCCGCTGGATACCGTTGTCTTGTTTGATCCGTTACCCATTGTGATGCTTGAATTGTGGTTCGAACTTACCGGTACGGCGCATGCCTGAAACGCAAGGCTGACGAGTACCATTAGGACAAGCAGAATTTTGCTATACTTCATTTTAACACCTACTATTGCTTAAACTGGTTTCATTGATTTCTAAACAACCTCAAATAAGGAGGGGGACAGGCAGATGGCGAAAGAATGTCAAAATCTTTTGAATCCCATCTCCAAATTGCCTGATTATTTATATATTTTGTTTATTTTTTATTTAATGTCCGGGCCATCTTATTTCCTGGGCGAGGTTTTCGCCTTTTGCGCTCCTGTTTGGGCATGTTCCGTCTTTTTCCCTGCCTCGGCCTTCGTCTCCTTGACATCAGGCATCTTTTCTACATTATCATCGATCATTTTTTTTTTTTTGAATCCTCGTTTTGCAGCTCCAGCTCTAAAAGAATGTTATTAAATAAAAAGCTTTTGGTATCAAAATATTAACATGTGATAAGCTATATCTATATAAAATTCTACAGATCGTTGTGTAATCAAATCCCTGGCACCCGATTATTATAATTAAACCAATTTTATGAAATTGTTGGGGTGGATCTATCCCTTGACTCACTTCCGCCCGCCATCAGATGATCCTCCTCAAGCCAATCGGATCGACCAAGACAAAGAAGGGGCTAAGAATCGCGGCTCGATTAGATGAACGGGATTATGAAACTGGGATTAGATATTGGATGAAGATATGTCACAATTATTAAAAATTAGGTTGCATGAATTATATCCCGTTTGGAATTATTCCATAGAACCTCGTGTAACTATATCCCAATCTAAAAAATTGGATGAATTATTTAGCGTCAAGCCCTAAGCCTGCTCTTTCGTTCTGCTCTGGAACTCCTGTTGTACATCGCATCCCAACCGTCCTATGGCATCGGAGCGGCACTGCCGGCAATGCTTCATCTGCTTGATGATTGTGCCCAGTTCTTCCTGGATCTTTCGCTTCTCCTCAGGCGATGGTGGTTTGATGTGCGCAAACTTGTACTGGGGAATGAGGGGCATGACATTATGAATGAAGACACCCATGGACTTTATCTTACGGGCGATGTCGAAGACATGCTTATCATTAACGCCGGGGATAAGAACTGTATTGACCTTCACGATCTTCTTGAGCTTGAGGGCCTCTTCAATGCCTTTGAGCTGATGGTCGCGTAGGAGCGTCGCCGCCTCCAGGCCTTCATATCTCTTTCCGCGATAGTTCACATACTCATAGATCTGCTGGCCGATCTCCGGGTCTATGGCATTCATGGTAACGGTGATGTTGCAGACGCCTAGACGGTCAAGCTCCTGGATCTTGTCGGGCAGAAGCAGGCCGTTGGTGCTGATACAGAGTATGATGTTAGGATACTTCTGACCAACAAGGCGCAAGGTCTCAAAGGTCTCCTCATTGGCTAACGGCTCTCCTGGTCCCGCTACTGCTACTACTTTGATGTAGTGGTACTTCTCCAGAACCTGGTCCACTCGCTCCAGAGCCTCTTCGGGTAACAGAACCTGGCTGGTCACACCAGGCCGTGATTCGTTCACGCAGTCGAAGTCCCGCACGCAGTATTTGCACTGGATATTGCACTTGGGGGCCACCGCCAGATGCATTCTGCCAAAGGCGTGGCATGCCTTCTCGCTGAAACACGGGTGCTCCTGAATCCTTCGGAGCTGTTCTGGGTCGTATGGAATCTCCTTTCCACCGACATTGGCAACGGGAAATGTATCTTGGCTCATTACTGGAACTCCACGGTTGTTCTAGCTCGCAATTATGGCCCAACATAGCTAAAAGACTTGCGTATCGGAGAAAAGTTGCCCCGAATTAAGACGAAGAATCTTTAAGGATGCCCGACAAGACTGCAGTCTATGCCTGAGAAGGACAAATTTGTAATCTGGCCCATATATTTTGATGCCGCCCGCTCCAGGGTCGAGGGCCGGATGGTTTCACTTAAAGACGCTGTCAATGAGCCCGACCTGGATATGATAATCTCGGCATCGATCAGATCCGGTCTTAAGCCGGAGATCGAGCGCGAAAAGTTGCACCCTAAGTGCTGGCACCAGGCAGAGTCCGCGGGAAGAATACTTGTGGCAAAAAACGGCCCTAAATCCGCCATCTTGAAGAGAATCGCGGGTTCTCTGAAAGTAAAATATAAGAAGCATGGTTATCAGGGCAAGAAAAAATATCAATAGAGTCTGAAGAGAAATGCTTAATACTCAAACGAGTCTCAGCCGGAGTATATGATCGATCTGCACACTCACACCATTTTCAGCGATGGCGAGCTCATCCCCAGTGAGCTGGTTCGCCGGGCAGAGGTTCTGGGCTATACGGCCATAGGCATAACCGATCATGTGGACTATACCAATATCGAGCACGTCCTAGCCTCGGTCTCTAAAGCCAAATATCTGGAGGACGTTTTGGATATCAGAGTTCTGGTGGGCGTAGAGATCACTCATGTTCCCCCTGAGAAGATCGGGCCGCTGGCAATTCTGGCCCGCAAGCTCGGTGCCGAGATCGTAGTCGTGCATGGCGAGACGCCTGTAGAGCCCGTCCGGCCGGGAACCAATCGTGCTGCCCTGGAGGCGAGGGTGGATATTCTCGCCCATCCCGGCTTCATCACCCTGGAGGAAGCAGAACTGGCCAGGGAGAATGATGTCTGCCTGGAGATCACATCCCGATCGGGCCATAATATCACCAACGGCCACGTGGCGCGCCTGGCGAGCCTGGCCAAAGCAAAGATGGTGGTGGATACGGACACGCATGCGCCTGATGACCTCATCGACAGCCAGCGAGCTAAACAGATCGCTATGGGTGCAGGCTTAACCCGGGACGAGGCAGCGATGATCGTGGATCATCACGCTATTCTTGGATGAGGATCAAATTTGCAATACAAGGCCCAGGGGTTGAATAGATAGACATCGTGGCAATTGACATCTCGGGCCGACATGCTGTGCGGGGCAGGTACAAAATGGTCTGCGCCGTCGTCTCGGCTCGGGTGTCTCCCAATTTTGTTGAGAAGATTCATACGGTCAGGATCATGCCTAGCGAGGCCGAGACCCTGGACCTCAATGTCGTGGCCGACTTCATCTGCGGGGCATGCATGTGCCTTCCCGGAATAATTGTCGCAGAATCCGGTGACTTCTACAACCAGGAGATCTGGAGGGTTAGAAGCATCCTGGGAAGAGATTTCAAATATCCTGAGACCATAGCTGAGAGGACGTTGATAGAGATGGCCCATCATATATCGGTGGCAGGACGAAGGCTTATTATTGAGCCGGGAGAAGATAATAATCGATGAATGAAGAAAAGACCGCTGTCCTGCTTATGCGTGAGAACCCCAGTAAGTCCCCGGACCCTTATAAGATGGATGAATTGCGGGGCCTGGCAAAAGCTGCTGGATACAAGGTTTTAGCGGAGATCAAACAGCGTCGGGAAAGGGACCACCGCTTCCAGATAGGAATGGGAAAGATCGCCGAGGCTCAGAGTTACCATCCAACAAAACTGATATTTTACAATCCGCTTAGCCCTAGTCAGGTCTTTAACATAAGAAGCGAGTTTTCGGCGCAGGTTCTCGATAGATTCAATCTTATTTTGGAGATATTTGCCTCCCGTGCGTCCACGCGCGAGGCCAAGTTGCAGGTTGATCTGGCCCGGCTCAGTTATGATGCGCCTCAGGTTCGCAGTGAGCTCGCCCTGAAGACGCGCGGTGAGCAGCCGGGCTTTCGTGGCGCCGGTGCTTACGAGCAGTCGATGTACCACGACATCCGTGGAAGGATGGCCAAGATAAAATCGGAACTGAAAGACGTGGAGACAATGAGCGAGGACAGACGGCAGAAGAGAAGAGAACAGGGTTTCGATCTTGTAGCTCTTGCAGGCTACACCAACGCCGGCAAGAGCACTCTGCTCAATGCCCTCACCGGTTCTGGAGTTGAGGCTCAAGATCAACCCTTTACCACTCTCTCGCCAACTACGAGGGCCCTGGAGATCAAAGGCCGCAGGGTCTTGCTTACGGACACGGTGGGCTTCATCGACGATCTGCCGCACTTTCTCATCAAGGCTTTCCATACTACCCTTTCCGAGATCGCAGAGGCGGATCTCGTCCTCTTGGTGGCAGACTTGAGCGATCCCGCCGAGCTGCTGCATAGCAAGATGGTCGCATCCCACAAAGCCCTCTGGGACTGCCAGGTTACCGCACCCATTGTTACCGTTCTCAACAAAGTTGACCGGCTGAGTGAGGGCGAAGCCTCGATGAAGGAAGAGTTGATCCGTGATCTGGCTCCGAATCCCGTGATGGTCTCTGCGTTTTCCGGATCAGGCCTGGTGGAGTTGAAAGAATGTATCTACCAGCGGCTTCAGCCTTTGCAGGAGTATCAGATAAGGCTGCCTAACACCTCCGAGGGATTAAGCCGGCTATCCCGGCTTTATGAAACTGCAGAGCTTTTGAGTGTGAGCTATGGCGAGGAGCTGGTGGTGAAATTGCGGGGAAAAGGTGAAGCTGTTGCCAGGCTCAAAATAGAGAGTTCGGATTCACAGGCGAAGGATTGAGCTTGTTGCCGAATTCGACCGAGATCTGATACGTTGGCCTGATTCATGACGGAGATATTGCGTGAGCATTTCCAGCTGATGGAGACCATTGTCACCATAACCGCACGCGAGAAGAGGCACATCTATGCCGCCAAAGAGTCAATAAGGATGCAGCGCTCCTATCTGGAGGATTATATAAGGAAAGATCCCTTCTTCATGCTCACTCTGGACCCTTACGATTCAGAGGCCGATGATGCCCCTGATATTGTGAAACAGATGATCGAATGCTGCACCGTCTTTGGCATCGGTCCGATGGCGTCGGTTGCGGGAGTCATCGCCAAGTTCGCCGTCCTGGCGATGATGGAGGCGGGTGCGACTTATGCCGTTGTCGATAACGGCGGAGATATCTGCATCCTGAACGACCAGCCCATAAAAGTCGGTATATACGCAGGAAGCTCACCGATTCGAGATCTGGCCTTTGAGCTTCCGGCGCGCTGCAAACCTATAGGCATCTGCACCAGCTCCGGAACGGTTGGCCCGTCCATCTCTTTTGGCTCGGCAGATGCGGCCATGGTTATCGCAGAGGACGCGGCCCTGGCTGATGCTGCAGCCACTGCTCTTGGGAATGCGGTGGGAGCAACGGGGCCGCTGCAGGAGTGCTTCCAGGCTATCGACCGGCCGGGAATCGATGGGGCATTAGTGATTCGGGGTCTGGAGATGGCGCTGTGGGGAGATGTGCCAGAGCTGCGGCGTGCCCATGTGGGGGCGGAGAGGATAACCAGAGGATAACGACCTTTGGCAATCTTTATATATTCCGATTAATTAACAATTGTGATGGAATGAAATAGATGGCTTGGTTGCCAAAAATAAGAGCAAGGTTTCAAGAGCCTGGTTTCCTATCAAGACTCTTCGAGGTCATCCAAAATGAGCATTACAGAAGACATCCAGACCGTCTTTGCCAAGGATCCTGCCGCCAGATCTACCCTGGAGGTCGTAACCTGCTATCCGGGCCTGCATGCCCTCTGGATGCACAGGATATCCCACTTTCTTTGGAATCATAAGCTCTTCCTTCTCGCCCGGCTGAACTCCCATATCTCCCGCTTCCTGACCGGCGTGGAGATTCATCCCGGCGCAAAAATAGGCAAGCGCTTCTTCATCGATCATGGAATGGGCGTGGTCATAGGTGAGACGGCAGAGGTGGGAGACGACGTATTGATGTACATGGGCACTGTCCTGGGTGGGACCAGCCTGGACAAGGTCAAGCGCCACCCCACCATTGAGGACGGAGTAGTAATCGGCTCGGGCTCCATCATCCTCGGTCCGATAATAGTGGGAAAAGGTGCCAAGATCGGCGCAGGCTCTGTGGTGGTGCGGTCTGTCCCCCCAGGAGCAACGGTTGTAGGTGTCCCGGGAAGGATCGCCGAGCCGGAGTGTCCTGCTACAGGGACGGACCTGAACTATGCCAATCTTCCCGACCCCATGCTGCGTGTCGTCAGCAGGCTGCTGGACAGACAAAACAGGCTGGAAGAGAGGCTGCGCTCCATGGAAAAAGCTCTGCCAGGACCCGTGACGGAGAAGCTCATGGCGAAGCTGGCACGGGAAGAGCAGATCCGAGAAGCGTTGCGGGATGTACTTGATCCTGAGGTGGGAATAGATATCGTAGACCTGGGACTGATCAAGGAGATAATAATATCAGACGACGATACGGTGGAAGTGGACATGGTGCTGACCAGCCAGGCCTGTCCTATGGTGAGCCATCTCACAGAGCAGGTCCGGCGTCGGGTGGAGGGTCTGCACGGCATCAAATCTGTGGAGGTCAAGGTTTTAGACGAGCCCTGGAACTGGGATCGCTTCACCAGACGGCGAGAGACGGCACCGAAGGAATAGCAAGGATTAAATTCATGGGATTCCGCCAGGATTATACAAATAAGCGTGATCGATAATTGTGATAACCGTTGATTTGAGGCTCAAGACAGATGAAATCGCCATGCGAGGAGATTGTTTGGGATGTGCTGCCCAGCATCAGGGCTGCCATCGCGGAAGAGTTGATCAAGAGAGGAATCTCCCAAAAGGAGGTCTCCAAAATGCTGGGCATCACACCGCCTGCTGTGTCCCAGTACGTCTCCAAGAAGAGGGGCTACAATATCGAATTCCGGGAGGACATCCGGGGGGCCATAGGAAAGCTCGCTGATGATCTTATCGAGAAAAAGGCCGACGATCTCGCGAAGAGGATCTGCGAGATCTGCCGCATGCTTCAGGATGACGAGAACGCCTGCATTTCCAGCAGGTGTAAAGAGTAGTGAGATCCGCTTATGAATAACTCCCTGGCAATCTCTTTAAAAGGTCGCTAAAATGAGCTTGGCCGAGAAATTGGAGGATCTAAGAAATAGGATTGCCGGGAAGGGAAGGCTTCTGGTAGCCTATTCGGGTGGCGTAGACAGCAGTCTTCTGGCAGAGGTGGCAAACGATGTCCTGGGAGAATCGGCTATTGCTGTCTTCCTGGATTCTGAGACCGCTGCCCGAAGTGAACTAGAGCAAGCGAGACGGCTAGCAAAGTCCCTGGGACTGAATTTTAGGGTGGCAAAATTCTCTATTCTCGAGGACGACGAGTTCGCAAAAAATCCTGCCACAAGGTGCTACATCTGCAAAAAAAAGTCTGCTGCTGTTCTTAAGAACGTCGCCCGGGAGAATGGCATAAAATGCATCGCCGATGGGGTCAACCTCTCCGACTATGAGGACTTTCGGCCTGGAATCCAGGCCTGCAACGAAGAAGGAATCTGGCATCCTTTTGTAGAATCTGGAATCACCAAAGAGGATATTCGAACCCTAGCCCACAGCCTCGGCCTCGCTGTATGGGATAAGCCTTCCTCTGCCTGTCTGTCCTCACGAATTCCTTATGGTGAGAGGATCACAGAAGGCAACCTTGGAATGGTGGAAGAGGCAGAAGAATATCTGGAAAGCCTTGGATTCGGGCAGCTTCGGGTAAGGGCTCATGGCCGGACGGCACGAATTGAACTGCTAAAATCAGATGCACAAAGAGCATTGGATAAAAGGGACGAGATCGTATTGAGGCTCAAGGGCATTGGATTTAAATATGTCACCCTGGATCTGGAGGGTTTCAGGACGGGAAGCATGAACGAGGTTCTATGAAAGTCCATGAAATAAGAGCGGATTTCCCTATCCTGGAGGATGTTATTTACCTGGACAGCGCCTCCACCAGCCTCACCCCGGAGCCAGTTCTGGAAGCAGTTCTCGATTACTACCGGGCATACAAAGCCAATGTCGGTCGAGGGGTCTACAGGCTGGCTCAGATGGCCGACCAGCGCTACAGAGATGCTCATCGCAAGGCGGCAGCCTTCGTGTGGGGAGTGGAAGGGGTGACGATCTTCACCAGGAACACCACCGAGTCCATCAACATCGTTGCTCGCGGCCTCTCCTGGAAGAGAGGAGACCGGATCGTCACCACTCTGCTGGAGCATCACTCCAACCTTCTGCCCTGGATGAGGCTGAAAGAGATGGGTGTAGAGCTGGAGGTCATGCGGCCGGACCGGGAAGGAAGAATTGACCTGGCTGACTGGGAAAAAGCGATAGCTGAAGGCACTAGATTGGTGGCGACAACCCAGCTCTCCAATGCTCTGGGGACAGTCATCCCTGTAAAAGAGATCGCCAGGATCTGCCGCGAGCGGGGCGCTGCCCTATTGGTGGACGGGGCCCAGTCTGTGCCCCATATGCCCGTAAATGTTAAAGATATCGATTGCGATTTTCTCTGCTTCTCCGGCCATAAGATGCTCGGGCCCACGGGCGCGGGAGTCCTCTGGATGAGGAAGGAAGAGAAGAACGAGAAGAACGAGATAGAGCCTCTTCTGGTGGGGGGCGGGATGGTCGAGGACGTCTTTGATGATGAATATGAAATCAAGCAGGGCTATGAGGGATTTGAAGCAGGCACTCCAGACATCTCGGCAGGCATAGGTCTAGGCGCTGCCGTGGACTATCTGACCCGGGCTGGGGTCGAGGAGATTCATGAGCATGAGATGCGACTGACCAGAAAGCTGCTGGTGGGGCTGGAGAAGATCGCCGGCATCGAGATCTTTGGCCCGGGACGGGACAGCTCAGAGGCGCGGGGCGGTGTGGTCTCCTTTGCGGTCAACGGCTTGCTACCTCACGAGGTGGCTCTCATGCTGGATCAGGCTGCAAACATATCCGTTCGGTCCGGCCACCATTGCTGCATTCCCCTCATGAAGCATCTGGGACTGAAATACGGCACCGTCCGCGCCTCGCTTTATCTCTACAATACCGAAGACGAGATCGATAAACTTCTGGCGGCATTGGAGCAGATCGCCAGAATGGGATAATAGGGTCATGATGAATGCTAAAAAGTTTTAAATGCCGGAAGCTGGATGGCGAAAAGGTCGAGGAGACGACCTGTCAGGTAGTGGAGGAGGTTCCCCTGTCGATTTTCATCAACGGCCGTCACTTCGCAACCGCGATGATCAGTCCTGAGATGAGGTCGGAGTTCGTGACGGGGCATCTATTTGCCGAGAGGATTGTATCCGGACGGGGGGAGATTGAGTCCCTGGAGATTGAGGGAAATGTCGCCCGCGCCATCGTCTCCAATCCCATGCGGGCGATAGTACCAAGAAGGCCGATTGTAAGCGGCTGCGGCGGAATCGCCTCCTTTCTGAGTGAATCGAAGCTTCCCGAGATAAAGTCCGATCTCGTAATCGGGAAAGAACAGGCTCAGGAGGCGATGAAGGCCATCTCCCAGTCCGAGGTTCATATAGCCACAGGCGGGGTGCATTCCGTGGGCCTCTTTGACGATTTGGAGGCGGTCTGTATCATAGAGGACATCGGACGCCATAACGCCCTGGACAAGGCCATAGGCCACGCGCTTGCTGAAGGCGTGGACTTCAGCAGGACATTTGTTGCCTGCACAGGCAGGATCTCCTCGGACATGGCACTGAAGTGCTCCGTGGCCGGCATTCCCATAATCGTCTCGCGTGGCGCAACAACGAGTCTTGCCATCTCCATTGCCGAGAGGACACATCTCTGCATAATCGCTTTCCTGCGGGGAAAGAGGCTCAGCGTGTACACCAACCCGGAGAGATTCAGGATTGGCTGAGGGCATGATTCGAGCATGATCTGTTCCTTCTGCCGAGAGCCGGCCATCCTCTCACAGCGTTATTTAGGGCGGCATCTCTGCCAGCGCCACTTCCTTGAGGATTTTGAGCGAAGAGTGGCCGGGACCATGGAGAAGAACGGCATGGTCAAGGACGGCGAGCGCATCGTGGTGGCTGTGAGCGGCGGCAAGGACAGCACAGCTCTTCTTTTCAGCCTGCATAAAATCCTGGCCGGAAGGGATGTGGAGATGGTGGCCGTTACCGTAGATGAGGGCATTGCCGGGTACAGGGACGACACCATCAGGGCTGCACGAGCAATCGCGGAGAAGCTTGGCATCGAGCAGGAGATCGTCTCCTTCCGGGAGATGTACGGTTATGATCTGGATGAGATGGTACAGGGAAAAGATGTCGCCCCCTGCACCTATTGCGGAGTCTTTCGCAAGAACGCTCTAAATCAAACTGCCAAAAGGCTGGGCATGACGAAGGTCGCCACAGGCCACAACCTGGACGATGAGGCGCAGACGGTCATGATGAACTACCTGAAAGGAGACATGGAGAGGCTAATGCGTTTTCGGCCCAGAAGGGCTCAGCCTGGCTTGGTGCCCCGCATCAAGCCGCTGCGTGATATGCCGGAAAAGGAGATCGCTCTCTACTGCATGGTGAATGGCGTCTTCACAGAATCCAGGGAATGCCCCTATGCCAACCTTTCTCTGCGAGCGGACGTCAGAGATCTGATGAACCGCCTGGAGAGCCTCTTTCCAGGAACCCGGCAGACAACGATGCAAGGATTCGAGAAGATAGCCCAAATAGCTGGCGGAGACTGGGCTCAGATGGAGCTGGGGAAGTGTCGGGTGTGCAGTGAGCCTTGCGTCAAGGATCTGTGCAAGGCCTGCGAGCTGCTGGGAAAGCTCAAAGGATGACGAGCAAATCGCTTGTTCAATGGTCATGGATTTGGGCGAGGGGTTGACAGCAAGCGAGGTCCGCTTCTATGGCAACCGGGTTCAACCGATCACATATGAACGATCGAATAGCCTTGATAAGAGTCATAGTGCATCCAGTCTATTGCGAAATATCTTTAGGTTTGTAGCTCGCAAGAGTAAAATGGTTGAATCATTCATGAAAAAGCTGCATTTGCCAATTCTCATCGAAATCGATGAAGACGGCCTATACATAGTTAGCTGCCCGTTTTTAAAGGGATGTCATTCCTGGGGTGAGACCATTGATGAAGCCATGAAGAACATATCGGAGGTCATCGAGATGTGTCTGGAAGAGACAACGATTGAGAACCTCAATACCTTTGTAGGTTTCAGAGATATTCATGCATAAATTCCTACATCACTGTCACAAAATAGAAAGGGATTTGCCTTTCCATCGCTTATATCTTAACCGCCAGCATCCTCTCGATCGCCCTTCTCGCCTTTATTGCGACTTCCTCAGGCACAGTGACGCGCGGCTCCAGGGTCTGCAGCGCTTTTAAGACCTTCTCCAGATTTGTCTTCTTCATATTCTGGCAGACAGCGTTATCGCTCAGCGGGTAGAACTCCTTCTCGGGATTCTCCTTCCTCAGACGGTAGATCATGCCGACCTCTGTGCCGATGATGAACTCGCGCGCCTGGCTTGCCAGGGCATGCTTGCCCATGCCTGCCGTGCTGTAGACAAAATCGGCCTCGTCGATGACCTCAGGACGGCATTCCGGATGAACGAGCACTTCCGCGCCAGGATGAAGCGCTCTGGCGGCCTTCACCTCTGCAGGAGTGAAATGGTCATGCACATAGCAGTAGCCGTTCCAGGGAATGATCTTCTTGTCTGTATGGCGGGCGACGTATGCCGCCAGGTTTCTGTCCGGCACGAAGATGACCTCTTCTTGAGCCAATGAATTAACCACCTGCACTCCGTTAGCAGACGTACAGCAGATATCGCTCTTCGCCTTGATCTCGGCCGTCGAGTTCACATAGCAGACCACAGCCGCCCCGGGGTTCAGCGCCTTCAGATCCGCTAGCTGATCGGGCGTGATCATATGGGCCATGGGGCACCAGGCGCCCTTCTCAGGAATAACAACGCACTTATGCGGCGAAAGGATGGCAGCCGTCTCGGCCATGAAGTCCACACCGCAAAAGATGATGACCTCTGAGTCCAGGCGGGCTGCAGCTCGGGAGAGCTCCAGGGAGTCTCCTACCAGGTCCGCTACATCCTGAACTTCGGGCAGCTGGTAGTTGTGGGCCAGGATGGTCGCCCGGCGTTCCTTCTTCAAAGCTTTAATTTCTTCTATCATAGGAATCGAGAACGTCTCAAGGTCGGGGAAACTATTATTTCAATCTATTTAATAGATATACTTAATACTATTATCTCAATTAAACTTAGGTTGATTTAAGTTCATGATTTAGAAGAACCATTGGGTGGTCCCATGCGGGATTGTTGGTATTATCAGGAAACCGCAACTTTCTCGTTCATCCGCCTATGGCCGCAGGAAACAGGGCCACAACATCTCCCTCGGTGAGTATGGTTCGAACCGACTCCGAAGATGCGATGTTCTTGCCCCCCACAAAGATGTTCACATCCTCCCGCAATCCTGCTTCATCGAAAAGCTGAGTGCCCAAATTCGCTTTCAATGAACTGAGTGTGTTCAGCAGATCTTCGACTCTCGCTCCCTCCTCCAGCTCGACCTCCATCTCCTTTCCCAGGATATTTCGAAAACCGGCAAAAGACCTGACCTTAACCAACATTTGCGATCTCCTTCACTCGCTGCAGTGCCATCAATGCATCCTCCATCTTGAAGTCCCTTTTCTCCGCTGCCAGAAATTCGCGAAAGCGCTGCAGCTCCTTTTCCGGCACATGGGCTTTGGCTTCCGTCATCATTCGCTCGTAGGTTCTATCAGGAAAATAGAGGGATTCTGCACACCGAAAGAGCGTATCCCGGCAGGAAGTGATGATCGCTCCCTTTTGCCAGGCCAGATCCAGATTGAAGCGGATGTTCACCAGCGGCTCGGAACGCGGCTCCCAGGTGAATGGATCAAAAGTGAGAGCCACTTCATCATCCGATACCAGATGACCGCTTTTGTAAGCCTGGTAGATCAGTCCTATGCCCTCCATGCCGTAAACGTCCAGCTCGGAAGCGCGCAGTGCTCCCATGCTCGACGCCCCCAGGACTCTCGCTCCCGCCTCCAGAGCATAGAGAACCTCCTTATGAGCTACAGAGCACTCCTGGAAGAAGACGCCATCTATGAGCAGAATGATCCTGGCGCCCTCCCGGGCAGCGTTATAAAGGTCGCCGCGCTTGGCTGGAGGCCTGTAGTCTGCCTCCTGGATCTTCTCGGCCTTAGCCCTGACGAGGCTTGGCCCTAGAAAGACGACGATTTCTGGCATTCCGACACCTCTTGCCTACTCTTTCCGGGTCCACTCCTGCGACCTCCAGACCGGGCACAATTACCCTGACCACAGGAACGCCTATCTCCTCGCGTGTCAGGTCTACTACCACCACCTGATCAAGTCCTGCCTCTGCCAGCTTCTTCAGCATATATTTTATATCCAGCAGGAAGTCGTCGCTCTCGAAGGACTCAATCTCGGAGAAGCTCTTCTTCTCAGAGGCTTCAAACCAATGACGATTGATCCTTTTCGTCCTATCGTATCCGATTTGCTTGCGGAAATCGGCCAGGGTCGTATCCTCTCTCGCCCCATGAATCTGGGTAAGCCGGCTCTGCGCCACCTCGGTCAGAGCACGAAGCACTGCTATGCGCGCGCTGGTGTGCGTGCCCATGCCGGTGGTGAGAAGCGTAGGATCGCGCAGTCTCACATCATCGGCAACGGCAGCGCAGGTAGCGACACCAATATCGCTGGTGATATCTCTCAGATAGACGTCCACTTCTGCCGCGGCGAATTTGTCCAGGAGAAGCTTGGCCTGCTTGTCATCAACATCACTTATGAGCGGCCCCATGTTGCGCGTCGTTTCTACCAGGGCCCAGGCGTCTCTCTCGATGACCTCGGCCAGACCATGGAATATGGCCTCCTCGATCACATTGCCCGAGGCTAGGCCGCTGGTGTTGGTACGAAAGAGCCGTTGATAATCGGATGATAGGGGATGGAAGACGGCATTGGCCGGAACCTGCACCTCAACATCATTCATAATGTCCCATCCTGTAACCCAGGGTATCTCGGCATCCGCCTCTGCACCGGCAGGCAGGATCAGGTCGACAGGGTTCAGCGCCCCCGCGCCCAGGCTGGAATAGCGGCCTATTGTCAGGTCGCGGTCTCTCACCTCTGCGGAGTAGCGCTCCAGCCCCTCCATCATGGCCGAGACTCTGGCCTCTACAGGCGTCGCCCCTTTGCCGTTGTAGACGGAAATGGCTCCGCGATCGGCCATTGGTCGTATAGAGGAGAAGACTGGTATGCCGATTCGGTCCAGGTTGGTGATGTCTGCAACCCTTGTGATCCCGGCGGCAGGCATCTTGGCCTCAACCCGCTCTTGTGTCACCTCCGGCGGCAGTGCCCGGTGAGTATCATCTTTATACGTCTTTATGCAGGGCCCGAGTTTCATCGCCCGTCTCTAGCGCCGCAATGGAATATAAATCCTGTTCAACGTCATTCCTATTTTGGGTCACAGGAAGGGGAGACAGTCCTTCTTTCTGTAGGCCAGGGCCTGCGCCGTGGCCACCAGCCTCGCGTCCTGGCCCGTGATCCGGATCTCGCAAGCAGAGATCTTGCGGGAAAGGTTCGTCTCCCTGGCCTCCGCTTGCAGCGTCTCGCCGGGGAGCGCTGCGTTAAGGTAATTCACATTCACGCTCAAGGCCACAGCAACGGTGCCGTGCGAGTTGACTGCCAGCTCGAAGGCCGCATCCAGGAGCGAATAGATGGCAGCCCCGTGGATCATGCCGAACAGGTTGTTCATTCGCGAGGACGTCTGCATCTTCAAGAGAGCCCGTCCCTCCTCCAGCTCTACAATCTCTATTCCGAATATGCTGGCATAGGGCTCCTCCAGAAAGTGCTTCTCCAGAGCTGCTAAGCATTGGTCCATAAGAATCATTCCTCCCTCGGGACTATTCTCGAAACGGTTATATCTGCTCCGCCCGGATCTAGACGTAATATGCCAGGAGTCCCAGGCATCAGGCTGGAGCCGGTCTCGATAGAGGTGAGCGGTTCCGCGGTCTCCATCATCCTTACCCAGGGCGCTATTAATATCTGGTTTGGGAAAAAATTTGATAAGTCTCTTATTGCCAAGATTCTTCTGATAATTTCCAAAGTCGACTCAACGACAGAGCATGAAAAGGAGGTATTATGCCGGTTCGAGGAGATAAGCGAGTTCGAGAGCAACGGCTACATTCTCACCTCTTATGCCCGCAAGAAAGACAAGTACAGGGCCATATTCGTGGTTCCTTTCTCCAATTCCCGGGCTCTGGAGATGTTCATGGAATCTATCGCCCTCGAGACTGAGAAAGAGGATGCTAAGATCACACTTTACTGGAGGGGGGGCAGGGTGAGGATGAACATAATCAAGGAGGAGCTGGGCGGGCTCAACTGCTTCAGCGTCCTCAATGTGGTTTATAAGGATGAGCAGAATAAGGATCAGCAGAATAGGGATGGTCAGACGGGAAACGAGATGCGTAGGGGGGAGCCATGAGATTTGCAAGCTGCACCGAGAAGATTGAAGTTTCAGCCATCAGGAAATGTTTTGAGGGAGCCAGACCCGGGTCTGTTAATTTGGGGCTGGGTCAGCCGGACTTCGACACGCCCGCGCACATAAAGAATGCGGCCATTGAGGCCATCCGAAGAGGCCAGTGCGGATACACGCCCAATTGTGGTGTGCCGGAGCTGCGAGACGCTCTGGCGGAAAAGTTTCGCTCCGAGAATCGGATGGAGTATGCACCGGAAGAGATCATGGTGACCAGTGGTGCCAGCGAGGCTCTCTTTCTGGTCATTGCCGCGCTGGTCGACAGAGGCGAGGAGGTACTGGTCGGCGATCCGAGCTTCCTCTCCTATGCGGAGCTGACCAAGCTTATGGGCGGCAAGCCCGTGAATGTTCCCCTGGACGAGAACCTCCGGCTCGCGCCTGAGGCGATAGAAGAGCGAATAACGGAGAGGACCCGTCTGATAATTGTCAACTCGCCCTCCAATCCCACCGGATCGGTGCAAACAGCAGAGCAGATGCGTGCCATTGCCGAGATAGCCGAGGACAAAGATATTGTTGTCCTCTCAGACGAGGTCTATGAGCACTTCATCTACCGGGGAGAGCACATCAGCCCGGGAAGGTTCTCGGACAATGTGATCACCGTTAACGCCGTCTCCAAGACCTATGCCATGACCGGCTGGAGGCTGGGCTATCTGGGGGCGAAAGGATGTGCACTGGAGCAGCTCCTCAAGATTCATCAGTATGTTCAGGCCTGCGCCAGCTCCATCTCTCAGGCGGCAGCTCTGGCGGCCATCACCGGGCCTCAGGACTGCGTATTCCTGATGCGGGATGAATTCCGGAGCCGCAGGGATCTTCTGGTGGCGGGCTTCCGGGAGATGGGCGTCGATCTGATTGAGCCGGAGGGCGCTTTCTATCTCTTCCCAAAGGTGGGAGATGGAGACGCCGTCGCTGCCAAACTGGGAAAAGCGGGTGTCATCACTGTCCCGGGTTCGGCCTTCGGACCGGGCGGAAGTGAGCACATCAGGATATCTTATGCTGCCGCGCGCTCTCAACTTGAGGAAGCGATGCGGCGCATGAAAGATATTCTTTAAATAGGAGAGTTGCATTCGTCGTCAGGAGTGATGAAATGAAGGAGCAGGTTGAGGTCAGAGAGCTGAAAGAAGGAAGATACGTTATCATCGATGAAGAGCCATGCATAATCAGGAGCATATCCCACTCCAAGCCGGGCAAGCACGGTTCGGCCAAGGCCAGGGTGGATGCCATTGGTATCTTTGATAACCAGAAAAAGTCAATCGTTCAGCCAGTTACCACAAAGATCTATGTGCCAAACGTGGAGCGCAAGACTGGTCAGGTTCTATCCATCGGCGGCACTTCCGTGCAGCTTATGGACCTGGGCACCTATGCGACAATCGATGTCCCCATAACCGATGATCAGAAGCCAAAGATTGAGGAAGGAAAAGAGGTTTCCTACCTGTCGGTGATGGGCAGGACCAAGCTGGATATCCGCTAGGGAACTCTCCCAATATCGTTTCTCATTTTCCAGAAGCGCGGCTTTGCTGGCGCTTCTTCTGGAATTGTGTGATGCGGAATGTGCAATAGTAGGTTTGCTCTTCGCCTCCACCGCTTCTTTTCGATTCGATCCGGATCGCGAGACGGACCCGATGTCATCCGTTTGCCTCTCTTAGCTTTGAGAGCTACGAATACGATTTTGATGTGGATCTTGGTTCCGCCAGAGCTCTATTGGCGATCCGGCTTCGCCTCTGGGCCCAGCCGTTCCCGGATTATTCGCCCCGTCTCCGCTGGCGCTGGCAGGAGGCCCGCGATCTCCTGGGCGATCTCATCCGGTCCGCCAAGTTCGGGCGACACCCAAAGGCGACGCATGCAAAAGGACCTGGCTCCATCCAGACAGTGTCACTCTCGATTATCTGCAGCTTAACCGCCGTCGATCGGCCGGCTGCGGCCTTGAGCGGCGCCCAGCAGCAGCGCGGGAGGCCCGCAGGCCGACTCGCGGAACCCCGGAAGATTGTACGAACGTTGTCCCTGTAAGCGTCAGATAGATCACTTTCGCAATTATAAAATCGGTTCTATTCGTATGAACAATCGTCCCACAACTTCTTCTGGGTCCCGCGCGGTGAGACGCGCTGGGGTGACGGGCCCCACTCACGGCCGTGGCGGCCCCCCTGACCCCGCGGCCGCGGGGAACAATTTATGAAGCTTTGCCCTTTTTCCTCAGATGTTTTTAGAGAGCACCAGATTGAGTGCATATCCGAACAGCTATTGAAACTGAAATGCATACAAATCTACTTCTCAAATCGATTGATCTAGATTAACCTCATCAAGCCGGGCTCTGACCTCGTCACATGGCAAGCGACTTCCGCATCTCAACATGAGCTTAAGTGAAGTAGCTCTATCCCTTTTGTTTATGATCCCGTGGCCCACTATCAGATCTAGCAGCCAAATTACTCCGTGAACCCTCACGCCTTTGTTCTCAGCGGCATCCCGCAGACTCGCGTCTCCCGTCAGAAGCACTGCATCAAAATCTTTGGCCAAAACTAGGGCGAATAAGTCTTCACGTGACGGGCGGGCATAGCGCTCCGCAAAATCCAAGACCATGAGAACCTGTGATCCAGATAGTTCCTGCATCCGTAGACCAGAACTCACGAGCAGATCTCCATCTGGCACCTGTAGCTCTTCGATTATCACATCCGGAGCGACAAGTTCGAGAGGCAGCTCAAACGCATTTTCTGCGAGGCCCCCACGATAGAGGTCGATCCAGATGTTCGCATCAGTTACACACAGCAGCGAGCCAGCCCCCGTGCTCTTCTGCGGCCTCGGAAAAGAACTGCTGCAAAGGTTTGCCGAGCAGCTCAGTTGCACGCTTTTCTGATATAATCCCCTCTGCCAGAGCTCCCATCACCAAACGATCGAATCGCATAGGCCTCTCTGATGGCAAGGATTCTCCAGGCTCGTTTAAATGCCATCCCATCGACCTGAATTTCTTAAATATTGCTGTTGCTCTTTCTTCAGGGAGAATTCCCAGATCTCTTGCCCGGTAGATCCATGCCTGCATGCTAAGACCGTATTTGTCTTTAAGGATGTGCAGTTCATAATCTCCAAGAGTTTGCCTTTTATCGCGCAGCTCAAATTGTGCGATAGCCTCCGGGACCAAAAATGCCCCTGCAAAACGATATGCCGCCTTCTCAGGATCCAGGTTGCCTGAAGGTTCAAGCATCAAATGCCCTAGCTCACGCGCTAAACTGAATCGCTGTCGATCTCCTGGCATATTATCACCTGTAATAATGACAACGATCTTTCCATCATTCTCGGCATTGAAGGTGCAGGCATTAAAATCATTATCCGTTTCGATAAATCCCACCTTTATGCCCTTATCCTCCAACAAGCCGATTAGATTCTCGATGGAATCCAATCCAAGATCCCATGCACGACGAAGATCCACAGCAGCCTGCTCAACTTCCGCCATGGAGCTGATCTTGCAGGGGAACCCTTCCGGGTATTTGAATCTAAATTCGTCTTTATCGGTGCTGAGGATACCCTCAATCTCAAGGTACTTCTCAAGCCAGTCAAGGATTTTGGCGAGTATTGCGGTTTCAGCTTTTCGAGGCAGAGAGCAATGTTCGCGATAAATGGGAGTGATCTTTGTTACTCTTTTAGGTCGCACGAAGAACTCGATACCAATGCCAAGAGCCTTAGAAAGCCGGATTAGAACACCTGAGCCTGGCACATCCAGATCGCGTTCGTATTTGGAAATAGCCTGAGCGCTTACGCCTGCACCTTTGGCCAGCTCACGTTGATTCAGGCCACGCATATGCCTCGCCTGTTTAATACGCTCACCAATGCTCATAGCCAATACCTCCGGTTTACATTCTGTGATATATCTACTATTTTGTAAACCAAAAAGGTTTCGGTCCAAAAGGTATTCGTCATTCATTCTAGACCTAAAAATTATTCCACCACTTCTTCCGGGTCCCGCGCGGTGAGACGCGCTGGGGTGACGGGACCCACTCACGGCCGTGGCGGCCCCCCTGACCCCGCGGCCGCGGGGAACAATATATGGAGCTTTGCCCTTTTACCCTCAGATGTTTTTAGAGGGCACCAGAATGAGTGCATATCCGAACAGCTCACATGCCATCTCGGACCTGGAGCTTGATTATGAGCTGGTATGCAAGATCATGGATGATCTGGAGTTGGAAGGCCAAATGGAGATCTCGCTGTGAAGGGCTCTGAGGTCGGCGACTCCATCCATGGTCACAGGATCATAGCCAGAGGCCAGAAAGGTGAGCGATCCTGTGGTCATAGTCAAGTGCGGCAGGCATAAGGCGCAGAGGATAGTTCTGACGGAGAATGCCCTGGCCATAATCGATAGAAAGGGCCGATGGTGCAGGCAGGGATGACCTTTCTGTTTAGGGAAAAATGATGGAAATGTCATATCAAGGATGCAAATCTTGAATATATTGCGCTACCGAACCTGGGAATAGACTTAAGGCTAGCGGTTAGGCATTACTGGTACTGTCGATGAAATTCAATTTTGCCATCTGTAATGCTTACTAATCTTCAGCCACGCTCATGGTGCGAGAACGATAAACCAGAAACTAAAAGAGCAGCTGGCCGGCCTCTTCGAAATGGTTCGACTGTTGGCTTCATTATATTTGGGTTTGACCCAAAGGCTTTTCGTAAGTAAGAAGAATTGAACTTGTGAGGGATATCTTGACCAAAAGAAAAGTTGTCTTAGGATTAGCACTATTGATGTGGATTCTAATCCCATTCGGGATTGCATCTTCCAAAGACATAACATATGATGAGACTATCACGGGAAATACAAATGCGAGGGATCTGATTGTTGATCAGAAGACCTCTAACTTCAATGAGTCCACCTATAATTTCATTAAAGATATTGGTGATGCTAAAGGCGTTGAAGTCATTAAAGTTCATTTCAAAAATGCATTTCGAGGAGCTGATTCAAACTTAGCGATTATAGATCGAGTTTGGCAAGTATCGGATACCAATTCCTCTCAGGTGATCATCAACTATTCTCATGAGGTGATGACCACTAGGGTCGTGCCTCTGAAGCTAGGAGAAGGATATGAGTTGGCCATCAAGTCCATTGACATCGATGGAAAGAGGGTTTATTTAGAGCTATCCAAAAGCGGAAATGTTATAGATTCTGCGATGATCGTACCACCTAACGTGGTAGAAGACACGTATACTTACATAAAAGATTTGGATTATTCAAAAGATGTCAAAGTCATCCAGGTTCATTTCAAAAATGCATTTCGAGGAGCCGACCAGAACTTGGCTACTGTAGATCGAGTTTGGCAAGTATCGGATACCAATTCTTCTCAGCTAATCAATAATAATTCCGATAGATTAACCCTAACCAGCGGCACACCACTGAAACTAGGTGAAGGGTATGATTTAGCCCTCAAATCTATAGATATCGATGGAGATAACGTATATTTGGAATTATCCAAGAAAGGAAAGGTAGTTGACGCTACCGTGATCATACTAGCTAATGCGATAGAAGACACTTATACTTACATAAAAGATTTGGATCATTCAGGGGATGTCGAAGTCATCAAAGTTCATTTCAAAAATGCATTTCGGGGAGCCGATCAGAATTCGGCTACGATAGATCGAGTTTTGCAAGTATCGGATACTAATTCTTCTCAGGTAATCAACAACAGTTCGGAAACATTAACCCTGACTAGCGGCACACCTCTGGCGCTAGAAGATGGATATGAATTAACCCTCAGATCCATTGATATTGATGGAAATAAGGTATATGTGGTACTATCCAAGAAAGGAAAAGTAGTCGACTCTGCCGTAATCATACTACCCGCCCCTGTCCTGTTCAATAATGGTCTCTCCTTCTATCACCAGGGCAAATACGTTGAAGCGATCAGTGCTTTTGATGAAGCCATCGAGATCGACCCGCAATATGCAGCAGCCTTGTGCTACAAAAGTTTTGCTCTCGATGAGCTAGGCAAACATGATGAAGCCACAAGTGCTTACGACAAAGCTATCGAAATTGATTCGCAATATGTAGCAGCCGCATGGGAAAACAAAGGCAATGATCTCGAACAATCGAAACGATATGATGATGCTTTGGAGGCTTACAGACGAGCAATTGATATCGATCCAAAAGACGCACGTACCTGGTTTGGTAAGGGTTATGTGCTGAGTAAACAAGGGGAGCTGAATGAATCTATGAAGGCATATAATAAGGCCATCGAGATCGATCCTGAATATGCAATGGCCTGGAACAACAAAGCTTCCAATTTTCTGGATTTAGGTATCAACGATGATGCCCTCAAAGCTTCCGAAAAGGCCATCGGGATTGATTCTGGACTTGCTATTGCTTGGAGAAACAAAGGCAATGCCCTTGATGGCTTGGCCAGGTACGACGAAGCCATTCAATCATACAATAAAGCAAGCAGTATAGACCAAACATATAGCGTTAGCATGATAGATATGGGCAATTCCCACTACAATGCAGGTGAATACGTCGCTGCGATACGGTACTATGATGAGGCCATCAAGAAAGATTCAAAAGATAAATGTGCATGGTATAACAAAGCCGATGCTCTTAGGATGTTGCACCGCAATTCTGAGGCAGAATCAGCCTATGCCAAAGCACGAGAACTGGGATACAGCGGAACCATGACACTAATGGAAATGACAACAAAATAAAAGTGCGGTGCATGTAAGACTGCAACAAATTCCTTTTTTTCAATGATTAATATGCCTCATCTCCATTTCAGATAAAAGCCGCAAAATCGAAACCGCTTCGCTATTTCTCCGCCCTTAGCTCCCCCAGCGCCCTCTCGACCCGCCCCCTTCTCTCCTTCAACCGCTTTTCCCCTGCCGCTATCCGCTCCAGCCTCTCCTCTATCATCCGCCCGGTCTCAGCAGGCGCGGGCCCGCCCGTGTTCGCCCGCAGGGCCACGTTGCTACGCGGGTCCAGTGCCCTCTGCAGATCGTTCTCGGAAAAGCCGCGCTCGCTGGCCCGGAAGCCCGCCAACTCCCGGGCGATTTCATCCAGCTGGGCCATGCACGGCCTTCCTCCTGAGGCCGTAATCCTGCCCACGATGCGGTGCGCTGTGCGAAAAGGCATGCCGGTGATGCGTACCAGAGAGTCAGCGAGCTCTGTGGCCGTGGAGAAGCCAGGCGCCCGATACCTGGTGGAAAAAGAATTGAAGATGGGATGTCTATCCGTACCATCCCGTTTTATGATTTATTCATGCAAATCTATTTGACAAATTTGCTTATCGTGTCGCGCGCAGTCGCGGCATCGGAGAAATAACGTTTTCGTGATGCAACCTCCGTTCTCACAAATTCCTGCCATCTCACGAGGTCGTCCTTCGGCGCATCATCAAGAATTTTTTCCATTATTTTATCTATTTGCTGCTGCCCGGGAGGAAGGTTGTACATGAAATCGAGCGGATCGTTATTGTGGTTGAGGCCAAAGGTGTGCCCAAGTTCATGGACTATTACATTAGAGTAGTAATAGAGGTCACGAGCTTTATTTGCCTCGACACTATTATCGTATGCCCTTGTAAACACATCATTTTCGGCCCAATTATCGGGCGGAGCCTTTATCAAAATAGGACTACGCAGAGGGTCAGCAGGTGCCAGTCCAGCGGTATAACCCCATACATCTGGATTCGATAAGTTGCTTATCGTATTTGCCACGACATTGTCTGCCGCCGCGGAACTCCCTCCCGGCGGAGTTTCCCATAATTCTCTGACAGCGCTTTCCGCCAGTTTCTGGTCGTCCGCATCAAACCGGGAGGATAATATGGTTATCTGAATATTTCCCTCAATCTTGAGTTCCTCCTTGAGGAATGACCCAAATTGCGTATCCACGGTTATGCCGATTCCTGCGTAAATGTCTGTGACCTCCGCAAGGATGGAGGAATCAAGGGGTTGAGCAAGGTCATCAATGCGCACATATACGGTCATTTTAATTTGTCTCCTGATGAAGGCTAAAATGATGTGTTTTTAGTAGTACAGTGACATTCATTGCTTATATAAATTTCGTGGGTCTTGAAATTATTTTGCGTCCGTGCTGATTTTATGGAGTTTGAATTATTCATACAATTTTTACAGCTCGAACAATCTGGGGAAGAATCGAAAAACCTATTCGATTGTTTAATATATATAATATTGATACAATAATATGAAGTATGATGACACACTCGTAGACGTCTCTATCTTACACGAATATGGTGAAGAGTGGAAAAAGTAGAGTCGAGTGGCGATAGGCTGCTGGCATTGGCAAGATCGAAACGGTTTATCTATTTCACCGCCCGCAGCTCCTCCAGAGCCCTCTCGACCCGACTTCGCCTCCCGGCCAGCCGCACTTCTCCCGTCGCTATCCTCTCCAGCCTCTCCTCGATCATCCGCCCCGTCTCCGCAGGCGCAGGCCCGCCCGTGTTCGCACGCAGGGCTACATTGCTCCGCGGGTCCAGTGCCCTCTGCAGATCGGCGTCGGAAAAGCCGCGTTCGCTGGCCCGGAATCCTGCAATCTCCAGAGCTATCTCATCCAGCTCGGTCAGCGTTGGGCTCTCGCCCGAGGCCGCGATCCTGCCCACAACGCGGTGCGCTGTGCGAAAAGGCATCCCAGTGATGCGCACCAGAGAGTCAGCGAGCTCTGTGGCCGTGGAAAATCCGGCGCCGGAACTCTTCTCCATCCTCTCCTGGTTGAACTTAAGCGAGGAGACGCAGCCATCCAGGATGCGCACCGTGCTGCGGGCCCAGTCCAGGCTTCGCCAGAGGTGAGGCGTGACCTCCTGCAGGTCGCGGTTGTAGCTAAGGGGCAGGCCCTTGCAGATGGAGAGCGCCGCCATGAGGCTTCCTATGACAGAGCCCGTCTTGCCCCGGGCCAGCTCCGCCGTATCCGGGTTCTTCTTCTGGGGCATGATGGAGCTGGTGGAGGCATAGAGGTTGTCCAGCTCCAGATAGCCAAACTCGGACGTGGACCAGAGGATCAGCTCCTCTGCCAGGCGGCTGAGGTTGACCATCATAATGGAGAGGTCTGCCAGGACCTCCAGGATAAAATCGCGCGTGGAGACAGCGTCCATGCTGTTCTCCACCAGACCGTCGAAGCCCAATAGGTGACAGGTCCTCATCCTATCAATCGCAAAGCCCGTGGAGGCGAAGGCCGCTGCCCCCAGCGGGCTGAGATTCACTCTGGCATAGGCGTCTTCCATTCTGGCCAGATCGCGTGCTGCCGCGTCGGCATGCGCCAGCAGATGGTGCGCCAGCGTTGTCGGCTGAGCGTGCTGGGTGTGGGTGAATCCGGGGATGATGGTCTCTTTATGCTCTGCCGCCAGGCGGACCAGCGTCTGCACAAATGAGAGCTGCTCTGTCATCAGATCCAGCATCTCTGCTCGCAGAGCCAGGCGAATGCAGGTGGCCACCTCATCGTTGCGGGAGCGACCTGTGTGCATCCTGCCGCCTTCGGGACCGACTCTTGCCAGGACGCCCGCCTCAATGGCCTCATGCACATCCTCGCCTGCGCCCGACGCGGCATCCGTCGCCCCGATCTCATCCAGGGCGGCCATGATCTGTGAGCAGACCTCGCTTGAGATCAAACCCTGCTCCTTCAGCATCACCAGGTGGGACCTGTCCACCAGCAGATCCGCTGCGAAGATTCTCCTGTCCGCCTCCCGGCTGGAGAGGAAATCCAGAACATCCCCGGAGATCTCTCCCAAACGCTGGTCTCGAAACATATCAGATCATATCAGGTCGTATAATTGGCGTTTACATTCACATACTCGTGCGTCAGGTCGCAGCCAAAGCCGCGCGCGCCGGCATTGCCCAGGCCGAGGTCGATGTTGATGATAATAGAGTCCCCTCGCATGATCTCCCTGGCCTGATCCAGGACGCCGTCCACGATGTGGCCCTTCTCCACCAGCGAGACCTTCAGGCTGGAGCCCGCTGGGCTCTCTCCTTCCAGTCCCAATGTGATCTTCTCCGGGTCCATCTCTGCGCCCGAGTATCCCACAGCGCAGATGATCCTGCCCCAATTGGGATCGGCACCGTAAACAGCGGTCTTGACCAGACTGCTGCGGGCCACGGCCTTGGCTGCCAGCCGGGCATCCAATTCGCTCCGGGCTCCAGTGACCACTGTCTCGAAATACTTGCTGGCTCCTTCGCCGTCCCTTGCCATCTGGCGCGCCAGATCTACGCAGACAAACCGCAAAGCTTCCCGGAAATCCTCCACAATGCCTTTGGCTTTTCCAGTTGCCGTGAGGAGCACGGTGTCGTTGGTGCTGGTGTCGCCATCCACGGTCAGCATGTTGAAGCTCTCTTTAACGGCATCTTTCAGGCTGTCCTGCAGGACCTGCGCCGGAAAATCAGCGTCTGTGTAAAGAAAACAGAGCATGGTGGCCATGTTTGGCTCGATCATGCCTGAGCCTTTGACAATACCTGCAACTCGCATGCCCCGATGCTCTATGGCCACTTCTTTAGTTCGAGTGTCCGTGGTCATGATGGCCCTCTCCGCCTCCAGGCTTGCCTCGCCATCGCTTCGCAGGTGCGTTTTTGCCTCATCGAAGAGCCGGGCGATGATCTCCATGTCCATGTACCTGCCGATGACGCCAGTGGAGGCCACTGCGATCTTTTTCTCATCCGTCTTCAGAAAGCCGGCCAGAAGTTGAGTCATGGCCAGGGCATCCTCTCTGCCCCGCGGGCCAGTATAGGCATTGGCACAGCCGCTGTTGGCGATGACGCCATCCAGATGGCCGCCAGCCAGGTGCTCAGCCGTGATATCCAGCGGTGCCGCTCTGACTTTGTTGGTGGTGAACATGCCGGCTGCGGCTCCGGAGGCCTCGATCAGGGTCAAACCGTACTTTCCCTGACGAACGCCTGCTGCTCGCACACCAGCTACCGCACAGATGCCGCCATCAATTCTCTGCATGCTGCATCCCAAGACCCGAGATGATATCGCCTCGGGTAACTATGCCCACCAGTCGGCCGTCCTCGACAACCGGCAGACGGTTGATCCGGTGGCGGGTCATGATGCTCGCCGCCTCCTCGACAGAGTCGTCCGGTCCTACCTCATGCAGATTCCGGCTCATCACGTCGCTAACGCTCTTCGTGTGGACATCTTTAAGACTCGCTTGCATCCGCTCCCACTTCACCAGATCGCGGAAAGGAATCTCAAAGACCTCGAAGGGGCTGGGCAGCCACAGACCGCCTTCCTCCTTATCCTCTACAGACAAGAGCCGCAAGAGGTCCGACTCCGATACAATTCCCACCAGCTTCTCTCCATCCAGAACCGGCAAGCCGCTGATCTTATTCTCCCGCAGCAGGCGAGCCGCTTCGCTTACGTTCGCTTCTGCCGAAACGGTGATGGGCATAACATTCATGACATCTCTGACTTTCATTATCTTCACCTTTGCTCAGGGCGCCATTCCCGGGAACCAGAGACCCGTCTTCTGGTCCAGGCCCGCCATGAGGTTCATGTTCTGGATGGCCTGGCCTGATGCACCTTTCACCAGGTTGTCTATGGCCGAGATGACCACCAGCCTGTCGCTATCCTTCTCCGGCTCAAAGCTTATGTCGCAGAAGTTGGAGCCCCGTACAGAACTGAGCCTCGGAATACTGTCTGCCATACGAACGAAAGGAGCATTCTTGTAGAAATCACGATAGATCTGGGCCACTTTGCTCTTATCCTGGAGAGTCTCCACTGCATCCTCTCTGGCAAAGACGTGGGCCGTGGTGAGGATGCCCCGCACCGACGGGATGACGTGGGGAGTGAAGTTTACACGGATGCCTGGTGAAAGGCGTTCCAGCTCCTGCTTGATCTCTGGAACGTGTCTATGCGTGGTTAGCTTGTAGGGTATCACATTTTGCGCCATATTGGGGTAGTGGCTGGTCTCGGTCGGATCGATTCCTGCGCCGGAGATGCCGGACTTGGAGTCGTAGACCACCCGGTCCACCAGCCCGGCTTTGGCCAGCGGGGCGACGGCCAGAGTGGCGCCGGTGGGGTAGCAACCCGGATTGCCTACCAGCTTTGCCTTCGCCACCTCGGGATGGAGTTCAGTCAGGCCGAAGACGGCTTCCCTCGGAGCGCGGTGTTTCATGCCGTAGGTCTTTTCAAAGACATCCACTGGCAAACGGTAATCGGAGGAGAGGTCAATGACCCTGGCGCCCGCATCCAGGAGCTCCGGCACCCAGTCCATGGCTGTGCCGTGGGGAACGCCTGTGAAAACGATATCGCAGCGCTCGGCCGCTTCTTTGGCGCTCAGTGCTTCGAAGTTCAGGGAATAAATGCTCTTCAGATGAGGATGAACCAGGCTCACGGGCTTTCCCGAGAGCTTTCGGGAAGTGACCGCGGTTACCTTTGCTTCGGGATGGTTTGCGAGGAGACGCAAGAGCTCCCCACCGGTGTAGCCCGATCCACCGACAATTCCTACATCTATCATAATATTCCTGATGAGCTAATGATATAAAATCACCACGCCTCAGCAGCGAAATGAATTGAAGAGGTCGTAGAGGGACAGGGCATCGCTCTCAATCCTCTCTTTCTGCTCAAGGCGATCCCGCCATCGTTTCGGTATCCAGGAGGCTCCGCACGCTGCGCCGAAGAGGGAGCCGGCGATGGAGGCGATGGAGTCCGTATCGCCTCCGCTGCTGGCGGCCATTATCAGCGCATCTTCCGGCTCGAATTTCAGGAAGCAGTAAAAGGCCGCGGGAACGGTCTCCGATGCCAGGGGTGAGTTTCTGATCAGACCCAGGGCCTCCTCGGGCCGCAGATCCAGGAGAGTTCCGACCCAGAGAAGCCTTTCCGCAAGTTCGACGTCCACCCGGCTGGCCTGGGAAGCAGCATTCCTCAAGATCATCAGTTTTGGAAAGCCCATCAGACTGAGGGCAACGCCAGCCGCCACAGCGATGGCTCCGGCTCGGGCGGGAGCGCTACAATGGGTGGGCAAACTCTGCAGGTCGGCGTAGCTTTTCACGATGTTCAGGTCAAAATTGTATAGAAGCCCGATGGGAGCGGCACGCATGGCTGCGCCGCAGGTTGGGATCGTGTGGCCTGCCTCCTGCCAGGGAGTTCCAGCAATCATGCTTTCCACTGCGGAGCGGGTGGCAAAGCCCACGCCCCGGTTTAGCCGCTCGTCCATTGTCCAGGCCGTCCCCCAGGCGATGAGCTTGTCTGCAAACCGATCCGGTGAGAATCCAAAGGACTCAATGAGTGACTCGGCCAGAATTAGAGTCTCTTCTGTATCGTCCGTGAATTGCCCTGCCAGAAGGCCAGTATGAAAGTGGCCGGCGGGTGCCTGCATCATATCTCGAACCTGGCCGAAAAGGGATTTGATCTCATACAGAGTGTAGCCTTCCGTAGGCATTCCCAGGGCATCTCCCGCGGCCGCGCCAAGGAGACAGCCGCGAAAGCGATCCAGCATATCCATGATCGCTGTGAGACGTGCATGGAACTAATAATCATCGGAAGAGATTGCCAGAGGAGTACCGTCTTCACAGTTCGGGAACCATAAATTGACAAAGGATTATTGCCCTCTTTGCCTCAAATGTCATCCGTGGACTCCAATCTTAATGCCTGGGAAAGGGATTACAGCATTCGTGGCCGTCTTTGGGGTGGAGGCGTGCGGGGCATACCTCATTTGTCTGACGGCACATCGGTTCTGGAACTGGGCTGCGGCGATGGGAAAACGCTGGCAGGAATGCCCTGCAGCTGGAAAATTGCCGCTCTGGACGTATCCCCCCAGGCACTCAGGCTGACCAGAAGGATGCTGCCTGATATCAGATTGATCCTGGCCGACGCCGCACTTCTGCCATTTCGGGAAGAGAGCTTTGACGCCGTCTTCGCTTTTCACGTCACAGGCCACCTACGCCTGCAGGGGCGCGAAGCCCTCGCTCGCGAGGTTGCCCGCGTGCTCGTTCCTGGCGGGAAGCTATTCTTCAGGGATTTCGGGACGGAGGACATGCGCATGGGTCAGGGTGAGGCGGTGGAGGAGAGCACATACCTGAGAGGGGCCGGCATCCTCACCCATTACTTCACGGAAGTGGAGGCGGAGTTGCTCTTTTGCGACCTTTTGCCGATCTCGGTCGGCACGCACCGCTGGAAGCTTCGAGTGAAAGGAAAGGAAATGGCTCGTGCTGAGGTGGAGGCGGTATTCCAGAAAGACCGATCTCATGAGGTCTTATGAGCCAGCGCCTCGACCAGACCCGGCACCTGATCAGCTCCCACCGGTATTGTGATGCTGGAGCCGTTAAGGTCACGGCCGAAGGGCTCATATCTCCCGCCCAAATGCATCGACAAGAATGCCTCCGTGAGCGCGTAAAAGGACATCCCGTTCCCTGGCCTGACGAAACCATGGCCTTCATCCGGGTAGAGGGCATAGGTTACTGGAATCTTTTTCTCCTGCATGGCCTGGACGATCTGACTTGACTCGTTCTTATTTACCCTGGGATCGTTTGCTCCCTGAGCGATCAATATCGGCCTCTGAATACTATCTACATATAGGAGCGGGGAACGCTCTCGAAGCAAAATCCTTCCTCCTTCCGTTCTTAAATCCCCTATCCTTTTGAACTTCATCTCAATATCCGGCTTCCAGTAAGGCGGGATGGTGAGGAGAAACGATGTCAGATTGGCGGGGCCGCAATATTCAACTCCGCAGGCGAATATCTTTGGAGTAAAGGTCATGCCGGCCAATGTGGCATAACCTCCATAGCTTCCTCCCATTATGGCTATCCTCGCCGGGTCTGCAATTCCTTTCTCTATCGACCAGTTGACAGCGTCCAGCAGATCGTACTGCATCTTTCTGCCCCACTCCCGGTCGCCCGCATTTGTAAAGCTCTTCCCGAATCCGGTGGAGCCTCTGAAGTTAACGCTGAGCACTGCATATCCGCGGTTGGACAGAAGCTGATGCAGGGCATCAAATCCCCACATATCCCTCTCCCACGGGCCGCCATGAACGAGAAGAACTGTTGCAAGCGGCTTTTCGGGCAAACCATCCTTATCCTTATCAGCCCATACGGGCAAGGTGTAGTAGCTGACGAGGTCCAGGCCGTCGCGGGACTTTATCGTTATACAGTTCATTCTCGAAAGGGTCCGATTCTCCAGGCCTCTGTCCGCGCTGAACAGGTACAACGCACTCCTGGCGTTCCGGTCGTAGATGTAGTACCTGGCGGGACCATTATCACTGATGAATACGACGATCCAGCGGCTATCATCAAGAGTGCGGGAGGTCACAGCCATATCCTCCTCGGCGATCTTGCCGAGATAATCGATATCCGGCTTGATCGTTTCATCCAGGACCTTCCAATTATGGCGGTAATAGTTGAAATCCACCGCCTGGATGGTCATCTCAGTTGGGTGAACCATAATCATGCCAGCGTCTGCCTTAGGGTCAACAGCTAGAACTCTGGTCTCATTTGTTGCCAGGTTCATGGATTCTATTGCTGCCGTATTCCTCCCCCGGCTCTCAGACGTGTAGAGGATGTCACCGGTCTTATCGAATCCTATGGGATATGTAGTGGCGCTGTCTATGTAATTGATCTTCATGAACTGTTCCCATGAGCCGTTGCCGGCAGGCTTGAGGTAGTATACATCTCCGCTGGATGTCACGTTAGCTGCAAGACGAACTTTTAGATCATCATCGATAACGAATCTCGCAAACCTATTGTCATTCTTCAGGACAAGACGCCTCTCTCCTGTCGTGATGTTGACACGGTATATATCATGGTACTCGGAATTTCTATCATTCAGGCCTATCAGGAGTTCCTGAGGGAACTTGTTGCTGACTCCTTCTATTTTCGCACTGACGTTTTTGTAGGGTGTGAGGTCCAACTTCACACCAGTTATTATATTGACGGCGTAAATGTGCCAGTTCTCGTCGCCAAATGTGTCCTGTCTGTAAACGATAGAATGATTGGTATAAGCCCAGAAGTAGCTCTCAACACCGCGAATTGTCTCATTAGTGATAGATCTGTCGTCGGATATATTGTCCACTGGAGCCATCCGGACGTTGAAGACTCCACTCAAAGCCGTCAAATAGCTGATCCATTTTCCATCCGGACTGATAAGAACGCTGATTCTCTCAGGGTTGCCGAAGATAACGTGACGCGGAATAATCTCTGTGGAATTCTCAAATTGAGTCTGCAATTGCTGCGAGTCAGCTAAGGAAAAGCAGGCGAAGGATATCACCAATAATATAGACAGAATATATGCCCATTTAGCCATAAACCACTCCAATCATTGGAAAAATTACTATTGAATTCCTATTCTCGTTGTTTACCACGTTCTTTAATTACCCATGCAGTAAAGATGACCACGCCGACAAATAATAACAACCCAATGCCTAGAGTTGCATATGGGTACCTTCTATCATTTTCTCTGGTGGATGTGGAAATTGTTTGGTTAGACATAGACGGTTGATTTTCCAGTACTTCCGTTTCTTGTTTATCATGGATTGGAGCTGACTCTGGAATAATTGAAGCATTCACGACAACTGTATTTAGAGGAACCTGTACTTCATGGTATTCTCCAGGTTTTGCGTATTCGTATCTCACATTTTCGTCCATTCGTTCCTTGCTTACGAAATTTATTCCATCCCTTGTGTATGCCGTCTTGGTATCCATTCCATAAGCCGGTGCACAAAGTAATACCAGTAGGATGAATAGGCTAATAATCGCGCCAGTTTCTTTCAAGATACAACCCATGATATCCCTTCCACTCCTCCAAACCTCATACGGCAAAGATCCATAAATATTTTCTCCAGGCGGTCGCAAATGGTCCTGGCCAATGCACCGGAGGTGACAAAATTCCCGGCAGAGATGAAAAGAATAAATAAAGCAAAAGCATCCGATATAATGGTTCTTATAATGGATCTAAAAGCCCTGAAGATCGTCAACCCTTTGGCCGTGAGCATAGCCATCCGGCACATCATCTCAAGAAGACGCCAGACGCTTCTCTCTGTTCTGGCTGTCGCCCTGGCTGTGAGCATCTCGGTGATCTTTACATCTCTTGTCAACGGCCAGCAGCAGATTCTCACCGGCCTGGTAGAAGAGAAACTCCCGCATGTCACAGTCGAACCGAAACAGGGCGATGACTTCATTCACCTGTACAAGAGCCTTCTGGATCGGATCGCCTCCCTCCCCGGCATCAAGTCCTATGCGGCATCGCTATCGACCGCGGCCACCCTATCTCGCAAGGATAAGACAAAAAACGCCCTGTTAAAGGGATCAAACCCTATCGATATAGACAGGATCTACAAAATCGATGATGCGATGATTCAGGGCGATTTTGGCAGCATTCAGCAGGCCCGGAATGCGGTTATCGGTCAGACCCTCGCTGAATCTCTTGATTTGAAGCTGGGGGATAAAATGGCAGCCACCTTTCCCAGAGCCCGTGGAACAGAGTTGACGGTGACTGGAATCTTCAACACCGGCACGCCACTGGATGATCTGGTGGTCTTTGTCTCAATGGATACGGGCCGCAATTTTCGAGATGAAGGCGATGTGATAAATGCCGTAGAGATAAGTCTGCAGGACATTGGCCAGGCCCAGAGCCTCGCCGGCCTGATCTCCACCTGGGGATACAATGCAATGAGCTGGCAGGAGAAAAATCCCGAGATCATGCAGGCCATAAACATCGGCGGGTTCTGGACAAGGTTCTCCGTCCTGCTTTTTATGGTTGTGGCTTTCTTTGGCGTGGCCAGCATCATGAATCTCCTCGTGGTGGAGAAGACAAGAGAGATCGGCATGCTCATGGCCATGGGAGCCAGAATATCGGATATCAGAGATATTTTCCTGGTGGAGAGCGCCCTCCTTGGTCTCATAGGAGCTGCGGTCGGCTCAGCTTTGGGCCTGGCGGGCGTCCTAATCCTCGGAAAAGTGCCCTTCGAGATAGCTGCAGGCGGACGCGAGATTACCACGCTGCCTCTTATCCTGAACCCCTGGGACATCGTCTTGCTCATTTTTTTCGTGGTGGCTCTGAGCATAGTGGCTGCCCTCTATCCGGCAAGAAATGCCTCCCGGATCGATCCGGTCATAGCCCTGCGGGGCGGCTGACGCCTGGCCGGAAAAAGTCTGGTTGGAAGTCTCATTTGATAGAAAATTTGAAAATAGATCGGGAACTTGCATCATTCGCGAGAGAGATATGTTCGAGCTGGATATTGCCCTGCGGCATGTGACGACAAATCGGAGGGGTACCGCCTTCACTCTGATATCCGTAGCCATAGCAGTGGGCATTATCATCATGTCTCTGGGGCTGACGGAAGGTGTGAGAGTGCAAATCGTTAAGAATACGGTGGAGAAGAATCCGCACCTTATAATCAGCCCCAAAAAAGGTGAGAGCTATATCAGTATGTACAGGTCACTCTCCGACCTGGTCAAGATCTATCCGGGCGTGTCCGCTGTCTCACCCCGGCTGGTGGGCCAGGGAGCGGCGCGTTTTGGGAATAAAGTGCAAGCGGTGGAATTTGTGGGCGTTCACCCGGTTGAAGAGAACCAGCTCATGGCGGTTCAGGAGTCCATGATCAGCGGGAACTTCTCGGACCTCAGATTCAACAAAATAGGCGCCATTTTAGGAGTGAAGCTGGCAGAGGACCTGAAGATCAGGCCGGGCGGAGACTTCTATCTTTACCTGAAGAACAATTCTATCCGGCTGAAGGTCATCGGCCTGCTGGAAAAGGGAACAGTCAAGGATGAGACTCTGGTCTATGTCTCCTTGGATACGGTTCAAGCACTGGTTGGTCAGGGCGATGTGGTCTCTGAGATCGGTGTGAAGCTTGTAGACTTCACAGGGGCGCCGGCCATGGCCGTGCAAATGAACGGAAATAGCAGATACATAACCACCAGCTGGCAGGACTTCAATAAGGAGATCGCCAGATTCGTGGGCAATCAAAATATTACAAATATGCTTTTCTACATATTCATACTACTAATATCGGCTTTTGTAATAGCCAATACGACTATCATGGTTGTCAGCAGACGGAAAAAAGAGATAGGCATCCTTATGGCTATGGGGGCAGAAAGGCGCTCGATACTTATGATCTTCTTGCTGGAGAATATGCTCATCAGCGTGCCGGCAGGAGTTTTGGGCTGTATGCTCGGCTTTGCCTTAGCCCGGCTGATAACCCTTCTTCCCCTGAATGTAACAAGCACTGGAGCGGGGAAAGCCGTCATCCTGATTGCCGCCCGGCCGGAGTACTTTGCTTATGCCATGGCCTTCGCCCTGGCGCTCAACTTAATCTCCGGACTATATCCTGCTTATTCGGCGGCCTTGCTCGATCCAGTGGAGGCGATAGGAAGTGAGTGACGACATAATTGTGCTTAGAGACCTGAGCAAGATCTACGGAAGTGGCGTAGAGGTGCGAGCTCTGGACAGTGTCAACGTCAGCATCAAGGCGGGCGAGTTCGTGGCCATTGTGGGCCCGAGCGGAAGCGGAAAGAGCACTCTGCTCAATATGATCGGCCTCCTGGATACTCCCAGCAGCGGCCAGATATTTCTCAAAGGAATCGATGTCAGCCGAGCAAGTCCTGAAGAGCGAGCCCGTCTGCGCAATCAGGAGCTGGGTTTCGTCTTTCAATACCACCACCTCATTCCTGAATTCTCCGCCCTGGAGAATGTCATGATGCCCATGCTCATCGCCAAGAAGAGCAAAGCTGAAGCACGAGAGAGAGCTCATGAACTCCTGTCTGCGGTGGGGCTGGCGGATCGGCAGCTGAATCGGCCCAACCAGCTTTCCGGTGGTCAGAACCAGCGTGTTGCTGTGGCCCGGGCGCTGGCCAATAGGCCCTCTATTGTTATAGGCGACGAGTTGACCGGCAACCTGGACACCAAATCATCCGATCTCATCTATAATCTGCTACGGGAATTGAACCGGAAGATCAACCAGACATTCATTCTGGTGACGCATGATATGGCTTTAGCCGAGAAGACGGACCGAATCTTGAGAATCGTGGACGGCAAGATAGTCTGTGAGATGAGGCGCAGCAGTGAAGGCTTCGTCGCCAACAGTGCTTGCGAACTGGGTGAGGATGGCGGCAAGATAAAGAGGGTTTGAAGGGCTTTGACCGGCATTTAAGTCTCAAGGATGGGTAAAATTGATAAGCTCCAAAGCTATGAGATAAGGCCGAGGTATTATATGAGCAAACAATTTATATATTTTGCAGGCGTCCTATTCCTGATGACAGCTGCAGTTCTCACTGCCGCTGCCCAGGAAAATACGTCTTCCTTGAATAACACCGCCATGAACATCACCATGAACAACACAACATTGAATGTTTCTTTAAATCAAACCCAAAACGCCAGCGTGGTTTTGCCTATCAATGTCACCGCAAATGGAACCTTGATTGCAGCTCCAATCGAGAATCTGAATGCGACTGCTAACGAGACCATGAACAGGACTGATCTGAATGAAACCACACCTTCTCAGAACGTGACCATCTCCGCTCAGAATGTGACCCTTCCTGCTCAGAACGAAACTGTTCCTGTTCTGAATGAAACAAATGAAACCGTCTCTGGTGAGACCAAGATCGTTCCTGTTCAGAATGAGACTAATGAAACAGTCACTGTTGGGACGGAAGTAGTTCCCGCTAAGAATGAGATCGTTCCTGTTCTGAATGAAACAAATGAAACCATCCCTGCTGAGACCGGGTTCGTTCCCGCTCAGAATGTGACCATCCCGGTTCAAAATGGGACAGCGCCAGCTAACAATCTTACAGGGCCTGAGAATACCATATTCAAAGCAGAGACTGTGAATAACGCCAGCACAACCGCAACGGTCTCCCAGCCCGAGGTAACGCAGGTTGGCTCTACCCCTAATTCGGTATTCGTGATTGGCGGCGGCCTCAAATCAGGTGAAGCCATTCAGATTGGTGGCAATGAGCAAGGCCAAAGCCAGGCTTTTGAAGTTGGCTCTCAAGCCGCGTCTGTTAAGGACTTAAGCAATACGCCCTTCTATACCAACGTAATCTAAACATACCACGCCGGGCTTGCCCGGAGTTATAATTTTCCTCTAGCCCCATGTTTTTTCTCATACTAATTCATCCCTGGCCATCCCTAAGTTGATCCGGTCGATAGACTTTTATGGCCAATTTGCATTCCTGATAGGAAAGGTGATCCTGCGTGATGGGAATCAATGAGATGGGATTTGAGGTCTTCGAGGAGATGCTCGATTATGGAGACGAGCTGCAAATAGAGGTCCATGAGCTTGATAACGGCACTGTTGTTGCAGATGCCGGTGTGAAGGCCCAGGGAGGTCTCGGTGCCGGGATCTACCTCTCTCGCCTCTGCATGGCAGATCTTGCTGACATCCAGCTTCATCCCTACAATATCAATGGCGTTCTCCTGCCCGGTGTCCAGGTGGCTACAGACTATCCAGCCCTCTCATGCATGGCCTCTCAGTGCGCCATGTGGCAGATCAAGGCAGACAAGTATTTTGCCATGGGTAGCGGCCCGGCACGGGTGCTGGCCAGAAAGACCCGGGAGCTTTATGAGAAGATCGGATACGAAGAGTTCTCGGATATAGGAGTTCTCGTTCTGGAGTCGAATAAGCTGCCGGACGAGAAAGTCTCGGCCATGATTGCAGAAAAGTGCGGCATCGATACGGCCGACTTGAGAATTGCCGTAGCACCAACGAACTCCGTGGCAGGCCTGGTGCAGGTCTCGGCTCGAGTGGTCGAGACAGGTCTCCATAAGCTCTTCACTATGGGCTTTGACATCACCACCATCAAGTGCGGCTGGGGCCGGGCACCCATCTCGCCAATTACGGGCGACGCAACCATGTGCATGGGCTCCTCCAACGACGCCATAATCTACGGTGGAGAGACTTACTACACGCTTGAGTACGAGAACCTGGAGGAGCTGCAGCAGTACCTGAAGGGCATGCCTTCCTTCGCTTCTCGAGACTATGGGGCGCCTTTCTACAAGACATTCAAGGCAGCAGGCTTCGACTTCTTTAAGGTGGACCACAACGTCTTTGCACCGGCTAAGGTCGTGATGAACGAGATAAAGTCGCGGCGGACGTTTGTGATCGGCAAGGTGAACCCAGAGGTTCTGACTGAGTCCTTCAATCTGGAAGTCCTGGAGCCGGTTCGCCAGGACTTCAAAAAGGATCTTTAAACACATTCGGAATTGATTACTCTGCAGGTAGGTTCCATGAGAATATATACGGTCTGGCATTTGGCGGTCTTGGCAGTCCTGGTGGCATTGATGGCCACAGCTCAGTCTCAGGAGATTGTGGACCTCTATTCCGGTGTTGACTCTGCCGATGTTACCCTGGATGGAGATGTGGCGGGCGAGGCTCTGCAATTGAATATGATCTCCAACGGTTTGGTGCTCATGACCCAGAATGTGACCTTGAACGGTCCCGGAACCTGGATTGTGCGCTGGTCGCCATTCGATGCATTGAGGGGCAACTATGATGTTTGTGCATTCTTATGGAAAGATGGAACCGTGGTCTCCAAGAAGTGCTACAGTTTTCATTATGGTGATATTGAGCCAGTAAGGTTCGATGTGCGCGATTTTCGTGCCGACTCTCGCGGCATGCATCTCGTCATCAGTGCCAGCGATCCAGTTGTTGTGGACATTTATTACATGCTTATCCAGGGAGATAAGGCTGTATATGTAACCAGGGAACAGTCGATACCTATCACGGGAAGCATAGCTATGCCGATTCAGAAGGATTATGCCTGGAAGCCTATTCTGGAGAATGGTCAGGAGTATGCAGGTCGGGTGAAGATCGTAGAGTTCAACCACAATCAGAGCAGGGCTTTTATGAACTCCTTCCAGGCCGCCGATGATGCGATGATAACAGAGACCTACCAGGATGAGACCGGTGCCAGCGCCACAGTAGTCGGCAACTCTCGCGTTCCCTTTAAAGGGGCTCTGAGGTTCATACTCTCTCAAAATGGCATGGTGATCAACACCACGGAGAAGAAGACGCCCGTGCTCCTTACCGGTGACGATGAGACGGTGGAGATCACCTGGAACAAGACGCTTGAGCCGGGCGTCTATCAGCTGCGCACCGTTTTATTAGGACAGAGCGGAACTGTGAAGGATTTGGCGGAGAACATAATTGAGGCCAAACCCATAGCCAAAAGCAACGCTACCAATGCCGCAAAGACTGCGGCCTCTCCTTCTGGCTTTGCCGCTCTGGCAATGATCGCGGTGGTTCTTTTCAGGCGAATCCATCCAGATTGGTAAGGCCATGAGCAAAGCCGGAGCCATGCTCGTTAAAATCTTTGAGAACGGATCTGGATGATGCATTGTAAACAGATCCTGTCTCCTCAATTATAGTGTTCTTCTCTATATTTTTAAAGCACTTTCTGGGTTGCGATTGCAAATCAATTCATATTTAGATTCTTATATTTGCATAAAAAAATTGGAGGGGGACCAATTGGATCAAATCTTCTCCTAATTACATCTAATCTTCCTCATGTGGCAGGTAGGACCGATAAGATACCAAATTGCCGGGATGCGCCACATAGAGCGGTCCCCACGATGGGTTTGTATCGTGCATGATCTTCAGGACTGCAATCATTCGATCAAAGATCTGAGGGATGTCAGCATTCTTTGAGAGAGCCTCCAATGCAGCTGCAGCAACCACATGAGCCGCATAGATCCCTTTTGCATATTGTTCAGGCAGCTTGCCAACCGTTGTCAACAGTGGCCTCAGATCTGCAACGATGGCATCATCATCATTGTGCCAATTCTGTATTTCGCCTAGTGAATGGCTTTCCAGTTTCTCCATCTTCCCCCGTACCAGTATTCCAGCAACAACCTCAGCCGACTTCTTGGCAACCTCGGGTTCTATCACTATCCATCCTGCCCGGATTGTGGTCACATCTTTATCGGTCTCGGCCTCAATGATCTTCGCCCAGTTCTCTGCGCCGTTGAAACTGAGCAGTCTTATCACAGACGCGGCCAGGTAACCCCTTAGAACATCTGCTGGATGCGGATCGTCTAAGGTACCCCAACTCCGAAGTTTGGCTTTCCTGGTATAGGCAGCATTCATTCCGCGCAGAAGGGCTATGAGAGCAATTCCTACGACGGGGCCCATGTTCAATATCCCCATTACATCTGCAGCAGTCTCGTCAATACGGTCCGCCCAGTAGCTGGGCAGCACATCCCCAACATCGGCGTCATTCAGCGCCATTCTTACTGCCTTTGCCAACTCTGGGGTCAGTCCTTCGTCTGCCGAGAGAATATCATGTCCGGCGGTCTCGTGTGCCAAGGCCGCCCAGGAGAGAAGGGCCTGGCTGGCATATGGTGGTGGCATATTGACGATTGCGGTTCCTACGTCAAAAGTAGCTGTGGCGTCGGCCGTCCAGGTATAAGGGCCAAAATCCGGTCTGCCCCACTTGGCGAGTGGAGGTGAGACCCCGTAATCCGGCGGCTTGACACCGGATCGGTCCTCCGCCGAGAGGAAGCCATCGTAGAGATCGCTTATAACCTCTTGGTAAGCATCTGTTGCCCTTTCATTGTATCCTTCACCATTCTGAAGGATGGCCTGAGCGATATCCAGCATCAAACCAGCTTCGCCTTCTTTGTCCGGGTCGCCAAGAAGGATCTTATTGAAATTGTCCTTTCCTTGATTATCAAGTTCGGCGACGAATGGTTTGTAGACCAATTCTCGATAAAGGGGCGGAAGTTTCTCCCGACAGGATTCCAGCCTTCCGCGCAGCTCGTTGAATTCATCTGGATCTTCCGGACCCGTGTCACTTGATAGAGTTGCTCTCTTGCAGTCTGTAATACAATCCGCCAGGTTTCCAATATCGGGCTTTGAAGGGGGATTTGGTATTTTGCCCCGCCTCCCTTCCACCGTCCGGGATGAACTATCTATCTTTTCCATAAAGACTCACCTCTGCAAGCTTTTAAAAAAATCTTAAATAATTTGCTCTCAATTTTATGGTTTTATGGCATTGAAATTCGTTGGTAACTTGCCGCCCACCTCCTTTTTAAAGAGGATTAACAGTGAGATCTTCCTGATTTGATAGTCTCAGTTAAAATTAAACATATTTAAATGTTATGATTCAGTTATCGCCATCGCTTCATCCAAATTGAACGATCCGTTAGATCTGAACAATATACAGGGAGACGAAGAATGGTCGAATATGATATCTCAGCCCGTTTTCTGCATCTGCATCGGCATGTTCCCGGGGCAACCTAGATAAGCTCATAATGTATCCAAAGAGATTGAAATGAATTCCCCAGAGTGCGACCTCAAAGGCCACGGACCGTGCGGCGGACCTATCTGCCAACGTGGCATTAGCCTTAACCACAGGTGCGACCAGCATGTGAGGCTTCAGTCATACTGGACTGAGCATAATCCTGGTAAGAAGCTTAACGATTGGCTCGACGGACTTCTTAATGCGCAGCGCGAGGAAGCATTAAGGACATCTCCACACAGAGGAAAGCACTGGCAAGAAGTCAGCATAAGCTCCTCTGAGGAATAGAAGGATAAGCTCAGGCGACCTGTCTGAACTCATTCCTCAGTAGTCATCCATTTCCTAGAGATACCTTTGGATTGATAAGCCGAAAGAGATTTCTGTATCCGTTTTCTGCCTTAGAACCTCGTAATCTCTGGACCAAACCCAGAAGTCCTTTCAGTACCTCAGTATGGCCCCTATATTCCCCAGGCTTTCCAGGAAATCGTCATCTTCAACTAAAACTATCTCTGCACCCATTCGCTCTGCCAGCTCATAGAGTCTCTCCAGGCTGAGCGCCGCCGCTTCTCCGCCACAGGTGGGGCACTTCTCTATCTCTGAATCTATGTGTTGACAGCTTGTGCAGATCATTCCGGGCAGGGCAAAACCCTCTGAGATCAAGAGAGAGTCCACTCGCCCTTCCAACAGGGCCTTCCCAACGTTCGACAGGCCATAGGCGACAGGATGACCGCGCAGTACGGCTTCTTTCAGCTTTTCGGCCAGAATCTTCTCCCTGGTTCGCTCGTCCTCATAAGCTATGTCCTTGCCTCGTTCCACCAGGTCTTTTGAGGACGCATCCATCGAGATATCCATAATTCCTATGACCTTATCCTTCAGGGCTAGGGGCATCATCTCTACAAGCTGGCCCTTAGCCTCGCCGGGACCTGCCACTACCAGGCCGCGAATCTTGGTCAGATCTTCATTCTTTTGCAAATCTTCAATAAGCTGGGTGAAGAAGGAATTGATCTGTCCTCTTCTGAGGCGGTTGTAGCGCATCTGGCTCCAGCCTCCTTTCTTGTGCTTGTTCATGAGGTCGATGGAGGCCTTCTCATTCTTCTCCAGCAAGTTAGACTTCACCAGAAAGAGCCTGGCCTCCTGGGAGTCGATGAGCAGAAGGCCGTAGTCTTCGTACTCTTCCGTCAGCTTTGCCAGGGGGAGAAGGAATGGCGAGCTATCCCAAACGACGAGCGATTCCGGTTCCACACTCAATCTGTAGACGTGCAGGAACCCGGCGGTGGCTGAGGCAAAAATGACCCGGCCGCGTTCACCTTTCACGCCCGGGGCGGAAAGAGCGCTTTCGCTCATGTCAAGAGTCTCCTGAAAAGCCTCCAATAGATCTTTTGGCAGGGCCTTCTTGATGGCGTTCAGCCTGGATTCAACAAAGGATTGTTCGCTATCTCTTCCTGTGGCTCCGAAATAGGTTGTCAGGAAGGTATCTTTCGCATCTCTTATTTCAGATAGAGCGTGCAGGTCGATTTCTGTGAGGGATGTTATTCTTGGTTCATCCAACACTTTAATATTAGACTCCATAAGCATATAGGTACCCACTAGATTAAAAGAATATCTGATCAAGGGTTTAAGAAAGCAAGGATTCCACTAGCGGTATAATCGTTCTTGCTTACATGGGTTTGAATTGATAAATCAGATTCGATACTCTTACACCGATCAATCTGACTTTCTTTCTGCCTCTCATGAAAGGCGCAATCAATCTCTTGGCATTGTTCCTTAGAATATCCAGGTCATCTGTTGGAAACATCAAGGATTTGGAGCGAGTATGGGTTTCAAAATGCGGATATCTGACTCTTATCGTGATCGTTTTAAATTTTAGTGCATTAGAAACCACGTCCTCATGCACATCTTCCGCCAGATCGTTTAAAACTGCAAAAATTTGGTTTTCATCGTCCGAATCTTTCTCAAAGGTAACATCTCTTCCTATTGATTTTGTCTCGTATTCTTCGATTACTTCTCTTTCATCGACGCCATTGGCAAACTTTTGCAGCCTCATACCCCAAACGCCAAAGAGTCTCGTCAGCGTCTCCGGCTTTGTGGAAGCTAAGTCTCCGATAGTCTCGATTTTCAGCTCCAACAGGCTCCGTTCCGTCTTTGGACCCACTCCCGGAAGCTTTCCTACTTTTAAGGGGTACAAAAATCCTTTCACGTCCTTCTCTTCAACTACGGTCAAGCCGAAGGGTTTCCTAAAATCAGAGGCTATTTTTGCTACTATTTTATTGGGACCAACGCCAACGGAGCACGATAGATGTTCCTGATTCAGAATCTCATCCATTATCTTGCGAGCCAAATCTCTGGCCTCGGCAAAATTGTTCGCTTTGCTTGATATGTCAAGGTAAGCTTCGTCTATGCCGCCCTGCTCAAATTTATCGGCATGGCTTTTTAGAATTTTCATTATATTGCTTGAGGCAACGACGTACAATTCGAAATTTGGCCTGAGATAAACGCAATCAGGACATAGCTTCCAGGCTCTTGATATAGGCATGGCTGACTTGATGCCGAAATTCCTCGCCTCATAAGATGCGCTGCTGACTACGCCCCTTCCCTGGCCCTCTTTGGGATCAGCACCTACCACCAGAGGCTTACCCTTCAATTCAGGATTCGCTCGTGCTTCTACGGAAGGGAAGAACGCATCCAGATCTACATGCAGTATTATGCGCATATCGGCCTCCGGGCAAATGTCGTCTTTTTGGGATATTGCACTTGCGATGCGGTAGTCATTCTTCAGTCATCCCTGGCAGAGAAGCGCTTCTGCAGTTCGCAAGAGGTTGTAAAAATTTGATGGCGTGAGCGAGGAATATCGGATACGGTATATGCCTGTTTCGGATCAGACCGAATCTTCGCAGTCTGATAGTTTAAATGAGATCCCAAGATCCATTGGTCGGTTGATTGGGGGACGATCTCTGCAAGAATCGAGCTTGACCCGGATCAAATGATTTGGATGGCAGGAGTGATCAATCATTTTTCTCATTTTTGGAGTCGTGCATCTCTCTTGCCAGGGCTTTGAGCAGCGGCACAATAGTTGCCATCAGGAAGAATATTTTTATAAGTTTCTTTATCGACTTTAACATGATTTATTCACCTGAACTATATTTAGTTCCTAAACCTATAAAAACCATGTGAATCATCTCCTCCATCAAAGCAATACAAAAATTTTTAGAAATCTACTTTGTCTTGAAATCGGAATCTTTTACCTTCAGTCCACCTCTCTCGGCTTGCAGGTCACACGGCTCGTCTCGCACCTTCTTCCCCCGTTTTGATTCCAATCTTTTTTCTGATTCCGGCGCGCCAGTCCCGTCGATTACATGCAGTATATCCGGTCTATCATTGACATGCACCACATCAAGCCTATCCAGTAGAGATTCTCCTTCTCGTCCATCTTTTTTGCTTCCGGTTAAATCTTCTGCTCTTTTTTCAGTCAATTCATCTCGCCTCAATTAAAGAAATATTGTCAATTGATGGTTGTAACTCTTATGTCCACATTAATAAGTATTGCCTTCGAATCAAACAAATTTACATGAGATGTCCAGACATCTGAATGAGATGTCGCCCTGGAAATCTGGAAAAGTCAAGAATAGAGACGAGAAATAATAATGACGATGGAATGATCAGCAAAATCAATGCTAGCAAAGCAACAGCAGATCAAGCCACCAACAGAATAAGTAATAAAGAGAGAGGCTATTGGCCTCCAGGAGATACATTACCTCCATGCCCTTTGTGGGGGTCGTCTGTTCCATGGTATTTGGGTGGCACATCTATTCCATGGTCTTCAGGACTCGAATTGTCTCCATGGTGCCGGTGCTCAGGTGGGAAGTGAACTATTGGATCTATAGGCTCGAATATTGGAGTGTAATAGATCGGTGTCGTATAGGTCGGCTGCGGATAGTAAATTGGCTGCGAATAACTCGGCTGTTGAACGGCCGGTGGCTGATAGCCAGTTACGTCTATTACTATCTCATTGCTGGACTGGCCGTTTACTGAGATAAGCAACGTATGCTGTCCGATGGTATCTGCATAGAATCCAATTTGATTGGCTCCAGGGAAGAAGTAGTAGTTATTACTGGGCGACCTGCCATCAGGATATATCTCGTACAGATATCCATTTCCCCCTGTTGAGGTGATGGCTACGAGCGACAGGACTGCACCTTGAGGAACTACGGCATATTGAGACCAGCTCGCTGATCCCTGAATCCATAGAGAGTTGCTTTGCTTATAAGCAGGGTTACTCAGGTATTGTGAATATTGGACTGCTTGCATCTGGTTGCCAAAGTAAACCGTGGTCGGTGTTCTGCCTTCGATTGCATATTTTTGCGGAGTAATAATATGAGTGGCAGGTTTGGGTCCCGTTGGCATAATATAATATTCGGAGTATTGCGGAGCCGTACCTTGAGCGACATTTGGTGCAATAGCTGCATAACCAGTGGCCTCTGCTGGCAGAGTATCTGTAGCGCTTTGTCCATATGCTGCTGAAACACACCCTATCAGGCTTATGATGAGGATAATCGATATCGAAATCTTATTCATATTTTCCTCTTGTCTTCCTTAATTCAAAGATCCAATATACTACAAGAGAATAAAGCCCTATTTTTCATATTAGGGTAATATCAATATGATCTGATTCGCCAATTTCATCAAATCAATTTCCAGAGATGGCTATCAGATCTAAGGCGGATCGCAACTCGTCAAGATTCACGGGCTTTGTTATGTAATCATTCATGCCTGATGCGATGCATTTCTCCCGATCACCCTGCATGGCATAGGCAGTAATGGCAATGATCTTTGGCCCTTCCGGCCACTTTTCACGGATCTTTTTGGCCGCATCCAGCCCATCCATCTCAGGCATCTGGACATCCATGAGAACTACATCATAGGCCTGACGTTCAAGGGCTGCCAGGACCTCCAGACCGTTGGCAGCGACATCTGCATGATAGTTCAGCTTGTTGAGCATCTTTAAAATTACCTTCTGGTTGATTATGTTGTCCTCCGCTATCAATATGCGTAGAGGATGGCGAGGATTCGTTTGCATCTTCGTCTCTATTCGCCGAGACGATTCTCTGCCTGTGGCGGGCTTGAGAGATGATCCCCTTGCCAATATTGTAAAATGGAATATGGAACCCTTACCAAATTCGGATTCCACCCAAATTCTGCCGCCCATCAGCTCAACGAGCCTTTTGCTTATGGCGAGACCAAGGCCTGTTCCGCCATATCTACGCGTAGTCGAGAGATCTACCTGACTGAATGATTTGAACAGACAGCTCATCTTATTCTCAGGAATTCCAATTCCTGCGTCTCTGACTGCGAAATGAATCTCGAATCTGCCGTCTTCGACGCTCTTGCTCAAAACAGAGATCCTTACTTCGCCCGAACTCGTAAATTTAACTGCATTGCTGAGCAGGTTGACTAAGACTTGGCGCAGCCTGGTCGGGTCACCAATAATCATTTTCGGAGTATTGCAATCGACCTCATAAGCAATGGTCAGGCCCTTTTCAGAGGCATTTGAAGCCACCAGATCAATGGCGTCCTCTATGCTACCTGCTACATCAAAAGGCTGTATTTCCAACTCCATCTTGCCGTTATCAATCTTCGAATAGTCCAGTATATCGTTGATAATCGATAATAGACCGTCACCACTGGTCCGGATGGTCTCCACAGAGTCGCGCTGCTCTTGAGTCAGTTCAGTTCCCAGGAGAAGACCTGTCAGGCCTATGACCGCGTTCATCGGGGTTCTTATCTCATGGCTCATATTGGCCAGAAACTCGGATTTGGCAATGGTTGCGGTCTCCGCGGTTTCCTTGGATTTCAGTAGATCCTTCTCTATTCGTTTGCGTTCTTGGATCTCGTTCTGCAGATTTATGTTGGCTGACTCAAACTGCGCCGTGCGTTCGATGACCCGGGTTTCAAGCTCCTCATTCAGTCTCCGGACCTCGCCCTCGGCTCTTATGGATTCCCTGCACAAACTCTCGTTCTCTTTCAATGCAGCGATTTGGCGGATGACGATCAAACCGATGATAAGACCCACACCCCACGATAGATATGTGGTGCTCATCGGAAGTGGGTGGCTATAGCTCCAAAGGAGAAGGATATAGGCAACTCCTGCGCCAAAATATGGCAAATAATAAGGCTTGGTAAATTGCATAATACTCGTTTCAAGGGATGTCGAGGAGGAAGCGAGAGTAGGAGTGGAGGTGGAAGAAGTGGACCTCGGGTTAAGGGAGTTGGCCTGCAGTACACCTGCCAGTCCGACGGCTGAGTAGGCAACGATCCAACCCGTATCCAATAGCCCTCCCGAATCATAAATATTCTGCAAAGATTGGCTCGTATAAAGGAAATCTGTTCCAATCATCACAGAGGTGCCGATAATCAAAAGCATTATCGAGCCTAGCCGCCTGGATTCGATCCTGCGGAACAATAGCTCGATCAGGGCAAAAAGCAGCATCAGATCCATGACCGGATAAGCTACGGAGAGAATTTGAATACCGATATCTGTTCCCGCGTTAGAAACAATCGTCGGCGCTATCAACAAAACCCAAAATATCATGACCGAGGCCGTCACCACAATTCCCTCATCCAGCATGACCTTGAGCCTCTCGTTGGATGTCAGGGAAATACTTGGCAAGAGAAGGATGCCTATGATAAAGATGGGATACTGCGCCAGAAACGGCCCGTCGGCCAGAGAGAATAAAGGCTCCTGGTGCATCACAACTTCGGTGATCATCCAGAGAATATCACCAAGGGTATGTATGATCAGCCCTATCGTCAGGACAGTCCAGGCCAATTGGACCTGCCTGCCGCAAACGGCAGATCTTCTGGCCGCATAGAAGAGAGCCAGTGCCGCCATCAAATCGACCAACACAGCCAGCCCATCACCCATTGCTGTGCGGAGCTCGCCTCCCAGAAGGACGCTGAAGGCTATTGAGACGAGGACCAGGCTTGCTGCAAGTATCAGTGCCCCGTGAAATGAGATGATCTGTCTTTGGCTTTGATCATCGGTCGTCTGTGGGACCTTCAATCGCCCGGTGTTCACCTGGAATGATTCCATAGTAACCTGTAAATCTAATGACCAAACTATATCAAATACTTTTTTAAGTCTTTTGCTCTTATCGAAATTTCAGATCGATGATAAAGACGAGCACAATAATCTAAAAGGATAAAAAAGCTTTGCATCAAACCGTCATGCGCGCAAGAGCTTGCTACCTGAAGGCTGCTCGGAGGGATGTCTGCCTGAGGAAAGCATGGGAGGGATGGGCAAAGCCGATGATGAAACAATTGTAGGAGGAAAGTGGTTTTGGTCGACTTTTGCCCATGACTCCTTCGTCATTCAACGATATAAAGATGTGGTACAAACCCGGGTAAAGGGGCTCGAAGACAATTGATTTTGGAGGAGTGCCACTCAGACATATTTCCTCTGCAAGTATTTTTCGTCTGAGCGATGTATGATTCACCCGCGGAATAGACACAGGAGGGCGTTCGAAGAAGTTAGTCGGAAAATGGCATATCTTATAGTTTGTGTCAGAACGGATATAAGGACAGAAAATCGTATCTAAATAATTAAATTATGGCTAAAGCGGGATGTAAATTACATGATACCTTGGCTTCTGGCTGCATCAGTATCGTTGGTTTCAAGTGACATAGACGTCGGGCTTGAACTGCATGAGCAAACCGAGCCGATTATCTGGCTCATTGTGGCCACAGTATGAAGTCAACCGCTCGGGACCTACTAGAATTTGCTTTCATATCTGTTTTATCATTGGTGATCCTATTAGGCATAATCAATGCAAATTCTTCCTCTTACCCCTTATTCCCTCTAAATAAGAACGCAGTACATATTAACAGTCCCTCAAATATATCGGATGAAAAAATTTTAGCTAAAAATTATGTTTCTGAAGTTATGGAATACGTCTCAAACGGCAGTAATTCACTTAAATATATATATAAAAAGAACAATCTCACTCCTTCTTATGACTTTCACAAAGATCCACCGGTGAAGCTGTGTATCTCAAATGAGTCAAAAAAAGCAATTACATGGGATTATGCGTATCAGTGCACGGAGCATGGTTTCAACGGCACGCTTAATCTTACCAAGAAATACGGAAAATATAATCTTACTCCGTCATACGATATCAAGAATGGTCCCACAGACGATCTGTATCCGTCCTTGCTACCTGCGGCCCTTTCAATTTATAAGATCACGCGCGATCAAAAATATCTAAATTATGCCAGGAGTGCTGCCGATAGCATTAATGTGCATATGTTAAATGACAAGAACATTATTCGAACTTTTAGCTGTAAGAATGGTCCAAGCGATATAGGACCTACTGATCTAAATAATTATTTGCTTACCAGTATTGCAGAGCTCGCAATTTATGATCCATCTTATAAAGATCTAGCTAAAAAAGTCGCCGATGGAATAGTTGGCCACGGCTTGAGCAAGAATAACATTCCCTATGGCTCGATCTACCCTAACGGGACCGCTGCGGAGACAGAAAATGGCTTGTCTTCCAATGGAGGCAACGAAGGGACCTTATCAATCACAATTGTTGGCTTATTGAGAGCGTATGAAGCAACAGGAGATAAGACTTATTTGAATAAAAGTCGTGACATCTTGTTATCAATATGGGGAAACGAAAAGACAAAATGTAATCTAATACCACGAATATTTGATTCAAAAACGTTGGTTGTAAAAGAAAACGATCCACAGTTATACGCGACCGGGGAACTTCTCAGGGCATATATCTATTATTATTATCTAACGCATGATCAAATAATAAAAAATATAATTTTAGCCTATTCCGCGGCAGCTTATAGTGCCTATTGGAGCAAGACAAACTATGGTCAGGGATATTTTGTTTACAGGGTTAATGCTCAAAATGGAGAGCAATCGTCCCGAGTACTGGAAACAAATTGGCATAAATTGGATATTAGCCTAATTTATGCAGGAGAGATATCAGGGAAGAACTATACAGAAAGAGCATATCAAGATATGAAGACATTCTGGCTGGGCGCAGGGTTAAGCTATAAAAATTACCTATTTAGACATGGAACTAACCCGGATGGATCTCCTGCACATAACAGGCAATCGCTGATATATGCCAGCCTGCGCACCGCGAACTACATGATGCTTAGAATGCTCAACACGGGAGCCTTTAATCCCTCTAATTTCACCTGGAATGATAAAATATGGAACCATATAAATTCTACCCAGTTTTATCATTATAATGAGTACGGCTATCATAGTGATGTGAGTGTTGAGACCCTTAAGCCCGATCCAAAATATTATGGACTTTCAATAATGCCTGCGTGTGGTGAATTTGCAACGCTTGTCACTCTGATGTTCAGTACCACACCTAATGTAAAGATGGTTTGGGAATCCTTCCCTGATGGAGATTATGTTCTGGAACCTTTTCCTGAAGCATATTCCTCAGACGATATTGGATTCATGAGAGGGGTATTTATGGATTATTCTAATAAGGAGATAGCTTTTAAAAATATACGAAGCATTGGAAAGGGAAAGGTCAATTGTAGTCAGCGTATCGCCGAAGTTAGAGAGGATGGACGGATATATACCGAATGGCACGATACTAGCATAAACATCTCTAATGGATGCCACGAATACGTTATAATTTTCAAGGGCGGAAATTTCAGCCAGCCAATATACCAATGAGGATTTCATTAAGTTGCCACACAGCCAGGCACAACAAGTCGTGGCTCAAGGAGCTCAGATAGTATAAGAGATGAACGAGACTTGGAGTTTATAGTTTGTGTCAAAACGGCTTTAAAGATGAAAAATCGTGTCCAAATAATTAATTATGGCTAAAGCGGGATGTAAATTACATGATACCTTGGATTCTGGCTGCATCAGTATCGTTGGTTCCAAGTGACATAGACGTCGGGCTTGAACCGCATGAGCAAACCGAGCTGATCCTATGGCTCATTGTGGCTGCAGTATCTTTAATTCCACTTGTGATATTTTCCATAAGCTATAGAAGAGTAAGAAGCCAGAAACTGCTAATAACGACCCTGGCATTCTTCCTTTTCTTTGTCAAAGCACTAATTTTGGCAATGAAACTCTTCATGCCCAATTACGTAGATGAGATCTGGTGGTCAGTTGCTGCTGTATTGGATATAATGATAATCAGTCTAATCGCCTATTCCTTAAGCAGGAAGTCATAAAATCATATGCAAGATGAAGTCACCCTTGAAAATCGAAGGCTAATCTTCGACTATATCTCGGATAATCCGGGTGTCCATCTAAGAAAAATCTCAAGAGATATTAATATTCATCTGAGTACGTTAAGATATCACCTCGATTATCTTGAAACGAAGGGATTAATAGCAAGCCAAAAAGAAGATAATCTAAAGATCTATTTCGCTTCGGGTAAGCTTAATCCTCAGGAAAAAAAGCTAACTCCATTGCTCCAGCAGAAGCGATTTAGAGACATAATCCTTGCCATAATAGGATCTGATGAGCCTACATCATCAGAAATAGCGGAAAAATTATCGATGAATCCATCAACCACCTCGAAATACATCAAGATTTTAGAGGAACGAGAAGTAATATCTCACAAAAAGATCGGCCGTGAGAAGAGATACCATATAAAAAATGAAGAAAGCGTTATTAAGCTCTTGCTGACTTATAAAAAATCCTTTTGGGATTCCTTTGTGGACAATGTTTTGGAACTTTATCTCGAAAGATAATGTTAATACTATTCCTTTGTTTTATAATGGACACTTTGTACTATGATTGACACTTTGTGTCACAAAGGCCATATATATCGCGATACTTTCGTACAAAACATAAGAATCGGCTTGGAATTCAAAGGTAGATACGAAAATGGACACAATAGATAATCAATCAAGGATTTCCTTCAAGGCGGGAGAGCAGTTGTTAAGCAAAGTTCCGGAAATCACCCTTTATTTCTGGACCATCAAAGTCCTTTGTACCACGGTTGGCGAAACCGCATCGGATTTCTTGAACGTTAATTTGAATTTTGGCTTGACTGGCACCTCCATTGTAATGGGGATTTTATTGTTGATTGCGCTATTTTTCCAATTTAGGGCAAAGAGATACATTCCCGGAATCTATTGGATAACAGTGGTCTTGATTAGCATCTTTGGCACTTTGGTAACGGATAATTTAAGCGATGCCATGCATGTACCTCTTGAGTTGAGCACGATAGCTTTCAGCATTTTGTTGGCAATAACTTTTGCCATTTGGTATGGCAAAGAAAAAACGCTTTCCATCCATTCAATTTTTACAAGGCAAAGAGAAGCATTTTATTGGCTGGCAATTCTTTTTACATTTGCCCTAGGAACAGCGTCGGGCGATTTGATGGCTGAAGGTCTTGGTCTTGGTTATTTAACTACCGGCGTGATTGTCTTCGCAACGGTTGCATTCTTTGCCCTCGCTTGGAAAATGGGTTTGGATTCCGTTCTGGCATTTTGGATTATTTACATTATGACACGGCCGCTGGGTGCTTCCATGGGAGATTTTCTGTCACAACCCCAAAAATACGGAGGATTGGATCTTGGAGCGACGGTTACTACTTTCATATTTACTGGAGCAATCCTGACAACAGTCCTTTTCCTTTCGATCACCAAAAAGGATTTAATTGCCAAACCATCAGTTGGCGAGGTGGAAATTAAACCACAACGTAAACCACAACGCATTCCTGCGATTTGGCAAACTGCAACCGTTATTTGTTTGCTGTTGGTTGTTTCAGGATCCGGCTACTATTGGTGCCATTCAGCGCTCCAGGCCAAGGCAAATATTTTATCGCAAGCAGATAATTCATCCGGGCAAGCCACCAAGGCACCGCCGTTGGGTGATTTGACGGTTTTCAAGACGATAACCCAAGATACGCTTGATTTTGTGAACGCCAACAATTTGTCGGGCGCAAAAACCCAGGTCAATGATCTGGAATATGAATGGGACAATTCCGAAGCTCGCTTGAAACCGATGAATCCGACCAAATGGACGGAAATCGATACCGCCATCGATCAGGTATTGCGGCAAGTCCGCGCCGTAAATCCAAATGCCGCCACCTGCAAGTCTTCGCTTGAGGCATTATTGGCTAAGCTGAAATAATCACATATCCAGGCCCATTAAACGCCCCCCTACATCGAAATACATCAGTATTTTGGAGGAACGAGAAATAGTATATCACAAAAAGATCGGCCGAGAGACACAGAAGGTGTCAATATGAAGAGATCTATGAATTGCGGATTGGTGCTTCTCACAATGCTTATGTCACTCTAAATTGGAGTGGCCTTTGCAGAGATGGATATGATGGCCAATAAAATGGCATCTTCGAATTCTTAGGATGATGGCATTAAATGGAGAAAAAAACACCAAGAATCACAGCATGAAACGGAGAACATCGGTGTAATGTATAAGCTGACAGGGCAAAATGCCCTGTTACTTATCTCGACGCATAACCCAAATATGGTTAGCTGGGAATTTAGAACTTTATCTCGAAATATGATAATATACACTTTGTACTACAATTGACACTTTGAGTCAAAAAGACCTTATATTCTGCAATACAAGTCATAAATATGCTAATCCGTGTGCTCCAATATTGCCTTCCCTCTGTACGAGTATGCGGATTAGTACTTCTAAATTGTATGAAACACACGGAAGATATCGATATGAAGAGATCTATGAAATGCGGATTGGTGCTTTTCACCATGCTTATGGCGCTCTCAATTGGAGTGGCCTTGGGGGAAAATGTCACGACGGCTAATAAGACTACGTCATCGAATATAACGAATGTAGCTATTGCTGGATCAAATTCAAATGTTACAGATGCAGCTGATGCTAATGAGAAGGAAGCTGTTAATACGAATGAAACCGGTGAAGACAACGTCATCATTGACAGCATAACTTTCAGCTCGAAAACCCAGTACATTGAGCTCAAGAATAATGAAACTTCAGGACAAGACCTAACGGGCTGGAGACTCGATGTACAGAACAAGACAGTATTTACCCTCCCTAAGTTCATGCTGGATGCAAATGCTCGAGTCAAGGTACACGCAGGAACAGGAAAAGATAGCAAGACAGATATCTATGCTACAAATTCCCTGCTAACCAAAGCGGATGATGAAGTCTCTTTGCTGGATGCGAAGGGGATAGTAGTTGGCACCTCAGAAGAATCGAAAGAAATGTCCGATAAGCCAGGAGATGCATGAGATTTAAAAAATAAAAATGCCTTTAACCACATTTTTTATTCTTTGGAAAAATAAGATGGGGGGCAAGCCCAGGCTAAAGACGTAATGGCGAAGAATTCAGAGGAGCCGGAATATGGTAAACTAATAGGCCATCGCTGTCATATGCGACAGGTTCGATTCCGAGAGAATCATGGACGAGATTCGATGCAAATGATAATTCATTATCGGATAGGTATGTCTTATGAATAATTATGTATCTAATATTATAACTAGTGAGCATAGATATCAGTTCTGTCCGGTTTTGTTTTATTATATCTTTTTTTGCAATATCTTCCATTATGGGTGTATCAGATCGAGATATTATATTACTAATTAGTGGCGTCAGACTCGCAAACTCAAGCGCATAATCCGGTGTGCGTGATACATAACCATTAATCAGCTTCTTACCGTGAATGGTTTGGAAGTACATATAATTGGCCGCAGCAAATCCTGGAACTTCGAGGATAGCATAATCGTCGGTCTCAAGCGCCATTTGCTTATAAAAAGCCGGAACATCGGCACTGGACATCGGGAAAGGCACTGCTAAGAATTCGAACAAGATTAAGCAAGAGACGACAATAAATATGATATTCTCTTTGTTGCTCTTAAATAGAGACCTATTTCTAGCTTTACAAGATATATAATTTAGTCCATATCCTGCCAATATAGCGAGAGATAGCATCACCAATACATCCCATCTGCTTGGGGCCCTGGCCATGGAAAAGACCGGTATATGCATCAAAATTACGTAAGGCAAAGGTATCTTGAAGTTGTATCCGCTAAACGAGAAATCAGCAGCACCATTTACGGTCAAATACGGACCTAAACATAGAATGAAAAAGACTATCGTAGAAATTGCCCAGAACTTAATTTCTTTAGTCTTTATCTTCCAGATTGCTATGACGGACAAGAGCAATACAGTATATCCGGCAAATACTGTAAACTCTGCTCCTCCGCCAGTAAATTGCGAATTGATGGGAGAAACGAGATCTTTGAAGACAGGATGGAATATTGTGGGAGTGAAGAACGCCATCAAGTCTGCGGAAAATTCCTCAAATCCTCCTTGATACATATAGCTAGATTTTGAGAGAAGCATCTCTTTTAACATAATATATAGAAAAGGAGAAAAACAAACCAAAAAGCTTGCAGTCATTATCGAAAATCTCTTCATAAAATCCTTGCTCATCAGACTTCTATCAACTAACAAATAATATATGAGATACATTGATGTAAAACTAAACATATAGAGTAAATAATAATTGCTACTCATGGCGGTGAGGACTAAAAAAATTGCGGCATAAATGGCATTGGTCTTCGTACCTTCGCGAGTCATTTTAATCAAAAATAATATATATAAAGGTATCCATTCGGTAGTTATCAAATTCATATGACCGAGAGCATGGGCAAAATGATACGGGCTAAACATGAAAATTAGCCCGGATAAGATCGCTGCTTTTGTATCATTAATCAAATATTTTGCCAATAAATAGATGCCAAAACCCGAAAGTATAAATGTTAAAATCCAAACCATATTATATGCAGCAATAAGGCCGAATAGCTGTTGTAAGGGAATGGATATTATTGCATCAAATGGCGAGACATCTGAAAATGCCAGACTAACACCCGTAGGGTAAAATATATCCATTGTATAATACGGATTTGATAAATTTAATGCTGCTCTTTTAAACGACCAGAAATCCCACAAGAACCAAAAAACGTCTCCCTTGCCGGGAATTTTATTTATTGAGAACGCTACTGGATACGTAAATAAAATAGATAATATCGAATAAAGGGCCAATATCGAATAGTCGACTCTCGACAAGTTAAGTACCTTTAGCTTATCACAATTAAAACGCATCCAATCACCAATCAGGCCCATTTCGTTTTATCTTGACTCTCGCTGACTTTCCTGCACATGCACATCATGCTAGTGCCAACCGGCAGATCAAATCGCATCAAAATCACATTCTCAATTCTAATTATTACCTGCAAGAGTCCATTCAAAAGAGTGGGCAGTTCCGCTAAATCTGTCCTCGCAGCATCTCCAGATCGATGAATCCTTTTTGACAACCGTACCATCGCCACTGGCAAGAACAGGAAAAAGTTCCAGTAGGTAGCTTTTTCATTCTCAAACCCATTCAACCGTAGAATATTAAGAAGCCCGGACCTTGTATACCTTCTCTTATGATGAACGGCAAGATCGTGTCGGGTCCAAAGGAACTGGAAGGCGGGAACTGTTATTATCAGGCGTCCGCCGGGCTTCAAAACGCGATTGATCTCCCTGACGGCGGAGATCTCATCGTCCATGTGCTCTATGACGTCCAGAGCCAGGACAAGGTCGAAGAGTTCATTCTTAAAGGGCAGCTTATCCACCGAGCCGCAGATCAAAGAATGCGATCCTCTGGTTCGGCTGAATATCAAGGCATTCTTGGAGATGTCCAGACCGTAAACATCTCCGAGAATTTGAAGGTATTTGAGATTGATCCCGGTACCACAACCTGCATCCAAAATCCTCAAAGGTTTCTCGGAAAGGCCATTATGAGATCGAGCTGCCAATTTCATTACCATGTCCCTGCGTCCTGCATACCACCAATTTGCCCCTTCCAGACTATACATCTTATCGTATTCGGATGGGTCCATTTAAGTATCTCCAGCAAATTCGGGGCAATATTCTTCCGAAGATCGGATCGCAGACACAGCAATCCGTTTTCCCTGATCTACAATTTTCCCAGATCCAAAATGGTTAAATTCCGTCCAGACATCACCGGCCAAATCTTGTTCTTATCAAAGAAATAAGCATGCACTTGGAATCGGATAATTTAAATTTCGTGCCCTTGGAATGCTTCCAGCTTATCGGGTACTCTCCAATTCTATATCCCATCTTTCTAAGTCTCCAAAGAATCTCGACATCTGTCTCAAATCCCGTAGTTTTTAGATCGTTTAGAATATCGAGAATTGCCTCCCGCTTAAAGACCTTCGCACCACATTGAGTATCTTCGAAGGGCAAACCAAAGACCATCCTTACAAAAATATTAAAAATTCTGCTTGCCAACCTTCTCTGGATCGGCTGCTTTATCAGGATTTTCGATCTCTTCAATCTCCGTGAGGCGATTACTCCATCAAAATCATGCAAGGCATGAAACATGCATTTCAGATCATCGATACTTACCGATTCGTCTGCGTCAACAAAACATATTTCCTTCCCTTCAGCAACCTTAAGACCCTGAATCAATGCCCCGCCTTTGCCCAGACGATTACCAAAACAAAGAAGCCGGATATTCGGGTATCTAACGGAGAAGCTTTTTATGATATCATCGGAATTATCCTCTCCATCGCAGACTACTATAATTTCTTGTCCAGGAAATCCCTCAATTAGGTTCTCAATGGCTCGTTTGATCCTTGTCTCCTCATTATACGCCGGAATAATTATAGATTTCATGCGAGATCTCTGGATGTTTCCTTGTATACTACAAGATATATCTTGAATATTCAATTATTATAGACACTGCAACTATCAAAATGCCCGCCGATAGATGAGAGAATCGTTTCATCGAATTCCCTGTTACCGATTTTTTGAAACGCAAATTGCTGAATTTGAGCACTCAAGATAGTCTCTCGAGCTTTACTCATGATGATGAGTGTTACCAGATTCGTGGAAGTGCGGATCTGGACTACAAGTTATACTAATTTACTTAATATCCTTCTGACACAAAGTATAATCCATTGCCAAAGTATCCTATTTAACCCAAAGTGCAGACCATTATACAGCAGAAACCTCGGTCGCCATCCCGGCTTTGTTTCTGTAAATCTTTTCACCTATTGGGGGAAGCCGAGAAAGGAAAAGGAGGTGGGAGGGGAAGACTCTCATCGACTTTCACCTTAGTTTATGTCTACAAGTACCGAGGTGTGTGGCCTTTTCGATTCCGGGCAAGACAGCAACAAGTGCAACTCTAAGTCTGAACTCTGGTCTTAAGAAGGCAGACTCTTTTGACTAATATAGTGGTCTGCTCACCTGCACGTCAACCAGCTGTTGCATGCCTGAAGAATTGCAAAAATATGCCATAAGAAGGCAGGTACACCGCTCTAAGGGCTGCATGCGCGAAATAACTGTCCATGCACGCATGGGCTCCAGATCGCATATCAGCTATCCGATCTCCATCTCAGCAAGAGCTTTTTTCAGCGTCCCAAAGGTCGCTCGCAGGTGCTCTGAAATAACTCGCGTATCTGATAGCACAGGCATGAAGTTGGTGTCGCCATTCCAGCGGGGCACAATGTGCAGGTGAATATGATCTGCCACTCCTGCACCTCCCACAATGCCCATGTTAATCCCCAGGTTGAAACCATCCGGATGCATGGTCTTACGCAGCAGCTCCACGGCAAGATCAGCCAGCTGCATCATCTCTTGCTGCTCATCTCCTGCCCAGGCCGACAACGTGGCCGTATGCCGGAAAGGAACCACCATCATATGGCCGTTGTTGTAGGGAAAAGCGTTCATGATGATGAAATGATACCGGCCCCGGTGGAGAATCATGTTCTCTTCATCCTTGTTCTCGCCGGGCTTGTCGCAGAATATGCAGCCTGCAGGCTTCTTGCTGAGGATGTATTCGATGCGCCACGGTGCCCATAAATTTTCCATTTTACTCTGCCCCTTTCTCGAAGACGATCTTCCTTCCCACGACTTTAGCCTTCCCTTCTATAAACATCTTTATCGCCTTCGGATAAGCCTTATACTCCGCCCTCTGAATCCTGGCCTTCAGGCTCTCATGAGTGTCGTTCTCTTTAACCGGCACAGGCCTCTGATATATGATTGGACCGTGGTCCACGTCCTCGTCGACTATGTGCACCGTGGTTCCAGTCCATAACACCCCATGATCCAGGGCCTGGCCGAAGGCATCCATGCCCCGAAAGGAAGGCAGAAGGGCGGGATGAATATTCAAGATCCGATCCCTGTAACGGCGAACAAAAAAGGGTGTCAGGATCCTCATGAAACCCGTGAGCACGACCATTTCCACGCCCGCTGCCTCCAGATGCGCTACGAGCTCTCGGTCATACTCCTCGCGGGGTTTGCCTCTGGGATCTAGATAAAGTCCCGGAACCCCGAACTCCCGGGCGATCCTGAGAGCACCCGCATCCGGCTGATCGGTCAGGACTATTTTCACAAGGCCTGGAAGATAACCTGAGCGCTCCGCCAGCAGAATGTAGCGAAGATTTTCTCCCCGCCCCGAGGATATGATGCCGAGCGTTGGTGTCAAGTTAAGAGCTCACTTCCATCACGTAGTTCATCACAGTCTTGTTGCCGACGAATACGACATCATCTTCAGCCATTGGCTTATCACCTTGATATTAAATTTGGACTAACGGTTGTATCCTAAGAAAGTTGATTACTTAAAGGTACCTGCCCCGCGCCTTGATCTCAGTCACTCTCTTCAGGACCGCAGGAGCTTCGGGATAGGTCCGGGTATATCCTACCTTGAAGGCCTCGATCAACTCCTCGGAATGATCATGAGTGCTTTCCAGGGTCTGGAAGTAAACATGAACATCAACACCCTGGGCTTCTACGGATTTTTCATAAAACGACAGGCCGAAATCTATCAGGCATATCTTTCCCTGCACAAGGATCATATTGGAGGTGGTCAGGTCCCCATGGACGATTCCTCCCAGATGCAGCTTTCCTACCATCACCCCCGCCTTCTCGGAGAGTTCGCTATTGATAACATCCTTCAAAGTTGCGCCGTCTATATGCTCCATCTGGAGCTCAAAGCGAGAGACATCGCTAATAATTGGCGTAAGAACCCCGTGCCTGCGGGCATCGGATGTGATCTTGGCCTCCCGCAAAGTTCTTTCCTGCCTGATTTGCTCATCCAGTTCCGCCAGCCGATAGCTCTTGGGCAGCCTCCACTTATTTACGACGCCGTTCTCCAAAGTTATGACCGCTTCCGCGCCTCTGCCTATCTCCATAAATCCTCTCTGCTTTTCCAGGCCTCGACGAGGCCGATGCAACCTGTGATCATCATGTCTCCACCGGGCGATGCCGGGACTGCGCCTTCTAATGCGTGGCTTTGAAGGAACACGACGCGGCGCGGTCCTGTGACAAGCGTGGACCTGATCCTTTCGGGAACGCTATCAATATAGGCTCCATGACCTCCATCCTCGAACACCTCGCGGTTCAACAGTTTTCCGTTGCACAGCTTTTCTGTGAAATCTCTTAGCTTTTCCGGGCTCAGCTCGGATGTGTGATGCTCGAAGATGGCTGTTATCCGGCCATCATCCAGAATGGCTGCCACCGTATGGCCGTTGCCAAAGTTGATAATAAGAGCAGGATCGAGAAATCGAGAATCCAGGGCTGCACCAAAGATAGCTGCCGGGCCGGTGTCCATAAGGAGTGGCTCAAATCCTTCCCTCACCAGAGTGTCTCGAACTGCCAGCATACGGGTCATGGCCTGAGGGGGCTGCCGGTAGGCGAAGGCCTCCAGTTCCCCACCTGAGCGGATGGCTTCTGTCAGATGCTCAAACCGAACTAGTCGATTTGACTTTTCCGGGGAATAGCCATGATCCTGAACTGCTACCGCGATATCTTTCGGAAGTTCGATGTCGAAGGTCTGGAAGGCACGGCGAAGTGCTGGAATGTCTATGTCGCCAGTCTCAATGATCTCTGCGGCAATAGGAGCCTCCTCCTGAATCTTGACGCCCAAAGCCGCGACGCGCTCCAGATTATCATTTATGGAAGCTGCCGCGGATGGTGTGGCATAAACCGCTAAACCCGCAGCCAGATGCCATCTTACTGCCGCAGTGGAGGCTCCTCCTCCCATGGTCGGCCCGCGCAAGAACACATCTTTTCCCGCCAGTCTGGCCCGGTTTATCCTGGTTCCCACCAGAGTCGTTTGACTTGGCAAAACCATCTTGGTCGAGCCTTCCAATGGCACATCTTCTTGATAGAGCAGGATGTCCTGGGTGCCTGCCCCCACATCAACTGCTAATATCGACATAGGTGCTCCTTCCTATCAACTGGGTAGAATAAGACATGATCGCACGGGAATAATCTTATCCTTATCCATAGAGGAGATAGCATGATCATAGATGTAGTGGTCGCGAGCACCTCCCGCTTTCGTAAGTTCGGGCCGGTTTCGTGTCCGGAAGAGGCAGAAGACCTATCCGGAAAGGTGATCCTGGAGATGATTAAAGCCGCCGGATACAAAGCCCAATACAGCCTGCGTCCGGACGGCATTGAGCCTATCCGAGATGTTGTGGAAAAGAGCGTTGCCGATGCCGTGGTTATTTGTGGAGGCACGGGGCTTACTCGTCTTGACTTAACCTTAGAGGCCGTGGAGCCTCTCTTTGAAAAGACGCTTCCCGGCTTTGGAGAGGTCTTCCGCTGGCGAAGTTTGGATGAGGTAGGGACTCGAGCATTGCTCACCCGGGCAACCGCGGGAATTTATAATGGAAAGCCGGTGTTTTGTCTACCAGGTTCGCCTGGCGCCGCGAGATTGGGCATGGAGCTAATCATGGCGGAATTAGTACACATTCTTAAGCACATTCGAGAATAGAAAAAAATAATATTAACTATATCAAAGCTTGTTGAACCGGAGTAGCCTTTTATATCATTAGCACTCTGATAAGGACATAGAGCTTTCACGGAGAGATTGGCCAAATGGAAACAGAGATCCCAGTGCGAGACATCATGACCAGGCCGGTGATCACAGCCGATGCCGATCTGGACATCCTGAGCGCTGCCAAGAAGATGGGCTCGGCCAATGTGGGAAGTCTAGTAATAGTATGCGGCGACAAGCCCACAGGCATTCTGACGGAAAGGGACCTGGTCAAAAAGGTCATAGCCAAAGGAGTCGATCCCAGAAATCTGAAGGTGGGAGAGATCATGAGCTCACCTGTAAATGCCATAGAGCCGGATGCAAGCCTACGCGAAGCAGCGGCGTTGATGCTTCGCACCGGAGTCAAACGGCTGCCCGTGATATTCAAAGGAAAGCTCGTGGGTATAATAACCGATACAGACCTGGTCTCAGGGTCCTCCCTCGGTTTGAATGAGATTTTGAGCGATCTATTGGAGATGCACCGGGAGAGCATCCATTTCGAGCAGCCGCGTGGAGTGGTACGTGGAATCTGTGAGGTCTGCGGCCAGCTTTCGGATACCCTGGAGAGCCTGAATGGCGAGTTGCTCTGCTGGAGCTGCAGGGACGGAAAGGGATAGATACCGTTGCGGGACCGCAGGGGAGTAAAAATGTTAGTAGAAGATATTTTATCCAGAGATCCTCTATACGTTGAGGATTCGACTTTTCTGACCAAAGCACGTCAGTTGATTAGAGACAACCATGTGCGTGGACTGCCGGTCGTGAATAGTAAACGAGTGGTCCAGGGAATCGTAACTACACAGGACATGCTGCGTGTGACATCAACCAAATCGAACGTTACTGTATCGGGTTTCATTGTGCAGGTCCCCACTGTAACGGAAGATACGGATATGTTTGAAGCGGCAAAGATCATGCTCAAGGAGAAGTGCACATTGCTTCCAGTGGTCGAGTCCCAGGAAGACCTTGTGCTCAAAGGAGTTGTCACTCTAATTGATGTGTTCAAGCACATCGACATCTCCAAAGTTCCCCAGAAGCTGATTGGCGACATCATGACCACGAAAGTCGTAACTGCGAGCCCGGATGATTCGCTGACTGAGGTATGGGGCAAAATGCTGGATCTGGATTTCACCGGATTGCCTGTAGCAAAGGACGGCAAGCCCATAGGGATGATCACCAGGTTCGATATCCTGAAGAGGGGCTGGGCCCGAATCAGCAAAGAGAGCGAGACTCGACCCTCCGATTCCACGCAGATGCATGCCGAGAAGCTGATGAGTTCTCCCATATTTAGCCTGGGGCCAGAGGCAAGTCTGGCCGATGCTATAGAGCTGATGCTCAAGCATGATATGGGCAGGATCTCAGTTGTGGATAATGGAAAGCTTGTGGGAATTGTAGACAGAAATGATCTGATCAAGAGTTACCTCGGGTGAGTAAAGATGAGCAACGGTCCAACAACGGGAAAAGAGATAACAAGGATACCGCAAAAGAACGATCGGATGCCCAGAGCCCCCGGCTCGGGGGATAGAGGACCTCTGCAATTCGACTCCAGGCATGCCAAGCACATCAGCGAATTGGTTGGCGCGGCGTCGCCTGATGTGGTCACTGTTCCGCCAACCACTACCATTATGGGTGCCATAAAGACAATGACCTTCTACGGCTTCTCGCGGCTTCCCATAGCCGACGCGGGCACGAAGAGGTTGATGGGCTTTGTGACGTCTGTGGATATCGTTGACTTTCTGGGCGGTGGGCTGCGGCACAACCTCCTGCAAGAAAAGTATGGCGGCAATATCTTCACGGCTATAAATGCTGATATCAGAGAGATAATGAGCGATAAGCTCACTTACGCCAGCGATAACGACTCCCTGAACGATGTCTTGAAGTTGATGTATGAAAAGAATGTGGGCGGCCTTCCCATCGTGGATGAGGATACCCGCATCAAGGCCATAATAACTGAAGAGGACTTCGTGCGCTTTTGCAGAGGTTTGGACACAGGCCTTTCTGTTGAGTCCTTTATGAGCCCCAATGTGGTGACGGCACCGGCCCAAACCACAATTGAGAAGATGACGAGGATGATCATCCAGAAGGGCTTCCGTCGCATGCCTGTAGTGCAGGACGGAGTTCTTATGGGCATGGTTACAGCATCAGACATCATGAAGTATCTGGGCAGCGGTGCAGCTTTTGAAAAGGTGGTAACCGGCGACATCGGAGAGGTAATGAATCAGCCTGTCAAGAGCTTGATTAAGAGAAGCTTGCTTACCACAGAGAAGAAAGTGGATCTGGGCCAGGCTGCCAGGAAGATGCTGGATAGCGACATCGGATCATTGCCCGTCATGGACAAAGGTTCTTTAGTCGGGATTCTGACGGAAAGAGATTATGTGAGGGCATTGGCCGAGAACAGAGGAATACTGCCATGATCATAAAGAAAGTCAAAGATTACATGAGCTCTCCCATAAATGTCATTGAGCGAAATGAGCCCATTCAAATGGCCAGGAATCTGATGTTCAAGTATTCCATTGGCAGGCTACCCGTATTGGACAACGGCAAGCTGGTTGGCATCGTTACCAAATACGATATCACCAACCGGCTCAACCAGGCAGCTCCGGAGTGGCGCAGACGGCCCATAGACAAGATCCCCATTCAGGTAGTCATGACTGAGAAGCCCCTCACCATATTCCCCGATGCCACCATGCCCCAGGCAGCCGAGCTCTTGATAGAAAATGATATCAGTGGCCTGCCGGTAGAACGCGATGGTGAGATCGTGGGTATGATCACAACCCGCGATATGGTGAAGTACTTCTCCGAGCAGGATATCAAAGCAACCGTGGGCGACCTGATGAGTAAGAACATCTTGAATGTGCACCGTCATCATACCATCGGGCATGTCCTGGAAGAGATGAATGTGCAGGGCGTCAGCCGGGCTCTGGTCTACGAGGATAATATGACTCCCGTGGGCATAGTGACCCGATCAGGTCTCACATTCTCGGAAATGATGGGTCCTAAAGACGACATGGAAACAAAGAACATCAAGATGACCAGGAAAGAGAGCGCTGCAGGCAGAAAGCAGTACCGATACGTGAAGCAAATGCCATTCGTCGCCGAGGATATCATGACCTCACCGATCTTCTCCTTGAGCCCGGAGATAAAGGCAGTGGAGGCCAGCAAAACTCTTGAGGAAAAGCATATCATCGGCATGCCTGTTATGGAGAACAACGAAGTTGTGGGATACTTCTCAGCCGATGAGATCATCATTGAGATCGGGAGGTGGAAGTAATGCAAGTCAAGGACATCATGACAGAGCCCCTCACCATCGACAAATCCGAGCGTGTGGGCCATGCACTGGATCTGATGGAGAAAAATAATCAGCGCAGGCTCCTGGTGACCAACAAGGACAAGATGGGCGGTATAATCACTACGAGGCAGATCGCTCGTGTTCTTGGCACACGCAAATCCCTGGGAATGCCAGCCTCCTCTCTGCATGTTGCATCAGCCACGATGGATGCCGTGATCAAGGTCTTGCCGGATATGGGCGTGGATGACGCCATGATCCTTCTGCAGAAGACATCAGTACTGGTGGCAGTGGAAGGCGACAAGATTCTGGGCTGGGTTCGTCCAAGAGAGATCCTGGCAGCCGTAAATGTTAGCGGGATAGCATCCGACGCCATGAGATATCCCCTCACCGCTAACCCCAACGATCGGCTGGTTCACGCCCGGCGCATGATGCTGGACAGAGATGTAGGACGGATTCCCGTAGTGGAGGGAGGTCGGCTGGTTGGCATAATAACCGAGAGGGACGTGGCCAAATCTCTGCGAGCCTTCAGGGACCTGAACGATACTGCCAGCAAGCAATACGCTCGCATCTACAACATTCTGGTCTCAGATGTGATGACTCATGATGTGAGGTACGTCTACGTAGATACTCCACTGGAAGAGGTAAAGTCGATCATTCTCACAGAGAACAGGGGTGGCCTGCCCGTTCTCAACCATAGAGAAGAGGTAGTGGGCATGATAACCAGGCGGTCTATCTTAGACTTCCTGGTGAGGACCAGATGAATCTGCAAAAAGTTGCAGATAGATAGACTGGGAATAACTGAAGAAAGGCTGCATTGCCTGCAAGAGACGATAATCAGTGAATCAAACTGGCCCTAGCCTGGACTTCTGAGGTTTGAAAAAGAGACCTCGGGGATCGAGGCCGGGACTACTATTTTTAGGAATGGCGAGGTCGTATACGGCTATCCCAAAATACGCCGTCCTCTCATGCTGGGAGCCGCGATAAACGGGCATTTTTCCGACTTCGTGGCGGTGTGTGAGAAGCCTGTCTACGGCTAGGGAGTTTGAGCATCATCTTCATAGGTGCGGAATTAGGGCCATCTTCGACCAATCGGTGCCTGAAGATGGTGGCTATCTGATCAGGATCACCAAAACCATCATGAGCACAAACGATAAAACCAAGGCGCTCCTGGATGGAGAGACGTGGTGAAGAGCGAGCTTATGACAGAGATTGCAGATATTGAGATGGAGGGCCATCTCATCGACTCCCAGATGTTGACCAGGGTCCTGGATAAGATCATGGACATGCGCGGTGAGTTCGAGATTAAGAGCTTCCAGATAGGCCAGAAGAAGAACGATACCAGCTATGTGCAGGTCACAGTCACCGGCGAGGATGCCGCTCATCTGGATAGGATACTCCTGGAGCTGAATGCGCTGGGGGCCCAACTGGTAGAAATGGAGGATGCGCGATTGGACACCTCTCCTGGTGATATGGTAGTTCCCAGGGGTTTTTATTCCACCACCAATCACCCCACCTATGTGCGCTACCGGGGCTCGTGGGCGGAGGTAGAGCATAACCACATGGATTGCCTCATCGTTCTTGAAGATGGCAGGGCAGTGTGCACTCCCATAGGCCATATCAAGAAAGGCGACAAGGTAGTGATTGGAACTTCCGGCGTCAAGGTTGTGCCGCCCGAGCGACCCAGGGAGAAGACGTTCTTTGGATTTATGTCCAACGAAGTCTCTTCGGAGAGACCCAGCGGAGAACTCGTCCGCCAGCTGGCCCGAGAGATTGTCAGCACCAAGAAGGCTGGAGGAAAGATTGCAGTCGTCTGCGGGCCGGCTGTGGTCCATACCGGCGCGGCGCCATCTCTCGCCAAACTCATTCGGGATGGATACGTGGATGTGCTGCTGGCAGGAAACGCCGTGGCGGTGCATGATATCGAGCGTCAGCTCTTTGGCACAAGCCTGGGAATGAACTGCTCTGGAAATGCCATCTCCGGCGGTCACCGAAACCATCTCTACGCCATCAGCGAGATCATGGCCAGCGGCTCCATAAAAAACGCCATCGTGGAGGGCAAACTCAAGGGCGGAGTCATGTATGAGGCTGTAATGAAGGGGATCACCTTCATTCTGGCGGGTTCCATTCGCGATGACGGGCCGCTTCCAGAGGTTATCACGGACACGGCTAAAGCCAAGGATGCCATGGATAAAGCGCTGCGAGGTGTGAACATGACCATAATGCTGGGCACGATGTTGCATGCCATTGCGGTTGGAAATCTTCTGCCGTCCTTCGTTAAGACCATCTGCGTCGATATCAATCCCGCAACCGTAACCAAGCTCATGGACCGGGGGTCGGCTCAGGCCATCGGCCTTGTGACGGATATCGGGATATTTCTGCCCAGGCTCGCCGAGGAGATCAACAAGCAAGAGATGGAGCCTGAGATGATCTCCTGTGAGGATCGAAAATCTTAAATGAGCCTGTGCATGAACTAGCAAAGACATTGTGGGCCGCCGTGGCTTAGCCCGGTTAAAGCGGCTGATTCGTAAGAATTATCCGAAAGATCAGCAGTTCATGGGTTCGAATCCCATCGGCGGCTTTTAAGAATTTTTCTTGTAATTCATCCATCGCAGATCCTTAGTGGGAGATACTCTTCTCCGGCAAGTTTATAAGCCGTTTATAATCCGCTTATAAATCTTAAATACTCATGTATATATACACCCAGTTTATAACGAGTAGTTCTGGAGATACTTGAGTATGGTGTCCACAATAAATATCGAGAATGTGGTGGCATCCACCAAGCTGGCAGAAGAGTTTGATCTGCATAAGATCGAGGCTGAGCTGGAGGGCGCTGAATATAATAAAGAGAAGTTCCCGGGCCTCGTCTATAGGGTTAAAGCCCCCAGAGCTGCCTTTCTCATATTCACTTCCGGCAAGGTGGTATGCACGGGAGCCAAGAACGTCGAAGACGTTCGCACGGTCATAACCAATATGGCCAAGACGCTCAAATCCATAGGCTTCGAGAAGATCGATCTGGAGCCCGAGATCCATGTTCAGAACATTGTGGCCTCTGCAGATCTGAAGACTGACTTGAACCTGAACGCCATCGCTCTCGGTCTGGGACTGGAGAACATTGAATACGAACCGGAACAGTTTCCGGGACTCGTTTACAGGATAAAGGTTCCCAAGGTGGTCGTGCTTATTTTCAGCTCCGGCAAACTGGTCGTAACGGGTGGCAAATCTCCGGAGGAGTGCGAAGAGGGAGTGCGGATCGTCAGGATGCAGCTCGAAAACATGGGGCTGCTTTAATCTTTTAAACATTTTCATTTCAGAAACTCTTGTGCCCGAATAGGAGGCCTCTGGTCTTATCTGCAAAATGTCGCATTAATTAGAGCGTATTCATAAAAAACTACTTAAAGTCGAAACTATTAGGTTAAAATTATAAAAATATGGAAGCTTTCTCTGGAAGAAAGCCTTCCGCCAACATTCACGAATCCAGAAAAGTCATCTTAAGCCGATCCTCTATATCTGCCAGTGTAAAGCTCTCTTGCGTGCCCTCTTTCATATCTCGCAAAGTGAGAGACCCGGCATCAAGCTCGTCTCTGCCAATTATTATCGCAAAGCCCGCTCCAGCGCTGGCAGCAGCTTTGAGCTGTGCCGTCAAGCTTCTGCCCATGACATCCAAGATGACAGGAACCTTCGGGTCCATCCGGCGCAGCGTTTTCGCGATCCTGATGGCTTCCACTTTGACATCCGGGGTGTAGACCAAAAAGACAGGCGACGTTTGCTTCTCTTCTATCTGCACGATCTCCATGATGCGATCAAAGCCCAGGCCGAATCCCGTAGAGGAGGTCTCCTTTCCACCGAAGAGACTGGCCAGCTCGTAGGTTCCTCCGCCACAAATCTGACGCTGCGCTCCTAGCCCCTCAGCATAGATCTCGAAGACGGTTCCTGAGTAGTACTCCAGACCGCGCACAATCTCAAAGTCAATTTTGAAGTCGACACCATAGGCCTCCAGGAGGTTTACGGTCTCTTGAAACTCATCCATTCGGAGCTCTGCGTCTACAGATCGCCCCTGGCGAGCCGAGCTGCGTCCGGCTTGCATCGACTCAGACGGCACGTTTGAGTCCAGAATGTCAGAAGGCTCCTTGACCTGACCCAGAACCTTTGCGATATCTATGGCCTTATCCAATGCCTTTTTGCCCTTCAGATTGATCAACTCCTGCAGGCCGAGATGGCTTTGGCCGATCTCCTGCAGGAACGCTTCCAGAGCTTCGTGCTCTTTCTTGTCTATCATCCTCATTACTTGTGGCCGATGCTGCGCATCTATCTTGCCAAGCATTGAACGGATAAGCCCCAGATAGCCGACATGGATGTCACATGTCACTCCTACGCTCTTCAACATCTGGTCAGAGAGGGCAATTGCTTCTGCCTCTGAATCGGGCTTGGCTCCGCCTATCAGCTCGGCACCCAGCTGCCAGAATTCCCGGAAGCGTCCTTTCTGAGGCCGCTCGTAACGGAAGCAGTTGCCAAAATAGCAGAGTCTCTGGGGTTTTGGCGAATTCTGCAACTCGGAGACGTACATGCGCATTACGGGTGCCGTCAGCTCCGGCCGGAGGGCGAGATCGCGACCTCCCTTATCCGGGAAGCTGTAGATCTCCTCCATCACTGATGCGCCTGATTTCTTGGTGAAAAGCTCGAGATGCTCAAAAGTGGGTGTGGAAACCTCCTGGTATCCCCAGCGCTCCAGCACATCTTGCATCGCCTTCCGGGCTCGACCTCGCTTCATTGTCTCCTCGGGAAGAAAGTCCCGGGTGCCTCTCGGTCTCTGGATGGTCATATCGGAAAAGGGATAGCACAAAATACCCTTATAGTTTGTGATAGCGACCTCTGGGATAAGAGACAAAAAGAAAAACAAAAAAAAGAAGAAATGGAGCCTCTGCGCGGGATTGGTCAAAGCCCGAGGCCTCAGATCTCCTCAAATCACTTCAGCTTCTCTTCAACCTCAGAGGGGCTGATGATGATCTGTACTGGTTTTATGACTATGTTAGAGGTGGCGACCGCACTGCCTCCTTCCACAGTATTTATGGCGCTGACGGAAATTCCATTCACGTTAATATTCATGTTGTTGCCGAGCTGTACTGATTTTGCCGTCTTGCCATCATTCTGTTTATTTTTCGTCCCGTTGTTGAATGCATCATCCACAATTTTCTCTATATCGTCCCCGCTTTCATCCTTGCCAAATCCATCGTTTTTCGCAGTTTTTTGGCCTGTGATGCTGACGTCAAGGTTATTGGAAAGACCCTGTGATGCCGGATCCCCGCTCTGGGTCTCATCATAGTTGATGTCTCTTTGCTTGACACTGTTAATCGCTTTCAGATCCGAAACCCGGGCCTCTGAAGAATGTCCCGTCAAAGCGACATTTTCCCTTGTAGGCAATGATTGTGGCATTAGGTCGCGAAGATGATGCTGCATGTCCGGGTTATGTTCTGTGGACCAGGGGAAGTTGATAGTCTCTCCGGCAGTTTTGAGCTGACCTATAGTGCCTCCCTCTGGATGACCAAAAGGAACGGAACCGGATTGCTTCAGCTCGCTTTGCAGGTCCGGTAGATTTGCCGGCATATCTGCGGCCGAGGCGCTGAGCATAATGCAAAAGCAAATAAAAGTGGCTCCCATCAGCATAATGCCAATGGGTCCTATCATTTTATTCATATCTCGATCCTGGGTCTTCTGACCTTAAGTTATTGCTGGTTGGTGACGATCTTCACGTTGTTGGTGGCTGCAGCGAATCCGAATGCCATGGCGTTCCTGTTGCCTACGTTGATCTGCTCCAGATTGACCTTGATGCAGCAGTCCTGACAGGAAACATCGCCGTTACTGCAACATTCGCATGCACCGGAATCCTGATTCTTCTTTACCTCTAGGTTGTTAGTGGCGACAGCCACGGGCCCCCTATGCCAGAAGCTCCCGATGGCCAGAGCTTTATCATTTCCGACCGTAAGACTGTCGGCGTTAGTGTCCGTTAATTCCGGGAACCTGAATGCAGAACCATCTGTCTCAAATATCCCACCATTCTTTCCGAGGATGTCAACACCACCGCTACCGCTCATACCCTGCCCCATGACTGGGACGGATATTATAGCCATAGCCAATACCAATAGTACTCCCATTTGTCTAATAGTTTCACCCCATAAATCCCTTTAGGATAGACTAAACTAACACTCGATATTATTTATACGTTCTGGTGGCAATTGCTTGAAAAACCTAGATTTATTGAAATATTCCATTTTAAATAATTTTCTGCAAGATATGTAATGTACCTAATGTCGAACCCATTTTGCAAATGCGTAGGTTTTCGAACGATCAAGATCGATAGACAATACGTTTGCAATTCTTAAATGATAATGTTGCCCTCTCATTTTTGTACTTTCTTGGGAGCAGTACCTAAGGTCGTGCTTATTGGGAAGAGTTTATGATGCTATAAGGGCCTCATATGTTCGGATGATAAAGCCGCCCCGAATCCTTCCCATGTCCCTGCAGGAAGCAAAGAGCATTGGGATAGAGCAGTTTGATGTTATTTTGATAAGCGGAGACGCCTATGTTGACCATCCCTCTTTTGGGACGGCTCTAGTCGGCCGGGTGCTCTGGGATGCTGGCTATACTGTCGGCATAATCGCCCAGCCGGACTGGAAAAAGGATGACGATTTTCTGAAGTTGGGAAGGCCTCGCCTCTTTTTTGGCATATCTTCGGGAAACGTAGATTCTCTGGTGAACAACTTCACACCTAATTTGCGACGTCGCCACTCGGATGTCTATTCCCCTGGTGGAGTCTGTCGCCGGCCGGACCGGGCCGTTATCGTTTACACCAACAAGGTTCACGCCCTCTTTCCCGGCGTTCCGATCATCTTGGGTGGAATCGAGGCCAGCCTGCGCAGGTTTGCCCACTATGACTACTGGTCGGACTCGGTTCGCCAGTCCATTCTGGCGGATGCGCCGGCAAGTCTCCTGGTCTATGGCATGGGCGAAAGCCCGATCCGGGAAGTGGCCCTGCGCCTGGAAAAGGGGGAATGTATTGAGGAGATCCGCGATGTTGCCGGAACGACTGTGTTGGAGGAGATTGGCAATTGGAGACGAGAGCCTCTGAGAGATAGCCTGGTTATCCCTGGCTTCTCTCTGGTTTCCAAAGATAAGAGAAAATATGCCGAGGCCTTCGCGTTACATTATGGGGAACAGGACCCATTTAGTGGTCGCACGGTCGTCCAGCCTCATCCAAAGACCGTCATCATCCAGAACCGTCCTGCCCGGCCCCTGACCGCAGAGGAGCTGGACGGCATCTATGAGTTGCCCTTTACCAGGGTCGCTCATCCCTCTTACCGGGAACCCATTCCTGCTCTTGAGCCGGTCAAGTTTTCCATCACCAGCCACAGAGGCTGCTTCGGATCCTGCTCCTTTTGCGCACTGACCCATCACCAGGGAAGAATTGTGCAGAGCAGAAGCCCGGACTCCATTGTACGTGAGGCAGTGCTGCTAACCCGAATGCAGGGCTTCAAAGGCATCATTCAGGATATTGGCGGTCCGACAGCTAACATGTACGGCCTGATCTGCCCACGGTGGAAGCAAGGAGCCTGCCGGGAAAAGCTATGTTCGGCAGAGTGTCCGACTCTGGATAAAGATCATTCCCGCCAGGTGGAGCTGCTACGCCGGCTTCGCAAAATTCCGGGGGTCAAAAGAGTCTTCATCGGCTCGGGGATAAGGCATGATCTGGTAATGGCGGACTCATCCTCCTATCTGGAGGATCTCTGCCAGTATCATGTCTCCGGCCACCTCAAGATCGCTCCGGAGCACGTCTCTCGGAGCGTCACGAAGTGCATGCATAAGCCCTCTAAAGAGGTCTTGCAGGCTTTCCGGACACGCTTTGATGCTGTCTCAAGAGCTGTCGGAAAAGAGCAGTACCTTCTGCCTTATTTCATGTCCGGCCATCCTGGCTGCACCGTGGGTGATATGGTTGAGCTGGCGGAATTTTTGCGGGATAATCACATGTACACGGAGCAGGTGCAGGACTTCACACCCACGCCCATGACCGTATCCACTGCCATGTACTATACGGGCCTCGATCCGTTTACTCTTTCGGCTGTGCACGTGCCCAAAGGCAGGGAGAAGAGGATTCAGAGGGCTATGCTGCAATACCGGGACCCTAAAAACTATGATCTGGTTAAGGAAGGCCTGGAGATGGCGGAAAGGCAGGATCTGATAGGATCCGGAAAGGGGTGCCTCATCCCATTGCGATCACCAGGCGGGCGTGGGTGGGGGCTGGAGAGAAAGAGCAAGGGGGTGAAGTAGAAGTGAGAATAAGTAAGTCAGCCTACAACAGTTGATCCATGGTCTTACTCAGGCGTTGTTTTGTTGATTCTACGACTCTACCGCTCCGCGAGATCGAGAGAATCGCGCCCTCGCGAATTGCCCGGCGGTCCCACAGTTTAGGCAGGGGTAGGCTTTGAGTGTGTCTCTGCCCTAGAACTATTATATTTACTACATTATCTTCTCGCCACGGGCACTACAGCCTGAACTCCCCGTCAATTAGGCAAAGGAGAGATGGAAACGAGGCTAATACTATGGCATCGCTTCGCAAAGCAAGGTGCCTATTGCCTACCACTAATCGTCATGCTGCCATGTTATGTGCCTAAAAAATGGGGAGCTTAGGCTACAGACAATCTTAAGGCATATTGCTAAAACCGGCATGAGGGGAATCGCTTAAGATTGTTGTCTCAAACCAACAACATTGCCATTTGTGTCTTTTACTTGTGCTATCAGCAAACCGTTTGCGACGTCTTTAATATCTTGTACGATCTCAACTCCTACATTGGTCATTTCTTTAAGACTAGCTTTAATATCCACAACATCTGTATAACTAATGGGCCCGACTTTTGAGTTAGGGTCTAACCCAACTTCTAGATCACCAACCCTATAACCCACGTAATAGGGCCCCTCAACATAAGGTTCTACTCCTAAAAACTTGCTGTAAAAAGTTTTTGCATTCCCTATATCTTTTACCGGATAAACAAGTAGTTTGATACTTTTTGCCATTATGATCTCCTACTGAAGTTAATATCATATTACTGTATAATCAAGTTAATAGATATTAAGTTTGTGTCAATGGGATTTTGTGTATTGAGGCGAAGGTCCACTGGGACGCTTGGAATCCTGAGGGTCAAAGAGGTGCTGCCTTGTAGCAGCATTCGGCAAACAGCGGAAAACGCTGATTCCAGCATGGCCAGAAAAGTGTACGCCGTAATGGGCGTAGCATGCTGTGCTTCAGCCACTGTGTCCGGTCTATGAGGGCCACAATGCGGACAACCCCAAGCCAGAGGCGAATGCAGGCCCTACAACTCGTGTCGTAATGCGAAGGGTCCCTATGAGAAGGGCGCTGCGGATCGGCGTTGGCCTGCTCGAGGCTAGATCAATCCATTTTTCCGATTCTTTTGCAAGGATATTATGAGCAAGAGTCTTAAATATCGACAAATGTCAATGAGAATATAAGCAAATGTCGATGGTACCTTTTCTCCTTCCTACGCCTTGAGACTTTTGCCTCCCTCCTGTTCATTTCCCGGATTTGTTGTGCCCTTTGACGTATAATTTTAAAATTCTGATCACGAATTTCGCTTCGCGCGATCACCAAAAAAGAGTTGAAGGCCTCATTCGAGTCTTTCATGCGATTGCTGTCTGCAGCACATCATGAATGCCATTCTGAACATGCAAGAAGCCATCTCTCTTATGATTTTTGTATATTGTGGAGCGTGTACCCTCATAATTCAAACTTAAACCAAAAATTCTAACCGTTAGAAATATAAGTTATCCCGCGTTTCTTATATAACATGTATACCGTCCTAATGCCCCCTGGAGGAGGACGTAAATGGCCTGCAACAAGAAAGAAGAGAACATAATGATGATATCAGGGATCACTAAAAAGGAAGATACCGTCCTGGTTGAGTTTAAGGCCGGAGTAGTTCGAAGCATGATGCAATATAACGCGGGCTTAGTGAAGACCTTTGATAATGTAGATGATTTTCTGGCAGATCTCCATAGCCCCGAATAATCTTCTTTTCCATGTCATATAAAATTGAGCGAACGCTTGATTTTAAAACCCAATATAGAAAATTGACTAAGAAAAATCATACATTGCAAGGGCACTGTCGTTTTTTCAAGTGATGGTTGATGTTTCTTAGATGCACCTCGGAATCACTTTTTCGAATGAGCAACAAATATTCTGAGCAATTGATTATAAAATTTTGGATTAAACACCAAAATCACTATGCATTACTGATAATATGGCCAATTTAGTGATTTCGCTATCTAGTGACTTCATTCTCCAAAAATCACTTGATTTTGAGACAGTGCCGCTAAATCTATTTTAAGCTGCGAACTTTAGCCTAAAAGATAGTCGATCCCTAAAAGATCTCAAAGATTTAGCATCCTGATTGCGACTTAAGGTATTGATTGAAATGCTTAAGAAGAGGATTTACTAGTAAGATTATAGCGGGGAGTAGATTTGAACTACTGGTCTACGGGTTATGAGCCCGTCGGGATATCCTGACTACCCTACCCCGCTGCGTTTGGGATATATACACTCACTTTATACTAGCTTATAAGCCTTGCGTACAAAATTCTCCGCTCCTGAAGCGAAGAGAAACCACCGATACGCATTTCTTGACAGAAATTCCGCGCATCAATCACTGTTGCCCGGGCGTGCCGCGGAATATATTTGCGGCACGGGGGTGCCGTTGGCCGCTGAGGGCGGACAACAGCCACCTGAGTCGAGAATTTTCAGGCATTTTTGCGGCGTCTCTGCGGCCGAAATTCGGTTACTTAATGTATATGAAATCCAATTAAATTCTATGCTGCTGCTGGGTGCGGACGAAGCCGGCAAAGGGCCCGTGATCGGCTCCATGTTTGTCGCTGGCCTGGTAATCGAGGAGGAAAAGCTTTTCGACCTGGCTGGCTACGGAGTCAAGGACTCCAAGAAGCTCACCCCGGCGAAAAGGGAGCTGCTGGCCAAGAAGATCAACAAGATTTCCGCGGATCAATACATCCTGGAAGTCAAAGCCGAGGTCATTGATGAGCTGCGCCTCGTTATGACTATGAATGACATCATGGTCCGGAGCTTCTCCCAGGTGGTGGAAAAGCTGCATGCAGATAAGGCGGTTCTTGATGCGGCAGACGTAGACGCCGAACGGTTTGCCAGATCCGTCAGGAACTTGAGCAAGACCACCATGGACCTGATTGCAGAGCACAAAGCTGATGAGCGACACCTGGTCGTCTCCGCCGCCTCGATCCTGGCCAAAGTCCGGCGGGATGCATCCATGCGTGAGCTGGAGTCGGTCATGCAGTGCAAAATCGGTAGCGGGTACCCACATGATCGGGATACGATCGCGTTTCTAAACAAATGGGTGAAGGAGAATCATGACCTTCCGCCCTGTTCCAGGCATAGCTGGATAACAGCGCAGCGCATAAAAGCTAGTTTTATATAGGCTGCCTGAAATTAAGAGCCCCAAGAGAAGAAGGGATCTCATGGATATAGAAGATACTTTGCTCATGATTCCAGGGCCGGTCAAGGTCGCGCCTCGCGTGCTGCGCGCATTGTCCAAGCCCATGATCAGCCACAGAAGCGGAGAGTTCGGAGCAATTTACAGCGAATGCTGTGGCCTGCTCAAGCAGTTCTTCGAGACCCGTAACGATGTAGTGATAATGACGGGCAGCGGTACATTAGGCATGGATGCCGCTGTTGCCAGCACCATCGGCCACGAGGATAAGATCGTAACCATTTCCAACGGCAAGTTTGGAGAGCGTTTCACCGAGATCGGCGAGAGATACGGTCAGGCAGTTCCTGTGAAGTTCGAATGGGGAGCCCCCTATGATCTGGACAAGATTGAGGCAGCATTGGAGAAGGGCGCCAAGGCCGTGGCCATGGTCCACAATGAGACCTCCGTCGGCCTCACCAATCCTGCAAAGGAGGTAGGAAAGCTCGCCAAGAAACACGATGCCGTGTTCATTGTAGATGGCATATCCTCGATAGGCGGCAACGAGTTTCTCACCGATGAATGGAATATCGACATTGCCATCACCGGCTCCCAGAAGGCGCTGGCCGTGCCTCCGGGTCTGGCGGTCGTCTCCGTATCGCCAAAGGCGGAAGAGCGATTCTTGCCGAGGAGCAGCAGCTATTACGCAGATATGAAGGCCCACATAAAGAGCGTCCGGAAGAGCCCGCCCCAGACTCCCTTCACACCTGCCGTTCCGCTGTTCTTCGCCATGCAGGAGGCTCTGCACATGGCAGCCGAGGAGGGCTTTGCCGCCCGCAGGGCCAGAACGGCAAAGCAGGCGGAGTCCGTTCGCTCTGCGGCAAAAGCACTTGGCATAGAGCTCTTTCCCACGGTAGACGCGAATTCCTATTACTCCAACACCGTAACCGCTATGAAGATGCCAGGCGGTGTCACTGACGACAAGCTGCGCGGCGGCATGAAGAAACAGGGCGTAATTGTCTCCGGAGGTCAGGAGCAGCTCAAGGGCAAGATCTTCAGGATCGGCACCATGGGCGTCTGCTCCAGCGGTGACATATTGAGAACCATTCAGACCCTGGAGCTGGTTCTGGCCAAAGAAGGCCAGCTACGTGCGCGAGGCGCAGGAGTGGAGGCCGCGAGCAAGGTGCTAGGATAGATTGTGCATTTTAATAAGGGCGCAGCATTTTTTTATAAAAATTTTTAATTTACTCAATACTATCCCACCTGACGAAATAGTTTGCGCATGCGGGAGCAGAGCCAAGACGCCATGGCGAATATCTTCATCATCTGCATGCCCCGCAGGCAGGGCGCGAGAATAGGTAGAGGAGTCAGCCCTACCTTTCTTGGCCATCTCAGATCGATTCCAACGTTTGCGGCTCCTGGATCATTGGACAGCACTCCAGCTCATCCTTCGGCGGCGACGAGCTGACGCTTGTGCTTGCTTTCTTCCATCTGGCATTGCTATGCAGCGTAAAGTTGCCATCCAGCCGCAGATCTGTGACCCCACCAGGCCATTTGAAGCTCCTATCCGCGATTCCTGTGATTTGGCCGGTCGTCTCCAGATAGGAGAGCGTCTTGCCGAGACTGGTTTTATAACTCAGGTTGAGCAGGCTTGCCTCGAAGTATCTATCGCTCCAGACGAGATCTCGATAGTCGTTCTCAGCCAGAATACCGGCAGACCAGCTTTCTTCTATCGGAATGGAGTGCAGGGAGAGGTTGACTCGACTTGGAGAAAAGCTCGCAGAGATATCGCGCTTTGCGGATATGCTGACGGAATTATAATCCAGAATCTCTTCTGCCTGATAGGAGCCTGATCCGTGCTCGCCAAAGACCAGACTCGATCCGACTATCGGCTTTATGATCGTAGTAACAGAATCGGTGAAATTGAACTCGCCCGCCGAAATCTTGACGCTGTTGGTGACGGGATAGCCATCGAAGTTTGTAGAGATACTGCCTCTGGTTGATGTCAATCCCCGGCCATGTACATTGCTATCGATATTTGCCTTTACGGCCGGTTTGACGGTCTTCATTATGATCTTGATCTGGCCGTGCGATCCTGGCGGAAGATTCCGAAATGTCCAAATATTATTGGCGCCGGCATCGGGCTCTGGAGAGGCATCTACGAATACAGTCCTTGAATCGTATTCTTCGCTGACGACGAGGTCCGTCGGCTCCATTTGATTGTTTCCGTAGGTTATGGTATAGGTTATCTGGCCGCCAGGAGTTGCGGTCTTGGGGCCGTCCTTGATATCTTCCTCTTCCAGGGGCTCGAAGCTTATAATCTCATCACCGATCTTTATATAATCGATAAAGGCGGTCGTCTCGGGAATTGCCGGGTCTTTATAGAGCGTGATATAGATCCGGACAACACCCATGCCTTTCATCCGGTTCCTGAAGTCATCGAGATCACTAATGGGAACGGACTTGTCGCCATACTTCTCAAAATCCAGGTCGAAGCCGTCCAGCTCATTCCACTGAGAATGGGACATTCCCAGATCAGACCAGGATCGGCTTATGGAGCGGACCCTTGCATCCTGGGAACTTTTGCTGTCATAGCTATCACTTCCATCGCCATCAAGAAGGAGGTCAAGCTGGATCTTCCCATTGCCCAACTGAGGGTTAATCCACATACTGAAAAGATCAAGCTCTTCCAGGGGCATGGGATCATCCAGGTAGATCGAAACTCTTGAGTAAGTGCCCTTGTTGACAACAGAGAGACTCGCAGAATTTGAGCCATGAAATCCCATCTGGTCCGAGAGAGAGGCCTCTGCGTATTTTGACTTGCTTAGGTAGTAGTCCAAGTTAGTAAGACAATAGGCGTTGAATATCCATGTTTGGGTTAAAATAATAAATATCAAAAGAAAAATAAGCGACCGTTCGCTGTGTAATAGCTTGCTCATACTTTTGCTTATTTGTTCTACTGTAGAAATACTATTCGGTCCATAATTCAGCCCGGATGGTCTCCTGGAGAAACAGATCTTTATGCAATTTCATAGGCCACGAAATCAGATCGAGGCATTGCTTAACCATAATATCCTTTCATCTTAATCATAAATGACCTATATCAGACCTACATAAGTTCTACATGAAAAGAAGAATTATTAACTTCGGAGATATTCAACTAATCGGCGCGGTGGGAGAGTGGGGACTTGTTCTTACCGACCTGGCAGGAGCAAATGGGCAAGATATTCTCCTGCCATTCAACCAGAAAATTCGTACGGGTAGAACGGTTTATTGCCATTTAATCCAGGTTCTTCATTTCATTTGCTCTTTGCTGTATCGAGTGGATAAAGAAATGCACGAGTCCATATGTTGCGTTTCTCTGCGTCTCTGCGATTAATATTTGTACCTGAATAATTAACCCTGGGGGTTACGGAGGAAAACCGCAGAGGCGCAGAGCGCACAGAGGACGAACGAACGGAGACGCCCATTTCTCAGAAGAAAAATATGCTATTCTTCTTAGGGCTTCATGGATTGTTCCCCGCGGCCGCGGGGTTAGGGGGGCCTGCACGGCCATGAGTGCGCCCCGTCGCCTTAGCGTGTAACATCCGCACGGGGTTAAGAAGACATTGTTAGATCTCTTGCACTTAATTATAATACATGCTTAATGATATCTTCAATTGCAGACTTGACTTCGTTGATGTAAACAAGGACAGCATCAGCGCATCTTCCGGGGTACCGCGAATCGGCCCTGCTGCCCTCCAACGCTATGGGTACCGGCGTCTTTCACGGGACGCAGACGGTCAAGCGACGGCGGTTAAGATGCAGACTGATAGAGTGCCCCAATGTTTCGAATGGAGCCCTTAATTTCGGATTATTTTAATTCTGTAGATGCAGTCAAGGACCGCCACGACTTTTCGCATAAATCCGAGTTGATGATGTCAATGCATCTCAATTTTCATCCGCCAAGTATGAGCCCATCCTGAGCTCATGGGTATTTCAAGTGAAGACAAGCTCTTGCCGCCAACCGGGCCACGCGAACCGGCTCTGGCACCCGGCCGTCCCTGGTGAATTTATTGAGCAGAATCCGTGTCTCCTCAATGGTCGCTCCGAGGGCGCGCACATAGACCTCAAAGCCGGTCTTCAGCAGCACGCTGGTGCGTTCACCTGAAGCCGCATAGCGGCGCAGCTTCTCTTCCGGCTGGGGGAAATACTCGCGAATGTAGTCTTCCAATCCCGGCGACTCCTCATATGTCAGGCAGATCACAGGCTTTTGAATCCTGTCCCAAACCTCTGTGAGGTCGATGATATTGAACCAGCTTACGGCCAGGCCGCTGAGGAGAAGAGCGTTCACATCCGTCCGGTCAAGCTGCCGATAAAGGTTCAGAACGGCCTCCGTGGCATCATCACCGCCCACAGTGGCCCGGGCATAGGCCAGTCCGTCCACTCGCAGGTCAGCGCGCATGACCACACCTGCCAGAATAGAGATGGGGCTGGAGCGCACAAAGCTCTCCGCGATTCCTAGAACCCGCATGGCGGGCTTGTTGAGGTGAAGAGACATAGATATCGCTTGATTCGCTTTGATTATCTTCTAATCCACTTTTATCCTGTGAATCCCGCGCGCCTTCTCCACAACTTCCTTAAGAGAGGGAGCCAGTTCCAGGATCTTCTCGATGCTCATCTGCTCGCCACTGATGGAGACCGCATATTGCTCTCCCGGCTCGATGATGAGAAAGGCCTGCGGCATCAGCCAGCTTCCCAGAATGTTTCCGTCATCAGTCGCAAGGATGGAGATCCTGATCACAGTGAATATGGTTCTGACACCCGCCTCTATCTCCTTGCATACCTGAATCTCGGTTTTGACTTTTGGAAGCTCTAGCTCCGGCATCTTCAATTCCATCCTGCTACCTCTCTTATTAATGATCTTATCTCCTTTTCCCGGAAAGCATTGATCACGGCCTTGGCTATCCAGATCAATCTGGTCTTTAGCTCAGCCTCAAAAACTCCCTCCAGCCGTTCTCCTTCAAAACAGGGCTCAATGAAGACGTTTGCCCGGAAGAGGCCGAGTGTCGATGCCACAGACCAGAGGTATCCGCTCAGAACTGCTGTATCTGCCGGATCGTCCAATCCAAAGCAAAGGCGGCAGGAGAGCTTCTCAAAGGCGATCGTTTTTAGAAGGTCCATAAGGAAATTCATGATGGCAGGAGCAGCATTCAGCAGCGTGCCGGGCGAAGGCGATCGCTCGGTATCATGATCCCTTTCACCTTTCGAATCTTCGATTTCAGTACCTTTATCCGGCTTGACTTTTCCTTCCTCTCCTTTTTCTGCAGTTAGCTTTGCCTTTTCTTCCTTCCGGTCGTTCTCCTCTTCTTCATCTATCGTACTATCCTTTTTCAAAATGGAAGCCAATAGATCCGCGCCCGATTGCGGCAAAATTTCTTTCTTCTTCAAAGTGATGCCAAGCCAGGCTATCCTGTAACCTCCTTGTATTAGTGGCCCGTATTTACTGAAATTCAAGGAAAAGTGAAAGGGAATGAATAGGAGAGTGACTAGAAGAATAGATACAAGAATTATCAGAAGCGAAATGATTAAGAAGGCAGGAGATGGGGTGGCAGGAAATAAGGCTGCTGGAATCAATACCCCTGCCATTAGATGAAAAGGAAATTGCATCCCGTCAGCCTCATCTCCAATCTATTCTATGTCAACAGCGGACGTATGTGAAGGCTTCTTTTCTCTGCTCTCCCAATAACGAGCGACCTTCTCTATAATGTTATCCGCGAGGCTGGTTACCGGCTCCGTGATAGCGCTCTGGCCCGACAAGGGAATGACTTTCACGCCTTCAATTCCCGGAATTCCCTTGAAGACGATCACAACCGCTACAGGAAAGACCCCCACACCCCCACCGGCTCCGCTTGTCAAGACGCCTTTGCTCAAATCCTCGCGTCCCTGGCCGGTGCCAAAGCCCATGCCCATCTTGGTAATGGGTATGATGATCTTGTCCTCCATCTCTATCGGCTCACCCATTATGTTCTTGGCCAAGAGAGCCTTGATAAGCTCATCCACAGTGGCCTTTATGGCATCAACGCCGGTCATCTATATCTCCCTTAATAACTATTTGTCTCTTTATACTTACATCTTTCCAGGAAGGCTTATCTGGCATTGATGTCCATCTAAATCCTGGAAAAGGTATAATTAGACCATTAACCCCTCCAGAAAATGATAAAAGGAGAGAATAATGTCGGAGGACCTCAAATCAATCTACATCAGAGCTCCGGAGATCTTCCAGAAGCTCCGGCGCGAGATCGATAAAGTCATGGTCGGCCAGAACGTGGCCATAGAACAGCTACTGGTAGCCATTATTGCCGGTGGCCATGCCCTTTTGGAGAGCAATCCGGGACTTGCCAAAACGCTGCTGGTAAAGACAACAGCATTGAGCCTGGGCCTTGACTACAGCAGGATACAATGCACTCCGGACCTTATGCCTGCAGACATCACCGGCACTACCATCATTGACGAGACCGGTGGCGTAAAGAAATTCCGGTTTGAGGCAGGGCCGGTCTTTTCCAACATCGTCCTGGCCGATGAGATCAACAGGGCGTCTCCCAAAACCCAGAGCGCGCTCCTGGAGGCCATGCAGGAAAAACAGGTAACTGTAGGAAACAAGACCTATCTTTTGGACAAGCCCTTCTTCATCCTGGCCACGCAAAACCCCATTGAGATGGAAGGAACTTTTCCCTTACCGGAAGCGCAATTGGATCGATTTCTGCTCAAGATCTTCATGGAGTACCCTTCAAGGGCAGAGGAGTTGGAGATCCTGGAGAGATACACCATTCGCGGAGAGCCCGAGGTAGAAAAGGTGGTCAGCAAAGAAGAGGTGATCGCGCTGCAACAGCTAAGTCGCGACATACCTGTTTCCGATGATCTGAAAAAGACGGTCGTCGATCTTGTCCTGGCCACGCGCAAGTGGGATGGCGTCCAGTACGGAGCCAGCCCCAGAGCCTCCATCGGCCTCATCCTTTCTGCCAAAGCCAGAGCCTTTCTGCAAGGGCGGAACTATGTCTCCAAGGAGGACCTGCACGTCATGGCCTATCCTGTCTTGAGGCACAGAATCATCCTGGGCTTCGAGGCGGAGCGAAAAGGGCTGACAAGAGACCAGGTGGTTACGGAAATCTTGAGGAGTCTATCCATCTGAGAGGATCTTGTCGGACTAGGCTACCTGAGCATTAAAGTTGGACTTACAGGATAAATCATGGATACAGAGTTCTTCAAAGAGCTGGAGAGGTTCACTCTATTTGTCAAGAAGCGCGTCTCGACCGCCTACAGCGGAGGCAGGAAATCCCTGCGACTCGGCCACGGCATAAGTCCTGTCGGCTACCGGGAGTACCGCAAAGGGGATGACTTCAAGCTGGTGGACTGGAAGGTCTACGGGAGAACTGAGAAGCTCTACATCCGGGAGCATGAGGAAGAGAGAAGCCTCGTCGTGCATATTCTCCTGGACGGCAGCGCCAGCATGGGCTATAGCGGAAAGTTCGCTTATGCCGGGCGATTGGCTGCCGGTTTTGCATATCTTGCCACAATGGAGAATGAGAAGTATGCCGTATCGCTTTTCTGCAATAAGTTCTATCCTGGCGAGCCCAAACGTGGGCGGAGAAATCTCTTCTCATCGATCGAGGAGCTGGACAAAACCATGCCCAGGGGCGGAACCAGCCTGAAGAATGTCGCAGATCAGTTCGAATCCCAGGTTAAGACCACAAGCCTGGTTGTGGTGTTATCCGACCTACTGGAGGAGACACAAGAGGTTTTGTCCAGCATCTTTCGGCTATCCGGACACGAGCTGATAGTCATTCAGGTTCTCGCATCAGAAGAGGTAGTACTGGGCTTCGGAGGAGACGTGAAGTTCGTAGATCTGGAGACAGGACTCCCGCTCGTCACTCGCGTAACGGAAGGAGAACGTTCGGACTATCTGAGGAGAATGAAGGAGCACAACGATTCCATCCGAGCTGCATGTAGCCAGGTTGGCGCTGACTACTTCCTCTTCCGAACGGATCAACCTATCTTCGAGGCCTTTTCGGAGATGCTAACCAGAGCCGTGATCTGGAAGACATAAGGATCAAAAAATATCATGAAATCAAATACCGCAAAATCAAATTCCAGGACTATCAAGCTAGGATATGGCCCGGGGTGCATCGATCTGCTGCTTGGCGAAGAGGCAGAGGTAGTTCTCCCGCAGGAGCTGCCCCCGGCCGGTCCGGACGAGATCGAGAGATCCTTAGACCATTCCTTTGGAAAAAGCCTGGACGATTTTCAGGGCTCGAAATCAGCCTCGATTCTGGTAAGTGATATCACAAGGCCCGCTCCCAGCCACCTCATGCTTCCTCCACTCATCAAACGAATGAGGGAATTGGACATCAAGAATCCGAGAATCGTCTTCGCTCTGGGCACGCACCGAAGAATGACGTCCGAGGAGGAGGCGTATCTGTTGAAGGATTGTTTGAGCCTGCCTCACGAGGAGCACGACCCTCAAGCCTGCGTCTCATTGGGCCGGACCACGAGGGGAACGCCGGTGGAGATCCTGGAGAGCGTCGCCTCCTCGGATCTGATCGTGGCTACTGGAAATATCGAATACCATTATTATGCAGGCTACAGCGGCGGAGCCAAGGCCGTCTTGCCCGGAGTCAGCTCAGAGCAGTCAGTAGTCAAAAACCATGAGCTGATGAGAGATCCGGCTGCAGTTACAGGGCGGCTGGACAGCCCGGTTCGCCTGGACATGGAAGACGCCGCAAAGGTCGCAGGCCTTGATTTTATCTTGAATACGGTTTTGAACAGCAGGAAAGAGATCGTCTTATCGGTTGCGGGCGACTTTATCCAGGCGCACCGAAGCGGAGCCTCAGCCGTGGATCAGATGTATAAGTGCGCTGTTGATCCTGCGGAGATCGTTGTGACCTGCGCCGGCGGCAGGCCCAAGGACCTCAATCTCTTCCAGGCACAGAAGGCTCTGGACAATGCCAAGAATGCTGCCCTGCCCGGTGGTACAATCATCCTTCTGGCGGAGTGCTGCGAGGGGTTGGGCCATCCGGTGTTCGAGCGCTGGGCATGTGAAGCCAAATCTGCTGAAGATTGCTGGGAGCGCTTTGGACGGGAGTACGAGTTCGGAGGCCATAAGGCGGCATTCCTGGCCAGGGAGTCCCTGCAGCATCACTTGATACTGGTGTCGTCGTTGCCCAGGGAAGAAGCTGAGATGTGCTTCATGACTCCTGCTAAAACTCTGGAAGAGGCCCTAACGGTGGCGAGGGAGAGGCAGGGCAATGATGCCAGGATGCTGGTGATGCCACACGGGAATCTGACGCTGGCGGTTGGGAAATAGAATACTTTTCAGATTATTTATATTAGTGGCCATAAAATCAACTGAAAGCCTCCTTAGTCCTTTCTCAATTCCCGTCGGAAAAACTATTTCCGTTGAAAAATCCCTGGCAAAGATGGAATGTGGCCAGAGGAACAGATTCAGAGGCGGCTCACGGACGGGATTGGCGAGGCAATCCACAGTGATGCCGTCATAATCAGGAGACTTGTACCTGACGACCTGGAGGCAGCCCTGGAGATCGACAGTGAGGTCTTCGGAGGGTACGATCCGAACATCTTTGCGGCCTTCTATGAATACCATCCCGGCAGTACTCTCGTCGCCGAAGTAGGCGGAAAGGTGGCTGGCTTTATCCTCGGATTCAAGCATGCGCCCTTCGAGTGCAGGGTCTTCTGGCTGGCAGTAAAGCCGGGCTACCAGTGCCGCGGCATCGGCATGAGGCTCATGCTGGGTATTCTGAAGATCTTCCGGAATATGGGCGCGCTAAGGGCCACTCTTGAGGTCAGAGTTAGCAATAAAAAGGCCCAGGCGCTCTATTCCACGCTGGGATTTCAGATGATCGGCATCGTCCCATCTTACTATTCCGATGGCGAGGCGGCCATCATAATGAAGCTTCGCCTCTAGCTAGATACTCATCTTGATCAGTCAGTCGCGGAGCTCCCGGAACCGATCGTCGAGTCTGCCAGGATAATGTCTATTTGAGTTTGCCTAAAGTCATCACAAAGCGGGCAAAAACCTCTGCAGAAATATCAGATATCTTCAGCGACTCCAGAAGTCCTTCGTCCTCTAATAAGCGTTTTATCAGCCTTTTCGAGGTATCTCCATCATATGCCTTATCATGGAAATCTAGATTTATAAATATAATATAATCTTTAAATATGAGATAAACAATAACGAAATGCTCCGAAATGTGCAGGGCACGAAGTCCCCTCAGGTTATGGCTTTTGGGTTCGCCTATCTCTGGGTTTTGACGAATCCCTTTCATTTTATTTATAACTTGCTCCTTAAAAGTTCTATTCTTTCCAGTTAATTTAGAAAATTTTTTATCAAAATAGCCCGTGGTGATGGACTTAAATTCCATATTGGATCTATTGATGAAGATCTAAAGGCTCATCAGATGAGCTTCCAGTTCATCATCATCCTTGAAGACAGTATAACGGCCCGCGGCAAAATCTTTTAGGCCCTCTGCGATACCCTCAATGAAGTCCTCCTCTTCCTTTACGGCTTCTGCTTTGGGCATCATACCAGTTACATCCTCAAGTGGATCTGAGCACGCCATATCTCCTTCGTCTTGTCTTTTTAGTATTTATATTCGATGTCGGAGCTTATTAAAATCCTTCAATTAATCTCTCCTCAACTTTACAGCTCTTTATGAATACCATCCCGGCAGCACTCTTGTCGCCGAAGTAGGTGGAAAGGTGGCTGGCTTTATCCTCGGATTCAAGCATGCGCCCTTCGAGTGCAGGGTCTTCTGGCTGGCAGTAAAGCCGGGCTACCAGTGCCGCGGCATCGGCATGAGGCTCATGATGGGTATTCTGAAGATCTTCCGGAATATGGGCGCGCTGAGTGCCACTCTTGAGGTCAGAGTTGGCAATAAAAAGGCACAGGCGCTCTATTCCACGCTGGGATTCCAGATGATCGGCATAGTCCCTGCATACTACTCCGATGGCGAGGCGGCCATTATAATGAAGCTCCGCCTCTAGGTACACCATTCAGTGCGGATTCGTGCGCGGGTCACAAGAATCCGACGTCATTTTCGTGGTTCTCCTTGTGCTTGTGACTATGTGTTTTCCTTCCGTAATCTCTTTGTTTCGATTATCTGCTACCGATTATTAACCGCAGAGACGCAGAGTTCGCTGAGACGTGAATTTTCTTATTACCGGCAATTGAAAAGAATCCCATATTTCTTCTGTGCAATCGTCGTCTCCGTTTGTTCGTCTCTGTGCGCTCTGCGTCTCTGCGGTTTTCTTCCGTAACCTCAAGGGTTTAATTATTCGGCTACGAATATCAACAGCATAGACTAAGAGTTCGCAGAGAAACGCAAGACATGGACTCGAACATTCTTCAACCGCCCGATACAGCCCAGAGCCCCAAATCTATCTACTCTACGCCCCGTGCCGTCAGCCGGAACTCCGCCAATCCTCCCTCCGGCAGGGAGCGGTGCTTCATCAGCCGGGCGCTTCGCAGCCCTTCTCCCTTCTTCTCTAAAAAGACGATCGCTTTGCACATATGCTCCAGTGACGTTCCGCCTAAAGGCCTCACCGCGTTGTTCTCGATATCCATATAGACCTGATTGGTTATCACTACTGGAATTCTATGCTTTCGAGCGATCTCCTGGCATTCGGAGAGCTGGACGGTCAGAGTCCGGCGCACTTGCCGGTTATCATCTGCCTCTAAGAGCACGCGGTAAAGGGATGTCGCAGAATCTAGAACTATCAGCCCCAGATCCCGGCCGGCAATCTTAGAGGCCTCTCTGATGGCTATCGCCTGCTGCTCCAGGCTCATGGGCTCGAAGATCATGATCTTAGCCGCCATCTCTTCCGCGCCGGGGCCGGCGATTTGCTTGAACCTCTCTGCGCTGAAGCCCTCCGTGTCTATGAAGATGACGCGAAAGCCGCGGGCTACGGCCTGTACCGCCAGCTGCAAGGCGATGTTGCTCTTTCCTGTGCCCGACTCGCCGTAGATCTGTGTTATTATGCCTGATTCAAATCCTCCGCCCAGGAGGAGATCCAGGCTCTGGCAGCCCGAAGGCAAGCGTTCCAGCATGTTCATTTTATCATTCTATCTCACATGCGAAAAGCTGTCGATCCTTTCCATGAGCCGGTCCATGGCCTCCCGTTCCCTCGGACCGCCGCAACGATTGATGATCCTCTGCGTCTTCATCAGTTCCTCAAAATAGGAATCTGTGCGAAGAGCCAGATACCTCGTTGCGGCTACGGCCGCTTCGATCACCAGGTTTGCTCCCCGGTTGCAGGCGCGAAAGTCCTTTCTCAATACTTCCCCTTTTACCGGTTCCACTTTGGCGATGATAATATCCGAGGCAAAGGCATCGCATTTGAACAGCACCCAGGCCTCTGCCTCCTTCAGCAGGGGCAAGTCTTCGCGGCGCGTGAAATACTCGGGTGGGAGGTCCTCCAGAGCAGTCTCAGCGAAGAGCCAGGCATCATGGGTTACATTGGCCACGAACCACCCTTTGGTCAGGATATTTTCATAAGTGTGAGTTCCAAGGAAGAGACGGATGTACAGGCTGTCGCCGTCTCTGACGATGCCCAGAGGCGCCGCATTGATCCGATCACGACTCTCCGTAGTCGCGATCACCTCATTTATGCCGTCCAGTATGCCAAGCTCGTCCAGAGCTTCATTGCCGTAAAGCATGATCAAAACCTCAAGTTCCTCAGAAGGGAGATAAATAAAGATGCCGCAATCAGGTCTGCCGTGGAGCCGGGATTGATATCCTGGCTAAGAAGATCGCAATCCATCTGCCGGGCCGTTTCCAGTGTGCTATCTGCTAATGCCAGGGCTGCCTGCCGGGAGACTTGCCGGGCCTTTTCCGGTCCGAACTTGGCGGAAATCAGGCTGTCCGGCACCTCGGCCAGCGCTTCCAGGAAAGTTCTGACGACGCATTCGTTCAGTCCAAACTTCTCAGTCTGCTCCGCCAGTCGTTTCGCGAGCAGAAAAGACCGCCTATAATTTGTTGCCCATTCGCGAGCCACAATGTCGTGGCCCATAGAGAGCCTCATGAGCTCAAGCAGCGTCTTTTCGCTCTGGCAGAGGGCGTTTTCAGAGCCCCTGTCCAACAGGCTGAACAACTCCACCTCTGTCACTCTGGCTCCGGCCGATTCGAAGGCTCGGTAGAAGTCGATGGCATCCTGGACGGTGGTCCCCCCCAGGATTCCAGCCAGCTCTTCTTCCAGATCGCCGCCTTCCCTGCTTGCAGTGCCCGCAGCCAGGGCAATTGGAATCATGAGCACCAGGGAGCCGAAGTGAGTATTGCTGCTCAAATTCCAGGTTCTCCAGGCCTGCACTCCCTCCAGAATCAGCGAGCCTGGGCGACCCAATCCCTGGGCCGCCTTTCTGAAGACGGGATAAGAGGAGACGGCACTTGCCAGGAAGTGATGAAAGCCGATATCAGAAAAATCGTGGCAGCGGTCGACGTTGCCGGGCTTGGGACTGGAAGAAAGCTCGAAGAGCATGGCCAGCACTGCGCACTGGGCCGTGCGGTCTGGGTCATTCATGACATATCTCAATCAAGAGGACTTGCGAAGCAGGTCCTCTGCCAGCTTCTTTTTCAGTTCCATGTATTCCTTTCCCGTGAGCCCGATTTTGGATAGTGCCGCATCTCGAAGGTAGCAAAGTTTGCTGATCTTGCAGCACCACACCAGACTGCCAAAGCATGTGCCATCCCCTTTCTCCAGGGGCGTACCTCGGGCAAAGGAGAGCTTCTTTTCCACGAACTCCTCCGGTGTCATGCCCGCTCTCTTCAGGGCTCCAAACATGGCGCAGTGCTTGACGGGAGGGCAGCAATAGGCCAGGCCGCGCAGGTCTCCGCCGGCGCAGATATGCTTGGGCGCATTGCACCAGCCGCTCAAGGAGTCGTATTCCAGTAATGCTCCCGTGAGCCATTCGGCAAACTCGGGGTCTGCTCCGCGGAGCGAGACGACATCCGCTCCCATGGCCAGGAGACTCTTGGCATCTTCAAACTCGCCTACATCAGCCAGCGCCATGATCACCGGGCCGCGGATATCAGCAGCTTTCTTCACCATTTTGGGGCTGGCTCCATTCAAGCCCCTCAGGTCGAGGTGAATTATGTCCAGCTCTGTCTCATTGAGTTTCTGCAAAAGAACATCGGATAGGTCTTCCGGCCTGATTCGAAGAGAGAGTGTGACTCCGCAGCGTTTCAGGCTTGGAATCAGCTCCAAAAGCCGGATCGGATCTCGGATCTTAGACATCCTGAGCTCGAGCATGCAGAGATTTCGGCTCGCGATCCTGGCTGCTTCTAAGAGCGGCTCATCCTTAGAACAGGTGACGGAGAGGCCAAATGCTCCTGATCCCTTTGATCTATCTGATCCGCATGATCCATCCGCAGCGTTCTGTTCCTGGTTTTTAATTAATTTATCCAGGCAGGCTTGCATCTCCGTAATGGGAACCTCATCCAGATCGAAGCCTTCCAGTAAAAGCAAGCCGGCTGATTTGTTAAAATCCGACCTGTCATGAGAAGAAATGATGGCAATGGGATTATCAATATGTAGATATCCAACTTCAAGCATCAGAACCCGATCAGTGTTGGATAAAGATATCAGGCTTTCGCTTCCATACTCTAAATAATATTTTATAATCATAAGGGAATTTGAAGGCGGAGCCGTCTCTGCTTATCCATTTTCGCCCTTCATTTTCACCAGTCCCAGTTGACCAGAGCGTGCCCCGAGCCGGTGGCCGAGCCCTGTGCCATCTTTATATCTGAGAAAAGGCAAAGCAACTTGCGGTGATATGATGGTGACCTTCAAAATAGATGCGGATGCAAGGGCAAAAGTACAGGGATCAGAGGACCAGGAGAAGTACCCGATTGTAGCCAAGGTTAAAGGAACGGGGAAGGATGGTGCCTTAAGCATCCAAGTCTCAGGAGAGGGCCAGAACCCCATATCTGCCAGGGTGTCCGGCGACTCCCAGAATCCCATTGCCATTGAGCCGATCGAGGTTGCACCGATCACCATAATTCCAGATTTGCGTGTCGTCTCACAGACGATCGATATAGGTGCCATCGTCGGCGCTCTTACAAAATTGTCCCAGGGGGTAAAGATAGAGGTCGCCAACTCCGGAGCTCCCTTGTCCATTGCCATCGGAAAGATCCCCGTGGACCTGACCATATCCGTGTCTTCTCCGACGCAGGAGACGGTATTCAAGGTGGAGATCAAAGGAACTGTAGGAGCCTGATCGTATCGATAAATTCACGATTTCGAGACTTGCTGATGGGATAGTTAGCATTGAAGGAATATCCTGGTGGTCTTTATAGTTCCTGCATGGCTGATTACGATTATCGTGGCAGCGCTCCCCATATCAGAGGTCCGGGGGGCCATACCGCTGGCCATAGGAGTCTACGGATTCTCGCCCCTGCAGGCGTATCTATTATCAGTCTTCGGCAATCTGCTGCCCATAATTCCCTTGCTTTTGTTTCTGGGCCCGGTCTCAGATTACCTGAGGCGTTTTGCCATTGGAGATAAGTTCTTCACCTGGCTCTTCGCCCGCACCCGCAGGAAGTACATCCAGGATCATGAAAACTTTGGTCTGACGGCGCTGGCCATATTCGTCGCCATTCCACTGCCGATGACCGGAGCCTGGACTGGCTGCCTGGTTGCTTTCCTGCTCGGCTTTCGTTTCTGGCATGCCTTCGCGGCCAACGCTGCAGGTGTCATCATCGCCGGAATCATCGTTACGGCTACGGTGGTAGGAGTTCAGTTCCTGCTCTGAGAATATGAGTGGGCAAAAAGAGCAACGGTCTTGGGTCCTATCCCCGTTGAGTGTGTGAGATCGTAGGCCTAAACCTCTTGACCGAGAGAGATTGGAGAGCCTACCTCATGCCTTGGGAATAAGTTGAAATAGTAATAACTACTAATATATTTATGAGGTGAGACAATAGGCGACACAACTATCTATGTATGTATCGCTCCTGTAACCACCCGTTATATCCAAGACGATCCGCCTGATTTCCTCCCACCGCTGTCCTACGGTTTCTAGCAAGCTTTAACGGCGGTGATCGGTGCTGGAACGACCTAAATAAAACTTCTTTTTTAAATCAAAATGCAAGAAATATTTCTCGATCTGGACCCGGGATTTCAACTTGAACCACATTTTTTATATATTTTAAGATACCATATTGGACTCTATGGCTCGAAATGAAAGACATGTGGTAAAGAATCCGGAAAGCGGCTGGGATATTAAGAAACCTCATGCAGAAAGGGCATCGAGTCATGTCGGGACAAAGGCCGAAGCCATTTTGCGTGCGCGAAAGATATGCAAGAACGAAGGCGCTGAGTGCATTATTCATGGAGAAAATGGAAGATTTCGAAATTACAACAGCTATGGCAAATATCCATTCTCATCCAGAGATGGAGAAGAAGGATCTTACCGGGGGATGATCACTAGACTACACAAATTTTTTAATTTCATATGGAGCAATTTGCCGACCATATCAGGTAAACATTGAGCTTCGATCGGGCGCCGAGCTTCAGGATCGTTATATCGATCCAGGGATAACAAGGGGCTGTATGTAATTGTCCAAGCACCCGTAGACGGCCAGAAGGCGAGCAGGCCAAATCAAGCTGCAAATATGAATATTTTAACCTTTTTTGTCCTTCGTATAAGAGGTTCTTTCGGATACAATATCTTTGTTATGTGATGTGGTCTCTAATCAGTCTCTTCTGGTCGCTCGATCCTCAATATTTTTATCAAAGAGATTGCATTATTGGAAGCCTATCATCGCCCCATACTTTGAATAGACTTCTTTCACAAGCTCGCCTGCTTTCGGATTATTCCAGTCATGCATCCACTCTGACACCAGTGACTCAAGAGTTATTGGAATGACACCTGCTTGCAGCATTCTCTTGATCCCATACTTGTGGGCATCGAGAGTGGAATCACCTGCAGCGTCGACTAATCCATAGACTTCATATCCATCCCTAATAGCATGCAGAGCAGTATATGCAAAGCACATGCTGGTCCATAATCCGGAGACGACCAATTTCGTCCTCCCTATCTTCTTGACGGCGTCCATCGTTCCCTCGTCTTCAAGAGCATCAAAACTTGGAATCTTTCTTGCAAATGCCGTTTGACCGGGGAACAGACCGGCGATTTCCGGAATAAATTCACCCATAGATTTAGGACTAATGGATGACAAGACAACAGGGACGTTCAGTATGCGGGCCGCTTTCGCCGCACAAATTGCCGCCGTCTTAATTACGGTCTTGTCCCCTGAGCCGACACCCTTAAACATTGCAGGCTGGTAGTCCACTAAAATCAAAAAGCTATTCTTATCGGCCAGTAACTCCAATTTTCCGTCTTTTGAATTTGTCATATCGCTTCCCTATTCCCATGAAGTCGAATTTCAGATGTCAAAGCATTTTGATTCAAATTTCACAGTTACTTATGAGCTCGTCCTGAGACAGGGAATTTCATATACACTCAGTGTGAATGACATTGGCCTGACACCGGGGCTCAATTCATAGCTTTAGCAAGTAGATTCTTACCGTTCCCTCTCTCTCCACGGAGATCTTGTTCTCGCGGGCAAGCCAGCCCAATGCACCATAGATGTCCTCAGGAAGCAAAGCTGTAGTCTTTGCAAGATCATTAACTGTCATTGGACCATTTTGATTGAGTGACTCCCAGATGATGCCGGCATTAATGCCAAAAATCAATTCGACGGACTCGCTCGCCTTTTCTGCGTCTATCTTATTTCCGGAAACAGGCAGGGGTTCAGCATCAGTATCAGTAACCCGTATTCTGGTTACTTCAGCCTTTGCATCAGCCTTCAAATGGGCAGCGGTCTTCCCAACTTCAGCCATCCCTTTTCTTACATTATCCTTTACTTTCTTCATAGTTTTATTTGCCATTATTAAATCCTCCTTTTATGTGTCTGCATTTAATATGTCTTCTTTGAATTTAAGGGTTATCGGTAACAAAGCACCAAGAGATGTGTCGATCAGTGCATTATCGCTCGACTCCAAAAAAATTAAACTTTTAACATCGTCTAGAGCCCTGGCATACGACGTCCTAGTCTCTTGTTTACTACTAATCATCATACCTCGACTTTAGAACATAAACTATCCTGCAGCTTGTCGACAATAGACGATTCCCGCCAAAAACAATAAATATGAAGCATTAACAACTAAGTCTCTCATAAATGGTTCTATGCGAAAAATACAAAGGGCAAAGAATCAGGAGATTGGCGATTTTCTAAGGATCTTTCAAAGATCTCGGGATATGCTGAATTCTCACAACTACATTTCCGTCTTGAAAGATACGATCACGCGGAATGGTTCTAACATTAATTGAAGAGAAACTCTAAATATAAAAGGGCTAATGGAACAAAGGAGATTTCAGGGGTTTAAATCATGCTAACTGGATTTAGGGACTTCTTGGCATTATTGGTATTGGCTACATTAGCTATGACGAATGTTGCCCTTTCTGCAGATTGGAACAGCTACAGTCCGGCCCATACACTTGGATCTGGAAATAATGATTGGTGGACGGCATACCCGGATCAAAATGAAAATTCCGGCTCAACTGTAGATCACCCCTCCTGGGTTCTGGATGCACTCAAAGAAAAGCCGTTGCTTATACTGGTTCACAGCAGCAACTGCAAGCCGTGCCTGGTTCAGATACCCAGAATTAAGAGTGCTGTGGATAGCAATAGCGGCGACCTTTCCTACTACGATGTGCTGGCTGAAGGCGGCAGCATCCAAAAGGCGATGGCGATCCTGGATATCTATAACCCCCTCGGAGGAGCACAATATGTGCCCACAACAATCTTTGTTACACTTATCAAAGGCTCAGATGGAAAAGTGGACGTAGCCTGGCATAGCCAGCTGGATTTCATGAGCCAGGACGAGATCAATTCCTTCGTGTCGGATTCCATCTATTATCATAAGCAGAACGCGGCTGGATGGAAGTGAGTGGAGCATAATGCCCTACAGAAAGAAACTGCAAACAATTGCTCTTATCTTTCTTTTATCCTTTGCAGCACTTTCCTGCTTCATCAATCCTGTCTTTTCTGAAAACGTCAAGGCCCCGGATTTCAGCGCCACAGGTTCAGATGGAAAAAATTTCTCACTTAGCGACTTTCGCGGGGCTCCATTGGTTTTGCATATAACCAACATCGAGGTCCCATTATGCGTTGAGTGCGAAAAGTCCCTAAAAGGCCAGGTGCAGGAGCTCGCCAGGCTCAAGGCTATGGACCCAAAGGTCCAGATAGTCACTTTGAACCTCAGGAAAAATCCGTATTCAAGGGACGGAAAGTCCCTGTCTGAAAAATGGTGGAAGGTCAATATAACCTGGCCCTGGACCGAAGATATTGAACCCTATACCATCGCCAGCAAGTATCTGGATTACCTGAATGTTAGAGGTGGAACCAGCAATCCCACTGTCATCCTGATCGATAAAGATGGCAACATCGCCGCAGTCTATCACGTCTACAAGGTGGGCGAGGGCGAGATAGATGGCGTACAAAAGGCAGGGACTCTTCAGGAAAAGCTGCGGGACCTGAATGGAACGCAATGGACGGGGCAGAATGGTGGCTCCCCGACGGATCAAAAGACAGGCCTCATAAGCAGCACAGTTATTTCATGGCGAAAATGGCTTGAGGATGAGGTCTCCCGGAAGGATGTTACAGCGTTGGGGATGTTTATCCTGGGCATCTTGACCTCAATTGCGCCCTGCTCCATCGCCCTGATGATCGCAGTATTCTCTTATGTCATGACCGTCCGCAGGAAGGACGAGTACCTGGCGAAGAGCGCCTCCACATCGAGAGAGGGGTTCATGATGGGGATAGCCTTCACCCTTGGCCTGGCCCTGGTTTTCTTTGTCCTGGGCCTTTTCGTATCCCAACTGGGAATGTTCGTCAGTGACTCAAAGCTCTTCGACCTGATAGCAGGTTCGATCATGATCATTTTGGGCATCAGCAATTTCAAGCCATTGGGAGAGATTCTGGAGCCTGTAACATCCCGAATTCGACCCGACCGGGGCGAATTTTGTGAGACGAAAAAGAGCCTGCTGCAAAGGGCGGTCGAGGCCTCCATCGGCATCTCCAAGCATTCTGCATTCCTTGGAGCCTTCACTCTGGGCATCTTCTTTGCCTTGGGATGGGCACCCTGTGCTCTTTCCATGATCATGACGGCTTTGATCTGGCTGGCATCGCAAAATGTAACGCCCCTGACTGGCGGCATGATGCTCTTCTTCTTCGGCCTCGGTCACGGAGCGCCCATCATTCCCATTGCCACCTTCTCCCGGGCGGTCGGAGGAAGGATCGGGGATAGATATATCTCTGTGGGGAAATGGACCACCAAATTCTTCGGGCTGCTGGTGATAGTAGTGGGTGTGATATACGCTGTCAGGTATGTTGGTTTCCGATTGTGGTGAGAGCCCGGCCTCAAAAGGAAGAGGTCCTCTCCGGCTCTCATTTCATCATTTTTTCGTTAGCAATTCTTTGAGGATGATTCCTTTTGGGACGCTTCCTGCCTATGCCCTCCAAAAATGTCTATTCCCGAAACCTCTTTAAATCTTCAAAACAATCTACTGCGCATGAAAACTGCAACTTCTATCCTACTAATTTTGCTTCTATTGCTGCTGGCAGGCCAGGCAAACGCTTCTTACTGGTTCAAGGTGACTCAAATATCGCCCATAATCATGATGCCAAACAGCGAGGCCAACTTCACAGTCTCGGTTAAGGGCATGGGAAGCCAGGGTGAGTACGTGCAGCTGAGATTTCTGAACAAGAGCCAGGGGATTGATACATCCTGCGATAAATTGATCAAGTACGTATTTCCGACAGGCACGACAAAGTACAACTGCACCGTCAAGTCAGCTGATATTTCCTCCGGCAACTACTCCTTTGTGGTGGACGTAGCCGCGAAGGGAGCGCCCTCCGGCAAGAAGACGGCCTATGTAAATGTGGTAGCACCAGGGAAGGGTGAGGCGATCGAATCCCGGTCGAATCAGTACGCCTTGGAGAATCAGTCGCAATTTATTCAGGGATCGGAGGAGGCCAAAGTCAATCTGACAAATCAGACTGCAGCCACAAATCATGCCGCCCCCGGGCCCGTGGCCAGGGGAACACCGGCTTTGGGCGTCATTCCGGCAGTGCTTGCCCTGTTGCTGATCATGTGGTGGATAAGGCGCTAACGAATTCCCGAAATCGCTTCATTTTTTCATCTAGGCCTTTTTGGCCGGCTCAAACTTCTTCATCCATATCCCAGCCCAGACGCTCTCTGATAATCAAGTAGCTCATCTCAGGAGATATCGCTCCCGCCTCGGTGCAGATCAAATCGATGTACTGATGAGGCGTAACATCAAACGCAGGGTTACGCACCTTGACATGCCGATACTTGGAGATATCAGGTAACACCTCCATAGGTTCGCGCTCCTCAATAGTTACAAGCTCTCCCAGTATCGTCTTTGGGCTGAATTTGTAGGTCTCGGCTGCCACCATGAAGCTCGTGCGCGCCTCGCGGGCGCACAGGGCAATCTGAGCCGTGCCAATCTTATTGACAAGAGTGCCATTAGCCGTTATCACATCTGCTCCTACTACCACCAGGTCCACTTCATTCATGACGCTTCTTGCCGCCGAGTCCACAATCAGCTCTGTTTCGATTCCGAGCTTCTCCAGCATTCCGATAGTGGTGATGCCCTGAAACCTGGGTCGCGACTCTGTGGCAATCACTTTGATCTTCTTTCCCGAGCTATGGGCGGCACTGATGACGGAGATCGCGGCTTGCGAATTGCAGTGCGTAAGAACGGTATCGCCGTCTCTGATCCTGCGGCTGCCTATCTGGCCGATCTTCTCTACTGCCTTCTGTGAGTTCTCGATGAAGTTATTGGCATTCAAAACCACAGCCTGACGAGCACCATCCACATCCTCTGCCTTGTACTTCCTTACCATGCGTATGGCATTAGAGAGAGAGACGGCCGTAGGCCTCGTTTTGAGGAGCAGATTTGCCGCATTCTCCAGCTCTGCATTGAACTCGTCTAGGCTCTTCACTTCAAGAGTCATGGAGAAATCCCTCAAAGACGCGGCCGCAGCCGTGGCAATTCGTCCGGCACCTCTGACTTCCATGCTTCTAATCTTTTCTGCAGTCTCCAATACCTGATCCATCGGTTTCATCCGTTCACCCTTGAGCAGGATTAGGATAAATCAATTTCCTGTAGGATTGAGATATTTCTGATGAATATTGGGATGACTATCAAATCTGGAACTCAAAAAGGATGATTTGGCCCTGGCAGATCTTTCCTGCCTCTCTTGAGCAAAATAGTCGACAATATCTTCCAGGCGGACCTTGAGTGTGTACTCTTTGTCGCAACCATTTTTTCTCTTCTTTTCCATCTCGCGAATCTCAATCCACCCTTTCCGCCAAAATGAGTATATCATTTTGTCTGTTCCGCCCATCTCCATAACCAGACCGATCTTCACCGTTTCCACTGCATCATACTCCGGATTGGAGAGTCGATGAATCATTCTGGTTACATTCTGGTGTTCTCCAAATTTTTTCAGGTATTCGATGAATTCCACGTATCTACTATCCAGTACCCTTGCCCGCCCCTTCATCTCTTGCATCCCCCTTTTTTGATTATGTATATCAAAGATACAATCTTCTATAAATAATTTCTTCCTAAAAATAAATTCTTGTTGTTCCTCCATTTAGTATATTATCAAAATTGTATATTTATATTAAAACAGTTACTTTTTCTTGAAGGCTGATTAGCGTAGATGTGGATAAAAAAATTGGCTCCTGGTAGGCTCGTACGGGGAAAGACCTTAGAAATTACAGACAAAAGTTATTAATAGCATGAATACATATCCCTACTGGGGAACTGGCATTGGAAGAGTATGATCAAGAGTTTTTGCGCGCGCTTCATGAGGAAAAAATTCGAACCCAGAACGAGCGGGCGAAGCTTGTCACCATGAAACTTGCCTTTGTCACAGTCCTCTTTGGACTGAGTTCTGTAAATATGAAAATCGATATGGCTGATATATTCTGGCTGATATATTTTGTTCCCCTGGTTTCTATAAGCTACGATCTCTATATCATGTCTGCCGATTCCAGGATCAAGCGAATAGGGATCTTTTTGGGCAGGAATCCGGTTTCCCTGGCAGGAAAGGCGGAACAGGAGTGGGAGCGTTTTTGCACCTCTTATCGAGATAGCCTGGCGACTTCCGCCAATATGTTCTTCTCGGTAATAGTAACACTTGGCGCAGCAGCCGTTATACACTCCCAGCAGAGCTGGACTGAGAAATTTGTGCGGCTATGGTTTGCGGTCTGGTTGGTCCTGTCTCTAGCTGTTATCATCGCCCTGTGGATGAGGCATCAGACGCTTATAAAGAACATAGGCGATTATGAGCCCGTCGAGAAAAAGAGGCAAATGGGCCCCTAATTCATTATTTATTCGCCCGTCTTATCTCACTTTTTAATCACTATAGATTTATTAAATTTGGGAATGGCTGATTTGCTCAAAACTGGACGACCTGATGCTTTCCGAATACAATTCTTCTCACTAATTATCATGATAAGGAAACCTTAATTAAAGCCTATGATCTAGAAGAAAAGATACATTTTGCCGAAAGCCAATATTTAATGCCAAATTAGAATGCTCATAGACGGTGGGATTATAATGACCATGAAAGAAAGAGAGATCAAGAGAGCCGTGAAAGAAGGCTATGCCCGCATAGCAAAGCATGCTACCTCTTATTATGCTTCCCGAAGTTGCTGTGATGCCGATATTCCTGAAGAGATCAGCAAAAGGATGGGTTATACTGACGAGGAGATTCAGGCTGCTCCGCCTGAATCCAACCTCGGATTGGGCTGCGGCAATCCAGTTGCCCTGGCATCCTTAAGTGAAGGAGAGATTGTTCTGGATATGGGTGCAGGAGCCGGATTTGATTGCTTCCTTGCCTCTACCAGAGTCGGATCTTCAGGGAAGGTCATTGGCGTAGATATCACATCGGAGATGGTTGAAAAGGCCAGGGCCAATGCACGAAAATGCGGGTATTCCAACATAGACTTTAGACAGGGGGACCTGGAGAATATGCCGGTAGCGGACAATTACGTTGATGTGGTCATCTCCAATTGCGTCATCAATCTCATCCCCAACAAGATTATGGCCTTTAAGGAGGCCTTTCGGGTTCTGAAGCCTGGCGGAAGACTGGCGGTTTCTGATGTCGTTCTGCTCAGAGAGCTGCCTGAGTTTGTGAAGAGGTCCAACGAGGCCTATATCGGCTGCCTGGCTGGAGCGATCATGAAAGATGAGTATCTTGAGATCATAAGGAGCGCAGGTTTTCATGATGTTGTGGTTGCAGCCGAGTCCGGATTCCCAGTTGAGACGCTGATCTCGGAAACAACTGCCTCCGCCGTCACTGAGAAGCCCACCATTTCCATTGAGCAGCAAAAAGAGGTTGCAGATTCGGTTATGAGCATAAAGGTCAGCGCATTCAAGCCTGATTAAGCGTGGGGTGATGTTGGGATGAAAATTCGCTTACTGGCATTTTTGGGATCTATGATCGCAGCATTGCTCTTGATCTCCCTGGCAGGTGGAATATGCACTGTGGGAGGTTGCGGCGGTGGCGATGATGCCTGGGCGGCATCGGCACAGTCTTTTATCGGCTCAGATGCCCCGATCTCGGGCGTGTCTCAGAACCAAAATACGCCGTCCAGCAGCTTCAAAGTGGGTGTACCCGAAAGTGGGAAAGTGAACACAACCAGAAGCCAGACGATTCCCAATATCGGGGCGGAATATGTTCAACCGGATTCCAGGACTGAGCTGTTTTTGTCTCCCCAGCTAATTGAGCCGATGAACAGCTTTCCTGGAAATGATGTGGTGCTGGACGTATCCAACCAAAGGTCGCCAGGAGAGGCTCATATCGCTGGAGCCGTCCGGATTCCCTCGAAGAGCTTCCTATATGATAATGGAACCTTGCGCCCGGTTTCGGAACTGGTCGCACAACTCGGCAAAGCCGGCATCTCCGACAAAGATGCAGTGGTAGTCTACTCGGATACCTTCAGCTCTGGCGAGGCCGCCTTCGTTCTCTGGATGCTTCGCTATCTGGGGCAGGAGAATGTCCGGGCATTGGATGGCGGTTTGCAGGATTGGACCGCTGCCAGCCTGCCTTTGCAGACGAAAGAGAACGTCCGGCCCCAAAGCAAATATGTTCCTCATCTGAGGCCCGAGCTTCTGTTCGATTATGATTCTATCAAGTCCGGCAAAGCCCAGTTGGTGGATGCCCGAACTTTTCAGGACTATGGCAAGAGCAGGATTCCTAATGCCATCTTCATCGGCCCGGAGAGTCTCCTGGAAGGTGGCCGGATCAAGGCCGCATCAAACCTGAATGACACCTTCGCCAGGCTAAGCCGGAGCCAAACGGTTGCGGTTTACTCCAATGATCTCCTTAATGCATCTCTGGTCTGGTATGCCCTGCAGCTTATGGGATTTGACTCCGGAACCTATACGTGGCAGGATTGGCAGGCTCACGAGGGGGCGGTGGTCACCTCGAATAATATGGCAGCCTGAGATTCGTGCCTGTGGTGCAAACCACCCGCATCAGTCTCCTTTGGAGCAGCCGCAAAGATCAGTTAGGGGGGAAGAGTACTACGGAATCAAGAAACCGAATTTCAGTGCAATCCCGATAGACTATCTTATCAACCCATTCTTAAATATTTAATAATATTTATAATTAAGCTTAATGCCAACGGAAAGTAAATTACTTATCCTTTGAAATGGGCCAGAAAACTATCTGAACCAGGGGCTTGGCTTCGGATGCTCTGAGACCAAAGCCTAAGGAACTTCGCGCTTTTTGCCGTAATGCAAAAGATTTATATACGTTATATGTCGTATATAGTATTGTTGAATTTGATAATGGTGATAAGCTATGAAGATTAGAATAATCAGTTCCAGGGAAGAGATCAATTCCCTTCGTCCAAACGAGAAGGCGATCCATCTGTCGTTCAGACCATCCAATGTGGACTTCCTCAATCTGATCCAAAAATCCCCCAGACTTCAGATGATCCAGGTCCCGCCTTCATACATGAGGACCATGTCCAAAGCCACCGGCGTATTCCTGGAGATGCAGGGAGTCAATCTCCTGGAAGGCGATGTCTGGGGCCATAGAAAGGATATTGACGAGTACTTCACCGTCCCAGACGAGGCCTTGAAGGCAATCAAGTCCCTGGCCGAAAAGGGTGTTTCCAAAGAAGAGATGGCAAGAGAGGTCCAAAAGACTTCAAAATTGGGTAAAGGGTTAATTGAATATATAGCCAAGACAGAAGTAGCGGCTTGAACTCCGCCGCTATTCACAAAGGGCTATTGAAAATTAATGGGAAACTTTTTTTGCTGGAAAAATTAAATCTGCGTATTTATTCAAAATGAACACCCCCATGCTTGCAACTTAGAACTTAATACCGGCAAATATGGAGAGCAATTCAAAGAAATCAGTTCGGCATCTCCCGTCTACATAAACTTCTTCTCGGTATGTAGGGGGCTATCCCAGAACCAGCTATCGATGCCGTTCATGCGTATGCTTCGCTCCAGAATGCAGAGCGTCGCATCTCGTCCCATGCCTACCGACAGTGGATGTATAGTCTGGCTGGCCATTATCTAGATCCAGCTCTGGTATTGACCACCACTATCTCACGGGGCTTGAGGTCCTTGCCTATTTTTCTCCAGTTCTTCTCGCAGGCAGAGGCCTGTATGCAGATCTTCCGACAGATGTTTATACAGAATTATTCATTAAGGGTGACCATGAGCGATGGCATCACTGATCGCATGTGGGCTGAGGAAGCTTTGCGAGATGCAAAGCTTGCCGCTGAGGTCGGTAAGGCCCAGTTCGAGCAGATAGCTTCGATAATCTCCGATATCATCTGGCGCTGTGATCTCTCGGCCATTGGAGAGCATGTCGGCACTTACATCTCGCCGGTAGCAGACAGGATGCTGGGCTTGCCGGCCGGCACCATAGGGAACAGCTTCGAGGAACTTTTCTTGCATATTCATCCTGATGACTTGCCAGCCGCGCAGGAGATGCTCTCCGAAGGGATGCGAACGTTTGGAAAGGAAAAAACCGCTGAATACCGTCTGAGAAAGGCCGATGGTACGACGCTTTGGGTCCGTTCCAGAGGCAAAGCATATTCTCAACCAGATGGTCTAATCATCTGCTTTGGATGCATAAGCGAAATAACCGAGCATGAGCGAGCAGAAGAGGCGCTAAGGCGGAGCGAAGATAAATATCACACTCTCTACAATAATATGCAAGAGGGCGTGGCCTTACATGAGCTCGTTTGTGATGAAATGGGACAGCCAGTTGAATACAGAATTGTGGACGTGAATCCCAAATTTGAGTCCATCCTCGACATAACGAGAGATAAGATAATCAATAAGCTATCGACAGAGGCTTATGGCACCACTCTTCCTCCCTACCTGTCCGAATACTCTGCCGTTGTTCGAAGCGGCACTCCCAAACATTTTGAAACATACTTTCCGCCTTTGAACAAGTATTTTGAGATTTCAGTATCTCCGTGGGGTCAGAATGGATTTGCTACCATCTTCAGTGATATCACTGAACAGAAGACCGCAGAAGAAGCACTGCGGGAATCAGAGAGCCAACTAGCACATATAATTGATTTTCTGCCCGATGCAACATTTGCAATTAACCTAAATGGACAGGTCATTGCCTGGAACCGGGCCGTCGAGGAGATGACGGGCGCCTCCAAGAATGAGATTCTGGGCAAGAAAGGCTTTGCCCATGCCGTTCCGTTCTACGGATATAATCGGCCCATCCTCATGGACCTGATACTCAGGGACCAAAAAGATATTGAAAACGAGTATGACTTTGTCTTGAAAAAGGGAGATCAACTGACCGCAGAAGTCTTTGCTCCCAAGCTTTGCAAAGGCAAAGGCGCTTATCTTTGGTGCATTGCTGCGCCTCTATACGACAGCAGCGGCAACGTGGTTGGGGCAATAGAATCCATTCGCGACATTACCGAGAGCAAACGGGCTGCTGAGGCGCTGCGCGAGAGCGAGTTAAGGCTAAGGACCATTTTCGACACATCCAGCGCAGGAATAATCGTAGTTGATACCATTGGGCAGATCGCGCAAGCCAACCAACGGATGGCAGAACTGTTTGCATGCCCATTGGAGACAATGATCGGCACTCCGTATACTTCCTTTGTTCATCCTGACGAACGACTGGAAGGGGAAAAAATCCTGCAAGCGATGATAGAAAACAAGGTCGATGCTGTAGGTACGGAGCGACATTATCTCCGCGGGAATGGATGCGATTTCTGGGGATATTTAGATGGCCGCCGGATGGTTGGGTCGAAGGGTGAGTTCACGGGATTGCTCGGCATTATATCCGATATAACCGACCGCAAGCAGGCGGAGAATGCGCTGAGGGAGTCGGAGCAAGAGAAGGCGGCGATCTTGAGCGGTCTCCGGCACGTTGCTGTGGAGTACTTGGATCCCGGCATGCGCATCATCTGGGTCAATGAGGCCGTGCAAATGTCCCTCGGATTATCGATGGACGAGCTGAGGGGAAAGCACTGTTTCGAACTCCTTCAGGGCCTGAAGAAGCCCTGTCCTGGATGCACGGCCTTGAAAGCCATCGAGACTTGTCACTCCCAGGATGGAGAGCTGGTGACCCCGGATGGCAAGACCTGGATATCTCGCGGCTCTCCTATCAAGGATTCCGACGGCATCGTCAAGGGAGTCGTCCATGTGGCTATGAATATCACCGAGCGCAAGAGGTCGGAGGAAGAGATCAAGTCAAATCTTGTGGATTTGAAGAGATCAGAGGCGTTGATCCAACAATCAAATTCGCTGCTCGAGGCAATAATGGCAAGCTCCAATGATATTGTCGTTTTCGCGTTGAACAGAGACTGCAGATATATGGCTTTTAATCAAAATCATAAGAAGATCATGTCGGCCATTTGGGGTGTTGACATCGAAATTGGGGCAAATATGCTGGAATGCATTACGAATCCCGCCGACCGTAATAAGGCGAAGGACAACTTCGATCGAGCCCTGGCAGGCGAGCACCTGGTTATTGTTGAGGAGTATGGAGATAACAATCTCCAGCGCCGCTATTATGAGGACCATTACAGCCCCATCATGGGAGAAGACTCGTCCGTCATCGGACTAACGGTATTTCTGTTCGATATTACTGACCGCAAGCACATGGAGGAAGAGCTGCAAAAAACTAATGAGGATCTGGAAAGTGCCATCGAACAGTCCAATGAATTAGTCAAGCAGGCCAGGAAGGCCAACGCCGCCAAGAGCGAATTTCTGGCCAGCATGAGCCATGAGATCCGTACCCCCTTGAACGGCATCATCGGTATGACCGGATTGCTGATGGATACAAACTTGAATCCTGAGCAGCGTGAATATGCAGAGATGGCTCAAAGCAGTGGCGAGGCACTTCGCTCTCTCATCAACGATATCCTGGACTTCTCAAAGGTCGAAGCACGTAAACTAGAGCTGGAAATGCTGAACTTCGATCTGCATTCCACCCTGAAGGATATGGTAGATATGCTGGCCATCAGTGCTCATGAAAAAGGTCTGGAGCTGGTCTGCCTGGTCGACCCAGAAGTTCCATCGCTCCTGCGCGGGGATCCGGGAAGGCTGCGTCAGGTTCTGGTCAACCTGGGAGGAAATGCCGTGAAGTTCACCGCCGAGGGGGAGATAGTGATTCGCGCCAGCCTGGAGAGTGCGGATGAAGAAACTGCGTTGCTTCGTTTCTCTGTCAGCGACACCGGCATCGGCATCCCGGCAAACCGGCAGGACATTCTCTTCACACACTTCTCACAGGTAGATAGCTCGACAACGCGAAAATATGGGGGAACCGGTCTGGGTCTTGCCATCTCCAAACAGCTAGTGGAATTGATGGGCGGAAGAATCGGCGTGGAAAGCAAAGAGGGCAAAGGGTCCACATTTTGGTTCACGGCTGCATTTAAGAAGCAGTCGGCAAGGCCCGGATCTGCGGGCGAGGGTGCTGTTGAGCGTTCCTACATCTGGCCTACTATCTCAGAGAATGTCAAGCACAAAATCCGCATCCTGGTGGCTGAAGATAACCCCGTAAACCAGAAGGTAGCACAGGCCATACTGAGAAAGATGGGCATCCGGGCTGATGTGGTGGCCAATGGCCAGGAAGCCATCAATGAGCTCCGGATTATTCCCTACGACCTGGTGCTGATGGATTGCCTTATGCCGGAGATAGACGGTTTCGAGGCCACTAGATTCATCCGTAAGGAAGCATCGGGAGTGCTCAACCCAGACATTCCTATTATCGCCATGACCGCTTCCACCATGCATGGAGACCGGGAGAGATGCATTAAGGCTGGAATGAACGATTTTGTTGCCAAACCGGTCAAGCCGGGGGAACTGGCGGAAGTGCTCGCCAGGTGGTTGGCAAAAACGAGAGGTGACAGCTTGCAGCCCGGGTAGTTTTGGGGAGACGATTGAGATACCTATGATGCAGTCCTGGTGCCTGGCTGGCTCACAGGGCCCGGGGGGTCCCGGAATATCCGCAATGGATCTGGTCAGTGGAGCTTGGGCTGGCCTAAAAGCTCTTGGGTCGGTACTGGATGAGATCGAGTGTGAAGAAGGCGTTACGATTCACTTCAATGGACCGTGGCAACCGTACTCATTCACATAAACAATGGAGCCAATTTAAAGCAACATCCGCCAATGATATCGATTCTCAATATAACGCAATTTCATCACTATTGTGTGATTCTGCAGGATTCATTTTTTTTGCTCTCTAAGATCTCAATAAGTTCTTTCGACGTGTACTCGCTTATGAGATCCAAAATTCTGTTCCTTTCTTCATAAAATTGTATTGTTTCGGCCAATAAAACGCTTAATCTTGCCTCTTCCATGCTGTTGTCCTTATGATTTTTTTCGATTCGAATGAGGGCCTGTAAGATCGAATGTACCTCCTCCTTCGCAGCAGACAAGATAACCCTCATGACTTCCGCTTCATTCACCAATGCATAGCGGTGCTGTTTATAACGATGCTGCTTGCCCAAAGGACCCACAACTCGAATGACCAAACCCAGGTTTTCAAGGTAGTTCATATTAGATCGAACAGTCGTTTTGCTGTAGCCGGTCTTCTCTGCCAGCATATCAAGGGACATTGGTTCGCTTTCCAGGAAGAGAATACCTCTCAGTATTCCCATGGCATCGCTCCACCCATTTCTCTTGGCGGATTTGATGCATGCGTCAATTATAGGCCTTTTTAGCGCCAGCATTTCTTCGTCCATTACATTACTCAATTCAAACGCAACGTTTAAGTATTTTATGTTCCTTCGGTTCGTTCTGTAAAATCCAAATGGATGGTCTTATTGGCATGATTGGCATGGAACGACTAGGTGTGTGGATCACCAAGAATCCTGTAATAATCATCGTCGTAGCAGTTCTCTTGACACTGGTCTCCGTAAACTATGCTCAGCAGGTAGAGAGCCATGGCATGACTACAGAGAGTTTCGTGTCAAAAGATTCGGCCCTCTATCAATTATATGACCACTTGTATCTGGAAAACTTCGGTGCAGACGGCAATGTGATTCTGATAGAAGGCGATAACGTGGCAAAAGTTGATGTTCTGTCGGCCAGCCTGCGCTTATCCGATCACATGAAGCAGGTTCCTAATGTGATTAGTGTCCAGAGCATAGCCGACATCGTGGCCGACGCTGAATATCAAAGTAGTGGCATCCGTCGTATTCCCTCTCAGGAGAGGATAGATGCGATCCTGGCCGATGCCGGCTCCTCAATCCAGGGGCTCATGCCTGATCGCAGGCATGCCAGGATGATCGTGGGGATGCCTACCACCGCCACCCTGACAGAGTCACAACGTAGCGAGCTTCTTGTGGAATTAAATCATGCAGTTGGTTTTGCAGAATTTCCCGCAGGCTATAGCATCACCGTCACGGGAGATCCTTCCTTCCAGGCCTCTATTGTGGCGACAATGAACAGTAGCAATGGCTCGGTTCTTGCCCTGTGCGGAGTGCTGATGATAGTAGCCCTGCTCCTGGTCTTCAGACATGTCAGATGGTCTCTGCTTCCTTTGCCCATAGTCTTTTTGGGCATAATCTGGACCTTCGGAGCTATGGGTTTTTTTCATATACCTATGGGCATGGTCACATTTGCTGCTTTTCCTATCATGATAGGACTTGGCATAGACTATGCCATCCAGTTCCACAACCGGATAGATGAGGAGTTGCTCAAGGGCAAGTCCCCAGTGAAAGCCGCCATCAGTACGGTCAACCACGTGGCCATTCCTGTGGCCATCGCCCTGGTTGTAACCGAGGCAGGCTTCTTGTCACTTCTCAGCTCCACCGTCCCCTCGATCAATGATTTCGGAAAGGTCTGTATGATCGGTCTTGTCATGTGCTACCTCTCCGCTCTCTTCGTGGATGTAACGGTCCTTTATCTGTCAGAAAGAAAATCGCCCAGAAAAAAGAAGGCTGAAGGCCATTCGGAAGATGGTTCTGCAATTGGCGCATTCATCGCGAAGACTGCAAATTTCTGTGTCGAAAAGTGGAAAGCGGTGCTGGCCGTGGCTCTGATCCTGGCTCTTGCGGGAAATTATGCCGACACGCTGGTCCCCATAGAAACGGATACGAAGAACTACATCCCTCAAGATCTATCACCTCTGATCGCCTTGAACCATATGAAAGCGTTTTTCGGCGGAACCGATTCAATTAAGTTCTTAGTTCAGGCTGACGATGTTACTGATCCGGATAATCTCATGTGGATGGATGATTTTGGCAACTATCTGCTGACATCCAGAGAGGATAGGACTGAAAGCGCTACAAGCATAGCCACCTATGTTAAAGAGGCGGGCGGCGGAGAGATACCTGATGATAGAACCCTGATAAGAGAGATAATTGCCTCCCTGCCAGTGGCTGTACAAGATACGTATCTGAGCGGCCATAACCTGGCAATTATAGATGTAAATATAGGCGATGCTCAGACCAACCTGGGTACGGAAGGTATGGCCCGGCTCATCAAGTCGTACGAAGACGACCTGGCCTGGATGACTCCGCCTCCCGGAGTTTCAGTTAGGATAACGGGCCAACCAGTGCTCATGACAACTGTCATGGATGCACTGACATCTGGTAGGGTAGAGATGTCGCTATTAGGCCTGGTCATGATCTTTATCCTGCTCTTAGTAATATACAGAGACCTTATCAAGGCCCTGCTGCCGGTGCTGCCCATGCTCGTAGTGATAGGTTGGATGGGCGGGGTTATGTACTTAGGTGGATTGAAGTACACTCCCCTCACAGCCACTCTGGGTGCTCTGGTCTTGGGTGTGGGCTCGGAATATGCCATATTGATGATGGAGCGCTTCTATGAAGAACTGAACAATGTGGGAGACCCTTATGAGGCGCTGAAGATCACTGCCAATCGCATAGGTTCTGCATTGGTGGCATCGGGAGCGACTGTCGTCTTCGGGTTTGCAGCTCTGATGTCATCGCCCTTCAACATAGTCAGCAACTTCGGGCTTGTGACAGTGTTGTCGATTATCTTTGCCCTCATCACCACTTTCACAGTATTTGTGGTTCTGATGATTCGTATGGAAATTCAACGCGAAGTGCTGGGAAACGCTAAACAGGAACTTAAGAAAGCAATTAGGCTAATCAATAATCAATCACGGAGAATAATCAATGGAAATTAAGTATGCGATAGCTTTGGCTTGCATGTTGACACTCCTGGCAACAGCTCATGCTCAGAACACCTATATACCCTTTGAGCTGGGTGGAGACAACTATTACACCATGTATGGTGGTCCGAGTATCTCAGCCAGTGTTTCGGGAACGGATGAGTTCGAGCGCGGAGATACCGTCACGTTGTACGTGGATCTGACCAACTATGGACGGATATTAGGGTTTGACGAGGATCAGACTCCCCAGAATCCCAAAGAGTTCGCTCTGGCTAACGCTGAGCTGCAGGAAGAGTATAAGAAGCCTACAGCGTTGGGGATCACCGCCAGCCTGAGTTCAAACAACCAGCAGATCGATGTAAAGTCAGGCGATCAGGTGGTTCAGTCTCTTAAATCAGGTGATAAGACCCAGGCGCCCTTGAAGTTCACCTTAAAGATCGGAGAGCACGCCCCTGCTGGAAAATATCCTCTGATGTTGAACCTGTCTTACGACTATCAGGACAATGTTCGGGTTTATGCCTCAGAGCTTGTTACCAGCGGAAGCTCGCCGACTCTGGCAAATTTCCGAGAATCCTACATCTATCATAAGGCCAATCAGACGGTACCTATTAGCATCGTCGTCAAGAAGAAGGCGGACTTTTTGATCTTGAACGCCACCGGAGTTCTCTCTGCCGGAGACAAAAAGGCGCCCATTTCTGCGACCTATAAGAATATCGGCGATGATCCCATCACGGATGCAGTTGCAAGGCTGTCTATCTTCAAGCCATTTTCATCTACTGATGACCAGGCTTTCGTTGGCACCTTGGGGCCAGGAGAGGAGAAGACGGTTGTCTTTAGACTGGATGTGGACTCCGATGCCACTCCCAAGGATTATGGAATTAACAGTGAAATCAAGTACACTGATATCAACGGCGACACCGTCATCTCGGAGAGCATGAAGATACCATTAACGGTCAAGGCCGCATCCTCGTCATTGCTTTTGCCTGCAGCAATAGTTCTCATCATCATAGTCGCAGCAGGCGGATACATGTACCGGAAGAAACAGAAGAAGGCCTGCTGAGCACCAGCCCCTTCCTCCTTTTTTTGGGGGCTAAAAAAATCAGGTCAAATCGCGGATACAAATAGTTAAAATCTGGATACGAATGGGCGGAATCTGGTTGTCTCGAAGGGAGTTCCTATGAATGAGATAATAGTATTGTCAAGCTGGGAAGATCGTTTTTGGGCCTGGTTGATCGATGTTCTTCTTATGGGCATCCTCTGGTACAGAATTCTGACCGTTTTAAAAATAGATGCTTTTAGCCTCAGTGGTGTATTTCTGCTAGCAGCTTTGTTGTTCATTTATTGGACCGTATTGGAGGGTTATAGAGGTCAGTCGCTAGGGAAGATGCTCTTTAACATAGTTGTAACAGGTCCTCTTGGAGAGAGTATCAGGTTTAGAGACGCTGCATTGGAATGCTTTGGAAAGGCATTTTTACTTCTTTTGGACTGCGTTGCATGCTGGTTTTTTTTCCGAAAGAGCAGGCAGCGTTTATTCAATAGAATTTCTAATACCATTGTCATCAAACGAACGGAGTACTAGAAGAGAGGATCGAATTGTGGTATATATGGATGATGAAAATGCAAGAGGAAATGCTTCGATTCAGGATATAAGGAGGCACATTGTAAATGCCTGCATTCAGTGGGCGAGGGTACCAAAAAAATGGCAAACTTAATAGATGGAAAATTGGAGCTATTAACAGATAAAAATAGTGTTTTCGTCCAGCGGAGTATGTCCTCTGCCGGTGTGAGTAATATGAGTTTTGTCAAAGTTGCAAAGGTAAGCGAGATACCTGACGGGACCATGAAACACATTGAGGTCGACGGGAAAGAGCTGTGCATCGCGAATGTCATTGGTAAGTTTTACGTGATCGGGGACCGGTGCGGTCACGAGAATGCTAGACTCTCCCTGGGCACGCTAACTAACACAATTGTTACCTGTCCTATGCATTTTTCAAGATTTGACGTAACCACAGAGAAATTAATATCTGGGGCTAAACTGGAGGGTAGCGGGTCTGATAACATGTTTGCCAAGTGCCCCGAAGAAGTTCAAAAAGCAATGAAGCAAATGTTTCAGCAAATAGGCGAGAATCAGAGTTTAATCAAAACTTACGATTTGCCAGTTTACGAAGTGAAAGTAGACGGCAACGACTTGCTTAATCAACTCTAAACTTTTTTAGAGTTGAGAAAAGGATCAAAGAAGTTTTGAGCAAATCAATGACGCAGTCGAAAACCAAAGTCGGAGAGGCGGTAAAACTGCCTGGAGATGGATCGCAGGATGAAAAAGCAGCTTTGTCAGAGACGGGGCCCCACGTCACAAAATTCCAGAGATCAAACATGACCACGTCCTCTTTTGCTCGCAAACAAAAATATCTGGGAGAAAAAGGATTGATCGCGCTTATAACATTTCTTAGCGCCTTTGTTCCGCTGTCAACAGACCTTTATCTCCCCGCACTTCCCGGAATGGCGAAGTATTTCAGCGTCTCTGCAGACCTGGCCAATCTCACGCTGATTCTGTTTTTCGTCTTTTTCGCCATAGGAACGCTTTTCTGGGGACCATTGAGTGATAAGTACGGTCGTAGGCCGGTATTGCTGATCGGGATATCCTTGTATTCTGCCGCAAGCTTTGCCTGCGCAGGCTCTTGGGATATTTATCACTTGATAGCATTTCGCATCCTGCAGGCCATCGGAGGCAGCGGTGCCTTTGCCGTGGCCACGGCAATGATCAAAGATGTCTATGACAGGGAGAGCAGAGAGCCGATTTTAGCTATGGTCCAGTCCATGGTCTTGATATCTCCTACAGTAGCCCCGGTCCTTGGTGCACTTCTGCTGAAGTTCATGTCCTGGAGGGGTGTGTTCTTGGCCCTGGCTTTCATCGGCTTGCTGGCTTTGGCCGGAAGCCTTGCCCTGCAAGAGACAATAGACAAACGCAACACGGGCTCCATGCTGCAGGCATTGGGAAGGCTAGGCATAGTCGCCAAGAATTCAGGCTTTTCGTCTCTCATCGCCCTCTCTTCCTTGCCGAGCATATCCTCGATGGCGTTCATAGCCTCTTCATCATATATTTATATAAATAAATTCGGACTCAGCCCGCAGGTTTACAGCTACTATTTCGCCATAAATGCTCTGGGCATGATCACGGGGCCGATGCTGTACATGAGAATATCCAGAAAATACCGCAGAAGATCGATTATCATCACCTGCTTTGCGATGGTATCTGCCTGCGGTCTTCTCATATCATTTGTGGGCGGTTTTCAGCCCTGGATGCTGACCATTGCGCTCTTGCCGGCAACCATTTGTGCAAGCTGTGTGCGCACTCCCCTGGCCAATTTGGTGCTGGAGCAGCAAAGAGAGGATACAGGATCTGCGGCTGCTCTGTTGAGCTGCTTTGGCATCTTCGTGGGAAGCATTGGCATGACCATCATTTCCCTGAACTGGAGTAATACAATTTTGGTCCTGGGCATAATTATGATCATGGTCGGACTTGTGTGTGTGGCGCTATGGCTGCGAATCTCCCAAAAGTCTTATGTAATGCAGGTTCCGGAAAGATACATCGCTGTGGCAAACCGGGTAGATGAATCTTGAATCATCTCTGTATCGTTAGCCGGCCATGTCTCAATGGCCTTGTCAAACGCCAATGGCCTCGTAAACCTGTGTTACAACACCACTGCCAGATGAAGGACTTGTTCTGGACCATGAGGATGGTATTTTTTTGATATCTGATGACGATTGGTCTCTTTCACACCACTCTCCTGCTGGGCGCTCCAGTTCCCCCTCCGGGTCCAGGTATTCGGTTGGCTCTGGAAGGAGGTCATCGTCTGTGGGAGTGAAGCTCACGGGATCGGCTCCGTCGTCAGGGCTGCCGCTCTGAACAACATAGCTTATCTTCCAGAGTCCGGAGAGATCATCGGAGGCCGCAGCTGTTACTACAAAGAGGAATGCCAGCGAGGCTGCCAGTCAAACGGCGCGAACATGCCCCGCTGCTCGCAGAGGGGTGCGCTGTTTGACTTTATGTCAATCCCTTAACTAAATGTATCTCACAATCAGCGGCAGCATCAGCACCCCCATGGCGTGCGTCTTGTGGATACCGGCCACGGGCGCAATCAGGCCCACCACCGTGGACATGAAGAAGATGAAAAGGCCGAAAAGCCCGGTGAATGCATAGGTCATGGCCACCAGGAAGGTCAAAACGATCAGGCATAGCCATCTGTAATTGAGCCGGGATAAGGTCCGTGCTGCCAGGCGAGCGGCACCGATGCAGGCCAGGTAGGATGCCGCGGCCACAATTACGATTATTATTATCATCTGCATCACCATGCTCTGATCTAGAGTCAGAAGCTGCTGAATTGCAGCCGCGGCTCCACTGCGAGGCTTGTCTATCACATAGAGTGCCACCAGCGAGAAGAGAGCATTGGCGGAGTTTACTCCTCCTATGGATACCAGGAACTCCTCCGCCGAGGCCTGCGCGCCCAAACGGGCCGCGATGGAAGCAACAGATGGCGAGACTCCGGGAATCCATGCCACGACGGAGCCTCCGAGGCTGCCGGCGAATATCGCCTTGACCAAAGTTGGGGCAGTCATCTTGATCCGGCTCTCCTCCTGCTCGGGAATCTCCGTATCTGTGGATAGACTCAGCAGCAGAGACGATGCGCCGAAGATTCCCGAGAGCAGAGGAAGTAGCACCTGTGGCTCCAGGCCCAGTGGTGAATTGATCATGCTCTCGTGATTGAAGGCGAAGACGCCAAGCAAGCCGCTGGTCAGAAAGAGCAGACAAGCGAGGGTCTTGTACTTCCAGTGCACAAGCGAGCCCTGCCCGTCGATCACTGGTCCTCTCTCGGACTTGATCATCATCAGGACGATGGCGAGGAGTAGAACTCCCACGTACTTAGTTAGATAATCGTAATAGTTGGAGACGACCCAGGATAGAGGTGCGACCAGAAGCAGGGCAAATATGATCGAGCCCGCACTTCCCAGGGCGGACAGGCGTATCGCCTCGATGCCCCGTCCCTCCAGCATAAGCTTCTGGCCGGGAAGAACGGTAAGAGCGGTTTCGGAGTCCGGCGCGCCTAGAAAGATCGCCGGAATGGCGTCGAAGAAGGTCTGAGAGATGCTGGCGGCAAGGATGATCGAGGCAATCTCATAGGGCGTCAGACCCATGTTTATGAGACTGGGCGACAAGGCAAGAAGCATAGCCGCAAAGTTGTTCAGATGCAATCCAGGAGTAAGGCCGCTCAGAATCCCCAGTGCAAAACCCAGAGCTACACAGACGACAGGTACTATGTTGTTGATGTCGATCATTTAACTTCGCCCGATTTAACTTTCTTCTAATTTGTAAGAAGTTACTCTCGCCATATTAATATCTTACTTCTGGCTTCGACCTATGGCTTTTACCCGTGGGTTCGAGCTGTTGTCCCGGGAATTGGCTCCTCGTCGAGAAGCGATCTCTTCGAAGTGTTCGCTTTGTCGCGTTCCGCGTTGGCAAACCCTTAAATACTGACGCATTATCGATCTACATATTCCGCACAGGGATAAGATGCCCTGGGCGCATGAACCGACAGGTTCGAACGCGCGCTTGGCGCGTGAGTCGGCCCTATTGAGGCCATGCGGAGGATTTAAATGACATTTGAGAAGACAAATCCAAGAATAGCCCGCCTTATTGGCGATCTTAAGGCGGCCTCTCGCGAGAATGGCGCTCCTCTCTGGCGTGATATAGCCAAGAGACTGGAGAAGCCCAGTCGCAACTATGCTGCTGTTAACCTCAGCAAGATCAACAGGCACACCCAGCCTAATGATACGGTCCTTGTGGCGGGAAAGGTTCTGGCCTCTGGCGATCTGGAACATAGTGTAACAGTCGCCGCACTCAATTTTAGCAGCCAGGCCATGTCCAAGATTACAGGTGCCGGCGGTAAGTGCTTGCTAATCGAAAAGCTGGTGCAAGAGCACCCCAAGGGATCAGGCATAAAGATTTTGAGGTGAAGCAATGATAGTAGTAGATGCAACTGGATTGGTCCTGGGACGCCTGGCGAGTGTAACCGCCAAGAGCCTTTTGGCTGGCGAAGAGGTCAAGATTGTCAATGCTGAGAAGGTCCTCATTACCGGCGGAAGAGATTACATTTTCGGCGATTACGGCCAAACTAGGGCTCGTGGTCATAAGGAGAGAGGTCCCTACTTCCCCCGCAGGCCGGAGATGATTCTCAAGAGGACCGTACGCGGCATGCTTCCCCACAAGATGAGAAGGGGACGAGATGCATTCTCCCGGCTCAAGACATACGTTGGCATCCCCCGAGAACTAAAGGGATTGCCATTGGAGCAGCCTGATGCTGCGAAGATGAGAACTGAGAGCAATAACAAATATATCGAGCTTGGCGCCTTGAGCAAGAGGCTCGGAGCAAACTTCTGAGAGGTTCGCTATGAAGATAATTAATACCTCGGGAAAGAAGAAGACGGCAACTGCAAGGGCCACTCTGAAGGAAGGAAAGGGCATTGTTCGCATCAACAAAGTGCCCCTTGAGATCCATGAGCCCCGGTTGGCCAGACTCAAGATTCAGGAACCCGTTCAGATCGCGGGAGATCTGATCAAAGGGATGAATATCGATGTCGTGGTGAGCGGTGGCGGAACAATGGGCCAGACAGACGCCGTCCGCACTGCAATCGCCAAAGGCATTGTGGAATGGACCGGGGATACAGCATTAAAAGAGGCCTTCTCCGAATATGACCGAAATCTCCTTGTCAGCGATCATCGCCATAAGGAGAGAAAAAAGTTCGGTGGTCTCGGTGCCAGGTCTAAGTACCAGAAGTCCTACAGGTGAAACGGCTTGATTCCAGTCAGGTGCTTTTCCTGTGGCAAAGTGATCTCCCATGTCTGGGAGGAATACCGGGAGCGCATCAAGACCGAGCCTCCCGGCAAAGTCTTAGATGACTTGGGAATAGAGAAATACTGCTGCAGGCGCATGCTTCTTTCTCATGTGGAGATAGTGGAAACGCTTAGGCGGTACCAGTAGAAGGGGGTTGTAGGGTAGCCTGGTCCATCCTACAGCGTTCGGGACGCTGTGACCTGAGTTCGAATCTCAGCAACCCCATCATACTCTTCCTTTTGAGGTGTCTATTTGAAGGGCGAGAAATATACCAGATATGAACGTGCGCGCATTGTAGGAGCACGGGCTTTACAAGTTTTCATGGGCGCTCCAGTGTTGATCGATACCAGTTTAACCGACCCTCTCGAAATAGCGCTTGAAGAGATGAAACTGGGCGTAATTCCCATCACTGTAAAACGCGATCGCAATTTAGGTAGGTGAATTAGTTGGTAGAAGATGAGGTGATAACGGTAGCGGGAGAATATGAGACTCTCATACCAATCGACGAGTACCTCGCAGCGGGCGTGCACATTGGTACTCAGCAGAAAACAAATGATATGATGCCCTACATTTACAGGGTGAGGACGGACGGGCTCTATGTCCTGGATGTTCAGTCCACTGACAAGCGCATCCGTCTGGCTGCCAAATTCCTGGCCAAGTACGACCCGGCAAACATACTGGTCGTTTCTGCCAGGCAATACGGCCAGAGGCCGGCCACCATGTTCGCCAAGGCCATCGGCGCCAGTGCGAACGTAGGCAGGTTTGTGCCCAATACCCTGACCAATCCGGCCTTCCGGGGCTTCATGGAACCAGATGCTCTCATAACCACAGATCCCAGCGGAGATGCCCAGGCAGTCAATGAAGGCGTGGATATAGGCATACCGGTAATCGCTCTGTGCGATACCAACAATATGACCTCCAATGTTGACCTGGTGATACCCACCAACAATAAGGGCAGAAAGGCTCTAACGCTTATCTACTGGCTCTTGGCCCGTCAGGTCTTGCGCGAGCGCGGCGAAGAAGATCGCTTCAAATACACTATCTCGGACTTCGAGATGGAGTTTTGATCCATGCGTCTTCCGGCTGTTGCAGGACAGTTCTATCCAGGCAATGCAGCAGAGCTGAAGCATCAGCTGGAAGATATGCTGCCACAGGCGGAAGAGATGCCGATCTATGGGGGCGTGGTACCACATGCGGGATATATCTATTCGGGTGCTGTTGCCGGTGAGGTCTATTCTCGCCTCCCGAAAAGAGAAACCTATGTGATACTGGGACCCAATCATCACGGATTCGGTTCACCTGTGGCTCTCTCTCGTGATTCATGGAAAACGCCTCTCGGAGTCGTTCAGCCGGATCTGGAGTTGGCCGAGGCCCTGGAAGGGACGATTATTGACCAGGATGAGATTGCTCACCAGCATGAACATTCTATTGAGGTCCAGATCCCATTTCTTCAGTCACGTTTTCAGGAATTCAAGATTCTTCCTATCTCCATGGGAATGCAGGATGAAGAAACGGCGGCGGAGGTAGGTCGGGAGCTAGCGTTGGCCATTCGAAAACTGAAGCGAAATTGTACCGTGATTGCCAGCAGCGATTTCACTCACTATGAGCCGCAAGAGACCGCACGAAAGGTGGATGCCCAATTGATAGAGGCCATCTTGAATATGGATGTCCCGGAGCTCTACGCCAGAGTTTCTCGCTACAGTGCGACAGCATGTGGCTACGGGCCGATAGCCGCAACCATCACGGCCGCAGCGGACATGGGATGTGTCAGTGGCAAACTGCTCCGTTATGCTACCAGTGGAGACGTCAGTGGCGACTACGGCCAGGTAGTCGGATACGGAGCGATTGTCTTCACCTGAGGTGGGTCTCTTATGACAACGGCCTCGGCTCCCGGCAAGATCATCCTTTTTGGAGAGCATGCCGTCGTCTCTGGAGTTGCTGCGTTGGGCGGAGCCATAGACCTGCGAGCAAAGGTTACACTGCAGGATCTGCCCGGAAAAGTCCTGATTGAGACAGAGGACCTTGCTTTGAGTGGATTCTCTATGGACCTGATCACCGGCCAGCTCATGTCCTCGGATGCAGTGCATGCTACACGATACGTCTCAGCAGCACTTCGTGAATTTGAGATACGAGATATATCCGTCAAGATCGAATCGGATATTCCCCCTGCGGCAGGTTTGGGATCCTCGGCTGCCATCGTGGTCGCCACAGTGACGGCTATAAACGAACACCTGGGCCTCGGGCTCTCCCGAAAAGAGATTGCATCCACCGCCTACCATATAGAAAAGCGGGTTCAAAACGGCCTCGGAAGCCAGATGGATACCGCTCTTGCCACCTTTGGAGGCTACTGCCGGGTCACAAGAGAGGTCCAGCCCATCGATCTCCCCCAGTTGGATCTGATTGTGGGATGTACAAAAATGTCCCATGATACGTTTTCCGAGGTGGAGAAGGTTCAGCGCCTGAAGGAATGCTATCCTGATGTCGTCGAGCCCATATTCCAGGCCATTGGAGCCATATCGGAGCGAGCGGTTCCCCTGATCAGAGAGCAGGAGATGTCAAGGCTGGGAGAGCTGATGAACCTCAACCACGGCTTGCTGGAGGCCCTCGGCGTATGCACCAGGGAGCTATCTGAATTGGTCTATGCAGCGCGAAATGTTGGGAGTGCCCTGGGAGCAAAGCTTACCGGCGCAGGCGGTGGCGGTTGCATAATAGCTTTGCCGCAGACCGGTCCCAGAGAAGCATTGATGGCGGCTCTGAGACAGGCAAGAGGATCGGCTTTTGCGGTTAAAACTGGATGCGAGGGAGTGAGGCTGGAGAGTGACTCGTGACTAAGGTCTTGAAGATCGGGGGAAGCATCTTGACAGATAAAACCAGAGATAATGCCGCCCGCCGGGATGAGATATCACGCGTGGCTCAGGAGATTGCAGCCCGTCCGGAAGACCTGGTGCTTGTACATGGTGCAGGGTCCTTTGGGCACTTCCCCGCCAAAAGGTACGGTCTGCCCTTGTGCTTCAGTCCGGAAGGTTTGAGAGTGACGCACGCATCTGTGGCCAGGCTGAATGATCTTGTGGTCAAGGCCTTGAGCCGCGCGGGCGTAGATTCATTGCCGGTTCATCCTCTCTCCTGCATTCTCCTATCGAACGGCAGAATAGATAGCTTTGCCCTGGAGCCGCTGAAAGCCATGCTGAAAGATGGCCTAATGCCGGTACTGCACGGAGATGTGGCCATGGATGCAACGAGGAAAGCCGGGATCGTCTCCGGAGACCAGCTCGTCACATTTCTTGCCAGAGCTCTGCAGGCCGAGGTCGTAGCCGTGGGTTGCGATGTCGATGGGGTGCTTCTTTCCGGTCGGCCTCTCTCTGAGATTACAAGGGTTGATCTTCCTGCAATCGAATGCGCCATTGGGGAGAGCGCAGGAGTTGACGTTACAGGCGGCATGAGGGGAAAGCTCCAGGAATTACTGAATCTGGCAGATACGGGAATCGATTCAGTTATATTCAACGCCGCCAGACGGGGGAACATTGTATGTGCCTTGCGGGGTGAGTCCATAGGAACGAGAGTTTGGAGGCCCAATTGACCACATCCAGCCGCAAGCTCGATCATATCAGAATCTGCCTGGAAAAGCCTGTGGAAGCGAACTCCAGACCCTTTGACGATCTTGTGCTCATCCATAAGGCTCTTCCCGAGATCAATGAGGCCGATATCGATACCACTTGCCGGTTTCTCGGAAAGAGGCTATCTGCTCCCCTCATCATCGGCGCCATGACGGGAGGCCATCCTCTAGTCAAAGAGATTAATGTTCGCCTGGCAGAGGCAGCATCCGAATTAGGTATCGCCCTGGGAGTAGGCTCACAGAGGGCTGCACTCGAGGACAAAAGTCTTGAGGATACCTTCTCAGCCGTCCGGGATGCGGCTCCGGACATCCCCATCATCGGCAATATTGGTGCCGTACAGCTGAAGAGATCAGGACCGGAGGTCATAGACCGCCTGGTAGAGATGATAGACGCAAATGCAGTTGCAGTTCATTTGAACTTCCTGCAGGAGAGCATTCAACCGGAAGGCGACAAAGAGGCTTCCGGCATTCTGGAGGCGATTGAGTCTGCAGCCAGGGGACGGGTTCCCATCATCGTCAAGGAGACTGGTGCCGGCATATCTCTCGAGGCCGCTCTGAAACTGGCAAAAGCAGGAGTCAAGATAGTTGATGTCTCAGGCGTGGGCGGTCTTTCCTGGGCCGGGGTTGAGGCTTATCGCGCAGCAGAGGTAGGGGACAGTGAACTGGAAGAGATGGGGCGGCTATTTTGGAGCTGGGGAATTCCTACGCCAGTAAGTATTATCGAGTGCAAAGCACAGGGATTGGACGTCATATCTTCCGGAGGAGTTCGTAACGGCCTGGATGTAGCCAAGAGCCTGTCCGTTGGCGCCAGTCTGGCGGAGACTGCTCTTCCCATGCTCAAACCTGCCACAATAGATACAAAATCGGTTGTTAAGGCTATGAATCCCTATATCCGGGCGCTGAGGATCTCAATGTTCCTCACCGGATGTGAGGAAGTGCGACAGTTGGCAAGTGTTCCTCTCGTGGTTCTAGGAAGGACCAGAGATTGGCTGGATGCACGGGGTTTCGATTTGAGAAAATATTCTGTTTATAGAGAGTTGGCAAGATGAAAGACATTGCAATCATCGCTGTGGGCGGCTACAACGAAATTGGCCGTAACATGACGGCGATAAGGATCGGAAAAGATATCGTGGTAATGGATATGGGCATCCGGCTGGATCGTGTGCAGATTCATGAAGACACTGACGTGGAGTCACTGCATGCCGCTGACCTGATCAACATGGGCGCCATTCCCGATGACAGCATAATGGAGAACATTGATGGAAAAGTAAGGGCAATTGCCTGCACGCACGGTCACCTGGATCATATTGGTGCCATCTCTAAACTGGCCCATAAGTATCATGCTCCAATCGTAGCCACGCCGTTTACTGCGGATCTCATCAATCAGGAGATCAAGTCGGAGAAGATATTCGGAGTGAACAATCCACTCAAGACCATGAATGCAGGAGAACGCTTTCAGGTCACCCCGGATATCGAGCTGGAGTTCGTTCGCGTGCAGCACAGCATTGTAGATGCCGTGTTTGCTGCCATTCACACCCCAAAAGGCATCATAATATATGCGAATGATTACAAGATCGACCGGAGCCCGACCTTGGGCGAGCCTCCAGACTTTGCCAGGCTCAGAGCTCTGGGAAAGGAAGGTGTGCTGGCACTTATCACCGAGACCACGAACGCCTCCATATCGGGAAAGACGCCCTCCGAGAAGATCGCCAAAGACCTGGTAATGGATGTGCTCATCGGTACGGAAGAGTCGAAATCCGGTGTCATGGTCACGACCTTTTCTTCTCATATTGCCCGCATCAGGGCTATAATTGAAGGCGCCCACAAGATGGGCCGAAAACCTGTACTTCTTGGCCGGTCCATGGAGAAATACTGGGGCACGGCTGTGCGGACGGGATATGCCGGGCAAGGAGAGGTGACGGTCTTCGGGAGAAGAAAGTCGGTGGACAAAGCCCTGAAGAGGATCATGACCGAAGGCAAGGACAAATATCTGCCCATCATGACCGGCCATCAGGGGGAGCCGGGCGCCATCTTGAGCCGGGTCGCCAATGGCGAGACCGATTACCTGGTCGAGTCAGGGGACAAAGTCATATTCTCCGCCGGAATCATTCCTCAGCCCCTGAATGAATCCAACCGCCACACAGTAGTAACCAAGATCAAGATGCGGGGTGGCAGGATTTACGATAATGTGCACGTCTCCGGGCATGCCTGCCGGGAGGATCACTGGGAGCTCCTGCGCATGATAAATCCGGAGCATGTCATTCCCAGCCACGGAACCCTGCCTTCTCACGGCAGCTACCTCATGATGGCCGAGGAGACTGGCTACTCCCTGGGCTCCAATATCCATCTGGTGAGGAACGGCCAGGAGCTGCTCATCGATTGATGACCGGAGATTGAGCTACCAAGATCGGATACTAAATCAGGATCAGGAGAATGAGTTATGAGGATGATGATGGAAGAGGAGCTGGAAAAGCGTGCCGCCCTGGTGACGGATGCCATCGAGCAGCTGCTGCCGGTGGTGCACCCGAGCGGGCTGTATGAGGCGAGCCGGCACCTGGTGGACTCAGGCGGAAAGAGGCTGCGGCCATCCATGCTGTTGCTTGCAGCTGAAGCCGTGGGCGGCGAGGCCGCAGCTCTTGCTCCGGCAGCCGTCTCCATAGAGCTGATCCATAACTTCACGCTTATCCATGACGACATTATGGACAATGCCGATGTACGGCGAGGCAGGCCTGCCGTCCATAAGCTCTGGGGTGAGTCGGGTGCGATTCTGGCTGGAGATACTCTCTACTCCAAGGCCTTCCAGGTTCTGGGATTGACGCCTGCCGATCCCAAGAGACTCCTGGGTGCCATGAATATGCTCTCCAGAACCTGCACCGCGATTTGTGAAGGCCAGTGGCTGGACATGGAATTTGAGGCCCGAGATAGCGTCTCGGAGGCGGAGTACATGGAGATGATCGAGAAGAAGACGGGAGTTCTGTACGGCGCTTCCGCCGGCATGGGTGCAATTCTGGCCGGAGCCTCGACTGAGGTCGTTTTGGCAATGGATTTGTTCGGCAGGCTTACTGGCATGGGTTTCCAATTGCAGGATGACGTCATCGATCTTACCACTCCTGAGAAGGTCTCAGGAAAGAGGCAGGGCGGGGACCTTATTGAGGGGAAGAAGACACTGATAATCATTCATGCCCTCGCAAACAATGTCTCTGTGCCGGTCTTCGGCAAGAAAGAGGCTACCTCCGAACAGATCCAGCAGTCCATCTCTATTCTGCAGAAGAGCGGATCGATCGAATACGCTCGCTCCCGCGCTGAGGAGATGGTGGCTCAAGGCAAGAAAGCCCTGCAAGTTCTGCCGGACTCGGATGCCAAGACGACAATGCTGGAGCTTGCCGACTTCATGATAAGAAGGCGGTATTAGACAGCTTTTTTATTATCTAAATGCTAGACCTTTTCAGGCTCGTCATCCATATCAAAGTCCATAGACTCGGCCAGATCGTTGATCAAGGGCCCTAGCTTGTCTTTCATATCCGGTCTCAATTCTATCAACTTGAAAAATATCAGCATCTTGCTCGACATACTGATATCAGTGAGCTCTGCATTTATTCCTTCCAGGCTGTCGCTGATCGAAATAAGCGTTTCCGAAATCTCGTGGAGAACTTCATCTTCTGCCATTGTCATTCACGTCCATTTTTTCCCCTTTGAATCAGGAAATAAATATAGTTGATCCCCGCGATTTGCCGACGCTTTCTACAGACCTGTTTTCGAGCGGTTTTCGGATGCATCCTCCCGGTCGATCTCAATTTCATCAGAACGCGATTTTATCTCCACCTTTAGCTTTTCCCGGCCGTTCACTATCTTTTCTAGCTTGCATTTTACTTTTTCTGTCTCAAAGGCGATTTTTTCCAGCCCGGAGGATGCGGCCAGGTATTTGCCTCTTGGAGGCATTAAGCCCTCTTTTTGGCGTTGGGAAGGCTTGGCCGCCAGCGTCTCTATCGCGTGTTTTGAATCTATTTTATAAAATCCATTAAATTCGCCCAATGCATCTTTGCAATCAATAAAGATGTCTTCTACCCTGATCCGCGAGTTATCGATCCTGATGGACTTGACAAAACTCGCCAGGTCCTCTCTGGGCCCCTCCGCGATAATGAAAACCTTACCGTTAGGGAGGTTCTGAACAAATCCTCTTATGTCCAGGGTCCTGGCCATTATCACTACCAACGACCTGTATCCTACTGCCTGGACCTTTCCCGAGACATGGGCGATTAATCTATGCATCTCTAGAAAATTTATGTTTCGATGATATATGATTCTTCTCCTCTGGCCGCAGTTTGTCACAGTTTTTGTCTCGCAGAAGGATCGGATCAATTATGCGATCACTTTGATCTTGCGGTTGCCGCTTCTATATAATTCTCGGATAAAACAATAGCGTCAACGCCACCAGGATCGTTGGCACGCCCACTAGTCCCCACACCAGCCTATTGCCATCGAATATTTTCTTTCCGTCCAGTGGCCCAAAGGGCAGCATATTGAAGGCTGCCAGAGTGAGGTTGATGAAGATGGCGAAGTTTGCTGCCAGCATCCACAGACTGCTTTCGGCATCCCCACTGCTTACAGGCAAAAAGACAAATATCAGGAAGAAAAAGACGGCAAGTATGATGTTCGTCATGGGCCCGGCCAGGGATATCCACAGCATTTCCCTCTTTTCCCGTCTCCTTTGCTCCTCCTGTCCGAAGGAATCCTGCATATATAATTCCTGAGGTGCGTCAAGCTTGCTTATCATGACCCCACCTGGCGCGGCCAGGAGGAAGCCGAAAAAGGCCATAACTATAGCCAACACAAGGCCCGCCATGTTGGCTCTGTACTCAGCTCTGTAGCCAAAGCGCAGGGCCATGAATTTATGAGCCATCTCGTGCAGCAAGAATCCGGTGCATACGCCTACTGTCGAAATCAGAATTGTATCCAATCCTGGCAGTCCCCGTCCACCCAGCACTGAGAAAGCGATAACCAGTGCTACCAGCGATAAAAACAAATCCCTCAATTCGACAGAGGTGATGCGGCCGGAAATGCCCATGATCAAGGATGGTACATATTGACTATATCTCTTTATTGATGTAAATGGCTAGTGACCTGTAATAGGGCTTCATGAAGAATTGTGGAGCTATTGATTCATACAGATGGTCTGCCATGGATCAAGTAGCCGATCAGTATCGCCAAGACAAATAATCCCCCTACGAAGATGAGAACATGCCAGGGTTGAACCGGCAAACCCTCACTCTTATGCTTGGGCTTATGTTTCATGGTCTCTTCTATCCATTTCTCATGCTGCCTCATTGCATCGCTCTTTTCCACCATTGTGCTCACCACTGCCAGATCGTCTGCTTTTTCTTCTTCACAAGAAGCACTACGTTCGTCTTAATCCACTTTCCTATTCTTGCCCCCGTGGGCCCCCCAGCCGTCAAGGTATGATCGCATGGAGATTTCTATCCTAAACCCTCGGGCGAAAAATCCTTGACTGGATAGATCATGTAATTGTATTGTGTCCGATTATCATGATATCATCGGTAATCCTCTATCTCTTAGATTACGCGGTTTTTGGGAATCTTCATGAGATAATAACCTTCATGTTGGGGGAGATCGCCTTCTTGCCCCTCGAAGTTCTCCTGGTGACACTGGTCATAGACCGGCTCTTAAGGTACATGGAGAGGCGCAACCGTTTGGAGAAGCTGAACATGGTGATAGGGGCTTTCTTTGTCGAAGTGGGCACAGATCTTCTCGCCTATCTCTCCGATACGGACCCCGAGATTGAGGGCATGAGGACCAATCCCTTCGATCAGACAGCTTCCGTTGTGGTTATGGAAGAAGGCGGCAAGAATTAATGACGAATGGGGATTGTCACAAGAGAAATATCTTTAGGAGAGCTTGCTCCTTATCATCTCTTTAAGCCTTATCTCATCATCTGCCGTTTGAGGTATCCTGGCGGACAGGGCGCACCTCTGGGGCATGGGGATGAGATCATCCTCCAATAGATCGTAGTATGCCTCGTCAAGGCCGATCTCTTCCGCCGCATATCTCTTGAGGATGGCCCTGATCTTCTCTTGGTCCGGCGCATTTTTGGCATCCACATCTTTCAGAGCCTGCTCTATCTGTTTGTACACGGATTCATAGCTGTATGAGATTCGTATTTATGCCTTTTCCAATGGCTTGCTGGATGCCCTTTAACTGTTCTATCGGGTAGAGTACAACGATTGAGACGGACCGGGGCAGCGCTACCTAGGATTGTGTCGCGAGATGCAGTGATTCATCCTCCGAGAAAATGTTTTATATCATCAGCCGCTCCTCACCATCACAATGGGTAAAGTATTTTTGAGCCCTCTTAACTGGGGTTTGGGCCACTCCACTCGCGACATCCCCATCATCGAGGAGCTCCAAAGGCATGGCCATGAGGTAACAATAGGTACCAGCGGCAATGCTCTAACTCTTCTGAAGAGAGAATGCCCGGAATGCGACTTTATACTCTTCAAGGACTATCCTGCGCCCTATAGCGCATCACGATTCTTTTTGCCCAAGTTCGTGGCCAGCATTCCCATCCTTCTGCGGGCACTGGCCAGAGAGAGAAAAAAGCTGACCCAGATTTTATCCGAGAATAAGTATGACCTGATCATAAGCGATAACCGCATGGGCGTCTACTCTCATGTGATTCCAAGCTACTTCATCACCCACCAGCTTCGCTTCAGCTTGCCTGGCTACCTTTATCCGTTTGAGATGTTGACCATCCCAGTCAATAGTTTCTTCCACACCAAATACGATGGTGTGATTGTGCCGGATATCGATCCCTACGGCGATCTCCCCAATCTCAGCGGCAAGCTCTGCCGCTCCAATCTGGAGGCCACCAATAGGAAGGCCTACTTTGCAGGGATATTGACCAGTACGAAAAAGATGAAGATGGATGAGGACCTGGATTACCTGATACTCGTATCCGGCCCTGAGCCGCAGAGGACGAAGCTGGAAGAGATAATTCTTAAGCAGGTGACGAAGTTACCCGGAGAAAAGGTTGTCCTTCTGGGAAGCCCGCAAAAGGATCTCCACAGGAAACTGGATGAGCATACCACCGTGCATTCCTATCTCTCTACGGAAGAGAAGGTGGAGCTCATGAACCGGGCCCGATTCGTGATCACAAGATCCGGTTATACCACTATGATGGAGATGGCGGAGCTGGACAAAAAGCACGGTCTCTTCACACCTACTCCCGGCCAGACCGAACAGGAGTACCTCTCTCGTTATTATGCCAAACAGGGCTGGTTCCTCTCTCGCAGCCAGTATAAGCTTAAGCTTCCTGAAGATGCAGAGAAGGCCATGAAATATAATGGATTCCCGGAGATGACCAAAACTCAGGAGAATGTGCAGAGGCTCTATAGAGATCTGTTTAAGCAGCATCTCTCCTGATTGGCTTTTCTTTCGCGTTCGTAAGAAAAATATACAGGATCTCAACAATAATTATCCATGAAATTCATGAAAAATTCCGGACTTGCCGTACTTGCCGTACTTATTTTCATGCTGGCAGGACCTGTAATGGCCGCGCCATTGCCACTTCAGATGATAGTCAACAATGATTCGATGCAGTGTGCCAGATTCCTGCCGGGAGATGAATGCATGGACTGCACGCCGCCCGAAGGTTGGGAGATATTGGGCCCATATACATCCTGCCCAGAGAGCTATACATTGGTTACTGTAAATGGGAATTGCAAGGGACTCGAGCGCGAGCATTGTTGCACCGAGAAGCATTCAGGCGCATCTGGTGATTGCACAAATCTGATAAAGAATGATTTAGCGAAGGAATGTGCTTTTGTGACCAATGCCTCAAACGGTACCGTGATTGACGGCTGGCAAAGGATGCCCGAAAATGCCACCTCATCAAGCTGGGTGTGCCCGCTCGATTATACCTGGACCACACTCGCAGCAACCATTCCAGACGACGCTGAACAATTTGGTCCTGTAAATGTAGTCTCTGTCAAGAATGATGCTGATTATCATGTTACTTCCGGGAACTATGTTTCAGGTTGGACATGGTTAAGGCAGCCAGGACAATCTGCAACCTGGACTTTTTACAATCTGCCAACCGATAGAAAATTGTACATTTATCTCGCTCCATTAGTCACCCGTCCGTCTGGAAACGGCGGAGGCAGCGGATACTCTACTGATGCGAGGATCACCTATGCGACAAGAACTGGAAGCATAAATTCAGCCGTTGCTCTAAAAAACATGCACCCAGAGTTCCAGATGCCTGCAGACACTATGGGCTGGGGCTATCAGACATCAGGTTACTTGATGATTCCGGCGGATAAGATACCATTGAATGGACAGATCACCGTTACCCTTGCCAAGCTTCCCAATTCCGAGCATGTGGCTGTAAACAAGGAGTGCTGTACTATTGAGTATATTTGATGCAAATAAAGGAATGATTTAGTGGATATCTCCCTTGGAACAGGATAACCCACTAATTTTCATATTGCAGTTCAGTTTTCAGCCAGCACGAGCTATGAACTTGGTAAAATGAATAACGGCAAATATGGGATTCATAAGACCAGAAATACAGGATCTCCATTCGGTAGTTGTGGGCGGGTATGCAACTCTAAGTTTGGGCAGAATCATTGAACTCAATATTTTTTTGAGTTTGGAAAGACCCCGAATAGGTCTGCTCGCGTCTATTCCTGGCGATCGACCACCCTTGCATGTTCTTGATATCCCAGAGTCCCTCAAAAGCCAGTGCTGTGGCATAAACCATTGTATTATTGAAGCGGTTGATGGACCTGATCTGATCAGTCTCACTCTTGTCCACGTGGCTTAGATTGAACCTCTCGCTTACACTGGCACCAGTGCCATTCTCGAATAGCGGTAGATTCATGCTTTTCCAATTCTTGAGCTGCCCACCAGTAAAAACCAGATCGGACTTCTGAGTGAAGTCGACCTTGTGGCGAATCTTATTCATGTTTCGTAGAGATTCGAGGTTGATTGATCCGGAGCCTTTCATCCAGCTGCGAGAATCCACGGCACGATCGTGAAATGATCCTTTGATGGAAACATCCCCTGAACCTCTTACCGTTGATGACTCATCAAAAAGAAATCCCTTATCCGCAAAGGAACTCTCATTTATATGTTGCCTTGGGCCATAGTGAGGAGCAAAATAGGGCACATTAGGGCCATACTCTGCAGCTTTTGCACTGTAGAAAAAGCCAGCTACCAGGGTTATGGCCACAACTCCGATGACGATTAGACCGAGCAAATTCCCTTTCACTAAAAATCATGATGGCTGGTTGAGATAATTAATCTTTTGTTCCAATCTAAGGAGAATTTTCGATAACCTGGCTACAACCTTGGCACTGTACCACAAGGACTTTTTGAGAGTAGCTATTTTATGATCCTGCTAAGAAACTGGACGGTGGGAAAATCATGAATTTTGAAACGGATGTTACGGAATCAATTCAACGAACCGGAGATATCATCTCCATCAGATTCGCCAGGCCTGCGGAATTTGATTATAGCCCTGGTCAGTTTATTTTTGTTACCGTTGGCAGTGGAGACGGCGAGGTGACAAAGCACTTATCCATTTCCAGCAGTCCGACGGAAGGCTTTTTGGAGGTCACCAAGAGGCTGACGGGCCATCCTTTTGCGAACGCATTGGCAGCGCTTAAGGAAGGCGATAAAGTAAGGCTCAGGGGACCGTTTGGAAAATTTACTTTGGCAGGAGATGCAGGAGAACATAAAAAGATTGGGATGCTTTCTGGAGGAATAGGCATAAGCCCTCTTCGCAGCATGATCAAGTATGCGTGTGATAAAATGCTTGATACAGATATAGTCCTCTTCTACTCGAATCGGCATGAAGAAAGCATCGCTTTTAAGAAGGAATTCGAAGATCTGACAAGAAAATTTCCGAAATTCAATGTCGCGAACACGGTGACAATGCCAGCCCCCTCATGGAAGGGAATAACCGGTCGGATTAGTGCTGATATGATCCAGAAGTACATGCCTGACTACCTGGATCGAGTTTTTTACATTAGCGGTCCCACAAGAATGGTGGACTCATTGCTTTCTCTACTCAAAGAAATGAGGATTCCTGAAGAGCAGATCAAGAAGGAATTTTTCCCAGGATATGATTGATTTGTTAATTCGTATGTGAGCTATAGAAGATACCACTGAGAACTATAATTTTAAATATCAATCGATTTTAAGGTATATCATTCTTGAGAAAGAAATGAATGAGGAGAGAATGGCTTATGGATAGAAGGGGGATAATTCTTTTGATGCTGGCGATTGTGTTTGCCGGCAGCGCACAATGCATGGCGACCAATATTCCCGCCAGCCAGAATGTCTACATCAGCCTCGGCACGGGAAATGAGATGGTGTACAATCAAACCGGCGTCCTTCTCTGCGGAATCAATGTGACAGAGGCCAATAATACCAGTGTGAGCAACTATCCCGGAGTTCCGGTAATCCAGTTTGATATCTCCAGCCTGAATATCACGGATAACGATGTCGCGATTCTCGTGCTCAAGGCTGCAGCTGTACGGCAGCCGGACCCCTCCGCTATGGTAGCGTTGCTTACCATCGGCTCGGAATGGAATGAAGAATCGGATATGACGACCTTCCTGGTCAACATCCTTCCTGCCTGGAGCATCATAAAGAAGAATGACCTGACTCAAATGAGCAGCAACACCGATGGCGATAAGATCTTCGCCTTTGACGTATCCAAAAAATTGATGGATGCCAAAAAGAAAGGGAATAAAATATCCTTCCTCCTGGAGGCCATCAGCAACAGTAGCTCGGAAATTGACTTCCTTTCCCGGGAAAGCGGCCAGGGGCCGTATCTTATGATAATGCCTTATCCCACCGCGTCCCTTCCCGCTCAGACCCTTCAGCCCGGTCCGGCTTCCCAGAACGTTCAAACCTTTTTCCTGACAGAAAATACGAGCCAGACGGGCGAGACGGTTCCGGAAGCATCCGGATTGAAGACGGAATCGAAGAGCAATGAGAAGATCAGCAAGAAATTGATCTTGCCCTGAAGGAAAACCCAAGATTCAAATCCATTGTCTATTTTTACTATTTTTTTTATCTTCCGACAGCATTTGTGTTTTTCTTTCTGTTCCTGCAATTGAATTGTGATTCCAAATCGGCACATCTTCTCTAACTCTTTCCTCAATTCCCGGGCTCCACAAGACAAAAGACAAAAATAGCTCAATGGACTAAACTATAGTTTAATGGACTTCTTTTCCCATGCTGTGCTGCCATATCTATTGGGCAGCTTCCTCGGGCTCAAAAAAAAGTATCTCGCAGCCCTGGTGCTGGGCGGGATTGCGCCGGACCTGGATATGCTGGTGGTCTGGATCAATTATATCTATCCAACTTCCCTGCTCATAGTGCACAGAGGATTTACACATACCTTCTTCTTCGGCTTCTTCATAGCAGTATTTATGCTCTTGTTGGCCTCGCGCGACCGAGTTTTGGCCGGAGCACAGAGGTTTATCAGTTTAGATCTTGATTTTTCCGCCCCCTGCCTCGCATTTGCCTATGCCGGTATAATCAGCCACCTCTTTCTGGACTATCTGACCACGAGGGGCGTTCCTCTCTTCTACCCATTTGTTGCTGCCAGATATTCGGCTGAGATCTTCTCTATGATAGAGATAATCATAATGATCGCCAGCCTTCTGGTTCTGGCAGAACTCTACCGGGAACGGTCAAGGGCAAAATTTAATAAAAACTTATTCATAATATTCGTGGCCTTTCTTCTGATAGTTGGCGGCATCAGATTAGAAGGTAAGGAGATGGCCCGGGGCTTCCTCAATGATAAAAGCGCAGAGGTTTCCCCGGATTCCAACCTCTTCCAGTGGGCCATCCTGGAGAATGATAGCGACCGCTTCCATGTTTATGAGTTCAACTCTCTCTACGGGGAGATGCCGCATAGCTCAACATTTCTCCACCTGAACATTTCATCCCAGTCAATGGCGTCAGAAAGAGCACTCGAACTGGCTGAGAGTCTCCCTCAAGTCAAGCTCTTCCGGTGGAGGGCTTACGCCGTTGCCATAAACGCTTCGGAGCGAAACGGATCATGGCTTTTGGAGTACTATGATCCTGTTGTTAAGCTGGAGATGATGAACTCATGGAGCATAGCAAGTGCTGCCTCTGGCTATGGATCAGTTCGGGTCCAGGTGGAAAATAATGAGGCGCGGGTGGCTTAGCATTCTGCCATTCCGCGATTCCGCTATGTCTTTCAGGCTGTCGGACTCAGTCCTCAAACCTGCCATATCTCTCGCGGCATATTTGTCAATCTCTTCGCTCCTGATGAGGTCGTCAGATAGGTGTCTTCGATTCCCAGGACGCCCTTATCCGGATAGATCATCTTGGGCTCCACTGCAATGGTCATGTTATCCAGAATTTCGTGATCCAGGGGGGCGAACACCGGGTACTCATCCAGCTCAAGCCCCACTCCATGGCCCACAAAACCGCATTTGCTGCCGACTGGTCCTCCCAGGAAGTCTTTGTAGCCCAACCTCTCTCCTTCCGCCAGAGAGAGCTCGAATAGCTCCCTTCCAGTCCTGCCCGGCTTCATCTCCCTGGCAATGGCCTCTTCGATATGGCAGGCGGCTTGATAGGCGTCCTCCAGTTCTGCCGCAATCTTGCCCAGGGAGAATATTCTTGTGGCATCGGCGATATAGCCGTTGAAGATGCCTACTGTGTCCACAAAGACAGGTTCATTTCTCTTTATCTTTCCGAAGCTTGGTCCATGAGGAAATACAAGCGATGTTCCCTTTCCTCCGGTAGGTGAAGCCAGGAAGCTGGGGATGGCCGCACTGGCTCCGGACATTATATGGCCCAGTGGAACAATGCTGTTGAACCTGCGAAAACGCAGCGACCCCTGATGGCCTATGGATCGCATCTCCGACTCCATGCGGCACATCAGATCCACCTCAGTCATTCCCTCATGAATGTAATCAGGAACGGATGAGAATCCGGCTTCCAGAATCCTTGCCGCTTCCTTTACCAGGCCAATCTCGAACTCGGACTTGACAGAGCGGATATGCTTGATCTTTTCGGCCACATCAATAAACGTGGCATTTCCAAGGGCTTTATTCACTCGAAAGTAGAAGCTGCAGGGAAGTACATCCATTTCCAGACCTATGATAGCACTATCTGGAATGCCGAGGTCCGATTTCAGAGTTCTCATGTTCCTGAGCGGCAGGACCTCCAGTGGCGACTCTTCCTGTGCTCTATCGAGACTTCTTTTCATCATCACCAAGGGCTCCCCATCTTTGGGGATGTAGACCAGGCCATCCTGAGCGGTGCCGGAAAAGTAGCACATATCCACCGCTTGAAATAGAAGTGCTCCATCCATCTCGCCCATCTGCGACTGGAGCCTTTTTATCCTGCAATCGACTTCCGACTTGGGGTGAAGAACATACTCCATTCTATCCGCCTCTGCCACATCTGCCATCATCAATACCTGCCGTCCAACATGCAAGATTGGAATGGTACTGCTGATATGTCACTCCTTTATTTACCTAACTGAAAGGATATTTGGCAGGGCTTTCGGCTCGGGCGGTGAACGAGCGGCAGCTGATTCGTTGTTCCGGCGGCATAGAATGCTCATAAAGGCAGATATGGTCGAGGAGAAGACGGCTTTAAGGGCCAAAGGGATTATCTAGATCAGCCCGTCTCTTTTCGAATAGCAAATCAATGTGCTAGAATCCCATCCAACCAAAGACCCCAATCATCTTCAGCCCAATGAAGATCATCAGCGCCACAAAGATGTATTTTAGCTTCTCCGCCGGTAGCCTGTGGGCGGCATTTACGCCGTATTTGGCTGCCAGCACGCTTCCTCCGGCCAGCAGGGCAAACTGCAACAGGTCGATGTAGCCCACAGAATAAGCCGGAAGCCCGGCCACGCCCCATCCATTGATGGCGTAGGCGAGTATCCCTCCCACAGAGTTGAAGGCAATCGCTACAGAAGAGGTGCCGATAGCCTGATACATGCCGAAACCAAATGCAATAACCATGGCCGGAATCAGGATTACGCCGCCGCCAATCCCGGTCAGCCCGGACACAATGCCTACCGCCATTCCCCACAGAATATATCGCAGAAGGCTGTCCTTTGACCTGTCCACCGAGGTCTGGCTGTTCTGCCCGGGCTGCAGCTTACCGGCGAAGAGCAGGCGCAGGGCTCCTAATAAGACCACAATTCCGAAGATCATTTTGAGAAGATCGCCGGGGGCATGAGAGGCGACTGTTCCACCCAAAAAGGCACCAGCGAGGCCGGATAGGCCCATGGTGATTCCCGGTCGCCACAGGACCACGCCCCGGCAGCTATGACCGTGGCATCCGCTCAGGGAAGTAGGAAGGATGACGGCCAGAGATGTTCCAAAGGCGATCCTGGTTGCGAGCGTTGGATCAATCCCTGTGGACGTCAGGGCCCAGATCTGCACCGGCACCATGATGAAGCCGCCGCCTACTCCCAGCAGGCCACAGGCAAATCCCACGATTATGCCCGTGACCAGCAGCACAAGAGCGTAGAGAGCCAGGGGTTCAGAGATCAAGTCCGTCTCAAACGATCTTAAGCTCCCGGTGCTTCGCCAGGATCTCGTCCGCCAGCCGGTCGAGGGCCCTGAAATCAGCCTCTTTGGGGTGCCCTTTGGCCACCACAGGATCGAGGAATTGCAGCTTCAGATTGGGCAGGGCGAGTGTTATCTGCTCCAGCATCTTGCCTCCCCAGCCAAAAGAGCCGATGATGGAGGCGTACCTTGTTTTCGGCCGCAGCGCATTGGCGAGGATGGCGGCATAAAGTGCCAGGGGATGAGCACCGGCAAGAATTGTAGGTGTGCCTATGACTACGGTTGCTGCGTCCACCAGTGCCTCTGCCAGGTCGCCTGTGTCGCTGTTGGTGAGATCAAATCGCAAAACCCCGATTCCTCTGGAGATAAGAGCATCAACGAAGTAGTCCGACATGGTCCTTGTGGCGCCGTGCATGGAGACAAAGGGCAGAACCACCTGGTTCTTAACATTGTCCGAAGCCCAATCCCGGTAACTGCCCAATATGAATTCAGGCCTATTGTAAGCCGGTCCGTGACTGGGGGCGATGATGTCAATTTGGAGGGTCGAGATCCTCTCCAGGTGTTTCTTTACGAGCTGCCGGAAGGGCATCATGATCTCGGCGTAATATCTCTTAGCCGCTTTATAGACGGTAGCTTCGTCCGTGGCATAGAGGTCGCTGGTGGCCAGATGCGAGCCCAGAAAATCGCAGGTGAAGAGGACCCGCTCTTCCGCAAGATAAGTGAATATGGTGTCCGGCCAGTGCACCCAGGGAGCGCTGATGAACTGCAGAGTCTTGCCGCCCAGATCGATCACTTCGCCGTCTTTCACCTCCTGCATTCTCTCCTTGCTCACGAGGTCGAACTCATTGAGCAGCTCCAGGCATTTGGCAGAGCCCGTCACCTTGGCGTCGGGATAAATCTCAACGAGCCGTTTCAGGCTTCCGGAGTGGTCCTGCTCGGCGTGCTGGGCTATGATGTAGTCTATCTTTTTAATGTCCAGTGCTTTCAGGTTATCTATCAGCACATCGGCCATGGTTGCGTCCACGGCATCGATGAGTGCAGTCTTATCCTGGCCTTGGATCAGGTAAGAATTGTAGCTGGTTCCATCGGGCAGGTGAATCAGGGCATCAAAGAGTCTGCGGTCCCAGTCTATTGCTCCGACCGAGAGCACTCCCGGCTTAATCTCTCTTGTTAGTGTCAATTTTTTCCTCCATTTCGGATTTCTTCCAAGTTCAGGCAAGCTCTTTGAAACTATCTTTTGCAGAGCCGCATTGCGGGCAGCTCCAGTCGTCGGGCAGGGCCTCGAAGGGCGTATTAGGGGCAATTCCCGAGTCTGGATCTCCCTTCTCGGGATCGTAAATGTAACCGCAAGTAGTACACTGATATTTGTGAGCCATGCGAATAACTTCCCTCTTGCTTTTATCCTTGCTTTTATTCAATATTTTATTCTGGTGTGGTCTGCAAAGTATAAAGCTAGATCGCAACTGTTAGCCGGGAATGAATTTAGTGGTTCAGGTCAGTCCAGGGGCATAACCGGGTCCATAAACAGTTCCACATACCTATCCCTAAACCGTATCCGCAAAGCAGATCATTTCTCATATTGTTAGAATTAGAACATCAGCCACGGGACCCAACGCTCTGGCGGCGTTCTGGGAGCGTTCTGAGGGCAACAAAAAAGCTAAATAATAATGAGTTTCAATTATGATATCGATTCGAGGTGTTATAAATGGCTGGCACCGGATCTAATAGAGAAGGCAAATTCAAATGTAAGGTCTGTCGAATGAACTTTGAGTCCAAAGAAGAACTGAAATTTCACTTGATGGAGGATCATAACGACAATTGAGCCGGTTTTATAATCACACAATAAATATGAGAAATCTTTAGAGCCTGGCCGGGCTGGATCTATGAGGCCAGCAGGCTTATACCGTTAATACAGATCCAGTCCAACAGTCCTTTATGCGCATTTTTTTTTGGCTACAGATGCATTTCTTTCTGCATCTCTGCATTATTTCCTATTTCCTATTTCCTATTTCCTATTTCCCATCTCCCATATTCTATTCAGCTGGAGAGCACTTGATGAATTCCTTGGCAATCATCCAGCAATTCCGGTCCGGCGTATCAGGCTTCTGCAGCTCCGAGAAAGCCTTCACCAGCACCTCATTGATGGTTGGGTGGATGACCTGCGATCTTGTAACCGGCTTGAGATCCTGGTCTTCGGTGTTCATGAGGTAGACCACCTGCTGCACGAGCTCTGATGCGCTGGAGCCCACCACAGTCGCGCCCAGGATTCGACCCGTCTCTTCCTCCAGGATGACTTTCACGAAGCCGTTATCCTCGGCCATGGCCACGCCTTTGGCCGTGTCCATGTACCTGGCCCGACCCACCAAAACCCGCAGGCCTGCTGCCAGGGCATCTGCCTCTTTCATGCCCACGCCTGCGATCTGCGGATGGGTGAAGATGGCATAAGGAACGGCGTGGTAGTCGACCTTTTCCCTGTCACCCTTTTTTGGGGCCTCCAGGAGATTGTGTATCACCACATTCGACTCATAGTTGGCAGTGTGGCGGAACATGTGCTTGCCGGTGGCATCTCCTATGGCCCAGATGTCCTTTTTTCCGGTTTCCAGGTATTCGTTCACCTTGATCCAGCCGTGCTTGTCGGTCTCCACGCCCGTCTTCTCGGGGTGGAGGATATCGGCATTGGATCTGCGGCCGGATGCCAGGAGAATCTCGTCCGCCTCGAACTGTTGTATCTTGCCTTCTTTGACATCTTTGGCCGAGACGATCTTCTTATCGCCTTTTCGCTCAACCGAAACGACCTCCTGGCCGGTGATCACCCGGCAGTACTGGGAAAGCACTTTTCCCAGCAGTCCTGATGCCTCCGGGTCCTCGCCTTTGAGCACCTGCGGGCTGCGACCGAGAAGGGTCACGTCCGTTCCCATGGCCGAGAAGAAGTGGCCAAACTCGCAGCCGATGTAGCCTGCTCCGATGATGATCAGGCTTTTTGGGGCTGCCTCCAGTTTGAGGAGACTGACGTTGTCAAGGAAGCCGGTCTCCTCCAGTCCCGGGATAGGCGGAACCAGCGAGCGGGCGCCTGTGGCGATCACAAATTTGGGGGCCGTGATCGTCCTTTCTCCCACTTTCAAAAGATAGTCCCCGACAAACTCCGCCTTCTCCTGGTAGTAGGTCAGGCCCTTCTTGGCAGCAAGCGCCGCTTCGAGGTCGGTGCGCGTCCTGTCCACGACCTTGTGCATGCGGCTCATAATCTTTGTAAAATCGATCTTGTCTATGCTGGCGTAAACGCCTACGGCTCTTGCCTCCTGGATGGTTCTGATGACGTCTGCCGGATAGATGAGCAGCTTGGAAGGGATGCAGCCGGTGTTCAGGCAGGTGCCACCGGTGGGGCCTCTGTCCACCAGAGCGACCCGCAACCCGGAACGCGCGGCTTGGGAAGCGACGTGCGCCCCTGCTCCGGAGCCGATTACGATGAGATCGAATTTATCCATGATATCGAGATTTTAGAAGGGCTTTGATTGGATAAATATTTGCGGGAATTGGGGCCTTTTTTTGAATGGCTGTTCGCTGAATTGTGTGACTTTAGAGATTATGACTGAGGCATAAACCTCTTGATCGTCTTTGCACGTACATTATAAGCTTTGGGCACTCTGTGGTTGGAGAATTTGTCTTGAATTACTCGAATATCATTTTAATCCTAGCCCTCCATCCACATTGAGAATTGCACCTGTAATATATTCTGCTTCATCCGAGACCAGAAATAATGCCGCGTTAGCTATATCCTCCGGTTCTCCCATCCTTCCCCAGGGGATTCTCGAAATGTTTTCATTCAGTTTCTCGGGAGACCCAAGTATTTCTTTATTCATTTCGGTGGCAATAAATCCCGGCGCTATGCAATTTACATTTATTTTATACTTTGCCAATTCTAGCGCCATTTCCTTAGTCATTATTGCAATTCCCGCCTTTGAGACATCATAATGAATCCTATTGAGCCTAGGAATGATGTAATGGATTGAAGCTATGTTAACTATTTTTCCATAATTATTTTTTATCATATTATTTGCCACAAGTTGACTGCATAGAAAAGTACCCTTCAAATTGACATCTATAATGCGATCCCATTCAGCAACCGGCAATTTCAAAAATGGACTTGATGTTTGGATTCCCGCGTTATTCACCAAGATATCAATCTTGCCAAATTCATCCATAACTTTTGAAACCATATTTGTAACTTCGTCTTGATGAGCTACATCGGCTTGAATAGGTGTTGCAGATCCACCCATTTCCTCAATTTCCTTAGAAACGGATTTTGCTTTGTCTTCGGTGACATTATTCACAATTACAGAGGTTCCCTCTTTTGCGAATTTGAGCGCGATCGCTCTTCCGATACCTTGGCCGGCACCAGTTATCAAAGCTACCTTATCAATTAATTTTAATTATATCACCTTTTGTGGAAGGGTCTGTGGAAAGTTCAACAATTCGATCTTTCTTTTCAATACTGACATGATCGCACCAAATCTTAAAGGATTCATCCTCATAATCGCTTATTTTATCTTTGTACAACGAGCAAACATCTTTAACAGTATCTGCATTGAGCCACATCTCTTTGAAAGTTTCATTGAAATAATTCTTAGCCACATTGAAATTATTATTATCTTTTCCAATAAGTATCGTTATTCCGTTATGACCCTCAACTTTATCTTTATTACATTTACTATCAAAATATACATATTTATACCAACCGAGATTGATCAATTTATCATCAAAATTTCTTCCTCTAACTGATGCTCTTTGTTTATAGAATAGGATTTTAATATTATTGCAATTCCTCATATCTTTTTGAATATAGTAAAAACCTTCCAAATGATCGATAATTCTTTTTTCCTGACCATCGTATTCTTTGCCTGTTTTAGGATGCTGCAATAAAATATATATATTAACTTTAGAATTAATTTTAATAGCATTTTGTATTAATTCTCTCGTTGTAGAGGAGCTATATTCTATCATATATATATTTTTATATTTCTCTTGATTGATATAATTATATAAATGCGGATTGGTCTCCAATTGGTCTTGAAAAATGCATATGCTTCCTTGAGAAGTCGTTAGGTCCTCTTTTTTACGAAATTTTGAATTAATTTTATCAATCTCTTCTGAGAATTCTTTCCAACATTGATTAAAGCGCCATTTGATAACATCATCTTTTTCTTTTTCGGAGTTATCTTGAGAAATTCGAATCGCATTAATAAGTTGCATTGTTCCATTTTCGTCCGCCTTTGTTGCCTGCAACATGGCTAATGGCCCAGTTTCCAAATCTTTTCCATCGAAAGATACGAGATAAGGGATTACTCTCCCGCTATCAAAATCTTTCATCAAAACTCCAGCTTCAAATATGACCCAGGGAGAATTTACATTTTCAGGAGTAATCACCAATATCCCAAATTTGCTTGTCGCAAGATGCTGTGACAAATCCCTAACCCATACCTTTCCGAGGCTCATATCTTGCGGAGAAAAAAAGAACTTAACAGAGAGGACTTTAGGTATCCATTCAATGAGAAGAGCTGCTATTCTTTTGCTCCACTCTCCCGACCATGACACAAAGACTTCTCGATTATTGCTATTATTTGGGGTAATTTTATCATCTTGCATTATTTCCTTCCTAAGAGGGTGAATTAGTCATGAATCGTTCAATTAGCGGTCTTTTCTATCCTGCCTCATATGTCACTTTTTCGGCTGGTTTTGCAGGCTGAATATATCACCTTTGCGGTAAGTCTGATATATACAGTAAGTCTGATATACGGCCTTAAACTGATTTCATGGACTTGCTATAGCCTATTGATTCCGTAACATCACCACGACCTGGAAGTAACGTTGAAGAATTAGGCCCTTGACTGTTTCACCTGAACCATCAATATAAAACAAGATGGTGCGATCACCCGCATCCCTCCTTCAAATCTTTTTCCACCAAGTATCCGCCTTGTGAATGAATTTTATTATTCCATTGATATAAATTATGCTTATGGGTGAGATGCAAACAGATATCTTTTGGTTTGTTGACCTCAGGCTCCTGTAATCATCTCGGTTTCATAAGCAAGTGATAGTAAATGCAAAGGACCATTCTAGCAAGCGCAACGGCCGCAACATTCCTTCCGCTCTTGCCATGACCTGATCAAGAATATCTTTAGTTTTGAATTCGTCTTGGTTTTAAATGTGGCTTCTGCAACCTCTACCAAGACCCCTGGCATTTGCTTAGTGCAAGCTCATGACTTGATGATAAATATAAAATTTAACGTATAAGACATTTAGACGAATAGCAAAAACAGATTTTTCGGACCCATAACGGCGGTATGTACGCCAAATAGCTCCTCAAATCTTCCTTATGGATACCGGTTGCAAAAAAAAAAAACTGAGGCTGAGCTCTTCACCTGCAGCCGCACCCGCATCCTTTCGCAGTCTCATTGCCCAGATACTTGGCCGGATTCTCGTCAAAGGCCTTCTTGCATCCTGGGGCGCAGAAGTAGTAAGTCTTGTCCTTGTAGTCGCTCTTGATCTTCGCCGTCTTCTCGTCGACGGTCATCTTGCATACCGGATCTATAGCCATTTCTTTATCCTCCAATGCGCTCCCTATGCGTTGCGGGCGGTATATACTTTTTGAGCAGGAGCGAGAACGAGATTACGGTCACAGAGCTCAGGGCCATGGCGAGACCCGCCAGCTCCGGCCGGAAGGTTATGCCGAAATTTGGATAGAGCACGCCTGCGGCCACGGGAACGAGCGCCGCGTTATAGGCAAAGGCCCAGAAGATATTCAGCTTGATTCTGGAAATGACCTTGCGGCTGAGCTGGATGGCGGCCACGGCATCTCGCAGGTCGCCTTTCATCAGAACGATCTCGCCGGTCTCTATGGCCACATCAGTGCCGCTGCCGATGGCAATGCCTACGTCCGACTCTGCCAGCGCCGGAGCGTCATTGATGCCGTCTCCCACAAAGGCTACTCTATCCCCGGCCTGGCGCAGCCTTTTGATCTCCATGGCCTTCTCTTCGGGCAGAACCTCGGAAAGGACCTGATCGATGCCGAGCTGGCTTGCCACTGCCGCAGCGCTGCGGGCATTGTCGCCGGTTATCATCACTACCTGCAGGCCCATCTTCTTCAGCTCGGCCACCGCCTCCACTGCCGAGCTCTTGAGCTGGTCGGAGATGGCGAGAATCCCGCTGGCCTTTCCATCCAGGGCCACCAGCATGGCTGTCTTTCCCTGCTCCTCATATGCTAATGCCTTGCTGAGCAGGTTGTCATCGATATCGATCTTCATCTCTTGGAAGAGCATCCTGTTTCCGGCCACCACGCTCCTTGCACCAACCTTTGCCAGCACGCCTTTCCCGGGCCTGGCCTCGAAGTTGGTGGCATTGACGAGATCGATCCCCTCCGCTTCTGCTTTGCGGACGACAGCCTCGGCCAGGGGATGCTCTGACGGCTTCTCTGCAGATGCTGCCAGCCGCAAGAGCTCCTTCTCATCCACTCCATAGGCGGCAAGGTCTGTAACATCCGGCCTGCCTACCGTCAGGGTGCCGGTCTTGTCAAAAGCCACCACATTGAGCTTGTCCGACGCCTCCAGAGCCTCGCCGCTCTTGATGAGAATCCCTAGCTCCGCTCCCCTGCCGATGCCGACGGTTATGGCGGTCGGGGACGCGAGCCCCAGGGCACAGGGGCAGGCCACTACTAATACGGATATGAGTGCGGTCAGGGAGAAGAGCAGCGTATTATGGGCTACAAAATACCAGTAGACAAATGCAGCCGCGGCTATGGTGAGAATGGTGGGAATGAAATAGGCAACCGCTCTATCGGCAATCCTCTGCACGGGCGGCCTCGAGCCTTGCGCTTCCTCCACCAGGGTTATGATCGACGCCAGAACGGTGTCTTTGCCCACCCTTGTGGCTTTGAACGTGAGGGCGCCGTTCTTGTTGAGGGTGCCTCCCACTACCTTTTGCCCCGCTTCCTTCAGAGCCGGAACCGGCTCCCCGGTGATCATGGACTCATCCACATAGCTCTGTCCGTCGACGACGAGGCCATCGGCAGGAACCTTCTCGCCCGGCTTCACCAGGATCAGGTCGTCTACCTGCACCTCTTCCGCTGCCACCTCGATCTCCCGACCGTCCTTCAGAATGGTGGCCCTTTTGGGCTGCAGGCCCACCAGCTTCTTGATGGCCTCAGACGTGCGGCCTTTGGCGTTGGCCTCCAGATAGCGGCCCAGCGTCAGGAAGGAGGCAAGCATAACGGCAGTCTCATAGAACATGAAGTCCGGAGTGAGCACAATTCCGAAGGTGCCAAGAATGCTTGATCCGTAGGCCACGCCGATGCCCATGCCATACATGACATCCATGTCCAGGCTCCTGTTCTTCAGCGCCCTTATGGCGGCCTTGAAGATGGGATAGCTGACATAGACGAAGACCGGGGCGGACACCACCAGCATGAACAGATTCATGAAATTGGGAACAACCATGAGGATGCCCATGGGGATGACCTGCACCGGCAGATACATCACAGCCATGAGAAAGAGGCTGGTGGCAAAGCCGATGATGATGCGCCGCTTCTTGTCCCGCAGATCCAGTTCACGTGCCTCTCTTTCCCTGTCGGCCCCGGCTTCATCGCCGGCAAGCCCCAGGAACTGGTAGCCCGTTTCCTCGACTGCCTTTTTCATATCAGCCAGGCCGACCATCCTGGGATTGAAGGTGACGTAGGCCTTTTCTGCTGCCAGGTTCACGCGCACGTCCACGACCCCGTCCAGTTTCTTGAGGGCGATCTCCAGCGCTCCCACGCACATGGCGCAGACCATGCCGCCTATTTTCAGAACGACCTTCTGGTCGATTACGTCGTATCCGACATCCCGGATCGCCTTTTCGATATCTATGAGCCCGAGCTTCTCCGGGTCGTACTCTACCGATGCCATCTCAGTCCCCAGATTGATCTCTGCTCTGGAGACTCCATCCAGCTTTTTGAGGGCCTTCTCGATGGCTGCCGTGCAGGCGGCACATACCATACCAGCTACCTTCAGCTCCGCAATCCTTTTTTCCGCCATGAATCTCTCTAAACTGAATTACTCTATTACTTTATTACTTTATTACACTAAATGAACCGCTCAAATCTCTCTTTCCCGGCTTTGCAGATGGGACAGATCTCAGGAGGCCCATCGCGGCCGCATAGGTAGCCGCAGACGAGACACCTCCAGACGGGCACGGATAGTTTCAGAGTCCCGGGCCCGGCTCTCGGCTCTGCTACGGATGCTGATAGCAGTGACTTTGACTGTGGCTCTGGCTGTGGCTGCAATTTTTGCCTCTCTTCTTTTGGAGGCCTTCTCTCCAGAATGGAACCCAGTTTCTGCTCGCCTTTGAGGACAGCTTTCGAGACATAAAGCGCGCAGTAGCAGGCGCCAAATTCTGTGACATCCGCATCTCTGTAGTAGCAGGGACAGATTATGTCCAGATCGGCAATCTTATCATCAGCTGCCAGGCGGCAAGGGCAGGCCTGGTAACCGTATCGTCTCTCGTTTACAAGCAGGCCCTTCACCAGGCCCCTCGCAAACTCCCCGTCGGAGTTGAGATTGTATCCCCCCTGTCTTGCCTCCTTCTCCAGGCGCGAGTACAGTCTGTCGATCTCTTCAGGCGAAGGCTCTGGATAATCGTTTTCCATTAACCTAGAGCCTCCTTGATCTCTTTCTCTCTAAAGCCTACGATGGCTTTCCCGTCTATTACCAAGGTCGGAAAAGATGTGCCAGGATTATATTTTTTGATCTCATCGATGGCCTGGACCCGATCTTCTCCTTTCAAAAGATCCACATAAATGTAGTCAAAGGCCACGGCCGACGATTGTAGGAGCTCTCTTGTCTTCTTGCACCAGATGCAAGTGCTTAATGCATAAAGCATGATCTTGCCCTTATCATTTCCAGCTACGTGTTCGGAATTCATAAAATCACAACCATAAGATGATACCATGAGATTATGCATCCTTGACGGATAAATAGGTACTCAGGGAGAATGAATTCCTGGGAGAGAACGCGTTTGAAAATTGATTCCTGACTGCAATGTTTTTTATAATTCGTGAATATTCAAAAAAAGTCGGCTGCCAGGTTTTCCCTAGCAGTCTATGCCGCCGCAGATCGCATTGATCTTTTCCGGCACGGGGTTCTCATGGAACTTGATGGTCTTATCGGTCTCGAATGTTCCCGTGAACATCTCGTGCGCCTTGATATCCTTGTAGAATATCTTGTGCCATGTGGCATCTGTGCCCCAAGTACCATTGAATGTGTTCTTGGTCTCCATTCCAACAAGATGTGCCGGATCATAGACGCCATTCTTGGCCGTCATGAGATCTCCGACCTTATCCGTATCCCTGCCCGCTTCCTTGAGTTTTTTGATCAGGTCCTTAGGGCTGACGTTACCCTGTGGCTGATATGGAGTTGTCGAGGCAAAGTAGGCTGTCTCATCCTTTTCCATCTCATTTACGGAGAACATCTCCTGAACATTAGCACCGATGCCTCCATAAAACGCCTTGGAGGTCAGAGACTTACCGCCGACCAGAGGCGTCTCGCCTTTATATGTCATCTTTGTTGTCTCGAACATATTAAAGGCAGACTCGTTGCTGTCGTTCACAGAGCTTACATTTCTCCTGAGCTTTTCCGGGTCTTGCGAGTAGGTATGCTCAGAGTCAAGCTCCAGGTCGCCGTCTCCCGCCATTGTGTTATAGTACTCGAGAGCGATCTTCTTGTCGATTATCGATGTGCTGACATCGATAATTCCCGACCCGGAGACCTTTTGATTATCACAGAACTGTTCATATTGCACCGGTGGTATCAACGGTGGATTAGCCAGCACCGTGCTGCAACCCCCTATAAAGGCAATCGCTAACATAAGTGCTACTATTACTACTCCCTTCATTTTCTTTTTGCCCCCTATTTTTTTAAGCGTCTAATATGAGCTAATTTAGCCAAATAAGCTAATTATGCTCAAAACTAATATCTTACATTTATATTATATAAATTTATCCTTCAAAACATCTATCATCTCAGCCTTATTATCAGATGGGAGTATCCAGGAGGGTATTATTGATCCTGAGGCGCGAGAATAGATATCATCATTTGGATTTGTTATACATTTCAATGAATAAGTTCCCTATTTGGTGATATGGATTCATGGGGCTGCGATCCAATATGAAGACTCTTGCTTATTTCTTTCTTGCTAATGCTTTGAGATTCTCATGACGCATCCATCTTCCGTATGCTCCACTTCCATCTTCAACTTCAGATCCGAGAAGACCTTTTGCCAGTGGCTTTCCACGCAGGTCTTGCAATGCTCCTTGGCAATCAAGCTGGCTCCCACCCGTGCGAAGGATTTGGCTCCTTCCATCAATCCGCAGCGATGACGTTTGATCTCCACAAAGCCCTTCCCAACAATGACTTCCACCACGCTTCCGAAAAGGTTCTTATCATTGGCCGCAATGGCCAGTGCCACTGCTTCAGGCTCCGTCAGACCAAGCTGCTTGAAGGTAGCAGCTACCTGGCGGGCTCCAATATCCTGAAATTCCCGCAGGCCCTTTTTGCCAAGCTTTCGAGCTACATATCCGCTGCTACCGTAGAAGCTTCCCATCCACATGGCCACCACGCGCTGCTGGATCTGCTCAAGAGGAATATCAGGGACGTCGGTCATGCGTTTGGCAACGCAGACGAGCATTATAATACTTCCGCGCCCAAAATATGGCAGACACAGTAGACATGATTGACCAAAGGAAGAGTGTTTGAGATATGCCTGAGCTTCCAGAGGTGGAGATGGCCCGAATGTATCTGCAAGCCACAATACTGCTCCAGCCCATAAGAGCCGTTGCGGTTTTGGACGAACGCATCCTATTCGGAGTCTCGGCAAAGGCATTGGAGCTCAGTCTGGCAGGAAAGCAGTTCATATCCATTCAAAGGCACGGAAAAAGGCTCTTTCTGCGGCTGCAGGATGATCTCTGGCTCACGCTGCATCTCGGTCTCACCGGGAGGCTTGTCTATCTCCAGGCCCAAGAGGATGAGCCCCGTCATACCCGCCTGCTGGTCTCTTTCCAGAACGACTGCAGTCTGGCCTTCGATGATCCGAGGATCTTCGGTGAGGTGGGGCTGACAAAGAGCCCGTCCATTTTGCTGGCTGAGCGAAAGATCGGCCCCGACGCACTGCAGTTAAGCCTGGATAGCTTTCTGGAGATTATGCGCGGCAGACGGGGCGTAATCAAGGCTATGCTCCTCAACCAGGGTCTCGTCGCGGGCCTTGGAAACCTCTATGCAGACGAATCTCTCTTTCAAGCAGGCATCTGCCCTCGGTCTCGCGGCCTGGATGAGAAAGAGCTTGTTGCCCTCTTTTCATCCATTCAGGCGGTGTTGAAGACGGCCCTATCCACAGGGGCGAACCTTGCCAATCTTCCCGATTCCTATCTCTTACCGCACCGCCATGAAGCCGGAACCTGCCCCTGGGATGGCTCTCAACTCAAGCATGAGAAGATCGGAGGAAGGACCAGCTATTACTGTCCGAAGCATCAGAAAATTGTGGGGTGAAGTGGTCTATATGGTATTCTTCTGAATGGAGGATAGGCCATATCTCTGCATATCCAATTACGTCTGTAGCTTAATCGCTGTTCGTCGCTTGGCCGGCCTGACCAGGAGAGGCAACGGCTGCCTCCGGCGCGCAGAATCCCGTCCGGAGACGGAAAACATAAATGCTGATAGAAGAGCGAATTCAGAAGCAGAGCTAAAAATTAATCGCTAATCGTGTCTTACATCTTCAGCATCCTGGCATTTACAGCCACTATTACCGTGGAGAGGCTCATGAGCAGTGCTCCTGCCGCCGGGCTGAGGAGGATGCCCGAGGAATAGAGAACGCCCGCAGCCAGAGGTATGGCAACGACATTGTAGCCTGTGGCCCAGGCCAGGTTTTGCAGCATCTTGGAGTAAGTCTTGCGAGACAGGCTGATGATATTTGCAACATCTCTTGGATCATTTCTCACCAGTATTATGTCCGCCGCCTCCATTGCCACATCGGTCCCGGCGCCGATGGCAATCCCTACATCTGCCTGGGCTAGCGCCGGCGCATCGTTCACTCCATCTCCCACCATGGCAACTTTGAATCCGTTCTTCTCCTGCACCTTCCTTATCGCCTCTGCCTTCTCACCGGGAAGCACCTCGGCAAAGAACTCATCCAGGCCCAGCTCTTTCGCCACCGCCTCGGCTACGAACCTATTGTCGCCTGTGAGCATCATGCACCTTATGCCCATGGACATAAGCCGCTCCACCGCCTCCTTGGACTCCTTGCGAACAATGTCCGCCAGAGCCAGAGCGCCCAATGGTTTCAATGGCCTTCTGGCCGCCATTCCCGTCTCCGTTCCACCCTCTTTTTCATCCTCCATTCCACCCCCCATTTCTCTCTCCAGCAGAATAACTACCGTCTTTCCTTGCTGCAGCAGATTCTCCAGCTGCTCATTCTGATACGATGTTTCCTTATCCCGAAGATAGCCGGGGCTTACGATCAGGAGATCTCTGCCTTCAACCTTGCCGGAAATTCCCTCTCCCGGAATGAGGCTGAACTCTTCAACCGGCGAAGCCCCCAAGCCCATCTCTCGCGCCTTTTCCACCACTGCCCGGCCTATAGGATGCTCGGCCCTGGCCTCCAGCGAGGAGGCAAGCACCAGAATCCTTTCAAGGCTTGCCTCCTCCAGCGGCAAGACATCAGTCACACCAAAACGGCCCTCGGTCAGAGTGCCGGTCTTGTCGAAGACCACCGCCTGAATATCCTTAGCATTCTCGAAGGCCTGACGCTCCCGGATGAGGAGCCCTGACTGGGCAGCAAGTGACGTGGATGCGGCTACAACCAGAGGAATGGCGAGACCCAGGGCGTGAGGACAGGCAGATACCATCACGGTCACCGATCTCTCCACAGCAAACGCGATACCCCCACCTAACATCAACCAGACGACAAGGGTGAGGCTGCCTGCAGCCAGTGCCACCACCGTGAGAACAAATGCCGCTCTGTCGGCGAGGTTTTGCGTCCTCGACCGGCTCTCCTGGGCGTGCCTTACTAGTTCGATCACCTGGTTCAGATAGGTATCCTGGCCGGTCTTCTTGACTACAACAGTCACAGATCCCGAGCCATTGACAGAGCCGCCCATGACCTCGTCTCCGGGTCTCTTGATTACAGGCAGAGACTCGCCTGTGAGCATGGACTCGTTTACATCCGTGGCGCCCTCCAGAACCCGCCCGTCAACTGGAATCTTCTCGCCCGGCTTTACCAGAACGCGGTCTTCCGGCTTCAAAGCCGCCACTTTTACATCACGGATCTCGCCGTCTTGGATGAGATGCGCCTCCGAGGGCAGGATCCTGGCCAGCTCCTCCAGAGCGCGACTGGCTCCCATCACCGAACGCATCTCTATCCAGTGGCCGAGAAGCATGATGTCTATCAACGTCGCCAGTTCCCAAAAGAAGTCCATGCCTGGAATGCCCCAAACCACCGCAGAGCTGTAGAGATAGGCAACGGTAATGGCCACCGCCACCAGAGTCATCATCCCAGGCTGTCTCTTTCGAAACTCGTCTCTGAGACCGATAAAGAAGGGATAACCGCCATAGAAGTAGATCAGGGTTGCAAGTGTGAAAATGAGGATTTCAGAGCCTGGAAATTGCAGATGGAAGCCGAAGAACTGCTGCATGGATTGACTCAGCAGTAGAACGGGAATGGTCAGAATGAGAGAAACGACCAACCTCTTCTTGAAGTCCTCCAGCATATGGCGGTGGCCCTGCCCCTGTCCACCATGGCCTGAGTGTCTCATCGGCATGGTCTGAACGCTTTGCGAAAGGTCACTTTTTATGTGATGCTCCTTTGGCCCAATCGGCAAATATTGCTCGGACCTTTTCTCTTCGCCTTCCGATTTGGGCTCGGACTCCTGATGCATATGGGAATTCATAAACGGACTCCTTTCTGGGCCTGCAGACTGCCGATCGAATCAAAATGACCTGATTCCTGTAAGTTGCAGATATTACTATCTCGTTTGTGAAGAAAAGTCTATGTATATCCCGGGTGAAGCTTATTAGATCGTAAGGCAATAACCGTATAGGTGTTCCAAATGGAGGAAAGAGTGAAAGATTCAGACTTACTAAGATCAGATCTCGTGAACTCTGACTCGTTAAAAACCTACAGGGAGAAGAGGAACTTTGGGGTTACAGCTGAGCCTGAGCCTTCCGGTGGGAGGACCGAAACCCACGGCCAGATCTTCGTGGTGCAAAAGCACAGCGCACGCAGCCTGCATTACGATCTACGGCTGGAGGTAGACGGCGTCCTCAAGTCCTGGGCAGTTCCCAAAGGCCCCTCCACGGATCCCAAAGATAAGCGCCTGGCTATACAGACGGAAGACCATCCACTGGAATACGCCTCATTCGAGGGCACAATTCCGGAGGGACAGTACGGAGCCGGCACAGTGATTGTATGGGATACCGGCTCCTACAAAAATATGTCGAAAAAAGACGGTCTTGATATCACTCTTGCCCAGGCTCTGGAGAACGGCCACGCCGCAATCTGGCTGGAGGGAAAAAAGCTATCTGGCGGCTATGCCCTCACCCGAACCCTACGAGGATGGCTACTGGTCAAGATGAGGGATGAAAAGGCGGATGCAAAGCGCGATATCCTCAAGGAGAGTCCGGGATCGGTTCTCTAGCGAGCAGGACTATTGTGTAAAGAAGAGTTGGAGCAATAAACGGGAAAAGTACTGCTATAAGGCCATCCTCCCGGCCTTTCCCTGATCCCGGTTTCCCCTGTTTTCGCTTCATCGGGCATAGCGGCAAAAAATGCCGCTCTGTCTCTTGAGCTGCTTCACTTGAGCTATTTCTCTTGAGCTATGTCTCTGGAGACTGATTCCCGAGCCCTCTTTCCCTCTTCGATCAGTTCTTTGACCCTCTGGCCGCCTTTGTGGCCAATCTCTTCATAAAATTCCCTGCCATGCGTCTCGGCAGTCTTCATGCCTCCTTTCTTGCCTGCCTCCTGCACAGTCATTTTGCCTTTTTCCTCTTTTCCTGATCTGATCTTCTCTTCCGCCATTTTCTTCCTCTCACGTCTTTGATCGACTACGGGATCATTCTATTTGGCTTGAAATTTTCTGGGACTAAGGAGAATTTTGGCCAAGCTCCTCTCAATACTTCGACTTACCTATTTTCCTCCGGACCAAATTGCATTTATTCCCAGCTACTAATATTCTGTTATATCTTCTTTAAATATTTATGTTTTGTGCTTTTTCAGTCCTGGGAAAAAGATAAACATTATAGACCGAATTCATGAGAATCAATAGCCACTTAATTCTGAATGATCTATCAAAAATTAAAATAGGTTGAAATGATCTGAGATGGACTCTCTTTATATCGAGAGGAGCTTTTTCATTTTTGGATTCCCAACTTTCCAGAGTTAATCGGTATCCGAATTTCCGATTCTGGTCACGGTCATCTCTCTGACCAGAGCTCTGGCTATATTTTTCAGGCCCAGATCGTCTTCTGCCCGGAGGATCTCATCCTTCTTGGCTCTGGTCATGGGCTTGTTGGGTACGGCGGTACAGGATTTGGTCTCCTCCGTCACCTCGTACGTCCCAATCTTCCGGGCCAGGTCCATTATCTCAGACTTGTCCATGGCAATGAGGGGATGGAAAACAGGCACTCCGATGGCCGCCTGCTCCGCCAGGATATTTTCTGCTGTCTGAGAGGCCACCTGGCCCATGGAGTAGCCGGTAACAATTCCCAGGGCGCCTTCTTTCTCCATGACCTCTGTCGCTATCCGGTACATCAAGCGCCGGCAAAGAACGCATGTTGCCCGGGGATAGTGAGCCTGGATCTTCTCAATTGCCCTCTGGATAGGAATTGTGATAAAATCGATCTTGCGTCCTGAGGTCCATTCCGCCAAAACCTCGGCGCATCTGATAGACTGGTTTATGGCATCGGCATAAGGCCGGGAATCGAAGTGCAGGAGAGTGACGGGACATCCCCTCTTCATCATCATCCAGGCGGCAACCGGCGAATCAATGCCCCCTGAGATGAGCACCAGCATCTTTCCCTGTGAGCCCAGAGGCAAGCCGCCATGGCCCTTCACGACCCTGGTAAATATGTAGGTCTTGTCCCTTCTAGCCTCGATAAATATCTCCAGCTCCGGCTCATCCAGGTCCACAGAAGCGCCTGTGGCCAACCGGACGGCCTCGCCCGCATTCCGCCCAATCTGTTCACTGGAGAATGTCACCCCGGTGCGCCTGGGCCGGATGGCAAAAGAGGCAGGCATTGATTGAAGGGCAATTTCTACCGCAGCCTGGCTAATCTCCAACAAGTCGGAAGCCACAGTCCTGGCCGGACTTGTGGAGACGACTCCAAAAACCCGTGCCGCAATCTCGCTGGCTCTGACATCGGAGGTGTGGACGAAGATCCTGCCTTCGCCCCTGGTAACCTTGAGCTCCACCCCGGCACTGTGCAAGGAAGAGGCTATATTGCTCGCTAAAATGCGTTCCCAGTTCTGCCTCGTCCAGCTATCCTTGAGTGTGATTTCCCCGTAGCGTACCAGAACTACGTCCTGGAAACTCATGCCCTAATCTGGGTAGCCTTTGCTGATCTCTTTATCTTCTTGACTCTGGAACCTGATGCTGAGTATCTCTGCATTGGGCCGGGCTTCTTATAGGTAACCTCGGCCTTGGTAACCTGCCTGATCTGACCTTTTCTGCCCTTGATCTTGACCCATTCTATGCTTCCTGTCTTTCCCATGAGGTGTTCCTTTTAGAGCAGGATTTAAAAAGGTTTCCATTTACTGTAAGTGAGTGATCAATCCAAGGCAGACTTTCAGAAGGCTCCTCCAGACGGAATATTTTTAACCATCGGTTGCTTTGACCAACCTGTGAGCAACGAGATAGAGCTTCCCACGGTCCGCCCAGGAAAATCGATAGCCTTGATTGCATTGGGCCTGGGTGCCTATTTCCTTTATCTGTCTCATGTGGGCTACCAGGAAGTGATTGGCAACCTACGAAGCATCAATGTGACACTTTTTTCCATGGCTGTGGTACTGGCACTCTTCGGCGTGCTCTGTGATGCCCTGGCCTGGAGGGCTGTCACGCTCAAGTTCAACTACAAGGTGCCCATCTGGGACATATTTCTCATCTATTTGTCCTGTGGTTTCATGAACAACCTCATACCCTCAGGCACCTTCTCAGGAGAGACGGCGCGAGTCTACTTTTTGGAAAAGCTGGACGGAGGTTCGCGAATCGATCAGTCTTCAGCCACGGTTGCCGCGACCAGAATCATCACAGCCATACCCTTCTTTCTGGGTACTGCGATCGGTCTCGTGTATCTGGATCTGGCCACTGACGCCCCTCCCTGGGCTCTGGCCACCTGTACTATTATCACACTCATCCTGCTATTCCTCAATGCCACATTTTTTGGCATCTGCTTTGCGGACGATTGGCTGGAACGAATCATCTTCACATTGATCAATTATGTGGAGAAGATATTCCATATCCATGTGGACAGATTGCAATGCAGCGGCATAGTGAGCCAATTCCACCAGTCCATGAAGGTACTGGTCGAGCACAAGAGAACCCTTATCATCAGCACCTTCTGGGCAGTGGCGGGCTGGCTTTCTATGACCATGGTGGCCGTCATCGTATTCCGGTCTATGGGTGTTTCAGTCCCCCTCCGGGCCGTATTTGCCGTATATGCTGTTATGATATTCTTGCAGATGCTGCCCATATTCCTGCCGGGTGGTGTAGGATTGGTAGATATTGTAATGAGCACCCTCTTTACTGCCATCGGTTTGCCCACACACAGTGCAGTCGCCGCGAGCATCCTCATCAGGCTCATCCAGCTCTGGATGCTCACCGCCATCGGCGGCCTGGCGACGGCGTATCTTGTGAAAAAGATAAACCACAATTCTCTGAAGGCTGTAACCGAGAAACGATTAGCAAAAGGCTTTTAAAGACCGGTGCGCAGTAGGAGCACTTGTTTTGGGACAGTGGGGTAGCCTGGTCTATCCTCGAGGGTTTGGGACTCTTGGACCGCGGTTCGAATCCGCGCTGTCCCACTATTCATTATTTCTCTATACTATTATCACCTCGTTGCAGCAACTGCAAGCCTTCTCCAGAATCTTCGTCTCCTGGCCGGGAAAGTGATCGATGAGGCAAAGGCCGGCAGGCTCTGCTCGCTCGAAGAGCCTTGTCAGATCCCCATGGTAAACCTCGATCGCGCACGGGCCGCGTGCGCGACCTACGAGCACCGGTTCTTTTCCGACCATCTTGGTAGGCCTTTCCGGATACTCTATATCCACTATTCCGAGCAGGCTCCGGTTGGCTTCCAGATTGAGAAGGACATTTTGCACGGCTGGAAGCCAGGCATCGTTCAGCACCACATGCTTTGAACCCGCCAGGGCGCACATCAGCCCCAGAGTTCCGGGTCCCGTGAGCCCGTCCACAACCTCACTGGCCTTGCCTTGCAGGCAAAGCTGCTCCAGAATCCTCATCTTGGGGGCACTCTGTCTGGAAAACTCGATATGTATTTTTGACTGGCTCTTGTAGATGACCAGCTCCCCAAAGAGGCTCTGACAAATGTCGGCCCGCATGTCGCAGCCAGCCAGAAGAACGTTCTCCAGGGGTTTTGCCCCCGACCTGTAGACGCCCGGAACGCCTTTGGAGAGAATTACTCCCTTTATCTCCGGAATCAGCATCTGCATAGCCTCGGCCGCCTCTTTCGTAAGCCCTTCCCCCAAGATTATCAGGCTCTTCCGGCCAAGGCGGGGTGAATAGGCCAGTGGATAGCCTACGTCTATAAGCGGCGTGCCAACAGAACGCAAGGTATCCAAATCGTCGCGAAGACCAAAATCCCGCAAGACTCGCAAAGCATCCAGCATTACCGCATCCAGAGTTGCTCTGCCGCATAACTGGCACCGTTCTATCTTTCCAGGCAGACTCACCAGTTTCAGCGCTTTGTCCAAATTCGGCTCAGGCGCGCAATCGCGGCAGGCCATGTACCTCTGCTCTATCCCGGCCAGGACCTCAACTGCCGGCCTAACACAGGCATTTTCGCAAGCAGGACACTTCATATTATGCCAATCTCCCATAAGTACTTCAACATTTGCCCGAATGCTCACAACTTCAGCTCTAGAAAGGTTTGTAAATAAGAAAAACATTAGGGCGGCGAAGGTGGTTTTGGACATGGCACAGAGAGGCATCAGGGAGTACGATGCAAAACGTATGTTGGCCAGATACCTTCCCGAGTACCTCAATGATTTCTCATACAACGGGAATCTTGCCTTAGTGGGACCGGACACGGATCTGGAGGATCTCGTATCTTCTAATCCGTGGCTGAAGACGTCGAGGCTTGTGGTTAAGCCGGACCAGCTCTTTGGAAAGAGAGGAAAACACGGGCTAGTTCTACTGGACTCGGACTGGGATAAGGCAAAGAAGTACCTTAAAGAGAACATGGGATCCGAGGTGGTTGTAGGAGGCATTACTGGAAGGCTGTCTCATTTCTTGATTGAATCCTTCATACCCCATGAGGAGGAGTTTTATGTGGCTATCAGCTCCGACTATGATGGCGATAACATATTCTTCTCCACCAAAGGCGGCGTCTCTGTGGAGGAGAATTGGGACAAGGTAGTTCCGTTACATATAGACATCCTGGCGGGAATCGAGGACATAGATATCAAATCCAGGTTGCCGGAGAGCCTCGGAGAAAAAAGAACCGTGGTCGAGAATTTCATTCGCGCCCTCTGGCAATTTTATAAAGAGATGGGTTTCACATACCTGGAGATCAATCCCTTCACATTCTATAGCGGCGCTATTGTGCCTCTGGATATGGTGGCCAAGCTCGATGACGCTGAAGAGTACTGGCAAAGGAAACGGTGGCTGGATCTGGCCTTCCCCGAGCCCTTCGGCAGAAGTCTCTCCAAGGAGGAATTCTTCATCAAGGATCTCGACTCCAAGACAGGAGCCTCTTTGAAGCTGACCATTCTCAACCCGGAAGGAAGGGTCTGGACGATGGTTGCGGGTGGTGGCGCGAGCGTGATCTATGCCGATACCATCTGCGACCTGGGCTTTGCAAAAGAAATGGCCAACTATGGCGAATACAGCGGAGACCCTAACACCGAGGAGACATACTACTACACCAGGACTATTCTGGACTTGATGACGCGCCATAAGAATCCCAGTGGAAAGGTGCTCCTCATTGGCGGCGCAATTGCCAACTTCACGGATGTTGCCAAGACATTCAAGGGCGTAACAATGGCCCTGGAGGAGTATAAGGGAAAACTCCAGGAAACTGATGTCAAGATATATGTACGCAGAGGCGGCCCCAATTATGAGCAGGGCTTGAGGCTTATGCGCGATCTGGGCAGAAAGCTTGGCGTGCCCATTGAAGTTCACGGACCTGAGACCCACATGACGAGAATTGTTCCCCTGGCACTGGAGGGTGCATCTCAATGAGCAGGAAAGAATACGTTCTCTTTGATAAGGACACTAAAGCCTTTGTCTACGGCTATCAGACCAATGCCATCCAGCGCATGCTGGACTTTGACTACATCTGCAAGCGTGTAACTCCCAGCATCTCCGCCATAATCAATCCCAGCAGAGCCGGCATCCATAAGGCATTCTGGGGAACTAAAGAGATCATCCTGCCCATGTACAAGAGCATCTCAATGGCGGCCAAGGCCTATCCGGAAGCCGATGTCATGGTAAACTTTGCCAGTCACCGTTCCGCCTTCGAGACCACCATGGAGGCACTGGCGGAGAAGACGATTCGAACCGTGGCCGTAATTGCCGAGGGCGTGCCTGAGAGGCAGTCCCGGATCATGAGCGCCACAGCCAGGAAGCTCAATAAGATCATCATCGGTCCAGCCACAGTGGGCGGCATGGCTGCAGGGGCCTTTCGTATCGGCAATACTGCAGGAACCATTGAGAATATCATTGCCTCCAAACTCTACCGGCCGGGATGTGTAGGCTTCGTCTCCAAATCGGGAGGCATGCTCAACGAGGCTTTCAATATTATCTCCAGAAATTCAGACGGCATCTATGAGGGAGTGGCAATCGGTGGAGACCGCTATCCAGGATCCACCATGCTCGACCACATCCTGCGTTACGAACAGAACCCTGCCATCAAGATGATCGCCTGTCTGGGAGAACTGGGAGGAGAAGACGAGTACAGGATCATCCAGGCCCTGAAGGAAGGAAAAATAACCAAGCCGCTGGTTGCGTGGGTAACGGGGACCTGCTCGCCGGTCCTGCCGGCCAGCGTTCAGTTCGGCCATGCAGGAGCCAAAGCCGATACTCATAAGGAGACGGCTCAGGCCAAGAACGATGCTTTCCGTGAGGCAGGTGCCTATGTGCCGACGTCATTCGATGGCTATGGCGATACGGTGCAGAGCGTATACGAGATGCTACTGACCAAAGGTGCGGTTCTGCGATTCGAAGAGCCTGAGGCGCCCCGGATTCCGGCGGACTACAGTAAAGCGATTGCATCAGGCGATATTCGCAAGCCCACCACCTTCATTTGCACAGTCTCCGACGACAGTGGTGATGAGGTGCTCTATGCCGGCAAGAGGCTCTCCGACGTTTTGAGTCAGAAGATGGGCATAGGAGGCGTCGTCGGCCTGCTCTGGTTCAAGAAGGAGCTGCCTGACTATGCATCTCACTTCATAGAGCTGGTCCTTCAGATCGTGGCTGACCACGGTCCGGCCGTATCCGGAGCTCACAATGCCATTGTTGCCTCGTGTGCCGGAAAAGACCTCATCTCGTCTCTATGCAGCGGCCTTTTGACAATAGGCCCGCGTTTTGGCGGTGCCATTGATGATGCGGCCCGCGAGTTCAAGCTTGCTCGTGAGATGGGTCTTGCCCCGGAGCAGTTTGTGAACGACATGAAGAAGAAGGGCATCAACATCCCTGGCATCGGACACAAGATCAAGAGCGTCAAGAACCCGGACAAGCGCGTCCAGCTGCTCATAAATTATGCCCGGGCTAATTTCCCCAGTACAGAGCTACTCAACTACGCCTTGCAGGTGGAAGAGCTTACCACGGCCAAGAAGGGGAATCTGATCCTGAACGTAGATGGCTGCATCGGCATTCTCTTTATAGATCTGATGAGCTCATGCGGTGCCTTCACCAAATCGGAGATCGATGAGGTCGTGCGGCTGGGCTATCTGAATGGGCTCTTTGCGCTAGGTCGCAGCATCGGGCTGATAGGGCATATCCTTGACCAGAAACGGCTTGGCTCAAGGTTGTATCGTCATCCGGCAGACGATATTGCCTATATGATGCCGTCTGAGGAAGAGATTCAGTGCAAGCGGCGAGATTGAGCGAAAGAATCGCCCTAACAGATTGCTGCTGAGGCGGGACGAGACGTGGCGACCATAAGCCAGAAGATCTTTTCGCGGGCCTCCGGCTCTGCTAGGATGGTGGAGCCGGGGGAGATTGTAGAGGCAGACATAGATTTTGCCATGTCTCATGACGGGACGTCAGTCCTGGCCATCAAAGCCTTCCGGGAGATGGGGTCGGTCGAGGTTTGGGATCCGGAAAGGGTGGTTGTACCCTTCGACCACATAGTTCCCGCCAATAATGAGACCACAGCCGAGCTGCAAAAAGAGGTGCGAGCCTGGGCTCAAGAGCAGAAGATCTCGAACTTCTTCGACTGCGGCAGTGGAGTCTGCCATCAGGTTTTCCCTGAGCAGGGATTTGCACTGCCGGGCTTGCTGGTAGTTGGAGCTGATTCGCATTCCTGCACCTATGGGGCCTTTGGGGCTTTCGGCACGGGTGTGGGGGCAACGGATATGGCTGAGATCTATTCGTGCGGGAGGCTCTGGTTCAAGGTGCCGGAGACGATAGCCGTGCGAGTGAGCGGAAGGCCCAGGCCGTTCGTCTCAGCCAAGGATATTGCTCTTATGGTCATAGGCAAGCTGGGGGCAGACGGGGCGACCTACAAAGCCGTGGAGTATACCGGCCCCGCAGTCGAGGCGCTAAGCATTTCCGGGAGGATGACCCTCTGCAATCTGGGTGTGGAGATGGGGGCCAAGGCGACAATGGTTCCGCCGGATAAAAAGACGGACGAGTGGCTCATGGGCCGGGCGCGACTGCCCTACAAGCCCGTCCATTCCGATCCTGATTCATACGATTATGTATACGACTACGATATAACCGATCTTGAGCCCCAGGTGGCGGTGCCCTTTCGAGTGGACAATGTCCGGCCGGTCTCGGATCTTGCCGGGCTGGAGGTAGACCAGGTGTTCATCGGCACCTGCACCAACGGGAGATTGGAAGACCTGGAGGTGGCGGCCCGAATCATCTCGGGAAAACAGGTCAAAGCCAGAACCCTGGTCATCCCTGCCTCGCGAGAGGTTCTCCTGGAGGCGCTGAAGACGGGAATCATTGAGACGCTCGCCAAGGCTGGGGCCATGATCGGTCCGCCGGGATGCGGCCCCTGTCTTGGTGCACACATGGGCGTGCTGGCAGAAGGGGAGGTATGCGTCTCCACCTCCAACAGGAACTTCCCAGGAAGGATGGGCAAAGGCGGACTGGTCTATCTGGCGAGTCCTGCGACTGCTGCAGCATCAGCCTTGCAAGGCCATTTGGCTGTGCCCGGGATTTGAAATGAGATTTGATCTGCATGTGCATTCCAACTGTTCCGACGGCCATGATGAGGTAAAGACAATCCTCAAGGCTGCCGTGCGGCGCCGTCTCGCCGGACTTTCCATAACCGACCATGACACTCTGCGGGGTTCCGAGAAAGCCCGCAAGATCATCAAGGAGCAGAAACTCGACCTCATACTCATCCCCGGTGCGGAGGTCACGACTGCCGAAGGCCATCTGCTGGTTCTGGGCGTGTCCCAGATCCCGCCCCGAGGGCTCAGCCCGGAGGAGACGACGGACCTGGTGCATGAGCAGGGAGGCATCACGATTGTGCCCCATCCTTACCATCCCTTCCGGCATGCCATAGGGCGCGTACCAAAGTGTGATGCCGTGGAGGTCTACAACTCCAAGCACCTCTTCGGCATAGCCAACGCCCGGGCCCGCAGAGAGGCGCTAAAGCGTGGTCTTCCCATGGTGGCAGGAAGCGACTCCCATTTTGCCGACACGGTAGGCCTGGGAGTCACGGAAATCGATGCCATGAATGCGAAAGAGGCGATAGAAGCCATCCGGGCCGGGCGCACGCGTGTGGTGGGCAAGAGGACGCCGCCCCAGTTCTTCATCGGAAATACCGTCCAGTCGATCTTCCTGATTGTCCGGAAGGGTGTGAGGAGAAGGCGGAAGGTGTAGCTGAAGAAGTGAGCCAAGGCCGCAAGTAGATCAGTTGAAAAAGCAAGTTTAGGGCGATGACAACTCTCCATTACAAGATTCTTCTCAGAAAAGAGGCAGATGGGACATACACTGTAATTGTGCCATCGCTCCCCGGCTGCCTGACCTTTGGTCACGCCGTAGAAGAGGCACTGGAAATGGCAAAGGAAGCCATAGAGGGCTTCGTAGAGTGGATGATCGCGCGCGGAGAGGAAGTGCCGATTGAAACCGATGATGCGATAATATGCACTGTTGCCGTTGAAGCCAATGATCATGATATGAAACAAAAGATATATGATTCGATATTATTATTAATAGAAAAAGATCCATATCTTTTAAAACATGATGTGAATGAAAGGGCGATAGCTCATAGGCTTGCTCTATATCTTGAGTCTAAATTTGATGGGTGGAACATAGATTGCGAATATAATCGTGATTATCATGATGAAGAATCTATAACCAAGAAATTGCCCGAGCACCTGCTAAACGAAGCTGAAAGAGATGAAACTAAGGAGAAGACTGTAATTCCAGATATCATCGTTCACCATCGCGGGCCAGGTGATAATAATAATCTTTTAGCAATTGAAATCAAGAAAACAAGTAACTCTACGCCAGATAGGGATAACTTCGATTATCTTAAGCTCATGGCGTTCAAATCAGAATTAAAATACGATTATAGTTTATTCATAAAATTTAATACAGGCATTTACTTTAAAGAAGGTAGCATGGATATTAATGACAATGTGACAATTGAATGGGACCCCGTAGCAAAACCCAACCTGACCAGTAGGAAAGCACCGGGGATGCCTCCGGGAGCTAGCCCAAAAAGTGCAGTCATGAGCACAGCAAACCGATAACGAGGATAGTAATATCTAGTTTGACTCCCACACTATCCTCAGGTGATGAAAACGGTTCGCGCTGTTGTGGATCTTCCGGGCTCGGTTCTGGCACTCATTAAAGTCGATAAAGACCAGCTAGGCCCTTTCATAAAGCGCTCTTTGGCCGTGGAGCTCTACCGCGAAGGCAGACTCTCCCTGGGCAAAGCAGCGGAGCTGGCGGGCGCCAAGAGCAAATGGGAGATGCTGATGCTGCTCAGCGAAAGAGGAGTTCCTCTGGACTACACAGCAGATGATGCGGAGAAGGATCTCCAAACTCTTGAAGAAGTTCTCGGACGATGACAGCTGTCTCCAATTCCACACCCTTGATAGCCCTGGCGAAGATTAATCGATTGGATCTTCTAAAGGACTATTTTGGCGAGATCTACATCCCGGAAGAAGTTTACGACGAAGTGGTGAGACGGGGAGGAAATCATGCCGGCAGCTCCGAGGTAGCATCATGCATCTGGATCAAGGTGGAGCCGGTAAAGAACAAGATGGCTGTAGAGACACTTAGCTTGTCTCTGGATAAAGGCGAGGCCGAAGCCATTGTGCTCTCCAGAGAAAAGAAATCTCTTCTGATAATCGATGATGGAGCCGGAAGGAAGACCGCAGAATTGTTGGGTGTCAAGATAACAGGAACCTTAGGCATTCTGCTTCTTGCTTCGAAGGACGGAAAGCTAAGTCTTGAGAAGACCATGGATGACCTCAAATCGGTTGGATTTCATCTAAGTGAAAGAGAATACAAGAGGATCTTGTCGCTTAGTTGATGATCTGGAGGGGATAGGACCGTGGGCTTCAACAGGCTGCTTTTTCAGACAATTAATCAGGCATATTCAATCCTCTTCAGGTCAAGCAGGTCGAATTCATGCTAGGAAAAATTTCGGCTGGCCTGGGGCAGGGCCAGTACTTCATCTCTCGTGAGGGCTACAGCCGCCAGTTTTTGCAGCACCTGGGCTTTGTCCCCTTCCCCGGCACCCTGAACGTATTGTTGGAGGAGCCTTTCCCAGTGGAGCATCAGGCGATCATTATTGAAGGCTTCCTGGAGGAGGGCCGGAGCTTTGGCGAGTGCAAATGCTATCGCATCAAACTGAACGGCATAGAGGCCGCCGTGGTCCGGCCCGAGAGGAGCCGCTATCCAGCGGACTTGATAGAGGTCATAGCGCCGGTCCAGCTGCGCCTGGCTTTGGGGCTGGAAGATGGCGATGCTGTAGAGGTAATACTGATATGAGCAAAAGGCAGATAACATGTCGAGGCGCATAAAGGGAGGCTTATAAATGGTGCTGCATGAGATGCGCTCCATAAAGGCTCTGTTTAATATATCTGATCGGACATTCTGATGGAAACAGTGATCCCCTTGCAAGAGTCCTCTTCTTCCCAGGCCATAGCTCGATCTTTATTCATTCTACTGGCTTATGTTTTTCTTCTGTCTAACCCATCTTCGGCCTCTCTGACCGGTGATGCAGCCCACTGGCTTGAAATGGGCCACTCCTACCTATTGAACGGCTCCTTCCAGCAGGCTGCAGACAGCTTTGACCGCGTCCTGAAGATCGATCCCGAAAACGTATCGGCATGGAGCGGCAAAGGAGCTGCTCTATTGGGGCTGGGCCGGTATAAAATGGCCATGCTTTACTTAGATTTTGCTCTGCAAAAGGACCCGAAAAATCCAAGGCTCTGGCTGGAAGAGGCTAAGGCTGCAGAGCAGGATGGGAATTGGCGCCAGGCGGGCACAGGCTACGACCGCGCCCTGGCTCTGAACGGCAGCCTGGCCGAGGCGTGGCTCGGCATAGGGAATGTCTCCATTGCCACAGGCCATTATGATCTGGCTCTGCAAAGCTTCACGAATGCTTCCCGATTTGGCTTGAAGGATGCTGCACGAGAAGGAGAGTATAGGGTTCAACTGGCCAGGGGTCAATCCTTCTTGCAGCAGGGAAATTTTGAGGAAGCTCTGCAGTTCTATGATCGGATTCTCGTCAACAATCCATCCGATCCAATGGCAAAAGAGGGCAAGTCTCGCGCCCTGGTAGGCCAGGGACAGTTGCAGCTGGCCAGGGGAAACAACTCTCAAGCCAGAGGGATCTTCGAAGAGGCGATCCTGCTTGATCCCATGAGCCAGGACGCAATGCAAGGCCAGCTTCAGGCTCTGAGAAATGATGGTGATGAGCTTATGGCCAAAGGGCTCTTTTCGGATGCTTTGAAGAGCTACGAAACCGCGCTTGCCCTTTCTCCCCAGGACACACTATCACTGGCCGGAAAAGGGCAGGCATCATCTGCAATGGCCCTGAAGTCGGAAGCATCCGAACCAGGGCCCGGGAACCTATCCCGGAACGCGACCCCGCAAAAAGAGACGGCCAGCACCAATTACAGCCGCTATTTATTCCAGGCTCATAATTATGCCAGAAACGGCTCTTATTCTCTGGCCCTGGAGAGCATAAATAAGTCCCTTGTGATTGATGGGAAAAAGAGGGATGCATGGCTCTTCAAAGGACAGGTCCTCTTCCGGCTCGGCCGTCCGACCGAAGCTCTATATTCTTTGAATAAGGCGCTAGAGCTGGACCAGAACAATGCATCGGCCTGGGGCTTAAAGGGCCGGATCCTGTCAGAGACTGGAAAATATAAAATGGCAAAGCTATGTTTCGACTCTGCACTGAGGCTGGAGCCCAATAATATAACTTTGTGGAACAGTTCGGCAAGGGTTTTGGAGCTGTTGCACGACTACAAGGGTGCCCTGAATAGCTACGATAGGGCATTGCAGCTGGATGATAAAAATGCTGAGATCATATTAAGCCGAGGCAGACTGTTGCTTGAAATGGGCTTGTATCAGGATGCCAGGAAGAGCTTTGCGAGTGTCTTGCGGCAGGAAGCCAGAAACGTCGCCGCCTTGCGGGGCATGGGGGAAACGCTGCTCGCACTTAAGGAGTACGACCCGGCAAAAGAGTCTTTCAATGCGGTATTGTTGCAGAACCCAGAGGATTTCGAATCCCTGATAGGATTGGCCGAGACACTCTATGCCGGCCAGGATTACAACTCCTCCATTCAGACCTTCGAACGTGCCTTGAAGATAAAGCCCGATGACCTTCGAGCAAATCTAGGAAAGGGAGACTCACTCCTGGCATTGCAGAATTATACTTCTGCAATAATCAGCTTTAGCACGGCTCTGAAAGTCTCCCCCGAAAACGTTACCGCTCTCAGTGGAAAAGGAGAAGCTCTCCGTTTGCAGGGCCGGTTGGATATGGCATTGCAGTGCTATGACCTCGTCCTCCGTCTGGAGCCTGAAAATATCATGGCACTGCAGGGCGAGGGGGATGCGCTCTCTGCACAAAACGATCTTGCCGGAGCATTGGTTGCTTATGGTCGCATCCTTGCGAAGGATCCGGATAATATACCGGCGCTTCTCGGCAAAGGGGATGCACTCCTGCGAAATAACTCCCCAGAACTGGCCCTGCCGATCTTTGAGAGCCTTCTCGAAAGAGATTCCAAGAACGTTCAGGGACTCTTAGGAGCCGCAGAAGCTGACGATGCTTTGAACAATTGCAGACAGGCCTTGAAATATTATGGAGAAATTCTAGCTCTGGATAACAATAATACTGCTGCCTGGATGGGTGATGGGGACGCCCTGCTCTGCCTGAAGGATACAGATCGTGCAGTGCACTGCTATGAAAGAGTCCTTGCCAAAGAACCGCATAGCTCTGAAGCCCTCTCCGGAATGGGCGACGTGTCTTACGAAAAAGGGAACTTTAGTGCCGCTCGCCAATACTATTGCACGGCCATAAACCTTGATCCCATTAGCCTCCGCGGCAATAAGGGATTTGCGAATGTTCTATGTTTCTATGGAGAGTATAACGAATCTCTGCAGTTTTTCGATCGAGCCCTGGGCCAGAAGCCATCGGATATCGATGCCTTGATGGGCAAAGGTTTGGCACTGGCGGCCCTTGGCAATAATTCTCAGGCCATAATATGCTTCCGGAAGATAGTCTCTATCGAACCCGGAAACTACGCAGCACTGTCCAATCTGGGAATCCTGCAGGCAAATTCCGGGATGCATGCTGAGGCCCTGGAGAGCCTGCAACTGGCTAGCAAGGCCAATGAGACCGATGAAAAGGTGTGGTACAATTTGGGCCAGGTTTATTTTATATCAGGCCAATACAGCCAATCCGAAGAGGCTTTCAAGAACGCGACGTCTAAGGCCCCACTGGACGCTTCTGCCTGGCTCGGGCTCGGACTGGCCCAAAACCTGACGGGACAGCCCGGCGAAGCATTGTCGAGCTATGAGAAAGCCATCAGGCTTAAGCCTCAAGATGCAAGCACTCAATACAATATGGGCCTGGCTCTTGTGGCTGCAGGCCGCTTTCAAGATGCCCTTGGTGCCTTCGAAAGGGTCTTGGAGATCGATCCAGAGAACACCCCTGCCGCCTACAGCCTCGATCTGACTCGCACCCGTCTCAATGAAACAACTGTATAGAATGACTGCCATATCGGGAGCAGACGGACCGGACCGGAATTCAATAACGCGGCATTTTGCGGTGGTGGGAAAATAGATATGAGCCGCTTTCCGGTCAGGCTATTCTATCTGCCTTCTGCTCTTCTTTTTTCATAGCTGCTTTGGCGCTGATAATTATGATTAGGGACCATCTCCGGCTCAACAATCTCCATCAGTCTGTACTGCCGGTTATTTCGGTTTCCTCTCTTATCCAGCAAGCCATCACGATTCATTCTAGATAGATAAGTCGAGACTGTACTGAGCTTGATATCATCCGCTACGGTCTCATATCGCTCTCTCAATTCCTGGGTTGTGAACCATGTATTTGAAAACTCAAATTTGATGAAGCTTTCCAGGCGGTCCATGAGAGTACCGACACCACTGTAATCACGAGCGGATGCCGCCGATGAGCCACTCTCCACGTTGTCCTCGAAGATACCGGAAGCTGACAGGAAGCCTATGATTTTATCTCTCAAGGCCTCTCCTCCCTTATTTTGCGACTCAAATTCATGAGAGGACTTGAGCCCCCCGTCTTCTATCTCGATCCGGATCCTCATTGTATTCCCTCAATTATCTTCCAGACATCAATTCCGGTATTGGAAGTAATATGCGATTCATAGAGGAAGAAGCATCCCGGCTGAGGCCATAGCCGACGCCTTCTGCCGCCCCGGCGATTCTTAGCTGCTCGCACTTCACCAGGTCCATCTGCAACGTAAACAACTTGATATACCCTCTCACGGTCTTCTCCCTCCCCATAATCCGAACAACATCTGCTATCCCTTCGGATCGGATCAGCAAGTATTACCCCTTCCTGCCGATCCGATCGATATTTCCCAACTCGTGCCATCCCTTCTTTCTATACAGGTCGTGAAAGACAATTCAAACCCGGGCCCCTTAATTCCCTGGCTTTCCCCTGCTTTTCACAGCCTGTTCGCTATTAGCGTATCTCAAATCCTGGATCCGTGGCATCCCCCAAACGACTCTCATTGCCGTCCCTTTCCGACAATGGGATTGTAATATTGGCAGAGGCATGGAAATCGTCGTATGAATCTGTGCACAGCCGTCCCTTTCCGACTGTGAACAGTCTCTAGACAGACGATCATATCCGAATTTGAAACGCATCCCCCTTCATTGCTAACTCCCTTGTGCCATCCCTTTTTAGTGTCTTTTTTTTGCTTACACTGTGGTGAACTTTTCTAGGGACCGAACAATACTCCGCCACAATTTATATGTGGAATGAATATCGCCCATATCTCCGATATGTTCACACGATACGCTACCTACTTCGCGGATATGTTATGAAGGTTCATCCATCCCCTCAGACGAATAATCCCTTCTTTCTCATCCCGTCTTGATGTGTTCAGACAGGTTGCCTGGCCGTCTTAGCACAATATTAACCTGGCATTTTGGGTATATAAAACTTTCCAATAGTCGATAGTTGTGGTTAATGGCTTAAAACTTCTATTTGCCAATATTTTCGGAAATAGAGCCCTAATAGTATTCAGAATAGTATTTCACAAGTGTGGTATAAGACCCAGAAATCGCGTTACGATGTATTGTGAAAAGAAAATTCAGGCGGTTACTACTATGAAAATAACGATCAGTAATGCTCGTGGTTGTGCGCGCCAGGGGAATGTTCTGTGAAACCATTTCACATGAGGCTACCAATATCGAAAATATTAGAAAACGGCCGGGAAATTCGCCACAACCACAAAAAGAATTGTGTTGCTATGCGCGCGACACATCACTTAAAATGCTCGAAATGATGTCGGTTATCCTGCCGCATCAGGATCGTGTATCTGATTGGCGGAGCTTCTATAAACGTTATACTGCGACCTAAGTGCTGCATTATTTGCAGTTGAATGTGGTTTACGATTTTTCGGTTGGACGAATATACGATCGCGCATTATAACCAGGATTAAGTATCATAGTTACAAAAGTGGTCCGGACAGTGAAGTGCCAAAATGATCCGGCATGATTGAATTGCTCCCATCATAAAAACAGAGTCTTGATCAACAAAGTAAACCAAGAAATTGGTAAGGATTTTTAAGACGCTTGGTGGAGCTCAAAGTATTCTTCTATAAGCCAGTCGCCGACCTCCTTAAGATATCTGCGCCTGCGTTCGTCTTCGGCAATTAATTGAAAAACCTCGGAGAGATCTTCATCCATTGAAGTCTGATTATCTTCTTGCGACATTTAAACCTATCGAAAGCTCAATTGAATCCTAACTTTGCCGTCTCCCTCTTACCAGTATTAGAGCCACGCAATAAGGCTCTTTAGTCCTCTTTAAGAGCCCGGCGTGTATGGGATGGTCCCCACAGAGGATAAATAAGGTCTCTTCATCTGCGCTCCCTACGACTTCACCTATGCAGCGATCAATGTTTAGAGCTGCCTTTCTGATCCCTTCCAGGCCCAATCCCCGGTGAACGCTCTTATCGATTCCTATGAAGTAGGAGACAAGAAGCCTGGGCCTCTGCAAGATGGCCTGAACAGTTTTGCGACAAGCCTCCCGGTCAAAGTCCTCCGGGGGGATGCTGTCCGGTATCCCTTCAACGATCTCAATCAAGCCCTGATAGACCTCGGCTCCATTCTTCTCCATTACGACCGCGGCCTTCAGACCGGCGGCGCTGGCCATCTCCGGCAGGCTGGGTGTGCTCGATGTCTTTGCTCCTGCTTTGTCGAAAATTCCATGGTGCATAGGTATGAGGCCGCTCAAGATGCTGGCAATAGCTGGAGTTGTATGATTGGAGACGGCCTTTGCCCTGAGCAGCAGCCCGTCATCGGCGAAGTGAGACATGTTCTCCATGCTCGGCCGCAGCCACATGAATAGATCATAGCCCAGGCTGTCAATAATGATGATAGCTGCATTTTTGCAGCCCCAGCTTTCCACTAGATCGATTGGCTGGCCATCTGTGCGGGGAAGGACAAAGCCCAGGGTTCGGGCGACAGTAGGCGCTATATCAATCTGGCTGAAGTGCCTTATCGAATTGTGAGAAGCCATTGGAATCCAAAGACATCTTTCGCTTGCCCATATAATAATCCTTTTTGGTCGGTTCACTCTCGTTGTTTGGTTCACAGCCATCGGTATTGACTCATAAGCAGTCAATCGATCTTCCGCAGGCTTAAATAAGGAAAGAAACCAGCAAGACACGGGAATATGAAGAAAATAGACGGCCTCTCCGGCCCTGTGATGGCCACAGTAATTGCTCTATTGATAATTGCGGTCGGGGTAAATGCTGCATTGTCATATGTGGATATCGACTACAGCCATAACTTAGTAGGTACCGGGACGGTTATGACGGACTTCAAGATGGGGTCTTCTGAGAGCACTGTGGCTACTGGAGAGGTGCATGGAACCGGTGACGTCACGGATAAATATGTCTTTCAGAGCAACAATTCAGGAAACATCACCATCCAGGACCAATTCCTTTTCACAAAATCTCCGGTCTACAAAGAAATAACCATTCGCGACTATCCTTCACTGAATAATACTTCAGGAAACTTACGTCTGCTGGGAACGATTTGGGCGGGAAAGATAAATCTCTCAATGCAGTAGGATAATGAGTTCCCAGGCATCCGATTGAGGCGGATTGGAAAATGTGCTAAAATGGTTCAGTGAAGAAATTTAGTCTCGTCCTGCAGCAAAGATTTATAAAATAATCCTCTGAATTGTGTCAGATATGCAAGATGCCCCGGATATCTCTCTGAAGTTCGACACGCTCTCGGGGCTCTGCCAGAATGCAGCCGAGGATATCCTCCGGCAGCAAAATCTCCTCGTTGTCTCTCACGTGGATGCCGATGGGCTCACGGCCTCTGCCATTATCTGCACGGCTCTGGAGAGGTTGAACAAAGACTACAAGCCTCTATTCTTCCGGCAGCTCGACGGGAGTGCGCTGGATGAGGTTGCAGATCTTGGAGCCGATCTGGTTATATTCACGGACCTTGGCAGCGGAATGATCCAGGAGATCTGCGATAGAGATCTTCAGGCGGTTGTGGCGGATCATCATAAGCCCACGGCTTGCCAGGCCCGTCCTCTGGCCCATATCAATCCCCATCTGGTGGGGGCAGACGGAGCGACAGAGCTCAGCGGCAGCGGCACCTCTTTTCTTCTGGCAAGGGCTCTGGCCTCTGTCTCGGGCAGCAATGATGATCTGGCTGCTCTGGCGGTTGTGGGAGCTGTGGGGGACCTGCAGGATATGGCCAGCGGCCGTCTTCAAGGGCTCAACCGTCGAATTCTGGAGATCGGATCTGTTGCGGGAGTTGTCTCTTTTTCCAGGGATATCAAGCTCTTCGGCAGGCAGACCCGACCCGTCTATAAAATGCTGGAGTACTCCCAGGATCCTTACCTACCAGGACTCTCGGGAAAAGAAGACGCGTGCATCGCCTTTCTCAAAGATCTTGGAATACGGTTGGGTGGCGAAAAGTGGAGGCGCTGGATAGATCTCAGCCAGGAAGAGAAATCCTGCATGGTTACAGCCATCCTTCGCAAGGGTTTACGCAGCGGCGTCTCGAATATAAAACTGGAACGCCTGATTGGAGAGGTTTATGTCTTGCTAAAGGAGCAGGAGGGGACGGAGCCACGGGACGCCAGCGAGTATTCGACTCTCCTGAATGCCACGGCCCGCTACGGCCACGCGGACATTGGCCTCCGGGTCTGCATGGGAGACAGGGAGAAAGCCTTCGATGAAGCACACACCCTCCTCGGCCAGCACCGCCAGAATCTGGTCAATGGCCTGAAGTTTGTCAGCCAGACCGGAATCACTCCCCTGAAGAACATCCAGTACTTTGATGCAGGAGACGCAATTCTCGACACAATCGTTGGAATCGTGGCCGGCATGAGCTTCCAGATGGCGGATCGCTCCATGCCAATCCTGGCCTTTGCCCGAACTCAAGAAGGGGATCTCAAAGTATCGGCCCGGGGAACTCACGATCTGGTCAGATCGGGGCTGGACCTGGCTGATGCATTGTCGCGTTCGGCCAAGGCCGTGGGGGGCGTTGGCGGAGGCCACAACGTCGCGGCAGGCGCGACCATACCGGCGCATGCAAAATTGGAATTCCTGGAACTGATGGATAATGTTGTTGGCGAGCAGCTTTCTCGCCAAAATCTGAGCGGAACTTAAGACCTTGGCAGATCCACAAAAAAAGCGTTCTTCGAAGAGTTCTGTAGCCAATCAGGCGCAGGGCAGGTATCCGCTCTCGCACATATGATCTTTGGCCACGATTATCTGTTCTTCGATGCTGAAGTTGCCCACAAACATATGGTTGACGCGTGCCTGCTCATCCTTTATGCTCCCAATTTCAGGATCCAACCTATCAGGATTCAGCACCAGATAGCCGATGCGGCCAATGCCGATGAAGTCCGCATCTATCACCATCTCGGTGAGATTGGGCAGCGCCTTCAATTCCATCTTCGTGGAGAGACGCGTGGCATCTGTGAACTCCTTGGACGCGCTCATTTTCATGGGATAGTTGTGCAGGTTGGTACTCTCGCGAAACTTCTGGTCGTAGGAGAACAGATGTGCATTGGGATTACTCTTGCTGCCAAGCTCCATTACATAGTGCTCCGCAACAACGGGAGTCAAAAGGACGAATAGAACCATAAGTCCCGAGAGACCCGCAACCGCGATGCTTTTTGCCAATAATTTTCTCTTACAGATCCCCAGAAAGACTCCACCAGTACTCTTCATTCAATTCGCCGGAGTAAACCGCTACTGCTGGCCCCTCCATGAAGGCTTTATCTCCTTCGAAGGTTATGATCAATGGGCCGCCTTTCGTTTCTACCAGGACTTCATCTCCGGCCTTCCCCTGGCGTCGCGCTACGCTCGCACAGGCCACCGCCCCCGTGCCGCAGGAGAATGTCTCCCCTTCCACGCCTCTCTCAAAGGTCCTGATCTCAAGCGTCTGACCTAGCTTGACGAAGTTCACATTTACGCCTTCCGGAAAGATGCTGCTATTTCTTATCCGCGGAGCTATTTCCTGGATATCGAAATCCAGGTCCTCCACGAAGATAACCGCATGGGGAACCCCGGTGTTGACTGCCGTGACCCGGGCACCCTCGAGCTCCTCATTTATGAACTCGCCTGAACCGTAGGCAGGAATGGCAATTCGGTCGAACTTGGGTGCACCCATATCCACCCTGGCCCAGAAGCTGCCCTCCATTTCTCGAACCTGAACCGGAATTATGCCAGCCAGCGTCTCCACATCGAAGGACTGGCCAACGTAGCCTGTCTCCCATGCATACTTGGCCAGACAGCGGATGCCGTTGCCGCACATCTCTGCCTCTGAGCCGTCCGGCTGAAAAAGCCTCATCCCGAGGTCGGCTCGCGGACTGTTCACGAGAAAGAGGACGCCATCTGCCCCTATTCCAAAGCTGCGGCGGCAGCAGACAACCGCAAATTTTCTCTTCGCAGTCTCAGCCACCTGCTCCCGAGCGATCTCATCTATCAGGATAAAGTCATTCCCATTTCCATGCAGTTTGGTGAAAGCAAAGCTATGAGGGCGAAAGGGATCGTCGTCAAGCTCTATCTCAGAAATGTCTGCCAGCTTCATTTTATATACCATGTATCCGTTTGCTAAGGCTTGTGCTGTTGTGGTGGTGATGTGATATTAAACCCATTCTACAGGTGGCACTGGATCTTCTGGAGCTCGACAGATCTATTCAGATAGCCAAAGAGGCAGTCTCAGGTGGCGCAGACTGGATTGAGGCCGGAACTCCTCTTATTAAGAGCGAGGGTATGGACTCCGTGCGCGAGATGAAAAAAGCCCTTCCAGGAACGAAGATCGTAGCCGATATGAAGACCGTCGATACCGGGGCAATGGAAGTGGAGATGGCGGCCAAGGCCGGTGCGGATATAGTGGCTATGCTTGCCAGCTCCGACAACTCCACAGTCGAGGATGCCTTGAGGGCGGCGCGCAAATATGGCGTGCAGATCATGATGGATCTGCTGACTGTTCCCGATCCCGTGAAGCGCTCCCGTGAGCTCGACCAGCTTGGTGTGGACTACATCTGCGTTCATGTGGGAATAGACCAGCAGATGACAGGTCGCGACACCGTCGACTTCCTGAAGCAGATCGTAAAAGAGGTAAAGACTCCGGTGGCTGCCGCAGGCGGCATAGATGCCGTCACCGGTGCCGAGGCCATAGCCAACGGCGCTGCCATCGTAATCGTCGGCGGAAGCATTGTACGCAGTGCGAATGTTATGGCTTCGGCTCAAAAGATTCGCGAAGCGATAGACCATGCTACTATCAGTATTTCTCCCCAAATGAGCCAGGAGGAGGAGCTGGTATCCATCCTGCGGATCGTCTCCTCGCCCAATATCTCTGACGCCATGCACCGCAAAGGAGCTATGCGCGATATTCATCCCATAAACCTAGGTACAAAAATCGTGGGCAGAGCAATCACGGTGCAGACCTTTGCCGGTGACTGGGCAAAACCTGTGGAAGCGATCGACCTGGCGGGTCCCGGCAACGTCCTGGTGATCTACAACGGCAGCAATAACATCGCTCCCTGGGGGGGTCTCGCCACGTTGAGCTGCAAGAATAGGGGCATCGAAGGCGTAGTCGTGGATGGTGCGGTGAGGGATGTGGACGAGATCAGAGCTTTGAACTACCCTATCTTCTCATCCGGAATAACCCCCAACGCCGGGGACCCCAAAGGCATGGGCGAGATCAATGCCGAGATAACCTGCGGCGGTCAATTGGTTCGGCCCGGCGACTACATCGTCGGGGATGACAGCGGGGTCGTGGTCATACCCAAGGAGAGAGCCTACGAGATCGCGAGAAGAGCGAAAGAGGTCGAGAAGATGGAAAGCAGGCTCTATGAGGAAATTCGGCGTGGAAAGACGCTCTCTCAGGTGGCAAACCTTAAAAAATGGGAGAAGGTTTGACGACAAGCCGTAAATAGATTGAAATATTCTTAAGAAGGCGCATAAGTATCAGGCAACACATTCGCATAAGCGGATACTAATCTATGGGTTAATATTAGAGGGATTCGAGGAGAATTATATGGAATTGGAGGATATCGTTTCCAAGTACCCACCCAAGCAGATAATGCTGATTCCAGTAGTCATCATAGTCTTGGCATTGATCAGCTTGGGGGTAACCTATCTCAACACAGGCTCGCCTGTAAAGCTGGGAGTGGAGTTTACTGGAGGCACTCTCGTGACAGTGCCCGCTACAGAATCAGAAGATGCAGTGTCAGCAGAGTATGACAAGTATCCTCTGGTAGATGTAAGAAACATCGGCAATCGATACATGGTTCAGTTTGGCCCCATGAGTGATTCGGAATATTCTGATCTCGCCAAGCAAACCGTCTCAAAGTACGGCACTAATGCCGAGATCAGGCATATGGGACCCATATACAGCAAGGAGCTTCAGGCGCAGGTTGTGAGGTATCTTCCACTGTCGTTCCTACTTATGGCTGCAGTGGTATTTGTTGTATTCAGGGAATTAATGGTTTCTCTGCTGGTTGTGATCAGCGCACTGGCTGATATCCTGACGGCAGCGGCTTCCATGAACGTAACTGGAGTTCAGCTCTCACTCGGAACTGTGGCTGCGCTTCTCATGCTCATCGGCTATTCCGTTGATACAGATATTCTGCTCTCCATGAGAGTTTTGAAGCGTAAAGGCACGACGGAAGAGAAGATCGTAGGGGCAATGGGAACAGGCTTCATGATGACAGGAACTACAATTGCCGCCGTATTTTCGCTTATCATAGTTTCCAACTTCCTTTATCTCATAATACCATCCTTCACCAGAATGGATATCATAGCCGACATGACGACAGTACTCATCTTCGGCCTGGCTGCGGATATCTTCAACACCTGGGTTACAAATGCTCAAGGGTTGAGATGGTACATGAATAGGCCGCGGAAATCGGCGAGGGGGCTGAAAAGATGAGCCTGCTAGAGGATCTATCCAAGGACCGGAGGGTAGTATTATACGCGGTTGTCCTGGCGCTGGCAATAATCTTAATAGGCACTCTGGGCCTTAAGTTTGGCCTGGACCTGCAGGGTGGATCATATCTGCAGCTACAGCTGGAAGGTGCTGTTGCGCAGGTCGATGTCACCCCAGAGAAGATTCTAGAGGTGCAGTTTAATGCCAGTTCCGTGCAAAAGCTTGGAAATGCCTATGTTGTTATGGTACCCGGCAAAGTCAAAGCGACGCTTCCAGACGACCTGGGATACTCAGGGTCGAAGATGGTGGAGCAAAACAATATCACCAAGATCACAATAACGGCTATTGATACGGATATCATAACTAACTACCTCAAGAAGAGTATGGATGCGGATGTCAAGATTGTGGGAGTTGCCCCTGTTCAGTATGAGATCAGAACCAATGTGACAAGGGAATCTCTTAACGCTATCTTGGCTCCTGTGGGTGGAAAGGTTTCCACAGGCGAGAATGCCTTTGTTGAGGGATTAACAGTAGAAACAGTGGACGAGACCAAGAAGGTGCTCGACTCCAAGCTCAACCGGCTGGGCATGCAGGACATAAGGGTCAGAGTCGTAGACAATAAGTACATCCTCATTGACCTGGCGGGAATGGATGTGGCCACTGCTCAAGATGTGGTTGGCAAGCCGGGCAAGTTCGAGATACGAATCCAGGCCGATAACAACCAGACCATACATGTGCTCTATGGGGATGCAGTAGCATCTGTGGATATACCCCAAGGAGATCGGAGCGGCGGATGGGGTGTGCCTTTCACTCTCTCAGAAGAAGGAGCGGCGGTCTTCCAGAAGGCTTCGATCGATGCGGGCGCCGTCAAGAACCCCGATGCTCACCCCATATCCATGTATCTGGATAAGGACGAGGTTTTCAGCGCACCTCTGGCAGCAGAGCTGGCAGGCAGCCTGTCAAAAGTTCCGGTGCGAACCCTGGAGGCGCGCGTGGGATCTGGAGATGCAGGCTCTACGAAAGCCAAAGAGCTGTATATACATTTGCGAGAAGGTGCCTTGCCGGTCAACGTTGCGATTGTAGGATCCGGCCAGGTGTCTGCAGCTCTGGGCAAGCAGTTCAAAATCCAGATGGTTATTGCAGGTTTGATTGCTCTCCTGGCGGTTGCGGCTATGGTATTCTACCGCTACCGGGAAAGGAGGATTGTACTGCCTATGGTAGCGACGTCCTTCAGCGAAGTTGTGATGATGCTGGGCATCTGGTCATTGGGCGGCATCTGGTTTGGCTGGCAGCTTGATCTGGCAAGCCTGGCCGGCATCATCATGGTGATAGGAACGGGCGTAGATCAGCTCGTTATCATCACAGACGAGCTGATTCGCGGTGGTGAGGCAGTGCCAGCTGCATCGGATCGCAGCATCAAAGAGAGGGCAGCGGAAGCGGCGGAGAAGTCTGGCGTCGGAAAAGCTGTCGCTGCCAGCAGCAAGGTCTATTTGGGCCGTCTGTCTCGGGCATTCACCATCATCATCGGTGCTGCTGCGACAACGGCTGTGGCCATGCTGCCTTTGCTCTATATGGGCTTTGGAGCGCTTACCGGATTCGCACTCATCATCATCGTTGGTGTGATCCTGGGCACAGCGATAGCGAGGCCAGCTTACGGCAGGATAATAGGACATATCCTGGCCGGAAATTAAAGACGTTAAAATGAAACAAATAGGCTTGCAGGCCGCAAATGGCCTGCAGGGTAACCTTTTTTCAGCGACTTCAGAAAGAGACTGTGGAGATTAGAAATAGCTTTTGCAGATATCTGATAGCAAGATACCTTAAGTCCAGCATTCTATGCGAGTTCGATGCTCGTTTCATTTCAGATTAGCGAACTTGGGTAAGGTTCTCTTCTCCTTCGATTGCCTTTGAGGTTTTACCAGTCAGGGCTATAAGATCTGTTTTAAGTTTATCGGACATAATAGTCCCATTCAGTTTTGCCCTTGCCAGAGAATAAAGCGTGAATTGATCGTAGCTTATATCCAGCAAATTGGCGCCCCTCAGATCTGCTCCAGTTAATTCAACCTGATCGAGGCTTGCGTCTTGGAGGTCCGCATGGCTCATATTTGCATTGGTCAGATAGACAACGTTAAGGCTCGCCTTTCTAAGGGATGATCCCCTCATATCCAGGCCCCGGAGGTCGATCTGATGCAACCTTACGCGGTCGAGCTTTGTGTTAATCATCTTTGTGCCTACTAATCGAACAGAGTCCATATTGGCATCAGAGCAATCTGCATTTGACAGATCGGCTCGGGTTAAGTCTGCATATTGCAATCCTGTGCGTACCAGGCTTGCGCCTTGAAGATTGGCCTCTGTTAAATCAGCATAAGCAAAGCTGGCGGAACCCAAATTTGCGCCATTGAGATCTGATCTCATGAGATAGGCTCGAGTAAAATCCGCATTAGACATATCTACGCCGCTGAGGTTGGTGCTGTAGAGTTCTGCCCGGGATAGCTGTGCCCGGGTGAGAATGGACTCGCTTAAATCTGCCCAGCTTATATGCGCTCCCACCAGGTTGGCATTATACAGGTACATATTATGAAGAGTTGCGCCGCTTAGGTCCGTTCGAAAAAGTCTGGCATCGGTCAGGTCAGCTTCCGATAGATCAGAATCTGATAGGTCTGCATCTGTGAGGTCGGCCTTAACAAGGCGGGCATTATTCAGCCTGGATTTCGAAATCTTGGCGCTATTCAAGGTAGATTCTGTTAAATCAGACTCTCTGAGATCAACATTATTTAAAATTGCGCCGGTCAGGTCCGCCTTTATCAGAATTGCTCTGGATAGATTAGCGCCAGTCAACCAGGCGGATTTCAAATAGACATCACTCAAATTAGCGTTCCTCAAATTTGACCCTCGTAGATCGGACTGGTTCAGGTGCATTCCGACAAACTCCATTCGGGTCAAGTCCAATCCACTCATGTTGGCGCGATCGGTCGGCGTCTCCAAAACATGAGATGGCTCTGTTGCATAGACCCCACTCACAAGAAACATCAAGATAGTCGCCAGGTGCATAAATCCCATAAGCCTCATAAATTCTCCTGAAGGATGCATTCTTCCAGTAGAACCATACGTTTGAACTTATTAAATATGTTTCTGTTATGACCATATCGATCTATTACGTTTTCCAAGATCGCGAGGAAAAGATTTCGCCCACCCATTCTGGAGGAGCAGTATATGAGGCAGCAAGTTATATTACAAGTGCCTTGGGCTCTCTAGCCCAGCTTTCGTGGTGTGTCAGTCTTTTCTAAACCAATGTCTCCGCCGCTTTTTCCAAGGATTGCTTTAGAATTTGTATCGTTGGCTACAGCTACCTGAATGTCAGAAGAATGATAGTCTTTTTCCGCTGAGGACTTCGTTCCCCTCTGTTTCAACAGCAGGTCTATCTGCAGGTCTATTTCCGTTGTGAGGGCAAAGACGGTTTCAAGGGCACTGTCGAACGAATCCTCTGGTGCGTGGCGGCCATCCCTTGCCAGGACGCGGATCTTGTAATCTCCCGCAGGCAGATCTTTGGTGGACCATCTCCAGCTATCTGATTCGGACCATCTATTCATGTCCCTGCCGTTGACCTGAAATTTGTAGAGGACGGGGTCGCCATCAGAGTCCAGAGCCACGGCCTTCCAGAGAACTACTGCCCCCTGAACCTGGGGACTGGAATTATCGGCCTTCAGGCTTTTCAGGATTGGTGGCTGATTGGAGGCCTGGAGGGCGAAGGTCGCATTCTTGGAGCTGTCGAATGAATCCTCTGATGCATGGCGGCCGTCTCTGGCCTGAACTCCGATTTTGTAGTCGCCCGGGCCAGCCCCGGACGTGTTCCAGATCCAGGAATTGGATGGCGACCAGCCTGTCACTTCCTTGTCATTGGCCAGGAATCTGTAGTATATCTTGTCCCCACCTGGATCTGTGGCCTTTGCGGTCCAGGTTATGACAACTCCCGTCGTCTGGGGGCTGATCATATCCGGTTTTAGCTCTTGCACAAGTGGGATCTGATTGGGGATCGGATTGGGAGATGTAATGGTGAATGCCCTGACTACTTCGCTGTCGGACGATGTAGCACCGGCATGGCGGCCGTCTCTGGCCTGAACACTGATCTTATAGTCGCCTGGGCCAGACGCGGACGTGTTCCAGGTCCAGGAATTAGATGGCGACCAGTCGGTCACCTCTTTGTCATTGACCAGGAATTTGTAGTAGACCCTGTCTCCATCCGGGTCAGTGCCACGGGCGGTCCAGGTTATGACGGCTCCCCGGGCTCGCGGGCTATCCATGTCCGCTTTGAGGTCATTCAGCACCGGTGCATGGTTGGGGTCCAGCAGGATTAAGGTCGCGTTCAACATGCTATCGAATGAATCCTCTGATGCGTGGCGGCCATCTCTTGCCAGAACAGTGATTTGGTAGTCTCCTGCCTGCAAATTCTGAGTTGCCCAGCTCCAGCTATTGGACTTAGACCATTTCCTCGCCTCTTTGTCGTTGACCAGGAACCTGTAGAGGATCCTATCATTATCCGGGTCCAAAGCCACTGCCTTCCAGAAGACCGTAGTCCCCTTTTCCTGGGGGCCCTGTTTGTCGGGCAGGAGGCTTTTGAGAGCTGGCGGCTGGTTAAGTGCCGTGATAGTAATGGAGGCATTCATGGAGTCGTCAAAAGAGTCAACAGCCGAGTGTTTCCCATCTCTTGCCAGGACTGTGATCTTATGGTCGCCAGGTCTCGCCGCGGACGTATTCCAGATCCAGGAATTGGATAGCGCCCAATCGGTCACTGCACTGCCGTTTTCCAGGAATTTGTAGTATATCGTGTCGATGTCGGGGTCTGTAGCGTTGGCAGTCCACTGCACTATGCTGCCCAGCACCGGATAGGTTTTATCGGCAACAAGTCCTCCTAGCTTTGGCGGCAGATTGGGGCTCGGATTCTCCAGAGGCCTCTCGATCCCGTCAGCGCGGGATTGATCAGAGAGCTGGGACTTGTCTGAGACATTTTGTGTGCTGGCGCTTGGTGTTGAGGAATCCAGAGATCCGGTTGATTCTGGCGGCTTACTCGATTCGGGGGACTTGATCAATTCCGTAGATGTTGCCGATTTAGCAAAAAATGTCGCATTTGATAAAGTTGGTGCAGAGGACAACTTTGTCGATTCATTAGTGGAATTATTCCCCTGCAATCCCGGATTCTGAACTCCAATATCCGCAGATTGGTTTCCAGAAATTGTCGTATCTTTTGCTGCAGATAAAGTCTCACTCTCAGGTTTGGTGACGGTCTCGCTTATGCTGCTGGCGCTACCGGCACTGCTGCCGACGCTGCTGCTCACCTTTGCGGATTGTGCTGTGCTCTGGCTTGACGATGCAGACGGAGTTGATTGTGACTGTGATTTTGTACCTGCGGTAGAACCGGAAGCGCTGCTCGAGCGTGTTTCGCCTACACTGAGAACTGTTACCTTGCTCTTCTCCTCTAAGATTACGGGAGACGAATTCTCTGTGACATTGATCTTTGCGGAATTGGTGACAGAAGTCCGGTTGCTCGATTCATCGGAATTATTTTGGTATGTATTTTGAGACAAATTCGAAGAAGCATCTGCGAGTAAATTAACCCCTAGGTGCTCCTCTCTATAAGGTTTTGAAAAATCCCCTTCTTTGAAAAGCTGCAGGTCGAGCCTCTGCAAACCCGGACTTTCGCTCAGGGTGAAGCCTAACCGTCCTTGCCAGGTCTCATTATGGCCCAGATTCAGGTTCTTTGTGAAAATAGTGGAATTGTTGAGCAACAGTTTCAATGTATAATTGGTGGAACTTTTTTCACCGTTTATTATCTTGGCTATAGCCTCTAAATCGCTCCCCGTCTTAAGCGGCTCAGATTGTGAATTCAATGCTTCTCTTGGCCAGAAGACCTCCAGCGACGTGGCTCCTTCGCCGGATGAACCGTGGTTCAGGATTACGGCAAATGCGATGGCGGCGACGAATAAGATCGCTATGAGGGCCAAAGGAAGAAAAGCTGTGCGCCGACGGCGGCCCCGGATGCGAACTCCAGGAATGCCGGAAAAGATCTTTGTGAGTGGATTGCCTCTTCTTGACCGGGAGACAGATCCCCTTTTGCGGGGCTCTGTTGAGAAGCGGATGTAGGAGATGGCATTCAGGAATATGGCCAGGAGAGAGAGAATTGTCGCCAGGGAGGCAGGCTGCAGTCCTCTGGGGGTAAGCATCAGAACGAGGCTGACTAAACCCGCCAGGAGCGCGGAAAGTCCCAGGCAGAGGATGATGCGCTTACTCAATTCGAGGTCTCTATTAGCCGGAAACCGAAAGAGGACGATGAGATAGCCTGGGACGAGGATAACCAGACCGAGGGCCAGGAACGAAGCTGTCTCCTGAACGGATTCAGGGGATAGATTGGCCAAAGCGAGAGCTAATAGGGAGATCAGAGCAGACGCAATCAGATTCATGGGCGGTGGCCAGGCCAGCCTCAAGTTTCTTTATCCTCCTGCAACTAAGCCTGAAAGTTGGTTCTCAATATATCGATAAAACTCTTTTCCTCGAACAGAATACAGATCTGCGGGGGCTCTGCGGTTAGTCTGTTTAATTTTTTTTGTTCAGAACTGACAGATGTCCATAATTTTCAGGACTCGCCTTGACGATTTCGTTTACGGAATAGGAAGGATGGCCGCTATACCGGGCTCCCGCGCGCGGGCAGGCGGGAACGCGGCCTCTCGGGAGGGACCACACGCGCTGGAATCCAGGGGAGCTATCTTCGAGCAGCTGATAATGGCCGGCAAATCCATGTAGCATTAACGTCCTCCAAATTGACTCAATAGCAATAACAGAAGGACGATACCAATTTTTTAATACTATTAATCCCAGATAAAACTAAGGTGAATGTAGCCCGATGCCCACAATAAAGCTTGACGATCAGGGCCTAATTCTGCCCCCGGCCGATCTGAGAGCCAAGCTCAACATGAAACCAGGTGATGAGTTCGTCATAGGCGGAGCCACAAGCGATTCAATCTTTCTCAAGAAGATCAATTTGCGTGCGATATTCGAAGGAGTCATAAAAGAGGCGCAAAAGGTGGATCTCGATAAGCTTGAGCGTGATGTCGAGAAAGAGGGCAACCAGGTTGCACGAGAGAAATACAAGATTTTTGCTGGACACTAACGTCTTCATAGCTGCGGCAAAAAAGGGCAGGACAAGGACCACTAAGCTGGTCCAAATCCAAAGGTTGCTTGATGGCCCGGAAGACCGAGGCCCGCGCTCCGGATTTGCCTCTCATTTGCCAGCATCTCCACTGCACTGCCAAGTTCTCCTCCTGTCCCTATCCGCCTCTTTCGGCTCCTCTCTCTGCAACTTACTATGCCCATTTTGAGAACCTAAACTTGACATCTATAAATTCCGATCTTAGATAACCGTAGGCCTTCTCATCAAACATGGGTTTTTTATGCCAAAAGTTATTTCACACATCATGTAAAGCTACTTCAGGAGGAATAATACTGAGACATATTAAATCCGTCATTTTCATTATGATAATATTATTGAATCTTGCACCGACGTTGTGTTCCGCCGCTGACTTCCTAGAAGTCCGTGGAGCTGTTGCTGGCACAGTGAACGGCGCAAGCAACCTTGCCGACAACTCCTTCACCTGGAACCCGCAGAACTTCGCGGGCTTCTTCTACGATATAAAGAAGGACCTGGGCACAGAGAACCTCAAGTTTGTTCTCACTGATGACAATAGGCTGAGTGGCGACAGTCCATACGGCGTTACCTACACAACCACTGCCCAAAACAAGGACTACGAGCGTGCGCTCTGGGGATCCTACAAAATCATCGGCTTCCAGGCAGAGAGATACTTCGCGGGATACAACCAAGGCTACACTGAAGATGATGGCTCAAATATATTCTATGCAGAATCTACCGATAAGAACTCTCTCTCCAGTGAGCAGCTCGAAAAGATTCTGTTAGATGGAAAGGATGAGATAACCGTTGCTTCCGGCACACCCTTGAAGCTGCAAGAGGGCTACGAGCTGGCCATCAAATCCATCAATATAGACGATAATAAGGTTTACCTTGAGCTAAGCAAGGACGGCAAAGTTGTTGATTCAAAGGTTGTAACCCCTTCGAAATACTATGCAACGGAATACGATAAAACCTACTACTACAAGAACCCGCATGTAGGCGAGCAGATGAAGCTTGTGACCATCGGCGTTCACTTCAAGAATGCTATTCATGCTGCTAATCAGAATCTTGCAACCATCGATGGAATCTGGCAGATATCCGATACACCCACGGATGTCAGGGCAGATAACACATACGACAAGATGACGATTAGGACAGTTGATGCCACCGCTGGCACAATCACCATGGACAACAAGGACAACGCCATAACCCTTAGTCGAAACAATAGCATATCTCTCATGCCTGGCATCAGCATCCGGACCGCAGATAGCGGTACCCTCCGGTTCAGCATATATAAAATGATAAATGAATCAGGAGACCATGAGATAAGAGGGGCAGTGGCTGGCACAGTGAACGGCGAAAGCAACCTTGCTGACAACACTTTTACCTGGAATCCGCAGAACTTCGCAGGCTTTTTCTATGATATGGGGAAGGACTTGGGCACGGAGACAATGAAGCTCGTTCTCACCGGCGACAACAAGCTCAGCGGCGATGAGCCCTACGGAGTTACCTACACAACAACAGCCCAGAATAAGATGTTCGAATACGAAGACTGGGGATACTATAACGTAATCGGATTCGGTGCCAACGAATACTTCGCAAGCTACAGTCAGAGTGGCACAAGTTCTGAATTACTAGACGAAGCTAATAGAACGAATCTCCTCGAATCGGGTCAAGTGACCAAAGTCCTGATCGACGATGGTCATGAGAAGGTAATTGATCTGGGTTCGACGATTGTTTTGGCAGAAGGTTATGCACTCAAGCCCACTCTAGGAACTGATAAGAAAGGTATCTTGGTTGAACTGCTCCACGATGGAAAAGTAGTCGATCGTGAGGCGTTGATCCTGCCTGGATCGTACGTCTATATTTCTAAAGCAGCTAATACAACAGGTGTTCCTGTTACTGCAGCTCACTTTCAAGAGCCGATCATCCTCGACGACAAGAGCTACTGCAAGGTAGATGGGCTCTGGCAACTATCAGAGAAGACAAAGGAGATCAAGGTCGACACTCAGTACGACAAGATGACCATAAGATCAGTTGATGCCAGTGCCGGTATCATTACTATGGATAACAAAGATAACTCCATAACCCTTAGCAAGAACAAGGATGTGGTTCTAGCGGGGGATCTCGGCATCAAGACCGCAGACAACGACTCCCTCAGGTTTTACTTGTATAAGACGGTCAAAATAGTGCCAACCGGGGTGAGCAAATGAGATCAGCAGCATTTTTGCTACTCCTCACATTATTATCCATTTTTGCCTCATCACCGGCTTATGCCATCGATGCCGTAGAGATCCATGGAGCTGTGGCTGGCATTGTCAATGGCCAGAGCAACCTCGCCGACAACTCTTTCACCTGGGGCCCGCAGAACTTCGCGGGCTTCTATTTCGACCTTGACAAGGATCTGTCAACGGAATCCCTCCAGCTAAATCTAAGCAACAAAAATGTCGAAACAGGAGCTATTGAATACAAAACATACCCCGAACCAACCAAGTTTGAGCATGACATCTGGGGCAATTACCTGGTACTGTGCTTCTTGGGACAGAAGTATTTTGCCGGATATCCCGACAATTGTCTGATTGCAAAGGCTTGGAATTCTTTAGAAAACGGCAAGATTCTTAGCCAAGTGCTTATCGATACCGACGAAACGAAGACGATAGCCAATGATGAAGCGTTACCTCTAAAAGAGGGATATAGTCTGAAACTATCAGATGCAGTTGAGGGAGTAAAGCTCAGTCTTTATAGAGGCAACAATGTTGTTGACTCGAAGGTCATGACCCCTCCTGTCGATTATGTCTATTCAGCCTCAGTAGGCAATGAGAACGTTACACTCTTGGCGGTGTGTATCAAGGCAAACGTAAAAGCAGAACCAAAAAGCTACTACACTATAAAGGGACTATTTCAAATCTCCGAAAAACCAACCACGTTCGACCTGGGAGCTGAATATGGTATAATGAAAGTCGTTTCGAGCGACGGCAACGGCTTGGTGTTGAAGAATATCGAGGATTTCGACCTATCAAAGGAGCCTGATCATGAGTTAATGGATGGCTTCGGTCTGAAGTCAGTCAATTCAGCAGATTCTGTTTTCAACACCAGATTATACCTCTATAAGAATGCCTCTAAAAATGATTCAGTGATCCGAGGTGCAGTTGCTGGCAAGGTCGACGGCCAAAGCAATCTGGTTGATAACTCCTTTGCATGGAATCCGCAGATTTTCGCAGGCTTCTACTACGATATGAAGAATGATATAGGCGACGAGAACCTCAAGTTCGTTCTCTCTGAGAATAACAGGCTCAGTGGCGATTCGCCCTATGGCATCACTTACACAACCGTATCTCAAAATAAAAAGTTCGAGTACGAAGACTGGGGACATTATAATATTATTGGTTTTCTAGGCAAGAGCTTTTTCGTGAACTATGTGAACGATAGTCCTCTGCAGCACGCTCAAAAGGATGCCAATTTACTGAGCAATTCACAGCTCGGAAGAGTCTTGATCGATAGCGGAGAACGACAGAAAATCCAGGACGGAGGCACTCTGTCTTTGGAGGATGGATTTGAGGCCAAGTTCTATATCGATAAATCTTGCAACAAGACTCTGGTTGAACTTTACAGGAATAGCACATTTGTGGATAGAAACTACCTCAGCGTGCCAGGCACATATCTCTACAGAAAAAGCCTTGCAGATGTTGATGATATCGCGGAGCTGGCACTGCACGTGGCAGAGACAAATTGCACCCAGGGAAAATCCTGCATTGTAGATGGTGTTTTCCAGATCTCTGAATATCTTATCAATGTAAATCCAAATACAATCTTTGATAAGATGACCATTAGAACCATTGATGCCAATGCTGGTACCATCACCATGGACAACAAGGACAACTCCATAACCCTCAGCAAAAACCTAGACATTCCATTGATGGGCGACTTCCGCATAAAAACCGCTAACAGCGATGAACTAAGGTTCTGCATTTACAGATCATTTGAATCTTGGTGATACAGGAGGCTTTTCTAATTTTCTGAGCCTTCTGAATTTCTTTTTGTCAAATTGAATTTGTCAATAATATAATAATTCTATAGTAAAAATATAGAATCTAATTCTCGTTTACTCATTGCCCTTCACCTCAATCCCGATCTCTATCCCCACCGGACAGTGGTCGGCTCCCGTGACATCCTTGAGGATGAACGCCGATTGGATGCGATCCCGCAGGCTTTCGCTGACGAAGAAGTAGTCGATCCTCCAGCCCACGTTGCGCTCGCGCGCTCCCGTCTTCAAATCCCAAAAGGAATAGTTTCCGCCCTCCGGGTGAAAGACGCGGAAGGTGTCCAGAAACCCGTGCTCCACCAGCCGGTCTATCCAGGCTCTCTCCACCGGCAGGAATCCGGAGATCTTCTCATTAGCCTTGGGCCGGGCCAGATCCATCTCCTTGTGAGCGGTATTGACATCCCCGCAGACGACAATATTTCGGCCCGCTTTCAAAAGCTGGTCCATGTGGTCCAGGAAGCGATCATAGAACTCGAGCTTGTAATCCAGCCGCTCTTTTGAGGCTTTGCCATTGGGGAAGTAGACATTGAAGAGCATAAAGTCCCCAAAGTCGGCCACGATTGCCCGATGCTCATCATCAAATCCCTCGAATCCTAAAGAGTACTGCACGCTGACGGGCTCTGTTTTGGAGAAGAGGGCCACTCCGTCGCGGCCTTTTCTATCCCCTGTGCCGAAATAGGAAGTGTAGCCTGGCAGATTCTTGAGCCTGGCCGGAATCTGATCAACTGCCACCTTCGTCTCCTGAAGACAGAGCACATCCGGCAGATCGCTCATAAGCCAATCCACAAAACCTTTTTTATAAACGGCTCTCAGGCCGTTCACATTCCAGGAGACTAGTCTCATAGGTCGCACTTTTTCCGCCTCAAATGGAAACTTTCGGCATCTGATTAATCCCTTGCGATCCGGGATTCCGTGAGACAGAAAGTCGACAGAGAAGGACTACAAATTTAACCATCTAAGGGCAAACAAGGGGCACATGACTGCAAAATATGGTCTATATGGTCTATATGTTGCATTGATCTGTTTTGCCATGATCCTTACGGCCTCTGGTGCAGCGACTCTGCCCAGCGGTAGTGAGAATCCCATGCCCATAAGATATCCTGAGCTGAATAAGGCCACAGCCCCCGAGTGGGTGACTGAAGGTCTGAGAGCGACCTATTACATGCTCGCCAGCACATCGGAATCTGAGGGAGGGATAAATGAGAACAAAGACGTGGGGTCAGGCTCTACAGGCAACGGCCTGATTCAGATAGATGTAGTGGCCATGGAAAATGGCATGGCTGCAACATACACTGAGGCCTATGCCCCCGATCTTTATGGAGGGATGCGCAAGGTAAATAGCTACGGCTCAGTGGTCCCTGCCGGGATCGGTGATTTCTGGTGCAATCCACTAGTCCTGCAAAAGATTCCCGTAAAGGTAAGCGATGACCTGATGGTACAAAGAATCCCTTTCACTATTGAGGGCAAGGATTTCCAGGCCATCAGGTTCGATTTCAAGACAGGGACCTTTGAGATGGCCATGGTCTACGACCTGGACTCGGGGCTCCTGTTCTACCATACGGTTGATTATGCCTCGGAGGGAGAATGGAATACGGGAGTTGTCAAGAATAGCGGCAACCATGCCAAGTTACAGCTTCGCAACCTCCGGCGCCTGGAAATCCCATGGAGGGATGGGAATCTGCCCTCATGGTTGGCTCAGGGACAGACCTGGAGCTATCAGGGCCAGTCTATGCAGCAGTTTCAGGGTACTCAACCCATGATATCTGCTTTGGCCTCGAAGGTGACCGTACAGGCGGTTCACAAAAAATTTGCCGAGATAAGGGAGGACCCCTATTCCCTGAATGGCGCGACTGCAATCTACTTCAATGCTGTTTGTGGTGCATCCCGACTCATGGGGGATTTTGTTCCCCTAAATGCACTATCTGTGAGTCCCAGAGTAGTGGATACAGACCCGGATACGGGAATGCAGATAAGCGTGGTGAGGAGCGGCGAAGATGGATTGATCCTGGAGAGGACGAACCAGGTGGATTTCAAGGAGGATTTCGCCTACGACTCCACGGGAAAGCTCTCGCAAATGGAGCAGCATTACCAAGAGAGGAGCCTGACCGCCAATTTTGCCGGCGAGAAAGTGATCACGATGCAGCTTGCCGGATAAATGAGGTTCTGCAGGGTTTAAGTGCTAACACCTCTGCCCTGCAACCACAATCGTCTATTTAGCTCCGTGAAAAGGGTAGAGGAGTCAGTAGAGGCCCGCTACCGTCTGTTGCTGATTTGGCGTCGTTGAATCCAAAGGAGGAGAGGATCTCCCTCGCACCTTCCTCGATTTGAGCATAGCTATACTCTTGAGCATAGTAGGTGAGGACGTAGGCCTTGTTGTCCTTTATCGTGTACTGCAGAAGGATCTTATAAGGCGTTCCTTCTTTGTCGATTGTATAGAGCAACTCCTTTCCAGGTAGGTCCCCGAGAGTTATATCCTTCGTGGCAAGGAGCTTGAAGTCCTTGTAGGAGCTCTTCAGGCTGCTAATGACGGCACTGGTGTATGCATTCAGAGCAATCTTTTGGCTGGCGGGTAGGTCCTCAATCTGCGCTGTTACATAGTTCGTGGGATTATTGATATCCCCACCAGGCGCCAGGAAACCAACTACCATGCCTAAGGAATTTGGCTCTGCCTCTTCGACGATCCAACCCGCCGGATAGCTCATGCTGAATCCATAGGTGGAGTTCTCATAGATGCCGGAGCTGGATTCAGCCGGAACTGCAACCGTATCGTTGGTATCTACAACACTACACTGGGCTGTGACGTTGAAGATAATCAGTCCTAAGGCGATCGCACCCAAGATCGCCAATTTGATGGCTTTAATTGGCTCTATAATATCACCTATAATCAGGAAAGTCCATCCGCTTAAACCCTTTTCCCATCCGGGAGGATATCATCAATCAATAAGTCTGCAACTTAACCGCCGTCGTCGCTTGGCCGGCCTCGGCCTGGAGAGGTGCCCCGTGCCCCCCAGCGCGGGAGGCCCGCAGGCCGACTCGCGGAACCCCGGAAGAAAGAGCGAAAGCTGCCCTTGCCTGGATCTACGAAGTCCTGTCTGCGGTTGATGTTCCATATGCATTCCATCAAAGAACTCTATCCTGGATCGGGCCATTTCTATACTCAAGCACCTCTCCCAAACTCGATCCAGATGCTGACCACAGAGATGCTGATCAGGTTCAGGGTAGTGGCTGCGTACCAGAGGTAGGATTCCACCCGGCCTAGCTGCGCTATCCAGCCGGACCAGAGAACGAAGCAGATGATGGAGAAGGAGATCAGAGTGTCGATAGCCAGAAAAAGCCGGGCCCTCCCAAAGAGCCTTCCCGCCTGGGCGATTGTGCAGTATTCGATAGGCGAAGCTCTGCCGGATAAGTGAAAGAGGACCCGGGCCATGTTCATGGAAAGATCCGTCGCCGCCCAGACTATGATCAGCCAGCCGAAGGCCGTAAGGGCGGCGGAGCCTGGCTCTGCAGCGGCCCGAATCGCGAGCAATCCGAAGAGCAGTTTGAAGATGCAGAAGGGAACGCCTATAGTCAGTGCCTGGAAGGTGGGGGTCGAAAAGAAGCTCTCAATAATCATCTCCTTCCCGGACGACCCGGATGCTGTGGGGACGGTATGCCCGATTTGGCCGGTTTGCTTTTGTTCGGCAGGCTCTTTCATAGACTACAGCTTAGTAATCTTTAGGCGAAAAACGTTTGCCTCAGGCTCTTCTCAGGTTCGTTTCCGGCTGAGGCTCAGACGCGATGTACCAGATTTTCCTGATTGTCGTCTTATCTTAGCTCGACAGATGCTGCTGAGGATAATCACAAAACCCCGGGCTAAACAGCAACAAAATGGGGCTGCGATCAATTGAGGACCCCCGCCATAAATCTTAGCAAATTTGGATCGCGTCCTGCGCACACCGTATAGAAATTGATGGGCCCAAAAGAGAGTACAGGTGCGCAGGATACCAGTTTGGACAAACCGCAGGAATTACATCAATAGAATGTTTGTCAGCAAATAATTCTAATATTTAAATTAAGTTTAAGTTATGAAGTTTTCCACTCCAGCGCAGAATTAGTAGTCAGTATAGAATGAACCGATGGATATCATATGAATAATCTGAGAACACTTTCGCAGAATTAATTACAAAAGAAAAATTCTTATATGAAGAGCGCGATACGAATGGTGAGCATTATGCAGGTCAGACCCACTTTGAACATTCTTGTTGCAGAGGATAATCCGGTGAACCAGAAGGTAGCTTTGATCATACTCAAGAAGCTCGGCTACCGGGCGGATTTGGCCAACAACGGCCAGGAGGTCTTGACGGCTCTGGAGGAACACGCCTATGATCTGGTGCTGATGGACGTCCAGATGCCGGAGATGGACGGAATTGAAGCCACCAAGATCATCCGTGAGCGCTGGCCGCAGGGTCCGAAGATAATAGTCATCACCTCGTTCAATCCGGAGTTCTGCCGTGAGATGTGCTTTAATGCCGGGGCAGACGACTTCATCATCAAACCTGTGACGATAAATCTGCTTAGCGCTGCCATTGAACGCAACTTTGGCAATGCCTGCTTCAACAACCCTATTTGCCAGCCGGTTTAAACACGAAGGCCACCTCCTCCCAGGCCTTCTCCAGCAGCTTTCTGTAATAAGCAGCATCAAACTCCGATGCCATCTCTTCCGTCTCCACTTCCCAGCGACCAGCGTCTTTTACCACATAGCCGATCTTCATGCCGGGAGCCGGGTTTAGCCCCTGCTCCTCATAAGACTGCACAGCTGATGCCTCCGCACACCTGCGAGAGTAGCTGAGCCTGCCTACGCGACGGTGAATGGCCAGCTCCCGGACATTGATGTCGGCATCCTCAAGCTCCCGCATGTACTTTGCGCGAACTTCTAGCGCGTTTGGTTTCACCATTGAGAGCTCCTCCCGGCTCCTTGCCCCGGCCAGGACCGCGAACAATTCCGTCTGCATTCTCTCGACATACACGGGCGTGTCTCCCTTGCGGGCCGCTACTCCTCGAATTTTCATCTCGCCCGTGTCCTGTCTGCCAAAGTAGCGGTTGTATGACCCTGAGCCGTCGCACATAGGCAGGAAGGCGATCCAGTCAAAGGTGTCAACCTCTGTGAGAATGCCCGTCTCTTGCTCCACAGCTTCTTTGTACTTCGATATGGGCTCGCCCATAACCCACAGACAATCCACAATGCCATGCAATACTGTGAAGTTCATGTTCTCGGCCAGCTCCTTGATCTGCATGAGAAGCTCTCTGGAAATGGCTGTGATCCTCTCATGGACCTGGATCTGACCGAACTTGGCATTCCGATAGCCGGTGTAGCCAAAGCAGGTGACGAGCATCCACTTCAGGACCGAGTCGATTCCTTTGTACTCCGGGTTGGCCTTCTTCAGCCTCTTGGTCTCAATACGCAGGTTGAGCAAGGAGGAGAGCACTGTGCTGAGAAAGCCATCGATCTTGGGATGCTCCAGGGTTTCCGGAGAGAGGTTGTACTTCACAATGATCGACGGGTATAGAGAAGTGAAGTCGATCTGGTGAACCTTTTCGTACACCCCCGGCTCCGGCTGAAACATCATGCCGCCCTTGTCACAGCGTCTTAGCTCCGAGATGGTTCTCGCGCTTTCTGCATCTCGCTTCCTGAAGGGCACGGCCACGCCTCTCCGTAAGGCCTCAAAGACCTCATAGCTGGAGATGAGCGTCCCGGGCGTGAAGCGGGAAGCGAGGTTCGGGGAGAGGCCGGAGAGCCTTGAGGCCATCAGCACCCCTTTCAGCCCGCTCTCTTGATAAACAAAGCTCTTGGCGGTGTCAATGAGCACCCGTCCCTCTGGGATCAGAGCCCCGTCCTTGTGGTTGACCTTTCCATAGCTCCAATAAGATTTGGAGGCCATCGGTTTGAACCAGCCGCTGCGGCTGATGGTGGGATCAAGGCCGTACCTCCTCGCCTTGCGGACCATTAGCGGAACCCAGGTATCGGCATAGGGAAGAAGTATCAGGTCGGGATTGTAGGACTTGATCAGCTCCAGGAAATCGGAGACGACTGTTCTCTCTGATCCCTCCAGCCTTCTCTTCTTGCCGTTGAGGACCTGTATGCAGGAGAAGTCGCCGGGCCTGGAAGGGTCTCCTGACACCTCCACTTCCATGCCGTTTATCGGTACCTCGAAATCAGGAGAGAACCTGGACTCGTCCCGGCCTCCGCAGGGGAAGATGTCGTGCTCGGCCATGTACCTCTGATCTTGTCGGACATCAACATTGTAGAGTTCGGCAGAATAGCGAGTCTGTATCTCGATCTTCTCCGCAACCTTGCGGCCGGCAAAGACTCTGTAGCCCTGGAAGGCGCCGAAGATGGTTCTGAAACTGCATTCCTCGACCCTGTAGAGATCCTCCAGAGCCTCAATCATTTCCCGATGGGCATGCGGATCTTTCAGGTGCATGTAGAATGATGGCAAAGAGATTGCGCTGGCCTTGATCAGGCCGTTTTCTCTGCCCCACAGTTCCACGCAGCCTTTATAGTAAGAATCAAAAATCCACATCCGCGCCACACCTCTCCCGCAATGCACTGATGCAGCCAGCATCTTCCCGCGATTCTAATTACGAGCAGCAGGGTGATAAGGACGAGGTGCGTGGGGGGCGAATGTGAAAAACGATGGATCGAGCACAATCGGTGTTAGCAAGGCAATCTGACCCGAGAGCTTTGCACCATTGGTTATCTAAACGGATCTCTCCCAGCCCTGCCCAAAGTCAATCAGAGGCCGGACTTCAGTGACCTCGAACGTAACCAGCACCTTAATCATCTCTGCCGCTTGCTCGCCGATAATCTTTGCCATCCCAATCTTGTAAGTATCTAGCTGCGGGCCTGTTGTTACATATTCCTTCATCTTGAGGTAAACACGGATTCCTTTCCAATCAAGAATCCCCGATCCCGGCTCCATTATAATGAACGCCGCATTTGGATTCTCTTGAAGGTTGGCAAAGGTGCGGCCTCTGGCAAATGCTGCTATAATCGTCTTCTCATCGACCATTTGGGGCGAGCCCATCACTGCCACATCGACAATTCCGTTTTTGCTCGAAGTGCTCAGGACGCTCAGCCTCGGCTGTTTGTTGAAGTATTCCATTAATTTTGCAGACATATTCGATCTCCTTTTTGATCCTTGTTTGAGGTTCTGTCCTCAAGGGCGGAGGAATTCACGCCATTCAAGGCAAATAGAGTCACTGGTTTAAATCCATTCACCTTTGAACCAATCTATCTGCTCAAAAGCGCTCAACAAAATCGTAGTCTTTTAATATGTAATCTGCGCATAAACATGCCAGCAACTGAAAGTGCATCAAACAGAAATAAAGAGGCGTCACCAGCAATGCCCAGCGTCAGATATACCAGAATTGAAATAACGTCGGATGCCTACCGATCTCTGGAAGCCGAGGCTATCCTGCAGGGAAAGACCTTGAAGAAGTTGGCGTCTGAGTTGATACTGAACGGCGTCTCCAAAAAGGCTTTAGATTTTGTACAGGAGTCCGCCAGGCCATCCACACTCAGCACGCCTGATATGGAATTTGATGAAGATACTGCAAAAGCGATGAAAAAGATCGGGGCCACAGGGATACATATCAGCGACTTAACACTGCTGGGAGTAAAAAAGGTTATCCTGGAGGAGGGGTACCAGGGCGCAATGCTGCATGTCGCACAGCATACGGCCTCGATGGAAAGGGACGAACTTCATCGTGTGCTGGCTATATGCAGGCGATACAGGCTGACCCTTATCGTAGCTGCATATCTTATTGAGAACTTGAACGAGATAGAGTCAGGCAATTGGAAATGATTCCATACCTCAGCCTCGCAGTCTCTTGTCTCAGGCTGCCTATACCTGGATAATGTGTCAAGAAAAAATTAGTATTGGCATTGGTGCGCCTTGATTGTCTCAAAGCAGCCACTTCACATTATCGTTCTATTGCTCCATCTTAACGCCGCCGGTGGGCTTTTTTAGGTCCTCTTTCATCTGCACGTATAGCTCTCTGGTTATCTCTCCCTTAGCATATCTCTCGTCCAGGATCGCTTCGGGACTCGTTTTGGCATTTACGCTGAAGGCCGCGTGGTGCCCCGAGTCTCGCAAGATCAGATAAAGTATCAAGAACAGTACGCCTATCCAGGGTATCACGATCGGTAAACCCCAGAGAAGTCCATTCATGCCTCTTTTCTCTGCGTCCTTGTAGACCAGGTAGGCTATGGCCACAGATACCAGCCAGATTAAGATCATTCCAATTCCCATGAATGGGAGCCCATGCATTACATGAAAGTACTGCATCACTAAATCCTCGTTATCCAAAGTGCCCGGAAATTGGCTGCAATGGCCAGAGTACTTCGGTTTCTGACTACGCCGTATTCGACGTTAAACGTATATAAGGAGATGGTACATTTATAGCAACGACCATGGCAACGTCCGGATCGACTCCATTTTTACTGAATCGCTCGTGACGAATGTCAAATAAGTGAAACTGCAGCGGAGCACCCACGCAGAGCAAGCTGCGGGTAATTGCGTTTTAAAATAAAATCACAATTTTATTTTCTTGCCATCTGCCTGATCTTGTCCCAGCCCGTTCCTCCGACCCGGAGAGGGTGATCCAGCACCACATCGATGAAGCCGAAGATGGCAGGAGCATAAACGGCATAAAAGTCGCGAGCGAAGGACATGGCCTCTTGCAGATCCTGAAAGTGGCGAGTCTCCATCTCTTCACCAGTCCCAGCAATCATGGTTTTTATGTTGCTCTTTGCCAGGAAGCTGGAGGCTCCACATGAATTCTTGGGAGGCTGAACAGCATCTATGTTCAAAGGCACTCCGCCATAGCATTCATACGCGTAGCGAATCTGCTCCGCTCTTGTATCTGAGACCTCGGAACTTGATCCATCCAACCTCGCTTCCTCCAGGATATCCTCGTCCATGCATTCCGGCTGAGGGAGGAGGCAGGCGTCGATGACGAAAGAATAGCCTTCTCCCCCCTCATCAAGATCTATGGCCTCCAGGACCAGTCCGAGCTTCACAGGACTGCCATAGCCAAAGCTGCATTGCCAGCGGTCACTCTCCACGTAAAGTTGCCTGTCGCATAGCTCCATGATGTTCAGCATTGGATGAAATATAATTACTATTACATTATAAGCTTTTTCGAAATAGCGGTAGTTTTTGGCGTTGCATGGAGGGACCGTCATCTAAGGACGGTATTGCCGTTTGAAATTGACGCGGAAAATCCTAACATACGCTGGAATGGTATTCAATGCGCCAATATCGGTCCAGAACAAGGCCACTTTGGAGAAGCGGGAGACGATGAAAATTTTGCACTCCGGGGGGAGATAAATATGGTCGATACAGAGTTTATCGCGTATTTTAAAATCCATCAATGCAACAATTGTTTAGCCACTGTTTCAGGCCATCTGCAGTATCTGGCATCCTCTTATTTGATAAATGTGGCAATCCATCCAGCATTCTACAATCCAGATTATATTGGGAGTTCACATCATTTTGGTGCGAATGGCTCGATTCAAACCAGCCCCATTCCTTCAACAGTAACAACTCCATCGTAGAGACGGATTTACCAATTTTATGATTTGTCCACATTATCTTACCCTTCAGCTAGCACTGCATTTGCCTTTGAAACTTGTAGTTCCATGAATTTATAATCTGTGGTACAATCATTGTCTCACCCTATTCGCCTTCAAAGTAGTTACTTCCATCGGTTGATGATTCATTACTTATCTTCATCCTGGCTATATTTTTCTCAATGTTTGCTACATGCCTGGCAACTGTATATAAAAGCTCGCTTTCCAGGGATTCAAGTTTAGCTTTCACTAACCGTTGTTCCACCGCGGGATAACCTTCTAGATCCGTCTTTGAGAACTGACTGATCCGATCAATTCATTTCATTATGTCATGATCCTATTGGGTCCAGGTCAACTTTTTTGGCAACAGGATAAGACGGTATACTCGGTCGCCCTGGATCGCGAAGCAAATCCAAAACTTTGGGCCTTGAAGAATAGATATGCTTGATGCCACTAATTTACATTCACTAGCAATAATTTTGGCATGAAGGCAATTGCCTAGCTCAAGAGGATATCTTTGCAAAAAAAAGTTAGGCCCAGTTCATCGATACGGATGACATAATAAATCAGTTTCTTCTATCCGGTCCGGGCTTTCTCATTTCAAACCTTTCCGATTCTCTTCTTTCTGATTCTATCTTAATAAGGGCATCATATTCACCACTGTAATTGCCGCTGTTCATGGTCAGTTTGCCCTTTCCTATGGCGCTGCCCTCATGGTTGGCGATTGCCATGGAGATGTGACCTGCAACCTTTGAAGCGTTGCTATCACCAGCAAAAGTCACCGGGCCGACAATATCCGCATCTACGGTGGAATTGTCATCGCTTATGGTCTTGGACTTGACATTGGACAGCATGTAAAAGCTATTTCCAAGCTTCAGGCTCCCATTAGCTGGTGCGGCATCCATCTCGGAATACAGCTCAGTCTTTATGTCCGACTTGATCTGTCCAAGAGTCTTGTTATCCGAAATAAGCTTATCGATTTTAGCCGAGTCGAAAATGACTAAGCTTGCGATACTCATTTTCAGGATGTGGTACTGGCTGTCTTGGCTGCCGCTCATGGCAAAACCGTCACCAGAGTAACAAACCGGCATGATGAGCAAGGCAGATCTCTTCATGGATTCATTATCTGTGTTGTATCCCGAACAACTGCCACTATCTCCAATACCTATCTTGCCAACAGCCCCCATGCAGGCGGGAATCTTGACTCCTGCGCTGGAATTTTGGCCATCCGACGGTACCGAGAACGCTGGCACGACCATGAGGCAAAGAGCCACTGAGGCCACCAGTATCAGAGCTTTGATTGATAGTTTCATATTTCACTAACCTCCTTAGTTTTCCAACAAAGGCAGACTGACTAATTTATTATATTGAGTTGGTTGTTACCGTTCTTTCAGACCATAAATCACGGCATTTGTCGTATCCGTTGTTTCTCTATATATGTCTTACTGAATCATGCAGAAAAAAGAATTGGACCAATTAACTGGCAGGCCAGTAGAGAAATATCTAAATAAATCGTGAAGGATTTTGTATCATAAAACAAAAAGGTAGCCTACACATTGAGAGTGTAGGCGTAGCCGGCATTGAAGTATTTGTAATCCGAGAACGTGAACCCGGAACCATCAATGGCTATGTTGTGATACTGGTTTCCCGGCACATTGACGGTCACTGTGCCATCGGGCTCTCCTGTCGTTCCTTCTGTGGCCTGAATGCTGCCGTCAACGTAGACATTATACCCCCGCAGCCAGCTTGAACTGATAGTAACGCTGGCAAAACTATAAACAGGCGGAGCTGGCGGCTGGTATGCAATTACATCGATAACAATCACGTTGCTGGGCTGGCCGTCTATATTGAAGAACAGCTGGTGTTCTCCCACCTGATCGGCATAAAATCCTACCTGATTGTAGGGATAGAAGTAGTAGCCGTTCTTGTCAAGGGTGCCGTCAGGATAAACCTCGTAAAGATAGCCCTGGCCACCCGTTGGCGACATTGTGATCATAGTAAGCATAGAGCCTTGAGGAACCATTGCGTACTGAGTCCAGCTGGAAGCCCCCTGAATCCATAGGGAGTTCGCGCCGGTGGTCAGAGCATAGGTCTTATACTGCGAGTAGGGCACTGCCTTTTGAGTCGATCCGAAGTAGATCGTGGCGGGCTCAATTCCCTTCAAATCGATTTTAGTAGGTGTGGTGAGTTGGTCCTTAGGAGCCTCGGATGTAGAACGATAGTATTGGGAGAATTGCTGGAGAGCGCTGCTCTGGGTGGATGTCAGGCCGGAAGCCGTGGCCACGCTCTTCGTGGATGACTGACCTGCGCTCTGGCCGGCCGGTATATTGAGATTTAGCTGAAGGCTCTTGCTCTGCATAGAGCCCTCTGTCCCTCCACTCACTGCGGTCGTCTGACCGCTAAGTTGCTTTTCGCTCCATGATGGAGACCCACCATTTCCAGAATTTCCCTGGACCGAGCCCGGATTGATTCCCTGGATGGCGGAAGACGACAAGAGAGTTCTTGTGACTGTGGACTGGGTTGACTGCAGACCAGAAGTTCCTGTTACTACTATCGTTCCTTTCATTCCCGGGTGAATGCTGCAATGGTAGCTGTAGCTGCCGGGAGCTGTGAAGGTGTAGGTGAACTTCTTTCCGGTAGCGATCGTACCCGAATCGAATAGGCCTTGTGCATCGCTGGTGACGGTATGCTGCATATTGTCCTGGTTATGCCAGGTTACGGTTGTCCCGGCAGGCACGCTCAGTGTGGATGGTTGAAATGACTGGCTCTTGATATTCACCGTGTAGGCTGAGCTGGACGGATTCACAATCTGATTGAGCTTGGCATTACCTAAACTGCTAACAGCCTGATTGCCGAGCTTATTTTCGGGTATTGCGAAGGATAAGCCGGTCAGCATGATCAGAATCATCAAAATAACAAATTTTTTCATTAACTTCAAACCCCCATTTATGTAGTGATATTCCAGTAGAGATATGATCTTGATAGCGTTCCCTGAGAATAAATATTTTTTTGATCAAAATCGCCATTTATCCTTTATAATTTAAAAGGATTTAAAGCTTCGCGTGCCTATAAGCAGGCATAAGTTCAGAATGGCTAAAAAAATTTAAGATATCGCGACAAGCTTTCTTCAAACCCGGGACCCTTTAAATGGGATCATTTATTCACCCATTTGAGAGTCCAGTTTATCAGAGTCCAGTTTATCAAAGCCTTATGCATCACTCTTCCATCTCATCGCGGAAGATTGTCTGCTCACGTCCAGCTCCTACTGATACGGCTGAAACATCCACGCCGAGCAGATCCTCCAGCCGCTCGACATAATCCCGGGCATTCTTGGGCAGATCGTCATACTCTTTTACTTCTGTGATATCCTCGGTCCAGCCAGGCATATCCTCATACATGGGCTTGCAGCGGGCTAGCTCTCGTGTGCTCTCCGGCGGATAGCCTATGGTCTCGCCATCCAGCTCATAGCCCACGCAGATTTTTATGGGATTTATGCCGGTCAGCACATCCAGTTTGGTCAGAGCCATTTCGGTGTAGCCGTTCAGATAGACGGACTTCAGGCCCAGGACAGCATCGAACCAGCCGCATCTGCGCGGCCTTCCTGTAGTTGTGCCGTACTCTGCGCCCTTCTCTCGCATCATTGCGCCCAGATCGTCTGTCAGTTCGGTCGGCATGGGACCCTCACCTACGCGTGTGATGTAGGCCTTGATCACGCCTACAACGTTATCAACCATAACCGGGCCGACGCCAAGGTTTGCACATGCGCTTCCGGCTGTGGTGAAGCTGGAGGTCACGAACTTCTGGGTGCCGTGGATTACATCCAGGAATGCACCTTGAGCGCCTTCTGCGAGGACGCTTTTCTCTTCGATCAGGGCGATGTTGATCTCTCGCGAAACATCCGTTACTCTATCCTTCAAACGCTTCCCTATCTCCAGATACTCATCGATATAGGGTGCATACCTGACAATCGTGGGGTCACCGCCCATGTCTGCGATGGCCTTCTCCTTGGCCGGCGCGATCTCATCAAGCTTGGTCTCCAGCAGGGCCGGATCTATGAGGTCTCCCATCTGAACCTCTTCGCGAGCGATTTTGTCCACATAGGCAAATCCAATGCCTCGGTTGGTAGTGCCTATCTTCACTGACCTCGCCTTCTCCCGGAGGTTGTCCAGCTCTATGTGATAGGGCATGATGATCGTAGTCTTGGCATCGATGCCTAAATCAAGCTTTATACCCTCTGATTCGAGTGCCTGAATCTCATTCCACAGGACTCTGGGATTCAACACCACCCCGGGACCAATCAGCAGTCTGCGGCCGAAGATGGCGCCGCTGGGGACCAGATGAAGCTTATACTTCTTGCCACCCACGACCACGGTATGGCCTGCGTTGTCGCCACCCTGGAAGCGAACAACGATGTCGTAATTCTCTGCAAGAAGATCGATTACCTTGCCCTTACCCTCATCACCAAACTGTGCACCGGTGAGTATCGTAAACATGGCTCTTGGCTTGACGGCCTCGTAGATAACAATTTTGATGCTTTTCTGTTACCGTCTTGAATCCAGAAGCCCGATTACGTGATCTGCTATCGCTTCAGTTACATCAATCCCCAGGGCATCAAAGATTCCTTTTCCCGAAGGCGTTCCGTTCACCTCAATGACCGATAGACCATGACGGGTTTCCAGCAGATCCACACCACAGTATGTCGCGCCTACGGCCCGGGCAGCTTCTGCCGCCAGGCCTTCCAGCTCACTAGTTAGAGGACAGGTCTCGGCCCGGCCGCCGCGGGCCAGATTGCTGATCCACTGCCCTGGCGGAGCAACGCGAAATATGGCGCCCAAGGTCTTGCCATCCACAACAAAGGCCCGGATGTCGCGAGCGGAATCGGTTTCAGTTGCAACGAACTCCTGCAGATAAACCAGCCCCTGATCCTGCACAATGCTCCTCAGCCGAACCAGGTCCGACGGGTCGCCACTCTTTAAGAGAAGAATGTCCCGGCCCTTGTAGCCGAAGAGGGGTTTGGAGACGGCCTCTCCAAAACGATGCAGAGCCCCTTCGGCCTCCTCCGGACTGGTAGTTACGATCGTCTTGGGAGTAGGGACTCCCCAGTCGTGTAGCACTCTGGAGGTGGCGAACTTATTCGCCGCCCGGGCGATGGCCTCGGGCGGATTGATGACGAGAATGCCCTTTTGCACCAGCGCCGACAAAACCTCAAAGCGAAATGATACGTCTATTGCACCTCTTCTACCCAGATCCCGGACTACCAGGCAGTCCAGATCCAGGAGATCTATGCCGCAGCTCTGAAGAACGAGATCATCGCCGATGGAGGCGACAAGATCTGAGAAATCAAGGAAAAATGCGTCTATGCCTTTTCTGGAGAATGAGGCCAGCAGGACCTGGGCGGTCCAATCCTTCGGGTCGGAGACCACGATTCCGATCTTCATGGACAAGAGTTTTGGCGAAGCGGATATATCTCGATTGCCTTAGATGAGCTTTAATGCGTGCGGGCGCGACCGCACAGCGCAGGCCGCGAGAAAAAAGGGGGTTAGACCCGGCTCTACTTCACGAGCGGGATCTGGTCGAGTGCCTGGGGGTTGACGACAGCAGATATGTCTCCCAAAGGCTGTCCGAGCGCCTTGGCCTTGATAAGGGGGCGCACCGGTTTTCCTGCCTTATTCCGGGGAATGTCGCCTACGAAGATGACATCCGAGGGTATGGCGATCGGCCCCAGCGTCTTGCGCACGAAGTTCTTGATATCCTTCTGCAAGTTGGCGTCACCCTGGACATCGGGCTTCAGAACGGCGAATACTACTATGCTCTCGCCCTTCACCTTATCTGGCTTGCCCACGACTGCCGCGGCAGATATTGCAGGGTGCTTCTCAGCCGAAGCCTCTACCTCGGCATTGGAGATTCTGTGGCCTGCCACCTTGAGAACGTCGTCTCCCCGTCCCAGTGCCCAGATGTAGCCGTCCTGGTCCACGCGGGCCTTATCTCCGGAGAAATACTTGCCCGGGAAGGTGGACCAGTAAGTCTCGATGTACTGGTCCGGATCATGATAGATCTCCCTGAGCATGGATGGCCAGGGCTCGGTTATGATGATGTCTCCGGTAATGCCAACGGCTGAGGGCAGACCTTTGTCATCCACTACCTCCACATTGTATCCGGGCAAGGGGAAGGAAGGCGATCCGGGCTTGAGCGGGGTTATGGGAAGGGGCGCGATAACCTGAGCGCAGGTCTCGCTCTGGAACCAGGTATCCATGATCGGAGCAGATCCGCCGCCCACATACTTTCTCCACCAGATAAAGGCATCTGGGTTCATGGCTTCACCAACAGAGCCCATGAGCCGGACGGTTGAGAGGTCGTACTTCTGAGGCCACTCTGGCCCCTCGTTCATGAACATCCTGATGGCTGTCGGTGCGGTATAGATCACTGAGACTCCATACTCCTCGATGATCGAAAACCACCTGCCGAAGTCGGGATAGTCGGGTGAGCCCTCGTACATGATGCTAGTCGCTCCCACGCAGAGTGGCCCATAGGCGATGTAGCTGTGCCCGGTGATCCATCCGATATCAGCTGTGCACCAGTAGACATCCGTATCCTTGATATCAAACACCCACGATGTGGTAAAGGCCGGTCCAACGCACGTGCCGGCATGAGTATGCACTATCCCGCGCGGCTTGCCGCCCGCGCCTGCGGTATAGAGGATAAAGAGCGGGTCCGCGGATTCCATGGGAACCGTCTCGCATGTGCCGGGCTGCCCGGCCACGAACTCATCCCACCAGACATCGCGGCCCTCTTGCATGGCCGTCTCCTGGCCGTTCCTCTTTACCACTACTACCTTCTGGATGCAGTCCAAGCCCTTTATGGCCTCATCCGCCTGGGGCTTGGTCGCCAATGGCTTTCCTCTCCGGTAAGAGCCGTCGCAGGTCACCAGAACCTTTGGCTCGCTCTCCTGCAAACGGTCTCGCACCGCCCCTGCAGAAAATCCGGAGAATACTACTACATGTATGGCGCCCAATTTTGCACAAGCGAGCATGGATATAGGCAGCTCTGGAATCATTGGCAGATACATGCCCACACGGTCGCCTTTCTTGACGCCCATGCTCTTGAGGGCATTGGCAAACCTGTTGACCTCCCGGTTGAGCTCGAAGTAAGTGATCTTGCGAACGTCTCCGACGGGCTCACCAACGAAGATGTAGGCCAGCTTGTTTCGTCGCCAGGAGCTGGCATGCCTGTCCACGGCGTTGTAGGCCACATTGATCTTGCCGCCCATGAACCATGAGGCATTGGGCGCATTCCATTGCAGAGTTTGCTTGTAGGGCTCGAACCAGTCTGCATAGGTGCGGGCCATCTCATCCCAGAACTGGATGTAGTTTTTGGAGCACCAGGCCCTCATCTCGCTCTCCGATTTCATGCCCTTTTTATTCATCCATTGCATGACATTGGAGTTCTCGACAAGTTCCTTAGGCGGATAATAAAGACCAACTTCTGGGGTCTGAACAGATTTTTCCGAATTTTTATCAACCATTTCAAATCGCCTTGCACTATTTACAAGCTAAACGGCATTTATATCCAAGATAATTCTTATTTTTTCATATAAAATTGTGATGGATATTTGAATGCCTTTTTGACACTTTATTCCAGTCTTTTTCTATAGATATAAATTTGTTGTGTCCTATTTATGATGATATATTTGCTTTTGAACTGAATCATCCTTAATGGTCTTTGAAGTTATATTTTTGGTCAAATTTGTCGCTCTATATCTTTTTTCTTTATGAAAAGCCAATTCAATGCTAATCGCAATTATCTGTCTGATACTGGCCAGAAGGTCAAAGATTTGGAGAGCCCAGGACAAAGCAGCAATCAGCGTTTCTCATCAGCCCAAATAGTCCTCGCATGATATTTCGTTTCATCTCATTTTCCTCTCGCCCCATCCAGCTCCGCTTCCAGCTCTTCGACAGAAGGCAGGCTTTCCTTGAGATTCTCCGGCAGCGTTGTTGAAAGCTGGTAGTCTGCCACTCCTATGGGTTTGTTGGTGTCTTTCAATGCATACTACACAATATTCCGGTTCTTCTCCTTGCAGAGCATAATCCCAATCGATGGCCCGTCCTCTGCATGCTTCAACAGGTCGTCCACCGCCGAGAGATAGATGTTCATCTTCCCCGCAAACTCGGGCCGAAACTCAGAGATCTTCAGGTCGATTATCACATAGCAGCGCAGATTCAGGTGGTAAAATAGAAGATCGATATAAAAGTCTTGGTCTCCAACCTCCAGGTGATACTGGCTTCCCACAAAGGCAAACCCCACGCCAAGCTCCAGCTAGAACTCCCGCATATGAAAGAGCAGGGCCGCCTCCAAATCGCGCTCTTGCGCCTCCTTGCCCAGAGTCAGGAAATCAAAGTTGTAAGGATCTTTGAGAATCTGCCTGGCCAGTTCAGACTGCGGTGCAGGAAGATGTAACCGTGCAAGCTGGCATAACCACTCCAGTGCCCTGCGCCTTGGTTCCACTGGAAACTGCAACGATAAGTATGTTGGCTTAGCCAGCTAGGATCAAGCCCAACCAGGATGCAAAGATCGTCATCAGCGTAACAGGAGCGGACGGGTCTCTACGATCTCAAACGGATGTGGCGCTCTCCTCCGACACTGGTGGATCGTTTGATAAGTGCGAAGGGAAGACAGATAATCAAGGCCTCTTTTTGTCATAAGTACCATCATATTTATTAAGGTTAATTTCTCATTAGTGTCTGCAAATGGAGGGATTTTCCTGATGAAGAGCTTTTCTTCGATCTCGCTAATTAGGATACTGCTGGCCCTGGCATTAACAACAGGGGCAGTTGCATCTGCATCCGGGGAATGCATTGATATCAGCCATACCACAAGATTGACCTGTCAAAACTTTGCAGGCTTCTATCGCGATTCGGACCAGAATATATGCACGGAGAGCCTGGAATTCAGACCGTCCAATATTGATCCGAGTAAGCTCACTGCTACTCTAAGCAACGAGCCAGATCAAAATGGCAACCGGGGCGTCGTTTACCAAACAAGGGCCGGGGTCAAGAGCTTTGCATTCAAACCATTCTCATCTTATAAAGTGATTGGCGTTCTCGGAGAGCCCTATCTGGCAGGATTTATTCCACCAGGAGAAGTAGATGAAATAAATTTTTTGGATAGGAATTCGCTCTGCAAGGTTCTGCGGGATTCAGATAACGAAACGGAGATCTCCACCAATGTTCCTTTGCAGCTAGAAGAGGGATATCAGCTTGACCTTAAATCCATCGATGAAATAGGCAACAAGGTTTACCTGGAGCTCTCCAAAAATGGCGATGTAGTAGATAGCAAGGCCGTATCCCCAAACAAGGACGACGCAACCGATCTCGATAAAACCTACTATTACAAGAATCAGCAAGTAGGCAATCAGAAGAAGCTTGTAACCATCATGGTTCACTTTAAGACCGCATCCCGCGGCGCTGATCAGAATATGGCCATAGTAGATGGTATCTTCCAGATTTCCGATACGCCGATTTCGATTGGAGCCGGTGAAAGGATCGGCGAGCTCTCGATAGAGAGCACCGATCCGAATGCAATGACCATCACCATGGACAACAGAGATCTGCCAATTACTTTGAGAAATAACGAATGCAGAACTCTGATGAATATCAACAATAGAGATATATCCGTTTCATACCAATTCTCGACTGCCCAAGCATTACCTCTATTCTGGCTCTTCATAGCCTTCATACTCATAGTTCTCATATTAGCGGGGGCAGGGGCATTTCTCTGGACCAGGAACAATCTGCAGGTGCTGCCGAAAGACAAGAGCCTTCCATGCGACGGAATGTCTACTCTACCCATAAAGATCCAGTTCGTCAACGGCTTTGGAAAGCTCAAACCACAGGGCAGCGACAGAGAGGTTCAGATGGAGACGACCTCCGGAAAGATAGGTAACGCGGTGGTGCCTGCAGGGAGAGCCTTTGCAGAGGTACTTCTCACCTCTTCCAACGAAAGTGGTCCTGTGACGGTTACCGCTCGCTCAGACGGACAGGAGGTCAAGGTTCCCATCGAATTCGCTGCCAATGAAGTAGGTCTGGACCTGGAGATCGATAAGGCAGAGATACCGGCTGATGGGAAATCCCAGGCGATCGTCTCCATCATGGTGAAGTGCGCAGATGGGGTCCATATATTGTCTCAGAGCGAAAGGACCATTCTTTTGGAGACGACACGCGGTGAGATAACCAGCCCGGTTAAGATCCCGCCCAGAACCATGGCCGGAACTGCCACCTTGACCGCCGGAGACAGGAGCGGCACGGCTGTCATCACAGCGACCTCCGGGCCGCTCAAAGGAGAAGCGAAGATCGTCTTTGCTGAAACAGAAAAAAGGCACTGCATGTGGTGTGGAACCCCTATGGAGATGGAAGCGGACAAATGTCCGAAGTGTGGAAAGATTCCGCCTTCCGGGGTTGATACCAAGCAGTGCGGAGCCTGCAACTCCGTCTTGCCGCTGTCAGCCAGGTTCTGCGATAAGTGTGGAGCTAAGCAATCGCAATAATGCTGGAGTGTTGATAGCACCCAGATGCGTCAGGATAAGAAGGAGAAGGATGCCTGATCTTTGGCCATTCTCCTTTATCATCCTTCATGGAGGCAAAGATCATATCCAAAGAGATTATGAGCGAAGGGATGACCGATAATCAGGGCCGTTTCTCATCTAACTTCACAGCCAGTTCGAAGGGAAAATATGTGGTCAAAGCGGTAGCAAAGACTGCAGCTATGAGCGAGATCTCCAAAGAGATAACCATCGATGTCTCATCATCTGCATCCGCGCCCGAACCTACGTCTGCGCCTATTGAGCCGACCAGACCTGCTGGATACAACCCCTCAATCACATCGATATTTGCCGTCTCCATAATCACAGCAATGGCAGGATATATGAGAGACAGGAGACGGAGGTCATAGCTACCTTTGGACTGAGCCCTATGATATGCATTTTCCATTCTTGTGATTGGAAGTGCATATCGATAAAATTTGAAAAAATATATAATCAGAATGGCAGAAAGTCCATATAGTATTGCAGGAGCTTAACGCCATCAAGGAGGGAAATTATGCTGAATTCAAAACTTAAAATTCTTTTGATTTTATTAATATTTTTTGGGCCAATTATCTTGAATGTCGTGAATGCTGATCAAGGAGTGACGTATGCAGCCTCAAGTCTTAGTAAAAATAGAGTAGTTGCGGCCGAGGCAAATCTGAATAATAGGGCGACTGCAATCTCTGCGGCTGATCTCGAAGCAGCTGGAAGAGTGCTTCGTCAGCTTGGGGCAATATATGCAACCTCAGACCCGAATGGCGCTGAGGTGCTGGTAGATGGATCATCAAAGGGTACTGCTCCATTGAATATTACCAAGCTAAAAACAGGCCGACACGACGTGGAATACAGGCTCACCGGTTATCAGAACCAGAGTGTCATGGTGACCGTCAACGGTGGAGCTACCACTCCGGTGAAGGTTATTCTCATTCCCCTCAGCCATCCACCAGGAGTTGAAACTGCTTCTTCATTGCCCGTATCATGGATTGTGCTGGTCGCCATTCTCCTGGTCCTCATATTGGCAGGAGCGGGAGTATTTCTCTGGACCAGAAACAATCTGCAGGTGCTGCCGAAAGATAAAAGCCTTCCAGGCGACGGAAAGTCGACACTCCCTATAAAAGTTCAGTTCGTCAATGGCTTTGGAAAGCTTAAAACGCAGGGGAGCGACCGAGAGGTTCAGATGGAGGCAACCTCCGGAAAGATAGACAAAGCTGTGGTGCCTGCTGGGAAATCCTCTGCGGAAGTACAGCTTGCCTCCTCCAACGAATGTGGACCAGTGACGGTTACCGCTCGCTCAGACGGACAGGAAGTCAAGGTTCCTATTGAATTTGCGGCCAATGAAGTTGGTCTGGACCTGGAGATCGATAAGGCAGAGATACCGGCAGACGGGAAATCCCAGTCAACGGTCTCCATCATGGTAAAGTGCGCCGAGGGTGTCCATATAATGTCTCAGACCGAGAGGACGATCATACTGGAGACAACACATGGCGAGATAACCAGCCCAGTTAAAATCCCGCCCCGTACCTTAGTAGGAACCGCTACATTGACTGCCGGAGACAGAAGCGGCACGGCTACAGTCACAGCAACATCCGGGCAGCTCAAGGGAGAAGCGAAGATCATCTTTGCTGAAACGGAAAAGAGGCACTGCATGTGGTGTGGCACTCCCATGGAAATGGAAGTGGACAAATGCCCGAAGTGTGGAAAGATTCCGCCTTCAGGGGTTGATACCATGCAGTGTGGGGCCTGCAACTCGGTCTTACCGTTGTCCGCCAAGTTCTGCGATAAGTGCGGAGCCAAACAATCGCAGTAATGTTGGAGGTTCAAATAGCATCTGGGTGCGTCCTGATAGAAAAAGGGGAGAGAAGCCAGATCTGTGGCCTTCCCCTTATCATATCTCCATTTTGCCTATCTCAATCCGCTCTATGGAAGGCATTGTGAGCTCGATTTGAATTTCAGTCTCGACTAAGTAATCAATTACTCTTACCTTCTTGATCTGATCTCCAGGCAAGCTTGCCAGTATGCCTTTGGTCGGCTTTATAAGGCTGATGCCTTGCTTATCGAATGAACTGATTTGGCTATAAACGGCTTTAATGGTCTCCATAGCAATCTTATCTCTCTCAATCGGGTCTTTAGCCCAAATAGTCATGGAATAGATGAGAACAAACTTCAGGGTCTTGATCTCAGCTATGGATCGAGCCAAATTGTACCTAATCAGGATGGATTTTCCCTTCGTAGGAGGTACTCTAAACGAGATCGTATTTGCAGAACGGTCAAATTTGTAGTCATCCGGCTCCACCATAGAATTTCCCGCCGGGCTCTCTACATTGATGATGGACAGAACCGGCCTGCCAGATAGAAGGAAATCCCTGCATACCCCGTCTGGCTCCATCTTCTCGACCATTTCTTCACTCTTAATCCCTCCGGCGCCTCCGATTCCAACCTCCTCTACGACAAAATCGGTATTCGTCAGAGATATACACCTTTCCGTTGCAGTATCAATCTCTTCTTGAGTTATGCTTTCTGGCGGAACTATCCCGGATAATCCCTTTCTCAGGGATTCCAAAAGTGCTCTGCTCACGTTTTCTATCATTTCGACAAGTCCAGCTTTCCTTTTGTCGCCGCCTGCAAGGGCATCACTCTGGTCACGTACTGAACCACATTGGCTATCCTGGCACCACTATTGGGGCTGACGTCTTCGAAAGTGATTGAGCGTATCTCATTATCTGGATGAGGATTCTGTATAGCATACTTATACCAGACTCTCCTGTTAGGCGAAAGCAGGTACTCGACATATGGATTCTTGTCCCCTTTGTGCTTGAGTTCAGACCATTGGTGAATGAAGAGCTTGTCTGAGGTGTAAGTGGACCCATCAGTGTATTCCAGCGTCATCCTCAAGACGTCATCTCCTCCAACAGTGGCTGCGGACCAGTAGTAAATGAGATCTGCAAAGTTATTTATCCCGAAAGTACAGATCTCGCCGACCTCGGCTTCTCCCACGTAGTACTGTTTTGTGATCAGTCCCATCACTTCAGTCTCATAATTTAAATCCTGGGGAGCGTCTTTGCCTAGGCCGCATGATGTGCCTGTGGGGCTTTCAAGACCGGTCAGGGTACCGCGAATGCTCATTTCATCGATATGCTTCCTCAAGTCGATTAGCTCGTCAAGAATTTGATTCCATTCTTCAGACCTGATTAGATCTCCCGGGCTCTTGTATTTCCGTTCGATAACCATTTAAATTCCTCGCAGATAGATGAGACAGAAGACATGCTGCAAATATTATATTAGCCTAAGCTCTGCTTTTACGCCGCAGGCTTTTACGGAGTCCAGGATCTCCTGCACCTCCTTTGCCCTAACACCTGCTTTTGTCAGGGTCTCTTTGGAGAGACAAAGCTCAAATGTTGCTGGCTGGCTGGCCGTCCATTCGAAGGTTATTGATGATGTTATGTCCACCACGAAGACAGATTTGTCAAAATGAGTGAGATCAAAGGCCCCCAGGTTCCCTCCAACAAACTCTGCATACTGCCATTTCGATCTTCCTCTAGGAAGCCTTAGGCTGCCTGAAATTGAAAGCCTGGGCGTCTGATCCACTCCATTTAGGATCGCTTTGCCGCCTCGGATCTCCAGAACTTCTCCATAGGATAGATCCCCCTGGAAAGTTAAGGACTCGCCCGTGGTGATGTTTTTGAGAGTCGGATCGGTTATCTTTGCGTTCTCTGTATCAACCACTAAAGTAATGTCCAGAGTTGAGTCGTTAATGCTCCGAGCATCCTCTTGCCACTCGGTGCCAGACCGAACCTTATAAGTTCTCTTACAACTCACCTCCGGGTTTTCGTTTATCTCCACAGGATGATCCCAGGGAAGCCCGAGCGCAATTCTCACCGATGCCTGAATCGCTGCAATTGTACCGCCGCCCTGATATCTGAGTATGGCCGTCTTGATGCGGTTCCTACAATCCAAATCCGCTTCACCCTCTCTTCTCTGAATGCGAAATAGTGCACCAAGCTTGTCAAGGTCATACCTACTGGCTTTGTCTACCCAGTGGGCATAAAGGATGGAGATCAGCTCTTTCTCAGTCTCATCCATGCATTGTCCAATCGAAGAAGTGAGAACCGATATTTGTGATTCCGGGTCCCATTGCCTGTAGAAATGTGGGAGCCTCTTGGAGATGTTTTCCGATCTGGTCAAATCTTTTACTCCTCCACGAATACTTCTAAAGTATGCAGCTCCCCCTTCTCGTCAGGCTTCACAATGATGTTCTCCTTTGCCCCGTTGACGGTAACATTCCGAACATCCTTCAAGCCCTGCACGCTCAGAGCAGACATGACAATGCGGCTTACTAATACGTCCTCATCAATACTCAAACCCCCAAGGTATTTCCGAACAGCGCTGTCCACCTCTGTCCTGGCCTTTTCGTGATCAATGCCCATAACGGTGACCGCGCAAAGCTGAACGTCTAGGTAGAGTAGCTTTGGAGGCATGAACTCAACCTTTATGCCCGCAGATCTGGTCTCGTTTATCACCTTCTCGATCTCTTCCGCGTCCCCACCGCTGGCGATAATCTGCACAATGCCGGGAACGCCATCAGGTTGATCCACTATTTTGACTTCGCCCACCACACCAGGAACGCTCTCAACTACGGATTTCAAAGAAGTAATTGTGGCTTTGCCTGCCATCTCCAGGGCGCGCTTGGCCCTCTCCCTCAGCTCCGAGTCGCTCTCGATCTCCGTTCCGCTAAGGATATCCATCTTATTTACGACAAAATCTATCCCCATGATGGGTTTAGGAATCAGGTTGATAGCGCCCGCAAATACATTGCCTTCCTTTCCCTGAGATAACGCAACTACTGGGACTTCAACCTCCCACCTACCCTCGGCGGTTTTTGCGAGAACTGCCCCCTGCGTCGTCCTGAACGCTTTGACGTTTTCCGGCCGCCGAGAGTAAGTGGATACCCTTTTGTCCACAGGAATCGAGATTCGCTCATAGGCTGAGTAGTCTACATAAAAAACAGAACGTTTTTCAGGCAGATTGCCGCCGTCAATCCAAACAATGGCTTCCCCAGTGAAATTGTAATCCTTTCCCTCTACAAACACAGTTTGGGACCCATTAGAAGCACCATCTATTTTCTTGATGCTCTTTGCCAAGGAGTTCTTGAGTTCATAGCGATCCAAACCCTCAAAGACATGAATCTCATGCAGTACCTCGATCTCTCCTGGTTCACTGTTTCTCCCCATTGTCACATTGCCTGTAGCGAAGCCTGCAGCTTTGCGGGAGATCCCCAATAAAGAGACGACCAGATCTAGTGATTTGCCCGTAGCTGAATCTATGAACGCGGAATTATATATCTGGTTCATCTGGGCGTAGAGGAAATCCATCTCAAGAGCCATGGATTCGACTATCGTCCTGATGACGCTGCCGGGGTTCACATCGGTGATCTCCTGGGGTGCATTCAGCCTGTAGCTGACGAAAAAAGGCGTGTTATCATCAGGCTGTTCACCTCCTGAGAGCCACTCTACCATGTTGCCGGTTAACCTATAATCCTTATCTTTGCCAAACGTGTAGGGTGATCCTTTTGCGGTGCCATCGATTCGGTAGATATCCAGCACACTGGGCTGGTCTAGCCTGTACTTCGTCCGGTTAGCGGCAAAGTCATGTCTCTCCTCGATCAATCCCTTTGTTACATGAGAGAGAATCGACTCGGTTATCTCGCTGTAGGACTTCCTAACGAAAGACATCATGCCACCTCCAGGAAAAAGGGAAGAACCAGGTTCATCGGCACTGTGCTCTTGATAGGCAGAACTGAGACATCTAAGAGGACTGCATGTGGATTATCCTTCAGCACACTGATCTGTATGCTTACTGTATCCTTGACCCTCGGTTCCTGGGATATGCATTCCTTTACGTACATGCGCAGGAGCTCCCTCGTCCTCTCATTGTTGGGCTCCCCAATGAGTTCGTGGAGCCTGGAACCATAGTCTGGGTGCCCAATGTCGCCAAGCTCTCCTTTGCGGGTTAAGATGCGATGGAGGATCGCCTGGCCCAGGTTCTCCCGGCCTCTGGCTGTCTGCAGATCTCCTTTTGTATTCACAGACAAATCCGCTCCGAGACCCGCATAGTCAGTTCTGGGCTCAAAAAGCAGTTTGAGATCGGTTCCGTAGAGTTCTTCCATTTTGCTGCCCTCTCCCTCTATCTTTGACTATCCTATCATTACCGTGCTTACCGCCACCACGGTGCCTGCAGGAAGCTCTACTGGATCATTGCAGGTAGTAGCAGCATCTCCGTTCCTGGCGGCCATCTTCCCATTTATTCTTACGCTCAAGCTTCCCATCTGTATGGTGGCTTTGTTGGAAGGAAGCATCTGGAATGGCCCTCCCTGAGGTATGTGGGGTGGGAGGTTTGTGGCAGTCGAGCCCACGGTTGCAGCGGGCATTCCCATTATCTTCACATTCGAGCTGAGGTTTCCGTCGATTGTGCCGCTGAAGGGGTGGGGAAGAGGCGTGGGGACGGGTCCACCAGGTGACGGTATCATTATGATATGAATATCCGTTCCCATTACCGTATCGCCTTGTTTGGCTGCTGGTTGTCCCATTTTATTCCTCTAGTTGATATTGACCATGCCGCCTTTCAGGTCGAGGGTTGCCGATGCCTCCACTTTGGCTGTGGCGGCCTTAATCTCAAGGGCCTGCTGGCTTTCGATCTTAACATTTTGAGCAGAGAGCGAGATGTCTCCCTTTGCCTTGATTTCCATGCTGGCATTGGATTCAATGGTAATATCACCATCGGTCTTGATGGTGACCACCGACTTTCCCACCTCTGCCCGAAGCTCGTCGTCCGTCACAGTGAGGACTATGCCGCTGGGAAACTTCAGGTGCATGCGCCGTACTCCCTCTTTTTTTGGGTCAGGCGATTCGAATATCATCTCTCCAGAATTATTGAGGGGAGGCCGGAGCTCGTCGTTGTACAGCCTGCCCATCACAACGGGTGCGTTGATGTCTCCGCGAAGGAAGGATAGAAGCACCAGGTCTCCGACGTTGGGCAAATTGACAAGTCCCATCTGCTGGGTGGCAATGGGCACTCTTTGTAGCTCGATGTCGCGATTCTTCAGCAACACATTGCATTCGTAGTTGTCCTTGTCTCCGGCACTGGAATGGGGAAAGGTGGAGGTCACGGTTCCCATTTCCAGGGTATGAAGCTTCCTGACCTCACTCTCAGCAACCTTCTTTATGACCTCGACTGCCTTCACTCTTTGTCCCCTCCCAACGCCCTAAACTCTTTTCCAGCCACCAGGACTGGTGTTCTGGCCCCCACCCTTCTTTTGAATCGAGCGGCGAGTCCAGCATCATCTTTTCTCCTCAAAGAGCGATATAACCTCTTGAACTTTTCCATCACAGCTCCAATTGCTCATGCATTCAATTGTTTGAGAGCCATTGGAATTTTCCGCCACAGACCGAAAGACAAATAAGGTTCATTAAATATGCAATATTAAATGAGCGAGTACCCTGAGAACCCGGGACCACTGCCCGCAGAGAAATTATGCAATAAATACAATAATCCCAATCCGATCAAAGGCAAAGGTGCTCTGGGAAACGAGAATACCGGGAAGATGTACTACCAGGGAGGGGATAAAAAAAAACTGGTAGAGGTCGTCCAGAGGATGCTCAAGAGGCTGGAGAAGTATGACCTGGGCACCGCTGGTCCGGAAGGCGACGGCGTTGACGGAAATTTTGGGGATTCTACCGAAAACGCAGTGAAACAGTTTCAGGAAGATCATAAGGACTGGGACAGCAATGCCCTCAAGGTCGACGGGCTGGTGGGGCCTGACACTGCAGATGCCTTGAACAGGGAGATGGTGGGAAAATGGTATGACCATTACCAGACTCACGAGAAGCTGGTGAAGGGGGTGCCACATCACGCGGTAACTTCAGAATTTCTCAGCAATGGTCTATCGGTTGAGACCGGTGGGGCAAAAAGAAGCAAGGTGTTTTTAGTTGGACTCATACCATCAATAGAAGTGACTTGCACTGTGCGAGTGCTTGGCTTTGACCTTGAGCCGGTTAAGGGTACTAGCTGCGAGATCCGCGCTGGTGAATCTGTGCAAAGAACTACTACGGACGACGACGGGATCGCTACCTTTAATGTGTCAGATCAGGCAAAGCATTGCCACGTGAAATGGGAACTGTCTTCGGGCAATGGAGAAAGCAAATTGTCTGTTGAGCGTGAGGTTCTTTTTCCGCCCAGGGAAACGAAAGACACAAAGCAACGACTTAGCAACCTGGGCTACCTTCAAGCCGAACTGTCAGACCAGATCCGTTCGTATCAGCAAGAAATGGGTCGCGAAGAAACGGGTATGGAATCGGATGTCGCAGCAGAGGTTCGTGCTTGGCACGACGGTGGTCCAAAGCCTCATAAAGGTGGGGCTATAACGAATGGAAGCAACTCTCGATTGCTCCATGAAGAGGCCAGGGAAGACGATGTTGACCCTTCCGACCAGGGCAAGAAAGCCCCAACTGCAACAACTGCGCCAGCGATCCGCGTGGAACTCTACCAGGAGACTGGGGTGTGGGCGCCCGCTGAGGTTTGCAGAGATACAAGAACATCGCTCTGGAAGTTGGATATTCTTCGAGGTTCACACACTGCAGTTCGCTTTATCAATGCTCCAGGCTTGGATATTCGTTCGAATAATCCTTTTAACGCCGTACCAAATGACTCCGCAGTCTGGGTCCACCAAGATGCATCAAGCAGCCCTCGAACCATATTCTTTTATGGCAGGTCCATACCTATCGATCCAGCTGCACAAAGGACGGACCAGTGCGCACTTCTCGAGGTCTGGCAAAATGGCAAGCCGGGACGTGTCCTGTTGCAGGTATGGGTCCGTGATTATCCAGACAACTTCGTGTTCATAAAGTTGATGGGAGACTCGTTCGCGTTAAATGCTCACAACGTGAGGCCATACGATTTTCAGAAGCAAAGTACCATTCCAGCTACTATGTCGCAGCAGAATATCATAAACCTGGTGCTGCAGAATGGACACATCAACCATCTCGTCATAAATGCTCATGGCAGTATGGGAATTGCAGGAGCTGATATCAGTCTCGGCCTGGGATTCAACCAAAGGAACCTTGATCTATGGAATCAGCTCGATGGAAGAGTTGAATATATATGGCTCATGAACTGCTTCGTTGGCAGTGACGACTACTTATGCGCCGAGATTGCTTCGAGGACGCAAGCTTGGGTATCGGCAGCGATTCTGGGAACTGCTCTTCCGCCACGGCCAATGCCAAGGGATCACATCGAGTATTTCCTCAAGCCTAGTATTAAGCATTGGAATGGAAAGGAATTGAGGCGTCGACCTAGACCTGGCTATCCGGATCATAACGTTGACGTGCCACAAAGTGCCGAATCATTTTTCTATAATGCCAGACGTTCGAGCACCTCCCCCGACCTTAGTTCATCCCTTTACTTTAACATCGTGGCAAAGGGCCCAAGGGATTCAGGTCGTAGGCCTTAGCAATTGCCAAATCGGAAAATAACCATCTATATAATCCTATCAGATCCTCTTCCATGGGAATGAGTGCCCTAGCGGACTTTTTGCTCTCCTGCGATCGAACCGGTTTGGACGAGGGGATACCGAATGGTCGCGCTCTGGAGGGCAACATCATACAGGGGTCGAACGCATTTGGCAATATCGGTTATAGGGAGACGTTTCCCGGGCCTGATGAATTGCGCAATTGCGTCTTCGACCTCTATGCATTAGATCGATCTCCATATACGAAAATTGACTTGATCATCTGAGTGGTTGCATCAATGACTTCATACCTGCCCTAAGAGATTGGGCTTCCTAACCGGCAAATGAGATGTCAAACTTGTTTTCAGGCTTTACTATTTTGAATGTGCCTTCGTCATCAGTTCTCTTATTCTTTGCCTCTCCATCGTCTACAGCCACACGAAACTCCACATCTCTTTTGGGTTCTTTCCCGTTTGAACCAGTCAAAACTCCGCTAAGATTTTATCGCTCTGCTTTGCTACGTTAAGCTCGGTCGCTATTTTGAGAACAGACCGTAAGATAGATAAGATTTATCGAATGATGGGGCTTGAAATGAGCAATCTTCCAGATGAAGAGGACCAATCAAACCAGCCGCTACCCGATAAAGGAAACGAATCAAACCAATTGCCTGCACGGGATCTATGCAATGTCTCTGGGGAGGGAAATCCCGTCTTGGGCAAAGGAGCTCTGGGCAATGAGAAGGCCGGGAAGATGTACTACCTGGGCGGGGATAAAAAAAGGCTGGTAGAGATCGTCCAGAGGATGCTCAAGAGGCTGGAGAAGTATGACCTGGGCACCTCAGGTCCGGAAGGCGACGGTGTTGACGGGAATTTTGGGGATTCTACCGAAAAGGCAGTGAAGCAGTTTCAGCAGGAGCATAATGATTGGGATGACAACCCCCTCAAGGTCGATGGGCTGGTGGGGCCTGACACTGCAGATGCCTTGAACAGGGAGATGGTGGACAAGTGGTATGAGCATTACCAGACGCCGATAGAGTTGACCTTTGAGCGTGCGCTTCTAACCGCTACATCAAGTGCCCTGAAGGTCCCTGTTGAGATAAAAATAGATAATGAAACGAGCGGACGGATCGTTTTAACAACTCCAGTACCCCAGAAAAGAAAGCCGCCAGACGACAAGAAACCTCCCGATGACAAAACACCACCGGATTATGTCGATCAGTACATGTGGGCGGTAAGAGATGAGAACGATAAGGATTGCAAAGTCACTGGCTATTGTGTGAAGTACAAAGAGAAGGACGGCAACTATGTTCAATGGCTCGTAGACGGCTCTAAGGCCATGTTTGAGATGTGCGACGTATTTTGCAGAGCTACCTTCATCTGGATTATAGACGCCTACTTCAGTCCAGGCATAAATATAGCCAGAGGTGCAGATTTTGCGACGATAAAGACAAGATACCCGGAAGTTATCGAAAAGGTCGAAAGACTGAACAGATCCAAAGGCGTCTCTGAGCACCAGGTGCCTTTAATAAGCCTCTTGGCCGTAAGGGCTGAAGAGATAAAGGTCAGGATAGTGCTTTTTCGCCCTGATGCTGCACAGCAATTTGGTGCTGGCTCTTTTGGCTCTGAGGAGGCCTGTAAGATTGTCCGAGAGTGGTCAGAAAAGATAGATCTTCAGCCTGCAATGTGGGGCATGTCGTATGAGGGACATGAGATGGGGGGTCATCACCAAAAATTGGCGATAGTAGGAATCGATGATAAAATCATTGGGTTCACTGGAGGCGTAGATTTTGCTTATGCCAGATGGGCTCTTCCAAGTCATAGCCTAGCGGATCCTATAGATGTCGGAACTGTAGAAGAGCCTTTCAAGATTCCACCTCAGATGGGGTGGATCGACCCGAGCATAATTCTTGGAGAATGGGATGAGACTGAAAATGAATATGCTAAAAAGGGTGGCGCAGTATTCTGGCATGACGTTCACGCAAAAATAGTCGGGCCTGAGGCTGCCGAGCTTGCAGATAATTTTGTTGAAAGATACTCACGTGCCGACTGTGATGAAAGACACCTCTCTGAGGATGACCCCAACTATTTGGAGAAAGCCGATACAAATAAGGAGAGCGATTTCCTGTGGTTCAGGGATAATTATGCCAGGTTAGTTGATGAAGGCTCAGGCTCTTCAGATCTGCTGAACTCAAACGAATCTTATTCTTCTGAAAAGGTTTGGGCTCAGGCACTGAGAAGTTATTATCCATTGGATGACTACGGCATATGGGATGCCTACAGGAATCTCCTGTCCAGAGCTAGAAAGAGCATTTACATTGAGAACCAGTATGCTTTCGAAGATAGGAATTATGGCATTATGGGTACCGGTTATGGGTTCTCAGACGACTATGGCTGTTTCGAAGTTATGAAGGACGCACTGGAGCGAAGTGATAAGCTGAAGGTCATCGTAGTCGCGCCATTTATGACTGACAGTTCGTACAATGCGGATATCGATAAGAACCTAAAAGAGCTCATCAATGCAAGCTTGCCGAAGGGATCAAAGGACTACTCGAAAGCGAAGATGACTGTCTATTCTCTAGCTACCAATATCCAGAGAGACTCTGTCTTAAAAACAGTCCCGATTTATGTTCATGCTAAGATTGCGATAGTGGATGATGAATGGGCGATAGTAGGCTCAGCCAACCTGGACAGGATGGGCATGGGCGGGAAGGGTAGCAGCGCAGGAGCACAAGGATCGAGTGAGATAGCAATGCTCGTGCATGGACGGCCTCATGCATTAGCACTTCGCAGCGCTCTTATTAGAGAGCATCTGGGTTCCGGCGCTCCAGATAATCCAGATGACTTCGACGCAGTATTCAGATCCTTCATAGAGGTTGCATCTAAAAACGACATGCCAAGAGATAATAAGCCCCTTACAGGCCAGGTTGTATTTCACAGGCTATATGAACATTAGTAAATATTAAGGGATTGTATTAGCTAAACCTGGGGAATAGGTCTCAGAACTCTGTCCGCTCCGCCATCTTCTTGTGTTGGTTTTGATGACTCCACCTCTGACGATCCCTCTCGACCGGCAAAGGAGATGTCAAACTTGGTTTCAGGCTTTATGATCTTGAATATGCCTTCGTCATCAGTTTTCTTATTCTTTGCCTCTCCATTATCTACAGCCACACGAAACTCCACATCACTTATCGGGTTATGCTCCAGATCAACGATCTTCACGACAAATTGCTCAGCAGGGTCCTCTTCAGATGTACTCTCGCCTGCAATCGCTTCAGATCCTTCTTCATTGGAGGTGGCTGCCGATCCACTTTTTCCTGAGAGATAAAGATCAAATTTAGTCTTTGGGCTTGGAATCCGGATCAATCCGTTCCCATCAGTTCTCTTATTTTTTGCCGCTCCATTATCTATTGCCACACGAAACTCAGTATCTTTTATAGGATTATGCTCGAGGTCCAGGATATCTATGATAAAATCTCCTGCCGGGGAGATATCCTTGACCATGTACATCTTCTTCCCATTCCCCTCAGACCCCTCTGGCGTTGGAACCATAAACATCACTCTTATCTCTGTTGGGTTCTTTGCCCGTTTGAAACAGTCAAAGCTCTGCTAAGATTTTAAAGCTCTGCTTTGCTGCGTTAAGCTCGGTCGCTATTTTCTCCACGGACCACAAGATAGATAAGATTTATCGAATGATTGGCTTGAAATGAGCGATCTTCCCGATGAAGGAAACGAATCAAACCAATTGCCTGCACGGGATCTGTGCAATGTCTCTGGGGGGGGCAATCCCGTCTTGGGCAAAGGAGCTCTGGGCAATGAGAAGACCGGGAAGATGTACTACCAGGGCGGGGATAAAAAAAGGCTGGTAGAGATCGCTCAGATGATGCTTAAGGAGTTGGGGCATGATTTGGGCACCTCTGGTCCGGAAGGCGACGGCGTTGACGGGAATTTTGGGGATTCTACAGAAAATGCAGTAAAGCAGTTTCAAGAGGAGCACAAGGACTGGGACGGCAATGCCCTCAAGGTCGATGGGCTGGTGGGGCCCGACACTGCAGATGCCTTGAACAGAGAGATGGTGGGCGAGTGGTATAGGCATTACCAGACGAAAGAAGAACTGATAAAAGGAGCACAATATCACACTGTGACGTCTGAATTTCTCGATCAAGGGCTAACTGTAAATCGAGGCCAGGCAAACCAAGCCAAGATATTCTTAGCAGAACGGATTGCAGAAACGAAGGATCAAGAGGACATATCCGAATGTGGAACCCAAGTCACTTACGTCCAATCCGATGATCATAGTGGTGAGGTCCCTAACCCAATGGAACAGAGTCAAAGTGACGTCTGGGGTTATAAATACCCTAAAAAAAGTAACGGAGCAAAAAAGATAGTTCATTGTCGTATCCTTTATGCAAAAAACATATCGCAAGATAGTCTCAACGAACTTTGCTCAAACTACGGAAGGACTGCAAAAGCCATCCTTAGCAAACACAATTTAGGATTTGCAATGAGTGTGGACGATGCCCCAATTGATTTCGACCGTCTCGTTAATATCAATAACATCGACGATTACCGTATCGATGTAGAAGAGATCCGGTGGGGCATAGACCTTCGATGGAGCCTAATGCCTTTAATCCCTACCGATGGCACTATTATTCCGATAGTCATTGTAGTCTGTAGAGATCTCGACCCCCCTAATCGTAAAGATGCAGAAAAATGGAACGGAAAATTTCAAGAGTACCCGCAGCTACCCGACTCGCCAGATGTTAGTCGAAACTTCATAATGCTGGACGCAAAATGCCCAAATCGAACGGACTGGGCGACGCTAATACATGAGGTAGGACATGCAGCAGGGATGAACTGGCACCTGTCTGTAGGAAAAAATCCGTCACCTCCATTCGACATTATGTGCTCTAGGGACCCTATTGAAAATCCAAATTTTCCGAAAGATGGTATTCGGGATGGGATGCTTAAGAAATCAGTGGACAAAATTGGCGGTGCGATATTTTCCTGGTAACATTTCTACGGGAAAACTGGATGCTGAATTGCCGGCAGGCTTGATGTCAGGGACTCATAATAATCTCGCTCAGGTTTGAGATGCTGATCCTCTCTTCCTCCACCCTATAACCGACACAAACCCCTCTGCCTTGTTAAAGCTGTGGCTCACGCTCGTGGCCTGGAACTCTCCGTTCATACGGCTGTCAGGCATATCCTTTACCTCAATGGTATTTCCCAGTGCGATGCCGGCATTGCCAAAGGATTTCACAGTTCCTGACAGAGTCATTGAAAGGGATTCGAGCAGGGCGGCAGCCACCCTTTCCGCGGTATCTGTATCCCTCACGGTGGGATCTTCCACGATCACTGTCGGACTGCCCCCTCCAGCCACGCCCTGCACCACCCTCTTGGATAGCCAATGGGCGGTATCGGCGCCCTTGAAGCTGGACGGGCTCTCTCCAAAGACCCTCACGCAGGCCGCAGCCGGTATCGTCTCATGCGCATCTGCTTCCATCGCATTCAACCCGTACTTGAAGATCTTTGCTGATTGGCGGGCATATTTCTTGAAGGCCAGCTTGCCGTCTGCGCATAGAAAAAGGTCGAAGCCGCACCTGAGAGCCAGTTCCTTCATATGCGTGTAAACATCCTTTGCGTCCTCAACTACGTACATGGGAAAGCTCAAGCCCTCTTCTGCAACTCCGATGGAGACCCCTGCCCTGCCGGCAAGATCTTTTACTATGAAGCCTGCACTCTGTTTCTCGTAGACCTGGTTGATCCTCAGCCTGGTGAGTGAAGAGATGCGACTGAGCCCACTGATCGTCACCTGAGATATGCTCGCCTCCACGACATCAATCGATCCCGTGAGCACCCGGGTGAGCTCGCCGTCATATCCAAGCTTGATGACCGTCGGATCTTCAACCCTAATTGATCCGGCTTTTGTGGACGGCTTAAATGCGATCTCAAAGCTGTCGGAAGGAACATCCATATCTAAATCTACTCTGATGCTGATTATCTCTTGATCTAAAGACGAGTCGAAGGTCGCCGATCCGATCTTGACCTTATAGGCGGGCTTTCCCATAAGCTAGGTATCTTCTCCTTGCGCAGGCTCCTCACTTGCTCCCTCTGCGCCCTCCTGGGGCTGATCGGAGTTCTCTTCAGGCCGGGCTTCTTCTCCAGTGGGGGACTCCTCTACACTCTGCTCGGCTGGCGTCTCCTCGGATTCCTGACTGTCTGAAGTTTCCTCGGATTCCTGTTCGACGGGAGTCTCCTCTGATTCCTGACCGGCTGGAGTTTCCTCTTCGCTTCCGATGAACACGATCTCCTCTATCCCTTCGTACTCCTGAGAGTCGACCGTGACCCTGTACTTACCTGAAGGCAAATCCTCCAAACGATAAACGCCTTCTTCGTCGGTCTCTCCTTTGAACTCACCATCATCGGAAGATGCAATCACCCCAATTCCGGCCCTGGGATTTCCTTCGCTGTCCAGCACTTTTCCCGTGAGGCAGTTGATTGACTCTGTTGCCTCCTTGGCAGCCTCATCCGCCCATTGTTCAGCCTCTTTATCCTGAGTGGGCGGCGTTACCGGCTCTGGTGGTGGTTCCTTGTACTCTCGGAGCACTATGGAGTACTTGTATCTGTTCGCCCCTCCCGCGATATCCTCTACATTTAACTCCTCAATTAGGACCTTTGTGACATCAGTTGACCCGGTGATATCCGAGTTAAACGGCAAAGGCGCACCCAGCTTGAATTTTGACCTTATGACCTCGATCATGCTCTTTGCTGTCTTTCCCTGGAGGCTTCCCGCGAAAGAGATTTTTACAGGCGATCTCCCCTGATCTTGGAAGGTGTTTCCCTCCATGCCAGGCACCTCATGCTCTACTATGCTCCGCTTATCGTTGGTTGTGATGTTTGATACGTTCCTGACCTCAGTTATACCTCCCGCTGGGTCCTGATCCGTCCAAATGAGCGCGATGCCATCCAGTTCTATATTCAACTGATTCCTCCATATTGCCTCATTTCATCGGAAAGGATGAGCCCTATCTTCTTTCCCAGCTCTTTGATCTCAGTCTCCGTTCTCCCTTTGACATTGACAACAATATTAAAAGTATTATGGAAATGTGCCACATTGCCCCCTATCTGAGTCTCAGTTGCCGCATCTTTGAGCAGCGATACGTCCTGTCGCAGAGAAGGCATCACATGCGGCGCTGGAGTGACGGCCATCTCGTAAAGGTCCTCGCTGTAAGATGGCAAGGTCATGGCCAGATCTTTCACAGCCGAATGTCCATCTTTTTGCATGGCTGCGGCAATAGCCAGGCTGAAGTCGATGTTATTTGCCAGATCTTCCATCGCCAAATCCTTCCACCCCTTTGCGGAGATATTTTTGAGGATAGATATGATACCGGGGCCATCCCTTTCCGGCAACGCTTCCATTCCTCCTTCAAGAGTGATTCCTTCCGGAAGGATCGTACCGATCAATGCGCTTCCTGTCGATGATCGAATTGTTATGTCGGTTTTGCCAGCTTCGTATTCGTTCTGGCTCATCGACTTCACCATCTCACGCTCTAAGTCGAAGGTCACTAAGATTTGATCCGAGGCATTCTCCAACGCACTCGATATAAGCGGCGCGCCAAACAACAAGGAACTTGCCGCATGGGGCGCTGCAAGGATACTTGAGAAATCGCGAGAAGTGCGAACTGAATCCATTTCGGGGCCCTGAGTTGAAGCCTGACTTGAGAGCATTGCCGCGTTAACAGCTATATCTTCTGCCAGAGACTGGGCCTTTGAATTAGGCATAAAGACGGGGATCTCGATCACCCTTTGATGAGTCCTTTCTGGTTTGATAGTATCGCGTAATGCGCCTTTGGCCGATGATAGAATAAAAGGTGGGCCTGTTATGTCGGTTTTGCCGGCTTCGTATTCGTTCTGGCTCATCGACTTCGCCATCTCACGCTCTAAGTCGAAGGTCACTAAGATTTGGTCCGAGGCATTCTCCAGCGCATTAGATATAATCGGCGCGTCAAACAGAAACGAACTTGCCGCATGGAGCACTGTAAGGATGGGCGAGAAGTCGCGAGAAGTGTGAACTGAATCTATTTCGGGGCCCTGAGTTGAAGCCTGACTTGAGAGCATTGCCGCGTTAACAGCTATATTTTCCACCGTGGACTGGGGCCATTCTGGTTTGATAGTATCGCTTAACGCGCCTTTGGTCGATGATCGAATAAAAGGCGAGTCTGTTATATCGGTTTTAACGTCGTGGTTTTCGCTCAGGCCCATCGACTTCACCATCTCGCGTTCTAAGTCGAAGGTCACTCTGATTTGGTTCGAGGCCATCTCCAGCGCATTTGATATAAACGGTGCGTCAAACAGCAAGGAACTTGCCACATGGGGCACTTTAAGGATGGTCGAGAAATCGCGAGAAGTGCGAACTGCATCTCTTTCAGAGTCCTGTGTTGAAGCCTCACTTGAGGGCATTATCTGGACATTCTCGGTCCAGGTTTTGTCATCTTCAGTTAAGGCGGCAAGTGGCAGGCCTGTAAATGGCATCTCTGTCCATTGGAATATGCTTGCTGCCTCCTGAGCCTCCGATATCTTTTTATTGAATTCAGAAAGCAAAACGTTGGCAGTCTTATATGTCGCAAAACATGGAGATCTCAGCACATCACTTATCGGAAAGATGTTCATTTGGCTGATATTCGTTGTAAGATCGAGAGCAGCTTGGCAACCGGAAGCTTCGGCTTTTATGTCGTCTTTATCATCCACCGACAGAGCAATCTCGATCTGTACAGCAGCCATGCTGGATATCTGTTTCTGAAGATCTGTGGCTATGGCCAATAGTGTATGTATAGCTGCCAGGGCGCCAGCTATCTTTCTAAATGCGAATCCGAGACCTTTCCGATCTGTGCTCCTAAATCTCCCCATTTCCTTTGCTAGCACGGCAATAGAGTCCAAGCATCTCCTCCAATCGCTTCTTTGGGAAGAATCACTCATCTTCTGTAAAGATGAACTTCGTCACTCCTGATTTTCCTGCCCTAGCTATCGCTATCTTCTCTATCCGGTTGGCAAGAGCGGCCATGAGAAAATTGATCTGAAGTCGGGTCAGATCAATTGGCGAATCTTCTAGTTTATATCCGTAATCGAGGCAGAGAGCAGCTAGCTCTTGCCCCTCCAAAGATTCTACAAACCTCTCTAGTTCAGCTTTTTTTTTTTGCATTAGCTGCTGAGGTTACCCCACTTATCTCCAGAACTTTGGTGCCTATAAGCTCTGGAACCCCGAACTTCATATCAGCCACTTCATCTAAGGTCAGCTTTGGATCCGTTAGGCCCAGGGACGCTGCAAGCCTGAGTGCCCTGAAGTTCTTCGTAACATCGACCTTCCCTGTATCCGGCGTCCCATCGTCCTTCAGAGGTACACTGCCTAGAACCGCAAGAACCTCGCTCAATTCTCCATCCGTGAGTGGGCGAATGACCACATCAGCGTCATAGCTGTTGATGTGAAGGGTCTCGCTGTATTTCTTGCCTATGAGAATGTCTTCCTTTGTGAGCTTCTTCATTGCAATTGGGGCTCCCTAAGATTCCTGCAAATCCGTAGCTGTAAATGTATAAGTGGCTATGCCTACCCCATTGACGTCCATGGTGAAATCTCTATCATCCAGATAGCATTCCTGGAACGTCGCTGTCTTCTGTTGATCGCCCTTTTTGAGCTGAGCCTGGAGAGTAAACTTGGCTTCCGCCATGCTCGCTTTGGAGAGTTTCTCGTCCAGCGGAGGGCAGCACGACTTAACGCTCAGTTTGCCATTTACGACCTTGACTCCGTACTCTACGCCCTGCCTCAGCGGCTGTCCGATGGCAAGTATATCCGCTCTACTTCTGCTCACCTTATATTCAATAGATTGAAGGCCTTCTATTACCGTTTGATCGACCATCACTTTGCTCTCTGTTGCAGACCAAACTGTTATTGCCATTCAAATCATCTCCCTCACGCTTCCACCTTGATGGTGGCATAGATGTAATCCATAGCTCTGACAGGTCTCACTGCCATATCTACTCTGACTATTCCCTGAGCAAAGTCCATTTCAGAGCTGTAGACATCTAGAAGGTATGCAGGCTCTTTTCCATCCGTGCTGGGTACTATGGAGCCCTCTCTCTCCATTCTCATCAGGAACTCTGTGATCTTGCCCTTTAGTGCTATCCTGCCGCTGGAACTGTTCAGGGTGCCAATGAATAAATCAGCGATATTCTTGACGCCGCGAACAGAGTGATCTGCGATTCTTGTAACGCTAATCTGCTCTTTGCTCGTTGAGATGCCCTTGACTACTATGATGCCTCTTCCCCGTTGGGCTTCGAGCGGTATCACACCGCTTTTCAGAAGCTCCATTTGTTCTGAGGGGGTATAATTTTTTTCAAGTTCCGAGATCCCGCTAAGCGGTTTGAAGGTGGGCGATTCGAAGTAGTTCAGCCTGCTGATGAGTCCTGCTACGGCTCCGAGGTTTCCGTAGGGGGCTACAAGGACAAATCTATCGCTCGCCATTACGTTAGTCCTGCCACAGATATCCTTGATGCTCTCATCCTTCGCCACAGTTCCCAGACCAATACGGTTTTTGGCGTTAGAGCTCATTTTTGCGCAATGAGCTTCGATAAGAGAATGAATCTCGGGAGAGGTAATCTCACATGCAACGACTATGTCCACGTCTGCATCGGATTCGAGTTTTTCCAGAGCGGCTTCATAATCCTCTTTGGAAATAGTGCCCATGGTACCATGAGTTAGATTTGTTTTTTGGATGTTTGCAGGATTGTTTTTTTGGGCGTTAGAGTGCAGATCCTCAGCCGACAGCAGCTTTGAGGCTTTGTTTATGCGATCCACGAGATATGCTGGGTCCGAGGGTTTCATCACGAGATTGTCGAACATCTCAATGACATCCCCGTCATCAATCTGCAAGCTTACAAATTCAGCATCCGATCCCGTATCAATTTTGATCGCTATGGAATTACCCTCTTCGCCATGCTTTCTCGAAATCAGCTTGACGGTATCATCATTATCATTATCTTTCAGAACCAGGTTTGCATTTGTGCCTCCGCTGCCAGAAATTGCCGTCACGACAACTTCAAAAACGCCATTCTGAAAGGCCTGTTTTATATCACCTAAAATGGTATAATCCTGTTTTACGCCTGCACCAGAGTACTGCTTGGCCGACCCAAATTTATCGGCGAACTCCCTGAAGCTGCTTACATGGGTCGGCGTCAGGATTTCTCCTCGTTCGGTAGTGCCTATCATCGCTACAACTCCCGATGGATTGAGCTGCTGAGGCACGATTTCTTTTATTACCTGTATCTCTACACCTGGCAATATTCTTGTCATCTGCCACCCTCCTGATTACTTTACGTGATGGGTCCTCCACACTTAGTTAACCATTCAGACAATTAGTCAATGCCATATAAAAAACTTAGCTAGTAATATCTCTGGCCACGATACCTTTTCCAACAAGCTAAATCGAATATCTCAATGTGTGAACTGATCCCCGCCAAGAAAATCGCAGTTCTTAGTCATTTGGTGCTGTAAAACTAGTTCATCTGGAATTTCCGGTCCAAAAATGTCTTAGTGGGGGTCTGTTAAAAAAGGGAGGGTGATATCCCACTTACAGATCAATGCGTGGGATGCTGTCTACAGACTCTGGATTGGCCGGAGCAGATAGATCTCCGGTCTCCAAGCCCCTGGGCCTTGGCCATAATGGCACGAGCATGATCTTGCCGGACACAGGTCTTGCGGACATCCTTCACGAAGTAGACCTTGTCGGGGTAAGCGACGGGACCCAGTACCTTGCGGACGTGGGTGGAGAATTCTTTCGCGAGATCGGAAGACTCAGCAACGCCATCTCTGTATATGATGAAGGCTACGATCTTCTCGTACTGTACTTTCCAACTTTTCTGTAGTTTCCAAGTTTTTGATTTTGCATATAAAGTGAGACGATGTGGTAGATATCGTGTTATCAAAATATGAAATATTGACATTAGTGGATTACTAGCATAGATTGAGTAAGCCAAAACGAAATTCAATTTATAAAGTAACGGTCAAGGCGAAAAACTTGGAGAGTACAGTCAAATGAAACCGATTTAATCCTTGACAATTTAAAAAAAGGGAGGGTGATATCCCACTTACAGATCAATGCGTGGGATGCTGTCTACAGACTCTGGATTGGCCAGAGCAGATAGATCTCCGGTCTCCTTGCCCAGGGCCTTGGCCTTGATGACACGGCGCATGATCTTGCCGGACCTGGTCTTGGGGACATCCTTCACGAAGTAGACCTTGTCGGGGTAAGCGACGGGACCCAGTACCTTGCGGACGTGGGTGGAGATCTCTTTCGCGAGCTCGGGAGACTCAGCAACGCCATCCCTGAGTATGACGAATGCGACGATCTTCTCGCCCTTGACCTCATCGGGCTGGCCGATAACGGCTGCCTCTGCGACCTTGGGGTGAGAAACGGCGGCGGACTCGACCTCAGCGTTGGAGATTCTGTGTCCGGCTACCTTCAGCACATCGTCGATGCGGCCCTGGATCCACCAGTAGCCATCCTTGTCGCGGGTGGCCTTGTCGCCAGCGAGGTATGTGCCGGGCTTGACCTGCCAGTACATGTCCCAGTACTCCTTCTTGTACCTGACTTCATCTCTGAAGAAGGCACGGAGCATGCTTGGCCAGGGAGTCTTCTGAACGATGTTGCCGCCGTAGCCGAGTGGCACGGAGTTGGCATCTTCATCGAATATGTCGACATTGAATCCGGGCAGTGGGAAGCATACGGAGCCGGGCTTCTCGGGTGTCATTACCATTGGGGCAATAACGTGGCATCCGGTCTCAGTCTGCCACCAGGTGTCTATGATGGGTGCCTGGCCTGCGCCGATGTTGTTGCGGTACCACATGTAGGCTTCTGGGTTCAGCGGCTCGCCGACTGAGGCCAGGATCCTGATTGAGGACAGGTTGTACTTCTTCACAAAGGCCTCGCCGGTCTTCATGAACATCCTGATGGCTGTGGGTGCGGTGTATAGGATAGATACCTTATACTTCTCAATTATGGACCACCAGCGGCCGAGGTCGGGGAAATCCGGAGATCCCTCGTACAGTATGATGCTGGTGCCGAGGCAGAGTGGGCCGTATACTACGTAGCTGTGGCCTGTGATCCAGCCGCAGTCTGCGGTGCACCAGAAGACATCGTCGGCATGGACATCAAGTACCCATGCGGCGGTCTGAGCCGGAGTGACAGCGTAGCCGCCGTGAACGTGCTCAATACCCTTGGGCTTGCCGGTTGTGCCGGAGGTGTACAGAATGAACAGCCTGTCCTCTGGGTCGAGCATAACGGTCTCGCACTCAGCGGACTGGCCATTTACGAAGTCATCGTAATAGACATCGCGTCCTTCTTGCATGGGGACGGAGACGCCGGTTCTCTTGACGACTACTACCTTCTTGACGGAGGGTGCAGTCTTCATGGCTTCATCTACGTTGGGCTTGAGTGGCAGTGGCTTGCCGCGCCTGAAGAATCCATCGGCTGTGACGACAACCTTGGCCTCGGCATCGTTGACCCTGCTGTTCAGTCCACCGGAGGAAAATCCGGAGAAGACTATAGTGTGAATGGCTCCAATCTTGGCGCATGCGAGCATGGTGATGGGCAGCTCGGGGATCATGGGCAGGTATGCGACTACTCTGTCTCCCTTTACGACGCCTACGCTCTTGAGCGCATTGGCCATCTTATTGACCTCTGTGTAGAGCTCGCCGTAGGTGATATCCCTGTTATCGCCGACTGGCTCGCCTATGAAGTGGTAGGCAATCTTGTCCTTCTTGGCGCCCTTGGCATGTCTGTCCACGGCGTTGTAGACTACATTGATCTTGCCGCCGGTGAACCACTTGTAGTAAGGCTTGGCAGAGTCGTCGAGGACCTTGGTGTAGGGCTTGGACCAGTCAGCATAGGTCTTAGCCATCTCATCCCAGAACTCAATGTAATTATCCGAGCACCACTTGCGCATCTCGGTCTCAGTCTTGAAACCCTTCTTCTTCATCCACTGATACGCATTGGAATGCTCAATGATCTTCTGCGGGGTGTTGAAAATCCTGGTCTCTTCCTGCAGAGAAGCCGTTTTTGCTGTGTCAGCCAATTTCATACCTCCTTTGATCTAGATCTAGCGTTCCTGGCTCCAGATATAGTCAGGCATATCCTGAAGAGCAGTTCTCAGATCCGCTCTATTTGGCCTGACTATACATCTTCTAATCGCTTTGGGGCGCAGGGAACATCGAATCGAAATCTACTTGATCATTTATAAAGTTGTCGCGATAAATATCTTCATTATTGTTTATTATAATGATTTATTACTATTTGTTCTAAAACATTGATTAATTCAGGAACTTGGGATCGGAAGAGGAGCGGAACTGAAAGATTTCGTAGCGATCTTGATTTATAAAATTAATCTATTATCTTATTACAATTATTGTTAGTGAGTTTTCTACACAATTGTTCATCTAGAGAGGGGTCGGTGTTTAGAGAGACTAAGTTAGAGAGACCAAGCATAAGGACTGTCGAGAAAGGCGATTTGAGAATAAAAAAGAATCTAAAAAAGGTTAGGGCCCGCTCAAGTGATGAGCGGAATAGCATCTACTGCATCTGGGTTGGCCAGGGCGGAGACGTCACCCGTGGGAAGGCCCATTGCTTTGGCCTTGATGACGCGACGCATGATCTTGCCGGACCGGGTCTTGGGAACGTCCTTGACGAAGTAAATCGCCTCTGGACTGGCTAATGGTCCCAGGGCGGTCCTCACATGCTTAACCAACTCCTTCTTCAGCTCATCGCTCCCCTCGATTCCTCCTCTGAGGGAAACGAAGGCCACGATGACCTCACCCTTGACTTGGTCGGGCTTGCCGATGACAGCAGCCTCGCCAACCTTGGGATGAGAGACGAAAGCGGACTCGACCTCAGCGTTGGAGATTCTGTGGCCTGCTACCTTCAGCACATCATCGATTCTGCCCTGGATGGTGAAGTACCCATCCTTGTCCTTGGTGGCCTTATCGCCAGCCAGGTATGTGCCGGGTCTGATCTCCCAGTAGGTGGACCAATACTCCTTCTGGTACCTGACCGTGTCTTTGTAGAAGGCCCTGAGCATGGACGGCCATGGCGTGGTGCTCACTATATTGCCGCCGGAGCCGGCTGGCACAGGGTTGGCATCCTCGTCCAGGATATCGATGTTGAACCCGGGCAACGGGAAAGTCGCAGAGCCTGGCTTCAAGGGCGTGATGGGCAGAGGAGACACCAGGAAGGTGCCGGTCTCAGTCTGCCACCAGGTATCCATGATCTGGCATTTGCCAGCACCGAAGTGCTCTCTATACCACATCCAGGCCTCAGGATTAATGGGCTCGCCCACCGATCCCAGCAGCCTCAAGCTGGAGATATCATAATCCTTAGCCCATTTCTCGCCGGCCTTCATGAACATCCTGATGGCCGTAGGTGCGGTGTAGAAGACGGAGACCTTGTTGTCCTGGATGATCTTGAAAAACCGACCAAAGTCCGGGTAGTCAGGGGCGCCCTCATACATCATGCTTGTTGCACCCAAAACGAGTGGTCCATAAACTATGTAGGAGTGGCCTGTGATCCATCCGATATCTGCTGTGCACCACCAGACATCGCTATCCTTGATATCGAAGACCCAATGCAAAGTCTGAGCCGGTCCCACGCAGTATCCACCGTGAACGTGCTCGATACCCTTGGGTTTGCCGGTAGTGCCGGAGGTGTAAAGGATGAACAGCCGATCCTCAGAGTCCATCTTCTCGCACTCGCATTCCTCGGACTTTCCAGCCACCAGGTCGTCCCAGTAGATGTCTCTGCCCTGCTTCATGGGCACTTCGAGTCCAGTCCTCTTGACCACTATTACATTTTTCACCGTTGGGGTATTGGCTGTGGCCTCGTCCACATTAGGCTTGAGGGGGAGGGGCTTGCCACGCCGGTATAAACCATCTGAGGTTATCACCGCTTTGGCCTCGGCATCCATGATTCTGCTGTTGAGGCCGCCCGAAGAAAATCCGGAGAAAACAATGCAGTGAATAGCACCGATCTTGGCGATGGCGAGCATGGCAATGGGCAGTTGGGGGATCATGGGCATGTACAACATGACTCTGTCTCCCTTACCCACGCCCAGGCTCTTCAGGCCGTTTGCGAACTTGTTGACCTCCTTGTAGAGCTGTAGATAAGTGATCTTCTGGGTGGGCTGCTCGGTGGGCTCAGGGACGAATATGTAAGCTACCTTGTCCTTCTTCGCGCCCAGCGCATGCCTATCCACGGCATTGTAGGTCACATTGCACTTGCCGCCCACGAACCACTTGGCATAGGGCGGTATCCATTCCAGTGTCGAGGACCAGGGCTCAAACCAATCGGCATAGGTCTTGGCCATCTCGCCCCAGAACTGAATGTAGTTAGCAGAGCACCAGAGACGCAGCTCCCTCTCTGTCTTGAAACCCTTCTCCTTCATCCATTTCATGACGTTGGAGTTCTCCACGAGTTCCTTGCTCGGCTCGAATAATCTGGTTTCTTCGTATAGCACTGAAGTCTTTGCGGTTGCTTTTAGCTCAGCCAATTTTGTAACCTCCTTTAAATCCCACAATTCCCGATTTCTCTCCTATCTGCCCGAAATGTTTTCCACGGCCTCAGGAAAGCCATCCGGAACGTCTCTTATCCATTCCACCATACCGAAAACGAGAGCTTTCCGGAAACATGTGTGATCGATGATGATAATATTCTTTCGTTTATAAAGTTGTCGAAAGGGCCTCATCCAAAGATAAATATAATCATTATTATGTATGAAAAAGCTCATGCAAAAATGGCATGTTTTATAAATCAATGATAAAAGACATTGCGAACTATGGGAATATGATGCTGCATTTCGATAGGTCTATTTTCTCATCTGCAATAGCGATTTTGGACAACATGGGTTCCCGCAATTCAGGATAAGTGAAGAAATCACTCGTAGAGATAGATGTGCTTGTTAAGATCTTCACGATTCGCGCCCAGGTTCGGTCGCAGCCGAACGAGAATCGCAAAAACAAATCTCCGGTTCACTTGCGGCTTTGTCCATTTTCAAGCGCTCAAGAAGTGTTTGAAGAGAGTTTATCATAATCATCAATACTAGGTTTATACTTTATCAGATATTAATCCACCTCCCGCCCGTAAACAAAGAAGGGATTGGTTTCCGTCACCTCTATTCGAATATGCGATCCAAGCAGCGGGACGCCTTTGACAACTATTCCCAGATAGTTGCCGGCCCGAGCCTTCATGGTACCTCTCCTGCCGCACTCTGTGACCACTGCATCCAGAACCTCGCCCTGATAGCGGCGGTTCCTTTGGGCGGCTATCTTCTGCCAGAGACGGGTTATCTCTCTCGATCTATCCTTCTTGATGCGGTCCGGCATATCATAAAGACGGGCAGCCACGGTGCCTGGACGCCGGGAGAATTTGGTGACATTGACCTTATCCGGCTTCAGGGTCTCTATGAGATCCATGGTTGCAACAAAATCCAGGTCCGTTTCACCCGGGAATCCCACGATGACATCTGTGATTATTGTGATATTTGGATGATCCGATCGAAAAGCGTCCACTATATTCATAAAATCTTTTGCCGAATATATCCTGCCCATGCTCTGGAGAATCCTGTCTGATCCTGATTGAACCGGTATGTGCAAAAATTGGTATATCTTTGGGCTATGAAATGCCCTTATCAGCTCCTCCTGGATGCGTAAAGCGCTATTGGGATTCATCATGCCCACCCGGAGCTTGAAGTCTCCAGGTACTTGAATCAACCTCTCCAACAATTCCGCCAGATTCGTTCCCTGGTCAGATCCGTATGCTGCGGTGTCCTGGGCAGAGACCTGTATTTCCACAAGTCCTCTGGCCGCCAGCTTTTCCACAACGCCCGCTACATCATCGGATTTGCGGCTGACAAGCCTGCCCCGGGCCATACGAACTATGCAGTAGCTGCAGACTCCATTGCATCCTTCCGCTACATTGACAATGCCGCAGAGATCCTCGATTTCAGGAGAAAGCGCAATGTTTTTCCCGGTCTCATAAGTGCGGGAGAGCGAATTCCCAAAGAGATCCGAGACACTTACCGCCGCAGATCTGCTCAAGAGGCCCAGCCGTTCGCATACAATGTTGCGGATCGATTCCGGGAGTGCGGCCGGCAGGCATCCAGCTACCACCAATCTTTCGCCCTGCAGCAATTTGAGCCTTTGCAGAATCTTTCGCTCCGTCTTTTCCGTTACTATGCAGGTATTCACTATTACAATATCCGCCTCATCCAGAGGAGACGGAATATGGCCCAACTTTTGCAGGGCCTCGGCCATATCCTGCGAGTTCCCGAAGTTGGCGGTGCAGCCGTAAGTCTCAATATAGAACTTCATGGCTTAAGGATCGTTGCAGCTCTTCGCTGTTCTGCCCACATCACAAGGCTCCACCATCTCTTCCCTTCTCACCTGATAGATTCCAACGATTGCTCCCATGATCGCAGGGGCCAGGAAGAAGCCGCCTATACCCGCCACCAGAGCCCCTCCTAAAAAGGAGAGCATCACAAGCAAGGGATGCAAAGAGGATTTGGCAGAGACGAGATACGGCCTGATGAGCAACTCCGACGGGAGGTAGATCAAAGAGGAGGCCAGCACAAAGAAGATCACTGCCCCCTCTAATCCCAAAGTGAAATACCTGTAAACTGCCACGGGGATGATGACTGCCCAGGAGGTGAGGAAAGGTACCATTCCGGCCACGAAGACGATGCTCGCCAGGGCAAAGGGCCTGGGCAGGCCAAAGACATAGAATATTAGAGCGGCGATTAAGCTGCCCAGGATTGAAGTATAAATTGTGCCGATATAGATCCCACTTAAAATCCGATCGATGCGATCTATGTATTTTCTATAGATTTTCATCTCTCCTTGTGGTAGCAGAGAAATTATCGACTCCTTGAAGCCATCGCCGTCCATCAGCACAAAGTAGCAGATGGGGATAGAGATGAGGAAATTGATTATACCTAATGAAACCACTCTTCCAATATGAAGCAGGGGGATAGATGCGGCAATAGGCGCAATTATGCCTGCGACATTCTCGATACTTTGGGTAAATAGATCCTTAACCCCCAGCGGAAGATCGGCTCCTGTCTCTGCCATCAGAGTGCTGATCCCTGATCTCAATGCCTCTTGATTGCGGGCCAGAATTGCTATCTGGTTGACAACCTGCAGAGTTCCCAATCCAAGGATCAGAAATATGGGAACGATGATGCAAATAACGGCCGCCAAAGATCCAAGCCGTTTGTGCTGGCTAAATTTATCCCGGATGGGTCTGCCAACATAGGCAAAGACCGTGCCCAGGATGATGCCGTCCAGAAACGGATAGAAGAAATAGACAATCATTAGCATTGCAGCCAGGACTAGGATCACTATGAATTTGTGCCCCGAGCACCGGCCGCCCAGATCAAAGTTCAATCATCACACCAAGAAGACTCCAGGCATCCCTGATAGATATGAGTGACGCTTTGTTTATTGAAATTTTCCATCTCAGTCTCCTTCTGGCATGTCTTATCGTCATTATGAACAGCACGATCACTTAACGGGCCAAATTTGCGTCACTCAGCTCTAAGTGCCGCGACCTCAACAATATTATGGAAATGCGTCGTTGACATCCCCTAAACTTGATATAAGATAATGTTATATTCTCTTAAGGATTGAAATGCAACTATATGCCCGGCAAAGTCTCCCATAGTTATGCATTTCGCGGCTCAGAGAAGCCGCTTATTGGAAAGACCATCGGCGATATGTTCGATGAAATAGCAGAAGCATACCCCGATAATGATGCAATTGTCTCGATCCATCAGGGAAAACGATACACATATAGAGAGCTGCAAAGGGAGCTTAACCGTGCAGCGAAAGGGTTCATTGCACTCGGCCTGAAGAAGGGCGATCGCCTGGCTATCTGGGCAACGAACATCGCCGAATGGATCATTACTCAGTTCGCCACGGCCAAAGCCGGTATCATCATGGTGAACATCAATCCGGCATACAGAACACATGAGCTGGAGTATGCCCTGCGCCAATCCGAAGCGCAGACCCTCTTGCTAATGGACCGTTTTAAGAGCTCTGATTATATCAAAATGTTCTACGAGGTCTGCCCTGAGGCTAAGACAAGCAAGCCCGGGCAGATCCACTCCGAAAAGCTGCCATTCCTGAGAACGGCAGTCTTGATTCGCGGCGATAACCAACCTAGCATGTGGTCTTGGGACGAAGTCCTATCGATGGGTGAAGATGTGCCGGATGAGATACTGCAAGAAAGACAGGCGAGCCTGGATTTCGACGATCCCATCAACATTCAATACACATCAGGAACGACCGGATTTCCCAAAGGCGTGGTTCTAACGCATCACAACATCCTGAACAATGGCTTTTTCATCGGCGAATGCATGAAGTTTACGGAAAAAGACCGGCTATGTATACCGGTTCCCTTTTATCATTGCTTCGGCATGGTCCTCTCCAATTTGGCCAGCATGACCCACGGCGCAGCAATGGTGCTTCCTGCCGAGTACTTTGATCCAGTATCAGTCATGGCAGCCATTGAAAAGGAGCGCTGCACAGCAGTGCATGGCGTTCCCACCATGTTCGTCGCAGAGCTTGAGCACCCCGACTTCAACAAATACGACTTCAGTAGCTTGCGCACCGGGATCATGGCCGGATCACCCTGTCCCATCGAGTTCATGAAGAAAGTGAGCACCTTGATGAACATGAAAGAGGTGGTGATAACCTATGGTCAAACCGAAGCCTCTCCAGGCATCACCATGTCCTCTACGGATGATTCGCTGGATTTAAGGGTCTCGACGGTTGGACGGCCGATGCCGCATACAGAGATGAAGATCGTTGACCCCAAGACCGGCAAAATGGTCTGCAAGGGCGAGACAGGCGAGATTTGCGCCCGGGGCTACATGATCATGCGCTGCTACTACAATAATCCAGTGGCGACAGACCAGTGTGTCGACAAAGAAGGCTGGCTGCACAGCGGTGACCTGGGCATCCTGGACGAGAATGATTACTGCAAGATCACCGGCCGGCTCAAAGACATGGTGATTCGAGGCGGAGAGAATATCTATCCGCGAGAGATCGAGGAGTTCCTCTACACTCACCCATCCATAAGTGACGTTCAGGTCATCGGCGTTCCTGATAAAAAGTATGGCGAGGAACTCATGGCATGGATAAAGCTGAAGAAGGATGCAAAGGCCTCCCCTGAAGAGATAAAGGCCTTCTGCAAAGGAAAAATCGCGCACTTCAAGGTTCCGAGATATATAAAGTTCGTCGATGAATTTCCCATGACGGTAAGCGGAAAGATACAGAAGTACAAGATGAGAGATGAGTCCATCAAAGAACTGGGTCTGGAAGAAGCGGCCGGAATGAAGACGGCTTAACGCCGTTCTCGCTTTCTTTTCGAGAATGACGGATTTTGATATTCATCTCAATGATAATTTTTTCTCGATAGTTTTTTTAATTGGAACAGCATTTTGTTAGATGAGGCAGTATGAAAAGGATAGTAAAGCGCCAGGAGATGGCAGGCGGGAAGATGGTCCTCAATGAGATAGAGGCGCCGATAATTGCCCGCGTGGCCCAGCCAGGGCAGTTCGTGATTCTCAGAGCCAACGAAAAAGGAGAACGTGTGCCAATGACGATAGCGGATACCGACCAGGAGAAGGGGACCATAACCGTCATATTTTCCGTGGCGGGCCGATCCACTGCCCTATTCAAGACGCTCCAGGTGGGGGACTCTTATCAGAATGTTGTGGGACCGCTGGGGCGGCCTACCGAGGTGGAAATGGTGGGCACGGCGATATGCGTTGGCGGAGGAACCGGCGTTGCAGTCCTCTATCCCATTGCCAAGAAGCTGAAGAGGCTGGGCAGTAGGGTCGTGAGCATTATTGGCGCGCGCACTGAGGAGCTCATCATTCTGCAGGAGGAGATGAATGCCGTCTCAGATGAATTGTTGATATGCACTGACAATGGCTCCTTTGGGCGCAATGCTCTGGTCACAGATCTCCTGGAGGAGGTTTTGAAGAGAGAGACTCCGGGAATTGTGGTAGCCATAGGGCCCGTGCCTATGATGAAGCGAGTCAGTGAGATCACCCGGCCTCGCAACATCAAGACCATAGTCAGTCTGAATCCCATCATGATCGACGGCACCGGCATGTGCGGCAGTTGCAGAGTGGAAGTGGAGGGTGTTATGTTGCTTGCCTGCGTAGATGGGCCGGAGTTCGACGGGCATAAAGTGAACTTTGATCTACTCATGCAGCGCTTGCGGGCCTATCATGAGGAGGAGCAACTGGCGCTGGATGCCCATGGCGTGAAAGAGGTGCACAAGTGCAGGATGGATGAGGAGATTAAGGCCAAAGATCTCGATAATGGCCATTTAGCCGAGGTGAATGCAGCCTGAAGAGAGGACGATGAGCTTCTTCAAGCGACATTGAAATAACAATATCAACAAACCATTTTTACATAATAGAAAGTACGAATGAGATAAAAATGAAGAAATGAAAACGTGGGAGCAGTCAATAACATTCTAATATTAATTTCTAATACGTATTTATGATTCTTATTTCAACTTATCATTAATACTTATAATTAATACTTATTAATAATGCTAATATACCGTTTAGGGCCAAAGCTTTTTCATTAGATATTCAAATTATTAACTGGGATAAGGTGGAGTCGTAAGTGTTGGTAAAAGCAAAGGGACAGGTTGTCAAGAACTCTGAACAGCGTCTAGCTGATATAATCGACTTCTTTCCTGATGCAACCTTTGTTATAGATAAAGAAGGCCTGGTCATCTCCTGGAATCGCGCAATGGAGGTCTTGACTGGAGTCAAGGCCGAAGAGATCCTGGGCAAAGGCGATCACGAATACGCCTTACCGTTTTATGGTATTAGAAGGCCGCTGTTGATCGATCTGGTCATGGAGCCGGCCAACGAGGACATAAAGTCATACTACACATTTCAGAGAGACGGCGAGGCCATTGTCGCTGAGATTTACATACCCACCTTCAAGCCGGGCGGAACCTATCTCTGGGGTAAGGCCTCGCCCATCTATGATACAGATGGCAATCTGGCAGGAGCTATAGAATCGATACGTGATGTTACAGAACACAAGATGGCAGAAATGGCCCTCCATGAAAACTTGCGTTTCCTTCAGCATTTGATCAATGCCATCCCCAGTCCGATTTTCTACAAAGATATTGACGGCATCTACCGGGGCTGCAATTCGGCCTTCGAGAAGTACTTAGGCAAGAGCAAAGATGAGATTGTCGGAAAATCGGTACATGATGTTTTTCCAACTGATCTGGCTGATAAGTACAGAGAGATGGATCAAGCGCTATTCAAAGAGCCTGGTGTTCAGATCTATGAATCTTCCATAAGTTATGCGGATGGAACACGGCATGATGTCGTATTCAACAAGTCAACCTACACTAATGCGAAGGATGAGGTTTCCGGGCTGGTGGGAGTTATTCTCGATATTACTGAACGCAAGAAGGCAGAAATGGCCCTCCATGAGAACGTGCGTTTCCTTCAGCATTTGATCAATGCAATTCCCAGTCCGATTTTCTACAAAGATATTGACGGCATCTACCGGGGCTGCAATTCGGCCTTCGAGAAGTATTTGGGCTTAAGGAATGATGAGATAATCGGAAAATCGGTGTATGATATCTCCCCCCCTGATCTGGCGGATAAGTACAGAGAGATGGATCGAGCACTATTCGATAACCCCGGAGTTCAGGTCTATGAGTCTTCTGTAAGATATGCGAATGGAACACGGCATGATGTCATCTTCAACAAGTCAACCTACACTAATGCGGAGGGTGAGGTTTCCGGGCTGGTGGGGGTTATTCTGGACATCACTGAGCGTAAGCGCATTGAAGATGATCTCAGAGAGAGTGAGGAGAAGTACAGGCTCCTGGTAGAAGGCCAAACAGATCTGGTGGTCAAAGTAGATACTGAGGGTAGGCTCCTTTTTGTCAGTCCGACTTACTGCGACATCTTCGGCAAGACGGAAGAGGAGCTGCTGGGCCGGAAGTTCATGCCTCTCGTTTGTGAAGAAGATAAAGAAATGACGGCACGAGAGATGGAAAAGCTCTACAGGCCGCCCTACACCTGTTATGTTGAGCAAAGGGCCATGACAAAAGACGGCTGGAGGTGGCTCGCCTGGGCGGACAAGTCGGTGCTTGACAATCAAAAACATGTCGTTGCCATCATAGGGGTTGGCCGGGACATCACCGAGAGCAAGCGCGTCGAGCAGGAGCTGCTAAGGGCAAAAGAAGCGGCTGAAGCTGCCACCCAGGCAAAATCCGATTTCATGGCTAATATGAGCCACGAGATCCGCACACCCATGAACGCTGTTATCGGCATGACCTCTCTACTCTTGGACGATGAGGATCTAAACCCTGCGCAAAGGGATTTCATAGAGACCATCAGGATCAACGGAGATGCACTGATGGTCATCATCAGCGATATCCTCGACTTCTCGAAGATGGGACGAGAAAATGCCCTGCTGGAGGAGCAGTCCTTTGAGTTGCGATGCAATGTTGAGGAAGCGCTTGACCTGGTATCTACAGGTGCAACCAAAAAGGGCCTAAACCTGGCATATACTATTGAGAATAATGTTCCTGAATTCATCATCGGGGATCCGACCCGTTTGCGCCAGATTCTTGGCAATCTGCTAAATAACGCGGTGAAATTTACCAAACAGGGTGAGATCAAGCTGACAGTATCGACCCAGGAACTCAATGGCACTCACGAGATCCAATTCGTCGTTCAGGATACAGGCATTGGGATTAAACCGCAGCTGATGGATCGTCTATTCCAGCCCTTTGCCCAGGTGGATGAGACCGTGACCTGCAAATATGGAGGAATAGGCCTGGGCCTGGCCATAAGCCGCAAACTTGTGGAGCTGATGGGTGGCAGGATTTGGGCGGAAAGCCTGGAAGGCATCGGCTCCTCCATCCATTTCACAATCAAAGCAGAAGCAGTACCACATAGGGGAAAAAAATTGATTGGATTCCAGCCCGTGCTGGTGGGCAAAACCGTGCTGATCGTAGAGGATAACAGGACCAACCGCCACATCCTGGGAGGCTACGCTTATTCCTGGGGCATGTTGCCTCTGATTGCATCATCCGGCAAGGATGCTCTTGATTGGATTCAAAGGGGAGACACATTTGATATTGCTATTCTGGATATGAATACGCCTGAAATGGATGCTTTGACTCTGGCAAGAAATATCCGAAAATATGACAAGACAATGCCGTTGGTCGTTTTAACCTCTCTGGGTCAGCGTGTCGAATCTAATCTATTTGATGCCTACTTGTTCAAGCCCATCAAGCCCTCTCAATTGCAGAAGGTTCTGACTGAGATTATCTTCCTTAAGAGAACCCGGGAATCGGACAGGATACGTAAAATCAATGGCAAAGGAGAGATCAATCCAATGAAGATACTTTTGGCTGAGGACAATGTATCAAGCCAAAAAGTAGCCTTGCAGATGCTCAAGCGTCTGGGCTACAGGGCCGATGTGGCGGCAAATGGCATTGAGGTATGCCAGTCTCTGGAACGCCAGACCTATGATCTCGTTCTCATGGATGTCCGTATGCCCGAGATGGACGGGCTGGAAGCCACCCGGATCATCCGGCAGCGATGGCCACACCGTGGCCCGAAAATAATCGCCATCACCGCCCTTGCTCTGCAGGACGACAGGGAGAGGTGTCTCAATGCCGGTATGGACGACTATATCAGCAAGCCTATGAGAGTAGAAGAGCTGGCGAGGGTTCTGGAGAGGTATCACGTTAAGTAGATCTCCTGGAGCGTCATGAGAATGCCAGCGATGGACAGCAATTTGACAAAATCAGTACAGGAAGAATCCATGCCGATAGGATTGGACCCATTTTAGTATGTACTGTGTCGATTCTCCTAATAATCTCTATCATAGCACAACATTATCATGCCTTCTGTGCTCTACGGCTCGAAGAGACGGCTTTTTGTAGTTTAGATCAAATCTTATCGGAAGGGATATCTTAAGAGCTATCTCTGGGAAAAGAGGACGACCCAATGCGAGTAATACAATGGCTGCTGCTTTTTTTGCCGGTCGCAATTCTGGCGGAGCTAGGACATATTGGTGGGATGCTGGTCTTTGCAGCCTCGGCTCTGGCTATCGTACCCCTGGCTGGATTCCTGGGAGAGGCCACCGAGGCTCTGGCTCTGAAGACGGGTTCGCGCATGGGCGGGCTCTTAAACGCAACCTTTGGCAATGCAGCGGAGTTGATTATCACCTTGGTGGCTATCCAGGCCGGCCAAATGGAGCTGGTCAGGGCCTCCATCACAGGCTCAATCTTGGGTAATTTGCTTTTCGTCCTGGGATTTGCCATGCTTGCAGGAGGTCTTAAGAACGGCCTGCAGACATTTGACCGCCGCCATGTAGGTACGGATGCCACCATGACCATCCTGGCGTTGATCGCCATGAGTGTGCCCTCTCTCTTCAGCCATTACATAGAACCGGATAAGCTGCGCGTCGTGGAGCTGAGCCTGACTACGGCGGGAACAATTCTGATCCTCTATATTCTCTTCATAGTCTACACCCTGAAAAGCTGCGATTCGGAAAAATGCGATGTTGTAACTGGAATAGAGGCCTTGCCCGTCCATCACTGGAGCACACGTAAGGCGTTAGCCATGATGGCGTTCTCCATGGCCGGAATCGCTCTGATGAGCGAGTTCCTGGTGGGGTCTGTAGAGACTGCGACCACTGTCCTTGGCTTAACGCCGTTCTTCGTAGGAATAATAATCGTCCCCATTATAGGCAATGTAGCCGAGCATCTGGTTTCCGTACAGGCTGCGCGGCAGAATAAGATGGACCTATCCCTCTCTATCGCCTTGGGGTCCAGCCTGCAGATCGCTCTCTTCGTGACACCGGTGCTGGTCTTCGTCTCCCTCATTATGGGAAATCCTCTTACCCTGGAGTTCAATCAGCTGGAGCTGATAGCTCTCGCCGCAGCTACATTTATCTCGGCCCTGGTTGCCCTGGATGGGGAATCCAACTGGCTGGAAGGAGCAATGCTGCTGGCAGTCTATGGCATATTGGGCCTGGCATTCTTCTTCCTGCCGGCAAAGGTTTTATAGGGCAGGCATGTTAACTCTGATTCATGACACACCAAACCTCTGTGGGGAATCGTCTTCTACGACGTTCGCTCGCTTGTTGATGAAAAGGTTCGCATTTTTGATACCACTCTTCGCGATGGAGAGCAGACTCCGGGGGTATCACTTACCCAGGAGGAGAAGCTCAAAATCGCCTGGCAGCTTGATAAACTCGGTGTGAATGTTATCGAAGCCGGGTTTCCCATCTCCTCGAAGGGCGAGTTTGACGGAGTCCGCCAGATCGCAAGAGCAGGCTTGACGGCTCAGGTCTGCGGGCTGTCCCGTATCGTCAAGAAAGATGCCGAGGCCTGTCTTGATGCCGATGTGGGTATGGTGCACGTATTCGTTCCCACTTCAGACATCCAGATCGCTCATACCATCAAGAAGAGCCACGATGAGATCGTAGAAGGGGCCATGGAAACGGTGCAGTTTGTGAAGGACCACGGAAGAATTTGCCTCTTCTCGGCAATGGATGCCACCCGCACCTCTCCGGAGTTCTTGCACCGCATCTTCAAGGCAGTAGAGGAGGTGCATTGCGATATCATCAATATCCCTGACACCGTTGGAGTGGCAATTCCATCCAGCTTCTATCGTTTTGTCAAGGACATCTGTGATGATGTCGATATGGTGGTCGACGTCCACTGCCATAACGACTTTGGCCTGGCTGTGGCCAACAGCCTGGCTGCATTCGAGGCTGGAGCCAGAGAGATTCAGGTCTGCGTAAACGGCCTTGGTGAAAGGGCCGGCAACGCCAACCTGGCCGAGACGGTAATGAGCCTGCACTCCATCTATAGAGCCCGGACCGACATCAAGACGGAATATCTGGTGGAGACAGCCCGGCTCATAGAGAGGCTGACCAAAGTTAAGATATCCATAACTGCACCCATTGTAGGAGACAACGCCTTCTCACATGAGTCCGGCATTCACAGTCATGGAATAATCGAAAACAGCAAGACCTTTGAGCCCGGCATCATGACCCCGGAGATGGTGGGCCACAAGAGACGCATAGTGCTCGGCAAGCATACCGGACGGCATGCTGTGGCCAAAGTTCTGGAGGAAGCGGGCTACCGGCCCACAGAAGATCAGCTTCAAGAAATCCTGGAGAGGGTCAAAGAGCTGGGCGATAAAGGAAAGCAGATCGGCAATATAGATCTTCAAACCATAGCCGATGTTGTGATCGGAGAGGTGGCCAAGGGCAGCCAGGCAGTGGTGCTGAAAGAGGTCTCGGTCATGACCGGGAATATCATCACACCCACGGCAACCGTGCGAGCCATGGTACGGGGAAAAGAGATGGTCCTGGCCAATACCGGCGTGGGGCCGGTAGACGCCGCCGTGAACGCCGTGCAGGGTCTTCTGAAAGGCGAGACCTCCATTCACCTCTGCGATTTCCGCATTGAAGCCATAACCGGTGGTGCTGATGCCCTGGCGGAAGTGGTTATAGGAGTTGAAGACGAACGGGGCCGCAAGGTCAGTGCCCGCTCTGCCCGCGAAGATATCGTCATGGCCTCAGTGGAGGCCCTGGTCAGCGCCATAAACCGATTGATGCTTCTGGAGGAACCTATTGTTGAATGAATCTGTGCAAGGAATCATCGATTCGCATTGCCACCTTGACTTCAAACAGTTTAATAAAGATAGAGAAATTGTAATGGAAGATGCCCGAAAGTCCGGCGTAGTTCGGATGATCAATTCGGGCGTGGACTATTCCACCAATCAAAAGTCCCTGGAGCTGGCCCGGAAATATGATTTTATCGACGCCACCCTGGGGCTAAGTCCCAACACAATAGAAGGACAAAACGAGCCTGAGATAAAGAGACGATTGGAACAGATAGAGGAGAATGCAGGACAGGCATTAGGCATCGGCGAAGCGGGGCTTGATTATTACCACTGCAAAGATGCCGGCTCAAGAGAGCATCAGGCAGAGGTCTTCCGAAAGGTCATCGATCTGGCAAAATCCCTGAACTTGCCGCTGGTCATTCATTCCCGTGATGCGGAACAGCCTGCCCTGGAGATGGTCAAGCACCTTGACAAGGTCATATTCCACTGCTACAGCGGGACTTTAGTCACCATGAAAGAGGCCGTTGATAGAGGATTTTACATATCTTTGGCCACCAATATCTGCCGATCCAGTCACCATCAGATCCTGGCCAGGAACGTACCACTGGACCGTCTCCTGGTGGAAACCGATAGCCCTTTCCTAAGCCCCCGCAGAGGCAGAAATGAGCCCTCATTCATCCTGGATTCAGTCCGGCTCATTGCCAAGATCAGAGGCATAGAGCCGGAAGAAGTTGCCGAGAAGACCGCAGAGAATACCAAACGAATTTATAACATCCGTTGAAATGTCTTGATAACCGGAAAAGAATTTCGAAATCCAATTATCAAGAAAGGGTCAACATGAATCGGATACCAATACAATTCGAGCACATCATGAGGTATTTGGGCTCCAGAAAGGAAAAAGGGCGAAAGCAGATCGGCCTCCTCGTTGATGGGCCCAATATGCTCAGAAAAGAGTTTCAGATGGACCTGGAGGAGATCAGGGACATCCTAAAGGATTATGGCGACATCAAGATGGGTAAGGTCTTCTTGAATCAGTATGCATCAGAGAAGCTGGTCGAAGCGGTGGAAAATCAGGGGTTTGAGCCGGTGATCTGCACCAGTGATGTGGACGTAAGGATGGCAGTGGAGGGAGTGGATATGATCTACAACCCTGTCATCGACACTCTGGCCCTCGTCACCAGGGATGCGGACCTTAAACCGGTGCTCATGAAGGCCATGGAGCACGGCAAGGAGACCATCATCTTTGGGGCGGAGCCAGGGTTTTCAGTGGCCCTCAGGAACTCAGCCGATTATGTAATAGTGCTCCGCGACGGCCAATATGTAACGGAATGATTTTGAGGTCGAATTGAATCTGCTGTCAAGTCAATCCTTTCTTGGTTTGGAAGGCTTCAGAGCTTATGCCTGGGAAAAATGCAGCCGGTTGGGTCCGCTCAATGCAATGGCAGGTCGCAGGGAGGACTACAGGCAGAGGAATGAATGGGGAGACCCGGTCATCCGCGACAACAGTTGGAAAAGTCGCATAACTTCCGGGCTGCCTGTGCCTTATTGGGCTCTTATATTATTAATTTGCGTAGCTGTATCTTTCCTGGACATCATCGCCCCCGGCTTCGTAAGCACTTACCTGGCCCTCAATACGGATTATGTAATGCAGAGGCCCTGGACTCTCCTGACGTACATGTTCGTGCATGCCAACTTCGACCATCTCTTCTGGAACATGCTCGTCCTCTTCTTCTTTGGCATGGAGCTGGAAAAGCGTGTGGGTGGGACAAAATTCCTGGAGATTTATTTTTTCTCAGGGATAGTGGCGGCTCTGGGCCAGATGATGATCGCGGGCGGTTCCATGGTAGGAGCGAGCGGCGCTATTTATGGAGTCATGGGGTGTCTGGCCATAATTGCTCCCGAGATAAGAGTGCTGCTCTTCTTCGTCATACCTCTGAGCATTCGGGCAGCAGTCGTGCTATACGCCTTGATCGATTTCGTATCATTTGGATCCTCAGACAACATCGCCCACATGGCCCACATCGTAGGGCTTCTGGTCGGATTGGCCTTCGGACAGCTTATGAAGAAACAGCCCCAATTTTATTGATCCGGGATATGCTGAATCTGCAGAGTAAAATGGACAAAGCCGTGCTGCCGCCCGCAGTCTCCCCGCGCACATGGGATGCTGGGCATGCGGTGGCTCGGGCGGTCCTTTCATCTTGAGGTAGCGGACTCCTCGACAGAGCTCGCTTACGCCACACCACATCTAACACCAGGGATGCATGCAGACGGGCTTTATGGCAGTTTGCTTCTGCTTTAGCCTTTTGCGCAACTGCATGGCCCGGCAGGATATCCTCGTGGGAACTATGGTATCAGAATTTTTTGCCGGAAGGTTAATCTCTTTTCCAGTCCTATATTTCTGCATGAAGCTGGAGTTTCACGGAGCAGCGGGCGGCGTGACTGGATCGCATACGATCCTGGAGGCCAATGATTCACGAATCGGCATAGATGCAGGGCTTTATCAGGGCAGTGAAGGAGTGAAGAACCGTTCCGGATTCGGATATATGCCGGGTTCTCTGAAGGCGCTGCTGCTCACTCATGCTCATATCGACCACTGTGGCAGGATACCGCTGCTTGTTAAGGAAGGTTTTCCTGGATCGGTCTACTCCACCTCGGCTACAAAAGACCTCTGTGAGATAATGCTGAAAGACTCCGCCCACCTCATGGCCGAGGCAAATGATCACGAGAACCGCCATCCTGATCCCAAACAAAATCCACCTCGACCACCACTGTACACAGAAAGTGATGTCTTGTCGGCCATGAAGCGATTCCAGCCTGTGGATTATGAAAAAAAGTTCGATCTGGCAGGAATCACCATCAATTTCAGGGACTCCGGCCATATACTCGGCTCGGCGATGATTGAACTCAGCGTAGGCGGCAAGAAGATTGTCTTCAGCGGCGACCTGGGAAGGCCGGGAGTTCCCATTCTGAAAGACCCTGAGAAGATAGACGAAGCCGACTATTTGGTGCTCGAATCCACCTACGGCAATAAGGACCATGAAAATATGGGCTCCCGGGGAAAGAAGCTTCTGGAAATAGTACAGGGGACACTGGAGCGAGGCGGCAATGTTGTCATCCCGGCCTTTGCCGTGGGGCGTACCCAGGAGATACTCTATGAACTCAATCCCTATGCAGAAAAGGGCGCGCTGAAAGGGGTGAAATGCTACGTGGACAGCCCCATGGCAATTTCAGCAGGTGAGATCTATAGCCGCCATCCGGAGTGCTTCGACTCCGAGACGCTCTCCCTGCTGAAGCGGGGTGACAGCCCATTTGAGTTCCCCGGATTGAGTTGCACCAGATCTGCGACCGATTCGAAGGCCATTAACGATCAAAAAGAGCCGCATATCATTATTTCGGCCAGCGGAATGTGCACAGGAGGCAGAATTCTGCACCACCTGATCCAGAACCTGGGGCGCAAGGATAGCACCATACTCTTCGTCGGCTATCAGGCGGAAGGAACTCTGGGGCAGCGGCTGGTGAGTGGATCTAAGAGTGTCCAGGTATTGGGCCGTCAGATGGATGTGCAGGCCAAAATTGAGTCACTGGAATCATTTTCGGCCCATGCTGGCCGTAGCGAGAATTTGCAGTGGCTGCATGCTTTCAAGAGATTCCCCGAAACCGTTTTCCTGAACCACGGCGAGCCCAATGCAGTTGAGGCACTTTCACAGATGATAAAACAAGAATTCGGGGCTGAAGTCGTGGCTGCAAAGGCCGGGAAGAGCTACATGCTCGGATGAGAGTCAAGCCATGTTGCGGCAAGGAGAAATGTGCGATTCTGATAACGAATGGATCAATGCTTAGCAGATAGCCTGAAGAAGTGCGTGAAAAAAATGAAAAAAATTGCTGTCTCCCTTTATTTATCCGGCACTAAGGAGATGTCAGCCATTGTTGCATCGCATAGTCCCAGGCAAAGGGATTGTCTGTACTGTAATAGTTGTAGCCGCTGCCATAACGTCTCTGATATTCTTTATTTGTGTTGGCATTATCCAGTGAGGCTTGAGGACCATAGCTTACGCGAGGGTAGTAGTTCCCATAATAGTAATTTCCCAAAGAGTCTGCCGAACTGCTGGCCAGAGGTTGGGAGTAACTGGCACCTGCTGGCGAGTAGGTCGCAGTTACTGTGCCTGATACATCTATTATCACTGAATTGCTTGCTACCCCGCCTACAACATAGGACAATGTATGCCGTCCAGGAGCATCTGCATAGAAGCCGAGTTTGCTGATGGGATAGATGAAGTAGCTGAAGTCAACCTTCTGTCCACTTGCATCGTACAAGATAAAGTCGCCGCTGCCTTCTTTAGGAGATATTGCTAGCAGAGATACCATCGATCCCTGTGGAACTACAGCATACTGTGACCAGTCTTTTGATCCCTGTATCCATAGGGCATTGCCTGATGCAGCCGGTTGATATGTAGTGTAGGGAACTTGCTGCATCTGAACGCCGAAGTAGACGCTTGCTGGTGTGCTCGTGAGATTAAATTGCACGGGTGGTGTTACATGTGAGATTGGGGCGGATCCTGAAATCGCGCCATAATATTGACTGTAATCGAAAGTGGGAGTAGCTCCCGGTATGGTGCCTGAATAGCCGCTCAATGGCACCACATTTTGTCCCTGGACCCCTGACAAACATGCCAATATTATGAATGCCAATAGGGCCGATAACATCGTATTCATTTTCATGATTTATCCTCCAAAGATTTATCCTAATTGATACAATCATCAAATCTGAGTATATCTATTTTGCCAGTCAAAACCTGACAATAGATTTAGTAGATTCCATGATATTTATATGTTTAGCCGCTAAATTACCTAAATAATTTCAAAAAGAGCAAATAAATTGAAGATGAAACAAATATTTCTCAGAATGTTGTGCTGCCTGAATCGCATGCCTGAAGTCGCAACATAGCGGTCTGAGAGATGAGACTAAAAAAAGTTACGCATACTTACAGGAATTATGCATCAATGAAATAGCGAGCAAAATCAATCAGTGAAATGCATTACATGTTTGCCACCGGCGGTCACTTGGCCTCACCGAAGAAGTCGACCAAAGTTTTCGCGAATGCGGGATGAATTTGCGATTCCGTTGATCTGGGTCATTTTGCATTAGAGGCTTGTATTCTCACCTCTTTAAAAACAGTTGCAGAGACTCGAACCGCCGCCCAAATACATCGAGCCCTGGCCGCCAACTGAGGAAGGCGGCCTTTCTAAAGTCCTTTATGACCAAATGATAGCAGAAGGCGTCGAGCTGCCCGTTTTCGCTCGTCCGTTTCCCTTCTGCTAAAGAACTCCTGCCATCTTACCTCACGCCCGCCCGCGTGGCCTTGGGGTGGCGTGTGGGCAAAAAGGGCGTGCGTGAGACCCAAGACCTCGTTCTTGCCAACAGCCTGCACTGGCCCTTTTCTTCGTCAGTCCTCCAAAAATCTGCAGGCCCGCCCAGGCCCTGCAGAGACCGCCGAAAGTTTAGGAAAGAATCAGAGTTGAATTTGCCAACAGATCGCGAGAAGCTCAATTTATTCTCCTCCACAAGCAATATATTTGCCTATCGGTAAGGCTTTTATTGGATATCTGCAACTTCATCGTTGCATCCCGCAGGGTGCGCTCCCGTGCCCCGAGGCCTTCAGGCCGACTCGCGGCTTTTCAATTAGGCCGCAACTTTTCGCATTATGTTTCCTTCAGCCGGACCAAGATCGATGATCATTATCCTATCAACATTCTGCTTGATCTGATCAGTGGATGCTGCTATCGTCTCTACGCGGTATTTGAGCGTAAGAATGCAGCGAAAAACGGAATAAAGGACCGGCTATCCAAGTCCCCATAATTATCTAAAAAACAAAAATTTTTATTTCTCAACTAAATCATACAATATCTTCATGCTCTTGGTGAAGGGAGGCATTCCCGATGTCAAGAGAACGACCCTCAATACATCGACTATCTCATCCTTGGTGATGCCGAACTCCTTCATGGCGCTCATCATCTGTTTCTTTGTGGCCCGGTCGTCGGAAGATGCGGCATTGATTCCCAGGGCAATAAGCTTCTGGGTCTTGTAGTCTAAGGATTTGCCGTTATAGACGGCCTCGTTCATGGTCACAATGGCATTGTACAGCTCAGGATATTCTTTCTTTGTCTTGGCCATCCCTTCGCCGAAGAAAACTTCTTCTTTCATTTTTATTTCACCAATCCTTATTCTCTCTGCAAAGAGTTATAGATTGCTATCTCGCTCTTTATGTACTTTGTAATTCTACGTGCTCTGTGTCTCTCCGGCTCTGCGGTTGATGCTTCGCTCGCCACTGGTTATGACCAAATGGCTAAGAACTATCACCGCAAACTGCCTTGTCCTTCGCAAAATACCTCTCCTTCAGCTTCAGGGCCACATTCACCAGTCCGATCAGCACCGGAACCTCTATGAGCGGCCCGATCACTGCGGCAAAGGCCTCCTGGGAGGCGATGCCGAAGACTCCCACAGCTACGGCGATTGCCAGCTCGAAGTTGTTGCTGGCAGCGGTGAAAGAAAGAGCTGCCGTGTTCTCGTAGTTTACTCCCAGTTTGTAGGCCATGAAGAAGCTGACAAAGAACATAAGCAGGAAGTATATGGCTAGAGGTATGGCCACTCTCACCACATCCAGGGGAAGCTGTACGATATAGTCGCCTTTCAGTGAGAACATCACAACTATGGTGAAGAGCAAGGCGATGAGGGTCAGGGGCGAGATTTTAGGCATGAAGTCTCTCTCATACCAGCCTCTTCCTCTGGCCTTGATCAGGCTGAACCTGGTGATTATGCCTGCCAGAAAAGGTATTCCCAGGTAGATGAAAACGCTTTGTGCAATCTGGGCAATGGTCACATTGACGAGCGTTCCGGCAGCGATTCCCAGGGCTGCAGGCAGCACTGTGATGAAAACATAAGCGTAGACAGAATAGAACAAGACCTGAAAGATGGAATTCAGCCCAACCAGGGCGGCGCAGTACTCAGTGCAGCCGCAGGCCAGCTCGTTCCAGACGATGACCATGGCGATGCAACGGGCAAGACCGATGAGGATTATACCGTACATGAGGTGAGGATAGTCTCGCAGGAAGAGCACCGCCAGCACAAACATCAGAATGGGACCCACGATCCAGTTCTGCACCAGGGAGAGGCCGAGGACTTTTTTATCCTGGAAGACTTTCCCCAGCTCTTCATACTTCACCTTGGCCAGGGGCGGATACATCATCAGAATCAGGCCGATGGCGATAGGTATCGATGTTGTACCGATCTGCAGGCTCAGGATGTTCCGGGTTATGCCCGGCGCATAGTTTCCTATTCCTATTCCCAGGAACATGGCTACAAATATCCAGATAGTAAGGTAACGGGATAAGAAATCCAGGCTTTTGCTGACTCCATTTGACATTTAGCTCCTCCCTCCATTGGACAAAATTTCTTGATCAAGTACTGCCAAGCTTTGTATATTTCGAGCCTGCAGCTTTGCCTCCAGATGATGCCGTCGCACCGGCCTTTATGTCTGCGGCATCATGCGCCTTCCAGTCTTCCCAGGTGTAGACGCTGGCATTGTATCCCATGAGCTGCAGAGCATACCAGACTAAAGACGACCGGCTGTAGTCACTGGAATAGACCACGATCGGCTGGTTTTTGCTCAACCTATCGAAAACGGTACTAAGATCTCCTTCGTTCTTGATCAGATTTCCTTTGATTATATTGGCCGGGTCCAGAGCAACAGAGCCTGGTATGCGGCCCTTGCCAAACTCCACAAAGGGCCGGACATCCACGATCTGGGCCTGGTTGGACTTAACATCTTCGAATTCAGCTATTACCTCAGGCTTGACTGCAGGATTATAATCAACGCCGGGCTTTATATTCTCCAAAGCCACCTCGGGCAGGCCCGCAGCCTTCCAGTCTGTCAGGCTTCCATCCAGGAGTTTTACGTCCTTTTGTCCCAGGTGTTGCAGCACCAGGAAGGCGAATTCGGCTTCTCCAGAGCTCTCTAGATTTCCGTATAGGACTATGGAGTCGTTTTGGGAGACGCCTGCAGCGCCAAGGATACTGGCCAGCTCCTCATCTGCTTTTAGGTTGCCGTTGCCATCAAGGAAGTCTTTGGTAGGAATATGAATGGCGTTCTCGATATGAGACTTCGCATAGCTGTCGCCATTGGATACATCCACTACGACATCTGAGCTGGAAACGCTCTTAAGGGACTTAAGAATCTCACCATTAGGGAAGGATGCCACCCTATCTAACGGCTTCTTTGTGCCTATGCCGGAATTCGGCGTGCTGTTCCCCGAATTTTCTGGCGCGCTGCCCTGTGAGCCACCAGGCTGAACGCTCTGACCCGTGACAGAATCATCGTTCAAGAAACCACTGGGGTCCCAGTTGCCAACACTGCAACTGCAGCCCGCGTCAACCGCGGGTGAAAAAGCTATCAAGGAAATTATCAGAATTCCCAGAACATAGAACCCTCCGGAGCCTGCATTCTTTCTGTCAAGAGTGGAGCTGATCATATCACCGTGAATAATATCAAATTTGGTCATTTGTTCTTTACTCTCTCATATTTTAGCGTCTTTCATAAGCAACACCATATTGAGCATCTCAATCACAGCGCCTTCGGACAGCCTGTATCTGGACCATCTCCCGTCTTTGCGCTCTTTGATGAGCCCTGCATCCTTGAGGATAGAGAGGTGATGAGATGTGCTGGATTGGGGCCTATCGAGACCGATCATGATCTCGCAGACACATAACTCACCTTCCCTCAAGAGCTTGAGGATCTTGAGGCGGCAGGGATCGGCCATAGCCTGGAATATCTCAGCCTCCTCCTCGATCTCCAATTCGTCTATCTTATCCATTATGGAACGGATCTTGTCGACTTTGCATTCTGCTTTATCTGCATCGCCGATCAGCCGTGTCATCCTGTTAACAGCTTCTTTTGGAACACATGCCATGGAATGCATCCTCACTTTTGCAGCAACCTCTTCAGCAGCAACTGCAGGTTTTTTGAGTTAGAAGTTTTGGCCCCTCTTGCTTCAGACAATCGCCGCATATTCTTATTCTGCCCCTCTTTTTGTGACTTACGATGAAAAGGGACTCGGCTTCCTTATTGCATATTTCGCATTTCACAGTGCTCATTTGGCCTTCACCCTTTTACGCCTTCTCTTTAGACCTAGCTGCAGTATTATCTTCTGATTTAACGTACCGGTACGCCCCAACCACAGAGCAAACCGTATATCCATATCCAGTTATTTCGATATATAAGATTTTCCCGCCATATAGTTAAATCCAAGTACGACATCTGTCTTTAAATATATATAATAAATTTTATCTTTATAATTACGTAACAAGAGAGCATAAATTAACAATTGATAATACGCATGTTTGCCGAAATGCTGTTAGATGGAAGGGATTCTAGCAAGAATTTTTCATATGTACGGCTATTAAGACTACAAAGTCGAAAGACTTATATCCAATAATGTCGATATGCAATTTCAGGCTTGCCCTGTTAACGGGCAATTCAGATGATCGGATCTGAATAGAACCCAGTTAAGGCGACTTGAAAGCATGAAGCGAGAGCTATTATCGGGGACAATTTGCGACTTAATACCTCATAATAGGATTTCGTCAAGATAAAAATGAAGCTAGAAGGAGAGTGTATCATGGACATAATCAAGAAAACCGTTTGCGTAGCATCTTTAATTGCGGTCTTCATTCTGGCATCCAGCGTTAATGTCATGGGTGCTGAATATTCCGTGGGATCGGGAAATGACAGCTGGTGGACAACATATCCGGAGCAATCAACAGGGGCAGGCGGCGAGGTCAACCATCCTGCCTGGGTTTTGGACGCTCTGAAAAGCAAGCCTGTGGTTGTCTACGCTCACAAAGGCTGCAGCTACTGTGCACCTCAGACAGAAGCCATGGGAAAGATAGAAAGTGAGATGGGAAATAAATTTACGTACTTCAATTTATCTGCGGACGGAAGTGATGCCAGGTCAGAGGAAGCCCTGCGGGCATACGATCCCAACGGCGGCAGTATGTATGTGCCACTGACAGTCATTGTAACTCTGGCCCCCAACTCCGAGGGAAAGGTCGTGCCGGTATGGCACAGCACTGATATGGTTACGGGTTATGACTGGACCCGAAAATATATCGAGGACGCATCAGTCTACTATAACGAGAACTCCGTTAACTGGAATAAGTGAAGTCTGGCCTGGATAAAGGGATAACAGTCATGTCTTTAAAGTCTACGAAATCCCTGATCTCAGGGCCAATCACCCTTTTTGTCATCTTGACTTCACTCTTCTTCTTAAACTTGTCAACAGGCCTGGCACAGGAGGCAAAAGCACCTAATTTTCAGGCGGTGGACCTCGATGGAAAAAATGTCTCTCTGAGCGACTACCGGGGCGAGGTCGTCCTTCTGCACATCACCAATATCGAAGACCCTCTCTGCCGGGAGTGCGAAAATGCCCTCAACGCCCAGACCCGCGAGCTTTCACTTTTAAAGCAGAAGGACCCGGGAATTAATATCATAACCCTCAACGTCCGGAAAAACCCCTATTCCATGAACGGTCGGGATTTGGTTGGCGCCTGGTGGAACATCAACGTAACATGGCCCTGGATTGAGGACTTTGAGCCTTATCCACTCACCGGGAAGTACATCGACTACACTACGCTGGAGGGCGGCTTTGCCAATCCCACTTTGATTCTGATCGATAAAGAGGGAAATATTGCGGGCCTCTACCACGTCTACCAGCTAGGCAAGGGCGAAATCGACGGCATTCAGAGTGCTGATTCTCTTTATAAGGATCTGAAAAGCATAGATCAAGGCAATGCTTCCGGGTTCAAAGGGGTGACGTCCAGCCAGGGTATAAATTACCTGGGCATGTTCGGCCTGGGAATCGTAACTTCGCTTTCGCCCTGCTCTGTGGCGCTGCTGCTGGCTATGTTCTCCTATGTCATGACCGCCCGCCGGAAAGAGGAGTACCTGAAGAAGTCAGCCTCGGCCTCGAAAGAGGGCTTCATGATCGGTGTGGCCTTTACCCTGGGAATGGCCGTGGTCTTCTTCGTGGTAGGGCTCTTCCTATCGGATATCGGCGTCTTCATCCGCCAGGCTCGCTTCTTCGATCTGGCAGCAGGGCTCCTGATGGTAATCCTGGGCATAAATATCATCAAGCCAGTCGGCGGAATCTTAGAGCCGGTTACGTCGCGCCTTTCCTTTCGGAAATCCGATCCAGGCGACTCTCAGGTGCAAAAGAAGAGCATAATGGAGAGATTGGTTCACTTCTCCATGGGCCTTTTCCAGTATTCTGCCTTCATTGGGGCTTTCACCTTAGGCGTCTTCTTCGCCCTGGGCTGGGCACCCTGCGCCGTATCGCTGGTCTTCCCGGTGCTTATCTGGCTCATCTCTCAGAATGTAACGCCCTTGGCAGGGGGCATGATGCTCTTCGTCTTCGGAGTGGGCCACGGCGTGCCTGTGATTCCCATAGCGACGTTTTCCAGGGCTGTGGGCGGGCAGATCGGTGAGAAGTACATCTCAGCAGGAAAGTATGTGACCCGGGTCTTCGGCCTCGCGGTAATCGTGATCGGCCTCGTTTATGCTGTGAGGTACCTGGGATTCAAGATGTGGTGAGTGGCAAAAAGCGGGCGGACTAAAGGCGATTGCCAGGAAACCACCATTCATTTTTTTGAACCGAATTCCCTGCAGTTTAAGCGATTTCGAAGCCTTTGTGAGTCCTTACGCACCGACCTGTCATCCATGGAAGATCTGGCCAAAAAGAAAACTTGTGGAGCTCAGAATGGAACTTATGCACTTAATTCTGAATCTTTTTTACAAAGAGTCATCAAATATGATTAATATCTTTCGCTATTGCTCTTTGCTCGGTACCTACTGCCTTTATACCATTGTGCCAAAAAAGCTAGAACTTGAAAACCTTCCGTTGAAATTGAAAAGGAGATTTCAGCTTTGGCATGAATCTAAAATTCCTTGCTGCATAGATCTGGTCTATTACTATTACCGCCAGGCTGAAAGACTTTGAAATGATTAGATCTAGGATTATTTTCTAACAGATATGAAATGGGCTGACTAGATCCAGCCCAATGCAGATCCATTCAGTTCTGATAATCCCATTCTAGCTTTTGAAGGATTATCATCATTCGAAACTTGTTCTTAAACTGCGTGATCAAGAAAGAATATAACATCAAGAGCGGAGTATACAAAGTCAAGACATTTGGGACTCCACAAATCATTTTCATATCAAAAAAAAGCTTAAATAAAACCTTCGTTAACAATTATAATAGGTGAAATGGAATGAGGGATTACACACAGGATACTTTCGGATTGAGATCCTCTAATGATAAACATTGTATCAATATAGGCTTGCGATTCTCCAAAAAGGTGCAAGGCGCGATAATAGCATTGACTGTAATTTTAATTGCATCTGTAACCATGATGGGGTGTATCACAAATTCATCGAATCCATCGAATTCGGTATCCGCTCTAAATCGGCTCAATAGTCCTCTGGAATTGACGGACGATAGTGTTGCATCAGCCTTAAACAACAGCTCATTCTTTGTTCTTGACTTCTACTATCCTGGATGTGGTCCCTGCAAATTCATGAACAACACTACCTCGCAACTATCAAACGAGCTTCACGGCCAGATCGGGTTTGGCAGGATGAACGTCCGAGAGAAAGAGAACGGCCAAATGGTCAAGAAATACAAGATTTCAGCTTATCCCACCCTGCTCTTCTTCGATGAAGGCGTTCTGGTCAATAGAATGAAGGGCAATACCAGCAAATCAGATCTTCTTGCCGAGCTCAAAGATCTCAAGCCCGGCCTGGATACCAGCAAAGTGATGCTCCAGCCGGCTGCCGCCCCGGCATCGAGCGACATTGCTCTGGCCAAACTGGGTGAAGCCAAACCGACAAATCCCATGCTGATCACCGATAGCGACATCGACTCGGCGGTCAAGAAATATCCCTTTCTTGTGATAGATGGATTTACCACCTGGTGCGTACACTGCAAACCCTCCAACGTCACGGTCAAACAGCTTTCCTCAGAGCTGCAGGGCCAAGTGGCCTTCGGACTGATTGATATTGATAAGAACAAGGCCACCAAGGCCAAGTACAACATCACCTCCTATCCCACCCTACTCATATTCAAAAACGGAGAACTCCAGGACAAGCTCATAGGAGATAAGGGCAAATCCGTACGTGTTTCTGAGCTCAAGAAATATTATCCTGATCTCGACACCAGTAATGTCAATCTAACACAGCCCAGATCCGCACCCCAATCCCAGGCCGCAGCCAAACCCAAGCTGACACCCGAGCAGGCCTGCACGAATCTGACCAAATCCGAAAAACCTCTCCTGCAGGCTTTCGTGGTATCCAAATGCCCCTTCGGACTACAAATGCAAAGAATCATGGCCAATGTTATAGATCAGTCCAGTGAGATGAAAAAGTACCTGAAGGTGATGTACATCGGATCTGTGGACATAGACAATAACACCATAAAATCCATGCATGGCGTTGAGGAGGCCCAGGAGAACCTTCGTCAGATCTGCATTCGTGAGGAGCAGTCTGGAAAGTACTGGGATTATGTGCGCTGCTACATGAGAGAAGGCAAATCTGCAGATTGCCAGAAATCTGTCTCACTGGATGTCGATAAGCTGGATTCATGCACCAATGACACCAGTCGCGGAGTGCTCTATGCCCAGAAAGACTTCGATCTTGCCAACAAATTCAAGATAACCGGCTCGCCCACTATGCTCATGAACAACATGATAGTCAAAGAATCTGACTTTGCCACCAATACCACCAATTCACGAAGTCCTGAAGCAGTGAAGGAACTGCTCTGCTGCGGATTCAACGAGGAGCCCTCATTCTGTTCCCTGGAACTGAATGAAAGTCGTATGGCAACGATGTTCTCGGTCAATTAGTCCCCCATTCACACCAATCAGACAGCATGGCCATCTTCAAGACGCAGGAGGTGTGGTAAGTCCTCCTGCTATCCTGTTTGCAAGGTAATCAATCGTGAAGACAGTAAAATCGAAATAGTTTAATGTTTTCGAAATCCTTGAAATTTGCCCCTGATTGTCATAGTCTCATTCCAGGATTGGGAGCCAAGCATGTTTTCATCTCATATGAACAAGTCTGCTAAAATGTAGGTGTAGTAACCAAAGCCGTATACGAAATCATCGGCGCTCCCGATCTTCCCGCCTATCATACTATCAAGGCCGCTAACCGGCGTATGGCCAAGACCAATGCTTTGCTTTGCGCTAAAGATAATATCCGTGTCAGCTCCGGCCATCCCGGATTAATCTGGATGCCAATGGTAGAGAACTTTCACAAGGACCAATGCGGTAAATCGGAGCTGAGCTGTGAGGAACTGAAAAAGCATCTCGACTCCAAGCATCCTATAGGCCACATCGACAAGCAGAACGATATTGCCTACTACTTACTCTATTTGGTATCGGATGAGGCCAAATTTGTGGCGGGTAATGAACAGATCACAGATGGTGGTTAAACTGCGACTTGTTACAGTACGACTCAGATCAATGAAAATAAAAATAGAGGTGGATTAGGGATCTCGTAATCCTAAGCCTTCACTTCTATCTCCAGGACATCTGCAAAGGTCTCGCCATCGCCAGAGGCAGTAGCCGCTATGCTCACTTTGTAAACCCCGGGGGCTACATTGGCATTCCAGAGACCCATATATTTGTATCCGGAGGTGCGCAGCAGGCTCGTCCTTGCAGCCTCGGAGCCATCAGGGCCTTTTATGATGGCTGTGCAGCGCAGGGCGCTGTCCACAGCCTGCACCCCGCCCGTCTGCGATGTCTTGCCGGATGAACTCAGCTGAACCATCCCAGATTTGTTCCCGGAGGCCCCGGAGGCGCCTGAGGTGCCGAGAGCGAATCCCTCAAACCCGCAGGTAGAGCATCCCTTAACTGTGAGACGGGTCTCGCCGTTCTGCGATGAATTCTCTGCAGCCTTAGTCTGCAACTCCCGGAAAGATGCCGTTATGGTCGTGGTCGAGCCAGACTGCACTGGGTTGGGCTTGGCCCCGACATCTGCCAGATCGTAGTTGAACTTAGGCTGATTTTCGGTCCAGTCGTGCCAGGAGTATAGCCTGGCATCGTAGCCGGAGAGGGTCAGTGCGAACCAGACCAGCGAGGCCTCGACGCCCACATTCGTATAAACCACGACAGGCCGATCCTTCTCCAGCCTCGTGAAAACCTTCTGCAGATCCTCTTCAGGCTTTATTCTCTCCTTCTCTACCACATTTTCGTAGGGAATGTTTACGGCTCCAGGAATCGAGCCCATGCCGAAGTCTACGGCAGGCCTGGCGTCTACGATCTGGGCCCCGCCGTGAACTACATAGTCATAGGTAGCGAGAAGCTCAGGCATAAGCAGGGGAGTGTAGATCGTCTTCGGCCTTGTTGCAGACTTATTGCTGGTATTCAGACCGGCTGCCGTCCAGTCATCGATGCTGCCGTCCAGAACTCTTACATTTTCGTGTCCCATGTATTTGAGCAGCCAATAGGCGAAGACTGCCGGAGATGGGCCGCCACCACATGGAAGACACTCGCCTGTAATCACCAGGGAGTCGTTTCGAGATATGCCTGCATCTCCCAGCAGCTTTGCTATCTCTGAGACGGACTTGAGCTGACCGCCTTCGCCCGTAAAGCCCTCGTAGTTGATATTGACAGCGCCTTCGATGTATTTGGTCGAGCTCGGGCTGATGTCCAGCAGAACGTCGTCCGGAGCGATCTCCGTCGGAGATGCAAGTGCCTCGGCAAACCTGCCTGTTCGCTTCTTTGAGGTGTTGCTCGGAATGGGATCGCTGACCGCAGGTAGCGGTGCAGAAATCGATACAGGTCCCACATTCTGCGTCTTCAGAGTCGTCACAGTTTCCGCGCCCGCAAAGACGGGCGTACTCAAGACCAGGCCGTGCAGAAGGATGGAAATGATCCCGTAAATGAGCATCGACTTCGCTATGGCCGAGAATCCCTTGCGATCCGCTCGGCATGAATCTGATTTAATTAATATCATTCTTTTCTCCACACTATCCCAAATAGCCTTTAGAAGGCTGATTTGCCATCCAATCCTGGTAACTGTAGAGTCTGGCATCATAGCCCATCATCTTCAGAGCGAACCAGACCACAGAAGCCTTCATACCCGTGTTGGTGAAGACTACCACAGGCCTGTTTTTATCCAGCATCATGAATTCCTTATTCAGCTGGTCCTCGTCCTTGATCTTTCTTCCGTTCAGCACGCTCGTATAGGGTATGCTGATCGATCCCGGTATGCTGCCGGACATAAACTCCTGTAAGGTCCTGGAGTCAACAATTTGCGCCTGGCCGCTCTTGACGAAGTCGTAGGTCGCAGTGTAGTTTGCCGTTTCTGTGGGAGTGTAGATTTTGCCGGAGAGTATCTGGGCGTCTTTCGTGGTGGTCCGTCCCATTGCCGCCCAATCTTCAGCCGTTCCATTAAGAACCATCACATTCTCATGACCCAGACTCATCATAATCCAGTAGACGTAAGTCGCTACAGACGGACCACTGCCGCAGGGCAGGCATTCGCCGTAGATCACAACGGAATCCTCACGAGAGATTCCAGCGTCCCCAAGGATCTTGGAGATTTCGGGCCAGGGCTTCAGTACTCCTGCTTGCACCTCAAAGTCGGTGTAAGGAATGACAACTGAGCCTGCAATATGCGATTTGGAATTCTCGCTAACATCCAGCAGAATATCCGCATTTGTGACCGCATCCAATGGCATGAGAATCGATTTAGCCTCATCGATCCTTAGAATTCCTTCTTGGTCTGCAGGAGCTGCATTCTGAGAAGTCTTTGAAGCTTCAACAGTATTAATGGCATCCTTATCCTCAAGGATTAATAAGGCAGCGACCGCTAATGAGGCAATGCAGATTATGGAAATCAGCATCAGCTTTGATTTTGGCAAACTCATTCCATTTCACCGAATTTTAGGCCGCAAGCTCTTCTTTTACCTTCTCTACTACCCTTGAGCATGTCTTTTCATCAATAGCTATATCATGAGACTTCTCGATCCCAAATTCCGTTACAATTATCTGTATGGCAGGCTCGATCTCGGCATGCTGCAAAGTCTTGGCGGCACACTGCACAGGACATCCGTCAATGGCTATCATCAGACCTGCCTCCTTGGCCGATTTAACCATTCCTTTGATATGACCGCCAACTCCCGCCAGGCAGAAGAATCCTGCTACCTTCTGCTTTGCCAGATCAATTGCCGCTTGGTTTGCGATTTGGCCCACATTTGAGGCCCCGGAACAGGCTACGACGCGTACATCCGAGGAGCTGCACAAACATTTCTTTTTCTCTTCCATGAATTAATCCTCATTTCTTGAGCATCTTCTTGATCTCTTCCACGGTGCCGGTCTTACCCATCATTTTGGACTCGCCGTCGATGAAGAGCGCCGGAGTCATCATCACTCCGCGGTCCATGATCTCCTGTATGCTGTCTATTTTGACGATCTCCGCCTGAATGCCTGACTCAGAGACTGCCTTCTCCACGTTCTTCAACAGGCTCTTGCACTTGGCGCAGCCCGTTCCCAAAACTTCTATCTTCACCATTTTAATTCACCGCTAGAGTTTGATTTGCCAATTAACGCAATAAACATAAGCCTATTTCTAAAGCCTAAATCAGTTGCCAGTAGATGAGGGGGGCCAGAGACAATAGCGTAATTCCCGTTATCAACCTGATGGCAACTCTATGTTTGTTCCGGAAATTATCCACTTGCACTGGACTCATACCTAATGCGATGATTCCACCCAGGAGCAGCACTGGAAGTGCTATTCCCAGGTTATAAATCAACAGATAAATTAGCCCAAACGAGGCATATCCATGGCTGGAGATCATGCCGATAATGGCGATGTACATCCCACCCACACAGGGTGCCCTTACCAGCGAGAAGAGAGCTCCTAAGAGGAAATAGGAGGTGATACTCCGGCTGGCAATGACACCATGGACGTACTTCTTGGTCCAATCTGTGCGGAAGAGGGATAGGCCTCCGCTATGCAGCCTTCTCGCGTCCTCCATCTGCATTAGCCCCAGAAACAGCAGGACAGCTGCCAGAACACTGCGAAACACAGCGGCAGTGGACTTCTCCTGTAGAACGCTGAATAGACCCACTCCAAAAATAATGTAGACCGCGAATGTACCCAGGGAAAAGAAGACAACCATTGTCAAGATATCTCTTCTGCGGCCCGAGCTTGCCAGCATTGAGCTTGCCAGAAAGGCTAATACAGCCAGAAGACACGGATTGAAGCCCGCAAAAAGGCCGGCTGCAAAGACGGTAACGGCAGACGATATGGTAAGATCTTTGAGAGCATTTCCGGTAGCGCATGCCGGAGGGGTAATTACTGCGGTCTGTAAGTCACTACTGGCTAAGGCTGGTGATAGAACCATGAGCAATACTACTATCAACAGAATTGCTCTGCAATATCTCACTCTCTGCATTCCAGTCTTACCGATTCCAGTCTTCCCGGATAGATATATCATGGTAATTAAAGCTGCAAATTGGGAGACAGCCGGATGAAGGTTCTTTCCGGCCATGTTATGCCCAATTTCAAACCAATTCACCTCTATTTCTTCTTAGATTATGAGACAATCGCTCCGTAGAGCATGCCCACGAGAGTGGAGACTATCACGACCAGGCTGATGTAGACACCACCTTTCTTTAGGCCGATGACTCTCGTGATCACTATCATGCTCGGCAGGCTCAGCGACGGCCCGGCCAGGAGCAGAGATAGCGCCGGACCTGGGGCCGTTATTCCGGTGCTGTAACCGAAGAGCGTGCCCACTATGGGTATCTCCAGCAGGGTTGGCATGTAGAGTAGAGCGCCCACGACAGAAGCAATAAAGCACGAGGGGAAGCTGTTCGAGCCTAAATAGGTCCTGAGCAGCTCTGTTGGCATAAAGTAGCCAATAACGCCCGTTATGAAGGTTCCAACCACCAGCAGGGGAAAGATCTTTTTGGTCAGAGACCAGGTCTCGCTGAAGAAGGCGGTCTTCTCTTCGGAGGAGAAATATTTTGTCAGCACATACGCAGAAGCCACTATGAATGCAGCGACAATTGTCCATTTCGTAACGAACTCCAGTTGCGAGGTGGCTGATAGCAACACTCCAATTAGGAGCGCAATGAATAAGACCGCGATGCGTTCAGTCTGACCACTTTTTGGAGGCTCGGTCAACGCCTGGGCCGCTTGAACCGGTGCACTGACTGGTGAAGTCTCGCACTTCTGGGAGCTTCTCTCGAATATGGCAGCCATGATCAGGCCGATGACGACCGCCATAGATACTGCGGCAATCGCTCTGGCAATTCCCAGATCCAAACCCAGAACTCTGGCAGTAAGAACTATGGCCAGGAGATTTATGGCAGGGCCCGAGAAAAGGAAAGCGGTTGCAGGACCTATTCCTGCACCCTTCTTTTCTATTCCTGCGAACATGGGCAGAATGGTACAGCTACAGACCGCCAGTATTGTTCCGGATGTAGCTGCCACGCTATAGCATAACCACTTGGGAGCATCTTTTCCAAAGTACTTCAACACCATTTCCGTCTTGAGGAGCGCGGCTATGGCACCGGCAATGAAGAATGCTGGTATCAGACAGGTCAAGACGTGCGCCGAGAGATATCCCAGCAATGTTGTGAGCCCTGCTTGCATTGCCGCCATAATAGTAATCGTATATTCAACCATCTGAGATCAACACCTATTAGCTTCTGCCCCGAATTGAGAATTGTGGAGTGACTTTTGCAGAATCTTTCCTGCATCAGTAAGCAGCGATATCTGTCTCAGAGCCAGAGCATCCACCATCCGGATCAGATCGAATACCAGTGGGTCTTTTATTCTGTAAAGGGTTCTCTTGCCATCTATCTTCCTTTCCAGGATGCCGGCTTCATGGAGGATGTTGAGATGTTTGGATATGGTGGACTGAGACCTCTGAAAGGCAGGCAGAATCTCGCAGACGCAACGCTCTCCCTGGGCGAGGAATTCCAGCAGCTCCAGACGGGTGGGGTCTGAGAGCGCATCAAGGATCTTGACGCGCAGATCCGAGACAGATTTTTGAGTCATGATAGGACATATCTAAAACGTATTCAGATATAAACATATCGCGATAAGACGATATTAAAAACAGCAAGAGATTGAACAAAACCGGATAAATGTCAGCTTTTTTTCTATTCGGTTAAATCGATCTCATTTAGCGACTGTAACCTAAACAATTCACTTAACCCCGATTGCCTTGAAAAAAGTGTAGCAAAATGTCCCATCCTGTCCAGCGGTGCTGTGGAGATCTTTTATTCCCTTTATCCAGTCGTCACTATCCACGAGTCCCATCTGCAGAGCCTGCGCCTTAACGCCTTCCACCATGGGGATGATAGTATTTTCTACAAAACCTGTCCTCATCTCCGGCCGGCTTCGGTCGCTGTAAACCATGCGTGGCGAGACTCTGACCTCTCGAAAACCCGCCCGGCATAAGAGCGGATAAAGCTCTCTGCCGATATGCGAGTTCCCGCCCAATTCCGCCTGCACGGCATTCAGAGAGCGCCAGCAGGTCAGAGCCTCCCGGGTCTCGGGATGGAAATAGCAGGAACCATGATCGCCCTCAATCACCGTCAATGTGCCGCCGGGCCGCAGAATCTTCTTCAGCTCCTGCATGGCCCTTAAGGGGTCGGAAAGATGCTCCAGCACAAAGCAGAGAAAAATATGATCGAAACAATCTTCCTGGAAAGGCAGTTGAAAGATATCCGCCCTCTGGAACTGAACATTAAAGACGCCTTCGTCCTTCACCAGGCGCCTTGCCTGATCTATCGAACCCTGGGAAATGTCCACGGAGATGATTCGTGCCTCCGGGCTCTTTTTCGCCAGGATGGCTGTCTGGGCTCCCACACCGCATCCTGCCTCCAGGACTCTTGCGCCGGCCGGGTAGGATGTGTCATGATGAAGAAGGCCTTCAAGTGTCCTGGCCTGATCTGAGAGCCTCTCCGACTCGCGGCCCGAGTAGCCGTGTACGTATTCGCTCATGACTCAAACCGATTATGGTGGGCAAATCCAGCTATATCCCGGCGCACTCTCGGCGATTGGGACGATTTCGATATAGGATATCCCAGACGGATGGCATAGGCTATCTTCAGATATTCGGGAATACCGAGAATCTTCTTCACCTCTGATTCAACTTCGTCTCCGCCAAAGACGCTCATTATTTGGAAACCGATTCCCAGCTCTTCTGCCATCAGCCACATGTTCTCCATAACACAGCCAAGGCTTATGAAGCCCAAAGTATCACCAACAGAAGCCGGAGCCCTCTTCCTGGTGTCATAGGTCACGATCAATAGCACCGGACTGCCCTTAATGGTTTGATCAAGAACAGATGGCTCACTTTCACGCGCAACCCGGCGCCAATCACCAGGCGTCCTCCAGGATGGAGGAAACATGGCGCCCAGGATTCCAACCTTCTTTTGCAGCAATTCCTCTTCCGAGTGTGAGAGCTGTTGATAGTTCTCCCTGAGGAAATCCTCGGAAATCCGGGATTTGATCTCTCCCAGTTCCTCCAGCCGTTTCTTATCATCAACGACGATTATCTCAAAGTTCTGCATGTTGTGGGCGGTGGGTGCCCAGCGTGCTGCCTCAAGTATCTGCATTAAGTCCTGTTTCGATGGCTGATGTTCCCGGTCAAAAGGTGCCCTGGACGAATGCCTGTCCTGGATGATTCTGAGAATTTCGCTCATAGTTAACGCCCTCCCATTTTAAGGACTGCACGGAAATGAACCTTTGCAGACATCATTCTCTCATAAGCAAAGGCTGCCTGCTCCAATGGAAACACCTCGACCATTGGTCTGACTCCAGTGAGCACGCTGAAGCGCAATGCGTCCTGTGGATTGCCTCCTACCCAGCCGCAGATGGACCGGCCGCCTCGCATCAGATTGCCTGGGAAAATCTGCATCGCTTCATTTACAAAGGTGACTATGATCATCTGCCCATTCTGGCCCAGACCGGAGACAAGCTCGGAGATGGCCTTGCCGCTTGGTGCCGTACAGAGGATCACCTTTGCACCCCCCAGATCCATCAACTCTTTTGCTGCATCGGATGTATCGGTGTCAATGAAGTGGTGGGCGCCAAGCTTGCGAGCCAATGTCTCCTTTCCCCTGCCACGTGATAAGACCGCAGTCTCGAAGCCGAGCTTGATGGCGAACTGTAAGCCCAGATGTCCGAGCCCCCCAAGACCGTGGATTGCCACCAGGTCGCCGCCTTTTGCACGGCTTTTTTGCAGGGCTCCAAAGGTCGTCCTTCCCGCGCATAGGAGAGGTGCGGCGTCTACCGGGTCAAGATTGTCGGGAATGGAATTCAGAGCCTCCATGCGGGCAACCATGAACTCGGCGTAGCCTCCATCGGTTGTGATGCCCGTCGTCAACGATTCCTCGCAGGCTCCGAACTCGCCACTTCGGCATGCTGGACAGTGGAAGCAATGTCCTCCGAGCCATCCCACGCCTACTCTCTGTCCCACCTTCCAATACTTTGTTTTGGACCCGAGCTGATCTATTATCCCAACGACTTCATGGCCGGGAGTTCTGGGATATTGCAGCCCGGGAAATAGACCTTCCTTGACGATAGCGTCTCCATGACAGACCCCGCAAGCTTCCACTTTGATGAGCACTTCGTTTTCTCTTGGTTTGGGAACTTCTTTATGAACCAACTCAAAGTCATTCCCTGGGGAACTTACTTGAATTGCTTTCATTAATGCCATGATAATACCTCTTATATCCCAACTTAGATAAGCATATACATTCAGGAATCGATTTCAACGCCATTGAACGGATTTTGGCCGAATATGCCCATATTTTTACCACATATATTTATGCCAGGAGATCAAGACATTGGGGGCAGAGACATAATATGCGAGTTGCAAAAATGTGCAAATACAGGATTTTATCGGCATTGTTCGCGGCAGTCATGGTTTCATGTCTGCCTGTATTCGCCGTTGTGTGGCAATATGAGGATAACTCCAGCTCAGAATCTCAGCTGAGCCAGATCTCTCTCTCGCCCGCCGCATTAGCTTCAAAAGCCCAAACCAATGCAGAGGCTACTAACAGCTCATCCGGGACAGATGGCAATATCTGGGGCTGGGGAGGAACCCCAAGAGGATTTTCCTCTTCCAACGGGACACTTAAGTATCCTCTGGATTACTACACCTCTCGTTTTAATCTTGGATACAATAATCGCGTCTCTCCTTCTGGGCAGAATAATCTCCAAAATTTAAGCCATTATTCCACGGGATTTACTACCGGATACCTTCCAGGATATGATATATCCAGCCTTCTTTCCAATGAAAAATCCTCCTATGATCCCTGGAATAATTATCCCGGATATGATCCGAATTATCCTTATGGATACACCAGCACCTGAGGCATCATGGATGCATGATAGCTGATGGAGACTCCTTTTGAGGGGCATGCGTCCAGCGATTTCCCGCTCATCCCTCCTAACCCGACAAGCTAAATGCTTGTGTCGTTAAGATAGTCGGTCCCGGTGCCGGAGACAAATAGAGGATAGTTTTTAGGCTCAGTTCCCCAGGACCGGAAGTCGGGGAAGGTATCTTTTAACCCATTCAGGTTTGTTGAGTTGTTGGTTGCATTCAGAGAATCATTGGTCTGATTCAGAGGTCCTTCGGTCAGGCTGTTCAGTAAGGTCAAACCTGCAGAGCCATTCAGTCTGACGGGCATTTGACTGCTGGTTATAGCAGCCATCACTACCAACGAGAACAATATCAGTATCAAGCATCTCATATCGCTCATTGAAATGGTTTCTAGCCCATTCGTGCTTATTTATGCTTCGCTGGAATCGAGAATTTGGCATTTTCCTTAACGATCACTATCTTATACTGCTTCTGCATTCTAGTCAGCATGGAGAACGGGTTGAGCCCCTGGATTGATAAATCCACATTGGTAATTCTAGTGATCACGGTTCTGGCGATCACGGTACTGATTCTTTCCGGTTTAGCGAACGCCACATACTATGTCAAACCGGGGTATAGTATCCAGTCGGTCATAGATGCCGCTAATCCGGGCCAAATCATTGAGGTGCAGAACGGCACCTTCCACGAGAGGGTCAACGTAACCAAAACGCTTACCCTCAAGGGCATGGGCAAGCCGGTTATTGACGCCGGCGGCAAGGGAAGCGCAGTAACCATCGCGGCCAACGGTTCAACCCTTATGGGATTTTCGGTTACAGGATCCGGTTCGGATGCCAAAGACGCGGGCATAAGAGTGCTCTCCCACGGGAACATAATCAAAAACAATACAGTCGTCAAAAATGGTAACTACGGAATTATCCTTTACTACGCCGACAAAAATGCCGTTTTTTTAAACATGGTGACGGAAAACAAAAAAGGCGGAATCCTGCTGATTCATTCCAACAACAACCAGATATGGGGCAACTATGCCGGCATGAATTGGAATGGTATCACCATAGAAACATCCAGAGGCAACAACATCATGTCCAACAACTTAACCCGGAACAAGATGGGCATAAACATCTCGAACATTAACATAAGCGAAAGCATCACAACAAAAGGTAAGGGAGTCTCCATAGCATACGTCTCCGGCAGCCAGGCGAAGACCTACAACATCGGACAGAACAGCACGAACTCCTCAACAATCGGCGCCAACGTTCTCTACCAGAATAACCTACAGAACAACGTTCAGAATGCCTTCGACGACGGTTACAACCAGTGGGACAACGGCAAGGCAGGCAACCACTACAGCAACTACGATGCCCGGGAGCAGGGCTGCAATGACCGCAACAGAGACGGGATCTGCGACAGCGGCTATGGCATTCTTGGAGGGCATAACGTGGACAATCTGCCGAAAGCGTCTATCGACGCCATACTCAGTTACAAGTCCAGGGGATTGATGGGCTCAGTGCTGAAGCTGGACCACAGAACCTACATGCCCGGACGAGATGTCAATGCGTTTTATGTGGCTCCCGGAAACTTCTCCGGCTGGGTGGGAATTATGAAGACGGATCAGACCAGAGGAAAAGCCAGCCGGGATAAGGCTCTGTCTTCTCAGAACCTGAAAGGCTCATCAGGTACACTGAAGCTGAAGGCTCCTGCCGACAATGGATCCTACAGTCTTCGCATGTATAACACCAATGGAGAGGAGATGGACTCTCTGAATTTCATTGTTATGGTTCCGACCATCACTGCAACTCCGGCCTCGGTGAACACCTGCGAGGAGATCACTGTTAACTATGCAGGGGCTCCGGGTTATGAGAATGACTGGATAGCTATGTACAGATCCGGATCACCTGACACCAGCTTCACTTCCCGCCAGTATCTGAATGGAAAAGAGAACGGCACTGTGATCCTGGATGCTCCCGATCCGGGCATGTATGACTTCAGGATCTTCGAGAACGATAGCTATATTCGGCTGGCCACCAGCAGCAGTATAGAAGTCAAAATATTTAAGGGCAACAAAGTCATAGCCTCACCATCGCATGTTGCGCCCGGTGGCAAAGTCACAGTAAGCTACTGGGGAGCCCCTCCGGAAGGAACGGGTGTTATCGGCATGTACGGCGTGAACAGGCCTGATAAGTTCCCCTTGGAAACGAGGTCGGTAGGCAGCAATAATTGTGGCAGAATTACCTGGCGGCTCCCTGCAGATCCCGGCACCTATGACTTCAGGATGTTCCAATCTGCTATCACCGAGGCCGGTCAAGGGGCTTACCAGCTCCTTGGCCAGAGCAATGTGGTGACAGTAAGCTAGAGACTCCGAATAGACAAATCGACAGAAAAGAAGAAGCCTCCAGAGCATAGCTCTTCGAGGCTTCTGACGGCCCTCGTCCTGAGTCTGACCATAAATCAAGTTTGCTTTTCTTTCAGTAAATCTAATTTTCTACATAATCTTAAATAATAAGTCTCTCTATACGAGCGCGGTGACGCGGTTGGAGATCACGAATAAATCATATGCACAGGCATTGCCATCTGGGGCGATCTGATGGAGTCGTATTATCTATTTCTGATATTTTTCGTGCTTTTCATAGCGATGCTGGTGGGCATAAGCCTTCTCACCTCTCGCAGACAGAAATCGGTCACTGACTTCTGGCTTGCCGGAAGTGAATTGGGTGCCGGAATCATAGGTTTGTCCACAGCAGCCTCATGGATCAATGCGAGCGGACTTCTCTTAGCGACCGGCATGTTCCTTCTCATAGGCATAGGCTCAATCTGGCTTTGGGTCTTTCCCAATATCGCCGCCCTTATCATAATAGCAGCGATCTCTGGAAGGATCAAGAACATTCCCGCACTGACTCAGCCCGAGCTCATGGAAATAAGGTACGACCCACTGATCCGGGCTCCCGTCGCCCTGGCTGTTACGATCATGATGGTTCTCTTCTCGGTTTCCGATTTTATAGGATTCAAGCTGGTGCTGGGATCGTTTTACGGAATTGAACCCATCTATGCCATCCTGATAATGGCAGTGGCTGCTGCATTATATGTCAGCATAGGCGGCTTTCGAGCCGTCGTCTGGGCCGACGTGCCGAAATACGCATTGCTGGCGGGGCTGGCGGCCTCTGTGGCAGCAATGGCTCTATGGCTTCCGGTCCAAAAAGGCTTATCTATTACTGCAACGGCCATTGCTTTTGGCCCTGATTGGTGGAATCCCTTTGTCATGGGAGGGGTATTGGGTGCACTGGTGCTCCAGCTGGCCCTCCTGCCGGGATGGGTAGCAGAGCAGGACCCCTGGCAGAAGATCTGGGCCGCTCGAGATGAAAGATCAGCCAAGAGGGGTCTCATCCTGGGAGCAGGGCTTATGGCGCTGATCTATTTATGCTGCTTCTTGACATCCATCGGACTCCGAGCACTATATCCCATGCCGACGAGCGAGGCGGAGGCAGAGATGCTCTATCCAACGTTCATCAGCAACAATGTATCCCCTCTGGTTTTGGCGCTGCTCACGATTGGATTCCTTGCCGCATGCATGTCCTGCACATCCACCTTTGCCACATCTGGAGCTTCCTGCATCTCCAGAGACCTGATACAGAGGCATATCAAGCCGGAAGCCACCATGAAAGAGATGCTGACCATAAACAGAGTCCTGGTCGTAATCATGATAGCCACCTCGGCCATCATCGCTTTGAAGATGGACAGCATCCTGGAGGCGGTCATAATCGCCACGGTCATAGGCACCACTTCCTACTTCTTTCCCATAATCGGAGGCCTCTACTGGAAGCGTGCCACCAAGTGGGGAGCATTGGCGGCCCTGATCATGGGAGGAGGCACTCAAATCCTGCTTATATGTTATGAAATATTCTGGCTGCATCAGTCACTGGATACCGTCTCGCCTTACCTTACAGAGCATGGAGTGCTGGTAGGACTGTCTCTCAGCGCCATCTCCTTCATCGGAATATCCCTGGCCACACCGCTTACAGAGAGAATAAGGCTCGCGCCCTTCTTTTCGGATGTTGCAAAAGATGTATTCCAGGGCCAGAGACTGGAAGTGAATAAAAATAGCCCTCTTTATCATGAGGTGATGGTGAGTATAGAACAAAAGATCTCTGGAGATAGGGCTCATTTGAATCTCTCCATTTTCCTGCAGCCCGTGAAATCGGATAGCAGGAATATTTCCAGCGAGCTTGAATGGGATGAATATGTGGAGCATCTAAAAGCCACCCATTCCAATTGGTACACTCCTACTGGGAGCCACATCGTCTACAGGCTCTCCCAGGCAGATATGCTGGCCAGCATCAAGATGGTTCGCGGTGACGTGTTCCAGATATGGCTCTCTGCCGAGCCGAGGCTGGCACAGGTTGACCGTCAAATTGACGAGCTCTTCCTATCTTTCGAGGAGATCAGGGACTCCTTGAGCGAGTTCGGTCTGTCGGCATCGCCATCTCCATCGAAATCGTGAATATGAATGTTGCTATGAAAATATATTTGCAGGCGCGAAGGCGGTCAAATAGATTACATATGGCAATATATGGAACCCAGGAAATCGATCTAAGATATCAACCTCTTTTTTCTCTAACATAATATACATATTTTACCAGTCTGCCCGTAAGCAGAGGGGCCAAAAGACATATATTCCTTAGAAACTTACTTAATCTTATTAGATTGACGTAAGAAAGGATAAAGGTCCAGGTGAATTTATGTCTACAGAAGATTCGGCTAACTACCTGGATGATTGATAAAGGAGGAATTTTGTGAAACCATTTTATGAATACAAGAAAATATGTTTAGTCTTACTAATGGGCATGCTGATCTTCTCATCATTGGGGAGCTCAAAAGAGGTCGCCCAAAATAAGAGCCAGCTCGAAGGATACCCGATTGCGTCCGATGTTTTTACGACGCTCCAGAGGACGGTGGTGCCAGACTCAATACCTTCCGGTTCGGAGGCGGTTCTTCCTTATGAGATTTCGAAATTCAAGAAAAACGGCTATGGCAATTGGAGTTATGGACCCGGTATCGCTTCTGTAAAGCGGCTCGATATCATGCCGACTAATTATAGCGGCAAATCTGTCAATGATACCGAAAAACTCTTGAATTTCTTTACCATTACCGATATCCATATCACCGACAAAGAAACCCCTGCTCAAGCGATCTATTATGGCTACAAAGGCGGTGTCTCTTCGGCATATTCGCCGGTTATGCTATATACGACTCATGTTCTCGACGCGGCCGTCCAGACGATAAACGCCCTTCACAAAAAAGAGCCGTTTGATTTCGGAATCTCTCTGGGCGATACTTGCAACAACGAACAGTACAACGAACTGAGATGGTATGTCGATATCCTTGACGGCAAGAATATAACTCCTGATTCCGGTGTTAAGGATGATCCAGTCCCCGGACCTCATAATGATTATCAGGACGAATACCAGGCGGCAGGGCTCAATAAAACGATCAAATGGTATCAGGCTCTAGGCAACCACGATCACTTTTGGATAGGCTTCCTGTCGCCGAATGATTATATAAGAAAGACATTAATCGGCGATGAAATACTCAACTTAGGCAATCCATTCATCGACCCTCTCGGAGCAGATAGCCGTGGCTTTTACTTAGGCGCAATCGACGGCCGGACGCTTTATGGAGACCTCATAGGTGTGGGACCTGTCAAAGACTTTGCAATACCTCCGAAGGTACCTGCGGCCGATGCGAACCGCCGTTCACTTTCGAGAGGGGAGTGGATAAGCGAATTCTTCAATACATCAACAAGTCCGAAGGGGCACGGATTCAATCAATCTAACGTAAAGTCGGGATTCGCCTGCTATGCCTTCGAGCCGAACTCGACGAGTGTACAATTCAAGGTTATCGTGCTCGACGATACCCAAAATAATAGCGATCCCAATGATCCCGCTATCCTCGGCTATGGAAATGGCTCTTTCGGCTACGGGCATGGCTCTCTTGACACTGAACGTTATAACTGGCTTGTAAGTGAACTTGATAAGGGTCAGTCTGAAGGCAAGCTGATGATCATCGCGGCGCACGTACCGATCGGCGTTGAAAAAGTGCCTTCCATGATGGATTGGAACCCGGCATTCGAAGCTAAGCTGATTGCCAAACTGCATACCTATCCGAATCTCATCATGTGGGTCGCGGGACACCGTCATCTCAATACAGTTACCGCACTAAAATCGCCTGATGCCAAGCATCCTGAACTCGGCTTCTGGGAGGTTGAAACCTCATCATTAAGGGATTTCCCTCAGCAGTTCCGTACTTTCGAGATTGTCCGCAACAGCGACAATACTGTCTCAATCATTACGACGGACGTTGATCCGGCAGTCAAAGACGGGTCGCCTGCTGCGATATCGCGTTCTTATGCTGTCGCGGCTCAGCAGATATTCAAAAATGAGATGGCGCTACTGCCTACCGGTTCATACAATGCAGAGCTTGTCAAGCAATTGACTCCGGAGATGCAGGCAAAACTGTCGAGATAAGAATGGGAAATAGCCAACAATCGCCATGATTACCGAACACGATCATGGCTATTTTTTTGATACGTCCGGCCGGGCAGCACTTATTCAATGGTGAGAGTCGCTTAGAGGCCTAGAAGGAGGCATATTACCTGGAGGCGTATAAAAATATGGACGAGTTCAAGTAGGATTTGGACATGTCCAAAACATAGTCCAGTTCGCCAAAATCCGGACTGCTCTTGTTGGTAGACAGTTATTTAGTAATATTTGCCGGTTAACGGCCTGTCCTCTTTTCCAGTTCCTCTGGATAGCGATCTCCTGCAATGGCGATCTTCGAGAGCGCGGAATTTATATCGCGTAATTCAACGGGCGTCAGTTTAACGTCCACTGCTCCCAAATTTTCAACCAGGCGCTCCAACTTCCGTGTGCCAGGGATCGGAACAATCCATGGCTTCTGGGCAAGCAGCCATGCGAGGGCAATTTGGGCCGGTGTCGCATCTTTCTCTGATGCGACCGTTTTAATCAAATCGACCAGGACCTGATTCGCATCGAGATTCTCCGGAGTAAAACGGGGGACAACGTTACGGAAGTCCGAGCTCTCGAATTTTGAATGTTTGTCAAACTGTCCAGTAAGGAATCCCTTGCCTAATGGGCTGAACGGAACGAAGCCAATTCCGAGTTCCTCCAGCGTAGGTAGCAGCTCTTCTTCAGGACGTCTCCACCACATGGAGTATTCACTCTGAACTGCTGTGAGCGGCTGAACTTTGTGCGCTCGACGGATTGTCTCTACCCCTGCTTCAGAAAGCCCCCAATGGTTAACCTTACCATCCTGAATCAGCTCTTTTACGGCTCCTGCCACCTCCTCGATAGGCACATTGGGATCAACGCGATGCTGATAAAGCAGATCGATGGTCTCAATTTTGAGCCGTTTAAGCGAGCCCTCAACTGCTTGCTTGATGTGTTCCGGACTGCTATCAAGACCGGCCTCTTTTCCGTCCTTAATGTTGAAGCCGAACTTGGTGGCAATGACAACTCTGTCTCTTTAGGGAGCGAGCGCTTCGCCTACCAGCTCCTCGTTCGTGAATGGGCCGTAGATCTCTGCGGTATCAAAGAAAGTAACGCCACGTTCGACAGCGGAATGAATCAGTTTGGTCATCTCATTCTTATCTGACGCCGGACCATAAGCATAGCTCATTCCCATGCAGCCTAGTCCAAGGGCCGAGACCTCAAGACCCCTGCTTCCTAATTTACGTTTTTCCAATTTTATTCCCCCTTTCCTTTATGGTATTAAATCAAGTTTTTTTAGCCAATTTGCAACATCTTTGTCTGCCCTTTCAACACTGCTGCCGCGAATCGCTAAACCTGAGAGCACATTTGCACTAGGACAAAGTTTCTTGATATCTCGTTCATTGCTTCCCATTCCACTGCCTTCATGCGTGCAAAATGGAATAATGGTCTTTCCTGAGAAATCATACGTCTCTAAAAACGAAAATACTGCCATCGGCATGGTTCCATACCAAATCGGATACCCGATATAAATCACATCATATGAATCCATATCGTCTACTAATTCTGTAAGCTCAGGTCTGGCATTTTCCCTCTGTTCTTCCTTTGCCACATTTGTTGCTTCCGTATAATCTTCTGGATAAGACCTTATGGTTTTGATTTTGAAGATCTCGCTTCCTGTTAATTCCTGAATTTTCTTTGCGATTAATTCGGTGTTTCCAGTAGGCAGATTTACAATACTACCTCCAACATAATTATTTCCTTTGCGTGAAAAATAAGCGATAAGGCTCTTTGAGTTTGCCATTGCCATTTTCCTATCCCTTCCGAATCAATCATATCATTACATTTTTAAGTTGTTGTATTCTTTATCCATTACAGGTTCCATCCATACTGCATCCCCTTTTTGGGGATTAGTAATTATTGCAATATGCACAAGCCAGCTATCCGGTGTAGCACCATGCCAATGTTTCACATTAGGATTGATTTTTACCACGTCTCCTTCCTGAATCACCTGTGCTGGTTTGCCTTCTTCCTGAAAATATCCAATGCCTGCGGTAACAAGCAGAATCTGCCCGCCCGGATGCTTATGCCAACCATTTCTTGCGCCGGGCTCAAAAGTTACATTAGCTACCTGACAATTGAATGTGCTGTCCATAGGAACCAATGTCTCAACCCATGCCGTTCCTATGAAATGATTATCAGCAATTTTCTGGCCTTTCGGAAAGATTACACTTTCGCTTAAATCCTTTGAGTTATTCATGTTTGATCATCTCAGGATGATTTTCCCATATCATATGCTTCGTTCATTGCTTTACTTCCTTTGATATCTCCAACATTCCAGGCACTTGTCCCGTATATTATGCCCTTTTCTATTGGATTGGTCAGACATGAAGTAAAGGCACGAAAACCTTCGATTGTTCTATTCATATTTCCCTTATTCCCATCTTCAGCCGCAACGATGAAATAAAACTCCTTGCCGCTTATATCCTCATATCGAGGGACTGTCCGATCAATCAAAGTCTTCATCTGACCATTCATGGTGTAAAAATAAACTGGAGTTGCCATGACTATCACATCCGATCGGACCAGCTTTTCCAGTATCTTCGCCATGTCATCTTTTTGGACACACTTATGTGAATGAATACAAGCTCCGCAGCCTTGGCAGTAATTTATGTTATGATCATTCAAGAATATTTTTTCCACTTCATTTCCCGCGTCTTTTGCGCCTTCTGCAAATCGATCGCAAAGCAAATCCGAATTCCCGCCTTTGCGCGGGCTACCTGAAATTATTAGTACTGTTTTCATATGTATCTTCTTTCGTTTTTATCATGTCTAAAAGTGCGTTTCATCGATCTCCGTGTTCGACAACATCTCCTCCAAGGGGTCATTCCATCAATTGTCAGGTTCGCTTCATCTTTCTCGTCGCCGCACGCATGGCTCATGCCTATGCAACAAAGCCGATGGGCGAGACCGCTATATTCGCATTACTCAAATTTCCAGTCCTCGAGTTCTCACCTTTGCTGAATTTCATCATTTCGGAGCAAGCTCCCCATACCAGTAAGCTGCCGTCACCCCGCCGTCCATTAGGAAATCACTGCCTGTGATGAACGTCCCTTCCGGACCCATTATAAGGGCAGCGACGGCTCCTACCTCGTCAGGTGTGCCTCCACGCCCTGCAGATGAAAGATCTATCATGCGCCGATATCCGTCTCCACGGGGACCGTTCAACTCGTCCCTGGCGAGTGGTGTAAAGATGATTCCTGGACTGATGGCGTTGACCCTGGCTCCTCTCTTTCCCCAGCGCACCGCCTCGGCCATTACCCGGAGCGAATTCGCACGCTTGGATATCTGATAGGCATGGAGAGAATCCGTCAAATTCTCAGGTCGCAGCATCTCCAGGTCAAGCAAGTCTTCAACGGGCGTGGTTGCCAGCGCCTTGTTCTGTTCAACGGTCAGTCCGGGAAGTCTGTGCCCGGACTGCGAAGAGATGACTATTCCATTGCCACCGGCGGTAATCACATTCCCGAACTCTTCAAGCACGAGTGCGGTGCCGTACAGGTCAACCTTCAGGATAGTTGCAGGCGATGCCTGTGACGGCGAGACGCCGGCAGCAAGGATGATTCCAGTAATATTCCCAATTCCCGTTGCCTTTGCGACCAGAGCGTGAATCGACTCATGTGATGAGATATCCGCAGTTGCGATGCTCACTTCATACCCTGCGTCCAACATGGTTTCAGCTGCAGCTTTCGCATTTTCCGGTTTTATGTCTGCCAGCAGCACATGTTTTCCGACACCGACGCGGCGAGCAATCGCAACTCCGATTGAACCCGCTCCAATTACTACAATTACATCTCTCATCAATCCCACCTCAAGCGTTTCCGTTTTTCCCATGAGTCAATATTCATTCTGATATTACAGAGCCGCTTTCAGCACCTCGACGATGTCTGCCTCGCTCATGGGCGTTCTTGCCTGAAGCATCCCTTTGTCATCGTGCATGATGCGGAGCGTCTCTTTTGCGTAGGTCCCGATGAGCTTCCCGTCGATGCCGAGCTCGGAGAAGCGGGTCAGGCAGCCGATCGACTTGAGGAACTCCTCGAACCGGTCGATGCCTGACAGGGCGCATTCCATGTCTTCCGGACCTTTTGCGGGGAGTCCGAAGATGCGTTCTGCGAACTGGACGAACTTCGAAGTGTTGGTTTTCGCCGCGAACCGCATCCATGACGGATTGATTATCGACAAACCCGTAGCGTGAGTGATGTCATGGTAGGCCGAGACGGTGTGTTCTATCATGTGCACGGGCGAACCCATGCTGCCGGCGCCGGATTGGACCCATCCGATCAAAGCGACGCTTGCCGCCCACTGGACCTGCGTACGCGCGTCCAGGTCCCTGCCGTCGGCAATCGCCTTGGGCCCGTATTCCATGGCGGTCAGTATCACGCCCTCGGCGAACCTGTCCTGGATGGGCGTGTTCCCGGTGCCGTTGAAATAGCCCTCGGTGACATGGGTGATGAGGTCACATACGCCATACGCCGTCTGGTCCTTTGGGACGCTCATCGTCAACTCGGGATCGAGCAGGGCGACCTTCGGGTAGAGACACTCGGTCATCATGAAGGATTTCTCCTGCGTCTCCTCGTTAGAGATGACGGCTCCGCAGTTCGTCTCCGAGCCAGTGGCTGCAAGCGTTGGGACGGTGGTTATCGGAAGGGCCTCTGTCGGGACATGCACCTTCTCCTGGCCGTGCAAAATCATGTTCCAGGGGTCGCCATCATACAGAGCGGCCGCCGCCATCACCTTGGACGCATCCATTACGCTGCCTCCGCCGACTGCGATGACCATGTCGCATCCATTTTGGCGTGCGGTCTCCGCTCCCCTTCTGACCGAGGTTATCCTGGGGTTCGGCTCGACGCCTGCACACTCATATACGGATACGCCTGCATCCTTCAGACTCTTGATCGCCCGGTCGAATGTGCCGTTCCGTTTGATACTACCGCCACCGGTGACCACCAGTGCGCGCTTTCCGTACCTGCTTGCGAATTCACCCAATCGGGAGAGCGAACCCGCGCCGAATACTATTCGTGTCGGGTTTAAGAATTCGAACTTCATTTCTACTCCTCTTTTACGTGCATTTTCTCATATTTATCGTCAGTCACAGTTTCGTACCATGCAGCATCCCCCGCCTGGGGATTCACGGTGATCGGTGCTCACGTTATACACTGAGATCATTAAGTATAGATAGGATGTACTAACTGTCTTGTAATATACTAACAGGATTGATACTAATGGACTCCGCTCCTAAAAAATACAAGTATGATTGGCCAATCGATGCAACCCTGGCTGTGATCGGAGGCAAATGGAAACCGCTGATCATATATGCGCTAAATGATGAGACGCTGCGCTTCAGCCAGTTATTGGATAAGCTACAGCCCAGGATCACTCAGAGGATGCTTACAAAACAGCTTCGCCAGCTTGAGGAAGACGGGCTTGTCACCAGAAAGGTTTACGCAGAGGTCCCGCCTAAAGTAGAATATTCGCTTACAGAAATAGGGAAATCCCTGATGCCGATTCTCGACCAACTCTGTGTATGGGGGTCCGAACATATGGGAGACTGCATAGAGTACCAATGCGAATAATAGATGGCGCTTCTTCCTCAACTCATTCCTAAAGCCTGATAATCAAGATTTCAGGCATTTCATGTTTTGCAGGCTCCGCATTCGATGCAGTCATTTGCATTTTTGCTTAATTTCATGTGATGGTCTTTTGCGAGTTCGCCACCCACTTTTGCCAGATCCGGATATTTGTTTATGGTAACGATATCGATTCCGACGGCTCTGGCTGACAATGGTTGCAGTAAATGCAGTTAACGTTATCCTGTATATCTTATGCGGCAAGCTGCCGATAAATGAATAGTCCCTTTACCCGTAAACCAATTTGGAGGCAATGGCAGCTAATTAACTACGCGGCGAGCAAATATTATGCGGGGATGGGAACCCCGCATATTTCATCTAATCTCTATGATGTTATGTATTCGATCATAATTTCTGAATTCATGGAGAATCAGAAATTCAAGCGGCCAACCATGGAGAATAAAAATCGTTCCATAATGAAAAATACCCATAAGGAGGTGAATAATACCTATGCCGTGGAGAGTAATATCCATACAGGGGTGAATAGTATCCATATTGAGGTGAATAGTATCCATACTCAGAGGTATAATCCTCAATAGGTAGACCATTGAAATATACATCGCATATCGGCCTTCCAAGAATATCGTATCCTAAGAGGCTGAAGCTCAGCTCCTTGCCCTGGAAATAGAGCAGGATCTTCATAGATACAGGCCGGGGAAGGAGTATGAGCGTTGTGCCTTCTATTCCAGGAATAATTGATTTTGTGAAATTGACATACATGCTGTTTTCGTCTCTTACGGACAGGAGAGTTCCAACCAAAGATCCAGGTACTTGGGAGGCTGTCGGCACCTGATAGGTATTTGCAGTTTGCACTGCCGGCATTGCATAATATTGCCCGTATTGGTAGGTTGCAGATGAATTTGAACCTGTTGTGGATACGCTTGATGAATACGTATTGGTCATCTGGTATTGTCCTTGAACGGTGGACAAACATGCTAATATGACCAGAATCATTGAAGCCAGAAATAGCTCTGAAGTTTTCATATCTAATCTACATCGGTAAGTTGCTATATAAAGATGTTTGAATAGGATAAAAATTTTTGATAAGACGCGACAATTCAAGTGTCGATGCATTGCTCGCTATTCTCAGGCTACTTCTTTCATCAATGGTATGAGGTGGAGCGCCGCTCAGTGCTTATCCGTAGCCGGAATTCTTTTATCGTCGTCCCAGGATGCTCCGACTCCGCGCGTCGATCAAATGGCCGAGAAAAAAGTCGGATGCGCATTGGGATCTTGGAAAAATTGCCGGAGGGCATAAATTTTTAGCCCTCAATACTTCTTTTGTCAATCCTTCCCAATACTTAAGGATGGCAAGCCAAACCTGCGGCTGCCAACTGATACATAAAGCCTCTCCTTAGTAGTTATTTTGCAGGTGGAACCATCTTATAGATCTTTCCTGTGTCTCCTGTGGGTCCTCCCACATCCGATGTCAGGACGTAGAGCTCGCCCTGGTCATCCTGGCCAAAGGAACGAATGTACTCATTGATCCTTTCGCCTGGTCTGCCCTCAACACGGATCTCCTCCATCTTCCAGGGCCCGGTCCCGGCAGGTCTGGCCATGTAAAGTTTGCCGTCTCCTTTCGCAAAGCTGCTGGACCAGTCTGCAAAGATATAGCTGCCCGCAAGCGACATCAGCGCCTTGCCCTCATAGATATAGCCGCCTACAATCACAGTGCGGCTATTATGATCGTACTCGATTATGGGCCCTATTAGAGGCTCGCCTTTTCTGCCCGCATTGGGGCAGCTGGCGGGAGACTCATTCGGGCTATTGGGATCGAAGCAATGAGTTCCTTCTCTGATGTTCCAGCCATAGTTGCCACCCTTTTCGATCAGGTCAGCCTCTTCCCAGAGGTTCTGCCCGGCATCGGCCGCAAAGAGACGACCGGAAGAGTCAAATGAGATCCGGTAGGGATTTCTCAGGCCATAAGCCCAGATCTCGGGAAGGTAGCCCTCTTTATTGACAAAGGGGTTATCGGCAGGAATGCCATATGCTGCGCCTGCGGCGCTGTTGTTGACATTGACGTCTATGCGCAGAATCTTGCCCAGGAGCGTTGAGGTGTTCTGGGCGTTGCCGCCATTTACGTGTCCCATGCCAACATCATTGGCTCCTCCGCCATCGCCCAGAGGCAGATAGAGATAGCCATCCGGGCCAAAAGCGATGGTCCCTCCGTTGTGGTTCATCTCGGGCTTATCGATCTGGAGAAGAACCTTTTCAGTTTTCATGTCGATCACATTCGGGTCGTCTTTGGAGACCATAAACTCGGAGAGTTTATTGGTGCAGCTCCAGCCTGTGGGTGCTCCCGGTCGCAGCGGTACGCTGTAGAACACATAGACACGACCGTTCCGGGCAAAATCCGGATGGAATGCCAGGCCCAAAAGCCCGCGCTCATCGTAACCTGCAGTGAGTTTGACTATGCGGTCTCTTATATCCAGAAAAGGCTTCTCTTGCATCGTTCCGTCTTTCGTCATCACCTTGATGACTCCTATCTGGTCGACGACGAACATGCGCCCGTCCCTGGAGCTTATGAATTCCATGGGTGCCGCAAAGCCTGTTGAGACCAATTTCAGCCCAATCAAGGGCAAGCTTTGATTTGTCATATTATTACCAACGTTTGTCGTATCTGTTGAAGCAGGGTCAGTGGAGGTAGCCGCGATAGCTGGCTTTCCTGATGCGACTATTACATAGCCCACCATGGAGGGATGAATCAAGCACTGGTACTGGTATTTTCCGGGTTTTGTGAATGTAAAATTGAATACTTTGCCCGGGGGGATGTTACCTGAGTTGAAGATCCCATCTGAGCTAGTTACCGTATGCTCCGTGGAATCGTCGTTCGCCCAGGTGACCGTAGTTCCATTGGTCACATTGATGGAACTCGGCTGAAACGAAAAATTCTTGATCATGACGTCATTCGTTTGCGTCTGCATCTCGGGCGGCGTCTTTTCTACGCAACCTGAAATACCGGCGGTCAATATCAGCAGGACTGTAATTAAAAGTAATTTGTACCTTTCCATCCCATCATTCCTTCTTTCATTTCAAAAGCTCTAAAGATTTACGTTTTTATTGGTGCTTTTCAGATATATAACTTTTTGAAATGGAATTATTTGCAGCCATAAATTGAAGACCTCTGTCCAAAAGAGAAGCCACTAATTTTAATCCTAGCAAAACAAAGAGCTATTATGGTGAACTCGAATTGAACACCGGCCGACTTCTCGTCAAGATCAATCGATTCTCTGCCTGGCTGCTCCTGATCTTCATGATCATCTTTCTGATATCAGGCTATGCATGGTCTCACAGAATCTTGCTGCCATTGCAGATGGCTAAGAACATGCATACCGAGCTGGACCTCTTTCTGGTCTTTTTCTTCCTGGTGCACTCCCTGATCGGTATCAGATTCGCTCTGGCGCGCTGGAGAGTAGGCCACAGTCGGCTGGTTAGCATGCTGCTCATTGCCATCGGGCTCCTGTCGTTCTGGTTCGTCCTGAGCATCAGATAGAGGCTTGCCGTCCAATTTTGGCTCTGCGGTTAATATTCGTGGCTGAATAATCAACCATTGTTTACGGAATAAAACCGCAGAGGCGCAGAGCTTACAGAGGACGAGCGGACGGAGACGACTATTCGCTAAGATGAAAATATGCTAATCCTTTCAAGGGTAGGTAATAAGAAAAAGGCTCTTCGCCATTTCCTGTGGCCAAGCTCCGGTTACGGACGTTCACCAAGAGGCACAGAGCGCACGGAGGACGAACGAACGGAGACGAACAACAACCAAAAGATCGCTTATATTTTAACGCTCTCCGGCGATGCAAATGCGTTTGAATAGAGCTCCATCTGCGACCTAATGTCCCGATCCCGGCCTGATATGATATCTTGCGGAAGCTGGTTGAGATCGTTGTAAACATGGGTCTTTCAGGATGTAGTGGTCTATCTGAGAGCGCGGACGGGCCTGCCGCCAGGCATTCGGAGCTTGCCAAAGCGGACTGCGCTTGCGGTCGCGCGGGATCGCGGGTGGGCGCTCGATGGCAGGCAGAAAAACCGCGGAGGGGCCGAGTCTTACACTCCTGTTAATAGTTAGCTTCTTACCCCATGAAGGGATTTAGACCTGCGGTGGTTCATTGAAACGCCTGATGATATTCATCGATAATTCTAACATCTTCCGAGGATCACGCAGGGAGGGCATAAAATTTGATTACCAGAAGCTAGTAGATTTCCTGGCGGATTCAGGCATTCAGAGGCTGGAAAAATACGACTTAACACGAGTCATAATGTACTGTGCTGTTGATAGATCTCAGCCAGATGATAAGGTCAGAGCCCAAGAAGGGCTATATTCCATCTTTAACAGTTTTATCAAATTTGACGTCAAGACCTTTGACTTGAAAGTGATCCAAGCTGCTAATGGTGACATCACTGATAAGTATGAGAAAGGAGTAGACGTGGCCCTGGTTACCGATCTACTCTTGCTGGCATCACGAAATGCATTCGACGTTGCCATCATATGCGCCGGAGATGCTGATTTCTTCCGAGCTGTCGAAGGCGTAAAAGAAATGGGAAAGGAGATATACATCGCAAGCTTTGATAGTAGCTGCGCAACAAAGCTCAAGGATGCTTCGTTAGGCTATATCTCTTTAACAATGTACTCAGTCAAAATTTAGTATTTTTTAGCGGAGAATGAGCATCTTGGATGCCAAAGACCTTTTGGTTCACTCTCCGCGGGTTATTTCCAACACCAAAAAACGCATGTATGATATAAAACTTTTGCGCTGTAGGCTATAGACCGGCTTCTCCAGGCCCAGGCGAGCAGGAGCACAGTGGCAGGAGGGACGCCTGAGGGCCGCTCGGGCGGCTGCGCGTGCGGACGCGCGGATCGCGGGTGCGCGCTCGTGGGCGGGCATTATTGAGCTCACCCAGAAGTCCATAGCCACTATTTGCCTGTTTTTGACTTGACCTTTCCAATCGTTCTAACCAAGCCAGCCCGGCGTTGAGGGCGCCCTCAACCATAGCGCGGGAGGCCCGCAGGCCGACTCGCGGCACCCCGGAAGAATGTGCAAACGTTATCCCTGCACGCATCAGATAGATCCAATCAGCAGCAAAATGAATTCGAATTCGTCACAAAAATTATTCCACGACTTCTTACGGGTCCCTCGCGGGTGTTACGCGCTTGGGCAACGGGCCAGATTTATGGCCGTGGCGGCCCCCCTAACCCAGCGGACGCGGGGGACAATCCATGAAGCTTTGCCATTTATCCTTGGATGTTTTGAGAATGTCCCAGACCGACAGCCGTAGTGAGCCTGCAGAAAAGCAGAGTGCAATTTGTCTGAGGACGAATTACAAAGGACTAGCGGTTTTAGATTAGACTCCAATGATTACCATCCAACTTCGACATTTGTCGGAATCGGACACCACAAAGTTTAATACCTGACGTTACTAACTCAAAGTTTAATAACTAATTACGAGTGATGATATTGGATCCTGTTGAGCTCCTGGATATCTTGGGAAACGAAAATAGGAGGCGCATCCTCCAGCTCCTCTCCTTCCGGCCTTTTTACTTCAATGAGATGGCCAAGCGATTGGATGTGGGGCCGAAGGCGGTAATCGACCACCTGGAGATGCTGGAGCGAGCTGGGCTGGTGGAATGCTATCAGGACCACGGACGGAGAAAATACTTCCGCATAGCCCGAAAGACGGTCCTGGAGATAGCAGTCTCGCCGCATTCCTATGGCATCCGGGCCTATCTCTCCGAGGACGCACCAAAGGTAGTTGATATTGGACCGGAAGACGCGGGACCTGCCCAGAATATGAAGCTGCTCCGGGATGAGCTCGCTCTATTGGAGGAGAAACGCCGCGAACTGCGCGTTCTCTTGAGCAAGATCGAATCCCGGGAGATGGAGATCAAACAGATAGCATCCGCAGCTGCAGAGGCATATGCTGAAGACCTGCTGGAGTCGGAGATCCTTTCTGCATTGCTTTGTGGCAACTCGATTGCCTCGGATCTGGCCATGAGGCTGGAAGTGCCGGAGATAGTAGTCGTGGACCGGCTGCAAAAGCTGGAAGAGCGCGGCGCTTTGCATCTGATAGACCAGGAGTGGTGCCTGTGACCATCAACCAAACAGAACCGGGCGAGATCGAGACGGAGACCGAGATCGTCCAGAATATAGAGGCAGAGGAGCCCGTCCAGGATATAATTGCAATGGAGCCTGGCCAGGACATAGCGGCAAAGGAGCCTGCCAAAGAGGGTTCTATTCAGTTACGTGTTGCTGAGGCTTATCACAAAGATGCGGGAAAGGGCGTGGCCAGGATCGGGGTTGGGGCACTAACCAGCCTGGGCCTGGAGAACGGCGGCGTGGTGGAGATCAAAGGAAAAGACAAGGTCTACGCCATCGCCTGGCCCGGAACACCGGATGACCCCCAGGATCTCATCAGGATCGACGGAAACACCAGAGCAAACCTGGTAGTGGGCATTGATAGCAGGGTCCAGGTCTCCCGGGCCCAGGCCAGACCCGCCAGAAAGATCACTGTAGCTCCCACCCGCCAGATCCGGCTCATGGGCGGGCCCCAATACCTGCTCCGCATGCTGGAAGGAAGAGCCGTTGTAAAGGGCGAGATGCTGCGCATAGAGATGATCAACAACAGCCTAAACCTGGCCGTGGTCAGCACACTTCCCGCTGGCCCGGTGCTCATAACTCAGGAGACCATCATCAGCATCACCAGAGAGACTCTGGAAGAGCTGGAGCTCCATGTGCGGGAGATCTCCTATGAGGACATCGGCGGCCTCTCCCGTGAGATCAGAGAGATCAGGGAGATGATCGAGGTTCCCCTGCGCCATCCCGAGCTCTTCTCCCGCTTAGGCATCAACCCGCCCAGCGGAGTATTGCTGCACGGGCCGCCGGGAACCGGCAAGACGCTCATAGCGAGGGCTGTGGCCAGCGAGACTGACGCCAACTTCATCTCCATCTCCGGCCCGGAGATTGTCTCCAAGTTCTATGGCGAGAGCGAGCAGAGGCTGCGCCAGATCTTCGAAGAGGCGGCTAAAACGGCTCCCTCCATCATATTCATCGATGAGATCGACTCCATCGCCCCTAAACGCGAGGAGGTCTCCGGCGACCTGGAACGGCGCGTCGTGGCTCAGCTCCTGGCGCTTATGGACGGCCTCTCTTCCCGGGGCGAGGTAATAGTAATAGCGGCCACCAACCGGCCCAATGCCCTGGATCCGGCCATCCGCAGAGGCGGCCGCTTCGATAGAGAGATCGAGATCGGCATCCCCAGCAAGAACGGCCGGCTGGAGGTGCTCTATGTCCACACCCGCGGCATGCCTCTGGACGAATCCCTGGACCTGAAAGAGATAGCCGATTCCACCCACGGCTTCGTTGGGGCGGACCTTTACTCACTCTGCAAAGAGGCGGCCATGCGCACGCTGGAGCGGGCGCTGCCCGATCTGGATGTCCAGGAAGAGATACCACTGCATGTGTTGGAGAACCTCCGGGTCACAAAAGAAGACTTCAGAGACGCTCTGAAGAAGATCGAACCCTCAGCCATGCGAGAGGTCTTCGTAGAGGTGGCCGAGGTCCACTGGGATGAAGTGGGCGGCCTGGAGGAGGCAAAACAGTCTCTGGTCGAGGCGGTAGAGTGGCCTCTGAAGTATCCGGAGGCCTTCGAGTCCGTAGGGGTTCGCCCGCCCAGAGGTATCCTGCTCTACGGCCTGCCGGGAACCGGCAAGACGCTTCTGGTGAGAGCTCTGGCCACGGAGAGCAACGTGAACTTCATCAGCGTCAAGGGTCCGGAACTGCTCAGCAAATGGGTAGGGGAATCTGAGAGGGCCGTAAGAGAAGTCTTCCGCAAAGCTCGTCAGGCTGCGCCATCGCTCATCTTCTTTGATGAGATAGACTCCGTAGTTCCGGCCCGTGGCAGCGGCTCGGATTCAATGGTCACTGAAAGGGTAGTCAGCCAGTTCCTGACAGAGATGGACGGGCTGGTGGAACTGAAAGATGTGGTAATCATTGCTGCCACCAACCGACCTGATCTGATGGATAGCTCAATGCTCCGGCCGGGAAGATTTGATCGTTTAATTTATATTCCTATGCCGGGCAAAGACGCACGAAAGAGAATACTTGAGATTCATCTCACCAGGATGGCGGTCTCTGATGTCTCAGCAGAATGGCTGGCTGAGATCACGGAAGACTTCAGCGGCGCTGACCTGGAGATGCTCTGCCGTGAAGCCGGAATGCTTGCTTTGCGAGAGCATATTCGACCCGGCATGAGCCGAGAAGAACTTATAATTGATAAAATCGTAGTCACAAAAAAGCATTTCCAGGAAGCAATTATGCTCATCAAGCCGCATCTATCCAAAGAAATACTGGAAGAATACTCCCGGATGATCCAGGGATTCAAAGCATAATTTCTCATTGGAATCAGAGCAGCATAGAATAATGACAAGGCGACTTGTAGCAAAGAGACTGAATAAAAGATGGATGGAACCAGTGTATAAGGGACAAAGAAGAATATGGATCAAAATCCTCAGATATCAAATCAGCAGGCAAAGCAGCAGATATATAGTCAAGAACGATCAAAAGACGATATGAGGGCCGAAAAATTGACTTTGGAAGATGAGTCGAAAGAGCTGCTTGGTGATATTGATTTTCAGGACACAAGCAGCATAACCGTACCTGAGTGCCTCATAGATCAGGTGATCGGCCAGGACGAAGCCGTTGAAGTGATCAAAAAGGCAGCCCGCCAGAGAAGGCACGTTATGCTCATTGGGTCGCCGGGAACGGGAAAATCCATGCTCGGCAAGGCCATGAGTGAGCTTCTTCCGGTCGAGGAGCTGCAGGATGTACTGGTCTATGCCAATCCGGAGGATAACAATACCCCGCGTGTCCGCGTCGTGCCTGCCGGCAGGGGCAAGCAGATCGTGGATGCTCAGAAGATGGAGGCCAGAAAGAAGGTCCAGACACGGAACATGTTCATGATGCTCGTCGTGATGGCCTTAATCGTTTATGCTTACTACATGGGCCAGCTTCTCTTCGGCATAATAGCTGCTGCACTCTTATTCATCTCCTTGCGCTATATGTTGCCCAAAGAGGATGCTATGGTTCCGAAGCTGCTGGTTGACAACAACAACAAGAAGAAGGCGCCCTACGTCGATGCCACAGGAGCGCACGCCGGAGCCTTGCTTGGCGATGTCCGGCATGACCCCTTCCAGTCCGGCGGCCTGGAGACGCCTTCTCATGAGCGCGTGGAATGCGGTGCTATTCATAGAGCCCATAAAGGGGTGCTCTTCATCGATGAGGCAAACACCCTGCGACCGGAATCGCAGCAAAGCCTGCTCACAGCTCTGCAGGAAGGTGAGTATCCCATCACCGGCCAGAGCGAGCGCAGTTCGGGGGCCCTGGTCAGAACCGAGCCCGTGCCCTGCAACTTCATCATGATCGCAGCCGGAAATCTGGATGCGGTACAGGGAATGCATCCGGCCTTGAGGTCGCGCATAAAAGGCTACGGATATGAGGTCTACATGCGAGACAGCATGGACGACACCCTGGAGAACAGAAACAAGCTCATCAGATTCGTAGCCCAGGAGATCGTAAGAGACGGCAAAATACCTCACTTTACCAGGGACGCAGTCGCTGAGATCATGCGAGAAGCTAAGAGAAGATCCGGCAGAAAGGGCCACTTGACACTGATGCTCCGCGATCTGGGCGGTTTGATCAGGGTATCCGGGGATGTTGCCCGTGCCGAATGCGCAAACCTGACTGAGACGAATCACGTCATGCAGGCCAAGAAGATGGCCCGCTCGGTGGAACAGCAGCTAGCAGACAGGTACATGGAGAGGCGCAAGGATTACAGCATGTTCCACTGCACAGGAGACGAAGTGGGAAGAGTCAATGGTCTTGCCGTTATGGGTGACTCAGGGATAGTGCTGCCCATCATGGCAGAGGTTACCCCAGCCCAGTCCAAAGAAGAGGGCAAGATCATAGCCACAGGCAAGCTGCAGGAGATCGCCCGTGAAGCTGTGACTAATGTCTCCGTGCTCATCAAGAAGTTCCTGGGAGAAGACATCACCAACAAGGATGTCCATATTCAGTTCATCGGCACCTATGAAGGAGTGGAAGGCGACAGTGCCTCCATCTCCATTGCCACCGCGGTCATATCCGCTCTGGAAGGAGTGCCAGTGAAGCAGAACGTGGCCATGACCGGCTCACTCTCTGTGCGGGGAGATGTTATGCCCGTGGGCGGAGTGACGCAGAAGATCGAGGCCGCAGCACTTGCGGGCATCAAGACAGTGCTGATACCCAAATCCAACATGGGAGATGTGCTGATCGATGACTCCATCAAGGGCATGATTGAAATCATCCCTGTATCCAATATCAGCGAGGTCTTTGAGTATGCCATGGGCAGCCAGAGGGGCAGGCTTATCGAGAAGCTGAAGAGGTTCGCCACCGAAAAGAAGATTGGCATCATTCTGCCTGAGACCATTCCGACTCCCATCCGGAGCGTCTGAACAAAATGGCGCCGGAGTTCCACGATATCCGCATTTTGCGGGGCAGCAGAACGAGGATAGTTCTGGACAATGGCAAGCTGGAAGAGATATCCCAGGCACCGTTCCAGGGGGCGGCCGTGCGCGCTCTATGCGGCGGGGCCTGGGGTTTTGTCACAACCGATAGCGTAGATAACCTGGGAGAAGAGATCGATCTCGCAAAGCGCATTGCCAGGAAGATCGACAGACATGAAGATCTGCGGCTGGCAGAGGCGCCGACCGGCAAGAGCATAACGGTGCCTGTCAAGAAAGACCCCAAAGACCTATCTTTAGAGGAAAAGGTAGCGCTCCTGAGGGAGATTGAAGACGCGGCAAAGGTTATAGGCGTCTCCTCAACCCAGGCGGTCTACTCGGAGATGGAACTGAAGGGACACTACAGCAATTCTGAGGGTCTGGATCTGGAATCGAAGACGACCAGGATGGGCTTTATGGTCAGCGCTGTAGCCCACAGAAACGGGCTTTATCAGACTGATGGAGAAGGCCGGGCGGGCGTTGGAGGCCTCGAGCTCTTTGACAGGGAAGACCCGGTAGCATTGGCAAGGTCGGTAGGAGAGACGGCAGTTCTGCTCCTGGACGCATATGCGCCTAAAGGTGGAACCTATCCAGTGGTCCTTGATCAGGAGCTGGCAGGAGTGTTTGTTCATGAAGCAGTGGGTCATGCCACAGAAGGAGATATCATTCTGGAGGGCGACTCCTGTCTGGAAGGAAAGCTAGGCGAGAAGATTGCATCGACATTGGTGACCGTGAAGGATGATCCCAGCCTGATGCTGAATGGCTATTATCCTTTTGATGATGAGGGAAGCCTGGCCCAGGAGACGGTCCTGGTCGAGAAAGGAATATTACGATCTTTTCTCAATTCTCGGGAGACTGCCGCACGATTGGGTGGAGTGCCGCGTAATGCACGCTCCGAGGGCATGGACCGGCCGGTAGTGCGCATGAGCAATACTTACATCGCTAACGGGGACTGGAAATTGGAAGAGATCCTGGAGGAGCTGGGCAGCGGAGTCTATCTGTCAGGAAGCCGGGGCGGACAGGTCAGCACAGGGGAAGGGGTCTTCCAGTTCAATGCTAAGAGTGGTTACCTGGTGGAAGATGGAGAGAAGACCAAGCTGCTCCGGGATGTGTCTCTTTCCGGAAAGATCTTAGAGACCCTACTGCATGTCAAAGCTGTGGGAAATGATTTAAAATACAACAGCGGGCGCTGCGGAAAATCCGGGCAGCTTGTGCCCGTGAGCGATGGATCGCCGCATCTTCTTGTCGCCCAGGCGACAGTTGGCGGAACGGGATAAGGTTTAGATAAGGGTTTGGTTCAATAGCCCTTATCTTCCGGTCTCTTTTGTTCCTTTTCTCCGATGCAACCAGAACTGAAATTACATTCAGAAGGAACCGACCCTTCTCGCAATAGCTATTCAGGTCGGCCTGGATCAACTTCCAACGTGTTGCTACTTGATTGAACCGCTAATCTGGCCTTTTAGCCAGTCCCAACCTTCTTTGGCAGCTCTGTCAAGCTCATTTCCAGCATAATCCTGAAGCTTGGGAAGCAGATCCTTCTGTGTATCATTCTTCGGATTATTTGGGGTGTGGTTTTGCAGAGACGGCTTTAAATCCTGCACCGGCTCGGCTATCGGCTTTGAATCTCCTCCGGACCGCCAAACCTCTGGATTGAACTCGTTGCTGGTTGAGTTTTCTAGGCTGGCATGACCGGAGTCCACAAGCATTTGGTTGAAATTGGGTGAAGCCAGCGGCTGGCCGTAGATTCCTGTAAGATAGGCGACACAAATGAGCCTGCCATAGGCGTCTCGACCACTACCGCCGCCGGAAAGCTCATCGATATCCAGGTATACTCTCTTGTTCATAAGTACGGCAAAGGTGAAATCCCTTGCAGCTGGCCCCTGGACGGTGTCAATATCAGGAGATTTGACATCCGCCAGGCTGATGCGCTCCACGCTGTAAGAGATTCTGGGATCAGCTTTCTCAATTGTGACGTCGAATGTGTTACCATCTACCACATTTGTAACCATACCGTATGCCTCATCCAGGGAGGCCAGGGTGACGGAAGTCAGAAGAATGATCGCAGCAGATAATAGCAAAAACCGCAATAATAAAGGAAGCGAACCTGCTGGAGCCGCTATTTTTTGAATGCACCAAGAATTGTTTTGCATGAGCCACCTACCCCCTTTATGGAGTGCATTTCTTTCATCCCCCATTACGCTATTCATTACATCACCGGATACATATTAACTTTTTTGCTATCTACCTTGACATTTACTTCTTATTCATAGATATTCAGGAAATTTAAATAGTTTCCAAGGTTACTATTAGTTAAAAAGGGCTTTATTTATGACCATTGAATTAATATCATCTCAAGTCTAACCTCATAGATCAGACAGACGCCGCAGGAGCAAAGACCGTCGCAATTCTTGTTCGGGTACATACTTTCACACATCACAGGTTTTTGGCTCGAACAATGACCTTGGCATCCAGCGACCGATTTCTCGATCCATTCGTGGCCGTCAACGTGTAGATCGTTGTCTCTTCCGGGAAGACCAAAGCGAATCCTTTTAGCCCCACCCTGCCAATTTCGTGATTCACTTCCACTTGGGTCGCCCCGATGACGCTCCAGCTGATGTTAGAAGCTTCGCTGGAGTTCACAGCCACAGGATCGGCATCAAAAAACTCGATAACAGGGTATGGGGAGACGAAGACATTAAGCGTCAGCAGTCCGCCGCCGATAATTGCCACCAGCAATGCAAGCCAGATCGCGATTCCAGTAGGCGTTTTCCAGAACGACTTTTGCATCTCCCAGTAGTTCATCTTTTGAGCCATCTGATCGAATGGCACCGTCATTCTGGTTATTATACTCTGCTCTTCGCTCTTGGAAAAGGTCTTCGGGATTTCCGATTACGAATCAGGATATCTCAGAGATATGCTCGCGTGGGTCAATCTTGAATTGACCGGGGCAATCATCGCAGATCACATTCAGCCCTCTGATCTGCTCGCAGGTCAGTGATCCCGGACCTTTTCGCCTGTATATATTGTCCAGGAGGCCGCCGATTTCGTTCGTATTCGCCCCGGCCTGGATGAAGATCTGCCTTGATTCGGGTTGAGCAAAGCCTGCTTCCTTCAACTCTAATCCCAAAGCCATGCCGGTTTTCCAGCCGGAGGGCTCAAGGGAGACCTCACGAGAGAGAAGCATGCGAAGAAAGCAGCCGCGAAGATTGGGAGACCGGTCCAAATCGAACTGTCTTCTCACATTCATTTTCAGGTCATCATGGGATATGTGCCTCTCTTCCAGACAGGAATTACAGAGATTCAGCCCCGTGAGCTCCGGCACCTTGGTTGCTGCCATAGAGCTTGAGCCTCCACAATTAGCGCATGAATCACTGGAATAGTGAACTCTAACTTCATCTAAGAAATCCATGCAACCCTCAGAAGGCGAAGTTCCTTTACTCTCATCTCTAAAGACTTCAAAGCCACATTATGAACCAAGGCTTCCGCTATCAGGTCACCGTATCCGTTTGCGGCTTCTTTGAGAATTCCATCCATCAGTTCGTCATTTATCATATTGTTGGTAAATTGCATCGTTACACATTTCCTTTCAAATATTTAATTATTATTCCTGTTATGTTACTTTTCGGCTGCTGCCAGAAAACCTGGAAGAGTTCGATAACCAGCATTTGCAAGAGATTGAGAATCAAAAAATTGCAGGGCTTTCCCACCCTGCATTCATCTGATCCGCAAGTTGCGGAACGCTTAAGTCCTGGCTAAAACAGATCGATTAAAGAATGATCGAATTAATCAGTATCTTCTGGGCGGCCTGGATGAACTGGCAGGCTTATGCTTCTGGTAGCAATCGCTGCAGTACACGGGCCTGGACCCATCGGGCTTGAAGGGAACCTGGCATGTCTTGCCGCATTCTGAACAGGTTACGTCGTGCATCTCTCTCGGGCCGCTGCTGAAGCCGCCTCTATTTCCGCTTCCATATCTTTCCATTTAAATTCACTTACCAATTATCGATTCAAAGATCGATTTATGCCACAAAAACATCTCAACGAATTCCCTGAATCGACGCAATTGCAACCTAACTTACAGACCTATACTGGTCTATATACCTGTTGGTCGAAATTCATTCTGCCCTTTGATCCCGTCTCGGTCTATTCCCTGTCCGTTATCTGTTCTCCATATGCAGCATCGCGCTTCTGGTGTGCTCCAGGAAAATGGAAACAATGCTTTCCATCTCACCCAGGCCGCATAGACGCACAGCAACCTCGAATCCCTCTCGCTCCAGGGCGCTCTTCCAGGACTTCGGCCCTGCGTCTGCGATATCATTTTCGGCATGCCCCCCGGCCACAAGCAGGAAGGGCAGCATTCTCGCCTTTTTTACCCTGGAGCCCTTGAGCTCCGCCACCATTTCAGAGAGCCCTGGAAAGCCTTCCAGCGTGCCCAGGAAGACATTGCGGTGATCCTTCTCCAAAACTCGGGCCATCTGGGAATAGAGGCTGTCCGCCGGATGGCCTGTGCCGTGGCCCACCAGCAGCACTGCTTCCTTTTCCGGGTCGCGATCTGGAAGGCTTCGCAGGCTCTGCGGCTCTCCTTCCTCTACGCTATCCGCTCCCCAGGCGGAGCCGTTCCACAGAGCGGGCAGAACTCCGGAGACCTTTTGGCAGTCCTCGAGGCACGACAGTAGAGGCAAGCCGATCTCCAGGCGCTCGAAGCCTGGCTTTGTTCCATGGCTTATGAGTCCATGTCTATGTTCGTGCACCAGTGCAGCTAGCTGGTGGAACTCCTCTCCAGGAACGATCTGAAGGGATTGAACCACTGCCCTACTGCATCCCGCTGAGCTAAGCTCCGAGAGTGCTTCCAGTGGGCCGGCAATAGTGATCCCCTCTTTCTCCTGCAATCTTTTTATCATAAGCTGCGAGGTGAAGGCTAGCCTGACAAGAGCGCCAGGGATCTCGCGCTCGTACGCCGCCCGGATGCGCTCGTAGGTGGCCAGGGCCCGCGATGAGAGAGAGCCATAGGGGGCGAGAACGATTGCGGGTTTTTCCAGGGATGGCATCAAATCAACTCCAATTTTGCAATCAACTGTCAGAACCTGCCGCTACTTTTCTTTCGACTTGCCCTCGAACTCCTGGAAGGTTCGCAGAGCCGAGGCCAGGACCCTGGTCTGGCCGATGATGGCGGCGATGAAGACCGCATCCAGGATCTCGTCCTCGCTCGCGCCCGCGCGGCTGGCTGCGCTCATGTGCACCTTCAGGCACTTGTCAGCGCCGGCACTGGCGGCTGCGGCGATAGCCAGGAGCTCAGCGGTCTTGGGGTCGAGGCTCTTTGGCCGCAGGGCATAGAAGTCCTTGAGGCTGGAGAATATCATGAACTCCGGGCGGCGGGCCATGACCTGCAGGATGAAGGGCACCTGACCCAACATCTCTTCAGTGTCGTCGAGGATATCCTCCTGCAGGGAGGCACTGTGCTCCAGGAGGGCTTTGATGAGGTCTTTATTTTCGGGTTTCATTTTATCACATCTGCTCTTTTCGCGCCCATTTTTGCAGCTTCGCAATGTATCACAGGAGGATCTTCGATATCCTAATTAAGGCTCCTGGAATTGGCCGGAGAAGACCTGCCTTTGGTATCTTCTACTGCATCTCTCCAGGTGACCTGGAACTTTGATACACTTTGCTTGAAAGAAAATCTGCCGTTCATGCCCAGCTATTTCCTCCATTCGGCCAATTGCTTCTTTACTCTGTCGGCGAAAGAGCTTTCGATCTGTTCATAAATCTCAAGTGCGCTCTCAGCGTTCTTGATCGCTTTGGAACGTTCATTGAGATCATCCAGAGCCAAGCTCATATTCCACAGAGCGTTTCCTTCTCCCCTGCGGTCGCCAATCTCTCGCGTTATTTGCAATTGCTGCTCAAAGTAATCAATGGCTTTCAGTGCATTGCCCAAGCGATTGAAGGCATTGCCCAGGTTCTCTAGCCACACCCCTTCATTCCATTTATCCCCGATCTTGCGTGCCATGACCAGGGCCTGATCGCAATAATTCACAGCCCTGCTTGTCTCGCCCAGGGCTGCGTAGGCCCTGCCTAAGTTGCCCAAACGGACCTCTTCGCCCCTTAGATCCCCGATCTCGCGGGCGATGGATAGGGCATTATAATAGTAATCGATAGCTATGATTGTTTCGCCCAGATCGGCGTGGGCTACTCCTAGGCTGCCTAACCATGAGCCTTCATTTTTTTTGTCCCCAATCATGCGTGCTAAGAACAAGGCTTGCTCATAGTACTCGATAGCCTTGCGGGCATAGCCCAGATCTGCATACGCTTGGCCAAGGTTGCCTAAATTGATGCCTTCATTCCTTTTATCCCTGATCTCGCGGGCTATGGCCAATGCCTGCTCATAGTACTCGATGGCTTTGCCGCTCTCTCCCAGGGCAGCGCTAGCCCAGCCGAGGTTTCCTAACCATGTTCCTACATTCTTTTTATCCCCTATCTCAGAGGCTATTGCCAAAGCCTGTTTATAATAATTAATGGCTGTTCTCATATCGTCCAGAAGGGCGTAAGCCCTGCCAATATTTCCGATTGCGATTTCCTCCCCTTGCTTATCATTGATATGTCGAGCGTTAGCCAACGCCTGCTCGTAATAAGCAATGGCTTTGCGTTGCTCGCTCAACAAGGAATGAATTGAACCAAGTTCAGTCAGAATTTTTTCCCTTTCTTTCTCGTCCCTTATCTTTTCTAACAAGTACTCATTAATGCTCTTGCGCCTCAGCAATTCCTCTTTGTTCTGATAGCTGAAGCTGAGTGGTATGGACAGCGCCTCTATAGCCTGATAGGCCAGGCCATGATCCTCGCCTTTCAGTATGTGATATCCGCCTCTGTACCTCCAAAAGTCGGGTGCTTTCCAGATCAAATCGTCAAGGTTCGCCGGGGTCATGAAAATCAGGCTCGGCATACCTGCATTGTAGAAAAGCTCGCGGAAGTTGTTTAGAGCATCCAAAATATCCCTGGTTAGAGTCTCCGGAAGAATCCATACGAGGATCTCCTCTTTCTTCGGCAGAAGGCTCCGAAGATCGGAAATGAGACGATCGCCGTTCTCCACCGACAGGATTCTGGCGGGAAATCGTGCCCCTATAACTTTTATTACCTTCTCTCGATAAGCTGGAGAGGCGACCGTGCAGAGGATGAGGTTTCCTTTTCCCTGTGAGATCTTCAGCTCCGTGAGCAGAAGATCGACCTCATCCAGATCCTCTAAGGAGAGTGGCTCCATTTATCCACCAGGGGAAGCAGCATGGGGTCGATCTCGCACCATCTTCCCTCTTCATCCTCGTACTCGACCGCAGTCAGGCTGAAGAGCAGCTCACGAGTGAGAACCGAATCAGGTCCTTCTTCCCGGGCCTCTTTGCAGATATTGATCTCAAGCAGCTTCTTCTTATGGGCCTCGGTAAGGGTTCGATCATATGTCTTTCTCAATTTCTCAAGTGCGGAGGCGACGTCATTATTGGATATGCGCGTCTGACCCTTGCGAAAGGCATTAAGCGACGCCTCTTTCATTACTTCCACAAGCTCAGAAAGCTTACCCGTGAACATGATGGCCTGCTCTAAAACATTCTCATCCAAGAGATTCAGCTCTATCCGCCGAGAAATTACATCCGAGTAAAACTGGCGCCCCTCTGTATGCGGCTCTCCATTTCTTTTCCTTACCGGCATTTGCAGAAGGAACACATCACCGTCGAAGGCATGCCTGACGTTCTCATACTGGGGATGAAAGGCTAAAGGTATGGGAAATGTATAAACCACAAAGCAGCTCGGCTCGAGCAATAGCTGATAATTCTTGTAGAAGAATTCCTCAGACTGTTGTCCTCTCGTTAATTTGTCCAGGTCATCAACCAATATTACTAACTCTTTTCCCGACTTTTCTTCGATGTTTAATATGAGCCAGTTAAGCCTCTGAATGAGATCGCTGATCTTTTGATCCAGCTCCATCCTGAGGCACTGTCTTGTCGTGGCCTCCCGGCTGACCTTGGAGATAATGATCTTGCTGAGTGATAGCCCAGCAGAACTCTTGCTAGCTATTTCCTCCTCAGTTATGCTCGTTATCCGTTTGGTAAAATCCAGGAAATCCTTCTCAATGTCGTGACGAAGAGCAATTCCTTCCACCATGGCGATATCGTAGACTTTGAGTGCCATTGAAACAAAGAAGTCGCGAAAATCGAAGTCGCTCAAATTAAGGTCGTCACGTATGGAATAATTCACTACCAGAAAGCGGCTCTTATCCAGTGCCGCCTCCAGGCGATATAATTCTGTGCTCTTTCCAGAACCCCGGAATCCCAGGAACAGATATTTCTCCCTTCGACTGGCAAGCTGAATTCGGTCTCTCAAATCCAACATGGGTGAGACAGAGCCCGGTCGCTCGACATAGAAATCCGCGATCTCTTGATCCTCTTTTAGCGGCTCAACATAAAAATTGTTGTAAGCCTCTTTCAAATCCTTTGCCCTGGGCATGACATCAACCACGATCTGTTTTCATCTTACTAACAGATAACATTTTTGAATGATTTTGCTGTTTCACTTTCTGACCATTTCAGCATATCGTCTCAGCACACCATCTTCTCGTAGCAGTCCTTGCAGACCACCTTGCCTTTCGCCGTCCTGCCTAGGATCTCCATAAAGGCCTCGCCGCACTCCTGGCATTTCAGTGAAGGATAGATGCGTGCCTTCTCGGGTGCAGGAATATCGACCTCCCTAACTGAGAGCAGATCCTCGTCTTTGGCGCTGAGAATGTCTTCGATGACCTTGGACCTCAGACCTTCCATCTCCTTCTTCTCCTCCGGCCCCAACTCCCCCAGGGACAATTTCTGCCGCAGGGCATCAAGCCCCCGGAAAACATTCCCTTTGAAATAGATCCGTAGAGCCTTGTCCTTATCGCGGGAGTAGACCGTGAAAACCTGTTTCCCGTTGTCTTTCAGGATCAGGTTGCCTTTGCCCGCAGTGCAGCCCAGGATTGATTGTATAGCATCCACGCTGCAGGATTTGTTCTCGGCAATGCAGACCAGTTCCTCGTCCTTTGCCCTGGGGTAATGCTCTTTCACGTACTTCGCCACCCTGTAGCCCATGGCCAGGCCCGGACAGGTGTGGCCGTGAAACTCTGCTGCCTTTTGGAAGTCATCGTCCATATTTGTTCTCCTGTTGCTTAAGTGCGAAATTCGAATCTGCATCTCTTTTAGGCGGTATGGGATAAGTAAAGAGCGGTCGCTGGAAATTCTTATGCTACGTTATTTCCGATGGATAACCTCAGTCTATTTTGTTTTTCCAGTTGGTAGTTCGTCTCTGTGCGTACTCTGTGAGCTTTGTGTCTCTGTGGTTGAAACGTCGTCAGTCACTGGTCTGTGACCAACGGTCACGAACGGCCACCACAGAGGCACAGAGCGCACGGAGGTCTCACAGAGGACTCTATTATTCTATTACCCACCTATGCCGCAAGGAACAGTTTTTTGGTTCTAAGGATATGTAGCGAAACAAAGATAGTCACAGCCCGCCCTAACTCGTCTCATGCAGATTGGACGCAAAGCCAAGCCCGAATCGCCGGAGGAGATGGCTCTCGTGCATCACGCCCTGGAGAACCCCATCCGCAGGAAGATGATCATTCTCATGAACCAGGGGATCCTCACTGTGACCGAGATCGCAAAGGCTGTGGGTGAGAGCATGCTCGACTATCAATTGCACCGGCTGGAGCTGGCAGGATTGATCGAGGTGCACGGGGGGCAGATAGTTCTGACAGAGGCCGGTGTGGCCTATGGAGGGCTGGTACTGTTGGAGAAAGAGATGGGCGGAGCGGATAAGATATAGGCTGCATATTTTGCGACGAAATTGGATGTGAAGCAAAGAATGGACGTCATCTTTCTCGGCACCAACGGCTGGTACGACAGCGATACCGGCAACACCATCTGCACCCTCATCAACTCCAGTAAATACCACATCATCCTCGATGCGGGAAACGGCATCTACAGGGCAGACCGCTACATCCATGATGACCTGCCGGTCTACCTCTTTCTCAGCCACTTCCATCTGGACCACATCGAGGGCCTGCATATCCTGAGCAAGTTCCGTTTCTCACAGGGCCTGAAGATCTTCGGCCAGAAGGGCACGAGATCGGTCCTGAATACTATTATCAACGAGCCATACACCGTTCCTCTGGAAAAGCTGCCCTATCCTGTCGAGGTTGGCGAGCTCTCTCCCGGGCCTTACAAGATGCCCTTTGCCATGGAGTGCGAGTTTCTGGTGCACGCCTCGCCCTGCTTAGGCTACCGCTTCGATCTAGATGGAAAGACCATAGCCTACTGTCCGGATACTGGCGTCTGCGATAACGCGGTTCATCTGGCCCAGGACGCCGACCTGCTCATCACGGAGTGCGCCCACAAGCCCGGTGAGCAAAATCCAGAGTGGCCTCACCTCAACCCGCAGGATGCTGCCGATATCGCCCGGCGGGCCAAGGCCAAACGGCTGGCGCTCACCCACTTCGACGCGGGACGCTACATAACTATTCAGGAGCGAATGGACGCGGTTGTGACCGTCAAAAACTATGAGGGAATAGTTGTAGGATGCGATGGGCTGGTGCTGAATCTGTAGAAATGCCCGATTTCTCTCATCTTTCTAGCCGGTATGACGACCAGGAGACATCGTTCTCCCATATTTTCACAGTGAAGGCACGAACATCCGGCGCATCTATCCTATCTGAGAGCTTCTTGCATATGATGAATGCAAAACGTTCGAGACTCGGATTCAATCCTTTGAATTCCGCCAGATCGTTCAATGTTCTATCCTTAAAATAGATCACAAGATCCGTCAAGTGAGATGAGATCTCCACAATATCAACTAAGAAGCCTTTCTGATTCAGACCGCTTCCTTCCAGCCGGACTTCGACATGATAATGGTGGGAATGCCTCTTGTTTTCCTCTCCCCAATCTCCTCCTACCAAGTAGTGTTGGGCTACGAAATCCCTATTGACTGCGATTGTGTACATTCCGCTCACCTCTTCGATTATTGTATATTATTATATTGTATATTATTATATTGTATATTATTATATTGTATATTATTATATTGTATATTATTATCCAATACCGTTACGATTGATAGGTAAGCAAGACCTGGATTGCCGATCCAGGGTCCTCATCAAGGATATTGTAGGCCTTTGCAGCCTCCTGGATGGGAAAGCGATGCGTTATGAAGCGAGAGGGTCTCATCTGGCGTATCATCTCCCAGGCAACTCCAAAGCGTCGTTCTTTTGTCCATCGACCCTGGAATTCCGGAGCGAGGGTGCTGACCTGGCTGCTGATGAGATGGATCCTGCTGCGGTGAAACTTTCCGCCCAGGTTTAGGCAGGAGGGACGGCTTCCATACCATGATCCAATCACTATCCGGCCTGCAAAGCCGGTAGCATCCAGAGCCTGATCCAATGCGGCCGGAGATCCGGAGACTTCATAAGTCAGGTCTGCGCCGTTTGGCAAGTATTCTGCCAGTCTCTCCTGGAGGTCATCGCCATTCGGATCCAGGCAAATCGATGCGCCTGCAACTTCAGAAGCCCGGCGCCTCATTGGGAATCTATCGAGTGCTATAAGTCTTGTCAGCGGAATACGAGCCAGGAGACAGGTCGTCAGCAAACCCACAATACCCTGGCCAAAGACCGCAACATTTTCGCCGATAAGTGGTTTGCCATCCATCAGAAAATTTATCGCGGTCTCCATGTTGGGCAGGAATACGCCATCTTCCGGTTTTATATCTTCTGGAAAGAGCATCAACTCTTCCGGATCGGAAATGAAATGGCTCTCATGTGGATTGAAGGCCATGACCAAACGGTCTATCCAGTTTGGATCGACATCTTTTCCCGTATCTACAACTCTACCTACCGCTGAATAGCCATATTTCATAGGATATGAGAAATTTTTCGAAAGGGATACGATATTTTCGTCTTTGGAAATATCGCCCGGAAATTCGCCCCGATAAATCAGAGATTCGGTCCCTGGACTTATAGCAGATAACAGTGTCTTAACCAGGACCTGATTATCGCCTATTTTTGGCAATTCTTCTTCTTGCACAGTGATCTGGCGATGATCTGTGAAATAGAGAGAAAACCTGTTGGCAGGATACTTGAAGATAGCCTTTCCTTCAAAATTGCGGTCGCCTATAATTGATTCGCCCATAACCAAGTTTTCACCTTCTTATTTCCAGCTTAGCTAGATCTTGTACTAATTTGTTATTATTAGGTATTAAGGCTATTCCAACTGTAAGATGCCACCCCATTTGGGAAGATTTCATTCACATAAGGATCAAAATAGCTCATAGCTAAAGTGCTCTGGGTATTCGGAGGAATAGGCCTGGGAAGAAGTTCGAGAAGATATTTATTCTATCCCATGCTATATTCTTTAAGGTGTTCAATATGCAGAATTTGAAAGAATCGGATGCCATATCCCTGTCTGCGCCTTTCCCTTATGTGCTGGTGACCTCTCTGGATGAGAAAGAACGACCCAACGCCATGGGCGTCGCCTGGGTTACCAGGACGTCCTTCGAGCCTTTTCTGATAATGATCTCCATCGACCGCAGGCGGTACTCGCACCAAGGAATCCAAATGCATAAAGAGTTCGTTGTCAACTATCCCAACATCGATCAGGCGGATGCTGCCTTGATCTGCGGCACGAAATCGGGTCGGGATGGCGATAAGATAAAGCTGGCAGGGCTTAAGCTGGTGGATTCAGTGGCCGTGAAAGTTCCAACCATTGAGGGAGTCACAGTGGCATTTGAGTGTAAGGTAGTAGATCAGTTCGAGACAGGCGATCATACGGTCTTTGTCGGCAAGGTGGTGGGTACGAGCGGCAACCCTGAGAAATCCAAGCACTTGTACGTCTCCTCAAAATTCAAGCTCTTTGGCATGGAAGGGGATGCTGATTCTGCATAGGTTTTTCAAAAATTTTTTGGATCATAGCGGATCGATTCAAAAGGGGTTGATGGGAAGTGACAATAAAAGAGGCTTTGGCAGGTTTGTTCAATAAGGGGGACCTTCCCCCTCTGCCGGATTCTTTCAGGTTTGGTGTTGCCACGGCAGATCATCAATGCGAGGGTATTGACCCAAATTATGAAGATATCCGTGATTGGTGGGAGAAGAAGGGTGATCCAAAAGCCGCGCGAAATAAGGCTACCGACTTTTGGTATCTATATGAGGGGGATATTGACAAAGCAAAAGAGCTGGGGTGTTCTGTATTTCGTTTCTCAATTGCCTGGTCTCGCATCGAGCCTGTGCCGGGCCAGTTCAACCAGGAAGCCATTGAGCACTATAAAAAGCTGATCGATAAGATCATTTCTTCCAACATGAAGCCGATGTTAACGCTCCATCACTTCACATGGCCGATACATGTGCAGGATCGCGGAGGAATGACGGCTGAGGAATTTCCGGATATCTATGCCAATTATGTGAGCGTGATAGCAAGTCACTTCGGCAAAGATGTGCCTTACTGGATCACCTTCAATGAACCGAACCTGTTGATGGGAGGCTACCTCAAGCCCTGGTGGGATGAAAATTACGCCGCCCCTCCCGGCCTCCCCGAAGACGCAACGACGGCAGAGCAGGTGGATGCCGTAGGCATGCTGATCCGCAACCTGTTTTTGGCCAACAAGAAAGCCTATGAGATCATCAAAGCCGAAAATCCACATGCACAAGTGGGTGTTAATCAGTACTTCTACGGTTTGCCTTTGTGGTTGCAGCAGCTCGTCAACAGAAATGCATCTGCCATAAAGGGGGCTAGTGACCTTCAAAAGCAGGCTGACCGCCTTGCTTTGAAGCGAGACCTGATCAGAGGAGACGGAATCAGCGCATTCAGGGCTAACACGCTGGGCAAGAACAAATTTGATGTGGTATTGGCAGCCTTGACGAAGACCCCTGAACGTATGGAGCAGGCGGCATTCTCCGAGGACTACTTCATCGCCCGCCAACAGCTCCTGGTGGGGTCAAGCCGCATTGGGGCCGACTTCCAGGATCTGGCGGGTATTGAGATTGTTGTGGTCAGGGGAACTACATCCGAAAAGAACCTTCCTCGTATCTCCAAGGATTCTCAAGCCGTGGTCTTGGACGACTATCAGAAGGCTCTCCAATACCTCGACCAGAGAGGAGACTCCGCCCTTCTCGCCGACAATACGATACTTTCCGGGATTATGGAACAAAACCCAGGGAAGTATAAGATCATCGAGCTGCAGCCAACAGGCAGCGAAAAGTACGCGGCGGCGATTGCCAAGGGTGACCGCGAGCTACTAAATGTGGTCAATTTCACTATTAGAGCCTTCAATGAATCAGAAGATATGGCGCTCTGGAAGTCTAAATATGAGGAAACCACGGGTCTTGCGACTGAGCTGCCCTTGAAGGATGCGAGAAAGCTCGCATTTGGCGAATCCGAAATAAAAGCCTCCGGGCCTGGGAAGTCCCCGGGGGCGATAGCAAAAGCCCCTACAGGAACGGTCCTGCGTCGCATACAGGATCGCGGCCACTTAGTTGTCGGAGTCAGGGAAGACCTTCCTGGCTTCGGATATCGCAACCCTGAAACCGGCGATCTTGAGGGGATCGAGATTATGCTGGCCAATGCAATGGCTGAGAGGATATTTGGCGACGCCTCAAAAGTGCAGCTAAAACCCCTGGCCATCCAAAAGCGCATGACGGCTGTAGGGCCCGCGCCGAACCTGCTCGACTGGATCTTCAGGCAGTACACGATCCTCGCCACGATCATGCTGACCAACTGGTGGTATATGGGCATGGCTGGCGAGCTGGATGAATATCTCTGTCCCCGTGGTTGCGAAAACAAGATGGATTTCCTGGGCCTGGATTATTATTGGGGCATCCCGAGCCTGCACATAGAGCGCCTGCAGCGATTGATAGAAGCCGCTTACAGACACTTCGACCAGGCTCCGGTCTGGCCGGGGGCGCTCTACGATATTTTGAAAGACCTGAGCCAAAAGTTCCCGGATCGGCCCATTATCATATGTGAAAACGGATCCGTAAAGATAGCAGACGGATGGGAGAGAGAAAAATACATTCGAGAACACGTGAAGGAGGTACAAAGAGCGATAAGAGACGGAATGGATGTAGAGGCCTATGTCTGTTGGTCGATAACATCAAACAGGGAATGGGATCTCGTCTTCAGTGATGCCAGCGATTTTGGGCTGTATAATATCGATCTGGATCATGATCCCTTGCTCACTCGAAAACCAACGGAAGCCGCAAAGGCATTCAAACAGATCATATTGGATCGAAGAGGTTGAAGCTGAATTCATCAGATGTTCTCAGCAAGGCTGGCCAGCGACTCGAGGACTAAATCGGGCACGACGCCAGAACTTGCTGCCAGATTAGCGCGGTACTTGCCTGTCTTGACCAGAATTCCCTGCATGCCCATCTCTTGAGCTCCCCGTACATCGGTCAGTATATCGTCTCCGACCATGGCGGCATCTTCCGGTCCAACCTCCAGGTCCGACAGAGCCATTTGGAAGAATTCCGGTGATGGTTTGCCCATCAGCTCGGCCTTTTTTCCTGAGGCATATTCGAGAGCCGCAACGAATGGACCCGTGGACATAACCAGCCCCTCGGGCTCCATCCAGTATCTGTCCCTCTCCAGGGCCAGGATCTCGGCCCCGTTAAGAATCAGGCGCAGCGCCTGGTTTAAACGGCTGAAGGTAAAGTCATTGCCGGCATCTCCAACCACTACATAGTCCACGTTCTCATCAGCTATGTGAATTCCGGCCTTCTCAAAATCCCGGAAAACATCTCCGGCCGTAAGCAAGAAACATCTATCTCTTCCCGAGCTCTTCATGATATCGATTGCCCTCAATGACGGAGTGAAGATGCGATTCGCTGGAATATCATATCCCAGGCCCTTGAGACGCAGAGCGACGGAGTCGCGGCACCTTCGTGTGGAGTTGGAGACGAACCTGAATCTGCACCCCATCTCATCCATCTTCTCCAGGCACTCCCTGACTCCCGGGATGGGATTCCCGCCCACATAAAGAACTCCATCCAGATCGATAAGAAAAGACTGCATAGCGGATTTATTGCGTCTCATATCTTCATCTCCAGAAGCTATCCTTCCAAGAGGTTGGTGTTGATCTTATTCCGGATCTTCTTTTGCAATTATATAGCTTTGCGAATTCTCGATAATATTAATAGCCGAGAATTATTGGCTTTGCTCTATAAGGAGATAGGCGCGCCCTTGATAAAGCTGGAGTGCATTCTCAAGTCAAACGATGTACGATCTTCTTCTCAAAGTGGGCGCACCGGCTCTGATCACACTGGCCGTCATCTGCATGATCACCTCTGGTACAGAGTTCAATGGCACTACCTACATTCTTGGCGAGAGGACGGCAGAGGTCATTGTGCCAATCAATGCCAGTGAGTTGAATCTCACTCTCTCTGAGAATGTGGGGAATATGACGCTCCTGGACGAAAATGGAAAAAGCGTCCCTTTCAACAGCAGTTATGAATTCTGGCAGGGAGACTATACCTATAGCCTGAACTTCAAGAGACATGTCACAGGAAATCTGACCTACAACTTAACACTGCTACAGAGCCAGCAGTTCATACTTCCAATTAGAGGCCGCCAACCGGTGCGCATAATTCTGCCCAAAGGCTTCACCACTGGGGACCGAAGCCTGGGGATCGCCAGACCGCTTCCAGACTCGATCTCCGTGGGTGATGCGGGAAGTGTTCTAACCTGGAATAATACAACTTCTATTATGTATATTGAAGTGGATTACTACCGGAAAAGCGCTCCGCAGGCTTTAACGCTGATCTTCTCCATTCTGGCTCTCGCAGGCCTTGTCCTGTTGGTCGAGTACTATTTCAGCATAAGAAAGCTCAGGGAGCAGAGGATTGTGGAAGAGGACGAATTGAATGATTCAGAATGAGGAAATGAAATGTCTAAAGCTTTGGCCATTTGTGACCGCGTTTATGCTGTGGGTGGATCGGGCCTCTCTGCGCCCGAAGATGCCTTCGTCTATCTTGTGGATGCAGAAAGCGAGCTTGTGATGATCGACGCCGGAGTCGGCTACGGCATAGGCAGAATCGAGGACAACATCCGGTCACTGGGATTTGAGCCGTCCCAAATTTGGCATATAATTGCCACGCATTGCCATATCGATCACATCGGAGGCCTGTCCATCTGGAAAGAGCGATATGGGTGCAAAGTAATCGCTAATGAACTTGATCGGGCGGGAATTGAGGGCGAGAACAACGACCTCACAGCGGCCGGCATGTACGGCGTGGACTATAAGCCTGTCAAGGTGGACACAATTCTCAAGGGCGAACGGGAAAAGATGCTTCTCGGCGACCTGAAGTTCAACTTTCTCCATACGCCCGGCCATACTCCAGGGAGCATTTCTGTTTATATCGATACCAAGGACGGCCGGGTCCTCTTCGGCCAGGATATTCACGGCCCGTTCTCGCCCGCCTGGGGCTCGGACCTGTTGGCGTGGGGAACATCCATGCATAAGCTGATCGATCTCAAGGCGGATGTACTCTGTGAGGGGCACGCCGGGGTTTACAGGGGCGAGGAGATCGGGAAATACATCGAATCCTGTCTGGAGAGATTCAGCTCTGCATAGTTTCAGGCTTCTAGTTTTATGATCTCACCTTCCGAGACTGAGATCTTCCTCTCCAGAAAATGCCCTGCTGTCCAGATGTTGGTCTTGGCATGCAAGGAGATCTCCCGCGTGGTGTAGCTCCCACCCGCCAATGCGATATAAGGAATAAGCTGATCTGCCAAATGCATGTCCACAGATGCCCCGGATTTCAGCTCAGATATAAGGTCATCTGCCGCCATTTTCCCCACTTTCTCCGCTGGCTTTCCCCTTTCTCCCAGATGGCTTGCACCCTTATAGCCTGACCAGAGGGTTATGCCGCTGCCCATGGAAGGCAAGCGCAGAACCTCCTGGGCGATATCAGACTCATAGCCCTGCTCCTGCAGCGTCGTTGATGCGGCTATGGCCTGCCTTCCGGCCACGTGCTCAGGGAGGTTTGAGCAGTGAGACATTCCAATCACAATCTCCTTTGTGGAACCGATGAAGTGGGCAGCGTTCAGCTTCGCCGGCTCAACCCGTAGGAGCACGTTTCCCTGCCCCTTAGGGTAATATCCTCTCTGCCGCACCTCAAGGGAGGCTCTGGCACCAAAGCAACCCAGAGCCGGCAAGAAGACACTCTTGAAATAATCCACAGTGGGAGCCCACTGCACGTCCGTGCCGCCATGAACCTCCAGCGATGCGGGAGTGTCCGTCTTGAGCAGTGCCGGCAATAGGCATTGCATGAGAAGAGTAACGCTCCCCGCAGTCCCAATCTTTACTTTGTGGCTTCCGCCGCGAATCTCTCCTGGTACAAAGATGATCTCGGAGGAACCGGGCGCAATGCCTGAGGTCCTGGCACCACATAGATCTGCCAGGGCTATTATTGCCCATGCATGTTGTGCAGCCAGGCCCGGTTTAGGCCGGCCTTGCCGGATCCTTGCTATGCGAACGGGCTTTCCCGTAACCGCGGAAAGCGCCACTGCCGTACGGACTATTTGGCCTCCGCCCTCTCCAAAAGAACCATCAATTTCAATCATCAAACCGCTTCTGCATACTATCTAGCAGTTGGCTAACTTATGCTTGCCGGTCTCGCATGTCCCGATGCCTACCTATCCCCGGATCGGCTTGATGCCCCTGACCTTTATGCTGGAGATTGCGCCCTCTAACTTTTTGATCTCCTCGGCAGATCCTTTCAGGCTCAACAGAATCGCCTGGCCAGTTGGGTCATTGGTCATGCAGTCCAGTGGGAAAACGGATTCATCCATCACTGTAACATCCAGAAATCCAGCCGATCTTATGGCATCCAGATATCCGGTCTTCGTCGAGGCACCTGCAATACAACCTACATAGGCAACAATCGATTCCAACACAAAATCCGGAAGCTTCTTCTGCAGGACTATATCTGAGACCATCAGACGGCCCCCAGGTTTGAGGACCCTGAAAGCCTCTTTGAAGGCCTTTCCTTTATTTGGCACCAGATTGATAACGCAATTGGAAATGATTATATCGATGGTGTTGTCCTCAACCGGCAAGGATTCGATCTCACCCAATCTGAATTCCACATTCTTATATTCTCCTTTGAGGGCATTGTCTTTTGCCCGTGCTATCATCTCAGATGTCATATCTACGCCGATGACCGATCCACTCGGGCCGACAATGTTGGATGCCAAAAAGCAATCGAAGCCCGCACCCGATCCCAGGTCCAGGACCGTCTCCCCTTCACTCAATGAGGCGAGTGCAATTGGGTTGCCGCAACCAAGTCCCAGGTTCGAGCCCGTTGGCACAGCTTGCACTTCCGCTTCGGTGTAGCCGATCTTCCTGGCGATAGCCGCGGGTTTTGCTGTCGTACAACAGCTGGACGAACAGCAGGGGCTGGCTTGTTCTGCAACACGACCGTAATTTTCTCTTACAGCTTTTTTTAGATTTTCATCTTTTTCTGTCATATCTTCACCTTTAATTAGGATTCAAACTTAACATAGTTTATTAAATACATACTAAACATATCGAATTTTGATTTATTGCCTGAAGACCTCATTCATGATGGGGCCAAGCCTGGACTTCACCATGCTCTCAAGCTCTTCAACCTTGATAAGAGAGAGGCAGCAGATCTTGCCGTTTTTCTCCAGGCTCAGTACAGCCAGCTTATCTCCCGCCCGTATCATTGCCCTTTCTCGAATCTCTTTGGGAAGCACCATCTGCCCCCTCTCGTCTATGGTTACTATCGATTCCACTCTGCAACAGCCAATTTTGCCAGGTGTTGAGCAGCATTCAAACTCGTCTTCAGCAGTCATTTGTTGCACCTTGTGCAGCGAATCTATTTTCCTATAATTTAAATTTTTCGGAAAAATCTAAAATATATGAATTAGCAGAACAAATGGTATTGAAGGGCAAAATTGTTGCCTCGCGAGTTCTGGCCCTCGTCCTCGACCATCGATGCTATTTAAAATAAGACATTTGACGTATATTTTTCGGATTATTCGTTCTTATTGCAGATTCGATCCCAAGATTAGATCGCCATTTTGGATACACATTCTTGAATAATCCTTGATGAAAATTATCTACATAAATATAGACAACCGACGAAAATACCGTTGATAAATCCTGTAAACAGGATAAACTTTATCAATGAGTTTTTGTTATACCTTATTACAGATAAGTACTTAAAGTAAGGATGATATACATGGAAAAAAATATTTTGGGTTTAGCGTTCAGCATATTCCTGATCGCCATAATAAATCCCGCGTTCGGTCTATCTATCAGCGTGAGCGGAGGAGATGGTGGCCAGGTAACATCGAATTCAATGGACTATAGTCTCGATCCGACTTCATCCATGACCAGCCATACGGTGATATCAGGAGGACAATCTCTAACCACCATGCAGGCCGCCGGATCTGGCGCGATATCTGCAACTTCTGGCGTAGTAAACGCAGTTGTAGCAGGCAGTGATCTGAAAACGAACATGGAGATGAGCGGCGATCACATCACGGGCGGTGCGATACTCTCCGGCGCGCCTTTCGGAATCGATGCTCAACCTGGAATAGGATTTGATGGAGAGGCACTCACATTAGCGCCAGATGGGACGATCAAGTCTCTTGGAATAGTACAGACAGGGCCCGCAATTACTGCAACTGGAGGAAATGCTGCCGCCTACATACTTATGGGTCGAAAATGGACTCTGAAAGATCCTCAGATTAAAATGTCTCTAAAGGACGACGCCTTGTTGGCTGCCACTGGCATGTCCAAAACAAGCGTTCTGGTGGCCGTAACCGCCGCTACAAACACATGGGACGACGCCACAAATCAGAATCTGTTCTCCGATTCCGGTGCTTTAACTACAAATACGGCTAACTGGAAATATGATGGCGTAAACAATATGGCCTTTACTCCTTACGTCACGGGTTGTTCTGCGCTGGCGGCAACGGGCGTTTGGTACAAGACACAAGGCATCCCAGTCGGCCAGATGTATCCGATCCTTGAGTCCGATATGACATTCAACTCAAATCTAAAGTGGACAACTACGGGCGAAGCCGGAAAACTGGATTTCCAGAGTGTGGTATTGCACGAACTTGGACATACCATTGGACTGGGCGACCTATATGGCCAACCCATTAATGATGGAAAACAGGTGATGGGTTACTATACTGGCGTCAGGCGATCCCTTGGAAATGGTGACGCCACCGGAGTTTGGAAGCTGTACGGCTAAATCTGTATCCCTCCAAAAGCCGTACAATTCTTTTTTTTTTAAAAATTTCTAAGATCTTATGCGCATCGCAAGGCCCTTTGATAGTCCACGGAAAAATGGCGCAGTCCCTCATTTTCCGTGTTTCTTTCCGCAGTAGTCCGGATAGCGGCAACAGTTCCAGAGTTTAAAAGAGACCATTAGCTCAAAAAATATTTTTGGTGTTTCGAATTATTGCACAGCTTTCGCGTACTCTTGGCTGAACTCCTCGCACTGATCAATGATGCGACGAGTGGCCTCCTTTAGAACAATTATAGGATCGATTCCGGAAGTCGTAATCCGGAAAACGGGATTGTCCATGACGGGAAACTTGGTGTCGTAAGTTGCCATCAGCACTCTTTCGTCATTCAAAAGCTCCGTTCTGAGCAGGTTCAGGATGGTATGCCCCTCGCCAACAAATTCTATAACTGCCTCGTTCTCCGTTTTCGTGATGATCTTAAGATTCAATTTATACCACTCCCAATCCGTATTCTGTGCTTGTCTTGCGCGTCTCAGTATTTCCGCAATTGGGGCATGTCAGTTTTCCGTCTTTGCTCATCAGGCCGGTAAGGCACCGGCTGCAATAAGCCTTTATCACGCCCAGATCTTCATCTCCTGTTGAGAGCCTCATTTGCCTCTCATCGACGATCTTTGCCTTGAGAATATCGCGCAGAGAGAAAAGGTTGCGCAGATCCTTGACATAGGAGTTTCTCACATTGGAGATGTGAATGGTTGCCTCCTCGTCCGAGATGGGCCTATCCTCATGGCCCTTCTTGAAAGCCAGTGAGATTATGACCAGACTGTCCTTGAGGTCAATTACCTCCCCAACTACTATGTCGCCCTGACAGAGCTTGACCGGGGCGTTGGTCTTGGGTATAACACTTGCAGATCTGGTCTTGGGATCGACCTTAACCAGGCCTGCAGTAGTTGCAAAAATCATTCCTCCCTTGGCGTAGGTGCAATCTCCGGGAACGAACTCCTCGGCGGACCCCACCACATCTCCAGGAAGCACAAAGCTGCCGTCCATCATTTATTCCTCTATAATTCCAATATATGCGCCTGAACTACCCGCATCAGTTCCAATGTCCGATTTTCCGATTTCCTGTTATCCAATTTCTAATGTCTGGAATTACTAGTATCTAAAGCCTGGTATCCAAAGTCCCTCGATCCAAAGCTCTTTTACTTAAGTGTCCTGCATCTAAACCTATCATATCTAAGACTACTGGCATGTTATTCTATAAAGCTCAACTTCAATGATCTTGATATCCTGGCGATGAAACTCAAAACATCTCTTCATCGGATAGGGGATGCGATAGACCTCTTGCACAATGCAGGGTTTTACAAAGCTCCGAACGAAATCAACGCTTCCCTGGTTATGCAAAGAATATATGGTCTTGGCGATCTTTTGGGCTTTAGAGAGAAAGGCGCGGTCGCCACTGCTTGCCTTCTGGGCTCCAAAGGGCGGGTTCATGATAACGGTATCGATGCCTTTGAGGTCCACCGAGTTCACATCGGCGCGGATGAAATCCACATCGACGCCAAGCTTTTTCGCATTTCTTCTGGCCGCGGCAAGGGCCTCTGCATCGATTTCCACACCGATGGCCTTCGCGCCCAGCAGGGCAGCGCCCACTGCCAATACTCCAGTACCGCAGCCCAGATCGCAAACTGTGCCCAAATCGCCGCGTAAACCTGCTAAATATAGCATCTCCGCCGCGACGGAGGCAGGCGTAGCATACTGCTCCCTCTGAAAAGAGGGGTTAGTAAAACCCTCCAGCCTTTCCAGCGCAATCTCTAGGTGCTTTTTCTTCATCCCTTTGGACAGACATGCCGCACTGCCTATATGAAATAGAGTATTGCTTCTACCGCCAGGAGCAAGACCACGAGGACTGTCAGAGCCTTAAGGAGAAGTATGGCTCGCGAACGGCTGAAGAGGGCCTCCCGGGCGTCTGGTGATGCTTCTTCCGGGTCCGGGACAGCCTCGCGGGCTTCCTCGCCCACGCCCTCAAGCTTGGTCACCTGTGGATCGATATTACGCCCATGGTAACCAAACTTCTCAACCGGCTCATCAATTGATCCTCCGTTTAGCACTTCATCCCTTCCAACAATCTCCATCTCCGGCCTTAACGTAATCGAGTCGCCACGGAATTGTTGACCCTTTGGAGGTAGAAGAACCTGGCCATAACTCTTGCAAGGCAGGCAGGCACTTACCGGAACAAGCCAGCCTTCCTCGGGATTTACGATTTCCGATACATAAACCTCGGATTCCTCAAGTGTGCCATCGGCAAGTATCATGCCTCTTGCAACTGATCTTTCCGGGGAGATCTCCAGACTCGGCAGATCGCTTTCGCTAATCGGTTCCGGATTTTGCTCCGCCTCCAGTTCGTCTATATTGATTTTTTCAGCTCCCAAACGTTTTCCGGGTTCTGGCATCAGATTCAGGGCTTCATCCCAGGTGAATATCTTATTTCCATCTTCGATTTCTTCCAGCAGATTGTCGAGGATTACCTTAGCGATTAATAGAAGCGCATCTCTCTCCGGCCCAAAGTTGAGCTGACTATGGCGCTTTTCATCCTGAACATGCCCGTTGTCTTTGTTCGCCTGCCTCTCTAAAATCCCTGCCGCCTCGCTCAGCATGTGAGCAGCTCTCCCGTTTAGACCTTTTTCTGTCGCCAAGAAATGCTTTCCAGCGCTGCTGAAATTTGAGGCGGCTTCATAGAGTTTCAGAGAAGGATCAATTCTCGATCTTTCTGCCTCAATACTCGCAACAAAATTCCCGAGACCGGTTGAAAGGCATATGTTAATATCACCGGACGAGCACTCACCAGCGCCGCCCATGAGATTCTCGCTGGCACTGATAACAGCCTTGATCAGCCGCCAGGGCTCGCTTTCCAGGAGTTTCATTGATCTGGCCTCCTTCATGCCGGCTATGGTCGTTTGGAGACCCTGGATCTTGGTTTTCTTCGAATCCGTTGCATTTGCGGCGGCTGCATCGAGGGACGCCATTGCTTTCTCAGCCAGCGTTACTGCCTCCTCATCAGAGACATCGCCGGAGAGCTTAGCCAGGTAGGATCTGCTTCTGGCTATGCCAGCAGCTACTTTGATCTCAGGATTAATGCTTGGGAGGGCTGATGCCAGCTCCAGGAAACGATCAGAAGCTCGAGCAAATTGTCGGGAGGCCTCCAATCGTTGTGATTGGCTGGATACGCGGCCCGGCTCATAAGAGAGCTCTGCCTCTTTCAGGCAATTTTTTGCAATAACGCTGTAGGTCGCGGCAAGGCAGGAGAGTGTATTCAGATAATTGGGCTGCATATTGCGTCCAATCAGCAGTATAGCTTTTTCCAGGGATTCGCGAGCCGCAGTTGTTTCGCCCATCTCCAGATGCATTCGTCCCAGGTTGGAGAGAACAACGCCCTGGCTCTGGCTTTGACCCTGTTGCTCGAAAAGAGAGAGGCTTTGATTATAGTAGCCCAGAGCTCTGTCTCTGTCCAATGTCTCGCCGGCGATCCTTCCCATCCGATCCAGGACCCACGCGACACTCCTTTTATCCCCCAGCTTCTGAAAGTCAGTCAGGCTCCGGTCGAAGTATCGCGAGGCCAGCTCCCTCTCGCCCATATCCGCATAGACCCTTCCCAGGCTCCCCGTCATCTGGGCAATGCCAAGATCGTCGCTCTTCTCCTCGAAGGTTTTCAGGCTGCGGTAGGTGTGCTCTATTGCTTTTTCCCAGTCCCCGTTCCGCCTGTAGGCTGAGCCCAAATTTCCCAATACATGGGCAAAGCCGATGCTATCTCCAGCTTTTTCAAAACTTCCGGCGGATTTCTGGTAATAGAAGGCCGCTCTCGCCAGATCCCCCTGACGGGCATAGGCCTGTCCCAGGTTGTTTTGCAGCACCGGCCGAAGAACCTGATCGCGGCAGAGAGACAGCGCCCTATTATAGGTACTTATGGCCAGACCAAGCATGCCTGACCGGCGACAGATATCGCCCAGTCTCTTGATCTCATAGACATCCTTGAGGTCGAGGGATAGCCTGCGGCAGACGTCTTCGTCAATTCTCGACTTCTTCGAGCCTTCCAGCAACTTACTGATCAGTTCAGGGCAGCATCCTTCTATGGCCTTGCTATCGATTTCTTGTAGACCATCCCCTCCTTTGGAAAACGATTCATAGATATCCTGGAGAACGACTAATTGATCCATGGATTATAAGATAACTTATATCTTTATATAGTTTTTGAATAGATCAAATTTTGCGATTTCTATTGTTGGTGTTTAGAATATCGATTAGTCTTTGAATATAGGCATGACATGAGATTATATAGTCGAAATCTAGCAAGAATTATTGAGATAGTAATAATAGCTATAACCTTCTATAATCGATCCGACATAAATCGGCGCGAACTGGATACAAAACCATCCGAAATCCTCTTGAAGAAGCCTTTTATATCTTGGCCCCGGAGCAGTTTTGGGAGATTCATCAGAATGGAGTTCACTGCGCAGGAAAGGTATGAATATAAACGTCTTCTCGACGGCCTTCGGAGCAAGAAGGGGAGAGGCACGGAGCTCATTTCCCTCTATATCCCTCCTGACAAGCAGATCTCCGATGTCACGAGCCAACTGCGTGAGGAGTACGGACAGGCATCTAACATCAAATCAAGGGTCACCAGGCTCAGCGTGCAGGGCTCTCTTGAGTCTGCAATGTCCCGGCTCAAGCTCATTCCCAAGCCGCCAGCCAATGGCGTGGTCATATTCATCGGCAGCGTGGACGCAGGTGCCAGTCGCACCGAGATGTACAGCGTTGCTCTGGAGCCGCCTGACCCCATAGTCACCTACAGATATCACTGCGACTCTTCTTTCCTTCTCGGGCCGCTAGAAGAGATGCTGGCCGACAAGAGAACCTTCGGGCTTATCGTCCTTGACCGGCGCGAAGCCGCCATAGGCATTCTTAAAGGAAAATACATCGAGCCTCAAAAGCACCTCACATCCACTGTGCCGGGCAAGCAGAGGAAAGGAGGTCAGTCCAGCCACAGGTTCCAGCAGCTCCGTCTGATCGCTATCCACGACTTCTACAAGAGGATAGGGGAATCAGCTAATGATGCATTTCTTCAAATTGACCCTAAAGATTTAGAAGGCATACTGGTAGGAGGGCCGTCGCCCACTAAAGAGGAGTTTGTGGAAGGCGGCTTTTTGCACCATGAGCTGCAGAGAAAGGTCCTGGGAGCTTTGGACGTTTCTTATACGGATGAGTCGGGACTGTATGAGCTGGTGGATGCCGCTCAAGAGCAACTAATAGACCTCGAGTTGACCAAGGACAAATTGGTCATGCGTCAGTTCATGAAGGAGCTGGTATCAGACAAAGGCCTGGCTGCTTATGGAGAGAAAGAGGTTCGTCATAACCTGGAGCTTGGCTCGGTGGAAACTCTTCTTCTCTCTGAGGATCTGCGAAAGACCCGGGCGAAGATTGTATGCAGCAACCGTAGTTGTGACTTTACCGAAAGCCAGACCCGCACAAATGCGTCCGCGCCCCTTGGAAATTGTCTGAAGTGCTCAAGCCAGTTAACTATTGCAGGAGAAGAGGATATAGTAGCTGATCTATCCAAGATGGCAGACCAGAGCGGAGCTGCGGTCAAGATCATCTCCACGGAGTTTGAAGAAGGCACTCAGCTGGACAAGGCTTTTGGCGGGATCGCTGCTATCCTTAGATATAAGACCAGTCATATCTAGAGGCGATGGGAACGATCGAAGTAACTGTCTATACATCGGTTTGGCCCACCGAGCGCATGGAGAAGGTTGTCTCTGCCATTGAAAATATCTTTCCGGGTCTGATCATGGACATTCGAGGCGACCGTATTGATGCCTATAATGGGCCGGACGCCCTGAAGGTTTTCCATTCTCTTTTAAGGAAGCAAGAGATTCTGGACACGGCACGAAAAGTCATGCTGCGCGGCCGGTCGGGCGATTCTTTCCAGTTCCAGCTAAACAAGCAAGCGGCCTTAATGGGCATAGTGAGCTTTCCACCATTGGAGGAGCCACTGGGCTCAATACATGTCAAAATCACCGGAGGCGAATATGCGATCGATTGGTTGGCGCCCGTTACGGAAAATGGAGTGCCGGTCAAAGAGATAGATCTGTTGGGGCAATTGGAGGCGGCAGATGTTTAGTTTCTCATCCAGCAAGCTAGTAGACAGACCGTTCGACTGGGCGTATCAATTAGAAGATCTGGGTTACAGCGGTTGGGAGATTGTAAACGAAGGCAAGCAGAAGCTGACAAGAGAGAACCTGAATGAGGCAAAACAGATCGTCGAGACTACAAATCTCACTATCACCATTCATCTGCCCTACTCCGATTTAAATCTGGCATCCGTGAACCAACCCATCTGGGAGGAGACGGTAAGGCAAATGAAGGGCTGCCTGGACCTCGCGAATGATTTTGCCCGTTTGGCAGTCCTTCATCCCGGCCACTTCTCGCCCCTGGGAATGCAAATGCCTGATGCTGCCTGGATGCAAAGCATAAGCGGTATCCAGCAGATTTGCGATCATGCCGCCAATCTGGACATGAGAATTGCTGTAGAGAACATGGTGAACATGCCTGCCATCTTAGGCCGTCAGCCCGAGGAGATTGAAGGCATACTGGAGACGGTAGATCGCGAGAATGTGGGCTTTATCTTTGATGTGGGACACGCCAACACCAATGGAAACGTGGAGAGCTTCCTGAAGTTAAAGGATAAGATGATTCATGCTCATGTGCATGACAACCACGGCGAAAGAGATGAGCACCTGCCTGTGGGAAACGGCACCGTGCCCTGGAAGAAGGTCGCCGCTGCCTTCGAAGGCTATAAAGGCCGCATAGTCACGGAATCCCGCACTCTGGAAGAGGGGCAGAGGTCCGTGAATCGCCTAAAAAAGATGATGAATCTATGATGATGTGATCAAATCCGCAGGAGCAACACCTATTGTCAATATTTGAGAACCTATCCGAGAGCATGTTGGCCGGCTTTGATTCCAAAGACCGGGCCCGGGAGGACGCTTTGCGCCTTTCTAGAGAGGTCATACGCCTATGCTCTTCATCCATCAGATCCGTGCACCGTAGCGACCTGCAAGCAGCAGAAAGGCTGATGAAAGAGGCGGCTCTGGGCCTGGAGAAGATTCGAGTTGTTTTGAAGGACCACCCGGATGTGCGTTACGCCGGCTTTGTGGATGGAGCAGAGCAGGAGTATGCAGAGGCTCGAAATGTTTACTCCATCACCACCAGGCATGAGGTCCTGACTCCTGAAGAAGTAGGAGTGGAGCCTGTGAACTATCTGGCTGGCCTCGGGGACACCAGTGGCGAGCTTCGCCGTCATATCCTGGACCTCATTCGCAGCGGAAGGCCACTTGAAGGCGAGTACTTCCTGGGAGTCATCGAGGAGATCTATTACCTGCTGATGCTCTTCGACTATCCGGACGCCTTAACCCGGGGCCTGCGCCGCAAGAGCGATCTGGCCAGATCTATGCTGGAAAGAACGCGCGGGGACCTCACCAATGCTCTGGCGTTGGCCAAAGTAGAAGCATCGCTATTGCGCTTCAGTGATACAGCCAATGATAAAAAGTCTTAAAGTCTTAATAGATAGAAGTTTCAATCTCTAGTTTCCTGGAGTCCAAAGCATGAAATTTGATCCTAGTCAGATTAAAGAGGCCGCTCAGGTGGATTTCGACGAGACCTGGCAGCAGGGGAGGGAATACCTTGGCAAGCCCTCCTTGAATGAGAGATATCCCAGAAATAGCTATTCTTACGGGACTGCTCATCCCATCTTCGATACCATTCAGAAGCTTCGGGAGGCTTACATTCGACTGGGTTTCAGTGAGGCCATGAACCCGGTGATGGTCGAGGCCCAGGACGTTTACCGTCAGTTCGGTTCTGAAGCTCTAGCTGTACTGGACAGGTGCTTCTATCTGGCAGGGCTCCCAAGACCCGATATCGGCATCTCGGATGAGAGGATCGCGGAGATTAACTCCCTTCTGGGACGGGCGCTCTCTGTAGAAGAGGTGGAAGCCTTCCGCCAGATTTTGCATTCTTACAAAAAGGGCAAGGTGGAGGGAGACGACCTGGTACAGGAGATTGCCAGGGCCCTGAATGCCCACGATGCCCTGATCAGCACCGTCCTGGAGAAGGTCTTCCCGGAGTTCAAAGGCCTGAAGGCGGAGGCCACCACGCGCACTCTGCGCAGCCATATGACCTCGGGATGGTTCCTGTCGCTCGCCAATCTTCATTACCGCCGGAAGCTTCCCCTCAGGCTCTTTTCCGTGGATCGCTGCTTCAGGAGGGAACAGGCTGAGGATGCGGCAAGGCTGATGAGCTACTACTCCGCCAGCTGCGTGATAATGGATGAGAACGTCTCTGTCGAGGACGGCAAAGCAGTTGCAGACGGCCTGCTCAGCCAGTTCGGCTTCCAGAAGTTTCAGTTCCGGCCGGACGAGAAAAGGAGCAAGTACTACGTGCCTGGAACGCAGATCGAGGTCTTCGCCTACCACCCGGGTCTGGTCGGATCGGCCACGAAGTACAAGAGCGGATGGGTGGAGGTGGCAACCTTCGGCATCTATTCGCCTACTGCCCTCTCCCAGTATGACATTCCCTATCCGGTCATGAACCTGGGACTGGGTGTGGAGCGCATCGCCATGATACTGCACAACTCTCAGGATGTACGAGCCCTGTCCTACCCGCAGTTCCAGACCAACTGGGAATTGTCGGCGCGGGAGATGGCGCAGATGATCATGGTAGACAGGCTGCCTTCCACGCCGGAGGGCCAGGCCATAGCCGAGGACGTGGTAGAGACCGCCATCGAGCACGCAGACACCGTCTCGCCCTGCCAATTTCTGGCCTGGGAGGGAGAGCTCTTCGGGCGGCAGTTGAAGGTTTCTGTGGTCGAGCCTGAGGAGAACACCAAGCTCTGCGGTCCTGCCGCTCTGAATGAGATCGTGGTGCATAAGCAGAACATCATGGGAATTCCGCACACTTCCCGCTGGGAGGAGGCTTTCTCAGAGGGCGTGACCACAGGCATTCGATACATCGATTCCTTCGCTGCGCTCGCTGCCTACGAGATCGAGGTGGCCACCATGGCGGGAAAGGAGTCCGAGACAAGAGCGCGGATTGTGAGGAGCCCAGGCGACATAAACGTCAAGATTCATCCAGCTCTGGAGAGGTACATCACCAGCTACAAGCACAAGATGGACCTGCGAGGGCCTGTGTTCACCACGGTGAAGAGCGAGATTATCGGCTAGTTATGAAAGATGTTTCGGCCAATGCAAACGCCAAAAAAGCAGCAGGCGAGGACGCCGCGGATCTAGTCAAGAGCGGCATGGTGGTGGGTCTGGGCACCGGATCCACAGTGGCCTGGACGATCAAGCGGCTGGGGGAGAGGGTCAAAGAGGATGGACTGGATTTCTATGGCGTTCCCACCTCTTTTCAGGCAGAGGATCTGGCCATTGCCTCGGGAATAAGATTGACTACGCTGAACCAGCACCCTCAACTGGATTTGGCCATTGATGGAGCCGACCAGGTGGATGCCAACCTCTTCGTCATCAAAGGCGGCGGAGCTGCGCACACGCGCGAGAAGGTGGTCTCCTGTTCAGCAAAGCGGTTTGTAATTGTTGCCGACGAGTCCAAATTTGTGGAGAAGCTGAGCTGGCCGGTGCCTGTGGAGGTCCTGCCTTTTGCTGCAAAACTGGTGGAGCGGCGGCTTATAGATCTGGGCGGGAGGCCTGCGCTGCGTTTGGGCAAGATGAAGGACGGGCCGGTGATCACGGACAACGGGAACTTCGTGATGGACACGGACTTTGGGGTGATTGTTGATCCAAAGGGCCTGGCGGCGAAGATAAGCCCGATTCCGGGAGTGGTGGAGCACGGGATATTCGACAACCTGGATGAGCTGTATCTGGCGAGGGCAAGCGGGGTGGAGATAATCAAGAGGCGAGGATGACGGAACGTTATCCTGATTTCTCTTTTTCAGCTTTATTAATAAGCAAATTATTTATATTTTAATTCGGCCTCTCTGAAAAACTCCAATAATCGGATCCATCTTACATTAAGGCTCTTGCATACATTCGGTATCTTTGGCTTTACTGGGCTATTGTTGGGCCTTTCTGATGTAACAACCGTCCAAGCTCTGCACTTTGCTAATGCGATTAGGAACGGATCAGCCTCCGGAATCGTTTTATTCTGATCTACAAGGCCAGGAAATTTTTCCAGGATACGTGAGACTTCTTGACTTTGATCAACATCAAGGGGAATGAACATTTTCTTGTTGGACTTTCCCCATTTTGCTAATCCATCATCCTTCACACAAATTTCGCGAAAGACTTCATCGGGTGCGATGAGCAATCCCTGATCAACAAGGGATTCAAGGTCCTTCCACAAGCCTGGAAAAATATCAGGAGGATAATGATTTGTGTGCATATCAATCAATGCGGACGTATCGATGCAGTAGCCTTCTTATAAGCGAAGTTGGATCAAATCTAGGCCTCAAGGAGCCTTTCTATTCGAGGAATATGCTTAACGCGAATTCCCAGATAATCGGCTACATCGCTGGTGGTTATCTTGTCATTTCTATATGAATCGAGGACAAGTGAGGTTAATGGCGTGCCGTTTCGCTGTAGACATTCTTTGGGAATATCTCTTTTGATGCCTTTTCCTTTGACAGAATCCGGTTTTTTTTCTTTTTTTATCCACTCATTGTGCTTAATGGAATAGAATTCTCGGGAGGCCAATCCAGCTATGAGCAGCCTTCTTAAAATAACCTCTTTGCTCACCTTAAAATCATTGGAGATTGAGCCAAGAGTTCTCTCCGGCCATTTGTAGGAAGGTGTCTTTCCTACAACTAAGCGATGGCAAAGCAAACCTTCCTTCGGAATTAGAATTGCACCGGCAAAAAAGTTGCAGAAAGCCTCAATGGACTTGTCTTTCTTAGTGGATTCCTCTCCGCCCAATTTGTTCGGATCGCATATTCCGCCTTCACTTAAAAGGATATGTCCCAGCTCATGGAATAATGAAAAGATCCTGGCTTTCAAAGCGTCCTTTGTATTGATTACTATTACCGGCAGGCCTCCATCGGTAAATGAAAACGCCCTTGTTTCTTCCAGGGGCATTGACATCTGAAATACAAGAATGCCTAGGCCTTCTACGGATTTTTTCCACCTATCCATGGCGCCAGTATCTTTCTCCCAGGATAATTGCTCTGCCAGAGAAATGCCTAATGATTCCCTCACGTTGCAGGCCAACGCTTCCGGATCATCGGATAGCTTCGCATGCCCAATGCGAGCATGAAAATCGCCTTCACCGTCTTCTTTTAGCTCTGAGGCTATGGACTGAAGCCTCCTTGCCTGGCGCATGGCAAGCCTGGTTTTGGGAGATAGCGGTCTCTCATTCTCATCGGGAAGGGTACGAAAATCGTGAGGGAGAGACAGCTCTTCTGGGGGACTTGGCAGAAAGAATGCGGCGAGAGGGCGCTTATAAAACCTGGCCAAGGCCTTTACCTGGTGCAGAAGGGGCTGCTTTTGGCCTGCTTCCCACTGCAAGACCAGCTCTTCGCTTTCGCATAGGATTGCTGCAGCTTCTTTGACTGTCCTGCCCATGCTCTCTCGGGCCCAGATTAGTACGGCAGGTTTGACGGGGATGCTGATGCTGCGATTTTTCCCTTCTCGGTCCGTTGTTCCTGGCTTTTCCGGCATATTTGATCGAACGTATTACTTTTATCATACAACAATAGAATACCAGAGTTATATATTGGTATGGGTTAGAATTTAAATAAATTTGTATTAATAATAATAGGGACTTAGATGTCTTCCTGTCTCTCTGCAGGATTTATGGAGAAACTTTCGTTTAACACTTTGGAGTTTGGGATAAGGTTATAAACAGCAGCTACTTATAAGCGGGTGAGTGCCCATGGATGAGCAAGTAAAGCCTCTAATTTTACAAGAGCAGCAATTGGATTTATTTAATGCCTTGCTCAGCAAAAATAAGTATTTGGCTCGAATGTATTATGGAGCCATCAAAGTGCTCAATGACATGGATAACTTAGATCGGTTTGCCTTAGCCGCACACGATCTTCGTGAATTAATGGAAAAACTTCCTAATTATATAGATGTCGAAACAAAGGCACATAACGAAACGCTTGGCGATAAAGTTCAATTGCTGAAAAAACAGTGGCATAAGACCTGTAGCAAGACCACTTGCGTTATTGATGGAACATGGAATGGAGAGATTGATAAATCACTGGCATTTCAGCTTCAGGAGTTTGAATTATTCTTCAAGTGGCACGATGAAAACCTCCCGAAAAGAAATGAAGAAATCACAACTGCTTTAAGGAAGCTGGATATATCCGGATGCAAATTGCCTATTTCACTTGAAGAACAAAACGTTAAGACATGGAAACAATTGCGCAAATACTTCTTAGGAATTGCACATCATGGGAAACATCCGAATGAAGACGATTTTGATTCAAAGCTTGATATCTTTGAGGGCTTCCTTCTCGATCGTTTATACCCCAGGACTTTCACGGATTTAGATGAGATTGATCAAGTAATTCAAGAAGGTTATAATGATGCCTAAGCCAGAAGTCATAGAAAGGGCATTGGCCTTAATTAGAAAAAGAGGTTCAAATTGTGAATACTTCTTCGATAAGCTCGATTCTGCGGACTGGATAAAACCATTACAGGAACGTGGTATGTTCCAGCATCCTCCGCCTCAGAAAAGAGATGGAGAATTTATAAGCTTTCCATTTTGGCCGGAATCACGTTACTTGGCTCGCATGGCTTCCACGTCGCCAAAACAGGTTCTTGATATCATCTTAAAAATGCCTCAAACAGATAATGTTAGGGTACATGTAGATTTTATAGATGCAGCCTGCAATATGTCTTCAGAACTAGCAGCACGATGTGCATTGTCGGAAGCAAATTGGATTGAGTCCCAGCAATATCTCTATTTTAACTATCCTGAAAAGATCGGATCGCTCATAATATATCTAGCAGAAAATAATCAGATTGCTAATGCTTTAATTTTGGCTCGATCTCTTCTAAAGATAATGCCTGATCAGAAGTCAGAGAATGGTTTCGGGAAAGTGGGAAAGTATAAACTTCCACCAGAGCCAAAGGTTCGGTTTGATATATGGGAATACGAGCAAGTATTAGCAGCGATTCTCCCGGTACTAGTTAAAGCATCCTGTTTCGAAGCTTTCATATTGCTATCTGACTTATTGGAAGCATTTATTCGTCTGTCAAGAGAATCTGAGAATAACAAAAACTATCTGGATTATTCTTCTATTTGGCGTCCCGCTATAGAAGATCACCCCCAAAATCTATATAATACGTTAGAAGATATGCTAGTCTCAGCTATAAGAGATACCGCAGAACAAATTGGATCAATAGATACAGATCATCTCACTCAATTAGTCCAAATACTAGAATCCAAGCGATGGAAGGTATTCTCCCGGATTGCGTTACATCTCTTAAGGATATACGTGGATCGAGTGCCTATTCTGGCAGCAAATCATATTACTAATCGTTCCCTTTTCTGCGATTATAGCTTGTGGCATGAATATGCATTATTGCTAAAGGAATGCTTCAAGCTGATGCAATCAAGTCAGCAAGAGATAATTCTGAGTTGGATTAATATAGGTCCTGACCTTGGGCACTCAATTGAATTAGATGGGAAAAAAGAGGATAATAAATCACTTAGCTTAGAAGATGAGCAATATAAAAAGATCTGGCAGCGAGATCATTTGGCCTTAATTAAAGATGATATTCCTGTCGCTTGGATGAAATTATATGAGCGTTTAGTCAAAGATTTAGGCGAATCCTCTCATCCCGAATTTACCAGTTATCATGAGAGTTGGATTGGCCCAACCAGTCCTAAAAGTTCCGAAGAATTAGGGAGCATGACTTTTGATGAAGTCATAAAATTTTTAAATTCCTGGTCGCCCCCACAAGGATTTCGTGCCCCGACTCCAGAAGGTCTTGGTAGAGTGCTTTCTGTTACAATAGCAGATGATCCTCAAGGTTATGCTCTTGAAGCTGCGAGATTCCAAGGACTAGATCCTACTTATGTACGAGCTCTGATTTCCGGTCTAAGGGAAGGCATAAAAAAGGGATATTGCTTTGAATGGCAGCCTATTCTTACTCTATGCCAATTGGTGGTATCTCAACCAATAGAAATCCCAGAACGAGTCATTAATAACCGTGATGCAGATCTGGATTGGGAATGGACTAGAAAGGATATTGCTCGTCTATTGAATTGCGGTTTTGAAGAACGCAAAGGAGAGATTCCGTTTGTCCTCCGCCCTATTTGTTGGTCTCTCCTTTCATCCCTTACAAAAGATCCCGATCCCACTCCAGAGGATGAAGCAATTTATGGAGGGTCCAATATGAGCCCAGCTGCACTTTCGATAAATACCACTAGAGGCGAAGCTATGCATGCTTTAATTCAATATGCATTTTGGATTCGCCAATACAATAAAGGAACATATGGCGAGGATTGCATCAATTCATCAGGGTTTAATGATATGCCAGAGGTACGAGATGTCCTGGAATACCATTTGAATCCCCGCAATGATCCGTCACTAGCTGTGCGTTCAGTTTATGGTCAGTGTTTTCCTTGGCTTGTCGTACTGGATCAAGCATGGTCATCTGAAAATGCAGCAAGAATTTTCCCATCTCAAACGGATAATGTATCAAAGGACCTTTACTGTGCTGCTTGGGAAACCTACATCACTTTCTGTGATATCTACGACAATGTATTTGAGATTTTAAAAGAAGAGTATTCTAATGCGGTTGAACATCTTGCAGGTTCAATCGATGATCGCAGCAGATATTCAATCGAATCTGATAAGCGATTGGCAAATCATATTATCAACCTCTATTGGCGTGGCAAGCTAAATCTTGATGATCCTCAAAGCTTGATTTCCAGATTCTACGTAAACGCACCGGATTCTCTTCGAAAATATGCTATCGAATACATAGGCCGTTCGCTTTATAATGAAAAAGACGAAATAGATGCTGATATCCTAAAAAGATTGCAGGTCCTTTGGCTAAAGCGAATCGATAATTTGCAGATAACGAATAAACGAGAGACTCATCTTCTTGAACCAATTGCCTTTGGTTGGTGGTTTGTATCTGGAAAATTCAATGATATCTGGGCTATAGAGCAACTCGTGATTGCCATTGAACTTGCAGGCAAAATAGAACCTGAACATAGTGTCCTAGAGCATTTATCTAAAATTGCTGCTGAAATGCCATTGCCTGTTGTAGAATGTCTAGATAAAATCTTAGTAAAAGATGAAAACGAACCAAGATCTATAACTTTATCACGATCAGACGAGACTCGAAATATACTCGAAATAGCAATCAACAGCAATGATACTGGAGCTAAAAAGGTTGCGATAGATCTAATTAACTCCATAGGTGCTAGAGGCTATTTAGGCTATCGTGACTTAATTCCAAAAGAATAGGTATAAATTTAGCTTAGCAGACACCGTCCTTAATCGGACACAAAGAGCAGATGTTACCACCTTGTGCGCACATTTCGCATAGGCGACAAGGGTTGAGATGCATGCGTATGGGCTGAGGGGGTTTGTAATTTGTGTCCCTGCTGCCACAAAGCCATTTTTTATCAATATCTTGTTTTATCTTTCTGTTCCAGGATATGCGAGGCTGAAAACGTCATTCTAGATCAAGCTTCTGGGAACGGGACGTGATAGAGAAATAGGGCTCCAATATCAGCACTCAAACATCGATAATGCCGACCATACTCACTGCATTTCCATCTGCCTGCTTCGCCCCCATCAATATCAATGCACGGTTTACAAGTGAGCATGCGCATGCGTATCCGCACGCGCGCGGGGACGCAAGAGCGCGCCTGGCAGGACAGTTTTATCGCCAACGTCGAGGATCGCTGCCAGCGATTTCTGCCGCTTATTTGGAGGGAGCCATAAACAAGAATGGCTCAAAACCTAATCTTCAGGATTTTCTCCAAAGACCGACTAAAATTAAATAATAGTGGAACATAACCGTATCTCAGAGTTGGTGTTAGATATGGCAAAACCTGTCAGGCTGGGCTTGGTTCTCGAAGGTGATGCAGCAAGGGAGTTCTGGAAGAACGAGGAGACCACTGCATTTACGCCAAGACAGTTGGCCATGTTTAAAGAAGCTAAACGGATTTACAGAGCCAATCGCAGCAGATTTTAGGCTCATTCATCTTCGCCTCTCCTCTCCCGGATCTCCTCTTCGATCTCTTCCGGGCTCAGGAGCGGTATGCCGGCAGCAATTATCTGGCTCATCGCTGTTTTCTGTGAGTTCATGCGATTGGCGCAGGAATCCAACAATTTTCCGTAGTCCTCTGTGCGCTCTGCGCCTCTGCGGTTAAATGGTCGTTAGACACCGGTTATGACTTATGGTTGCGGAATATAACCGCAGAGTCGCGGAGTTCGCAGAGTTACGCATAAAAAGAAACAAAGCTTTACTTACCCACACCATATAGCGAAGAGCCAATTATCTTTTGCCTCAATGCCAAGAGACGGCGCCCGCGAGAGGTTTTCGGGGAAAACGATTTGGTTTCATTTCCGAAGCACCTCCTTTCGTCCTTCATAGAGGAGTTGCCTCTGCTATCACTTGATCCCTGATGTACCAGTGCAGGGCTCTGTCGCTGACTACATCCACCTTCCTTTCAAGAAGGTCTTCGAGATCCTGCATTAGGGTCACATGGTCCATTAAGCTCGTCCCTGATTCCATCTCTACAAGAATGTCAACGTCGCTCTCGGGCTTCGCTTCTCCTCTAGCCACTGAGCCGAAGACACGGACATTATGGGCACCATGACGAGCGGCTATGGCCAGAATTTCCTGGCGCTTGGATTTCAGCAGTTCCTCAATTTTCATGGACACATCTCATCGAACTCTGCGAATAACTAGACGCGCTAAAATTTAAATGTTTTTGTTTTCGGAAAGGATAGGAAATAGAGGAACTGGGCTAGAGATGCTGACGAAAAGGGTCATGATTGAAGATGCGACGGACTTTAGAATCGCTAAAGGATAAGCTCATCAAGTTGCCGGCGAATTTTTGTAATGATATTGATCTTGCTCTATATCACCTCTTATCAGGCGACTCAATCCGAAGAAGACGTTGTCTTTTCCACCAAACAGCAATAAGCGGACTGACAAAAGTTGTTGCGTAATATAAATACACATCCAACTTGTAGTATCCGTCTGCTGGCTTAAACGTTTCAACAATAAATAGGTAATCAAAAACAACAGCAATTGCAGTCCAAACAATAGCCAGGATCAAATAGTACTGGAGACTATCATCTTCCACCTTTTTTAATAATACCCAGAATGTAATTGATAAACCAATCGGCATAATAGCCCAGCCAATCAGTCGGGCAGGAAGCAGAAAGAAGAGAATAATGCCCAGAACATATCCTATGAACCAAAGAGCCAGTCCCCAGCCTAATGAATCTCTTAACAATCGTTTGTTCGTTATATTCCTCTTGAAGCAATCAGTTCTTCTCATATCAAAGGCTCCGGCTGCTTGCCCTCCGGTGCCAGAGGCAGCCCAGTCCTGTGCAGGACCAGCGGCCCTGAAAAGTGCAGCGCCCGGTTCAAGATCAACCGTTTTCCTTCCTGGGTTAAGGCGAAGACGGGAATGGAGATGCCTATCTGCATCTGGGCCATTTTTCCCACCACCTCGCGGACAGAGCGTGAGGCGCAAGACCAGACGAGGTCGCAGTTCTCGGCCAATGCCAAGGCCTCGCTTTCACTTATGCCTGTGGTGTGAACCGCAAGGATGAGAGGCCAGAGACCGACCTCGGCCTCTAGCTCCCTGAGAGCCTGGGCATCGATCGCCCTGGACCCGGCCACAGTCACGGCGATCTTCTTGAACCCTAACGACGCTGCCTGCTCAAATCCCCGAACCTGATCCATGGTGCTTTGCCGGTCCAGCAATAGACAGCCTCTCTTCTCCAGGCCATCCTGGATCTCCTTTATCGGTTCAGTCTTGACGAGACCCGTCATATGGGCTCCAATCGCCTGCAAGACTTCCGGCCTTGTGGCAACCACTGTGCCCGCGCCCTCGCAGACGACCACGGCGGCATCCACCAGCCCCTCTCTCATGGCATCCGCCAGGATCTCAGATGCACCGAAGCTCACCGGCTCTTCTTGCAGCTCCAAAATCCTATGCGGGCCGTACATGCAAAGTTCCTGCATATGGCCCTGCAAAACCCGTTGCACTGTCTCTTGGCTCTCCTCCTTAATGCCATAGAGATCCCGCCGCAACGGGCAAGAGCGAATCCCGGGCTCGGTCAACACCTCGATCTTGCCGTCTTTTACTTTGACCAGTGCTTTGGCCATCTCCAGCAGATGTTCGGACATTTTGTACCACTCCGGAGGTGATCACTTAACAATTTTAGTATTCATCGATTTGCAGTGCGGGCACAGCAGCCTGTATCCAAAGCCCTTGATGGTAAATAATTATCCAAAAAAGAGAAGAGATGGCTTCAAACTCATGCCTTCGGCTCCAGCCTTCTTCTCACCGATTCTGCATGCGCCATCAACCCTTCCGCCTCTGCCAGAGTGGTTATGGTATCCTCCAGGCCCAGCAGTCCGTCATCCGTGATCATCTGCACAGTGATCTTCTTCGTGAAGTGGTCCACATTCAGCCCTGAGAACACCCGGGCATGGCCGGAGGTGGGGAGCACGTGATTGGTGCCGCTGGCATAGTCGCCTGCGGCTACGGGCGTATACTTTCCCAGGAATACGCTCCCGGCATGGCGGATGGATCTCAACACACCTACGGGATCACTGGTGATGATCTCCAGATGCTCCGGTGCAAAGGCGTTGGAGAAGTCCACAGCCTCATCAATGTCGTTGGCTAGAAGAATTGCGCTATGATCCAGGCTCTCTTTTACGATCTCGCGGCGAGCTGCGGTTGGCGCCTGAATCTGCAACTCCTCTTCTACGGCGCTTGCCAGGAGATCGTCCAGAGATACCAGGACTGCGATGGATTTGGGGTCATGCTCGCCCTGGGCGATCATGTCTGCAGCTATAACTCCGGGGTCTGCCGTCCGGTCAGCTATGATGAGAACTTCGCTTGGACCCGCAGGGAAGTCGATCTCCACTGTGCCCCTCATGAGCATCTTGGCAGCCGTTACGTAAACATTGCCCGGCCCCACGATTTTATCGACTCGCTCTATAGTCTCAGTGCCGAAGGCCATGGCCGCTACGGCTTGAGCGCCTCCGAGCTTGTAGATCTCATCCGCCCCGGCCATATCCGCGGCGACGAGCGTCAATGGTGTAATCGAACCGTCCTTTTTAGGGGGTGTGCATACCACGATCCTTGGAACTTCCGCCACCTTGGCCGGTATCACATTCATCAATGCGGAGCTGGGATATGCAGCCCTGCCGCCCGGCACATAGGCCCCTACGGAATCTAAGGGCACTACCTTCTGACCCACAGAGACCCCAGGAGAAACCTCATTCATCCAGAATCCGTGCTCTTTTTGCTGGCTGTGGAAGTTGTAAATGTTATCCGCCGCTTCAGCAAGTGCTTCGAGAATCCTTTCTTCCACTAAATCGTAAGACGCATCTATCTCTTCCTGGCTCACACGCAGGTCGTCGATCCGGGCACCCTCGAACTTTTCAGTATACTTAAAAAGTGCCTCGTCTCCCTTCGATCCGACATCCACAATAATATCATTTACTGCGGTAAGGACATCCTGCAATCCCACATCTCGTGAGAGAAGGGCTCGCAGATCCTCGTCTTTCAGATCTTCCAGCCGCTTGATTATCACCTTTAAGACCTCCGTCAACAAAAGTTATTCTTGCATTGTGGTAATTCTTTATATCTTTATAAACCTGATAAATCTTGATCTAATCCTCACTTCAACCTTGATCCGGCAGAGTCGTTCCTGCCCCGTTGCACCCGGTAGATGGAGACTACCCTCTCCAGAGTGTCTGCCTCCTCCAGAGACTTGTCGTCCCTAACGCTAACCAATCTTGGAAAACGCAATGCGTATCCGGAAGAGTAAGTCTGGCTCTTTTGGATCTCCTCGTAGGCCACCTCAAAGATCACAGCAGGCTTCAGCTCCACTTCCATGCCCTTCTGGACCAGAATGAGTTCCCGGAACGTCTCTGTCAGGTCCGCCAGGGCTTCGTCAGTCAATCCTGTGGCCACCCAGCCTATGTCCAGCAGCTTGCCTGTCAATTGGTCCAGGCAGCCCAGCCGGTAGGACCCGAGGAAACTGGCTCTGCGGCCCTCGCCCCATTTTGCGCCTATTACCACCAGATCAAGTGTCTCCATTACCGGCTTGATCTTCAGCCAGTTCTTACCTCTCTTTCCCGGAGCGTATGCAGACGCTGGATTCTTGAGAATCAGCCCCTCATGGCCGGCATCCAAAGCCTGCCTGTAGATCTTTTCTGCCAACTCCGGGCTGTCGGATTGAATCTCATCGGCAAGGATAGAGGGATCGGCTTTCGCAATCCTTTCCAGAAGCATTCTTCGTTCGGTCAAGGGCAGATCCACCACGCTCTTGCCATCCAGGTAGATCAAATCAAATAAGAAAAGGTGCAGAGGAATCTGGAGAGCGAGCTTTTCCACGTCATATTTCCGGCGAAACCGCTTCAAGATCTCCTGGAAGGCCATGGGCCTTCCGTCTTTGCCGATGGCCACGGCTTCACCATCCAGTATGGCGCTGTCCGCCCTGATCCGTTTGGCAGTCTGCACGATCTCCGGAAGTGAGGCGGTTACGTCCTCCAGGCGGCGGGAGAAGATGCGCACCTTCTCACCGTCTTTGTGGATCTGCACGCGCGCACCGTCGTACTTCCATTCGAGAGCCACGAGGCCTAGCTCCTGCATAGCAGCGGGAATGCTCTCACCAAGCTGAGCCAGCATCATCTTGATAGGATGATTGATCATCACGCTCAAATCTGATAGCGTGTCCGCCCGGGCGCTCACAGCTACCAGACCCATATCATTGGTGAGGTTGAAGGCCCTCTCCACGTCATTTGCGTTTCTGGCAAAGGCCTTAGCAAGGGCATCTCGCACTCCTCCTTCGCCCACTCCAATCCTCATATCCTCTATTGCCAGGCGGGCGATGTACTGAGCCTCCAGAGAGGTGGCCTGGCTGAATAGGAACTGCAGGTTCTTGACTTTGGCCCCCTGGCTCCTTTTGCCGGACGCCCTGGCAACTGCCAGGAACCTCTGATAAACGTCCGTAATGGAGAGCGATTCCCCACCCAGGAAAGCAGCAAAGCCGATAGGCTTTCTTTTCTCCACGACGGCAGCCGCGACAAGGCCGGGATCCCCGGTAGCACGCAACATATCTGAGATCTGCTCCATTGAGCAGCCGCAGGCGCGGGCCAGTGCCTCATAAAGGATGCTGGGCCCAACTCCGATAACCAGATCAAGACTGGGCGAGAAGAGGGTGCCCATGATGAAGCTGGAAGCGATTGACAGCTCACTCTCATCAAGATCTGCCAGGAATGCTGCGACTAGGTCGATCTTCTCCAGGGAGCCGGACACTCCCTCAACCTTTTGGCAGAGCTCTGCAAAGCGTTGGAAGCTGGTCATGCGTTAGTCTAGAATATGGTATCGATGCGCTTTGTCCTGTAGATGCTGACGATGTCCGTAAGAATGGCCGAAGCCGTCTCGATGGAGCCGGCGCCAAGACCCGATACCGTGATAGTTCCCGATAGATCGGTATAGATGGCAGCCGAGTTCAGGGTTCCTGCCACGCATATGGGGCTGTCCAGCGGCACCAGGGTGGGCCTGACAGTCAGAGCCGGCACATCTCCAATGAGCTTTATGGCATAACCCCGCTTCTTGGCCAGTGCCAGGGCCTCGGGAGTGACTCCGGTGATGCCGGTGACATCCACGTCGCTGTATTTGACATTCATGTCGAAGAGCGAATTGGCAAGGATTACGACTTTCCCTGCGGTGTCCACTCCCTCCACGTCATAACTGGGATCAGCCTCAGCGATTCCCAGGTCCTGGGCCTCGCTCAGGGCGTGAGTGTAGGGTATTCCCTCCTCAGTCATTCGGGTGAGGATGTAGTTGCAGGTGCCGTTGAAGATGCCGCGAATCCCGAGAATGGTATTTCCCACCAGTGTGCGTTCCACCAGGCTTATCAAAGGCATGGTGCCGCCTACGGTGGCCTCGAACTTCAGCATCACTCCATTGTCCTCGGCCAGCTTTTTGAGGCTGGCGTAGGAGACGACCAGAGGCCCTTTATTTGAGGTCACGACATGCTTGCCGCTGGAGAGGGCAGCTTCCATGTGACCGAGGCCAGGTTGGCCGTGCACGATGTTTGTCGGTGTGACCTCTATCATCAGGTCTGAATCGATGGCGGAGATGGCCTCTTTGCCCTTCATGCTGGAGGTGGCTACATTTGCAAGGGTCCGCTCGCCCAGGATCTTATCTGCATCCACTCCATCTTTGGAGACCACGGTGCCGGTGTGATCGGTGACACTTATCAGCAACAGGTTCAATCCCATATCCCGGAGCATCTTCTTCTTGCGGTTCAGGACATCAACCACGCCGTGGCCGACTATGCCGTAACCCACCAGGGAAACCTTAACGTCTCTCATACCGCCTCCGTCTCGATCGGCTCAATCACGAGCAGCTTCTTCTCTTTTCCAACGCTTCGCAAGATGGTCAAGGCCTTCTGTATCTCTGCCTTACCGGTGGCGCGAATCTTGAGGTAGGCAGAGGTAGGCTCATTCACACCCGGCATGGTCAGGGAGAGGTCCATGACCTCGGCAAAACCAGTGGTATCGATCCGGTTTATGGTGTCTCCCAGGTCGCTGTCAAGCACATGGCCCACCAGCACAACGGACACTGCCTCGATGAAGCGGTCCTCGCCCGCCCGCACAACTGAGATGCCGCTCTCCTTAAGCCGGGCCTGGACGGTCTCGATCTTGGAGCGGTCCATCTCCACAACAAAGCGAACCGGGATCATGCCCCGGGGAGTCTTACGGTCCCTGTGATGAACCACGCTGATGATGTTGGCCTTGTTATCACTCAAGGGTTGCATCGCCAGAAGAAGCTGGCCGGGAATATCCTGCAGCTCTAAATCCATGGAAAGTCGCATAGCATTCCTCATAATTGCTGATTTCTGGGTACTGGTTAAAGGAAATAAACCTTGCGTAGAACAGAACCCGTCTGACAATGATTGCACGGGTCAAAATGGATAAAGAATTTTGAGATGGATGGTGCATATCATCCCAATATCCTCTATGTTCCTAGAGACTCTTGAATCATATTCGGCAATTGAATCGGTCTCCGCAAGTGCGCGCAGGATAAGGCCCCCTCCGATGAATGCAGAGCAAAATAATGAATTGTAAAACCGTAAGATTTATCATCTTATAAAAATAAAGTAATTCTACAATATAATGGGAGGGTTCCTTCTGAAAAAATTGTTAGCCTTGATTTGCGCATTTTTATCGGTCTTACTTGCGGTCTCTGTCTCTGGTGGAGCCGTTGCTGATAATAGTAATGCATCATCAAATTACGGACAGAATTGGGATGGTGTTTATAATACGAGCATAAAGGAGATCGGCCCGGCAGGAAAATGGATATCACCAGAGGCTCTCTCCGTCGTCTGGGGAAAGACGGTAGAGTATGGCAAGATCCCCTTAAGTGCGGCCAGATTCTTCAACAACTCCAGTATCTCCTGGTCCGGGGATTCGGCAATGGGAAGTGGTCAAATTTGGTTTAACAACGGAGACAATCGCTCCTATTATTGGCCAGACAGTGCCGCGAGCGGAAGGGTCTTCACAGGATGGATAGAGACCCGCCCGGGAAACCCCAACGACTTCAGAGGCAAGGATGAAACCCGTCATCCGGTGGGAAAAGCGAAATGCGCCGGAAACTGCCCCGATCAGACCGTCACCTGCGTGAATTGTTCTGGCGGCAAAGTGTGCAGCAATGGTCGGTGTCAATGCCCCGGCGGCACCACTGACTGCAGTGGTCAATGCATACCGGTGGTTCCCTGCGGCGGTTGCATTAACGGAAAAGCATGCATCAACGGAAAATGTGTTTGCCCGGTAGGCACGAAGTTGTGCAATGAACAATGCATCAGCGTTACGGAATGCTGTGATGGATGCCCGCCCTGGAAGGTATGCAATGGCGGAAAGTGCGTCTGTCCGCCTGGAGTAAAGGATTGCCCGGATCCGATGCCGTTGTGAAGCGATTATCCCCTCTCTTAGTTCTCAAGAGAGGGGGCATTTCTCACCACATCTGTTAATCACAATCGTCTATATCTGTTATAAAACCTAAGTGTTGTTTGCAATTCTGGAAACCATTTTTCCCTCCTGTTTTCCTGAATCTGTAACCGCAACAAGACGCGCCTGTGATAAGAGGCAAAAGCTGAATTGAGGCTTGGCTCTCGTTCTCAAACTTTGTTAACCCTCCGTTGCGACTCTTCAGACGAATTCAGCCCGGAACTCATAGTGCATGAACGAGAGCATAATCTAATGAGAAATATTGCATAGGCCGGGTGCCTTTCCATTAGGGACAAGCCTATAGCTCTCTCCATCAAGCCGCAGCTCCGCATAACCATCTCTGGGGGACGCATCATAATTATGGGTAACAAGGTAAAAAGCCAGGTCTTGAACAGTCATTTTGGGGTCATCAAATGAGGATATAAATCCTCTCAATTCAGAGATATCACCGCTTGATGCTGAGGCTATATGGAGTAACCCTATGAGGATAACGATCTGGATGGTCCTGCTCACCCAGATCCTTGAATTTATCACATGGACCATTCGTATCTCCGAAGGATAGCTAAATCACTTGTTCCGCATAATATCCAAATCTTTCCTGAGGTCTTCGCTCATACGGGTTCCATTCAATCTGGAATTAAGAAGATTCTGCAATGTGAATTTGTCATATTTTATGTGCTCCAGATTAGCTTCGCTCAAGTTCACATTAATCATCATGATCATGGATAGGTCGGCATTTCTTAGATCTGTCCCCACCAGACTCACATTCTTCAGCAGTATCAACTCCATCCTGGAATTCTGCAGGTCGCACATGCTCAAATTGGCATCCTGGATGAGCATAGGTCCCTGCAGATTGGCTCGTTCCAGCTTGGCACGATAGAAATTAGTACCCATCAGGTTCAATCCCTGCAGAGTGGCTCCAAGGAGAGACGCCCTGGAAAAGTCGGCATCGTCTAGACTGGCACAGTAAATCTTTGCAAAATCCAAATTGGCGTTTTTGAGATTGGCGCCGGTCAGATCTGCATAAGCAAGATCCGCATTATTGAGTACTGCACCCGTAAGATTTGCTCTCATCATATAAGCCCGGGTCAGATCCGCTTTACTCAAATCAGCATGATTCAGGTTAGTGCCATAGAATTCTACTCGTGATAACTGGCTTTCCGATAGATCGCTGCCGCTCAGGTCTGCCCAACTCATCTTAGCGCTTACGGCATTTGCGCGGTGCATGTCTAATTCCATCATATTGGAACAATCCAAATCGGCTCCAACGAGCCTTGTTCCCGTCAGATCCGCTCCCCTTAGATTCGCATCTCTCATGTTGGCTTCAGTGGCATCTGCTCCGATCAACTTGGCTTCCACAAGCTTCGCTCCATCAAAATTTGCGCCCTTTAGATTTGTATGCGAAAGATCGGCATAGGAAAGATCCGATTGCGAAAAGGAAGATCCAACAATATTCGAACCAGAAAGATCCGATCTGCTTAAATTGGTGTGAGTTAGGTTCGCGAAAACAGCAGTTGATTTGACCAGCCTTGATCCAAAGAAATTTGCTCCACCACAGCGTGCCTCGGAGAGATCAGCTCCTGACAGGTCCGCTTTGGAGACAGAAGCCTTGATCAGGTTCGCCCCAACCAAGCTTGCTCCGGTCAGATTTGTACCATTTAATTGGGATTCCTGGAAGGTGGCGCGGTTCATGAATGCCTTTATGAAACTTGCTCCCTCCAAATTTGCATAGCTAATTTTCACAGCCGACAGGCTGGAGCCATTCAGTTTGGCACCAACAAGAGTTGAATTATCGACCATGGATTGATCCAAATAGGAACCTGATAGATCCGCTCCGGTCAGATTTGAATATATCAGATAATTAATCGGCAAGTAGGCACCCCTGAGATCGGCATGGGAGAGGTCGGAGCCATGAAGATCAACTGCCGGCATGAAGGCGCCGCTGAGATTGGCGCCGATTAGCTTGGCGTTACAGATTAATGCCTGCACCAGGGAGGATTGGCTCAGGTTAGTTCCGCGAAGATCGGATCCTTGTAGATTTGACTGGTTCAAGTCTGCAATGGATAAGTCCAGGCCGCTGAGGTTTCTATAACTAAAATCTACACGAGACTGGAGTGGCTGATTGACGAATATGCTCCCAGAAGGAAGGCTCGAAACAGGAATCTCGAACCGGCGCAGTTCTTGCATATCGAATATGTAGGAGTTGGGAAGCTTCTTTATTACCTGGATATTGTCCGCTGGTTCGTCTTGCAAGATACGTTGAGCCAGGTCCGCCGCCAGTCTACCCTGAACCGGACCCGTGGTAATCACTCCCCCGAGTACGCCGAAGCCCATGTAGACGTCCCGCGTACCATAAATGGGAACCGAGCTTGCAATTCTGAGGGTCCAGGCGCTCTCCTCATGGGTCAGGACTCTTCCAACACGATCCCGGTTATAATTCAAGAGAAGGAGCAAACTTCCCTCCTGCAGGGTGGATGCATTCCGTTGCAGCTCCTCTATCGTCATATTATCCCAGATGACAAAGCTGACCTCCTGGCTAAATCCCGGAAGGGTCTGGTTCATGATCTCTCTATTGGCGTTGCCGGTGGTGGTTCTGTCATTTACTACAACTATTTGCTTTGTCTTCGGATGTAATTTTAGCATTAGGGAGATGGTACCCTGAAGATCGAACGCCTCTACCACTCCGGTGAAGCCATGCTTTCCGGCCAGCATCTTATCTTCGAAGAAGTTTACTCCGCAAAAAACAACTGGCGTGCTGGAGAACAATTCGTCTCTGTTGTTGAGCAGAAACTGGAAAGCATCGTCATCCGAGCAAATGATAACGTCAAAATGGCGATCACTATACCTATTTTTGTATAATTCCTTCAATTCTTCCAGGCGCATCTTTGTGGGAGCCTGCTTCTTGGTATCCATGTACTCGAAAGAAAATTTTGCAGCGGGATAATAAATGGACAATTCATTCTCTATCGCCGTGCCAATGGAGTCCGTCCATCGCAATCCAGGATTATATGAGGCGAGAACGAGTATTTGTTTTGAGGTGTTTTCTCCAATAGCGGAAGATTGTGTCGCCAGGGCTAAAACAATCAAACATAGTCCAAGAACCAATCTGAGGGATGAACAGGCCATGACTTAGTTGTTCTAACTACTACTATAAATTAAGTTTGTTTCCTGCTGAATCAGGTAAGCGATTAATAAGATCTTTAGTTGATAATACATTTGTCTTAATGTAGATGCGAAGAGCATTAAAGAATATAGGCATCGTATACGGCTCAGATGCAGCCTCTAAACATCACTGTTCCCTATCTATCTCCAACTATAGCGATTTATCTGCCTGTAAGAAAGCAAAAATGTGAAAATGAAGTTTGCTCGTTTAGTTTCTGGGAAGTTTGGGAAGGCCCTGGGCTCTTTTAAGGCCACCTGCAACGCCTTCAGCCCGTTTCTATATCGTCGCATGGCATTCGAAGCATATCGTGCCGGGGCTTCCTGTGGGTGGAGTGTCGCTTTTGCGGCTTCCAGCTCTGCTTTAGATGGAAATATACCCGCAGAATGTGTATTTTGTGGTCAATCTCAGCTTATTCAGCTAGAATGTCCGCCAGGCAGCGGCAATGTACCATGATCAATTCATAGGCTAAACTCCTTGATCTTCATTTGGTCAGTTGTCGTCACATTGAACAATCCTTTCACTTGGAAAAACATTTAAATGCATCAATGCAGTCGCTAGTCGATCATGAGAACAATTTTTGCTTTTAGCATAGCGTTCTTCCTGGTTATGGCCGCTGTTGCCATTGTATTCGGTGTCTCGGCTACTGAGGACGCCGCCAATCAATCAGCAAGTCTGAACCAATCCACAACCGAGCTCGTGCACAGTTCATCTCTGACGGAGCTTGTTGATTTTGTGAGAGAGGCTCGCGACTATGCCCGCGAAGCGGGAAAAGAGAAGGCATGTTTCGAGTTTGACAACAAAACCGGAAAGTTCGTGCGAGGCGATCTTTACATTTATGCCTATGACTTCCAAGGAACAAACATCGCTCATCCCTTCCGCCCCGATTTCATAGGCAATAGCAAGATCAATTTGACGGACCCGAACGGCGTAGCTCTGATCAAAGACCTGATAGATTGCTCCCGCAGGGGCGAGGACTTCACATATTTCATCTTCCCTAATCCCGATCACGAATCTAAGGATGAGCTGAAGGTCGGCTATGCTGCCAAGGTTGACGACGACTGGTGGGTTGGCTCCGGAATCTATCTGTCCGATGTTCCCTCGATCTTCCCGGCCGAGGCAAGAGAAAACCTTGTCGGCTTCGTGGATGGGGCTGTAAAATATGCAGAAGAGAACGGAAAAGAGAAAGCTCTCCTGGCATTCAACGACAAGAATGGCTCGTTTGTTCGCGGCAACCTCTACGTCTTCGCCTATGACTACAACGGCACGACTCTGTCACTGCCCTACCAGCCCAATCTTGTGGGCTCAAAACGCATAGATGCCACGGACCAGAACGGCGTTCACTTTGTGCAAAACTGCATCGATCAGGCAAAGAGAGGCGATGGATATCTGTATTACATTTATGCCAATCCCGCCAAGAACATGGCACAAGAGCTGAAGCTCGGCTACGTGAAAAACATGGATGGAAACTGGTGGCTTGGTGCCGGAATCTATGCATCGGAATCAAACACGACTGCATCCACTAGCCAAACCTATCTGGGAGAAGTCGATGGTAATTCGATCGGCAAATGATTGTTGGTTGCGGCAACAGATAATCGTTAGTCGTTAATCTAAAAGAAAAAATAAGAAACCAACATCGAGTGCTCCTTATTTCATAAGCACCCGCAGATTTTCTCTTTTTCCGGAATTCTTAATTACGAACTCCCTGCAATTCAGCCCACGGCTTGGCCGACAAGCTCGTCCGAAAAATAGAATGAGCGCAAATCCCATCAAAAATGATAATAATAAGGTGCCGGGAGCGGGATTCGAGCCCGCGACTTCGAGATGACTCAGGCGCGTTCTACGCTTTTACCCTATGAGTCTCGCGCCCTAACCAACTAGGCCACCCCGGCACGGCATAGTCCCTCGATTGAATTGTTAAATAAGGTTTGTGCTTCCCAGGGGCCTGAGTCGTCTCACAGGGTCCGCGGGCGATGTGGGGAAAGAGCCATCTTTTAGTAATTGCATAGACCTGATGACAATTATGCCTTCCGACATATCAGGCTCAGTAAGCGATACGCTATCCGGAAAGAGGATAGTAGTGGGAGTAACAGGCAGCATCGCCGCTGTGCGCGTCGTGGACCTCATTCGCGACCTCATCCGGCGAGGTGCAGAGGTTCACTGCACTATGAGCCTGGCCGCGCAGCAGATCTTGCATCCTTATGCACTGGAGTATGCCACGGCGCACGCTGTGATCACGGAGATAACCGGTCGGGTGGAGCATGTGGAGTTTTGCGGCGTGGGTGGCAGGGCTGACCTGCTCCTCATCGCGCCCGCAACTGCCAATACCATAGGCAAGATGGCCTGCGGCATTGACGACACGCCTGTAACAACCTTCGCCACCACTGCTTTAGGCAGCGGCAAGCCGGTCGCGGTTGTTCCGGCCATGCATGAAGCCATGTACCGCCATCCTGCGGTGCTCCGGAATCTGGAAGCCTTACGAAAAATGGGCGTCACGCTAATCGATCCGCGCATCGAAGAGGGCAAGGCCAAGATTGCCGACAACCTGCTGATTGTGCGAGAGGTGGAAAGGCTTTTGGGGCCCGGAGATTTGCAGGGCAAGAGGATCCTCATCACCAGCGGCTCCAACGCGGAAGTCATCGATCCTATTCGCATTCTGACCAACCGCGCCTCAGGCAAGACGGGCATAGCCCTGGCATTGGAGGCTCGCAGGCGCGGGGCAGATGTAACCGTAGTGCACCGCTTTATTCAGGACATTCCCGTACGCCAGGTCTATGCCGAGAGTGCGTCAGCGATGCTCGATGCCGTCATGGATGAGCTCGAGAAGGGCTGCGATGCTCTGATCAGCGCCGCGGCTGTCGCGGACTATACACTCGACGCGAATGAGGATAAGATCAAGTCCGGCCAGGATCTGCTACTGAGACTCTTGCCCACCAAGAAGATAATCAAAACCGTGCGAGAGGCTTATCCGGATCTCAAGATCGTGGGCTTCAAGGCCGAGACCAATGTCGATGATGCTGAACTCCTGGCCAGAGCTGAAGAGTCCCTGCGCGGAGCGAAGCTGGATCTGGTTGTCGCCAATGATGTCGCTCGTGGGGGCATGGGCACGGACGATAACAGGGTGCTGATAGTTGACAGATCCGGTCAGCATCGAGAGATCATGGGAAAGAAGAGCCTGATTGCCAAAAGTATCATCGACGCCTTGGTGGAAGTCTTATGAGCCTTAAGAAACCTGCGAAACCTGCAGAGACCAGGGCCTGGGTCCCATCCCATATTACCGGTTTTTTTGCGGCCCACCGCAGAGACGACCCGCTGCATTCCGGCTCCATCGGCTGCGGCCTCTGCCTCTCCCTGGGCGCTACTACTATCATAGAATCCGCTCCGAAGATCCGGAATACGGAAATTGTTCTTAATGGCATGGTATCCGATGCACCTGTTTCCAGATTTGTGGTGGAGAAGCTGGCCCGTGGGCCTGTCCGGGCGAGGACGGTGCTGGAGATGCCATTTGGTGCGGGCTTTGGAGCCAGCGGCGCAGGAGCCCTGGGGTGCGCCTATGCCCTGAATGCCCATTTCGATCTCGGCCTGACCGCAGACCAGGCGGCATGCTTTGCCCACGAAGCCGAGGTTCGCAATGGAACGGGTCTGGGAGACGTCATCGCTCAGAATACGGGTGGCCTGGTGGTTCGGCTTATGCCCGGCGGACCGGGCATAGGTCGCATCGATCGAATACCGGTTCCGCTATTGCCGGTTGATTACGTGGTTCGGGGCCCCATCTCCACCAAAGACGTTCTCTCCGATCAGAATGCCATGTCATCGGTCAATAAAGCGGGCGTTGTGGCTCTGAAAGAGCTCTTGAAGAGGCCGACTTTGCAGAATTTCATGCAACTTTCCAGGGCCTTCACAGTGCAGTCGGGTCTCGCCAGCGACTGGGCGCGGGATGCCATCGAGGCGGTAGAGGCCGCGGGCGGAATGGCGAGCATGATCATGCTGGGGGACGCGGTCTTTGCCTTTGGCGGTGCCGAGGCCCTGAAGGGCTTTGGCGAGGTTCATACTACTACCATCTCCCAGAGAGGTGCTAATCTTGACTGATATTCCCAAGTCTCATCCCAGATATGCTTCACTGGTGGCGCGCGAGCGTGTGGCAAATGGCGTGAAGAAAGGATTTACCAGTAACCAGGGGCTGATTGCTCAGGGCAGAGGAGAATGCTTTGACTATCTACTAGGCGAGAGGACGACGGCTTCCGCCGCTGCCGCCACGCAGGCTGCCGCAGCCCTGCTGCTTATGGCAGAGCGTCCCGTTCTCTCGGTCAACGGGAATGTGGCGGCTCTGGTTCCGGAAGAGATGGTAGCCCTGGCGGCTTTGCTAGGCGCTCCTCTGGAGGTAAATCTGTTTCACCGCAGCGAGGAGCGGGTGAAGTTGATTGCCCGTCTTTTGCGTGAGCAGGGAGCGGAAAAGGTGCTTGGTGAGAATCCCGATGCAACGGTACCCGGACTGGACCACGCGCGTGCGCTTGCCACGAGGGGCGGGATCTACGATGCCGATGTAGTCCTCATACCTCTGGAGGATGGAGACCGCTGCGAGGCGCTGGTCGCTATGGGAAAGAAGGTCATTGCCATAGACCTCAATCCCCTTTCCAGAACGGCTCGGAAAGCCACCGTGAGCATCGTGGACAACATCCTCCGGGCAGTGCCCAATCTGACGGAGCAGACAAGATTGCTCTCGAAGGAAACACGCGCAGATCTCGAGAAGATGGTGATGGAATACGATAACCAAAAGGCTCTGGCCGGATCTGTGCAGGAGATTTGGGATCACCTGGACCGGCAATTCCGAGTGGGTTAGATAGACATAGATCGTCGGTGATATCGATATTCATCATCAATATTATTAATAGTTCATAACCCGCTTCGCATTCAGCCAGTTCGACTCCTGGCCGCCTTCTGCACGCTCTGATCCGGATCCTGGGCCAGTCTTCTTATGGTCTCGGCAGGCGTGCTGGGGTTCTTCGCCACTGCTTCTCTCACCATCCAGGACCAGTGGCCTGCGAGTTCCTCCAGGATCGATCCGTCCAGGTTGGGATTATGGGCCACGGCTTCCCTGACCTCCCAGCTTTTGTCGGCGGCAAGCGCGGCGAGCGCGGCTCCGGGCGTTAGTGGATTTTGGGCAACCGTCACCCGCACATCCATAATTCTGTCTGCGGAGAGATAGATGAGCAGATCCTCGGGGGTTGACGGATTTTCGGCGATGTTGTTTCGGACCAGCCAGCTTACGTCCTTCGTCATCTTGCTCATTAGATCGCGTGTCAGCAGAGGATTGGATGCAGCCGAAGCACGGACGTGCTCATCAGAATCGCGGGCGAGAAATGCCAGGGTTTCAGGGTTGATATGCGGGTTTCTTGCCGCCGACTCTTTTACAAGATAGCGATTCTTTTGCAGGGTGCTGTCGTAGTCCACCATCTCGTCTCCGGCCAGCATCTCCAGCATCTCGCCTGTGGCCTGGCTGTTCAATGCCGCAGCAGACCGCACGTATCCTGAGCTGTCCTCAACCAGAAGGGTCAAGGTCGAGAGAGTGGCTCGGGCATTGCCTGCCACAGCTTCTCTCACCCACTGCACCCTATCGCGGGCCAGATGGCTCAGGATCTCCTCCGGAGTGTCTGGATCCCAGGCCAGTTTTCTGCGCACATGCCAGTCCCAGGATTGAGAGAGCTCTTTTGGGTCCTCTCTTTCATTTTCCTTTTCCTTCTGGTTCTCACCGATCATATCTCAATCCGGTAGCATGTGAAGCCATAAACCTCTTCTAAAAGCGAATCGAGCTGCTTTTCATCATGTGTCTCCAGCCTTCTCTCTACTATCGGCAGGCAGATGGATGGTTTGATCTGTCTCGTGAGGCTCTCGTCTCCACTGAGGATGGCGTATTTCACAATAGTTCCATATTTGGCCAGGAGCATAGAGAGCTTTTCCTGGACGGCATCGACGTGATTCTTTATGTCCTCCTCGCGCAGCCTCTCAAATCTCTTCTGGCTCCATCCGCCCTTGGAATGCTTCTCTTTCACCTGGCTTTCCACGAACTCCAATACCTCGAAGCCCTCCTGGCTCATGGCCACACCCATAAAGGTGTCTCCTGCATGGGCAGAGACGACCAAAACCGGGGTTTCCGCCGCCTCTAATACCTGGTCAAGCTGGAAGGTGCTGCCTTCCCAGGATGCACTCTCCTGGATGGGAAAGGGTGGAATGAGGAGCAACATAAAAAGCTGCGGATAATAGAGGATTATCTTGCCCCTTTGAGATTTGACGGCCAGAGCGGCCTTTTTTGCCTGCTGGGGAAGGCTGACGTCCTCAGGAACGGGGCCCGGAAAACAGGTAACCAGGAGATCATCTTTAGGAGAGGAGCAGGCTTTGAGTCTCTGCAGTAACATATCCAGCTCTCGACGACTTGGCTTCCACAATCGAGGCAGCTTTTCTTCTCCCGACTCTGCCTCGGTCACAGGCGAAAGCGAAACTGCAGCCACCTTTTGTTCCATAGCTTTTAGCGCTAAATTGGCCTCCTGGTTAGCGCTCGTGAGCTTGCGAATCTTCTCTTCTCGCTTCTCCAGAGTGCGCAAAAGCTCTCCCTTCTCGCGCTCCAGCGCGGCCTTTGCCGCCTCCAGCTCCAAAACTCGGTCTTCAAGCTTCTTTTTGCCGAAGAGGTCCACCAAACTCACCGCCTCCCTATTTTCATCCCGCTGATAGTTTAAATCATATAAGTAGATTCATTACTTTTTCACAAAAAGCTCATCGCCGCTCTTGTACCCGAGCCCAGGATGGCGATCAAACCTGACCACTCCCACAAAGGCCCTATCTCCTACGGCCTCAGCTACCCTCGCCACTCCGATCTGGCCGAAACCGCCGCATAGCTCGATGGCCGTCACGCCCTGATCGACCAGCTCGCGGGCTACGTTGGCTGCTTGATCGTAGTCTCTTACGCCCACAACCACCAGATCCAGAACCTCCGGTGTGGATAGGCTCGTCCTGTGGGTCTTTGGATCAGAATCCGGCGTTACAAACATGAAGGCTGCCTTAAACTTTCCCATTCTTTATTCATCTCCTCTGTTTTCGTCTGAACCGGTGAATTCTCCACTAGCCTGTTCATTCTATGGCAATGCCATTCGAGAAAAACTACGGACTTGCCGGGACTCGAACCCAGGTCAGCGGGTATCTTCGACCAAAGTCACCGAAGCCCGCTAGGATGTCCACTACCCTACAAGTCCATCAGGAAATCAACATCGCTTCCAGGCTATTAACCTTTCCGGCAAGACAGACACGGGAGCGGGAAAAAAAGCCGCCGCAAAAGCAATCGATTGCATTGTATTGTATCGAAAAGAATAATATGTTGAAAGTCGTGTATGAAGATCGTCAAGTCAGATAATTCGAGAGAGAATCAAGAGAGATGTCAAAGTTCAGCATGGGTGCGATTATGGCAGGAACTCATTTTCCCACCAACTGTCCCCGATGCGGAAACGTGGCCGAGGCCTGGACCGAGGATGGCGTAACAGTAAAAGTATGCTGCAGGATGTGCGGCTATGAGGGAGAGCAGCCTCACCCAGACCTGAAGAATGGGGCCTGGCGGGTGTGATGAGAACCAGCCACGCCCTTCTCCTGCGCCTTTTTCATGATCCGAAATTTGAGTTTGGCAAAGTCTCTGTAGAATATTCGATCGAGGGTCCCCGGGCGACAGGTCAAGGGTTCTGGGAGACAGGATCATCCGACTGGAACAAGGCTTCATGGAGATAGAATCGGAGATGAAGACGAAATTCATCCCCATGCATCGCATCCGGCGCATCGCCTACAATGGAGAGACCATGTGGGAGAAAGGCATTGACCCCTGCACAGGGCCTGGAAAAAGAGCCGCTGATATTCAGGATCAGGATATTTAATTAGCCGTTGGACCTCTGGACCTTGCGCTCGTTGCGATCCAGGTAATCCTTTATGGCCTCAGCAATGACCTCTGAGCGTTGAACGTATAGAGATCCTCTGCTCTTTACAACATATCTCGCCAGCCTGTCATTCAAATCCGGACTTAGCTCCACCTCGATTTTGGGCATGATTTCTGATGGGCCAACGTAGTATTTAATAATTAGTCTGTTTCAGGGCTTCAGCCTTCGTATCTCCAGATATTTGACCTCAACGTCAGGATAGGCGAAGACCATCTGCTTACGAACCGAATGGGCCAGGCGCACGGCGCGAGAGAGCACAGGCGGCAGGAAGATATGATCATCGGGTATGGTGTGAACCAGATACTCGGAGTGGGGCGCTTTCCTTGTACCCTCCACTTGCTTGTAGACCCGGAAATGCGTGCCGAATTTGAAGCCGGTCTTCACCACCAGTTTTTTGTCTCGCAGATCCTTATAGACGCTGAACTTCAGGTCGAAGTCGTTCTCGATCTGACGTGCTCTGGCAACGAGGCTCTCCTGGCAGAGGGAGTCGCCGGAGCGATCGTTCAGTTGAATCAGACCCTTCTCCAGGAGGTACGCCGACTCGACCAGTGAGAGCTGAAGCCTTTCACCTACCGGCTTGCCATAAAATCCGTGCTGGTGCAGCCTGCAGGACGCCTCAGCGTCCCAGAGAACCACTCTGTCCTCCAATAGGGTCGCCATGCCTCCTTCTTCCTCTTCTGCCATCAAGCCGGACATGGCCTTCTCACGAGCCTCGTAAAAGGTGATATCGCTCTCTTCATCGACGATGGCCAGCATCAGCTTCTTTCTCATCTGCCCCGCCACGCGCACGGGCTCGATGATATCCTTCAGGGGCAGAGGCATGCGCTCCGATATGACCAGAACATAGAACTCCGCCGGGCTCTTTCCGGGATGCCCTCCCCTGGGGTAGACCCGAAAATCCGGTCGGCCGGGCTGGACATAATAGCCGCGCTCCCGCAGATCTTTGTAGACCACATAACGGAACTCGAAGCCCTTTTCAAGAGTTGAAGCCTCCTGGAAGAAAGCCCTGAAATCCAGTTCTTTTCCTTCCCGGATTACCTTGATCCTCGATCGGTCCAGGAGATAGGCAGCTTCCACCAGGGAGAGCTCCAGGCCCTTGCCTTTAGGCCGGCCGAAGTAACCCTGCTCATAGAGATCGGGCAGGGCCTCCGGGCCGAGGCGGATCTTATCGTCCAACAGCCTGCCCTGTATCTCCTCAGACATTGTTCCGCCTTGCCAACGCTTCAGCAGCTCAGCTTGTCCGGCCAGATGCCATGCATGATGCCGAGGGACTTGTCGATCATACTATGCACGTCGCCAGCCGGATAGCCTGCGGAAAGCAGATAGGATTCGACGTGATTCGGCACGGCGATGGACATCTGCTCCACCATGGAAACCGTCTGCAGAATGGTGTAGTCTCCCAGTTTGAAGGGTATGATGGCATCAGAGACGATAAGCTCGAAGATCTCCGGGCTGATGGGCCGCTCTACGCCCGAGAGGAAGGCCTCCAGAATCTCGCTCGTCCAATCATGCTTCTTGCCCTCATCTTGATAGGGCATAACCACTACCTCACGGGTCTTGGCATACTGCTCGACCAGCTGCGCCGGTGTGACACTTCCCTTGAAGACCAGGTTCAGGAAGTTAGTATGCGGCACAGTAGTAGGCACCTTGCTGGCGCGGATATTGAACTTGACCTCTTCAAAAACGGTTCCCGCATCCGTGCCCTGGTGCCCGGCTCCTTTGCCGAACTGGATAGCGCTTGGCGAGGCCTTGACTACCGTATGAGGGTCGCCGTGTCTGCGGTCGATGTTGCCCAAAATGGCGGTCAGGCCCAGAGGGCGGGCGGCCAAAGCGAGACGGGAGAGCCCGGTGGTGTTGCAGCTTGTGCACTGGACCAGCTTTGGTTTAGCTTTTTGGAACAATTCGTAGTTCTCCAGTCCGAAGAAGAACTCTCTGGAAAAGTCTTTCACAAGGTCGTCTGTGATCTTGACCTTCTTGCTTTCTGTCAGCCCTTTCAGGATCGCGGGCCGGTCCGCGCCGCCCATAAGGGAGACGAAGCAGCCGTTGGCAAGGCCCGCCTCGACATAAGGCAGCTCCTCATCGCCCGGTGTCCCTACCATCAAAAAATCAGATGCCGCGAAGAAGTCATCAAGGCTTCCATCGATCTTGACTCCTGCCTTCTCCCACTTCTCTTTATCAGCCTTATCGTTAACAAATGCCTTCACGCCAAATAGGCGGTTGAATTTGGCGACGATAGATAGGGCCCGGCCGTGGGGTTTTCTGAGCAGCACATTCAGATCGCCATCGATGGCCGCGGCCTTCTTGACCTCTGCCAGAGCCAAAATAGTTCGCTTATTCTCTGTTCCATCAAAACCTACAAAGCCAGCATTGGACTTCAAGCATCTTCACTCCTGATGGGAAGTCTAAGTGACTGTATTTTAACCTTTCCGGGATTGTTGGAGCAGATTATTCTTTTCAGTTCAATCCAAAGATGTCTGAGACCCTATCAGCAATATGCCTGGCACTCTCTTCCAAGCTCATTCTTGCGGCATCAACCTCGATCTCTGGAGACTGCGGCTCTTCATAGGGTACATTGACACCCGGAACGGCTGCGTTCTTTGCAGTTGCTTTCTTGTAGATGTCCTTGGGCGAGAACTTTGCTTTTCTCTTCTCCTCCCTTTCCATGCAAACCTCCAGCGGAGCGCGGATGAAGACCTCGGCAAAGTTCGGAATCAAACTACGGGCGAGGTCACGATAACGACGCCTGTTGGCGGTAGCATCTATTATGACATTTATTCCTTCTTCTGCCAGGAGCTTTGCCATGTAGGCAAGGCTCGCATAAACGATATCTCTTTCTTCTTCCGTATACTTTGGCTCCGGTGTGATTGCTCTTCTGATCTCATCCAGTTGCAGGATTTTAGCATACGTCCCCTTTTCAGAAAGCTTCGTCTTAACTCGATTTGCGATGGTGGTCTTCCCGCAGCCCGGAAGGCCCGTGAACCACATGACCCATGCCATAAATGAATGAGAGTTTCGGCTGAATAAAAACCCATTCCTCTCTAGCAACTCTCATGCAGCGAGCCCGGATAAAATGCTGTCACTATTTGAAACTTTCAACAAATTCTGAAATCAAAACAAAAGATTAATATAAGTGCAAGCGTTATATAGACATGCTGCAAGGCTTATTGCCCTCCGCACATGGCTTTGAAGAGGAATAAAAATATGATAGAAAAAAGGAATTTCGCATTGCGGGACACGGATGGAAACGAGATTGGAGTATTTTCCGGAAAGCAGCCCAGACAAGCTGCCCTGAAGGCGGCAAACCGTGGCTTCACCGACATAAGGCTCCGGGAGAGGGGGACCAAGAAGGTGCATGTCTTCCAGGGTGAGCGTAAACAGGTGCCAAAGCCCTCCAATGCCCCCAGTTGGATGCCAACCAACATCTGGAAGCCAAGTGTCAAGAAAGTCGCTATCGAGAAGTTGGAAGAACTCTAACAATAGTTTCTAGCACATAATTTTGATATTTTTTAGAGCCATATTTTTTAACATTTTTAGCAAAGTCCATAATTTACACGGCCAGAATGAACCGGACAAAAAAAAATTTGTAAAAAAAAGCTGCTGAGAGTTTCAGCCGAACAGGGCACCCAAGCCCTCGACTCCGCTCTCCTCTGCAGCTTCCTTATCCTCTTCTTTTTCTTCCTTAGAGGCAGGCGCGGCAGCAGCGGCAGCGGCCGGAGCGGCAGCGGCTACTGGCATGACGGCAGCCTGGGCGAGGACCTTGGCGATGTCCACGCCTTCCAGAGCGGCCACCAGTGCCTTGGCTCTAACATCGTCGACTTTGGCACCAGATGCCTCGACGATCTTCTTTATTCCTTCCTCAGTAACATCTTTGCCTGCGCTGTGAAGCAGTAATGCAGCGTATACGAATTCCATTTGAATCGACCTCTAATTTATCTTAAACCAAATTAACCGAATAGAGCACCAAGTCCTGCAGCGGTGTCTCCTTCGTCCTTCTTCTCTTCTTTCTCTTCCTTGGCGGCGGGCGCGGCAGCAGCTGGAGCTGTCTCGCCTCTGGCGATCTTGTCAATAGCCTTGGCATTGGCGGCAGCCTTGGCCAGAATGAACTCCATCATGCTTGGCACAGGTATTGCCGCTTCCAGTACCAGGGCTCTGGCCCCTGTCTGGGCCTTTTGCAACATTGGTCCGATCGTAACCGATGTAGTATAGCCTATCTCGACAGCAAAGCTCATTGCCGTGGCTGAGGCGTTGCATAGCTCAGCGATCTTGCTATCCACATCGATGGAAAGATCCTTGGACTTGAAGATCAAGCCACCCTCATAGGCTGCTCTCAATTCCAGACCCACGTTTCTGGGGAAAATCTCCATGGTCTTGAGAATGTCTGCAGTCTTGGCAGGAACGATCTCTCCCTCTTTGGCGAGTGTGATCTTCTGGTTGATGACCACTTTTCCGCCTTTGATGGCAGCGGGAATGCCGGCTGCCTGGAGCTTGCCTACCATTGGTCCTGGCGAGAATGTGGTCTCTCCAGCCTCGACAACAATGTCTTTGGGGGCACGAGAGCCGGCTTTGATGGGCATGGGCTGTTTGCCTTTCTCCAGCAGACTGTTGAGCTTGAAGGGGTTGCTATCGCTGAAGATTAAGGCAGTCTGGTCTTCAATGAAATTGGCCAGCTGCCTGATCTCGGGGGCTGATGCCTCCAGGGCACGGCGGGCGATGGTGTTTCTTACCATTCTTATCTCGACGTTGCCTCTGAGACTTCCTCGCATCTGCTGCAGATTGCTGGCAGGGATCTCACGCACGCCTACTACGCCGACCACTCTGCTCTTGCTTATCTTCTCGATAAGCTCTTCTACATCCTTAACCTTCCATTCAGGTATATGGGCAGTGTGACGAACTTCTCCTGCCATTTAGATCACCTTTATAGAAGGCCCCATGGTGGTCTTGACGTAAACCGACTTCAGGTTATGCCGACCATCCTTTAAGGTCTGCTCGAGCTTGAGGACGACAGCTTCTATGTTTTCGGCCAGCTCTTTGGTGTTCATATTTCTATTCCCAACAGTCAGGTGAAAGGTCGGCCTGTCCCTGGACCTGATCCTGATCATGTTCTTGAGCCTCTGTATTTGCGGGGTTACATCCTGTGTTGGCGGTAGAGGTGTTGGCATCTTGCCTCTCTTACCCAAGACGGAACCCAGGCTCTTACCTATGACAGGCATGAACTGAGTTTCTGCAATGAAGAACTTGTACTCGTCGGCCAGTTTGCGTGCTGCTCTCTTATCTCCGGCGAACTCCTTGATCTCGTCCCCAGAGATGACCCTGTCAGCTCCGGCGCTCTTGGCTCGCAGGGCAGTCTCTCCGGCAGCGAATACAGCGATCTTGGTCGGTTTACCAAGTCCGTGGGGTAGGATAACCTCGGCATCGACTCTGTTTCCCGGTTGGGCAAGGTCGATGTTGTGAAGGTTAATGGCCAGATCCACGCTCTCGCTGAACTTCCTGGCAGGTGCCTCAGTGATAGCCTGTTTAACGGCTTCTTCGATATCCATTTCAATCCTCCGTAGTCTGCGACTTTATGTCTCCTACGGCTTCTCAAAAAAGAGAATCAGAATTCAGATTATAACTTAATATTTTAAGCCTTCGCTTCTAATATCTCATCGTACTTGCCATTGGCAACAGCCAGTTGAGCCTCTTTGCTGGGCATACCATCTATTGTCGCGCCTAAAGATCCTGCTGTACCGATGACCTCGCGGGCAGCGTTCTTCAGGGTCTTGGAGAGAAGGCCTTTTCTCTTGATGTTCGCGATCTTCAGAACCTGCTCCATAGTCAGGTCCCCTATGATGGTTTTGTCGCCAGTGCCCTTCTCTACACCTATCTCCCTGATGATAAGGGCAGATGTAGGAGGCGTCCCGACTTCGATTTCGAATTCGGTTCTGGACTTCACTATGACCTTAACTGGAACTTGCATTCCATTGAGGTCCTTGGTCTGCTCATTGATCTTGGCAACCACCTGAGCTACATTCACGCCCAATGGTCCAAGTGCCGGCCCCAAAGGTGGCCCCGCACTAGCCTTTCCGCCAGGGACCAATGCTTCTACGACATTAGCCAAATCAATCACCTCTAAGTTTCATCTTTACTGAGCACGCGTACGTGATCTCCCCTTACAGTGATGGGAATGGGCACCATAGCTTCAAAGAGTTCCACAGTTATCTCTTCCTTGGCCACGTCCACGCGTTTGACCCTAGCTTTCTCTCCCTTGAAGGGCCCGGATATGAGCTCAACAATTGCGCCTTCATTGATTCCGATTACTGCAGGCTTGGGTGTGAGAAAGTGTTCAACCTCTTCGATATTCGAGGCCCCTTTTATCACAGAGCGTGCGTGGGGTATTCCTTGAATCGCCTGATCCACGATCTCGGGAGCTGGTGATTCCACAAGAACGTAACCTTTCAGCACATCTGGAACCAGCAGTGCCCTTATATCATACTTTTCCTTGCGTGCTATCTGGGCGATCATGTTGGCCACCGATCGTTCTTGATTCGCAGTGGTCTTAACAACATATATGCTGGTCTCGGACATTCCGGCTCTTTAGATGAGGGCCGTATATAAAAAGGTTTGTAATCAATCGAAATCTCTTTATACTATAAACATGGGTGTTGCTCTTGGGGTGAGTATCTCATATGAGTGGTAGGACTGATCAGCTGCGGGACCTCGTTATGAAGATTGGCGCCACCACCAAGGTCGTGGAGAAGCAGGCTACTCGTCACGGTAGTCTCCGGGGAAGCGGCGAGATTGAACGGGCTCTATTGGGGGTAGTCCGGGAGATGATAAAACAATACAGCATTCAGACAAAGTTGACTCCCGAGCAGTTATCCTCTGTGGTGAGGCTATTTTATAAAGGATTGAGTGATACCGAGATTGCAGAGCAACTGGGTGATAGGGCACTTAATAAGACTGTCAGCCGGGCTCGAATCAAGCTCCATCTGTTTCGCGAGACGGACTTGAAGCCTCCTTTTGATAAGGAAGAGTTTCTCCGCCTGACGGACGCCAGCAAATCCGTTAAAGATATGGCTGAAAGCCTGCGTGTGGCTCCTTCCACCATTTCTGAATATCGAAATATATTTGACAGCCAGAAAGCGTCGGAGAGGGATGGGTACACGAAGCGCTTTAAGGAGATTCTCTCCGATCAGGATGTATCTGAGCGCATGGTTACGGTTCATGCTGAGGATGGTCTTCAGGATACCATTGATACCGACTACGAAGCAGTAGAGGCTTGATTCCTCTGCTTTGAGCTTTTTCTCATATCAGGACCATTCTGCTTAACATTACTATTGATATGCAAGCTGGCATCCATTCCGAGATCTGGCGGATAAAGGGGCTGGCGGAGCAGGAGTACGGCCCACCCCGATCACCAAGAAGCTGGGCGGCTTGAATGCGGATGCCCGAGGGAAATGTAAGAATGCCGCAGTACATGAGTACAGCCAGGATCGCAAGAATGAGGATAATTCCAAAAATCAGGATCTTGTTGGTCATCCGGCTCATTTCCCGGACCATCTCTCGGACATCGCTGCCCTCTTCTTCAGGGGTCATTTTAGCAGCCACCAGTACCACTCCATATTGGAGTCCTACCTCTTGAAACGTTCCAGCTTTATTGTCACAAGGTTGCGAGAATCGGGGCATTGCATTTCTATGTTATCTCCCTGCCACCAGGGCATGCATCCGCCGAACTGGAAGGTTTGCAGGTTGGGGAAGATCTTGTGGTAAAAAAATCCACAAAGCCCAGCGGGATTATGGCAGCTTATCTCGAATCTCTCGCCAACTGTGTGCCCGGCGCTGCAATTTCCTTTAATATCGGTTACAGTTGCCACGACTTTGTAACCCAATTCTGGATTCTTTGCCATTTTCTTGCCTCCAATATTTAATGGATTGATCTTCAGCCCAATTGAAATAGCTTACTTCTACTGAGGCTGATCTTTGGCTCGGAGATGGGGCTCAGGCCTGCCCGCCGAGCGACTTCAATTGTCTTTTCAAACGCAGTTGCTGAAACATGGAACATGGGCTCAACAACAAGCAGCTTTCCTTTGGGTTTGAGTATGGATACAATCTCCTTCAGGAACGCTTCAGCACTGGGCACTTCATGAACCATGTAGAAAGCCAGAGCAAAATCCACCTTCTCGGATATGCCAATCCGGTTCGGATCGCTCTTATGGGTGACTATTCTTGATTCTAGCCCCTGCTGGGCGGCTTTTTCCCTAAGGATCTGGAGCATTTCCTCCTGGACATCAACGGCAATGACTTTTCCGAATTCGCCTACCATCTTTGCCATGTCGAGAGAAAAAGTACCTGGCCCGCATCCAAGATCGAGAACAGTCTGTCCTGGTTCTATATATCCGCCCAGGATTTTTCGGGGATTGTGGATGAATCTACGAATTGGATTATCCAAAGCAAAGGCAATCTTCCAGGAACAGATGCGTGATGAATCGGCCATTGTAATAGGACTCCTCTGTAGTTAGTCAGCTATAGGCGAAGTCTCATTTTAGCCTTCCGGATCATGCATAATTCCATAACAGAAATATCTTAATACGAAAATCGCATAAATAATTGTTATGGCTGAACCTATCGATGCAATACGGGCGATTCACAATGCGTTCAGGAATGACTTGGAGCGTATCGATGCTGCCGCGTTGGACTCGGCAAGGAGAAAGGAGGGGCTTGACGCCACCATCGGACGTTTCCGGTTCTTCAACGAAGTATTGGTCTGGCATGCCCATGGAGAAGAATTAGCCATCTTCCCACTGCTCGATAATGTCGCCCCACTGGTTGCCGAAGCCTATGTAAAAGACCACCGTGGTTTGGATTTTGCATATGACACATTGAGTAAATCGTATTCTGCACACGACCTTTTGCAGACTGCCAGGGCCACCGCTGCATTCCGTTTTCATCTCAATATCCACCTGGACAAGGAAGATACACACCTCTACCGGATTTTCAAGGACCGAGTCTCCTTGCCCGAGCAAGGGAAGGCGCTTGGTATCATGTCCAGCACGGTTCCAAAGGAACGGTTCCCCGAATTGGTGGGGTGGATGTTCCCGCTTATAGGACATGATGATCGTGAGAATATGATCCGTATCTGGCAGATGGTTATGCCTGCACCCACCTTCGCCGGAGTAAAAGAACTCATCAAAAAGGCCATCGGAAGCGACTGGGCCGAACTCACACGTCGTATCCCAACATTATAGAGACTAATGCAATCGAGAAGGAGGATTTAGATCCTTTTGCCCGAGCCGCTTTTGGATCAGATCCCTCCAGGTGAAGGTCAGAGAGAATTATGGTGGCCTGAGTCTCGTCGATCCGAAGCCTGCCTCCAAAGAACCCGGATCTTTCCGCCGCGCTTGAATTGGGCTTCTTGCCCTGACTCTGCACACTCTGCTCGCTATGCGGAATCTGATGGGTTTGCAGAGCCAGGGCTCGCTAAATCGTTCTCAACCATTTATTCTTGAGCTCCAAGAAGGTTCCTGCTCTTATGCTTTCCCTGAGATCCTCCATGAAGCGGAGCATGAAATGGAGATTATGAAGCGTTGCTAACCGGAAATAGGAGAGTTCCCCGCAGACGTAAAGATGGCGAAGATAGGCCCGCGAGTAGGTGCGGCAGGTTGGGCAGCTGCAGTTAGGGTCGAGGGGCATCTCATCCGACTTGAATCTGGCTGACTTTATATTTATGTGGAACTTGTTTTGCAGAGATCCTCCCGACTCTGGCGAGAGGAAGAGGCTCCCTCTGCGAGCAATTCTGGTCGGCGAGACGCAGTCGAAGGAATCGATTCCTCTGGCCACGCATTCAAAGATGTCATCTATCTCACCAATGCCGAGGAGATGGCGCGGCCGGTCGTCCAGCTTGGGAAGCGTCCAGTCCAGAACCTGATGCATATCTTGCTTGCTGTTTCCTAATGAACCTCCGATGGCGATGCCGTCAAAGGATTGGGATGCGATGGCCTCCGTGCTTATGTTTCTGAGGTCTTCAAACCATCCGCCCTGGATGATGCCGTAAATGGCCTGGTTTTTATCATGATATCGAATGGACTGATCCGCCCAATCATGAGTTCGCAGCATGGCTTTCTTCGTGTATTCGTAGTCCGATAGGGGAGAAGTACATTCGTCAAAAGCCATGATGATGTCGGAATCAAGATTGGACTGTATTTTCATCGATTTTTCTGCATTCAAGAAATGCCATGCTCCATCGGCCATGGACTTGAAGGAGATGCCGTCATCCGTGATCCTTGTGAGATTCTCTTTCTTCACTATTTTCGGCCCTTTCTTGGCAACCTTTCCGGACCTTTTACGGCTATCGTCGCTATTCTCTCCATAATCCCGCCGGTAGTTCAATTTATAAATCTCACCAGGGTCAATGGAGTCCAGGACCTCGTTTTCTTCCGAGCAATGGCACATAGATCCTTCTGAATTTTCCACCCTACAGTCCACCTCATCCTGGATGCCCTCTTTTTTCTCTTGGCTCGACCCAACCCGGGATAGCTCCTGCGGGAAGATGTTGCCGATCTTGCTGATGTTATGCTCCCTTCCAAAGCCCAGAGAGAAGGCTTGAAAGCCGCCTGAATCGGTGAACAGCGGCCCGGCAAATCCCATGAACCTGTGCAGTCCGCCCAGCCGTTTGATCAATTCATCTCCCGGCTTCAGGTGAAGATGGTAGGTGTTGGCAAGAGTGCACTGGACGCCAAGGCTCGCAAGATCGTCTGAGCCGAGAGCTCGCACGCTTGCAAGGGTTGCTACCGGCACCAGATAGGGTGTCTCGATATCTCCACGCCTGGTTCTTATCAGCCCGAGCCTGGCGTTTGTCTCCTTATCCCTGCCAAGGATTTCAAAAGAAAATTTGCTCATTTATATTACCCGATTGATTCTGATTTTATGTCGATATCCCTAGGTGATATTGGCTGTTCCGGATCATCCCGAACCGGGCCTGCTGGCTTTAGGTAGATGAGAATACGATTATATGAGACACACGGGTATCATAGATCTTTTGACCCTTCGCCGTTTTTCGGTGGCCATCCAGAGGTTACTATGGCTTTCGAGTTATCAATTAGCTCTCCATACGAACTATTGTGAGCTCTGTGAGCTCTTTGGTTGAACGTCATTACCCGCTGGTATGATCAAATGGTTATAAAAAAAAAGATAATGCCAAGTAAACTCGAGAGGCAGTACTTTAGTCTGCTGATCCAGGTATTCCAGATCACAACTGTACTGCCAGAGTTTACTGATTAGTGTTATCCTACTTGGTTGAATGAACTTTGGCAGCGATATCCGGATCAATAAGTGAGAAACTGCCCTTGGGTGGGGCCAAACCGAATATCTTCTCAAATTGTTCTTTTCCTAATATCTCCGCAAGATTCCTTGATAATTCCCCGAATCGGTCATTTCCTCTCTTGGCATACTCCTCACCATGAAGATCAGCTCCATAGAGGTCTTGATCCATTTCGTGCTTCTCTGCAATGAAATCCGCTTGGCGCTTCAGAATCTCGCTTATTGCCTTTGGGTCCAAGCTCTTGCCAAGACGATACTCCATCATCAATTTTAATTCTTCCCCCGAAAGGGAAATGCTTTCACTTTTCATAATCGCGTTATCAACCTTCTTGGGCTTGCCGACTTCCTTTGAGTACATGGAAATCACTTTTTGAAGGTATGCTCTTTCACGATCCTCTGGCGAAGATCCTTTTTCCATTGAATTCGCTGCAAGAAGGTTCGTGGAACTTAACCCTCCCATACTCGTGCAGACCAAAAGCCTTGCAAGCCACTCAGGCATGGATACGGGAGTTCCATATATTCCATACGCTAAGGTGGATAACCAGTAACCACCAGCGCCGGAGACGGTTATACCTGCAGGATATAGAATTCGATTCGCCGTCTGGTGGCAGACCCCTGTGACACCATAAATGATGCCTGCCCATGAATTTGGCTGAGACAGGCAATTCGCAACTAAAGCATTGCCGTTTCCACGGCAGATCTCCCTTCCATCCGCGCTTCTCCCCCAACATGGCCAAGTAAATGCAGGATTATCGCTTTTCGCGTAGGTATGATCCGTTCCAAAAATACCCGTAGGTATAGCATATCCGGTCAGTATAGACATAGTCCTCCGATGTGTTCGAATTGAATGAATTGCCCATGATTACTCATCTATATATAAATTTTTTGCTTGTTAGGAGTGGTAGCCGTGATGGTTTGGCACATAACACCATGAAAAATATATATCTGACACATCACCCTTCAAAAATAAAAAATATACACGAGACTATTTTGCCCTAACCTCATTCATCCAATATCGGTGAAGTCATCAGTCTCTACATGCAAGATTGGCCTTCGATGTACTCCTCGCTACGCCAAATCCTTAATATCAAGAGGATAAAGAGACTAACGGTGATTTCCTGATGTCAAAAAGCCAACGGATTGTGCTACTGTTTCTCGCTCTATCAATTCTCTCGATCTCGGCTATGGCCCAGAGCTCGAACTACAGCGTGAATATTTCTGCGAACAAGTTCCTGGGCAGTTATCTCGTAAACCAGAGCGGTTTTGCTCTATATTACTACTCAAGTGACGGCAGTGCCGGCGGTGCTAGCGCCTGCTATGGTGATTGTGCCAGCACGTGGAAGCCCTTCTATGCCGAAAAGATAACCTTGCCGGACAGTCTGAATTCCCCTGACTTTGCCACTATGACCAGAACCGACGGGTCAAAGCAGACGACCTATAAGGGCTGGCCGCTCTACCTCTATTCCAGGGACCAGGCGGCTGGAGATGTGTTCGGAAATGGCAAAGAAAAAAACCTCTGGCACGTCGTCAACCCGATGGATCAATCTCAGCTATTTTAAAACCTGAAAAAAGGATGATTGGACTGTGAGGCTCAGAGATCGAGCCCTCAAATCATTCTTTGCCCGCTGCGAGGAAAAACGCAAAACGGAATATTCTTGAAAAGGCACTTCTTCAAGCCGCGCGCAATTCACGCCTAGGCAATAGGATTCGGGGATGGTGCTATTTTCTTGCTACTTATACATACTGCCTTATGCAACCATCCCAAAAGGGATTAAATCCTCTCTGGGGAAATTCCTCATTTCAGTCACTATAACAGTCACTATAAGAATGAGATTCGAGTTTTCTTGAGGGGTTGCTGATATCGATCAATTCTCCTGTTCCTGAAGTAGTCTTTCATATTTCATAACCTGCTTTAGTAATTTATAAGCTAAAAATGAAACTTCGTGCTGTCACCCCACCCTAAAGTATGGGGTATGCCTCGGGCCTCACGCTCTCACGCCCGGTTTTATGGAATCCAGAAATCGTCGTGTCCAAATCCTCTTTATCTCCGCGATGGAGATTTGCTTTAGCATTGCGTTCATATCCTGGCCATAGGTAGTGGTACCACAAGTGGAAATGATAAGTCCCAAAATAGATTCCAGCAATTTTGTGACCTCAGAGGATTGCGATTTCCAAACGGGGAGCTTGCGTAAATAAGTCCATCTGAGGGCATTTGCGGAGATTATAAAGAAATGCGGACACAATAGAGCAAAATCACTACAGGCCTATGCTCAAAATCTGCCCAATTCTCGGTTGAAGATCCACAGGCGTTTGCCTGAATCCAAATTATCATAAGTTAAGGCGACGACATTGCTATCGTTGACGCCGGAGTTGTTCACAAAGACCGGGTGTGGCGCAGATGAAGAAACTGGCAATAATATTGGACGGAAAAATGATGAAAATAGGAAAGCTCGAAGGTGAAAACGAATGAGATGGAACTTACTCGCAGGAGCTTTGATTCTAATAGCTCTGACCGGCGCAGCCGTTCATGCAGTCCAGGCCGCGGATGAGCCGACTGAACTCACAGGAAATGTTGTAAAGATCCAGGATATCGTTAAGAATGAGTCTGCATACGATGGCAAAGATGCGGTGATTCAGGGCAGGATTGATTTGGAATGCGCCTCTGGGTGCTGGTTCATTCTGAACGATGGCAGCGCAAGCCTGTACGTAAATATACTGCCAAGCAACTTCGTCATTCCCCAGAAGAGCGGCTCTGATGCCAAGGTCTATGGGAAAGTGATCACCAAGAATGGGGATCCCACATTGATCGGCAAGATCGTATTGATAGATGGAGTGGTCTACAGATGAATTTCCTCACTCTGGCGGCAAAGAACCTGCTGCGACGGAGGGGGAGGACGTTTCTGACGGTATTAGGCGTGGCTATTGCTATTACCGTTCTGTTCAGCCTTTTATCCCTTAACTCCGGGTACGAAAAAGAGCTGAATCGGGAGATGGGAAGCCTTGGCGTTCACATCCTGGCGGTGCCCAAAGGCTGTCCCTATGAGGCAGCTTCGTTGATCCTGCACGGAGGAGTGATTCCCAAGTATCTTACCGCCACGGATCTCAAGAACGTGAGCAGCATCGACGGGATCGGTCTGGCAACGCCCATGCTCATGCAGCAGTTCATCAGACAGGACGCCAAGACCGGAAAAGACGTGCCTCATGTGGTTTTTGGCATAAAGATCGATGAGGTGAGAGAGCTGAAGCCCTGGTGGAAGGTGCAGGGAAGGTTCTTCGATGATAATGAGACTAACGTCATGCTTGTCGGCCGGGGGCTGGCGGATAAGGAGAACCTAACGGTAGGTTCGATATTGCCTGCCGGGCCGTTCAAGAACTTCACCATCATCGGCATCCTGGAGAGAACGGGAGACCAGGACGATCAGTTCCATTTCGTGCCTCTGGCCGAGGCGCAGAGGGTCTTCAATAAGACAGGAATGCTCACCACCATTGCGGTCAAAGTCAAGGATCTCAGCCAGATTGAGAAGGTCTCAGTGGACATGGAGAAGATCCCCGACATCCAGGTGGTAACAATGACCCAGATCATGGGCACCATCATGAACCTGGCAGGCTCAGCCCGGTCGCTCCTGCTCACGGTCATCATCATTGCATTGATCATCAGCGCCTTCGGCATCATCAATACCCTGCTCATGTCCGTGAACGAGAGGACCAGGGAGTTCGGCATGATGAAGGCCATTGGAGCCTCGGGTTTGGATATAGGAAAGATGGTCCTGGCGGAGACGGTGTTCATAACGCTTGTAGGAGGTCTGATCGGAACCACTGCGGCCATTGTGGGGTCGAGCCTGATTGAGGGCTTCGTGAAAAGCATGCTGCCTTTCGCGCCCCGGGGCTCGATGGTGACTCTGAACCCGGAGCTGATCGGCTTCGCGCTGGCTTTCTCAGTGGTACTGGGCCTCATCTGCGGGCTGTACCCGGCCTTCATATCGTCCCGGCTTTCCCCAATGGAAGCCATCAGAGGTGGTGTAGAATGAGCGGCATAATAGAAGCCAAGAGCCTGGTCAAGACTTATCGCCGGGGCAGGGAGGAGATCCATGCCCTCAGGAATGTAGACTTTCATGTGAACGAGGGCGAGTTTGTTTCCATCATCGGCCCATCAGGCTCCGGCAAGACGGCCCTGCTGAATGTGTTGGGCTGCCTGGATTCACCGACTTCGGGAAGCCTGCGGCTGAATGGAACGGAGACCTGGGGGCTGAAAGAGAGCAAATTGGTGAAGGTGCGCCGGGAGAACATCGGCTTCGTCTTCCAGCAGTTCTACCTCATGCCCACGCTAACCGCGCGGGAGAACATAGAGCTGCCTCTGCTCTTCAGCAAGAAGAACAGGAACAAGAGCAGGATTGATGATGTCCTAAGAATGGTTGGGCTCTCTGACAGAGGCGACCACCTGCCAAGCCAGCTATCCGGTGGTGAGATGCAGCGCGTTGCCATCGGCCGGGCGCTGATCAACGACCCTCGAATCATCCTGGCCGATGAGCCCACGGGCAACCTTGACTCTGTAACATCGCAGATGATCTTCGAGCTCTTCCGAGAGCTGAATCGCAAAGGTCTGACTATGGTAATAGTGACCCACAACCTGGACCTGGCCCGCCAGGCTCAAAAGATGTATACGCTGCGGGACGGGCAGATTGTGGGATGCGACGATATGGCCTGTATCTCCGGAAGAAGCGATATAGAAGTGCAGCAAGTGGCTGTTTGAGCCAGAAGCAAGGGCATTGGGCCAAATGGGAGGTCCTCCCTGCTACGCAGTCGGAGGGCTCCCGCGGCTGGTCCGGCGTTGATTTGCCAAGAAAAATTGTAAGCAATGGAATTCGCAATCTTGGCCATTTACTTCATAGATATTCCATTCAGGCTGTAGAGGCTCTGCCGGGCATCGCTGAAGCAGAAGCGCTCCTGCAACATCTCCTCTCCCCTGAGCCTGCCCAGGGCATATCTTACCGTTCTGGGTGGAAGGTCGGTTTTACCTATGATATCCTTCTGTGTCAGAGGGCCGTCGGACGCGAGCACGGAAAGTACCTGTTTGGCTGATGGGGGCAGATATTCCACTACATCCGGGTCTGGAGGTCCGATGCTGTTTGTGGCATTTGAAACGGCAGGGGAGAACGTGCCAGAATTGCTGGAGACGATCCCGCTTATCGTGCCGGACCTTGCAAGCGAACGCGAGTCGCTCTTGCTGAAGTAAGAAAGATTGGGATCGTAGTAATCTGTTCCTGAGTATGACCCCATCTGTCCCGGGCAGGTGCAGCCCTGTACGATGCTGTTATCCGAGCATTTGCTGCAGCATTTCTCAACAGGCTTTGCATGGCAATCTCCCGGCATGCACGTACAGACCTTCAGGCTCGGTTGCGAGAAGGCTGGCGTCATCATGAGGACAAGAACTGCCAATGCACCCAGCAATCTGATAATCTTCATAGCTCCTCCTTGCTCTGAAACATTCACAATCGTGAACTCCAATGAATAAGACGATCGTCGAACTATAAAGAGTTTTCCCAAGCACAAGGACTGAAAAATTCGTTTACGCGATCATGCTGCCATCTATCTATGAACTAGAAGTATTCTATAATGGATAGTAGCAGCATATGATAAAATATAAGAAGAATATATGTTTAATTTTAACTGGAATCGAGCTTGAAAACCATAAGGATCTTTCCTAATCGAGATCGTCATATGCTATGGTAGTCATCAACTGCTGTGAACGCGGGACATTCGTAAATATGATTCGCTTTGCCGCATTCCTACTATTTATATATCTTTTCCGCAAACAATTGATTTGATTCACAATTGTGAATCAGATCCCAGACCCTGACGCCCTGCCTTTGGGCGACAGAATAGATAGCTTATCCGAAAAGACCATTATGAGGCGCAATCATGGATATGAACGCTGAAATCAAGGCAATGTTGGTTAGCATCGGCAGCGCAGATATCGATGAGGCGCTGCTACGAGAGACTGTGAAGACAACCATACCCAGCGCAGGTCCCGGAGCCGGCCTGGAGTCCTTCTTCATCAAATCAGGCGGCCATAGGGTGAGATTGTCCATCAACAAGAACTCCCCGCTCAAGGTTGCAAGATGCTGCTCTGATGTTGTAGTGATTAAAGACGGAAAACCCATAGTCACAGGCCAACTTGAGCCCGCTCTCAGCCACTGTCCTGATCAGGCATACTTGACCATAAGCGGCCGCTGCATTTACGATTGTAAGTTCTGTCCGGTTCCGAAGCTCGACGGAGACGTGAAAGTCCCCGATGAAATCCTGGATATGGTGGAGGAAGCCAGACGGACCGGGCGATTGAAAGCTATTTCCCTCACCAGTGGTGTCGAGAAGTCGCCTGAGGAAGAGGTTGGAAAAGCAGTCTCGATTGTGAGGGCCTTGAGGTCGCTATATGATTTACCGATTGGCGTTTCGGTTTACCCTACGGACACATCCTCTGAGGAGCTGAAAGAAGCCGGTGCTACAGAGATAAAATACAACGTTGAAACCATGGACTCGGAGATCTTCGCCAGGACTTGCCCTGGTTTATCTTTGGAATACGTGCTCAAGTCCCTGGAGAAGGCCGTAAAGATCTTCGGGAGAAATAGAGTCTCCTCTAACTTCATCCTGGGGCTGGGCGAGAGCGACGAATGCGTTTTGACGGGAGTCGCCAGGCTGGCTGAGATGGGCGTGATACCTATATTGAGGCCCATATCGCCTCATCCCTTGAGGAAAGGAGAAGTCAAAGTAGAGAGGCCGTCTGCCGAGAGGCTTCTCGGGCTGGCCAGGGCAACGAGAAAAGTGCTGGAGGATAACGGTCTCCGGGCCGATCTGGCAGAGACCATGTGCCTGCCATGCACAGGATGCGATATCGCGTCACACCGGGATGTTTGACTTGATTCGCAGGGATTGAGGCCGAGTCTGTGAAGCGATAAGTATTCCCGCGAGCGGCTTACGCGTCTCCATTATTCAGACCAGGGTTTTCTATTTTTGCAAAAGGTGCATCAGGTCTGTTCAAGCCTTTTTGCGATACATGATGATTCTGTGGCATTAATTCCAATATGACCTCCCTTGCAACGAAACCTATACATATAAGTTCATCATCATTAATAATGGTGATTGTCATGGACGCGATGATAATTGGCATCCTGATTTTCTGGGGATTGGCACTCTGGATAATCTCTGGGCTTAAGGGATGGGTTAGAAGCTAATAGGCATTTATTTTTCCAGGGAGAGTTTATGATATCTGATGAAGAACATTCCGAGAGAAAGATGGACATATTCGAGATAGGAGTCTATGCAATAGAAGCGGGATTAGTAGCGGCAGTCGTCTACGCCATGATTGCATTTCCAATGTGGTTGAAATCAATTGCCTCATGAATGGCTCTTACATCTTTGACATCTTTGACATCTTTGAATTTCGCGGATAATTGAGCTTCGAAGAAGAGGTGGCAACAGCATGGGCTCTGTCCACCTCTTCTTTTCCTTCTGCCCAGGGGCCATATGCGGGCTTCCGGCAAGAGCGGGTCCATTGCGCCCTTTGTATCCTGTAAACCGAGAGAAGCATAGCCAATATCTTACGCTATAGACCGTGCTTCCACGAAATCTTTAACATCTTCTATGATGATGGAATTGTTCGGAGGGATTGATATGAAATTCAAGTACAAGAGCGAAGCGTCGGCTTTGTTAGCTTCTTTATGCTTCTTTATACTTCTCCTTATGGTAGTAGCTGCCATGCCGCAAGCGTTGATGTAGGTGGTTGGAATTTTACAGCGGATCTTGGCGACCAATGGTTGTTAGGCACACAACCGATAGAGGAAGGGAGCAGATCTGGGTCGACTATGAGTAATTACGAAGTGGCAGATTATACGGGTGTTATGAAAAGCAATGCATTCTGGTTGCCCAAAGACAACACCGTTATTACTCCCCAGGATTCTGATAGTTCGGGAGTAGATATCCTAGTTAATAAGGTTCCGAAGGAGAGGAAGGATTGGGCAGCATGAGATATTTTGACTGATTTCTTGGGTCCGACTACAAAAGACGAAAACCAGAAGGATATCGAATTTAATGGACGTCCAGCACTGCTCTACGAATCTGATCGCGATTCGTCAAGTTATGGCACAATTGCTATATTGATTACAGAAGACACGATTGTGACGCTCTACGTCGGAACAATACCAGAATCTAATCTTCGTGCGTGGGATGTCATAGAAAAGTTCACGATATCTCCAAAGTAGTTAGCTTCCTTCTTCTTTTTTACAGCATCACAGCACACTACTTTACGTAAACCATTAAGTAATTTCGGGTCGTTCTATAGATAGCACGACAATAGAACAAAATCAGTTAGATTCTAGCTGATCATTGATATGTATTACTTTGAAGAAGATCGAGAACGAACTCACCATCTCTCATAATAATTTCTTGATCGGCTATGATTGTAGGTTCCCTCACTAGTAGATCTGTGTGGAATTTACTGTTTGTCTTTCCCAATCCGAAGGAATCTCCAAAAGCAAAATGCACTGTTCCTTCTACTTTTTCATCCATGAGAATATTCCCAATAATTCTCGCGCCTGGATTAAGCCCTATACCAAATTCTCCAATGGTTTTACTCGCTGGAGCGTCATATTCACATACTTTTAAGAATTGTTGGAAGACGTCATCATGCACGTCCATTGACTCCATCCTATCTATAAGTCCATGCTTCAAATGAATGACAAAAGGTTTATTTATCACTCCAATCCCGCCTATACTACCATCAACCACGATTTTCCCTGATACGGTTTCCTCTACGGGAGCTGTATAGATCTCCCCCGCTGGAATATTACCAAAAGAACCGGGTCTTGATATATCACCATAATCGGTCTCCAGCTTCCTATCACCTAAACTGAAAGATATATCAGTTCCGAGCTTGGTGGTTATTCGAATATCCTGACCTAATAAAATTCCCTGTAATGCTATTTCTCTTTGTCTTAGCTTGTCATAATCGATGGACACCGCTTCTTTCATATCTTCAGTGAAACCTGGCATCATGCATACGCGACCCTTGTGTTGGAGTGGCAGTCTATAAAGGAAGTCTCTGAATGCCACTTCCGGAGAGAGGTCTATCACATTACTCTCTGCTGCTAAAACGTAGATAACTATATCAGTTGAGGAAAGTGCATATGCCTGGATATCGGTGATTTCTGTAAGAGGTCTCAGACTCTCTGGTATTATTAATATAGTAACTTCTGCACCCGACCTTGCCAAATAGCCAGCTAGTTCATCGGCAATATCAAGCCTAGATTTATCCGTAAAAATGGCTGCTTTTTCCCCCGGTTTTGCCTTCAGACAACCTTCAACAATTGCCTGGGCATAATTAAGTGGATGAATCATTTTGTTCTCCTTGTTTCGTTCGATATACATCCTTAAGCTCCTTTCTTTTATCCTTAATAAGTCGTTGAAGCACAGAAAGAATGGTACCTGCTTCATACTTTAGATCGTCTCTTTCTTCAAGTTTCGTTAGGGCTTTGATTAGTTGGGTAGCTACATTACGTTCATCATCAGAATAACGACATTCTAAGCTTTCATTAAGATGTGTGAAATTTGATTTTTTTAAATTATCGAAACAGATCTCTGAGTACATTTTGCGAACTATTTCTCCCATTGTCCTATACTGATCATCTTCTGATCCATTGATATCCGCAATAATCTTCTGCAACTCTTTTTTCACTGGATTGGTTATCCATTTTCTAATAAGGGATATATACGTAATTAGAATCAAGAAAAATCCCAATATGACGTATGAATTATAGCTGAAAGAATTCTCTGCCCCTTCTGTTATAAACCCAATTCCAATGAACGCTAAATAGAGAGAACAAATCCCAATAGAAAACAGATACATGGGTATATCGGTTCTATATCGATATTTTGAGTTATACAAAGGTTCTTTATTTTCATAACCAATAAGATATATAGAAATTACTAACAAAATTACAGGAAACGAAAGAAGGATTACGTTTTCAATTTTGTAGTCCAAGGGGAAAATCAACTGCAGAAATAAAAAAGATAGCCACATGGATAGAAAACCAAAGTCCGGACAGAACTCATAATAAGAACGCCAATTATCAAAATCTTTCTTAGCAGTCCATACACAAATCACAAGCATTATTATTGAACAAGGCATCAACCAAAACCCTAAATTCCAATAAAACGTCAAAATGGAGGCAGTATTAGTGCAAAGGCTTTGTACAAAATGGTAAGTTTCTTTCGCTGAAAGAGCTAAAAAGAAAATTCCAATCGATATTAACAAACAACATAATGCTTGTCCTATATGATTAATTTTCTCCTCATGCTTTCTCAGAGATTTCTCGGGAATTCTTATAAAACCCATTTCGTCTAATGGAATTAGACATTTATCTCCTGATTCGACCATTTCTATTAACATTTCTCTTTTTTCATCAAAAGATGAAGCGGAAATGAACCTGTAAATGGAACCTGTTGAATCAAATGGACTTTTGCTCTTGTCTTTTTCGATAAAAATCGTTCCATCTCTTTTGACAGTTGTCAAAACATCGTCCCAAAGGACTCCATGGAAAGAGATCCAGAAAGGAATGCCAGATTTCTCTCGAATCCAAGTAAGGAGAATTACTCGGGCATCCAGAATTTTCAAGTTCCCAAAAACCATTCCCAAGCCTATCGCACAAAGAAGGAAAGAAAGTATTACATTGAAATCCAAAATACAATCTAGGATATCGAGCCCTTGAGATGGCCTAAGCACGATGAACGCAATCGGAGAGAGGAGAAAAATGATCAAGCCTACCGCCGTGGACAGGAAAGCAGATTCAACTGGTTGCATCTCTCTATAAATACTGTAGCCTGAAATGAGCGTTGATATATGAAAAACGATAGACCCAAGCATGACGAATCCAATGGTTAAAAGGAGATTCGCAAGATCGAGGTCCATAGTGGTTGTGGCCCTGTAAAACTATTTAAATACATTGTATAAACAAGATTTGGACTTTAGGTGCAGAACCGAGCTTAAATGCAAAGCCGAACTGCTCGGAGATCAGGGTAGCGTTCAGTCTTCTAGTCGCACCTCATCAAACCCATACTCATCATGACAATAGCAATTGATCTCAGATTCCCCGCTAAACATCTCACCGGTATTCGGATAAGCTTCATCAATCGGAATCCAACCCAAATCTATATCTTCTTGATGTGTAGGTCGCGGCTAAATATCCACATATCTACCTATCCTTCGCTTCCAAGGCCGCATACTTTCTCCTTGCCTTTCTACCGTCACCAAGTGACCAAATTTGAACTTTATACCATAAGGACAATATATTCTTCGGAATTCAAAAATCATGGCCATAAAACATAAAATAATAATTAATCATATTAATATTAGTATCTCGCCTAATATTCTGATTCGGCCTTCTCTGAGCAGCTCCTCAAGGATCGGGTTAAACATCTCATTTCTCATCCCTGTGGATGCTCTCAATCTGCTTCGCTCCATCTTCTGAACATTGTTCGCCAGTATTCAGAGGATAAACTAAGATGCCATTGAGACAAAACATCTTGTGTTAATATATGTATATCTCCAGCATTTAAATGCGTTTTTTTTTATAGTGGATCATATTTCGTCAAATCATATTTAGAACTAGGATCTTCATCGTCTTTGAAATATTCTTCGTCTGAATCGTCGCAAGTGGAAATCACATATCCGAGATTCTGGCAGAACTCCTGAAAATCTTCATCCTTAACTAAATATTCGATGCTATCTCCTAAGATACATGTTTTTATTAAGTCGGCCATCATAGATGCTGCATCAGCCATTGCTTTATATGGATTATCCGGAAGCGGCTTATATTTGAGCTTTTGAGAATCGATTGCATCTTGAAGACAAATGTTAATTTGTTCTTGATTATCACCTAGATACTTATGGCATAGAGCTCTAAGGCAGCAAACATCTCTGTCTTTATCGATAGCGACATATGTTTGACCTGCTCTCATAAATTGGATATCTTTTGATGCCGCTTTCAAGTGTTGATGAGCAGATTCCAAATGCACTAATGCTCTGTTCACAGCTAAGTTGTAGTCCTGAGCGTACTTAGCAGATTTCAGCGCATCCATAGCAGCATTCGTCTCATTTTCGCCGATTTTTTCAATTGCATCAACTATAGGAGATCCCTCCACAAATTTCTTCAAAGACAAAACTGTCTTTGTAGCAGTCACAAGCATAGCTGGTTCCATTTTTACCTCCTAGATCTGCAGTTATTCAAACATAAACTATTGTTGAAATATATATTTAAATCTAATGGATTCCTGAGCTACGAAAGAAGGTTTCTCTCGATCAAAATGGGATCTACCCGATTGTTTTAAAGATGCTGAGATCAGTTATCATAGCAAAAGCTCATGGAAAGATGGATACTTCCAATCAGCAGCAATAGGGCAAGAATTTGTGATTAAAGATAGCGAAAAAATAGAAGCTTGGGCAAAGAATATGATTGAAGCCTCTCAACCGACTTAACGGTTTGGACGTTATCGTGCGGAGTCCGAGAAGGACTTATCATCCGCCTTGAAACCGCCTCTATTGGCTTGGAGTCCTCCGGCCCTTTCACGAGGAATCTTCAAGAATTGTCCAAAAGAGAACAGAGCTTTGTCGAGCTTTCTATCTCGGTAATACCCTTGTGCATTGTAAAAGGGCAGATACTCAGTAATATAACTCGTTTGCTTGTCACAATTTTTACTAGGAATCTCTTTAACTGTGCCAGTCTGCAAATAGTGCATCGCTCGGTAAACGTTTTGGTCAAAGATCGGATATTTGTCTGGATACATGATGTGCAAGGTAAAAATTTTCCATATCATGCCCTTGTTTTCTAGTTCATTAGTAAGAAAGTTGTTCGCATCTTCTGGGGTATTCAACTGAAGGCTCTGAAATCGGTCAAGGTTTAAAATTACGGTCTTTACAAACGGATGGTTTCCTGCCTTGATGGATTCACTATTCATCAGCATGGCCTTCCAAGCAAAGAGTTCTCTGGCTGATTCAGGAGTCAAAGGTCGTTTGATATTTTCTCGATATATTTGCTCATCTCTGTAGTTGTACCTTCTTGCCCAGAACTCCACGAAAGTTGCTGGATCGTCCTCTTGTTTGAGTGTGTAGTATTTCATTTCCATTTCTCCGACTTGTATTTCTTCATTGCCAGAATTGCCACCAGCTTAGCTCGATTTGCGTTATGCGTAGATTATGTAACATCAATTATGGAGCATTATTTTGCATGAATGCTATTAATTAGTTCCAAAATCTGATTTGCCTTCTGATCATCGCCTTCACGGTAGATCGATACTACGTAGCACATACCGCATTTTAACTCACAAAAGTCGCAGACAGCTTCAGTAACCTGGTTATTAGTGAAAAGCACATAGAGCCATCCCATCCCATTTGTAAGCGTCCCATACCCATCTCTAAATCGCCCTCGGATATTTACTCCTTTCAAAGTCCAATCTGAAGGGTCAAGATCATGGACCAATCTTAAAAAATGTGCATTTCCCTTTTCATTAAGCCTAGTTCCGTCAAATAGATCAGCAATACTAAGATCCTCAACCCCAATTGAAGCATATGGCATCTCTGCCGATCCGTCTTTTATGTGCTTTATATTAGGACCATTGGATACAATTCCAAGTCCCTCTACAGTACTTGGGTCGAATGTAATCCTGCAAAGTCCGTCGGTTAATTCTATTCTATCCATGCGTGAACATACCGCATCCTTCATAATTAATCTATCTATTAATTACATCTAGAACTGTCCCTAAATCAATTAGCTATCACTCTTCCGGCATCTCTTCGACTATAAAGACCGTTTAAATCAATGATAATTTGTATTCGCGTGTTATTACCTCATAATTTTATAACTCAAAACATTAAATATTTGAAGCCGAAAATTGAATATAAACGCGGTGAGTAAATCAAGTCAAAACCGGTGTCTAGAGATATAAAACGTGCGGCTGCCGGGAATCGAACCCGGGTTACGAGCTTGGGAAGCTCATGTCATAACCGCTGGACCACAGCCGCTCCAATGCCATCGTTCCTATGATGTGCCTTTAGCAATTTCAGCTTCCAATATTTAAATGTTATAGGATTACGGCTCGCCTGCCAGGAAGAGCCCCCATGATTCGGGCAAAAACCTCTTCCCATCTGCAGCCCGACCTCGTCCGCGCGCGCGAGCCCGCAAGACGTCAGGCTCTTTTCCAAACTCGGTTGCTTCCTCCGGGGCATCCGCTCGAAAACGTTCACTTTCTGCTCAAAAGGATCCGGTCTCCCGCCGCGACACTCCTGAACAGATCCAGCCCTTCCACCACCTTTCCAATATGGTTTACCGCCGAAATGGGCTGAGTCTTGCCAAAGAAGATGCAGAATGCCGGACCCGGCGACCAGTAGCAAATGTCGCCCGCAGTCGCGGATGGCGAAAGGTGCCCATCCTCTACCTCCAGCGGCACATCGAAGTAGACCTCTTCACCCCAGAGGTTGGCCCTGGCCTGCAGAGGCAGAATCTCCCAGAAAGCCTCACTGATTAGAGGATTCCTCTCGTCAAGATCCGCCAGTGCGCTTCCCTTTCCCTTGACCTCGATCTTTATTGTTCTCATATTACTTTCGCCCTGCACGGCTAATCTATTCATAGCTATCGATACCACTACAGTTTAGACCGCCCGATCCCTTACTCTTTTGACATCATCCCTTGCGGGCGGATCCATCCCCTTAATTTCCGTCTTTGTGCGACTATTTTATCTAGTTCTGCGGCCATAGAGCATCAAGGAATGGATCATTTCGTTATCTAACAAGATCTGCACGACAGAAGTGGCGGCTTGCTCTCCCTGGAGGCATAATGACTGTAACAAAGTTAGAGGAAATGGGAATTAAGGGCTTGATCTTCGACCTTTATAACACGCTGATCGATATCAAGACCGATGAGGATAGCATCAACACCTATGAGCCTGTCAGCAAATGGCTGATCTATCAGGGAGTCAAGATTTCGCCGGACGACCTTAAGGCGGAGTACCATTGGCTGGTAAAAGAGTCAATGGAGGGCAGATGGGAGAAATACCCTGAGGTCAATGTGCAAGAGGTCTTCACCAATATATGCAAAAGCCATGCCGTCTGGAAGATCAATGCAGAGGTTGTAGGTGCTGAAGCCTCTTGTGCCTTCCGGGCCGGGTCCTTGCGCCATTTGCAGGTCTTCCCTCAAAGCATGCGGCTTCTCCGGGAGATGGAGAGCTACCCCAAGATCGTAGTCTCCAATGGTCAGAGGGTATTCTCGGAAAGGGAGATGAGGTACTTCGGCCTTTTCGACAAGTTCAAGCACGTCATCTTCTCCTCAGACTTCGGCCACAAAAAGCCGGATCCCCGGATCTTCCTGGAGGCAACGAAGCTGATGGGGCTGGAGCCGGGGGAGATCATGTCCATCGGCGACAACTTCGAAAATGACATAGTCCCATCTTCCCGGTTGGGCATGAAAGCCATGCACATCGAGGAGGCCTGGAAGTTCTTCGGGGTAAATGAACCCCGTTAGAGGGCAGGCTATAGTGGCATTTGATAGTGAGATACGATAGTGATTGTAATGGAAATAATTCAAGGACAGGAGAGGCAATCGCCTGGTTTTAAACAATGGCAATAGAGAAATATGTTGGCACTTTGGATCCTGGAAATGCCTTCCGGGATTGGCTTATGCAGGTCTTGGGTGAGAGAGTAGGTGACCGGAACTGCAGGGTTCTTGTCTACAGGATCAATCCAGCTTCGCATACCGTCTGTCGATACGAGTTTCCCAAGCAGGGATTCAGTGTAGTGGCCAAATTCTATGGTGAGCCGACAGGTTGGATGAGGGAGTACGATCCTTTTCATGCCATGGAAAACGAGTTCAATACCCTTAAAAAGATCGAGCCGATTGTGGACATTCCCCGGCCCCTGGCCATCCACAGGGACTTCCATTGCGCCCTGCTAACGGAACATATTCGGGGCAGATCTTTCTACAAATATATGAGTGATATAAATAAAGAAGGCCAGCTATATGACAAGCTCACTGCTATTGCTCATGCACAGAGAAGACTGCACGATCAAACAAAATCCGAATATAGAAAAGATTGGGTATTCGCAAGATATCACAAAGTTCTGGATCATCTCAAGCTGGATACAAAAACCAGGTCGGAATATAACAGCCTGCTGGGTGCATGGTGGTACAGCCCGCTGCTGGACCAAGAGTTTGGCTGCAGGATTCATGGCGACCCCAATCCATTGAACTATCTGTTCAATCACCACAGGGCCTATATGCTGGACTTCGAGAGCTCAATGGAGCACGCAAATTTTATGCACGACCTGGGGATAGTTGCCGCCGAACTCAAGAATCATTTTGCCATTTACCGCGGGGATGCAAGGAGAGCAGAGCCCTACATTGGCCACTTTATCTGGCAATACAGCCGCAACGAACAGGAGTTTCATGCCATCACCCGCGCCCTGCCATTCTTTATCAGCTTGGGGCTGCTCCGGATGGCCAGGATGAAGCTCGGGCCGGATAACAGGAGCTTTGTATTTAGAGAGTCAAAGGCCTGTTTGGAGAGCCTGGCGAGATAGCTCCAAAATCGTAACCCCTCTCTAACCCCTCTCAAACTCCACACATATCATCTTCTCCGCAGTCTTATATGCAGACGGTCAGAGTAGTTGACTCCAAGCCTCAGTGCCAGATCCCAGGCAACCCTGGCACCCCGCATATCCTGATCGGTGCCATAAGCCATTATCCAGACTCGTTCCCTATCCAGACCGGAAACAAGCTCCTCCAGCTGTTCGGAAGTCCAGCACCATGCAGCCGTTCCCAATACAAATTTCAGATGAACGTTTGCCTTATCGGCCCAGTAGTCGAGATGGAAATTCGATCCTCGTTTGGGGCTCACCACTGCATAGTGAATCTTTTCCAGGATTGCCGCGTCAATGGGATTGGTGCCGTTGGTCTCTATATGAATCTCCTTGCACATGCACTTCAACGCAGAGATCAGCTCCGAGAGCTCGGCCATCTGCAGCGTAGGCTCTCCTCCCGTAATGACCACCCTATGTCCCAGAAGCCTGATCTCCTCCAACAGAGCAGATAGTGCGATAGTGCGGGTCGGTTCTTTATCTGTGTCACATCCCTCACACCTGAGGTTGCAGTCTGCCAGCCGGACGAAGGTTGCCGGCCTTCCCATGGCCGGTCCCTCGCCCTGCATGGAGTAGAAGATCTCGATCAGTCGCATTTTTTCATGTCCCAATAAGCGCAAGATATGTTTGATAATTTGATCCCCAATCTCTGGCCCTTCGCCGTTTTCATGCGGCGAACATAGAGGCATTTCTCAGTTCTTGAATTTAATTGCATCTCTCCATTCCGTGAGAGAATCCAGAGATCGGATACACCTATTGGAGACATGTTCGAGTCCGTTTTGCAGGAGGAGGGAAGCAGTGATATTAAATAGTAAAGTAAATATATTTTTTCCGATTTTGGAGCCGACCAAAAAATATATAAATCAATAATGTTCATTGTTAAATGTTATAGTAAAAGAATTTATATGGGGTTGAGGGTGCTTGTTAAAGATTGGAATTGAGGTAAGTCGCAGAAATCTGCATTACGACCTCATCGAGAACCCGGGCAGATACTTTTTCATTCAGGAGGAAGGCTGCAGGACCTATCTATGCATTCAAACCTGCGACTCTCAGGGCGAAGACACCTTAGAGCATAACATAGATGTTCTCGTCCCGAACGAAGAAGGAAATCTCTATTCCATCTTCGAAGATGTTCTTGAAGATATTCACAATGACATCACTATAGAACGACAAGATTGGAAGAGACGTTCATGCCCAGAAAATGGATATCCAATCTCGTCTCAACTGGTGCAGATGCTTTCCGTAATGCCTGATTTTGTGGATTGGATAATCTCATCTATCTTGACCAAAGGAAGGAATTTAGTCCTTTATCCCAATGAAGACATTAATGAACTCGCATCGGGATTTCGTTAGACCAGGTTCCTCAAATGGGGTAGTAGCAAATGTTCATAAAAGATATGGCAAAATGCCGGTATTTCAAAGCTCTCGACAGCTCAAATCTCTGCGAGCTTCTTCATCCTGCTCGCGAAATGTTAGACCTTCCTTACAGCATCGCTCATGCCATACTGGAGCCTGGAGAAGCATCTCTTCCACACCGGCTTAAAACCTCCTCCGAGGTGTACTTCATTCTGGAGGGAGAGGGCGAGATGCACATCGACTCCGAACAGGCAGAGGTCGGCGCAGGCCAGGCCGTCCTTATCCCACCCGGCTCCTGGCAGCACATCCGCAACACCGGAAAGGTAGATCTGAAATTCCTATGCATAGTTCATCCCATGTGGCAGGTAGAGGACGAGGAGGTGCTCACGGGCTCTATCAAGACCTGTGCTTCTGAACCATGATTTGCTCCTCTTTAGCGAAAGCTATTACTGCCCTGTCATTCCCTATGAAAGAGGTCCGGGAAAAAGCTTGAGTTCATATCCGGGTACCCGGGAATAATGGAGTTGCAGTAAATTGGGAAAAAAAGTAAAAGCAGCGAATGATGCCATAATGACAGGCATACTCGTTACCAGGTTCCAAATGGGGCAGATCGATGTAAGTGATCTGGAGAAGATGGTGATAGATACATCCAAGACAGAGAGGTCATCGGCTGCAAGAAAGGTGCTGGCAGGAATAAGAGATATGCCCTCTTTTCCCTAAAGCCATAATATATTTTTACAGTCCTTCGTTCTTTAGGTCAACCAATCATTGATTATCTTCGATCACTATGTACTCGTCGATGTCAATGATTCGATCCGTCTGTCTCTTTTTATTTTCATTTTGGCGGCCTCCATTGGCCTTTAGGATATCGAGCAGAAGCGCGCCCAGACCCGAAAATGCCGCCAATTCGAGAATCCGGCTGCGTCTTGTCAATTTCAAGAGCACCAAGCCAAACGCTCCCTTGAGCAGGGTCTGGAGGAGACCAGTTCGACTGCCGGATGCGGGCTTCATCAAGCCAGATATAAACGCAATTATTCTCGAGCTCGTCGATGGTTGCAGGATATAATTCACCGACCTGGTAGCCCCTGATAAAAATGCATTTCTAACTGTACTGTTAAGGAGAACTGCGCCAATTGCGGCTTTCATTAATCCTATCAGCGTTCCCATTGTGTTTTGGTCTTTCTCTGTGCATTGATATATTATTATCTCTTCTTCATTGGAAGCCCGGCCGCTTTCAATTCATCCCTGATTGACTTCGAATTCATTTATCCGGCCCAAACTTCTCCGGCCAGAGCATCCTCTCCAGGCAGCGCTGTTTGACCATCTCTTCCGCTTCAATAACTGTGATGCCAAAGACCTCCGCCAGGATCTCTTCAGCCGCATGGAGCTCCACCTCAATCGAATCTTTGCCGCCAATTCGCGAACCTTTGCCGGGCAAAATGGGGAGCCTTTTGACTTTACCCAGATTGTCGAGTAGCACTGCCATACCGGAATTATTCTGCCTGAAAATTTAAGTACTTTGCTCTTGAAAAGCCTTCGGATTTGAGCCTTAATGGACTTGACGGGATTCGAACCCGTGGCCTCCGCCTTGCGAAGGCGGCGATCTACCGCTGATCTACAAGCCCGAAAATTGTTATTTATTAAAACAATAGAGTGGTTTAGAGGAGTCCGACCTCTTCCACTTCTACAGATTCCACACCAGCGAGCTTGCGGACGGATTCTTCTATCTCATCCGGGCTGTGGCCGCCCTTGTCATCCATAATGGTGACAACGATCAGGGCCTTCAAGCCAAACGCTATGGGCATCTCTTCGATCGCATGCATCCTGGCAAAGCTGGGAACTACTCTCCTGATCTCTTCTGCCAGCTTGCTCAGATCTATATCCGTGCTCTCTGGCATAACCTTCATTCTTACTGCAGCGTCTCCCATCCAATCTTACCTCACGGTCCTGTGAAGCCGCAGGCTTTGCAGGAATAGACGTTGCTCTGTTTTTTACATCGGTTGCATCTGGCAATCACGGTTCCGCAGCTTGGGCAGGGAAACCTCGTTCCACCCACGCCGGTCAGCGTAATGCCACATGATATGCATTTCTCTGGCAGTTCTTCCTTCATGTTATCTCCCTCCTGATTGATGTATTTCCATGTATAAACCTTCCTATTGACCCTTGATGACCGTGCCGCCTTTTCCCGTCTTCAAAGACATAGCAAATCTCTCCGGATCGGTGCCATTCATTACCCAGACGCAACTCTCTTTGAGGCGACCACATAGAAGGCTCAGGGTACCCTGATCGATACAGCTATCAAATCCAAGCAAGGAGCTTGAAGATACCTCTTCAACTACCTTTCCATCCAGTATCACGCCATCCACGTCAGTGGCCTTTATGAGTAGGGCAGAAAGCCGGGAGGCCACAAGCATTGCCACTGAATCCGATGTGTAGTCCCAGTTATGCTCCAGGCCAAAGTCATCTTTTTGCATAGCCTGGTAAGGCAAGAGAATCTCCGCTTTTGGTGTGCCCAGTGGGCGGCGAATTTCTCGAGTGAGACGGGCTCCGGTTCCGTCTGCCAGAAAATAGGCGTACTGCTCCATGGCCAGGATTGCCATCCAGTGCGCAGCCTCCTGGCTGAGGATACCGCAGGAGAAGATCTCGCGCACCAGATCTGCCATCGGCCCTCCGCCAGGGACCACCAGGAAGCTGTACTCCTCCTCCGCGAGGGCCGCGAGGGTGCGCATGAGCTCCCTGGCTACGGGCATCAGGCTTCCTCCTAGCTTAAGCACATAAAAGGGCATGGACGAATGTATCGACCTCAAGTATTTTTAGCTTCGGCCAGAAAAGGTTGGAGAAGAACGCCAGAAATAGCAATATCTTCCATAAAAAGATAGCCAAAGGCCGATTGGATGTAGGGTAGGGAGGGATCTTTTATAATCGACCTTTGCCGTACATCCATCCGACTTTAGTCGTAGATAAGGCTTTTGGTTGCGTAAATTGTTGGGCCTAAATGAGAAAATGTTGAAAGCAATAATGGGATACTGATTGCGATGAAGAATGAGATAAAGACGCCTCTCCTGGCGGTTGACGCCGTAATACTATTCCAGAAGGGGATCGTGCTCATAAGGAGAGATAACCCTCCATACCAGGGTTGCTTTGCCCTGCCGGGCGGATTTGTGGAGATAGGCGAGACTGTGGAAGACGCCGCCGTGAGGGAGGCCCTGGAGGAGACAGGCCTTGCCATCGATTTATTGGGACTGGTCGGCATCTACTCAGATCCCGGCCGCGACCCCAGAGGCCATGTGGTCTCAGCCGCCTTTCTCTCCAGAGGTACGGGCAAGCTCGTATCCGGATCGGATGCCAGATCCGCCGAGGTTGTTCCTCTTGACAATATGCCAATCCTCGCCTTTGATCACGACAAGATAGTCAGAGATGCCCTTCTCCTGGCAAAACGCTTGGGCGGCATGCATCAAATTAAAGTAGAGTGATCGAAGTTAGCTCTTCGATGGAAGAGATCAGAGAGCTCATCGAGAAATACGCGCTGCAGAACGCGGTGAAGTACAAGGCCGCCCCCAATTCCGGGGCGGTTATGGGCAAGCTCATGGGAGAGCACCCGGAGCTGCGCACCCGGGCCAAGGAAGTATCGCCCCTGGTCAGAGAAGTATTGGCCGAGGTGGAGAGGACAAGCCTTGAGGAGTGGCAGAAGAGGCTGGAAGCCATTGCCCCCGAACTTCTGGTGCAGCTCTCGGAACGAAAAGAGCCTGACAAGGGTCTGCCGGCACTGGAAGGAGCAGAAAAAGGCGTTGTGATGCGTTTTGCACCTAACCCCAACGGGCCGCCGACGCTTGGCAGCGCGCGAGGCATCATCGTCAACTCCGAGTATGTCAAAAAGTATGGCGGGAAGTTCATCATCCGCTTTGATGACACCGATCCCGTGAAGAAGCGGCCCATGCCGGAGGCCTACGGCTGGTATCTGGAGGACTGCGAATGGCTGGGCGCCAAGCCCGATCTGGTGATCACAGCCAGCGAGAGGATCGACCTGTACTATCCTATCGCTGAGGAGCTGATTCGCCGGAACGGGGCGTACGTTTGCGGCTGCCCGCAGGCGGTTTTCAAGGAGCATAAGGACAAGGGCATAGAGTGCGAGCACAGGAATCAGACCGTGGAGCAGAACCTTCTGCTCTGGGGGCAGATGCTGGATGGCACCTTAGCCGAGGGCGAAGCCGTCCTGCGGGTCAAGACCGATATGCACTACAAAGACCCGGCCATACGCGACTGGCCTGCTTTTCGCATCGTCACCGCCTCTCACCCCCTCGTGGGGACAAAGTACCGTGTCTGGCCGCTGCTCGACTTCGAGTCGGCTGTGGAGGACCATCTGCTCGGGACGACCCACATCATTAGGGGCAAAGATCTGACCGATAGCGGAAGCCGGCAGAGGTACCTCTACTCGTATCTCGGCTGGGAGTACCCGCACGTTATCCACTGGGGCAGGATCAAGATCCATCAGTTCGGGTCCTTCAGCACCAGCAAGCTGAGAAAGGCCATAGAGGCCGGAGAGTACACCGGCTGGGAAGACCCTCGCGTGCCCACAGTGCGGGCCATGCGCTGCCGTGGCATCCGGCCCGATGCGCTGCGCAAGTTCATGATTGATCTGGGCGTCGGCGAGACTGACATCAGCATCAGCATGGACTCCATCTATGCCGAGAACAGGAAGCTGATCGACCCTGAGGCCAACCGCCGTTTCTTCGTCTGGGACCCCGTGGCCCTGGAGATTGAGGGCGATGTGCCCACAATGGCGCACGCGCCGCTGCATCCCACTGCGGATCGGGGCTTCCGGGAGATTCCCGCCGGAAACAGGCTGTTCATCTGCAAGAGCGATCTGGAAGCCTTCAAGGTAGGGGACAACATCCGGCTGAAGGATCTGTGCAACGTGGAGATAACGGGCCTGGAGCCTGCCAGGGCGCGCTTCCTGGGCAAGGATATGGGCAAGAGGACCAAGATCATCCACTGGGCGCCGGCGGACGGCCTAAAGGTCAAGGTTATGAAGCCCGATGGAATTGATGAGGGGATTGGCGAGGCCGGAATTGCCGAGGAGTTGGGCAAGATAGTGCAGTTCGAACGCTACGGGTTTGTGCGCGTCAATTTTCCGGGCGAGCCGATAGTGGCGTATTTTGCGCACCGGTAAAGGGATTCACGAGAAATTCATTTGCTGCAGAGCTCCTGTCAAAAAAGCCAACAGCGCTACTGCCATTCCCTTTTTTATCGCCCTTTGCGACCCGGCCGCATCTCCTCCAGCAATCTTCAGCACGGAGAGCAGGAAGAACAGATCAGCCACCGCTACTATTGCGAGATACGCCCGGCCAAAGGGTGCAAAGAAGCTGAGTACAACAGCCGCTACGGCAAAGCCCGCGGCCAGCCCCGCGGAAAGCCGCTCTCCAGCTAAAATCGGCAGCGTCCTGGCTCCGCCCTGCCGGTCGCCTGCCATATCCTCGATGTCTTTCGCGATCTCCCGACTCATGCTGGCCAGAAAGGATAGCCAGAAGGGAACCTGGTTGGCGAAAAGACCAGCAGGCCCGGCGGCCGCACCACCAAAGAGGAATGTCGAGCCGGTAAGAAATGCGACGGATGCGTTTCCTGCCAGGGGCGTTGCCTTCAGGTTGCGGGCATAGAAGAAGAGGAGAAGGGAGTTGAAGGCGGCCACAGCGAAGCATATCTGGTTCACGAGCCCCGCCAGGATGCAGCCTGCGGCAAATAGTGCCAGAGAATAGCGGAAAGCCAAGCCCGGCAGGATCCGGCCGCTGGGGACGGGTCGTAAGGGCCTATTTATGGCATCGATCTCTCGGTCATAGTAGTCATTGACTGCGTTTCCTGCTCCCGTGATCAGGAATACCGCGAAGAAAATAAGCAAACCAGCTTTCGGGTCCAAGCCGCCGGCGACGGCCAGACCGATGACGGCCGCGACGCCTGCCATTATGCAATTAAATGGACGCAAAATCTCCCAGAATGCCTTCAATGCTACTGCTCTCCTGCGGCCTCTAGCTGGAGATGCCGCGTACCATATAGAGCAGATAGATCTCAGTTAAGAAGCTATCGATATGGCTGCGACTGTCGGTATGTCTCTGGCTATCGAAATAGCTATCTATTTGGCTTCCGATATCGCTGTCGATATAGCCATCGATATTGCAGTTGAAATAGCTAACGATTTGACGATTGTTTTTGCCATCGAGAATGCTATCGATTTTGCTTTCGATATGACTACTCTGGACTTCAGCGGGCGCATCTTCCCCATTGAAGGCGGGAGCGGCAGAGGCGTGGATAAGCTTGATCCGATATGTGCTGCTGGCAGGAACCTTCTCTCTGTAGATCAGGCCGGAGCTCTGCATCCTTGTTACCACCTTCGAGCACTTGCTGCTGTCGATGCCTAAGAGCCGCCGGAGATCTGATTGAAAAACGCCATCCGATCGTGAGCCTATGAGAACAAGGGCCTTCTCCTGCAAGATGGAGATATTTGTCGGGACGCACTCTGACTTTTCTGGCATTGCAACCACGAACCATTATTAGAACTTAATTTATTTTGATATACTGTATTGAATTTTCATAGTATAAATCTTTTTGGTTTCCAGACAGCTTTTTGTCTTAAAATAATTAAAAAACATTCTGAATTCAAGCTAATTTCTCTTAATATAGATTTATATTCAAATATTTTATGAAATATTCGACCGACCACTAACAGAAATGGCCGCAAAGGGGAGAAAAATTATTGAAAGTATACGGTTCATCTATAATTATTGCGGACAAGGCTGCTATTCGATTTCATCTCATCTTTTATTTGCTTTGTTCGTCTGCGGTTAATATTCGTAGCGCGATAATTAAACCATGGGGTTACGGAATAAAACCACAGAGTCGCAGAGCGCATGGAGGACGAACGGACGGAGACGACTATTTGCTCAGAAGCAATTATTCTTTTCTAGTCCTGGTAATTCGTTAAATTTCGCATCTCTACGTCTCTCTTAACTCTGCGTCTCTACGGTTAATATTCGTAGCAGGATGATTAAACCAGATGGATTCAATTATCGCAAGCCACTCCAACTAAGCCCAAAGGCAAGAGCGACAAAGAGATTCCAGACCCAGTCATTCCTGACAGAGGCACTATTCCATCTTTGGGAGGGGGAATTGGGCCCGAATCTCCCGGCCTCGCAGCATCGGCAGATCCAGCTCCTCAAGAATTCCCACAATTTTCTTCCGATCCTCGGATCTTAGAGATTTGCGATCAAGATAGGCATAGGTCGCGCCCGATTTGCGGCGCGCTTCATCCACGATATCCCGGTTTAATTCCGCAACCTGATAATTAGAGAAAAGATGCCCAAAAGCAATGGCTGTTCCGAAGATTAGCTCTGTCTGCCTCTGCACATAATGCCCTCCGCCAAAGCCCAGGAACACAGGAAGCTCTTTCGGCTGCAGGGCCATAATTGCCCTGGCCGCCGCCGCTCCCGCCCCGTTATCGCTCCATTGCTCTTTGGTGCTGCCGATCTCGGCAAAAAAGCAGGGAGTTTTCATATCCACCGGACCGTGATGGGTGGCTTCGGCGGAAACAATGTAGCCCGGCGGAGCTAAAGCTGCAATGTTTTGCAGGAAGGATTTGAGGCCCATAGAAGCAGCAGCGGAAAGCTGGCTGCGCCCATCCTGAAAAGTGCCGGTGAAGTGCCCCCCAAACCAGGGCAAAGCCGCCTTGGCCTCATGCCGGCAGGGAAATATGACCATCTCTGGATGCAGACCTAAATCGGCCAGACGATCGTCAAGGCCTGAGAGAGTGGACTGTCTATCGTCGTGAATCAGCAGACGAAAGGGGCCATTGCATCTGTAGCCCTCTTCTTCCTGCCAGGCTTCTAGCTCCAGTAGACGCTCAAAAATATTGAGGCTTGCCGGATCTGCCCGAGAGCAGACAATGGCAACCTCTCCTAACAATGCAATCTTCAGATCTCCTTGCCCACTCCCAACATCTTCGCCACCATCGGTGCGTAATCGATCTTGTTGGCCTTTATCTCGGATAGAGGCATGATCACGAGCATTGGTCTCTCCGTGATCAGTCCCCGCGCCGAAAGATTGCGAAGCTCCAGATCCATGCGGCTCTTCAGCTCTGGATAGCCTGTGGACAGGAATGCGCCAAAAAGTTCGCCGGGCTGCATATAGCTGTAGAGAGGCGCTCCAATCTTGCGGAAAGCCTGGTAGACCTGAGAGAGGTCCTCACGATCATGGCCGTGCCTGATTCGCACATGATAAAAGGACATCAGCTCGCAGCAGATTTTCTGCCAGTCGACATAGGCCTCGCGGGTCAAGAGTCCGCTCTGGAAAAATTTCGTTCTCTTTCCTGAGATAGTAGGCCGGGAGATGCCTGTTCTCCTGGAGAGCTCGAGGTCGGAGAGCATGGGATACTTCACAAAAGCGTAAAGCGTCAGCTTATCCTTCTCGGTGAGACGTGAATCTTCCGTGAGTACGGGCCTGGGCGGTATTACCTGTTCGGGAAGATCAGCTCTGACGAGATCAAAGATGCCGTTCACAGCCAGGGCCGCATCAGCTGAGTAGCCGGAGACCTGGAAGGGATAATGGAAGTAATGGATAGACTCCACGAAATCGTTTCGGTAGTATTCATCGATGATGGGGTCGAAGTTCACCCGAAAGTCGGTCAGGCTCTTGGAGAAGAATGTAGAGACTGAATCGGTGTCTGTGGCAATGTGTTGGACGCAATTGGGGTAATCGATCCAATTCTGATACGATTGGGACCCTTTCCTTACCTCAAAGGGCGCAGTGGGACTGTATTTGACGAACACTGAGGTCAGGATTTCGGCGCCTACAGCTTCTCCGGAAGGTACATTCAACAGCTTAATAAGTTTCCAATCTCTAAACTTTCTTTTGCTCTTGAATATAGTTGACCGATCAACGCCTATGTTGGAAGCGAGATCTATGTCACTGAACCCCGGATATCTGGCAAGACCGTAAAGAACTAACCTCTCCTTTGATGTCAATTTTAGCTGCATTCGCATAATAATAAGATGTCATGAGTATTTATAGATTGCCTATTCTTATACTTCTGAATATATCCGCCCTGCATATACAAGGGATCGCGAGATCAATTTTGCCAGAATTTAATCCGTGAGTGCCTGTGCTGCACTCTGCCTCGCAGAAGGCTTCGAGTCCGGAAGCTTAACATACCGGCTTTTCCGGACAGAGAATGGATAATCGTGTCCGGGAACGACCGTGTCAGCAAGCACTATTAATTTGTTCATACTGGATACGGCCAGGTCACGATCAACATGTAAGGCTGGAGGAACGTCCTTTTGAAAGTTGCCGAAGGTGGGAAGGGCGTCGCCCGCTATGGCGATTATTGGAATTCCGGGAGCCATATCTGCCTTTTTCAGGGCTTGCGGCATAGGCCCAACTACAACGGAAATGCTGTCCAAACTGTGGCCGGGAGTTGCCAGTGTCCAAACACCCGCACAAATCAGCTGCCCGTCCTGTGGAGCCAGAAGCTCTGCCCGGGAAAAGAGGTGGTTGTTCCCACAGTGATCGGGATGCGAATGCGTATTCACAATGCCGTCTATCTCCTCCGGCAAGAGGCCCAGCCCGGCCAACGCTCGTTCTATCTGCTCTGCCTCGCCCTCCAGACCTGTATCCACTACTATCTTCCGCTTCCCGCTGATGATCAGCGTCACCGAAGACCTGGCATCCAGGATCTCGCCCGACTCATCCCGCAGTATCGAGCCGGGCTTGAGAAGGAAGACTCTGGGCATATAATCCGGACTCCCTGAACCTGACGCAATATCCGCCATCTCACCTCTATATTTGCCACAACGGTATCGGATTCTGAATTTGCTGGCAAGCAGCTTTCAAACCAGATAGAGGCGCTTTAACTTATCATTCAGCCTCTCCACCTGCAAAACGGCAGTGCCGATGTACTGGTGCGGATCGAGCAGGGCCTGGATCTCCTCCGGCTTAAGATGACCCATGACGATCTGGTTCTCCAGGAGCACATCTGCCAGCTCTCTCTTCTGCTCGAAGGCGGTCATGCTGCTCTGGCGCATGATCTCATGAGCCTGCTGGCGGCCCACGCCCTTCTTTGCCAGCTCAACCATCACGTTCTCAGCCATATTCAGGCCGTGCAGAAGCGTGAGATTACGTTCGATATTATCCGGCCGAAGCCGCATGTTGGTAAGGGTGCGTGTGGACAGAGTGATGAGATGATCGGTGAAGATGAAGGACTCCGGGAAGACGATGCGCTCGCAGCTGCTGTTGGTCAGGTCGCGCTCATCCCAGAGAGGAATGTTCTCAAAGGCAGGCATCAGTTGCGCCCTCACCACGCGAGCCAGGCCGCAGATCTGCTCCGACTTAATCGGATTTCTTTTGTGGGGCATGGTAGAAGAGCCCACTTGCTTCTTGCCGAAACCCTCCTCGACCTCCGCTATCTCCGTTCGCTGCAGAGTTCTCATCTCCACGAATATCTTGTCCAAAGTGGAAGCGACGAGCGCCATCCAGCAGACCATTTCTGCATGCCGGTCGCGCTGCACAACCTGATTGGAGACATCCACTTCATTGAGGCCCAGGTGGCGCATGACCCTTGTCTGGATCTCCATGCCGTTCTTTCCAAAGGCAGCTTGGGTTCCCACGGCGCCGCTCATTTTGCCTACAGCAGCGCGGGGACGCAGCTCTGCCAGCCGCTCGATATGGCGGGCAATCTCCGAGGCCCAGATGGCGAATCTCAGGCCGTAGGTGGTGGGCACGGCGATCTGGCCGTGAGTCCTGCCGGCGCAGACCAGATTCCTGGTTTTCATGGCCAGGTCCAGAAGCAGTGCCAGCAGGGTCTTCAGCTTGGGCTCCAGGACGTCCAGGGAGGTTTTGATCTGCAGTCCAGTGGCCGTGTCCAGGATATCGTTGGAGGTCGCTCCCAGGTGGATCCATTCTCCGTAATTGGGGCTTTCCTCAGCCATGGCCAGAACCGTGGCCATCATGTCGTGGCCGATCTCGTCCTCGATCTCTTTGGCCCTTTCCGGACGGGTCTTCTCGGCGGCATTCGCGATTTCGGCCGCAGCCCCATTGGGGATCATGCCCAGCTCTTCCTCCGCCCTGGAGAGGGCAGCCTCCACCCGGAAGAGACATCGCAGCCGGAAATCCTCTTCCCAGATGGCCTTCATCTCTTTGGTGCCGTACCTGAATTCTATGGGATGAATAGACATGGACGAGAGGATGAATAAAGGGATTGATGGAACTTTTGGTTGAAGGAGGACATACAGCGTTCATAATCGAATTCACGTTAATATGAAATTTCCAGAAAAGATAACTTGCAAAAATTACAGGGATCTATAAAATAATTATTGTATTATATTTAGTAATATGCTATTTATCCCGAGCAAAAATGCCTTTAGGCTGGGTGACTTTGGATCGTTGAGGTCCAAGTGGGGGGAAATTCGCTTGGCCCACTCAAATTTGTCGGCACCTACGCAATCTTCCGGCTTCCTCCCTAGAGCTTTTGCTAGATTCTCCCAAGCACCAATTATGCTATCTGGAGGTGATTTCGGAATTTTATTTAAATCTGCTTTGGGATAAGCACTCTTAACCGCGAAAGCATCTGCGATGAACCATGATTCGGTTTCTTCAACTGCGATCCTGAATAGAACGCAAGATGGTTTCGAATCAATTTTTTGATACACATCAATTAAGTCTGATTTCAAATCTCTGCAGTTATCATCGTCTGCATCAACTAGAACGACTACGCAGCAGGGAACAGGCAATTTCCCGAAACCTCTGAGCTTTGCCGGAAGTTGATCAAGTAAACCTCTGTTCCGGGGATTGGGCTTAGAAAAGATATTTTCTGGAATTTTACCTTTCCCTCTATGAGAATGGATTCTGAAATTTATATCCTCCTTTAAATTAAATCTGCGTTCCAGGATCTCTCTAACTGCCGGTACGTCTGCTCCCCCTTCAACCAGAACTTCCATAAACATTAAGGGCTTCCCCTTCCAAAATGATTGCTATACCATAAACTTCCCATTGTGATGCCCTCAGCGTATAACTCCCTAATGCCTGGAATATCTGCGGCTAATGTCGCCGTACTGAAACCATCTTCCCCTTTTTCTAATATCCAGACCTCGTTGGGTGTTAGAGCATCTACAAAGTACGGAGAATGAGTTGTAATTACGATTTGTGGACCTCCTTTCTCATTATATGCATATTGCTTCATTTCTACTGCGAGAGGTTCCAGCAATTGGTGATGCAAGCCATTTTCCGGCTCTTCTATGCCAATCAACGGCGCAGGATCCGGATCTTCAAGTAGCAATAAGTAGGCAAACATTTTAAGAGTGCCATCAGACATATCTAGTTGATAAAATGGATCTTCGTAACCATGTTCGTTAAATTGCAGGAGTAGTCTTCCATCTTTCTGCCGTTCATGCGTAATCTTATATATTCCTGGGATTTTTTTAGATATACTCGCTAAAACTTGCGCAAATCGCTTGGGGTGTTGCCGCTCTATAAATTGCACATAATTGGCTAAATTGTCTCCTTTGCGATTTAAGTGCTTTTGAGCACCAGTCATAGGCAAGCCGCGCGCGAGATCCGGGACAAAATATGATAGGTACCAACTCTCTAAGAATTGACGAAAAGCTACAATCCGTGGGTGATCTGCTAGATTCCCCAGTGTAGTAATGCCTAGACGTTGTTTGTCCTCTAATTTTACCTCAATTTTCTTGTTTCCTTCTTCTTTTTCAGTGGCTTCGCCAGCCCATGCGAAGCCTTCTCCTTTTGTCATTTCCAGAAATGAGTATGACTGACCCCTCGATTGACCTTTCCGTCGCTGTCTCAAACGCTCATAGGTTACAAATGGACGCCCATCATTTCCCAAATCCATGTGCAGAGAATAACTTATTGGGCGACTGTTCTTCTCTTGTCTGTAATATATTTCAAATTTTATCGGTTCTTTTGTGCCTCTTGTACGAAGACGTTCAAATCCACCACGATGAGGCAAATCGCAGGCTTCTTCCACACCAAATTGTAAACAGTCTCCTATGAAGCCTAGAGCATCCATCAGAGAGGACTTGCCAGAACCGTTGGGCCCGATGAAAGTCATCAAACGCGGCAAGGGTTTCCTTCCTTGATTCTCAAAAGTCCTGCCGATGGACAAATCCTTTAATGCCCTATAGTTCTGAACATGCATCCCTTCGATGAGCGCCATTTTAACCTCTCCTAGAACTACCAATTCGGATATTTTATCCTTTGTGGACTATCTGATAATTTCTAATAAGGTGTATATTTCATTTTGGATCTTCAGCTTGAATGTCGGCTACACCACGGTTTTGGCCTTGGTGAACCTTCCTTGATGACGATACGAGATCTGCAATGGAAGGACCGGATTTAAGTCCATGAGCACTTCATTCTCTCGCTATAAATCAGATCGGCAGTGTTGCCTTCCGCATGGATCTCATCGCGATTCCTCGATCTCTTTGGCCCTTTCCGGACGGGTCTTCTCGGCAGCAGCCGCGATTTCGGCCGCAGCCCCATTGGGGATCATGCCCAGCTCCTCTTCTGCCATAGAGAGGGCAGCCTCCACTCGGAAGAGACATCGCAGCCGGAAATCCTCTTCCCAGATGGCCTTCATCTCTTTGGTGCCGTACCTGAATTCGATGGGATGGATAGACATGAACGAGAGGATGAATAAAGGGATTGATGGAACTTTTGGTCTGGAGTTCGGTCTAGAGTATGAAGTTGACTTCTGCCTCGAACCGAACTACGACCGTTCAGTTAGGAATTTTTTCCAATCCAAGGAAGGCCGCTACCTTATGAGACCTGAAGGAGTGTTGTGGGCAGGAAATCCGAACCCTTCAGACCACCTTCTCCAGATCGTCCCTCTTGAGCAGGTGAACCTCTACCATGTGATGGGGATGGTAGCGCATCTTCGCCTCCCGGATTCCCTCCACGCCCATATCGCTCTCCCGGTTGATGTAGGTGTAATCCATGGCCAGGATCTTTGCCGCCTCGGCATTTATGGCCCGGTAGATCCCTTTGCAGTCGGGAAGCCCCTTCTCGAAGTGCACCAGTGCTGTGTCCTCATTTAGGCCCTCAAATAGAGACATAGCTCCGATCTTGCCGTTGGACCGGATGGCAAGGCCCGACAGCTCCAGCTCTTGATAATGCGATACGGCAAAGGACACGGCATCCTTTTCGCTGGCAAGCACAGGATCCGAGCCGCAGTCCTTCCAGTCGCACCACTTCTCCAGAAACTCCTTGATCTCGGTGATGTTGCCCTCAACAATTGGCTCGATCTGGGGCAGACAGGTCTTCTTGAATTTGTTCAACTGGTGCCTGATGGTGAGATATCCTTTTCCGGGCAGCTCTGCCAGATCGGATGCCAGATAGACATATTCGAAGTACTTTCTCTCGGCATGAAATTCCAGGTTTGGGTAGAGTCCCGCCATCCAGTCTTTTGTCTCCGGGTCAAGGATCACGAAGGGATACTCTTCCTCACTCTCTATGGCCAGCGACATGACATCCTTGAGGAGACCAGGGTTACGCGGACCGATGGGCGGCCGAAAGCGCAGCATTCCGGCGATGGCGCTGCACAGAATTACGCAATCCTCGACATAAGCGTACCTGTAATGGGCATAATCATTCCAGCAGACCATGTTCGTGAAGGTGTTGTCGCTGTGGCTTTGCGGGAAGCGCTGGTAATGCTCGGCAAAGAAATCCCGGTCGGCCAGAGTGACGGGCTTGAAGTCTGTTGCCTTCAGCATTCTTTAGCCTCCCGAGAAAGAAGCATGGGCACATGAAATAGCATAGGCCTGAACCCGAGAGCGCCATAAAAATCCTCTTTCCCCGGCTCTGCAATTAGACCTATCCAGGCAATTTTGCGAGACCAGCACTCTCCCAATAGCGTCTCCAGGATCAATTTGCCCACACCCAAATTCCTCCAGTTTTCGAGAACGACAAAATCTTGAATATATGCATCTGCAACTCCATCGGAGATCACACGGCCCATCCCCACAGCATTACCTGTAGAAATATCAATCGCCACAGCGAAAAGAAAGCTTCCTTTGATCAAATCGTTGATCCTTTTCTGGTCCATGCCTTCCTTCCACCAGCCCCCGGCACGGTAAAGCTCCATTATCTGCTCCTCTTTCCAGGATCGGACGAGGTCGACCCTGATATGATCATCTTTGTCTTTCGATCTATAATTCTTCAAATTGTCTTCTCCCAGATCATCGACTATTGCTATTTATATCCTTTTAATTATTATAAATTATAAGTATAAAATGTCGGATTTCCCAATTTAGTAGATATCGAATTATAGGATATAAGAGGCTCTACAATAAATATTTTCACAAAAATATTATTTAAAGATCCTTTTTAGAGGATTAGTCTCCTGAATTGGATCAATCAACTCTTATGAAGAGCGAACCTATTGTATTGCAGATGGGACAGACCCCTGGAGCTTCGTGCTCAACGGTATTGCCGCAGACAGGGCAGACATAGTAGGGAAAGGTTTCCTGTTTGACGCTGGCATCGAGGCCTCCCAATAGGCTCTTGTAAAGCCTGGAGTGAATCTTCTCCACCTGATTAGCATAGTCAAAAGAGATCTCAGCAGCCCTATTGCCTTCCGCTTTGGCCGTCTCGATCATCCCGGGGTACATCTTCTCCCATTCTTCATCCTCGCCGGATATGGCTGCCTGCATATTCTCTTTGGTGGACTTGATGGCTTTGAGCGCCCTGAGGTGATTTGCAGCATGGACCTCTTCCGCTGCCGCAGCCGCCCGGAACAGCTTGGCCGCCTGGGTAAGACCCTCTTTATCCGCCTTTTTTGCAAAAGCGCTGTACTTGCGATTGGCCTGTGATTCGCCCGCAAATGCCTCTTTCAGGAATTTTTCAGTATTGGTCATGAGATAGCCCCTCTTGGGAATTTCCATCTTCCATTAATTGCCACCAATTTCTTAAACCTTCCGTTTGAATCGCCCTGCAAGAGATCTTAATCCCACCTAATTCTTCCCGTCGTCAAAGACATTGTACGTGTTGTTAATTATATAATTATTAAGCAGGGTGTTGTTGCTTGAACTGACTAGATGCACGCCAAGCCGGTTATTTTCAACATCGTTTTCTGAGAGCATATTGATCTCACTGGAATTTCCTAAATAAATCCCGTCAAAGTTATCCCTGACTATATTTTTTGTGATATTATTCTTCCAGGAGAATAACATTGACAAGCCAGAATTGATATTCTCAACGATGGTGTTTTGTGTGATGCTGTTATTTGAGCCGAAGATCAGCATTATGCCGGTCTGGTTATTGCTGCTAGCAGCGTTATTCGCTATTATATTATTATATGAATTTAGGAGGACTATTCCGGAACCATGATTAGCATTTACCGTATTTCCCTTGATGCTGCTATTTACTGAGCCACCGAATATACCTGAACCGCTGTTATTGCTTATAAAATTATTTCCGACTTCAGTCCTGTCACATGACCAGAGACTTATTCCATTTCCCATGTTATTGAGTATAATATTTTTAAATATGCTATTATTTTCCGAAGCCCATAGATCAATGCCGTTTCCTCTGTTTCTTACAATTATGTTTTCTTTGATAACATCATCGCGGGAAATGTTGCTTACGTTTATCCCTGATCCCGAAGCCGATGAATTAGTTATGATGAGCCCCTCGACCACAATGCCATTTGATGAAAGCGTTAAGGCGCCACCGTTATCTTGTGCATTTACTACTGGATGGCGTATTCCTCTTAATACAATTTTCTTTGCTATATTGATATTCTCATAATATGTACCATTCTGAACTTCTATGGTGTCTCCCTGGCTCATAGCATCTACCGCCGATTGGATACTTTGGCCAGGGCTAACGGAGAAGATTGCTGATTGAGCAGATCCCGTCAATAAGATCATTGCAAGGATAAGGGTTATCTTCATTCTATTTCCTCAAGTGAGTCTATGATCATCATCGTATTTCTCAAAAAAATTAATTAAAGAAACTCGTGGAGCTTCTTCTCCCGCTCAAGCGTAAATGTCTCCGCGCTCCACCTCTCTGGAAGCCCTCTTACGAAGCTCCTTTCCCATAAGGGAGTAGTACTTCATGGTGTCGGGCGTGACAGACGGCCCAATCTCCTGCAAGGCAGCCAGGAAATGTTTTTGACTGATCTTCTCGGCTCCCATGTCCTCCCTGAGAGCGAACCGTCCCGCTTTGCGAACCACTGCGGCAATATCTGCTCCTGTATACTGGTCGGTCTGTCCGATCAGCTCGTCGATATCGATGTCATCCGCCAGCGGCGCTTTCTTCAGATGCACCTCGAAGATCTTCCGGCGAGATTCCCGGTCCGGCACAGGTGCCAGTATCAGCTCATCAAACCGTCCAGGGCGGAGCAGTGCCGGGTCGATGATATCCGGCCGGTTGGTGGCCCCTATTACAACAACTCCATGCAGCTCTTCGAGTCCGTCCATCTCGTTCAAAAGCTGGTTCACTATGCGCTCTGTGGCATGCGGCTCACCCAATGCGCCGCCTCTTATTGGCACCAGAGCATCCAGCTCATCCAGGAATATAATGGATGGTGCCACTTGCCTCGCCTTTCGGAAAATCTCTTCCACTCTCTTCTCGCTTTCGCCATACCACTTGGAGAGAAGTGCGCTCCCTTTGACGGTTATGAAGTTGGCCTCGCTCTCATTTGCCACGGCCTTGGCGAGCATGGTCTTTCCGGTACCGGGTGGGCCGTAGAGCAGGATTCCTTTGGGTGCATCGATCCCCAGGCGTCGGAAGCTTTCTGCATTTCGTAGCGGCCACTCCACGGCCTCCACCAGAAGCTGCTTGACGCTCTCCAGACCACCGATGTCCTCCCAGTTCACATTGGGAACTTCGACCAGTATCTCCCGCATGGCGGAAGGCTGAATCTCACGCAGGGCCGTCTCGAAGTCGTCCTTTTGCACTATAAGCCTGTCCAGAATCTCCTTGGGAATGGTCGTCTCCTCCAGATCGATCTCCGGCAGGATACGACGCAGCGCATTCATGGCCGCTTCCCGGCCTACGGCAGCGATGTCTGCACCCACGAAACCGTAGGTCTTTTTGGCATAGTCCTCCAGTACAACATCCTCGTGCAGAGGCATGCCGCGTGTGTGGATCTGGAAGATCTCCATCCGTCCGTCCATATCAGGAACTCCGAGTTCGATCTCCCGGTCGAATCTGCCCGGCCGGCGCAGGGCCATGTCCAGAGCCTCGGGACGGTTAGTGGACCCGATTACTATTACATTCTTCCTCTCTTTCAGTCCATCCATGAGAGATAATAGTTGAGCTACAACGCGCCTCTCGACCTCTCCTGTGACGTCACCGCGCTTGGGGGCAATGGAGTCCAGTTCATCCAGGAAGATGATGGCCGGTGTATTCTTCTCCGCCTCTTCAAACAGATCGCGCAAGGCTTTCTCGCTCTCTCCGTAGTACTTGGACATGATCTCCGGGCCATTGATGCTTATAAAGTAGGCATCGCTCTCATTGGCCACGGCTTTGGCGAGCATTGTCTTTCCCGTGCCGGGTGGACCGTGCAGCAGGACGCCTTTGGGCGGATCAATGCCCAAACGGTCAAAGAGCTCGGGGTGCTTCAGGGGAAGTTCGATCATCTCTCGGACCTTGGTTATCACCGGCTTCAAGCCGCCGACATCTTCGTAGACAACAGAGGGAACGGATCTCTCCGGCGTCTCTACGGCCTGGGGCAAGAGCTCGATATCAGTTCCTTCTGTGATCTTGACGATTCCTCCCGGGCTGGTGGAGATGACTCTGAGCTTGATCTCGCCGAGGCCAAAAGCCTGAGCGCCCAAAAAGCCCCGGAATATCTCCTCGAACATGGTCTCCCTTCCCAGGGAATCGGTAGGCGGTTTTCGGACGCTGGTGGTGGAGATGACATCGCCTCGCGTGAGCGGCCGGCCATTGAAGACCTTGGTGAGTACATCTCCCGGAGCAAAGATCTGCATCCCTTGGGTGACAGGGGCCAATGTTACGTGCTTGGCCTCGCACCAGGTCGCCAGTCTCACCTCTACATACTGGCCGATGCTCGTTCCCGCGTTGGATCTGATAAGGCCATCCATCCTGATCATGTCGGTGCCCTGATCCTGGGAATAGGCACTTACGGCCAGTGCTGCAGTGGGCCGCGAACCGGTTATCTCGACCACATCCAGAGGGCGAGCGCCTATCTTCTTCAGGAATTCTTCGCCCATCCTGACTATGCCCTTCCCCACATCGCCCTGATTTGCCTCAGATACCTTCAGCCTCTCGGTTTCTCCTTCCGTCATATATCTCTAACACCTGCTTTCTGACAATACATGGGGGTCTACTTTTTAAGTAGTTTGCTATTTGCGGTGACTCTCGCTCCCAAGATGCAAGGCCGTAGTTAGATCTGCATCAAATTGTAAATATATGTGATATCATAATGCTCTGGAATCGGCAATGAAGTGACACAACAGTCAGAGAGGCCGTATCGTACCTAAATTTTTATATACTATCGATTCATACTATGACGCATTGGAGTGAAGCCAATTGGTCTCTTGAATGGAGTTTGAAAAACTAGATTAGAATCGAAAGAAAGACAAAAAGGTGTTACTATGAAGATCGGAATAATCGGCTCAGGAAATGTTGGCAGCGCTTTGGGAAAGATCTGGGCAGCTAAGGGACATGAGGTCATGTTCAGTTCACGCCACCCGGAAAAGATTATTGATCTGGCAGAGTCGGCCGCAAAGAATGCGTGCTTCGGTCTGCCTGAAGAGGCCGCAAAATTCGGTGATGTAATTGTCCTGGCAGTGCCCTGGAGCCAGGCTGAGAATGCTCTGAAGTCGGCCGGCTCTCTTGAAGGAAAGATCTTAATCGACTGCATCAATCCTCTGAAACCGGATTACAGCGGGTTGGCAGTGGGCTTTACAACCTCAGCTGCTGAGGAGGACGCAAAGGTGGCTAAAGGAGCGAAGGTTGTGAAGGCTTTCAATACCACGTTTGCCGTTTTAATGGCCTCTGAATCGCGGATGTTCGGAGACACGTCACCTACGGGATTTTACTGTGGCGACGATGCTGCGGCTAAGGCTATCGTTTCCGATCTCATAAGAGATACTGGTCTCGACCCAATCGACGCCGGCCCTCTGGAGATGGCTCGCTGTCTCGAACCCCTGGCCTTTCTCATGATAGATCTCGCGTTCAACCAAAAAATGGGGACAAATATCGCTCTGCGCCTTCTGAAGCGATGAACTCGTGAAATTGTCTAAATTATGAAGATGGATGGAAAGGTCGTTCTATTGCAGGTTCAACAGATGGCATCGGCGAGCAGACTGCGAAGGGTCTTGCCGGCAAGAAGCAATAGTCCTAATGCATGGTCGCAATTCCCTACGAGGAGAGAAAGTTCAGGAGGAGATTTATTGCACAACCGGCAACATCTGTCGGCGATTCTTCCAGACAGAATTGTCTTCCGCCAAAGATATCCAAAAACTGGCTGACCAGATCAAAGAAAGCCAGGATCGTCTGGATGTCCTTATCAACAACGCCGGTACCTTCCAGCAGTAACGAAGGTTTACTGAGGACGGATTAGAGATAACCTTTGCCGTCAATTATCTGGCCCAGTTCCGGCTCATCCATGAGCGGCTGGATTTGCTAAAGAGAAGTGCATCGGGAAGATACTTCGAAAAATGCAAGCCTGTGCAATACTCTCCCATCAGCTATGACCAGGAGCTGCAAGAGAAACTCTGGCGAATCAGCACAGGATCGATATAACTGCCAGAGGAGATAGCGAGCTGCTCCTGGCGCAGGTCAAGCTCTGACTTGAAAATTCGTCTTGGCGACAGCCCATATCAAGGCAAAAATTGAATCCTATAATAAATTGCATAAAAATTTGTGTAATAATATTCAGTATTAGTATCGCTTGCTAGTACTCAGTATTAATAATCGCTAACAAGAGGTATAAGAAACATGAAACGATTAGTAGTGTGTCTGCTGATGATCGCCTTTGTTGGGATCTCAGGATGTGCTCAAATGAATAGTCCAATGCAGAATGTCAAGAACGAGAGCCTGAACATATCCAGTGGAGGTATGTCCTTTCCCGCCTACCTTTCCGCTCCAACCGCGACCGGCAAGTGGCCTGGCGTGGTTCTGATCCACTCCTTCTACGGTCTTGAGCCGGGCTACCTGACGCTGGTGGACAAATTCGCCGGCGCAGGATACGTTGTCGTTGCTCCCAAGTGGCAGACCTTCAACAGCTCGCCCAATGATGAAGTAGTTGGCCAGCTCATCAAAGATTCAGAGACTTATCTGAAGTCGAGAGACGATGTTGATACCAACAACCTGGGGCTGACCGGCTTTTGTGCCGGTGGGAGGTACACGATGCTCTTCTTTCCCCAGATGGACTTCAAATCAGGAGTTGCTTTCTACGGATTCCCGTACTCTGGAGGCTTTGCCAATGAGTCCAGGCCGGCAGACCACATCAGCCAGCTGAAAGCGCCCATGCTGATTATCCACGGAAGCTATGATCAGTTCAGCAAGATATCCGATATCTATCAATACGCAACAGAGCTGAATGCCTCGAATAAGTACTTCGAACTGAAGGTCTACCAGGGCCAGCCGCATGGCTTCATGGTCCAGAATGGCGCGCTGTCGCAGAGCTTCCAGGCCAAGGATGCCTTCTGGCAGATGACGAGCTTCTTCAACAGGACTTTGAGAAAGGGTTGATTTCATGATTGAATGATTTCATCCCCTTTTTTGACCTTGTTGAAGATCATGTTGCCATGGTTAACAATCTTTTTTCAATATCGGCCTTCATATCCGTGCAGTAGCCGTGCTTGGTGCAGCCTACCGTGTCGAAGCTCTTGGGCTGAGAGGCCAACGTGTAGGTTCTCTCTGCCAGTTGGTAGGGTATGACGGGATCATTCGAGGAATGGATCATAGCGAACGGTCTGGGTGTGATTTTGGCGAGATATGTGTCCGGGTCAATGGATCGATAGAACCGGATGGTATCCTTATCCGTCAATCTGGCTTTGGCAACGGCCGCATCCGTTCCATAGCCGCTGGTGCTGATAGCCAGAACGCCCTGCGACTTCGCATCCAGGGCGCAGGCGATGATGGCGAACCGTCCTCCGTTGCTCTCTCCAGCATAGATGATGCGATCGGGATCAATTACAGGCTGAACGCGCAAGATTTTGGCAGCAGCAAGCGCATCATAGACCATCTTGTGCTCTGTCGGCTCCTTAGCTTCCATAAAGAGCTGCATATCGCTCCTGGCGTCAGCGGCCCCAAGATTGCGTTGGTCGAGGGTCAGGGTGGCGTAGCCCAGGTCTGCCAGATACTTTGCCAGTCCCTGCTCTCTCTCTTTGGTCACCGTCGCCCCTGGCAAGAGCACAATCCCAGGAATGCGCCCGGCTTTAGTTGTCGAGTTCTGAACCGTCCCGGCCGGCATCGGGATTCTCAGTAGCCCTTCCATCTGCATACCCCTGCTCTGGAATTGGACACTGGAGAGGGTGTTGTTGCCGTCATTTATCGGCCCGGTCAGATTGTATTGGGGCATGGAGACGACATACGCCAGAAGACCATCATCGGTGACTGTCCAACCGTTAATGGCGGTTATGTTGCCTGAATTGAGCGATCCCATTAACAGAGCGATGATAATGCCGGTGATCAGTAATGCCGCGATAATTCTGTAGTTAGCCATTCTCCCCCAGTTCCCCATCATTTCGTTTTTTTGCAGTTTAACTGTTGATGAATCAGATTTTGGTTATTGTTCAGATGCTCGGGTTCCACTGTTGATCGGCCAGTTTGACGAGGGTCCCGTTCTTATTTACTTCATAGCCGATGGGAATCTTTCCCCAGCTCCAAAGATCTCCAGAATCCTTGCGGAGATCGCTGCTCTGGTTAGTTTGATTTTGCAGGCTGATGTTCTGCAAGGCCGACTGGTTCGATGCATTGTCGCTAAACTTAGCCAGGATGGACATGCCGCTCTCCTGGCTGATGTTTACAGTATTCAGTGCCTGGCAATTCATTGCTATGGCCGTAAGGATTAGAACCGAAATTATAAAATTTCTCATACCACACTCTCCTGCAATTTCGTAGGCAATTCAATTCATTATGCAATTCTATTTTTTTGAATTCACTCTTCCGATTTTTCTCCCACTCATTATTTGAATCGATCCTACCCGCCTCTAAGCTCAGTCGTTCCCTCTTTCTATACCTTTCGGAGATCTATCCCCAATTTCGGGCCAAAAAAAGATAAGCCAATGGGCAATGCTGATAAAAGAAGCTGGACCTCGCCCGGGTTCATTGGCGAATTTAAATTTAAAATCAAATGTAGATATGCTTTCTCCCAGCGAGGTATTCTTCGACGAAATTTCTCACTTTAAAGATTTCCGGATCGTCGGGTAGATTGGACATCAGCCTCGTCAAGTAGCCCCGCTCCTCGATGCAAGATAAGGTAACCGGAAAGTAGATATCGAAAGCCCAGCTCAGGTACATCAAACGCATGTCGTTCATCGTTTTCAAAACGGGAATCCTCACCATCTTTCCCTGCAGGATTTCTGAGACTGCTTCCCTGGAGAATCCCGGCTCGTCTTTCATCCCGAAGTCCAGGGCCGAATTGGGATGGAGGTCTCTCGTTGCAAAGTGTTCATTGATTACTCCCAGGATATCCAGCTTATCGGCATCCCGGATCAATCTGGAGAATAAGACAGTGTCGGATCGTTCCGTCTCCGGGATTTCGTACTTGTTGTGAAGCCAGATAGCCCTGCAGAGCCTGCGTCTCTCAGATCTCGCTAGATCGCAAAAGACCCCTGAGCTGTTCAGAACCTTCAGACCCAGTTTGGCATGATCCACAGTGATGCGGTCGTCAAAAGAGCCGAAGACCTTTAGCTGCTCGAATCTGCCTATGTCGTGAAATAGGGCCAGGACCTCTGCCAGGGCAAGATCATCTCGCCCCATTCCCACGGATTTTGCAATCCTGTAGGCGTTATCGCAGACCCTGTAGGTATGCCCTATCTTGAGAACTATGTTCTTCTCAACTCCGGGGTCCAGGCTTTGAAAGCGATTGGCATAATCCAGAAACCAATCACGACAGAGTGAGACGTATTTCGCATCCATGTTCGCCTTTAATGGGCGAGCTGAAAGCTATAAAACGCTTTGCACCGTTTCCGGGTAGTGCATCCGTTCCACCGAAAACAGTAATTTGTAGCTCAAACTTTGAGACTACGAGATTATGTCCATCATAACGGGTTTTAATTTGGGGTCCCGATCCCAATCTTGAGGAAAGGGGAGACGTTCAGCCTTACTTTCTGGTTTATGCCGGTGACATTGGCCGGGTCGTAATGTGCGAAATTGGGCGGATAAAATCCCTGCCAGTAGACGGACTCGATTGCATAAGAGAATAGACTCCAAATGCATAATACCTATTAATCATTCCCTAAAGAAATTATTAAATTAATTTAAATTGTTGATAACGTTTAAATAATATTAGACATAAACAGAGTATGGAGTTTAAACAAAGCTGGATTTCTTGAAAGAACCAAAAGAAATCTTCGGATACAGACATTTGGATCAGATTCTATGATCTGGTAATTTATCGAGAGAGATGAGAACTTTGAAGTCTGCAAACAGCTATCTAGTAAGCCTAGCATCGATTGTGATATTGATGCTGACAATAACGGTATTTCCATCTTGTGCATCCAGCGCCGCGAGCCAGGAGAACGTGACCATCGACTTGCTGGCCAAGGATTTCGCTTTCAATACAAGTACCATCACCGTACCGGCGGCAGCGAATGTAACGGTAAACTTCGACAATCAGGACGCAAGTGTAGGCCATAATTTCGCGGTCTATGATTCTGCCTCCATGAAGAAGACGATCTTTAAGGGAGAAATCATAGATGGTCCAAAGAAAATAACCTATACTTTCAATGCCCCCCAAGAGCCTGGAACATATCATTTCCAATGCGATCCCCATGCCCAGAAGATGAAGGGAGATTTCATTGTTAAGTAAAGGCGAAAAATGGCAGGATCATCTTGCATCTAGATCTGCCCTGGTGCGCTTACCAGAGCTTTGATTAGAAAACCTGTCTACAAGATTGGATGTTAATAGCGGATGCGTGTTGCGTGACTGAAGAAAGCAACGCATCCGATTTAGAAGAGGTGAGATTGATGAAAATATTATCGCTATTAGTCTTGACTCTTATCATGGTTTTAGCAGTATCCTCGGCCCAGGATTGGACGATGGAAAACTTCGATAATTCTATGTCAAGGCATAGTCCTCAGATGATTGTCAACAAGAGCAATGTAGACCAGCTCCAGATCAAGTGGATACTCAACACGGGTGCCACATTGGAGGCCCCGCCATTGATTGTAGGCGATACTGGTTATATCCAGAATAACGCTATGCGAGTCATCGCCTTTGACCTGAAGACGGGTCTATCCAAGTGGGTATATGATCCAAACATCCCTTCGGTCAATAACGAGCTTCCCAGGGCAACGCTCTCCCATGGGATAACCTACAAAGACGGCATAATATATGCCCCAACAGGTCCAAACGGGACCATCCTGGCAATTGATGCCGGCAAGGGCGCCAAGATATGGGAGTCTCCTAACTTGCAACCCAATAGCACCGCTTTCAGGATATCGGCGATGCCGTTAGTCTGGAAGAACTACGTCATTGCAGGATCTGCTCTGGGAGATGAGCCACCTTTCGGGATCCCGCAGAAGGGCACTGTGACTGCCCTTGATAAGAAGACGGGCCAGATCGTCTGGCAGACCAAACTGGCTGTAGGAGATTGGGTAGAAGGCCAGAATGCAAGCTTGAACGGCGGAGCGACCGCCTGGACAGGAGGGGCGGTAGATATGGAAAAGGGCATAGTTTACCTGCCCGTGGGCAACCCGGCTCCGGACTTCACTGCAGAGAGCAGGCCCTGGCCGAACCTTTATGCTAACAACGTGGTAGCCGTAAATCTAGCTGACGGAAAGATCCTCTGGGCGACTCCATTTGTAGCTAAAGGATCCGTCTTTAATCTGACGGCTGATGTGGACACGCATGATTGGGATACTACCTTTGGAACCAACCTGGTCACGATAAATACCAAGAATGGGACCGAGAAAGCGGTTGTGGGACATGACAAGAGGGGCGACATAATTGTCATGAACGCTACGACAGGCAAGCCCATCTGGTGGAAGGTCGTGGCAGTGACCGTAAACAATGAGGCTGTACCGACGCCTAACGGCAGCATCGTGACCTGGCCGGGATCCGATCATGGCGTAGAGGCCTGGACGGCTTTGGATAATAGCACGCTGTATGCAGCTGTTTCGAACAACGGGTATAGCTTCTTCAGCGGACCCGGATATGGAGGACATATCGTGCCTGTCTTCAATGCCTCAGCCACGGGCATAGGCAATGGCTCCATCGTAGCCCTCGACCTGGCAACCGGCAAAATAAAATGGGAACACAAGACCGCCTTCCCGACCTGGGTTTCGCCCTTGGTAACCAATGGCATAGTCTTCTCGGGACATGTAACAGCTACCGGAAAGCCTTATCCGTATGACGATTTCGGAGGCCCGACAAAGACGCCACTGATATCCTCAGGAATCATATTGGCTTTAGATGCTGATACCGGCAAGACCCTCTGGGCATTCAACCTGGGCGCACCATGCGGAATAGGCGGACCGTCCATAGGGAACGGAATGCTTCTGGTTCCGACAGGTGTAGGGCAGGTCCCGAACGGTGGAGGCTATTTGATCGCCTTCGGTCTTCCCTCAGGCAAAAGCTCAGGCTTGACTCTTGACCAGCTAGATAGCTTACCGTTGTCGAATCAGACCATAAGATAGATGATGAATTCGATAGCGAGGATAAAAACAAAGGAAGGCGCAGAGCTCACTGAATCTTGCCTTCTCATTATATTTTTTAGGCAAATTTCTATCTATCATCGGCTGTATAAAGGGCCTTTGTAGTCTTGAATTGGATATTATGGGGTATCAGTACCTCCAACAGGTCACTGGAAGCGTTATAATTTCTAATAAAACTAGTTAGAAAGATTTTTGAATTTGGAGTCAAGTGCAATCTCTTTACTCATACTGGCTCTTCAGTTCTATTTTACATTAAACCCTGAAATATATCTCCCGTAATTACAGAGATTGAAGTTAGGGCCACGACCAGGAATTTGATCCAAAAGTGTAAAGGCATGAATAAAATTTTGTATTACAAAATATGAATGAATTGATAGATATGAAATGAAGAAGAGGGGGTTTAGTAATATTTAAATAGTTGGGATCCATTGAACGAAATATGAGGATGTTTTACTGCGATAATTGCGGAGCATATATCGGGGATTGCGGACATGAACAAGGGCGGCCCATAAATCCGGTCAACTTAAAGGGAAAATGCGGAACATGCAATAAAGATTTTGATGTCACCTGTTATGGAGATTGCTTGGATGCTGGGAAAGGCGATTGAGTGAGGGGAATAATATAATCACTATTGCATAGATTTAAATAACGCCAATCTTTCTTAGAATTTCCAATTTTATGCCCTATTAGGCACGCATGAATTTTAAAAATTAACAGGACGAAATGGATTTTTGTATCAAAAAAGGATAACCTCTGCAAGAAGGCTTGCTCGCTTCTTATGGGCAGTTAAGATAAAAAATCCTTATTACCCAAGGTTGAACGTATCACCATCATTAATATTATCTTGTCTTCTATTAGGTCCACTGTAGGCTTCCCAATATGCTTTCCCTCTCCCCGAGGAATCGGCATAAATTTCGACATCAATGCATTCACCACTATTCATTGGGCCCTGGAAAACTAATCTATATGTTTCACCATATAGATCTGACACAGCTACAGTAAGGTCATTTCCTTGATTATTACACAATTTAAAATGAATTGTGCCTGGCATCAATATACCTCCAACTGTATTTCACCCCTCCTTATATATATGTTTTTTGGACATATCTAACAAATTGTAGAGTCCCAAAAGCTTGGCATTTATATACTCGTCAATTCCGATATGGTATGGGCAAAGGCAGAAGAAATAAGGTTTTAAGGCTGACTCCTGCCAAGGTCAACTACATTATCCGAGCTAAAAACAATAACCTCAGCTCCCGAATCATAGCGATAGAAATGAAGGTTAGCATTCGAACAGTGAATAGAGTCTGGGGATACTGGATGAAGAATAAAGAGCCATTGGCACCAGGGAAATTTGGACGCCCCAATACCAGCCTGAGCGAAGCAAATAAGCTCCTTATTCTTGAAATCCACAAAGAGCAAAATTCTGGCGCAAGACGCCTCGAAACAGTAATCGAGCATAAATACGGCAAGCATATACCTCACAATGCAATCCATCAGGTTCTTCTCGAAAATAGTCTGGCCGAAGAGAACATGAAAAAGAAAAAACGCAGGAAACCCTATATCAGATATGAACGAGAGCACAGCCTGAGCCTTGTGCACCTCGATTGGCACACCAGCAAAAACAACGGCAAAGAGGTCTGTGTCGTCCTCGACGATAGCTCGCGATTTATTCTTGCTGGCGGGGAATTTGCTGTAGCAACCGCTGAGACAAGCATCGAACTGGTCAGAAAAGTGTTGGAGGACTATGGCGGGGTTCGAAGGATCCGAGAGGTTCTCACCGATCATGGAACGCAATTCTTCGCCAATAAGTTGGATAAAAATAGTGAATCTGAGAGTTCATTCGGTGCTTTCCTGGTCGAAAATGGAATCACTCATATTTTGGCAGGGATAAAACATCCTCAGACCAACGGTAAAATCGAAAAATGGTATCATACTTATGAGAAAAGCAGAAAATTATTTGACGATTTTGACAAATTCGTGGATTGGTACAATTCAACTCGTTATCACGAAAGTCTCGATGAGAAACACTATCTACAGACACCAGAAGATGCTTTTTGGTCAAGAATGCCTGTCGAGTGCAAGCTGAACCAGTTCCTTTTGAGAATGGAGAGAGATTTTAATGCAACAGAATAAATTCAAAAGGAATGGCGAGATATATAAATGCCAAACATTCGGGACTCTACAGACATATCTAACAAATACTGAATCCCAATGCCTCGACCTTTGGTTAGAATTACTTGAGCGCGCGGGAAGGCGCTATTCGCGAAGATTGATTCTTAAAGATAGATAAAAAAACCATCATGATCCTCAGGCAGGGATCATGCCCAACGGATGAAAAACCCTGCGAGTCATAGGCAATGCTGATATGAGCAGTGAAGGCTGTTATCTTTTTGGGACGATGATCCCGACAAAAAACCAGCCATGATCTTGCGAATGCCCAAATGCGTCCTAGAACGCGTATGTGAATGTGCACGCACAAGTGATCGATATCTGCCCATATCAGGCAATGGTAACATGAACGCGGAAAAAGAAATAGTTTGCAGAGCAGATATCCACAGGGATTTCCTTGTGGCCACAATGATATCTCGAAGCGGATTGAAGCTCCAAGAACAATTTGGTATGGACCATGACGGCCTCCTGGCCTTTAGATCTTGGATCTTGGATCATAGATGTCTGCGGGTTGCTGTAGAATCTACAGGGAACTACTGGTATCCTATTTTCTGCATTCTGGAAGGTCATGTTGAATTTATCTTGGCCAATGCGTTCCAGATCAGGAATATAGAATGCAAGAAAACCGATCGACTTGATTCGGAACGAATCGCTATTTCCTGCCTCAATAATCTTATCAAGCCATCCAGAATTTATCCGAAGGATTATCAAGATTTGAGAAACATAACTCGTTCTCGCGAGGCTCTAGTCAATGCGAGATCCAAGCTCAAGAACCAGATTCATCAATCGCTTGCGGTCTGCTGCATTAAGCTCTCTTCGGTCATATCTGATTCACTTGGCAAATCCGGCAGATACATCATTGAACAGCTTCTGGAAGGAAAGACGATCGAGCAGATCATATCCAAGATACCTTCGAAGAGGGTCAAGAAAAAGGCAGACGAACTCAGAAAGGCTATTAGGAACGGCTTAGATCCAGTCCAGGTTCTTTTGATAAAGACGAATCTGGATGCCATAGACTACCTCAGTGAGAAGATTAAACTTCTTGATGCAGAGATAGCCATAAAAGTCAAGCCCTTCGAGGAGGATCAAATATCATCTTATCCATGCCCGGAATCGGATTGACTTCAGCGGCCACGATCCTTGCGGAGAAGGGGGATTATGGGGATTTTCAGAATGCTGATAAGCTGGCAATGTACTTTGGCATAGTGCCCTCAGTCTACCAATCAGCAGGAAAGCTTCGAACTGGAAAGATCACGAAGCGCGGCTCTAAGCATATGAGACGGATCTTGGTTCAAGCTGCAAAAGCCATATCCAAGACCAAGAAAAGTTCAGATCTGAAGAGATTCTTCCTGAGGGTATTCACAAGGAGCGGAAAGAAGAATGTTGCTGCCATCGCACTTGCCAGAAAGGTGCTCTGCATTATTTATCACCTGCTTATGAAACGCGAGGACTATCAAGAGCCTGAGGTTAAGAAGAATAAGCCAAAAATACCCAGTTGCGTCTCGCCTCTAAGCATGATGGATATTGACGAGATGATAAAGACCATCAGTCAAGCAGGATACTTGGTGAAGAAAGGATTAAAGGAGGGATGCGGGTAATCATCCCATCCTGTTTTCTTGATGTTTTTCATGTGAAAAGAATCCTTCCAAGATCTATTTTATTTTTAGATGATCTAAACATGGATAAAGGGACTAAATATTATTGGTGATCTCAGGATAGGGATGTAAAGACTATTGTTCAAATGCTCGGGGACCGGAACTGGGCCTGCACGATGAATGGTTCGGTTTAAAAGTGGAAAAGTCATCCTTGGTTTATACGGATAGATACCGTATATCAATGGATGATCGACGTCGATGATGTCTTGATTCAAAGCCTTTATGTGAATTTTCGGCAGCAACGCTATATCACTATCCTTACTGAGCTCTATCTGATGTCCTCTATTATCCATGGCAATAATCATAGAATTTGGGTCCACCTCTCGTACCGACATCATGCCATACACCTGATCAACTTGTATCTCTGTTGGTGCGTCAGATATCTGGAAAATTCCATCAGTAATAAACTTCCACATATCAACATATGTTCCATATATTGTTAAAATATGACTACGGCTGATTTCTTTGAAGTGTACCGCTATGGTGATTAATCTCTTGGTATCTCCTAGATCCATCTTATACCGGTATGTCTTATCATTCATTCCTGCATTTTCGATAGATGGCTGAATGACCTTGGAGTCGACGACTTTTCCATTCTTGGTAAGTTCAATATAGGCCTTATTGCCATTTATATCGAAGGACTTGATGGTGAGCTGATAGCCCTCTTTTAGCTTTATCGTCGGCGAGACGTCGTTAGAAGTTACTGAGATCTCGGTACCGTTATCGATCAGTACTCTGCTAATCTGTCCGCTGGAAATCAGGTTCGTACTACCAGAATTGGCATACAGAAAAGGATCGGCTTCATTAGCTTTCACCATTCCCTCTGTAACATCTGGATCGTATGCAGCCAGATACTTTTCACCCAAGAATCCTATTACGTCATAGGACCCCCACGGCTCGAACTTGAAATCCTCCTTCTTTGCACCTGTTATATATAAGATACCCCCATAACCATCCGGTTCTATTTGATCGCTTAAAGTGGCAGCTGATTTATCACCACCGATACCTGTCAACCTGAATTCTAGAAGCTCAGTGGAGATCCCTTGATCAGGATCATAATAGAACCCTGGAAAATTCTCAAAGGTCCATTTGAAACTATCGTGTCCAAGATCGCTATACTCCGGCCGATATTCAATATGAATTGTATCCAGAAGCTGCCTGGTCCCTTCGTCCCATGGGTAACTCGAAAGAATACTACATTCTGTGGCATTGTTCATCTTCCAGGCAGCTGCATATATTTTCGTGTTACTTAGGACATCAGTACCCTCGCCCACTGCTCCAATATGACCATCTATCGTCCGGTTAACAATATCTAAATCTGAACAGCCAAGCTTTTCGAGGGTTTCTTTAACAGATAAATTCACATCGAAATCCCAAGCGCGATCATATTTATTTATCCTCATTGCAGCGTCCATGTTGTCCTGATTAGTGCCATTTAGACCATATTGAGTATAGGGAATGCCTGAGAGTGTCTCCGAATCTATTGGTCCCATTTTATTCTGGTTCAAGATATCTAGCAGATAATCATATTCAATCTTATATTGTCCCAGCATTATACTTGCTAGCTTTGCACCTCCGAGCAAGATTTTTGGCTGATACTCTACATGGATTGTTCTTACTAGCTGCAATGTTCCTCTATCCCAGGGATAATGCGAAAAGATAGAACATTGGGTGGTATTATCCATATCCCATACGGCTGCATATATTTGGCTATTTAAAGAGGCATTGAAACCATATATCATTTTTCCATTGTGATTATCTATCACTCTATCAGCAGAACTGACTGTGTAGCCCATCTCCTTAAGTGCTGCCATTGCCTCATTCAAAGCCAAATTTTTATCGGAAATCTGACGATATTTATATATTATTATACTTATGGTTGTCATATTCTCGATGTTGTTGCCATCTATACCGTATTGAGTATACGAGCTGCCAGAAAGTGTTCCTGATTCTGTTGGCACCATCTCAGTCCAGTTTAGCTCCTCTATTCCCATATCGAAACTGGCATTAAAAGGTCCCAGAGTTATGTTCTCCTGTTTTGCGCTTGAAGGTAAAATTATAAATATCAATATCAAAACCAAATATATAGATATTCTCATGATGTATCCTCTCCTTGTTGTTATGTGAAGGTCCCCTTTCTTGAGGTCTCGATGCTCACCATTGGAGTGTCTGGTCAGGGTTCGGTGACATTGGAAGACGCTTACAGATAAAAGCCATGATCATGAAATCATCGCTAGATTGTGCAGTCGGCGGCGTTGATGGCTTTCTATCTGTCGTGCTGGTTGAGTTGGCGTTTTTCTTTATATCCATCCTCATAAAGTTATTAAGTTGCAGTTTGGACACTGATGGTTTAGAAGCGGCGATTTTTGTTTTATCGTCAGCATCTTTAGTCTCTGCTAGATTGACTGAATGCGCTAAGACCGATCTTTCCACACCGGCTAATGAAGAAGCAGGTGCTCCGGTCAAAAGAGGGCTCTTCATTTCTGTCAAGGTAGCGGTAGTATCAACTCCATAGCTGGCCGCATCTGCAATCATGCGCGTGTTGTATAGGGTAAATTCCTTCTTTGCACCTGCGTCTTCAGGTGATGGTGTAGCCAGGAAAAATCCGAGATTCAGCCCGCCTTTTACCTTGAGAGTCTCGATAGCTTTGCTATTTTTCTGTGAATCGGGCTTTAATTTGATCTCCAAATTACGCACAAAGACAAGGGCAGCTACGTAGGCAGGATAGAGTCCAGAAGGGGGAATTTGCCCGTCGGAGAGCTTCTTAGAGTTGTCGTAAAACTTCCAGAATCGGGCTTTAAATATGTCAGTAGATAGCCAGGGCCTTGTAACTACCAATGAGTTGTATTCGAAGGATAGAGATTCGATATCAAGGTCAATACCATCTGGAGCTAACCTCTCCCTTAATTCCGCAGGTGCTTGCAGGATAAGATTGTTTGCCTCACTCTCATTCAAGGCAAAATCTTGCCATGAGCCGCTCTCAAAAGCATTGGTCGGAGCGAATCCGGAAGGCATGCATACCCTGCCGCTCTTGGCAGAAGTTTTGAAGTCGACAGGCATAAATAGATTCATCCATTTATTCCATGTCAGCTCGGGCGATTTGCCTCCTACCGCTTCTAAAATTCGCAAAGCTTCCTCTACCAGGTCCTTATAACCATCGGTAACCCAGAGCTTATTTATCTCTTCCAATTTAGCACTGAGAGCAGGTTCGACAATCTCATCCCATTTCTTCTTTGCCTTGGGATCATTGGAATTATCGGCTATGCTTTTCTGCTGGTTATAGTCCTGCCATGCCATTATCAAATTATCCCTGTATGACCTATATGTTTTTACTGCCTTTGAGTCATCTTGGGAGCCATCAGCCTTAATATCATGCAAGAATTGAAACGCCTTCTGATAATCGGATTCTTCCTGGGGCGTTCGGATGGTGGTGGCCAGTTTTACTTCCTTCAAATCTTCATAAATTTCCCACAGATATCTGCCATCTGGATTCCAGATTGAACCGGTAGGTATAGAATTCACATATTGGGCATAATCCCAAATCGCCTCGTCGGAGAGATCACCATTTGCTATGGAGTTCAGCTGGTTCTTCGTAAAGGATATTGGCGTAAGAGAGAAGCTGAGGAATGTGTCGTCCTTCTCAGGACTAAAGACTCTTCTGGCTTTCTCCATGATTGCCACAGCGATTTTTGAATCTAATGACATTGCAGTCACCTTTGATGAACATCCTTATCTATTAACACCAAAATAGAAAAGGGAGCTTTTTGCCTATTGAATAATTCATAAAAAAGATCTATTCGCATGCTAAGCACCCTGATTTTACCGCTTTAGCATTCTCTGCTCCGGTTTCACAAATCCTGGCATTATCCAATGGCATTTTCTTTGTTCACTTCAACAAAGTATTCGTTAGTTATCTTTCTACCGTTGCTTTTTTTTGCATTGATTTAGATCAATCATTTAGTACCTACATTATAGCCGGATCATATATTTAATTTTTATGGTTGAAACTAATATATATCTTAAGACATGTTTTTATAGATGAATATAATATTAAATTTTTAGACCTTCGTGTATTATATGTTTGTACCACTTATTCTAAATGCAATATCCTGCAGCTTGCTGAGCATATGGGTCTCAGCCATCCATAGATATTGTATCTCTCAAATTTTATATTTATAAATTCTGTTTAGCTATCCCTGTACTTCAAGTTCAAAGTGAGTTCATTGTCTTCTCCATTGGCATCTTCGATAATCAATAAATATAGGTATTGATTAACAATTTTTTAAAATAAATAAATTATAAATTATTTGAATGTTTGACGCATAGTCGCATACTTATCCATGACATATACAGCAAAAGTATATATAGCAAAGAGTGTGAAGATTTAAAGATATTTAGAGGGGCTCTGGAATCCATAGCTAAGCTGTGCAAACCTAGTGGATAATTGGACTGAAAGTCCAACTATTCTTAGGGATCAATAGCTAAAAGGAATCTAATAACAAATAGAAGAGATGTGTACCAGAGAGACAAGTGGAGGAACATAATTATGGTGGAGTTGAACTTAAACATTGTAGGTGATTATCTAATTGGTCAGATTAGAGAGATCATGATCGGAGGAGACCAAACTGTCCCTGTAGATCACAATAAATTTATCTCTTGGTGCTTGCCTGGAATTCCATTCTCTGAAGGCGATTTTGATTTTGCAGCGATGGGCCTAGGTACAACCACTGATGCAGAAGAGTATAAAGCTCAGCTTCAACATGCATATAATTTTGCTCAAGCAGTAGACTTTATCCCAGATATAACACAAGTATATGATAGTAATAAACAGGAGCAGGTATACAGCAGTTCTCAGGCACGGCTAAGCGAAATGTATAAGCAGATCCTCAATCTTTCCAAGGTTGTCAACAGAGAGATCTCAGATGAGGATAAGAAGACGATCGAGGAGTACCGTGCCTACCTTACGACAACTACAAAAGTGAAAAACCTCACTACAAAGGAGGAAACAGAGGTTACAATCGATGGTCCTGTTATGCAAGCATATAACGATAAGATGCTCGCATTTATTGATGCATGTATAGAGTACAACTCCAAACGCGCTGCCGCACAGAGCGCTCCACCGGGGCCAGAGGGAATGCCTGCTATAGCCGATTTTTCTAATAATGAACCGCTATATCGTATCAAAATTCGTGCTGCTAAGGATGCTTGGGCCAGAAGCGGCTACATGAATGAGGTTGACCAGATGCATGCCTTCATCGATCAGGTAACAAGAAGGAATATGATGCTATGGAAAAGGATGCTCATTGACAATCTAGAAAAAGCACAACAAGCGGCTTTGGGTGCAGGACTAGATTTCTACTATACATCGCCCATTCCAGGAGGCTTTGCAAAGAGCACTGGGTGGTTGACAAAGACTTTTAAACGTTCTCACTTTGAATCACAAGCCGCTTTGTCATCTGAATACGCTGATGGGTCAAGCGGTAGTTCCGGTCATAGTTCACAAAATGAAGCGGCCAGTAGTGCACACCACGAAGCCGCCAGCAATGCACACAATGAAGCTGCCAGCAGTGCGCACCACGAAGCTGCCAGCAATGCACATAATGATGCAGGCAGTAGTTCAAGCAGCAAAAAAGCAAGCGTGGGTGGCAGTTACGGTCTTTTTTCTGGCAGCGCCAGTTACGGCTCCAGCAATAGTTCGGCCCACAGTTCAGCCGACAATTCATCCCACAGTTCAGCCGACAATTCATCCCACAGTTCAGCCGACAATTCAGCCCACAGTTCAGCCGACAATTCAGCCCATAGCTCGGCCGGTAGTTCCGGCGAGAACTCCTATAAGAGCAATCTTTCGGAAAACAGTATTATGTCGGGCGATTCAAAGATCTCGGACATTGAAGTCTCATTTGAAATCACGCAGGTTTTAATCTCGCGTCCTTGGTTCTATCCTGAGTTCTTCATGAATCGAGGGTGGACTCTTAGAAAGGGCGACGGATGGGAACTCGATATGCCATCAGATGGCAATATACCTGAACCCAATGGCACCTTTATTGCCTATCCAACGGCAGCCTTGTTTGTCAGAAATGTGACAATAAAATCGAAAGAGATAGCTAGTGCCTATAAAGCGTATAAAGAGAGAAAGGCAAGCCTCTCGATCGGTAGCCAAAGCAGCAGCGCTCATAGTAATGAAAGTGGCAGCGCTCATAGTAGTGAAAGTGGCAGCGCCCATAGTAGTGAAAGCGGCAGCGCCCATAGTGGTGAAAGCGGCAGCGCCCAAAGCAGCGAAAGCGATCGTTCTAGCAGAGGCGGCAAAGTTGGAGCGAACTATGGAATTGGGTGCTTTTCCATAGGGGGCGGCTATAGTAGCAGTAGCAGCAACGAACACAGCAGCGGTTCCAGTGATGCTCATAACAGCGGTTCCAGTGATGCTCATAACAGCGGTTCCAGTGATGCTCATAACAGCGGTTCCAGTAATGCTCATGGCTCCGGTCATAGCGAAGACCACAGCAGCAATCTCAGCAGCGCTGGGCGTGAAAGTCTACAAGGCGCGCAATGGGAATCAACCGTGAATGGAGATACTATCACAATACCTGGCATGCAAATAGTTGGATTTATATGCCAATTCTTTGGCAAAGCACCGAATCCAGATCCGGAGCTAAAAGACACCGACTTCAGTTGAGACCCAGATTCATGAGTCGATAGTCAGAAGCAATGGCTGGATTCAAATGGATTCAACAATTTTAATCTAGCGTAATAAATTGTTCGCAGGGATGGGAGGGGCGTCTGCTAACCTTTCCTCTCCGTACTTTTCTGATGAGTGTTTATCGGAGAACGCAAGATGCGAGAAATCTGGCATAACTTTTGAGTTATCTTTTTCACGAAGCTATCTCAACTTATCGAAGTACAATTGCATACATAGGTCACATTCCTACGAAAACGAGATTATTCACTGCACATGTTCTATTGCGATCTTAAAAAATGCGAAAAGTATGATAATTAGCCAGATAATAATTTGGAACTTGAGAGTCTTATTAATATTAAGTTTATCTCACGGATGAATCCCTCTCTTAAGATCCAGTCTAGCTGGGCCCAATACCACGATGAGTGCCGATATTATCAATAAAATCAAGATAAAGTTGAAACCACGATGCAAGAACCAGCCAGAAGCTGTTACTGCAATTGCAAAAAGCAAGATAACAACGGCCAATATTACGATTATCATTTAGGAAATCCTTTATTTCATCTTGACACAAAAGAACTGAAGCGAATCAATAACGAATAGTAGGGTCTAGATTACACCATTTTGATCCATCCGATCTTCTCCCAATGATCTAATTGATGCTTTTGGAAGCTCTTTGTACTATATAGATTACCTTTGATGATTGGCTTCGGGTCACTTACATCACCGTACTTGAAGTCGATTAATGCTTCGAATTTATCTGACATTTTTTGGCCTTCTTTACTGCGTAGTTTAGGTCCTTCTATAGGCTAACCTATTAATTTTTTGGTTATGCTTTTTTCTTTAAAAGGCTTTTGGTATGCATTTAATTTTGAAGATTCATGAAAATTTTTTGAACACCATTACTTATAGACTTCCTGACATTGAAGTGAAGCTCGACCGATGCTAGATTCATTAGGTTATTCGCCAAAACAGAAAGGATGTATCTACAAAAGAGATTGTATTAGACAAGAAGATATCGCAGAAATGAGTGCAAAAGATCTGGAAAAAGCTATGCAGATGACGAACAAGATCCAGCAATCGGCGAGAATATGGGCAGCTCCAGGAAGCTCTTTGGTTATGACAAGAGGAACTTAAAAAAAGCTTCAGGGCTTTCTTCCCACAGGCAATACCCCGATAGGCACCTCTCCAGAAGACAATCTGAGGAGTTCTTCGGTTCTATTTGCGCTAAACCCTGCCGTATAAGTAGATGCCAGGTCCAGGGAGACGACTTCTAGAAGCAGATTTTCGGCTGCCGCTCCCGCATCGATATACACCCATTGGCTCGGATCCTGCCTGGGCATCTGATTTCCCGATGTCCGGTTACTTCCAGAGGTCCTATTACCCGGCCGAAGCCCGGGCATCTGGTTCATACTGCTAATGTTTCCTGTAATCACAAAGATCGCAGGCACAGTCTTTATCCAGGCCTCAAAACCGGAGGTTGCATTGTAGTATTCATCCACATTGCCCTCTGCCATGATGGTCAGGTTATGACCCTGGGGCGAGTAGTGGTAGACGCCTGTTGGTAAGCCGGTGACATTATCGGCCAGGAGATAGACCTGCAAGGGATACTTTGCCATGGCCGAAGGCGCTGTTCGATGGCCTTTGTCATCAGTCACGCCCTGGGCAGCCCAGAGAAGCTGGGAGACCTCATTCAGTGTCAGGCCGTCTTTCCCGAAGCTGCGGATGGAGCGTCTTTCTTGCAGCGTCTTCTCGACGGTCATGCCGCCATCAGTGCGAGGCTCCGGAAGTTTGATGGCTTTGGGGGCGTCGGCCTTTGTGGTGCTGTTATTTTCAGAAGCCGCCATCACGACCGTCGCCAATAGAGCCAAACCAACTAATGCTATGATTCCTAATTTATTCAATGTCGTCACCTACATTTGATGTGCTTCATTTTCAGATAATGCCGGATCGGAAATAAGGCTTGCTGGACAAGAGCAAGAGACGGGCAGCTCTAGATTCTCGTTAAGCCAGAAGATTGGGGTCAAACAGATGCCAGACGATGCTTTCTACAGGCAGAAAATGCTGATCCGAAGGACTATCCTGCATTTAATATTATTTACCAGTAAGATTTGCCAGCTCAAACTATCATATGCCAATTAGTGTCGTTTCTAATGATCATTGCTCCATGCAGATTATAATATGAGTTCAAATTATTTTATATCAACAAACATACTCATAATGCCTGTATCCCTGGTGGTCGATGCTCGCCAGAGCAAACTCCGCTGAAGGCTCGACCAGGCTTTTTTCCATCAGTCCCTCGTGAAGCCGCTCGTACTCCTGCAACGATATCTGACGCCTTTCCTCCAGTCGCTTGACGATTCCCCTCGAAGGCACAGTTTCGGCCTCTGGCTGCACAATTGCCGAGAAGACGAGCGCCGAGCATCCGCTTCCATAAGCTCCAAAGCATAGCCTTTCTCCGGCACGGATCTTCTGCAGCTCCAAAAGGCTGGCCAGGCCCAGGTAAATCGATCCGGTATAGATGTTTCCCACAACACGCGAGAGCGCGGCCGTGTCCGCAACCTTGGCCAGGTATGCCTCCTGAAAATGCCTCGACTTGGAGAAACGGCGGGCATAGTCGGCCTTTGCCGCCTGATATAACTCTAGATCTTCATAATCCAGGGACTGGGGCTCTTTTCCGATCTCCAACTCGACATCCTGCCCTTTCCGGCAGCCAAGCCAGTCGTGCCTAAAAATAGCGGCTGAAGCATACTCGACCATTCTCGGATAGGGAATATGGAATAGGAAGTGGTCGATGAAATCCGTGACGCATTCTTCGGACTTTGGGGTTATTGCGCCCGATCGAGCGGCTTTTCCGGCAAACGAATCGAATGCTCCCTGGATGGCCTCCAGATAGCACTGGTTGCTATGCTTTCCGTTGACAGTGGCAGTTGTGCATCCCATAGGCCGGAAGAAGTCATTCTCGTCCCTGGTGAAGCATCCGTAGATCTGTTCCAGCGCGGCGAGCCGCGGGTGCTTTTTCACGAGCAGGGCAACGCTCCCTGCCCCCTGGGTGTACTCTCCCGAAGAGCGCAGCGGATACTTGGCCACATCCGAAGCGATGACAATTCCCACTCTGCCTTCCTCCTCGGCTGCCGCCCAATAGCTGAGACTCTCCAGGGCCAAAGTCGTGCCGATGCAGGCGGACTTGAACTCCACTGTGGAACAATCCTGAAAGGAGCCGGTTCCATAGACCTTCTCCAGCATGCCGATGACGTAGGTTCCTATGGCCTTGGCCTCATCCACGGCAGACTCAGTTCCGACATAAATTTTGGCGATATCCTCCGGGGCGAGGTCACACCGCTGCATCAGATCCAGGAGAGAATTGGCCGCCATGGTGGCAGCATCCTCATGCGCATCCGGAACTGCCATGCGCTCAATGCCGATTCCTTTAATAAGCTTGCCCGGATCAATGCCCCTATCCAGGGAGAACTCTCCTGACAGCGGAAGGAAGAGCCCGGGCACATAAACGGATAGATCATCGATTCCCACAGCCTCGCCTGAATGTGAGCCGCCTGCCGGCAAGTTGCCAAAATCCTTTGTCAAGATCGTTATCTCCTTACTTTATATTCTTACTTTATATTCTTACTGTCTTGCTGGTAATCAAGGAGATTGGATATTATTTCAGGTTTTTGCTGTTCCGACTCCTGCTGCTCCGATTTTGAGATCTCGTTTTTTCCAGGGTTCATCGAACTTCCGTTTGTGCAGTCTTCGGTTAACAGCCATACTTCGGGAAAATATATCAATTAGAAACGCCTATTATAGTTTGCAATTTTAGGAGTGGTAGACAAATGACTGATGGAGATGTATACAAAGTAATAGAGTTAATCGGAACCTCGACGACCAGCTGGGAAGAAGCAGTCAAGACTGTAGTCGACAGGGCCACAAAGACTCTGAGGGATCTTCGCATTGCTGAGGTCAAGGAGCTGGATGTAAGGCTGGAGAACGGGAAGATCGCTGAGTACAGGGCGAAAGTACGGCTCTCCTTCAAGTATGAAAAAGAGTGCGATTAGATCAGTTATCTGAAGCCGATCGTTGGAATCCACGGAGTTCGGACGAGAATCCATTTTTGTTCTTGCCGTCCTGCCCTAGAAAGATGCTAATTGTCGTCGGCCAAGCATGAGCCATGAGCAGAGTTATCTTTATCCCTGTCCCCTCTTTTTTAGCCCGCTTGAAAAATGCCCCATGGCCCGACTGGTGACAGGGATTTGGCTCGGCTCATACCTCTTTACCATTTGCTACCAGCTTAATCTCAAAAAGCCTTGGCCACCACTTTCCAGTCACAAAGAGCCGGTCCACTTTTGCATCGTAGGCTATCCCGTTTAGCACATCCACCCTATGCCCTTGGATATCACTATCCTGCAAAAGCCCATTCAAGTTTATGGCGCCAACAACCAAACCGGTATCGGGAGAGATAATAACGATCCAGTTGCTCGGCCACATATTGGCATAAATCTTTCCTTTTATGTATTCCAGTTCATTTAAACCTTTAACCGGCTCCCCTTTGGCCGTTACTCTTATCTCTCCCTCTCTTGTGAAGGTAATTGGGTCCAGAAAGTACAGAGTATCTGTGCCGTCGCTCATGATCAGCCTCTTGCCGTCCGAGGTTAAGCCCCAGCCCTCTGTCCGGTAACTGAAGTTCCCGATCCGGGTAAGATTCTCTTTTCCATAGACAAAGCCCAAGTTCGACTGCCAGGTAAGCTGGATGAGGCGATCTTTCCAGATGGCTATGCCCTCACCAAAGTACGCGCTTGCAAGGCTCGTTTGCTGCAGAACACGACCCGTTTCGGGGTCTACGCGACGCAGGGTCGATTGGCCATTCAGTCCCGTTCCTTCATAGATCACCCCATCTTCATAGACCAGACCCTGAGTGAAAGCGGATGGGTCATGTGGGTAGGCATTTACGACTTCATAACCAAAAATGGGAATATTGGTTGCATTGAGGCTGTTATTAACGGAATTCGTATCAGCCCCATTAGCCGATATCGGCACTCCATTGAGCAGCACAGCCAGGAGAGCCAGAAGCATCAAACGGTTGACCCAGTCTTTTTTCATATAGGAGCTATTCTTCTTCGGCATGCAATCAAAAGAGTTCAATAACCTGTGAGCTTAAAGATCTTCCCAGGCCCGAAAATAATGGCCGATTTTCTGCAGTTAAATCCACGCATAAACTCTGCTTACAGCTCTGAGACAAAATTTGATTTCGGATAATAAAAATTTTGGATCAAAACTGAAGTCGTATGTATGGATTCTTGACGTCACATAACTTGACTCATTCTCCAAAATATTTGCTATTAATGGGGATAATAGCAACCTAATTCCCAATGATTCTTGCATTATGCTGGCAACATCAACTGCATGTCAATTCGCCCAACGGGCATGAACAACCAAAAGCTTTTTCGCCTAAGCCTTTGAACCAGTAGTTATCTGGAGGGATGAGATCGAGACAATAGACCCTGCAAAGATGCGTAACAATAGATATTTTCGCATTGCAGTCATCCTGGCGATCTCAATCGTCGCTGCCCATTTAGCAGTTGTGGCCTTTATTGAGGACCGAGAGACGATGCTTTCTCTCAGTGATACGCTTCTAGCAATGACCGCAGGGCTCGCAGCTGCGTGTTTGCTGTATGCAGCATGGCATCTGGAAGGCAGGTCCAGGAGAGCCTGGACAGTCCTTGCTATTGCTATGATCTTTGACGCCTTTGGAGAAGGGTCTTGGGCTATAATCGAGATCGTTCTGCATAAGAATCCATTTCCCTCCATAGCAGATGCAGGCTACCTCATGTTCTATCCCCTTTTTGCAGTGGGAATCCTCCTTTTGCCTGATGAACCTCTATTACCCAGGGAACGGCTCAAAATCTTCCTGGATGCGGCAATAGTTATGGTCTCAGCCACATTAGTCTTCTGGGTATTCCTGATCGCCCCCATAGTTGCATCCACAGAGGCTTTAACTCTTGAACTGGTTATCTCGGCGGCCTACCCGATCATGGATCTGGTTCTGTTCTTTGCTCTGATGGGTCTGCTCTTCAGAAAGCTCTATTCTCCAGGACGTATTCCTGCACTTTTGCTGGCTCTGGGCATGGTCTTGTTCTTGATTGCGGATGTAGTCTTCAGCATCCAGACACAAAATGGAACTTATCTCTCCGGCGGTATCCTTGATACAGTTTGGATCACCAGCAACTTACTGATAGGACTGGCCGGTTTGCTGCAGGTAATCACTCTTCCGTTTGATTTACCAAAATCAGTGGGAAACCTAAAGATCGGTGGATCTGCCTCGGCCCTCTACCTGCCGTACCTCGGAATTGGCGCGGCATTTTCTCTTCTCATTTGGGGTTATGATTATTCGCGCCTCATAAGCTCTTCCTCAATAGCGGCATCGGTAGGTCTCATCATAGGGCTTATGTTCATGCGTCAGAAGATAGTGTTTGATGAGAGAAATCAGTTGCTTACAACGACCCTGGCGGAGATTGAGGAACGTGAGCAAGCTGAGGAGTCTTTGCGCAAATCCGAACAGGAAAAGGCGGCGATTTTAGGTGGCTTGAGAGGTGTTACTGTCGAATACCTTGATCCAGAGATGCGCATTATTTGGATAAATACACTCATACCAGAGGCACTGGGTCAATCCATAGATGAAATGAAGGAGAAGCATTGCTTTAAAATTATCTATGGACTCAGTGAGCCCTGTTCAGGTTGCACCGCCTTCAAAGCCCTCCAAACGTGTCAAAGCCAGGAGGGCGAATTGGTCACTCCTGACGGCAAGACCAGGCAGTCTCGCAGCAGTCCCATTAAAGATGAAAAGGGCAATATCACTGGAGTCGTCCATGTAGCTCTGGACATTAGTGCTTCCAAGACCGGGGAGATTGCTCTAAGAGAGTCCGAGCGCCGTCTAGCGAATATCATAGACTTTCTGCCTGATGCTACTTTTGTTATCGATAAGGATGACAGGGTCATAGCCTGGAACCGTGCTATCGAGGAGATGACGGGCCTCAAGGCCGAGCAGATTCTGAACAGGGGAGACTATGAATATGCATTGCCTTTTTATGGTGAGCCAAGGCCCATGCTCATAGATATAGCAAATAAGCCCAATCCTGCTCTTGAAGCAAGATATGATAATATGAAAAGGCAGGAAAATGGCACCCTAGTTGGTGAAGCCTGCATCCCCCAGCTGAAAGGCGGCGTTGCATATCTACTTTCAAGTGCATCGGCGCTCCATGATTCAGATGGAAATTACTGGGGGGCGATCGAATCCATACGCGACATAACAGAACGAAAGCATGCCGAAGAAGAGCTGCAAAGGAGCAAGGAAGAAGCTGAATCGGCAACGCGCGCCAAGTCCGAGTTCCTGGCCAATATGAGCCACGAGATCCGCACTCCGATGAACGCCGTCATAGGCTTGACAGGTCTTCTGCTGGACGAATCCCTCACCGAGGGACAGAGAGAGTATGTAGAGATCATTCGCTCCAGCGGGGATACGCTCCTTGCTATCATAAATAATATCCTTGATCTCACCAAGATCGAAGCGAATATGGTAGAGCTGGAATGCCAGCCTTTCAACCTGCAAAACTGCATTGAGGCAACCTTTGATCTTGTGGCGGCAAGCGCCCACGTGAAAGGGCTGAGCATGGTGTACACTATCGAAGAAAATACTCCCTGTATAATCCTTGGCGATCCCACCCGGCTCAGCCAGATTTTAATTAATCTGCTCAATAATGCGGTGAAATTTACAGAAAACGGCGGAGTCTCAGTCTCGATCTCCAGTGAATGGCTCAAAGAAGATGGTTTTGAAATACATTTTGCTGTAAAGGATACGGGAATTGGAATCCCGGAAGATAAAATGAGCCGCCTGTTTCAGTCCTTCAGCCAGATTGATTCATCGATAGCGCGGAGGTATGGTGGAACCGGTCTCGGCCTTGCCATAAGCAAGAGGCTCGCTGAGATAATGCATGGAAAGATGTGGGTTGAGAGTGAGGCGGGCCGGGGTTCTACATTTCACTTTACCATTCAGGTTGAACCTATCCTCTGCGGGCCTATCGATATCGCCCAGCCTGAAACTCCCCCGGTTTCCGATCGCCAGGGGTATCTGGACCACAGCTTGACCATACTGCTTGCCGAAGATAACCTGGTCAACCAGATAGTGACGAAGAAGATGCTTGAGAAGCTGGGTTATAGATCGGAAGTGGCGGCCAACGGAAAGGAGGTCCTGCAGGCTCTGGAGGCACGGGATTACGATGTTATATTTATGGATGTGCAGATGCCGGAGATGGGTGGCCTGGAGGCGACAAAAAAGATACGCCAGCGCTGGCCAGGGGGCGGGCCCAAGATCATCGCCATGACGGCATCGGCATTAAAAGGTGATCGAGAGGAGTGTCTGGCTGCAGGGATGGACGGCTACATAAGCAAGCCCACAAGAATAGGGGCGATAAGAGAGGCTCTGGAGGCTTGCAGCATAAGGGATGGCGGCCTGACGGGGAATTGAATAAGAGCAACCGTAGGATGCCCCATAAATGCCAGGAAAATCCGGGATCGAGGAGAGACAAAATGGGGTTCCTCGCTGTATCAAGTTGGTAATATAATAATAGAAGCCTCTATGAGTCCTCCGTGCGCTCCGTGTCTCTGTGGTGAATGTCCGTAATCATTTGGCTATAACCAGCGGCTAACGACGCTTCAACCACAGAGCTCACAAAGCTCACAGAGTACGAACGGAGACGATCCAAAAAACTGGAAACCCATTGTGAACTGAGGTTAGCAACAGGAAATGGCCGAGAGCCCTAAATAGTCTTGAAGACATAGCATAGATGAGCATGAAGATAAAAATCAAGATTACAGGTTCCAAAGTGCATGATGTGGGCTACAGATACTTCCTGATGAGCCTGGCTATGTCCAATAGAATCAGGATGTTTGAGGCCCATAATATCGAAGAAGGTGTTGGTAAGGAGGTCCTGATCTATGTGGATGGCGATGAAGAGGCCATCAAAGCCTTTCGTGCCCTGCTTGAGACCAAGCGTCCCGTTCACTCAGAGGTGTCAAATATCGTCTTTGATGACTTCGATGGAGAGGTCATGAAGATAGGAGAGTATGCCCAGTTCTGCAGCACGGTCCAGTTGAACAAAGCCATTCCTGTCTTGCTGGAGATCAGAGACAATACCAAAGCCACCCCTCAAATCCTGGAAGAGATCAAAGTAGTGCGGAAGAATACCGATACAATCCCTCAGGTCTTGGAAGAGATCAAAGGGCTGCGAGAAGACATCCAGCCGGGATATGCAACCCCTTTCAGGCAGATGCAGGCGGATGTCAAGGCCATAAAAGAACGCCTGGGCATGTAGGTGAAGTCTGCTGATTGCAATTCTTGTGGAATGGATGAAATGGATATCTCCTCAAGGTTTGATTCCTGGGATTTTTGGATTTATTGGAGTAGTAGTTGGCGGTTTCATCACATATTTCATCGAAAAATCAAAAATTAAAGACAACGAATCTCAACGAAGAGAACAAGTCTATAGCCAGTTAAATGGGCAAAAATCATTAACATCACAATTATACAAGTCATATTTTGAGGCTTTTATACAGTCAGAATATTATAATTATTTAGGAATGCTGCCAGGACCTCATCAAACAACAAATTGGCTTCTTGAAAAAAAGAGAAGTGAAGATCTTGCATTAGAAAAAGCCAAGAGTAACCAAAGTTTATTTGAGACTATAGGTTTAATCCAGATCCTATTCCCGAGTTCAAATGAGTTAAATGAACTAATTAAACCACTTCGTGACATTGATGTGAAGTTCAAATTTACCCAATATCTAACACAAAAAATCCGAGATGAGGAACAATTTGAGGATATGAGATATGGTACGGATCCAGATGAACTTCACTCTTGGCGGGTAGATACAATAGAAAAACTTGAAGAGACTGTGATACTAGAGATCGAGAACCCCATAGACAAACTATTGGATCATCTAAAAGGCTATATCCACAAGGAAAGGACCAAGCACCGTTGGGAATTCTGGAAGTGACGATGATGAAATTAAATCTTAGACTAAATGTAAGACTATGCCTGATACTTTTGGTTATCTTGATATCCGTCTACTCAGTAGCAGGTGAAGGTGAATGGATTTGGTATAATGGTCATGACTTGAGATTTGAATACCCATCGAATTGGGGATTGATAAACAGTTCTACAGGAGTGGTTTTAGGAAATAATCAAACCTTTGCATTATCAATCGTCATGCACAAAGAAGGATGTTATCCACTATCCCAGCATCCGCAACTTATGGACTATATGCTAAAAATTTGGAATAAGGAGATGGATGGAACTCCGTGGGGCGATCCAATAACGCAATACGGTGAAACAGGTATCGGTCCATATTCAAGTGGCACACAACTTTACAAAAATCCTGATCAATATTTGATTTGTGAACTTCAGGGATATACAGCAAAAAATGTTACCATATCATTCGCTTTGGTAAATATGAATCCAAATGACTCTGCTGGGGGAAAAACTGCTTTAGATATTGCCAGGCTTCGAAAATACTTGAGCGTTACACTATCTGGCAACCATACTTCATTCATTTGAGAGTAAGATCAAGTGAGAAACCAGGCGAAGAGGAGATCCAGAAAAAGGGCTGGTGGAAATTCTGGAAATGAAAACAAAGATCGACCAAAACCATAAGAGGGATTAATGATCGAAGATATAAGTCTCGTTACAGGCTCAGTAATTCGGAATTTCAATAATGGATTGAAGGTCTAAGAACATCCGAGTTACACCTAGGCCAGAAGATTGTCAATTCTTTTAGTCCTACTCATCAGAACCCTTTTTATCATAACACAGTCTTATCTCCAGTAGAACCCGTGCGAAAGAAAGCTTGCAACGAGGCATCATATGCAGATAACAGATCGTATTCATGCTTTGAAGATCCCTTTTCAAATAACAGATCCATCCGGCCAGAAGATTCCCAGATTCGTTTACGTCTACCTCATCTATGGCCAAAGGATTTTCCTGATCGATAGCGGTGTGGCCTCTTCTGAGAAGATCATCCTGGACTATCTGAAGAGTACAGGCCGAAAGCCAGCGGAGATCTCACAGCTCATTCTCACCCACTCGCATCCAGACCACATGGGCGCCGCCCGCGCCATAAAGAGCTTATCAGGCTGCACCGTTGCCGCACACGCTGCAGAAAAGTCCTGGATAGAGGATGTGAGCTTGCAGGAGCGGGAGCGCCCCGTTCCCGGCTTCAAATCCCTGGTGGCCGGATCGGTTCATGTCGACCAAACATTGCAGGACGGAGATATCCTGGATCTGGACTACGTAAGTATGCAGGTGTTGCACACTCCCGGCCACTCCTCCGGCTCCATCTGCCTCTGGCTTCCCGAGGTCGGGGCACTCTTTTCTGCCGATGCCGTTCCGGTGCCGGGCAGCATGCCCATCTACCAGGATATACTGGCTTCGGTCCGGTCCATCCAGAGGCTAAAGAGCATGCAGGGAATCAAATTCCTCTTATCGGCATGGGACGAGCCGCGACTGGACGGCGTTGCCTATCGGGTTATGGATGAGAGCCTCGCATATCTGCAGAGCATTCACAACGCGGTCCTGAAAGTAGCCAGGGCCAGGGGACCGGACGCGGGTCAGGATTCCATGCAGTTTTGCAGTCGCGTTCTGGCGGAGCTGGGCCTTCCGGCGGCTATGGCCAATCCTCTTGTGGCGGGATCTTTTCAGTCCAGCCTGAAACTACCTGATCAGCAAGACCTTCTGAGCGACGGCTGAAGCAGGCGACGAGGTTTCGAGATATGGACCCCACATACGAGGATGAGGAGAAAATAGTCTGGCTCAGGGATCATGAGACACTGGCGAGGATGGCATACGTACGGGAGAAGGTTCAGCTCTGCAGCATCAGAACCTGTCCCGTCAAAGCCCCCCAGGGCGAAATACTCATCGGCTATGCTGTCCTGAAAAAGACCACGGCAAAAATCGGCAGTGAGGGCTTCAGGAGAAGGATCTTTACCCTGCTTCCGGAAGATCGCGATTTTGTGCCAGAGAGCACCTTCCAGGAGACCGAGGCGGTTCATGTGCCACCGGAGGCCGTCGATCCACTCTCGGTTCAAGCAGGAAAGCCCAGCCGAAGACTGAGGGAGATACAACCGCAAGAATAAAATGCCCTCCTGAGCATGACTAAAATAAGACAATAAGACCGTAAGACGTAGGAGAGACAGGATGCCAGTCAAGCTGAACATTGCCACCTTCAACCTCATGAACCTGGATGACCGGCCCGACAGAAGCCCCAGCCTTGAGGATCGCATACCAATCCTGCGGCCTCAGCTCGTACGGCTCAATGCGGACGTCCTCTGCTTTCAGGAGATCTGCGGCCAGCATGACAGAGGCCGCAAACTGCGCCTTGACGCCATGAACCGCTTGCTGGAATGCACTCCATACGAGGGCTACAAGAGGGTCTCGACCGTAGATCCGTCCACAGGTGAGGTCTTCGAGCACCACAACCTCGTCATCCTCAGCCGCTACGAGATCGTGGAGCACGACCAGTACCTGCACGAGTATGCGCCCTCGCCGCGCTACCAGAAAGTCACTGCCCAGCCTGAGGAGCGCGAGGCCAGAGAGATTTCCTGGGAGCGGCCCATTCTGCATGCCAAGGTGCAGCTGCCCAACAACATGGTGGTGGATGTGATCAACCTGCACCTCAAGAGCCGCCGGCCCACCAACATTCAGGGAAACAAATTAAGCGAAAGGACCTGGAAGACGGCCTCGGGCTGGGCGGAAGGCGTCTTCATCTCCAGCATGAAGCGCATCGGCCAGTCTCTGGAGACCCGGATTCTCATCGATAAGCTCTTCGATGTGGACCCGTGCGCCCTCATTGCCGTCTGCGGGGATTTCAATGAGGAGTTCGATGAGGTCTCCATCGAGGCCATCCGGGGCGACGTTGAGAATACCGGCAACATGGACCTGGCAATGCGGGTCATGGTGCCCACAGAGAGAAACATCCCGGAGCCTGCGCGCTACTCTCTCCTGCACAACGGCAAAGGAAAGATGCTGGACCACATTCTGGTCTCACGCACAATGCTCGCCTACTTCAGGGGCTCGGAGGTGCATAACGAGCTTCTGCACGACGAGTCCATCGTCTTCGCCCCCAAGATCTTCTACCCGGAGTCGGACCATGCTCCATTGATCGCCAGCTTTGAGTTTCCTGAGACGAAGATCAAGTGGTCCACCGGGGCCGACTTGAGCAAGAAGGGCTACAAGTGCATCCGGAGCGGGAAGGGAAAGTGCCAGTAGTAGCGGCTCGAAATTAAGAACCAATCAAGCATAATTATATTAAATTTTTATTCAGCATTGAATGAAGTAGAGCCGCCTATAGTAGGTCGCCTTTAGCAGAGCCGTCCTATTGATCATGGGCCTTTGACCGTTTGCCGAAATTCGATGCCCGGAAACCCTGACAATTGAAGTCGGTGGAGTCGTCCCGTTTCCTGTTTTGCGCTCTATCATCACTTGGGAACGGTCCCAAATCAGAGATCTAACCTTTTCTCCATCGGAAGCGATCGCACAAATTGATTATCAAGATCCCCGATAGTACTCCGTTTATCGCCCCGATTATTACATCAAGCGGATAATGGGCTCCGAGATACACTCTTGAGAAAGCAATTGATGCTGCCAGGAGGAAGAAGATAACCATATATTTGTGGTAGAATTTTGTTAATATCATTGCAGATAAAAAGGCCCTGGACGCATGCCCGGAAGGCAAGCTGCCGAAAATATCTCCGAGCTCCAGGGGAGTTATGGATAGGCTCTCGTAAGGTCTGTGCCTGTGGATCATAGTCTTGAGTGTTGTGACGAATACGAGATCCGCTATCAATCCTGCTGCCAGGTAAATGGCAGGACGTCTTTCTCCTTTTAGCCACAGAGCTAATACGACCAAAAATATAATGAAAAAGGATCCGCCATTTGTCCATAACACAAAGAACGCATCAAGAGCCGGGTTCCTCATTTTAAAGATTTCCAGAAATAATTGTGTATCAATATGGACCAGAGAATTGAAAAGGACAAAAAGAGCCCCATAAGTCAAAAGAAGAAGGAGAAGGGGTATAAATATTTTTGAGTTCTCATGATCCTTCCAATTATGGCATAATGTATTGCATAACGCGGCCGTTGTTCCGGATTTTTGCTCATTATTTTTGATATTCTTATTGACCATGTCCTGGCTCTCCATTTTCAATCTTCCTTCTCTCTAGAGTCAGCTAACCGGAACTATTCATAAACCTTCAGTCACAACGTAAGAGGGAATTTTCTGGTGATTGTCTGGCGGCCTTCAATGCTACATCAATAGAACGCATCAAGCTCCTATTAATAATATAGTGACCTATAGTAACCGTAGCCGCGATATCTACTTTGCTCAAATGGCTTATCGATATTGCAGGACCTATGAATTCTTCAAGCCCTGCATTTTCCGCGTTCCCCAGCCTTTATGTTGCGGAAGCGTTTTCTCTTGTGTTTTCTCTCCTGGGAAATGTGCTATTCCCGTTATCCTACATTTTCGCGATGCTGGTCAGCCTGTTTCAATTGCCTGCAGGGGCAAATCCCTGGTTGGATATAGGAGTCGGCATGGCAATAGCGGGCCTTGGGTACGATATATCTGAGTCGATCGTCTTCAGGCAAAAAAAGCAATCGACAGATTTGACAAAAGAGCGAGAAAAGCGGCTCATGTTTTATCGAACCTATCGGCGTGTTTGGCCGATATTGATCCTGGGCCCGCAAAAGACATCCTACCTCGTGCTCTTAGCCTTGTTTGTCGGCATCCCGGTAATGCATCTCACGGTAATGGGAATAAAGGTTTCCGGGATTGAGGATGGCTCAAGAAAGCAGGCCGGGTTGGAGAGACACCTGGCGAGGGTCCGCTCTACAATGCACTTGGCATTCTCTTTGCTCTCGGGCTGCTTAGAAGTAACCCGCTTGCTGCGGTTGCCTGATTCTCATGTTCGGACTTGGGGATGGATTTGCAACATATACCGGCACAACCTATGGAAAACATAGGCTTCCCTGGAATAGGAACAAAACAATGGAAGGCACATTGAGACTTATGGCCGGGGCGATGCGTGCCATATTAATCTTACCGGTATCTGCAACCCTTTTGGTAGCAGCACTGGGAGCCTTTATTGAGTCTCTGACTCTAAAATTAAATGACAATATAACTTTGCCTGTGGTATTATCCTTACTAATTTATCTTTTGCTCTGATTTATAAAGTTCAAGAACCTTAGCTCAAACAATTATTCGGTTGTGCAACCCTGTAAGCCGTGATGAATGCAATTGATATTTGCTTCGACATAGCAAAACATTTTTCTACTTATCTGAGCAATATTCGATAACGTAATTGAAATCATTAATGAGATGATTTTAATGATGATCCGGAAATCTTTTGGTGCATTAATATTCGTAATCATGCTGGCATTCGTTATGGCAGCAGGCGCAGTTCCCAGTGTAGAGGTTCGGGGTGCAGTGGCAGGAACAATTAACGGCCAGAGCAACCTAGTCGATAACACCTTTGCATGGAACCCGCAGAACTTCGCCGGCTTTTTCTATGACATAAAGAAAGACCTGGGCACTGAGACTTTGAAGTTCGTCCTCACCGAGAATAACAAGCTGAGTGGCGACAATCCATACGGGATTACTTACACAACCACTGCCCAAAACAAGGACTTCGAGCGCGAACTCTGGGGATCCTACAAGATAATCGGCTTCGGTGCTGAGAAGTTCTTCGCAGGATACAACCATGGTGTCGATGAACAGTCCGGGTTCGACATCTTCTACGCTGAGTCCACTGACAAGAATTCGCTATCCAGCGAGCAGCTTGAGCAGGTTCTCATGGATGACGATAGTGAGATGACAGTCACCTCCGGCACACCATTGAAGCTGGGAGAGGGCTATGAGCTTGCTATCAAGTCCATCGATATCGACGGCAACAAGGTTTTCCTCGAGCTGTCCAAGAACGGAGCAGTAGTAGACAGCAAGGTCGTATCCCCATCCAAGGATGGCGCGACTGAGTCCGACAAGACATACTACTACAAGAATCCAGCCGTAGGCGAGCAGAAGAAGCTCGTGACCATCGGCGTTCACTTCAAGAATGCCTTCCGCGGCGCTGATTCCAACCTGGCCACCATCGACGGCGAGTGGCAGATCTCTGATACACCCAAGGAAGTCAAGGCTGACACACAATACGACAAAATGACCATAAGGACCGTTGATGCCACAGCCGGCACCATCACCATGGATAACAAGGATAACGCCATAACCCTCAGCAAGAACAAAGATACACCACTCACAGGCGACATCAATATCAGAACTGCTGATAACGATACCCTCAGGTTCTATATCCACAAGACCATAACCCAGCCCGGAGACTACCAGATCAGAGGAGCTGTTGCCGGCACAGTGAACGGCGCAAGCAACCTCGTTGATAACTCCTTCTCCTGGAACCCGCAGACTTTCGCCGGCTTCTTCTACGATATAAAGAAGGACCTGGGCACAGAGAGCCTCAAGTTCGTTCTCACCGAAGATAACAAGCTAAGCGGAGATACACCATACGGTGTCACTTACACCACAACCGTCCAGAACAAGGCATTCGAGCGCACCCTCTGGGGATCCTACAAGATCATGGGCTTCCAGGCCGAGAGATACTTCGCAGGATACAATCACGGTGTCGATGAACAGTCCGGATCCGACATCTTCTACGCGGAGTCCACTGACAAGAATTCGCTATCCAGCGAGCAGCTTGAGAAGATCTTGATAGATGCCAAGGATGAGATGACGGTCACCTCCGGCACACCATTGAAGCTGGAAGAGGGCTATGAGCTCGCTATCAAGTCCATCGATATTGACGGCAACAAGGTCTACCTCGAGCTGTCCAAGAACGGAGCAGTAGTAGACAGCAAGGTCGTATCCCCATCCAAGGATGGCGCGAATGAGGCCAACAAGACCTACTACTACATGAATCCAGCCGTAGGCGAGCAGAAGAAGCTCGTGACAGTCGGCGTTCACTTCAAGAATGCCTTCCGCGGCGCTGATTCCAACCTGGCTTCTATCGACGGTGTCTGGCAGATCTCCGACGCACCCGTAGAAGTCAAAGCAGGCACACAGTACGAAAAGATGACCATCAGGACTGTTGATGCCACCGCCGGCTCAATCACCATGGACAACAAGGACAACGCAGTAACCCTCAGCAAGAACAAGAACGTTGTACTTATGCCCGGTGTAAGCATCCAGACCGCTGATAACGACACCCTCAGGTTCTTCATATACAAACCAGTAACCATTGAGGGCGCAGCAGCTCAGAACGTAACCACAACCACAACAACCGCTCCAGCTGAGAACGTAACCACAACAACCGTTCCCGCTGAGGACGTAACCACAACCAATACAATCGCCCCAGCTGAGAACGAAGGCGCTTATAAAACTGAAGAGCCTGCTCCGGTTAAGAACACACCAGCAACCACACCAGTGGCCGCTCCGGTTGGGAGCGCACCCATAACTGCAGCATCTACTCCAGTTGAGAATGTCTACTATTCAGAAGGCAGCGGAATCAAGAAAACAGCAACCACCACAGAGCCCGCTCCAGCTGAGAACGAAGTCGCTCATAAAACCACAGAGACTGCCCCAGTTGAGAGCGCACCAGCAACCATAGCCACAGCACCCGTTCCGGTTGAGAGCGCACCCATAACCGCAGCACCCACTCCAGTTGAGAATGGCTATGATTCAGAAGGCAGCGGAATCAAGAAAACAGCAACCACCACAGAGCCCGCTCCAGCTAAGAACGTAGTACCATATAAAACCACAGAGACTGCCCAAGTTGAGAAGGCACCAGCAACCATAGCCACAGCACCCGCTCCGGTTGAGAGCGCAACCACCACTGCAACCGAGACGGCTGCTGAATTAATGGACGCGGTAGATACGAGAATTCAAAACTTGCCTAACGGTACAATTGTTGATGCAGTCCCTCGTACGATGAAAGTTGGAACGCCCAAACAGTTTCTCGTGGCAATTTCACGAACTCCAAATATGTCTTGGTTGGGGTCAAAAGGCATTAGCCCGGAAATTGATGAACGAGAGGATATCAGACCTAATAATATCACCTCTTATTCGTTGCCAACTTGCAGTTCTATGAAAGTTGTTCTAATCCCTGATTTTCCTGCAGATTTTGATATTATACAACAACATGCTTCAGATACCCAATATGTTCCATTTGGTAGTTTTGCTGTTTGGAAATGGTTGGTCACTCCAAAAAAAGATGGTTGGCATCGAATAGAGATCAAGGCGTTAGTAATGATTGATCCTCCAAAACCTTCAAAGGAATTTCCTGTGTGGCACGATACTTACATCATTGATCCAGATTGGGGATATTATGTGCAAGAATTTATTAAAAATTATTCGACTGCTATCATTGGCGCAATTATTACCCTAATTGTTGGTTTAGTTGGATGGTATCTAAAGCGCAAGTTAACGGGTAGTGAGGACTGATTTGTCAACCAAGCACTCTAAAAAGGTGCGCTATCTGGCAAAAAAACCAGCGCAATGTGGCTGAATGAGATGTCCATAATTCAAATTACGGACCACTGAGCTAACAAAGTATGCACTAAGAAGATCACAAGGTTTCGGGCCTCCTGGCATTGACCTCGAAAGTCTTATGCAGGCATTGAACCGCCAAGAGCCAGGTGAAACAGCGGCGGTGCACCCCGCAGAGCTGGCGGGGCCATCCATGGCGCCGCCGCATAAAGATGGTACTATAATACGAGCGGATCCATTCCCAAGTTGGATACGTATGCCCGTTATCCCCTCAGCAGAGCCGCGGGGCATTCGAATAAAATAAATTTTAAAAGCGGCAGGAGCATTTCCTGCTCCTCCCTTTTCTACTTCAGCTCCTGCTGATCATCGTCCCCACGCCCTCAGTCGTGAGAAGCTCCAGCAGGATGGCGTGATGCTTTCTTCCGTCGATGATGTGCGCCTTTTCCACTCCGCCTCGCACTACACTTACGCATGCTTCGACTTTGGGAATCATGCCGCCCTTGATAACACCCTCCGCCACCAGCCGGTCGAAGTCCGAGGCCGGGAACTCGGAGATGACGCTCGCCGGATCATCCGGGTTCATGCGCACACCCTCTACATCCGTGATGGAGAAGAACTTCTTAGCCCGCATGGCAACAGCCACGGCTCCGGCTGCTGTGTCCGCATTAACATTGAGATTATTGCCCTCGTTATCTGCGGCAATGGGTGATATCACAGGGATGTAGCCCTTTCCGGCCATGATCATGAGAATCTCCGGGTCGACCTTCTCCACATCTCCTACGAATCCCAGGTCCACCGGCTCCTTGCCCTGCACCTTGATGGGGGCCTTCTTTCTCGCCTTCAGGAACATTCCGTCCTGGCCGGAGAGGCCGATGCCTTTACCGCCATGCTTGCCGATCAGGTTGACAAGCTCAGCATTTATGCTGCCGAGCAAGACCATGCGTGCGATGCCCAGGGTCTCCCGATCGGTCACGCGAAGGCCTCCTACGAACTCGGCCTTTTTGCCAAATTTCTCCATGGCCAGAGAGATCTCGGGTCCTCCTCCGTGAACAATGATGGGATGAATGCCGATATATCGCAGGAGCACAATATCCTGAATGAAATCCTCCAAAACGGTTCGGTCGGACATGATCGAGCCTCCGATCTTGAAGACCATGATGGAATCATAGAACTCTCGAATATAAGGCAGAGCCTCAATGAGCACCTGTTCTCTCTTGACTGTCACTTTTTATACCTCTTCAAGAGAACATGATGTGCATCAGGTTCTTATCTTTATTTATTGAAGCGCTTTTCGGAATAAGCAAAAGGAATAAATGGTTAAAGCTCAAGTACCAGAAAAATGAGGGTCAATTGAGTACCCTTAGAGTAAGGAGGTTCATGAAATGAAGCTAATTCTCACTATCTTCGTCATCACCGTTCTCCTGGCAGGAGTTATAGCTGCGGCCAGCGCGGCAGATGTTCTGGATCTAAGCACACTAAATAAAAAGACGAGCGTGCAGACTATTTCTTTACCCCAGGTTTCCCCAAGCATGCCAACCATTGCACCGAGGGCTCTTGGTGGCGAGGTGAAGAGCAGTGTCTTGGATCTAAGCACTCTGGGAAAGAAAGCAAGTCTCAATAAAACCGCGATCATGATCAAAGGTCCAACCCCGGTCACAATCACACCCATGTTCGCAACTAGGAATTCCAATGTTACCAACCAGGCAGGCGACGTCTACACTCTGCCGCAGGCCATTTCCGCCAATGCCACAGTCTACACCCCGCCTATCGCCATATTTGGCGGAGCTTAAAATAAAACTCGCGGAAAACTCTGGAGAATATCGCAGGCAGGCAACATGAAGGGATTATAAATGATGGTCAAATTGAAGGCAGATGGCAGGGAGATTCCCCTAAATGAATTCACCCAGGAGATCATAGGCAACGTGACCGCCGCCATGGCCCAGTCCCTGCGAGGAGTAAGCCCGGATTGGAAAGGAATCGAGATCCAAATAACGCAGGATTGATCTTCAATCCTTCTTGCTTTTTTTGAAGGCGGATGTTAGATCTATAAAATAGGTCCCTTCCTTGACCGCCATAATCAGCTCTTCTCTCTCAAATAGAGAAGGCAAATTCAGCTCATAAGTCCCCGGCGCGGTAATCTTGATGCTCTCCAGAGCTCTTCCGTCGCCTTTGCCCAATTCACTCTCAGGAGTGACGTCCGAATTTGTTGGAGGCAGGGCAGAAAGAGGGAGAGATTGTTCATGATCCCGGGCCAAGGTCATGGTCTTCTCTATTGCCGTCGATTCTTTTTCCGACCTCCTGGGAGGTACCCTCACGCCCATGGCCGTTGTTATGATCCGCTCCGAAGAACGCCCCGACGCATCCGACCCCGGCGACATTTTTCGCACAAACATGAACTTCTTCCAACCGCAGGCAGGGCAGCCCTTCAGGATATCCTCTCCCGACTCGAAGATATTGTTGCAGCGAGTACATATATGAGGCATTCAATCACCCACAGAGACCTTGGTGCTGATCTGATACTTGTCTTTCTCAATGGTACGAAGCTGGTTGGCCGGGCCTATGACCGTCATCCTGCCCTTGAGGGCCTTTCCAAATATCTTATCCAAGAATGATCCTCCCTTTTTAGAAGGATAGCTTTCGATCTCTATTCCCGTGAATTCATCCACCCTGATCTCAGTCATGGTCATCTCTATGAGACGCACCTCCTCATCAGGAGTCAGGCCGCTCTCAAGGACCACAATCTTTCCTTTCTTGACCTTATCCAAAATGAGCCTGATCTTCTCCATGGAGGTCATATTCTCCATCTTCTCCTCGGAGATGAGGTCCATATGCACTTCTCTCATCAAGATCACCCGAATTGAGCTGCTATTGCCTGATAAAGGCTATCTATATTCGAACCTTCCAGAGCAGATATCGGCACAACGGCATGCTGGGGGAAAGCGGATTTGATTTTGGATGGCGAGGCATTAGGCAGATCCATTTTGTTGGCTACTATGAGAAGCGGGAGCTTCCGGGCTTCCATATTACCAATCACTGTGACATTGACCTGGGTATAAGGATCCTCGGTTGAGTCCATAACCAGCAGTATTCCATCCAGATCCTCCAGCCATTTAATAGCTTCTATGACGCCTTCCGTAGCCTCCTTGGCCCGTTTCTTGGACTCGGCTTCGGAGAGGCCAAAGGCCATGAACTCCTTGAAATCAATCTTCGTCGCCATCCCTGGCGTATCGACTATATCAAGTTCAATGGTCGAGCCGTTGGCTTTGATTATCAGCCCCTCCTTTCTAATAGCCCTGCGAGTTTCGTGAGGAATGGGAGAGACTATCCCAAAGGTACCTTCTTCCCCGCTCCAGTCCTTCAATATTCTATTGGCCAGGGTCGTCTTTCCGGCATTCGGCGGACCATATAGTCCGATCTTAGCCCTCTTCTTTTTGAAGATCTTATTTATCCAGGCCCCAAGGTTATCCCTGAAGCTACTGATGAAACCCATATCCTACCTCAAATCTGATAAAGCACATGTCTGTACTAATAATTTTCCATGACTTTTATTCGGGTACCGCTCAGCTTGAGCTAAATACCAAATTCGCCATCTTATGAATAGTATTAATAAAATAATTGTCGCCTCAGCCCAAGACATTCTGGGCAGGGCAATCGCATACAAATCCCTCGAACTGCCCGGACCGCCTTATGGCCTTCCAGGCATCTTTGAGTGAGGTTTCATGGATGTTGGCATAGCTCTCCTGCAAATAAGGACAGGCTCGGATATCGCCGTCTACGCCCACATGCAGCCATCTTCTTCCGGCCATGCATCCCAGCAGCTCGCCCTCGAAATAGGTACTGGCAAAAAGACGTGGTCCTCCGGACGTGGCATTGATCTTACGGTAGAGGTTTATGATTTTCTCACGCTCGATCTGAGTCAGATGCTCTTCCGGAGTCCTTGGTATGCCCTCCCAGATGGACAGCTCCTGCACTCCCAGCTTTGTGGCCAGTTCGTAGAGCTCCCCGATCCGGTCCACCTGCCCGGACAACACATGGCAGGACATGGTGACCAACAGGCCTGTCTCCAGAGCAATGCGAATGGCCTCTAATGCTTTGGCATGAGCCCCAACCACACCTCGAACCCTGTCGTGCTCCTCGGGATTAGCGCTATAGACACCGATAATCAAATTATAAAGCCCTGCTTCTCTGAGCTTGACCGCCTTCTCCACCGTCATATCCAAGCCGGGTGTAAAGAGATTCACCACCGCCTTCTCCGGATCGACGTGCTCTATCAATTCAAAGATATCCTCCCGTAGAAGGGGGTCGCCTTCTGTAAAGGTGACAATGCAGGTGCCCATGTCGAGGGCCTCGTCGATAATGCGCAGAATCTCATCATGGCCGAGCTCTCCCTCGCCCTCTTTTATCAGGCAATGATCGCATTTTGCCCCGCAACGTCTTGTGACCTCAATGGAAAGAGTCTGGGGCACCATCCGGCCTATTACACTCCGCGCCTCATTCAGAAGCAGCCTCTTGAAAGGGCCGCTGGGAATGGGCGGCAGCCAGGTGCTGGCGACGATATCCTTCAGCCTGACCTGGGCAGGCTTCTCCTCCGCCAGCCTCTGGTTCATCATCTTCAAAACAGGCTGGATCATTCGCGCCAGGGCACCGTGAGCCTGCAAGGCCCGAGCATCCCGGTCGAAGTCCACAGAAAGAGCGGCCGTCTTGATCAGCTGGGTCATTGGACCTCCGTTTTTTTCGTGGCGGTTATAGAGTTATCGCCCAAATGAAGAGATAAGGTTAAATCATTCATGCCTCTTGTACGAAAGCGGTGTTGCCAAAGTGTCTGAAGTTGTACTGGCCTATTCCGGTGGCCTGGATACATCTGTTTGTATACCGCTCCTCCGGGAGCGCTACGGATTTGATAAAATCGTTACCGTTCTGGTGGACGTCGGCCAACCTAGGTCGGATATCGATCGAGGAAACAGCAGAGCAAAGCAATTGGCGGACGAGCATTACACCATAGACGCGAGAGAAGAGTTCGTGGAGACCTGTCTCTTCCCTCTCATCAAAGCCAATGGTTCGTACGAAGGATATGTTCTGGGAACTGCCATCGCGCGACCCCTTATCGCCGCCAAGGCGGTGGAGATCGCCGCGAAGTTGGGCATAAAGAACCTGGCGCACGGGTGCACAGGTCGCGGCAATGACCAGCTACGCTTCGAAGCCATATTTCGGGCCACGGACTGCAGGGTCATAGCGCCCATGCGAGAACTGGACCTGGCGCGCGAGTGGGAGATCGACTACGCTCGCGAGCACGGCATAGATGTGGCTGTAACCAAGGATAAGCCCTGGTCGATCGACGAGAATGTCTGGTCCAGGTCCATTGAGGGAGGAAAGCTGGAGGACCCCTACTTTGAGCCGCCTGAGGAGATCTACGGCTGGACCAAGATGCCCAGTGCCGGCAGGCCCGCTCAGGTAGTAGAGATAGGATTCAAAGAGGGCGTTCCAGTCTCACTGGATGGTGTGCAGATGGACGGGCTGAAGCTGATTGAAAAGCTCAATCAGATGGGAGGAGAGCACGGCGTAGGCAGGACGGACATGGTTGAGGACCGGGTTCTGGGCCTGAAGGCGCGCGAGAACTACGAGCATCCTGCGGCTACCATACTGCTCACGGCACATAAGGACCTTGAGCGTCTGGTCCTATCACGGAATGAGCTTCGCTTCAAGGTCATGGTGGATGAATTCTGGTCTGAGCTGGCCTACATGGGCCTGGTGGAGGATCCGCTCTACGCCGACCTGAATGCCTTTGTGGATCAGTCCCAAAGCCGGGTGAACGGATCCGTCAAGATGAAGCTCTTCTGTGGAAGTGCCATGCCTACTGGCCGCCAATCGCCGGATGCACTCTATTCGCAGGACATGGTATCCTTCGATTCTCAGACCCTGAGCCAGAAGGACGCAGAAGGATTTGCCAAATATCATGGCTTCCAGGCCAGACTGCTGAAGAGGAAGGGACGCCAAAGCTCGTGAAATCTGTGGAGGAGGGCCGGGTCATAGGATCCGGGTTCCACCCCCACTTTGGCAGAAAGGATAGCGGCAACTATTGTAGCGACTATTGCACTGATGTCGGAAGAGATGGCATCGGCCCTCCGGCCGCTTCATGCCAGGCGGATCTGCTGGAATGACCTAGAATTTTTTCCTGCTTAAGTGGAAAGGTAGTTGCCTATGACTATGCTCTTATGTGCAGGAGATGAGATTCTCGCACAGGTTTCACAATATCTGCCTTCAGACTGGTACTTCTGAATATTTCATCAGAATGGTCTCCAAATCCTTCTTCAGTACTGGCTTTGCAATGTAATCATTCATGCCGGCTTCGAGACACATCTCACGATCGTTTTCCATGGCAAATGCGGTGACGGCTACAATGTGGGGCTGATTTGCAGCAGGCCAAAGCCTGCGTATCTCCTTGGTAGTGGTGATGCCATCCATCTCCGGCATATTGATATCCATGAGGATCAGATCATAATGCCGGATTTTGAGAACCTGGAGTACTTCGCTTCCGTCCGCCACAGCATCAGGTCTGTAGCCCATCTTCATCAACATCTTCACAATCACCCTCTGGTTTATAGGGCTGTCTTCAGCCACCATGATTGCCAAAGGATTCTGCTCTGAGAGATTCTTGTAGACAGTATCATTACTCACCTCCTTTCGATCAAAGAGCTTGCCTGTGGCGGCCTCCGTCAGGATGGTAAATCGGAAGGTTGATCCCCGGTCCGGCTCGCTCTCCACCCAGATCTCGCCGCTCATGAGTTCTACGAGCCCCTTGCTTATAGCGAGGCCCAGGCCAGTGCCACCTCCACGCTTACGGCTTATCTTGGAATCTAACTGGGTAAATGGCTTGAAGATTTTATCTATCTTATCCGAGGGAATGCCAATTCCAGTGTCTTTGACTGCAAAGGCTATCCGAAGCTTGTTACCTTCGAGGGATTTGGAGGAGACGGATACGGATACTTCTCCTTCATCAGTAAACTTGACTGCATTGCTGAGTAAATTAGTCAAAATCTGTCTGAGCCTGTCATGATCGCCAATGATAGCATCCGGTGAGTCATTGCTGACGGCTTGAGTGATGTTCAGACCCTTCTGCTTAGCCTGGACAGCTATCATATCAAGCGACTCATCGATGCAGTGTTTAAGGCTGAATGGCTGATGATCCAGCTTTGCTCTTTCTTTCTCAACCCTAGAGAACTCCAGGATATCGCTTATTATTGAAAGGAGAGCTCCGCCTCCGTTTCTGATGCTCTCGACGTAATCCCTTTGCTCAGGAGTCAATTTCTCATCCAGAAGAAGGCTTGAAAAACCAATTACTGCATTCATGGGCGTCCTCAGCTCATGAGACATGTTGGCTAGGAACGCGGCTTTGGTCTCGACAGCGGCTTCTGCTATCTCCTTAGTCTTTATTAACTCCTTCTCGAGCTGCTCATGCTTTGTAATCTCCACCAGAAGCTTCTTATTGATTACTTCAAGATTATCTTTCGCCCGGGATAACTCTGTGGTTCTCTCCAGAACCCTTCTTTCCAGCTCATCTCGCGTTTTCCTTAGTTCCTCTTCCATCAACCTGCGCTCGGTTATGTCGATAGCGGCGATCATGCACTGTCTTTTGTTCAGCGAGCCATCCTCGGAGACTATGCCCTCGATGCGGACGTAAACTGTGGGATTTCCGTCCTTTAGGATGTTCAATTCACACGTTTGCTTGGTAGAGGCCTCAAAGGCCTTTTTACAGAACTCACCAAAAGAAGGACGGTCCTTGGGCGCAACGAACTGCTGAAAACGTCTTGCCATTAGGTTGCGCCTCTCCATGCCTAGGAGTTTGGCTCCTGCCAGGTTGATCTCCTGGATCTGTCCCTGCACATCGAAAGAAAACAATCCCATGGGAGCAAAGTCGTAGAGGTCGGAGTACTTCGTCAGAACATCTTCCGTTTCCAGCTTGGCGAGCTTCAGCGCTTCGTTTTGCATCTCCAGCTCAATCTGGTGGACTTGCAGCTCGTGAACAAGAGCAAGAGCGTCTCGGCTCTCCACCGCGGCTGAGCTGTCAAGACTGCTTCTGCTGTTCTTCAAAAGCTCCTCTGCCAGGTGGCGCAGATCATTTCCTGAATTTATTTCAGATAGTTCTTTCTTCATCCCACTGCCTCCCAACGATGGAGATTTGAGATTGTTCTTTCGGATCTGTTATGTCTTCTATAGCAAGAAGGATTAGCTCTTTACGGGAGCCCTTCTGGTCAATGCGTCGTGCATTGAGGAGCATTCTTCTCTTGCCGATGATTGGGAACTCATGCTCCATCAGGAACCCCTCGATTTTAGTGTTTTTGGGGAGCAGTTCCTCAAGAAGCTGTCTCAAGGCAGGAATGTTCCACTGCCCATTTCCCAGCTCATAAAGGGTCTGTCCCTCGGTCTCTTGGGGCGTTATGTGGAACGTCCGGTAGAATGAGGGATTGGCCGACACAATTTTCAGCCCGCCGTTCAGCACTACCAGCGATTCCCGAACCGTGCGGATGATACATTCTGCGTACTCGGCGCGCTCAGCCATTTTCTCCCCCATTCGTTTGAAGTCTGTGATGTCGGAAAAGGTGATCACAACTCCGTCGATGATGTTATCAGTGGTTCGATAAGGTACGATCCTCATCCTGTACCATGACCGGTCTTTGATCTGCACCTCTGTCTCCTTGAAGACCTGCGTCTTAAGTACCTCTTTTACATCTGTGACCAGATCATCGTACTGCATGTTGGAGACGATATCGGTGATAGGGCGCCCCATGTCGCTATTTATCAGACAGATGATCTTTGTCGCATACGGCGTGAACCGCCTGATTTTGAGGTTGTTGTCCAGGAATAGTGTCGCAACTTGCGTACTGTTGAGGAGGTTTTTCAAATCGTCGCTGGTCTCGCTGAGCTCCTCATTCTTGGACTGCAGCTCAGCATTGAGGGTTGTCAGCTCCTCATTGAGGGATTGAAGCTCCTCCTTAGAGGTAACTATCTCCTCATTGGTGCTCTGCAGTTCCTCATTGGTCGATTGAAGCTCCTCGTTCGCGGATTTCAGCTCTTCCTGAGAGGTTTCCATCTCTTCAATGACTGTCTGGAGGCGCTCCTTCGTGTGCTGTAGCTCCTTTTCGAGCTCTTCGTTGATGACATTCAGCCGGGAAGCGGATCTTGATTTTCCGCGGTCGACTCCTGCCACCTTAGCAGGCGCTGTCACATTCTCAAACAGGACCATCAGCAGTCCGCGCATGGCATCCGGCTTCTCGAAAGGAGTAACTGTGAGGTTGATGGTCTGCTCGTCTCCGTTTTCCTTGACCTTCAGTCCCTCAATAGTTATCTTCTTCTTATCGGTCTTCGCTTTGAGAATGGCGATTCCCAGCTCCATCTTCAACCCTTCGCGGGCCATAGCGTAGATGTTCATGTTTGCTTTCCCGACGGGCGGTTCCAGATATTTCCCGGTTTGCCGGGTCAAGTAGAGTATATCGCCCTGGTCATTGATGAGCACAGCCGGGGTAGCAATGTTCTGGAGAATGATTGACTGGGCCATCTCGATGATGCTGGCCCTTGAGCCTCTATGCTCTGTTTCAGCTTCGTGCATTTGAACTAAATGGGGATGCGCCGAGTTGGGGAATTCGGCCAGGGACTTCCGGGCGATGTGATCTTCCCGGCGTTCGAAGAGCTTCCATTTGTTGTCCCTCGGAGAGAAGAGGTCCATGAAGCCTCCGATGGATTCCGATGAGCCGAGGAGAAGAATGCCTCCGGGATTCAGGGAGTAATGGAATAGCGGCATTAGCTTCTTTCGCGTCCCAGAGCATAAGTAAATGAGAAGATTTCGGCAACAGAGCATATCCAGCCTGGTGAATGGAGGGTCAGTGAGCACGTTCTGCTGAGCAAAGACAATCGTCTCCCGGATCTCGCTTCTAATTCGAAAACCGCCATCTTCTTTTATGAAGAACTGCTGCAAACGCTCCTCGGATACATCCTTGGCGATATTGGTTGAGTAAGTTCCCGTGCGAGCTATGTCAATGGCCTCTTTGTCAATGTCTGTGGCGTAGATCTGGACCTTGAAATTGCCTCCCATCTTCATTTCATCCAGGCATTCTCTGAAGACGATGGCAATGGAGTAAGCCTCCTCGCCTGTCGAGCAGCCGACCACCCAGACACGGATGGTGTCTGTTTCCTTCTTGCTCATCAGAAAACGTGATTTGATTTTGTCTTTCAAGGCTTCGAAGGAAGCCGGTTCCCTGAAAAAGCAGGTCACGCCGATGAGGAGCTCTTTGAAGAGCAGATCGATCTCATGCGAATTTTCAGATATGTAGCATACGTACTGGTTTATATTGCCGATTTGATGAACGTTCATCCGCCTTTCAACGCGACGGTTGACAGTGCTCTTCTTGTAGAGGCTGAAGTCATTTCCGGTTTGAGCTCGGAGAAGGGCAAATATCTTGTTCATTGCACTTGTTGCTTTCTTTTCCAAAACCGGCTGTTCTCTGATTTTATCGGGAGAGAGATTCGCATAGCTCAGCAGCTTGGACGACAGCTCATTCACAGGAGCCACAAAATCGGCGAGGCCCGTATTGATGGCGCTCTGGGGCATTCCATCGTACTTGGCAGAGTTTACGTCCTGCACCATCACCAAACCCATCTTCTCTTTGATAGCTTTCAGGCCCAGGGTGCCGTCCGTTCCCATTCCTGAGAGAATGATGCCGATGGCAAACTCCCTCTGGTCATCGGCCAGATGCCTGAAAAAGAAATCGATGGGCATCCGGAATCCCCTGGACATGGAAGGCTCCAGAAGCTGCAGGGTTCGATGCATTATGGACATGTCCCTATTAGGTGGAATAACGTAGACCATGTTCGGCAGGACTTTCATCCCATCGGTCACATGAATTACCTTCATGACGGTGACACGCTGGAGAATCTCGGCCAGAAGAGCTTTATGTGTCGGATCGAGATGAGAGACAATCACAAAGGCTATTCCTGAGTCGGCTGGCATATTGCGGAAGAACTCTTCCAGCGCCTTCAGAGAACCGGCCGACCCGCCGATTCCCGCAATGTAGAAAGGCTTCTTTGGGTCGTTCTCGATGGACATGCCCGCCTTTCGCGTAGAAGTGGGCAATACCTTAGGAACATCATCCCTTTTTGAAGTTTTATTCATGTGAGATTCTCTTTGCCGACTGGCAAGCTGAGGCTAGATCTACAATGTATTTGCTCAAGCTCTGCGTTCTTAAGATCCTGAATCCGTGGCAAGTTCGGATTTCCTCTTCGAGATTTCATAGCTTGCTATCCTGATGCACCTGAACGATCAATACCGATCGTACGCATTAATATTACATTCTATATATTTCCTTCGCCAAGACAATCAAATATGATCAAAAAATTAGACGGTTATGCATTCCTGCGACATAACCTATAGCGAGCTTTTCAGATGCTGTATGGGTTGGATATCCTCAACAGATTATGTAAAACCTGGTCTTGTTTTCTCCTTTTTCAAGGTTCCAGGACCTGAAATAATTTTAAAAACCTCTCTGCAGACATACTCGCTTATGTTACCCCCCAAGTTCTGATCTGACCTATCAGAAAGCTCTGTGACTTTTTACAGCGCGTTCGGTTTAATGAGATGAAAACGATCGAGCAATGCGCGACTCTCGATAAGGGCAGCATTTATTTGATATCGAAGCCAATATTGCTTGCATGTCCAGGCTCGTGATATCTGACGAAGCCAGGTCTGAGGATCTGGCGGCTATCGCTCTTGCGCTAAACGAAATCATTCGGCTTCCCGTAACTATGCGCAGCTCGAAATATCCGGGAGTCCGGGTGGAGTCGGGCCGGGTTCTGGATAATAACTACAGCGGCCCGGTCCTGGAAGAGGTCCTCAGGACGGGCACGGCCATTCGCGCCATTCCTGAGAAAGGGGCGTACCAGGGAGTGCCGGTATCAGTAGCACCCGTAGTAGTAGAAGGACGGGCTGTAGCAGCCATCGGCATTGTGGATGTGATCGGGACCATTGATATCCCTGAGGTCTTTGGGAACTATGTCGATGTGGTGAGACAGGTAGCGAGACCGGTTCCCGAGAATAAATGAAGATCCGCAAAGCTGAGCCTGGGGACCTGGCTCGGATCGTCCAGATCGAAGGGCTCTGCTTCCCGGAGGAGACTGCCTTCCCTCCAGGGATGTTTGCCTACCTCATCCGCTATTCTGTGGCTCTTGTGGCCTGTGAGCCAGAGGAAACGATATTGGGCTTTGTCATGGGATATACCAGCGGAACCTATGGCGCCATTTATACACTGGATGTCCATCCGGGATACAGGAGAAAAAACATAGGCAGCGAGCTCATGATGGCTCTGGAGAAAAAGCTTGCCGGAATGGGTGCAAAGGCCTTTCGCCTGGAGGCCGCACTGGATAAGCCAGGCGCTCTGGAGCTCTACCGCAAGGCCGGTTATCAGGAGAGAGAGATTGTCAGGAACTATTACGGACGGGGAAATCATGCAGTGCGAATGTGGAAAAAATTGGTGTCAAGAGATCCGCCACTTCGTGAATGATACTCTAAAGAGCGAAAGTCTGAAATAAACAGGATTACTCGGCTCTGCATGGGAGTGAAAGTGTGGTTAGAAATAATGTCAAAGATAAGCTTTGCAGGTCTCTCGCAGTATTGGTTCTCTCTGCGCTGCTATTTCCATTTTGCGTTTCGGCGCAGTGTGGAGAATGCGATGGCAGAGATCCCTGTACTGAGGACTACTGCAATGGAACCCAATGTCTGCATGCCCCCAAGAGCTGCGGGGATGGAAGTCTGTCTACATGGAAACCACTTGAAGTGAACGCTAACTTCAGCACACCTGAACAGATTGGGAACTTTAATACCAATATCAGTATGCCTTCTAATAATGGAGCAGTTTTTAATGCAGCTGTAAGCTGTAACGACGGTAATCCATGTACCACTGATTATTACGGTGCAAGTGGCTGTGTCCATGATCCTGTGAACTGCGACGACAAAAATCCTTGCACCACTGACTACTGCGGCCCAAATGGCTGTGTCCACGATCCTTTGATCTGTGCTAACGGGAACGCCGGCGTAGCAGATGCATCAGGCTCCTGTGGTTGTGGAAATGCGCTAATAAGCGGTGATAACGGAAATGCCAGTGCCTTAGAACCCGGGGAGTCAGGTGTTTCTGAAACCTATATTAGTTACATTGAAAAAAATGTTACCCATAACGAATCTCAAGGTGACAGAGAGAATGTATCGACCGGGATAATCTGTGATGATGGCGACCCCTGCACCATAGATAGCTACGACGGTGCAGCCTGCATTCATAGACCGAGGATTTGCGATGATGGAAATGACAGCACTCTCGATTCCTGCGAAACCGGAACTTGCGTTAATGAGCCCATCCTCATTGATAGCGGAAATAACAGAACATCCGGGTCCTTGAATCAGGGACTTATGGCCGGGCATATTCTCAACTGCGACGATAACGATTCGTGTACCATCGATATCTTCAATGGGAAGACATGCGTGCATACTCAGAGGGATTGCGACGACAAAAATGCCAGCACCTTCGATTACTGCTTCGAAGGAAAGTGCTTTCATATTCAGACAAGCTGTGATGATGGCAAACCTTGCACCACGGACTCCTACAATGGATCCGCTTGCGTGCACACATCCAGAAATTGCGACGATGGCAATCCCTGCACTGTAGACTATTGCGATAGTGTCCGGGGCTGTAGACATGCTCCTGTGGTCTGCGGAAATGGAAAAACGTGCACTAATGGTTTCTGTCAATATCCCTCATATCCCTATCTCTATCCCTACACCTATCCCTATGCTGAGCTCTACAATCAGCCTATCAAATCGTACACAATTCCTGCCGGGACGGCTATAACTCTGCCCTGGGGTGCCAAGGCTACAGCTCTTGATACTTTGGAGGTGGAGAATGGAATCGCATATTCAAGTGCATCATCTCTGCGATTTGTGAGAGAGCTCGGACGGAACCAGGCAGTCTCGGGATACCAAAGCAATCTCTTGATCTCTGATCAAGCAGAGATGATCGGGCTCTCCTGGCAGACCAGTACCTTCACCGTAGTCCTGATTCAGCCGGATGGAAGCATTCTGCCTCTGAAGGGAGACAATCAGAATGTATTGCACCTAATGAGCTCCAACTACGATTACTATTACCTGCGTAGCCCTGCAAAAGGATATTGGAACGTTGAGATCAGGCCCGCAAATCCAGGGGCTGGCGGTGAAGGATTCTCATTGATCACAGGCCTTGTGAGAGGTGCAGCTCCACTCTCATAAGCCTGAACTCGGTGGGTTGATCAGAACTTAGGAGAAAAGTATCAGAAGAAAATTATCAGAAGAAACGCATAAAAGCTCCGGAGAGAAGTGGTTTCGGGCAGTTGTCTGCCTGAGCTGATTGGATAAGCCAGATGTGTCCCCGTACTGGGGGCAAATCTGGCCTTCTTCTTGCCTCCATTTTCCGCTGTTTAAGGCATTAGCAGAGAATACCGTTCGTGTTTGGGAAAGGATTTTTGGAGAAATCACCTTCCATAGGTGGCCATGGCCTCGCCCTGCTGCAGCACATGGCCCAGCATTGCCTTCTCCAGATCCTGCCGTGAGGCGCCCGGCTGGAGGTCCAGCATCCTGTCCAGCCCAAAGACGCGGAAGAAATACCGGTGCGGTTTTCCAGAAGGCGGACAGGGGCCGCCATATCCGACTTCTCCGAAAGAGGTCGTACCCTGCAAGGCCGAGATAGGCTTTTTAACTGTAGCATTCCTGGGAATCGCTCCCGGTATCATGGCCATTGGCGGAATATTCCAGATGATCCAGTGAGTAAAGGTGCCCCCAGGCGCATCCGGGTCATCGACTATCATTGCCATGGACGTGGCATTAAGACCCTGAATCACAATTTGCGGCGAGATGTCTTTTCCTTCACACGTACACTCATCCGGAACCCGCGTGAAACCCAATTTCACTTCAAGATTCTTCATATTTATCTCCCCGGCCTGGACGGCTGTTACATAAAGAGCTGAAAACGCAAATGCTACCATGATGGCCGGCACCAATATTCTAAGCTTCATTAGTCTCACTCATAACACGACTTTCTCAATATGCTTTCTGAAAATTCCGATCGGATAGCCCCACAATTATTCGAGTCGTTAGTTGCTCTATTCGCCTATCTATCTTAGGCAAAAGAGATAAATTTTACTACATAATACAAATCGGCAAGAGAAAATTGAAAGACTATCGAGAAGGCCCGAATTATGCCCTTCTCGCTCCAAAGACCTTTTTCAGTAACCCGCCGCCTGGGCTTTTCTTCTCCCGGCTGGGCTTTGCAGCGGCTGAGCCAGCGGGTGCCCCGGTCCTCTTCTCCGGCACCCTCAAGACCTTGGTGCTGGCGGCACTTGCCTTCACCTTGGACACAATCTCAGTGCTTATGCCTCCATGCCGGGATTTTCTGGGCCGGACATCGACCGTAATGGGCCGCTCGATCTCATTGCTTACCAGCATGGCAACGCCGGCCGGCAGCCGCTTGATCTCCTCTTCCAGGTCTGAGGTCATGCCTTCCAGGCCTTTGCTCAGAGCTTTGAGATCATTGGGATTGGTGACTCTCATGATGATCTGGGTGTTGCACTGGGAGATGACATTCTTGTCCACGCGAGCCGGCCTCTGGCTGATGATCATGAGACCCAGGCCGAATTTTCTGCCTTCTGCAGCGATGGTACGCACGATACTGGTGGAAGCGGCATTTCCTGTGCCCCGCTCCGGGATGTAGTTATGAGCCTCCTCTACCACCACCATTCCCGGCGAGATCAGTCGGCGCTTTCGGGCCTCAAAGACATCGGTCAGGAGGCGAGAGACAATCATGGCCTGCAGCTCGGGGGTGATGCCGGTCATATCTATGACGGACGCTTTTCCCGGTCGCAGCATCTCGTCACAGGGCGTCGCCGTTCCCGAGAAGAGCCCCAGTTCCAGGAGCGATTCCAGCTGACCCACTAAATTCCATTTTACCTTGGAGTTGCTGCGCACAACCTGCTCGATGACATCCTCCAGGGTATAGGCGTCTGTTTCCGCACGCAGGGCACTGACGGCCTCATAGAGAAGACCCAGCTGACCGCTGCTGCTGCTATCGTGGGGGATCATCTTCGCCACCTCTCGAGCCGAGAGGTTAAGCCCGTTGAAACGAAAAGGCCGGTCAGCTCTGGGGTTCATGGCCATCTCGCCCGGGGTATATACAGTTACATCGTAGCCTCGCGGCTTGATCTTATACCTGCTGAAGTCGCCCACCTTATTGGGCTCCTTCATGGAGGAATATTCGCCATGAGGATCGATGACGAGCAGAGCCACTTTTCTTTCCAGCAGCTCCTCCAGGATCACAGCAGCGGTATAGGATTTTCCTGAACCCGTTTTGGCCAAAACGCTGCAGTGCTTCTGCACCAGAGTATTGGCATCCATCTCCACTCGGATATCATAACCCCGCAACATGCCGATGTACATATCGCCTTTGGCCAGGCCCAGAGTTGCCTTGATGAGCTTTTCGTCGGCGATGAATACCGGGTCTCCCGGCCGGGCAGGACTATTGGGGAGGTGGTTTTTGCCGAGGCTACCCACGCCGATCACTCTCGCCTCGGCTATCATCATCTCTCTTGAATCGTAATTTCTGGCTGCGTCGTTGAGCTGGTTTACGCTATAAGCGGAGTTGGACCTTTTTATATCATCAACCTGGGCCAGGATCCACTCCTTTCCGTCGGCCTTGGCTTTGACATAAGTGCCACGTCCGACCTCTTTGCTTATGAGAAACTTGAATGCTAATGGATTGGTCTCGCCAATAATTGTGCCGACCGATCCTTTGACTATTGACATCAAAGAGAATCACCGCTGAAGCGTGCGATTAGAGGCTTCCTCATCAGCTCCTCCGTCCCAATCCTCTTATTTCATCTGAACGGATGTTATGCACTGGCAGACCACGTGTATCAAAAATTTTGATTCGCCCTCTTGCTACATTTCCCGATCTTAATACATATCTTGAAGTATAAAAAGATTGGTCTTTACCCGAGAGGGAACTTACCATTCGGTATTGTATTTATATAATGATCCTCTGAGCCATAGAACATAATTTCTTGCCTTCAGATGTCAGATATATCAGATGAATAGATTATCATAATAGGTGCAATTAATACATTCAGTACTTCATACAGAGCCATTCTGAATATTGATTCTAACATCCGTATAATATAAGCACCCGTCTTCCGGATACCATACGCCTTCGGTTCGTTGCAGCGAATTCCGGCCCCGTTCTCTCCATCCAATCTGCACAAAGCAAGTCCTGATTACTTTATCCCCATAAGCAAGATGCAACAGGCGTCGCGATCAGCTTGCAGCAAGAAGGCAATCCTATACGACCCATATCAAGACCAATTCATGTCGACTTACTTTTGCTCGGGTTCCGGGCGAGAATCAATAATTCACAGACTAAATTGCGATCATTTCTGCGCGCTACAACTCGGGCCCACCTGAGCGGATGCACGCGATCGTACACACACGAGTGCAGGGCGGACTTTCAGGCATCAAAAAAGGTTATCGGTTGGGGAAGACCGCACCTTCATCCGTCACTTCAGGTCCCGCACGCCTCGCCCTCGTGGCTCTCTTCCTCCTCTTTCGCCTCTTCGGGCTTTATCTTCCCGATCTTCACCCAGTAGTTCTTGATGGCGGCATGCAGGGCATCCGCTCCGAGGTTTGAGCAGTGCATCTTCTGCGGCGGCAATCCATCCAGCTCGTCCGCCACATCCTTACGGGTGATAAGCATGGCCTCATCCAGCGTCTTGCCTTTCGCCATCTCTGTGACCATGCTGCTCACGGCTATGGCCGAACCGCAGCCGAAAGTCCTGAATTTGATATCGTCAATCCGATCGTCCATAACTCGGATGAATATCTCCATGAGATCGCCGCAGACCGGGTTGCCTACTTTTCCGTAGCCATCCGGGTTCTCGATCACCCCCACATTCTTGGGGTTCATGAAGTGTTCCATTACTTTCTTGGAGTAACCTATCTGTGCCATTTCCTATTTCACCTGTTTAAAGCGGAGATAATGCTCGAAGCCGATCTACGGTCTTTCTCACGGCATTCACGATTGCTGGTATCTGGTCGGGATTGTTCTCTTTTCCGAGAGTCATGACCATGGAACCATGTGCCTGCTCATGTTTTAAGCCTATGGCCAGGAGCACATGAGAGGGCTCCAGTGTGCGAGAGGAGCAGGCCGATCCCGTGGACACCTGAATGTTGAACATGGCATCCATGGTCAAGAGGATGCTCTCACCCTCGATTCTGCTGAACCGGAAGCTTGCATGGTGCGGGAGCCTCAGGGTCGGGTGGCCGGTTAGATACGACTGCTCAATCGTGAGGATCTCTTTTATCAGCCCATCCCTTATGGCCTGCAGACGCGAGCTTTCTATGGCCTTTTCCAGGCTAGCCAGCCGGGCCGCCTCGCCCATGCCTGCAATGGCATAGAGGTTCTCGGTTCCTGCCCGGAGACCGCGCTCCTGACCGCCACCGAAAAGAACGGGCTGAATCCGGACACCGGGTTTCACATAGAGCGCCCCTGCGCCCTGTGGCCCGTAAAGATCGTTAGAGGATAGGGTGAGCAGGTCAATGCCCTCCTTTTGCACGTCAAGGGGAATCTTGCCCGCGGCCGCGGTCGCGTCCACATGCAGGTACATTCCCCGTTCGTGCACCATGTCGCTAACTTCTCGTATGGGCTCGATGGTTCCAATATCGCTGTTGGCATACATCACCGATGTGAGTATGGTCTCTTTGGAGATCAGCGACTCCAGTTGGGCCAGATCGATGATGCCAGTGCTATCTACCGGCACCAGTGCGAGCTCATAGCCGCTTTTCAACAAGCCCTTCAATGGATTGAGCACGGAGATGTGCTCAATGCTGCTGGCCAGCAGCTTCTTGCCAATTCCGGCGTTCCTCTGAGCAACCCCACGAACGGCCAGGTTGTTGGCCTCAGTCACACCTCCGGTGAAAATAATGTTCTCCGGGCCTTCCGCATTGATCAACTCCGCCACCTTTGTTCGCGCTTCCTCCAGGGCGGCTCTGGCGGCCAGACCCCGAGAATGCAGGGCGGAAGGATTCCCGAAATCGCATGACAGATACCTCTCCATGAATTCATGAACTCTGGGGTCCACCGGGGACGCTGACTGATAATCCAGGTAAATTCCACACATATGCCTCTTGCCTCCAGAAAATTTCGGTCCTAATTTCTATTGAGAAGATCGCTCCATCTAGATCCATTAACCCATTAGAAGCTGATAACCGAGTCTGCATCCAGCGCCAGGTCGTTTAAGGTTCCGGCCCCGGCAATCTTTGCCTCGACTATGAAGTCGCCCCTGGGGATATTCAGCAGCTGGGTGCTCTGCTCACAAATGTACATCTTAACTCCAGCTGCCAGAGCCTGGTCGATGACTTCCTTCAGGCTGGGAAAGCTTCCAATCTTGATCTTCTCGGCCTCGCCCTTCTTCATGGCGGTTATGCCCTTGATCATGAAAAAGATAGAGGCTTCCGCCTCCATAGCTCTGGCAGTCGTGCCCAGTATGAAGGGCGCGTAAAGCCTCTCCGGCGTCTCGATGCCGCTGGTCTGAACATAAAGTATCCTGCTCATCCTGATTCACCATCGTCTTATCTTTCACTTCATAGCATCATTTTTTCCTTCTTATCCAGAAGGTGATTATATTTTCAGACTTCTCGAGCTTGACTACCTCATGGCCCACCCGCTTTGCCCAGCGGGATATGTCTTCTTCTGCGGCAGGATCGTCAGCTTCCACCTTCAAAACCTGGCCGACCTCGATATTCTCAATCTCCTCTTTGGTCCTGGCGATAGGCAGGGGGCAGAAGAGACCGACGCAATCAAGCTCTGCGTTTGCAGTTACATCCTCAATATCATCCTTCATCCTTTCTCCTCGATAACTCAAACTGGCGTATTTGTAGATTTAGATCCCGGAATCTTCCTCCGAACCGTTTTCATCGACAAAAGGCATCACCCTATTCACTGTAAAATCGTCCGGTCACATCGCCCAGATCATCGTCCACCCGGCCCAAATATTGATCAAAACCATAGCGATGGCCAGACGACCGGACCATCTGTGGATGATGTGCATCCGTTTATCTTTAATCCGAAATTGCATAAATCCCATGATGGGAGCAAAGACGACGAGTGCCAATGCAGCAATTCCGAGATAAGCATGCGGCTCCATGACCAGATAGGTGCCCATGTAGGTCGAGACCATATAGGCAGCTACAATGAATCCGGAAATAGTCAAGAGCGCTCCTGATATCGCCAGGCTCTTGTGGGCCTTCAGCCACCAGCTCTTTCTTTTCATGTATCTTGCTGTTAGCATTCCTCCCAGCATAACCACGACGCCCGTCGTCACCAGCAAAACATGATATGGCCAGGGCGACGGAAGCAGGTGATGAGGAGATCCTGTATCTTTAGCTGATGCGACAATTGCGTTCAAAGCTAAGAATGCAATTACACCGACAAGCATCCGCATGGATATTCCGGGTCCAATCGGAAAAACCATGCTCTTTTTTTTGCTCTCTATCCTCGTTTCAGCATTCTGCATTAAACTGAGTATGGAATGGAAACTACTTTAAAATATCTATTCCGGCTGAGGAAAAATAATAGTCGGCCCATTATCTAAAATGTTTGCAACACAAGAAGCTTATATACAAATAAGGCTAAGATAGAACCTGGTTTTGTCTGATATAAACGCCATGCAGCTCTGCCGGAAAATGGAAAATCAATATAGAATTTGAATGGAGGATTGATGGAAGACTTCTCTACACTCATAGGCGGCGTCGCCGGTGACGGCATAAACGAAGCGGGATTGACCGTGGCCTGGCTCTTCAACCGCCTGGGCTATCGCATTTACATGTATTATGATTACCCTTCACTCATAAGAGGCGGGCATAACTATTCTCTGGTGAGAGCATCCAGGCAGAAAATCGGAGCCCACCGGGACCAGATCGATGTTCTGATTGCTCTGAACCAGGAGACTGTGGAGAAGCACAAAGATCGTCTCAAAGATAGCTCCTTTGTTATTTACGATGCCGAAAAGGTGAAAGCGGATGGAATTTTGCAGAAGAGCTGCGGCATTCCCGTCACCCGGATCTTATTGGAGGCGGGTGCCTTGCCGATCATGAAGAATAGCTGCATTCTGGGTGCGTTCTGCAAGGTTGTGGGCATCGACTGGCTGGTTTTGGAAGATGTCTTGAAAAAACATATTCCAAAGATGCTGGAGCAAAATCTAAATGTCGCTCGCCGGGGCTATGATCAGGCGGAGGAATTCTGCCACATGGATAAGCTGAATCAAGAGCCTCACCCAATCATGACCGGCAACCAGGCCATCAGCCTCGGACTCATCAAAGCGGGTTTAGGAGCCTATGTTGCCTATCCCATGACTCCATCTTCAAGCATTCTGGACTTCATGGCAAAATCGGCGGAGAAATTCGGCATCAAGGTGGTCCATCCTGAGAGCGAGATCGCCGTTATGCTCATGGCAGAGGGGTTCGCCTACGCCGGTGTCAAAGCTGCCGTGGGAACATCAGGCGGCGGATTTTGCCTCATGACCGAAGGGCTCAGCCTGGCCGGCATGGCTGAGATGCCTGTGGTGATCGTCATGGCTCAGAGGACGGGACCGTCCACGGGCCTGCCCACCTACACGGCGCAGGGCGATCTGCATTTCATTCTCAATGCCGGCCAGGGCGAATTTCCCAGGTTCGTGGTGGCGCCCGGCGATGCCGAAGACGCTTACTACTGGTCCAGTGTGGCCCTGAACATGGCCTGGAAGTTCCAGGTTCCGGCGTTCGTCCTCTCCGACAAAATCGTCAGCGAGAGCCAGTACAGCTTCGATCGAGCTGCTGCGGGCGACGCGAAGCTGGCCTCGCCTGTGCTCTGGGACGGGCAGGGATTGTACAACCGATATAGCTACACGGATACAGGGGTTTCACCGCTGGCCTATCCACCCCAAAAGGGGCAGGTGATCAAGTCTGATAGCTACACGCACGATAATGCCGGCATAACCACAGAGGACCCCCAAATAACCAGAGTGATGTCTGACAAACGTCAGCTAAAGGGCCAATCACTGGCACGAGATCTGGAAGGATACGAGACGGTGAAGGTCTTTGGAGATGAAAAAGGCAAAACCGCCCTCCTCTGCTGGGGTTCGAACAAAGGCGTCTGCATGGAGGCCTCGCAAAAATTGGGCCTCAAAGTGATTCAGGTCCTGGTGCTCTGGCCTTTCCCGGAGAAGAAGCTGTTGGATGCCTTGCAAGGCGTCGAGAGATTGATCGATGTCGAGTGCAACTCCACTGCCCAGCTGGCGAGGCTTTGCAGCATCTTTGGCATCAAAACTCATGACCGAATTTTGAAGTATGATGGAAGGCCGTTTTCGCTGGATGACCTGAACTCTGAGCTCGACAGGATAGGAGCAGGTAAGATACAGACAGGGAAGATAGAGGCAGGGAGGATACAGGCATGAATCCCCAAGATCTCAATACAAAGGCCAAAAATACCTGGTGCAAGGGATGCGGAAACTTCTCCATCCTCAGCGCTATGAGAACCGTTCTGGCAGAGCTCGACGGGGAAGGATTCCCCATAGAGAAGGTCGTCCTGGTTGCAGGTATCGGCTGCCACGCCAAGATCGTGGATTACATGAACGTGAACAGCTTCTATTCCATCCACGGACGGGCGCTCCCTGCCGCCACCGCTATAAAGCTTGCCAATCCCGATCTGAAGGTTATCTGCTTCTCGGGAGACGGCGACAGCCTGGCCGAGGGGATGGACCATCTCATTTTCGCGGCCAAAAGGAACATCGACATAACCCTGATCCTGCACGATAACCGCGTCTACGGTTTGACCACCGGCCAGTACACACCCACGTCGCCGCTGGGCTTCAAAGGTAAGTCCACGCCCGCAGGGTCAAGAGAGCGTCCTTTGAACCCGCCCGATCTGATGCTTGCCAGCGGAGCCTCTTTCATAGCCCGGGGCTACACGCATGGGATCGAGCATCTGCAAAAGATTTTCCGCGAAGCGATATTGCATAAGGGCTTCTCTTTCGTGGATGTTCTCCAGGTCTGTGTCTCCTACTTCAACATGTACGAGAGCTACAACAAGAGGACTTATGAAATCGAGGGAAACGATACTGCAAGCTTCGAAGAGGCCCAGAAGATCATCCGCTCCTGGAACTACGACAGCCTTGAAAAGCCCATTCCCCTCGGCAAGTTCTATGATATTGATGCGCCGCGCCTGGACCAGGCCTACCTTGAAATCAAGCCGAATCTCGCCGAGAGAGATGCAAAGATAAAAGCCACGCTAGAAGATTTTATTTAGATTGGAGTTAAAAACCATACCCAAGGTGATTTAAAAATGGATAAGTACGTCTGCACAGTCTGTGGATACATCTACGATCCAAAGAAAGGAGATTCTGCCTCCAGCATCGCTCCAGGAACAGCTTTCGAAGACCTGCCCGGCGACTGGACATGTCCGGAATGCGGTGTGGGAAAAGAGCTGTTCAAGAAGATGGAATAGCCAGAGGATGAATATTGTGAATATGAATATCGTTGGATACGGATACGAGTATCAAGGAGTGTTGCCATGCTCAGCGAAAAGATGAATGAAGCTCTGAATGCGCAGGCAAATAGAGAGTTGTATTCCTCATACCTCTATCTCTCCATGTCCTACTATTTTGAGTCCACCGGCATGACGGGTTTTGCCAGCTGGATGAGGGTCCAGGCGGGAGAAGAGCTGGTGCATACTATGAAGATGCTGGACTATGTGGCAAATTCCGGCGGAAGAGCCAAAATGATGGCGGTGGAAGCTCCCCAGCTCTCCTGGGCCTCGCCCATGCAGGCATTCCAGCATGTCTGGAATCATGAGCGAATGGTGACAGGTCTCATCCATGCCCTGGTTAGAGTAGCCGAGAGCGAGTCGGACGAAGGGACAAAGAGATTTTTGCAGTGGTACTTGGAGGAGCAGGTGGAAGAAGAGGAGTCCTCGGACCGCGTCCTGAAAATAGTCCAGGCGGCAGGAAGTGAAAGCTCTGCCCTTAAAGCTGCGGATAAGGAGCTAGGCCAGAGACGCTTCAAGTTCCCCAGCGGATTTGAGATCTTTCCCTATTCGGCAATCCCGACAACCATAGGATCGCTAAAGAAGTAGACTCTACAAATGCACGTATCCAAATGCAATGCCGAGCACGTGATATATCCTGAATGGCCGACGATTTTATTATTTAGGGAGCGCGGAGGGTCACGAATATCTCGATCATCAGGTGGGGGATGAAGTGAAACCCTCGCCCGGTTCTTATATTTTCTTAGATTTAATCAACAAGGACTCTCTGGGAACCGAAAACAGAGTTGCTATAATTCTGATCAAGGGGATCAGGGCAAGGAAAGCTCGGTGATTTCTGGATTCCATAAAACCGGGCGTGAGGGCGTGCGGCCCGAAGCGCACTCCATCCTTTAGGGTGGGGTGGCAGCACGCAGTTTGATTAAAGTCGAGCTTCGCGCAAGGTCAGGCCATCACTTCGCGTGATTGGCTCCAGCCTATTAGGGCGCTGTGGATCGGTGCTGGCCTGCCTGAGACTTGATATCTCATTCTCGTGATGATTTCTTTTAGGTGGAGATGATCTTTTCTCAACTTGAAGCGAAAGCCTTTTATCTCGGCAATTGACGTATATTGTATTGGCGAAAGTCGATTGCTATTATTCCCCTCCTACATCAAATTGACTTTTGCCTCCCTCCTTATTATTCATCTTTCATGAGGACCTACAGCATCCGGTTTCATCTATCCTCAGCTTCCCAAAGACTTATAGCCTGACTCGTCCTTCATTCCTTCAAGAACGCCAGCCATAAGGAGGAGAGGCAATTAAATCGGAGTTATGGGGCTTGAAGACTGCCCAGGCCAGCAGCTCCATTTATCTCATTAGCGTACTTGATTTTACAGGTGCATGTGTCCCGGTGTCGTCGCCTTCAGCCCATAGGTTTTCTGCCTCCCACAGCTCACGTGGTGGACATTTCGTGGTTTGCCGCCATCTCTCCAAATGGTCATCCCGTAGCCATAAAACCAGCCATTTTTGTAGTCTTAACCTTATTGTACTTGGCCTGCTTCAGGGTCTCAAATCTGGCTGGATGAGTAATCTGGAGGTAGGATGGCGTGCTAGGTGGACTATTAGCAGCTATGGTGAAGGTCATCGGGCTTGACCATCCCGAGAATGCACCTTTGCTATCTGTGGCCATTGCTTTAACCTGATATGTTCCCAACGTCGTCCATTTGTGATACGCACTTGCACTTTTTCCAGAGTTGACCACACTGGTTACAGATTTTGTTCCATCCCCCCAGTCAAAAGTGTACTTCACTTGGTCTCCATCCGGATCGGTTGCTGACGTGGAGTAACTATAGAAAGTCTTTACTTTGCCAGAGATAGGACCTGTTGGCATGGACGGCGTGTTAGGTGGACTATTAGCAGCGATGATGAAAGTCATTGGGCTTGACCATCCCGAGAACGCACCTTTGCTATCTGTGGCCATTGCTTTAACCTGATATGTTCCCAACGTTGTCCATTGGTGATATGCACTTGCACTTTTTCCAGAGTTGACCACATTGGTTACAGATCTCGTTCCATCCCCCCAGTCGAAAGTGTACTTCACTTGGTTTCCATCTGGATCGGTTGCTGACGTGGAGTAACTATAGAAAGTCTTTACTTTGCCAGAGATAGGACCTGTTGGTATGGACGGTGTGTTGGGTGGACTATTACCAACTATGGTGAGAGTCATCGGGCTTGACCATCCCGAGAATGCACTTTTGCTGTCCGTTGCCATTGCTTTAACCTGATATGTTCCGAGCGTCGTCCATTTGTGAAACACACTTGCACTTTTTCCAGAGTTAACAAAGTTGGTGGTTGATGTAGTCCCATCGCCCCAGTCAAAAGTGTACTTAACCAGATCTCCGTCAGGATCTGTTGCCAATGTAGAGTAGCTATAAGAAGTTCCTGTATTGCCCAAGATCGGCCCAGATGGTATAGATGGCACAGTTGGAGCCCTATTCAGATAAGTTATGGAGACTGTGAGTGTATTCGACCATCCTGAGGTTACGCTTTTGTTGTCTGTAGCCTTTGCTTTAACCAGGTATGTTCTGGCCGTACTCCAACTATGGGAAGCGCTTGCACTTGTACCTGAGTTGACCAAGTCAGTGGTTGATGTAGTCCCATCCCCCCAGTCAAAAGTGTACTTAACCTGATCTCCGTCAGGATCTGTTGCCAATGTAGAGTAGCTATAAGAAGTTCCTTTATTGCCTGAGATCGGCCCAGATGGTATAGATGGCACAGTTGGAGTCCCTTTCTCAGTTATAGAGACTGCTAGTGGATTCGACCATCCTGAGGTTGCGCTCTTGCTATCTGTAGCCATTGCTTTAACCTGGTATGTTCCGGCCGTACTCCAACTATGGGAAGCGTTTGCACTTGTACCTGAGTTGACTAAGTCGGTGGTTGATGTAGTCCCATCCCCCCAGTCAAAAGTGTACTTAACCTGATCTCCGTCAGGAGCTGTTGCCGATGTAGAGTAGCTATAAGAAGTTCCTGTATTGCCTGAGATCGGCCCAGATGGTATAGATGGCACAGTTGGTGGGGTTGAACTGCCAGCAAACTCCACGCCGTAAAATCCGAAGGAACCAAAGCCTGTGTCCGCGGTATAAGATATTCGGACCCATCCAGATTCTCCCCAAGAAGTTCCCCATGAGTTCTTGCAAATCCAGTACTTACCTTCGTCGGAAAATCCGACTACAGACACGGCATGGTTGCCGACGAATCCACCATACGCCGCGGAATAGATGCCACTATCGTAATTAAAGAAGTCGTCGTAGACTTCCATACCGGTGATAACAGGACCTTTATTTGCGATCCACCATTTAATCTCGTCGAGCGAATTTAACTGCTTCCAGGATGCAATCTTAACAAGTTGGGAGGAGTATCCCGCGCACCGCAATTCATCCGTTAAGTATGGATAACATGATTCCGTGCAGAGACCATATTTCTGGAGGGCATTCAACGCAGGAACGAATAGCCAGCCACTGCTACACGACCCTCCGCGAGTGAAAAGATCCCACTCGGAGAGGTCGAGATTCGCCGACGGATTCTTGTTATACACCTCGTACGAGCTTTCGACCGTAGCTACCGTAGCGAACGCCACGCAAGATCCACAGCCAGATTGGTCCCGGATCCCTGTGCAGAAATTGGAGCCATTGACGTTGCGAAGATCATACTTCGAGGGGTACACATAAGAAGCAGATGAAGATTTAATAGTCGAGAGATTAACTTTTGGCGCGTCCCCTAATCCGAGCATCAATTTCTTGGCGTCTAATGACAGCGAAGAAAACTTCGTGTCTTTCGCGGACCAAGCCAGCCCCTCGGATGCGATTTTGGTGTTGAGCGTCTTAACGTCTATGCTCGCGGACGACACTGTTATAAGTATTAACATAGTTAAAAATATAACAAGAATTTTATTCATTGAATCCCTCTATTTGTATTCTTGGTGCAATTTCGAACTTGACAGAATTACTATCTGACAGAATATCTGCCATGTAAATGATCCCCGCTAAATCAATGACGTATATGTATTGCCTCATTGCGCTCATCACCTATATGGACCAGGACATCACATTGAATTTGGGCACTTATCGGTCGATATTCCCATGGTGATTCGGAGATAAAATATTGAAAACGGCCAGCGCTCGCGCCTGAAACATTATCTGCGTACTTGCTCATGTTGTCACGTCTTTGCTGGGGCAGCAATCCTTTTGCATATTGGGATGCGGTCATTTCAACACTACGTGTCTTTGCTGCTAAGTAACATTTATAACTTTCGTAAATTATAAGCAAAATTATTGGAATTCCTGCTAGCTCTCTTTCACTTAGCTCAAACTTTATTACATCGGGAGCGCGGAGGGTCACGAATACCCCGACTCCAGGTCGGTCCGAGTTAACGGGAGTTACGACGCAGTCGTAACAGGATGAAGTGAACCCTCGCACGTTCTTTGTGCTCTCTTAAATCGATAAAACGTTGCTTCTTTTTGTAATGAGGTTGTACCTGGCCCCTTAGCCACAGGTGGTGCCACCCACCTATGGCTGGGATGTGTTATGCGTACAGAATATTCTACAATAGGCAAGTAAAAAAGGATTGCGAGTTGATCCTCAAAAATATTTGCATGGAGCAAGGCTACAAAATTCATGCCATGGAAATTGTAGCGGATCATGTTCACTTGTTCTTGGAATTCCACCCGAGCACTTCTCTATTAAAAGCCGTTCAATATTTGAAAGGAGGCAGTTCGCTTAGGTTGTTCAAGCTTCATCCTGAATTGAAGAAACGCCATTGGGGTGGAAACCTATGGTCAAGTGGCAAGTTCTTTCGATCCGTAGGAAATGTGACTGCTAATACAATCAAGCACTATATTGGGGAATTCCAGGAGAAACCGAAAGCGAAGTTCCAATCGTATGGATCAAGGAGATCAGGGCAACGAAGACTCGACGATTTCTGGATTCCATAAAACCGGGCGTGAGAGCGTGCGGCCCGTGGCATACCCCATACTTTAGGGTTGGGGTGGCAGCACGCAGTTTGACTCTAGGAACGATTCTCAGTAATGCTCAGGTTTATATAGGACTTCACTCCACTAATTGTTGATGAAGCAAAACGGCATTATTTACTGCATCACCCTAAAATCCGGTTTAGAACGGGCCTTATTTTAGCTTTGCTCAGACATTTGGCAATCTATTGCATGTTAACGCGATCTTAACCAAAAAATTTCGTGTTATTTATCATGACTGCACAAAGGGTCGTCTATCTCGTCGTATAGAATTATAAATATAAATAAATATAGAGTCGGGGGTGACTCGCTATGATGAACCGCACAATGAAACTGCTCCTGCTATCGGATATATTCGTCCTCACAGGATTCGGGCTGATACAGCCCATACTTGCCATTTACATTAACGGTGGTGGTGTGACAGGAGGCACCATGCTCTCAGCGGGACTCGCGAGCGCTCTCTTCCTGTTCACCAAATCCATGGTCCAGCTTCCCTTTGGACACTATGTGGACAAACATTCAAGCAAGACGAAGTGGCTGATCCTGGGGACTCTGCTTATGGCGGGCGTTCCCCTAATCTACATCACTGCGAACAGCATCTACCAGATCTACCTGGCGGAGATAATTTACGGCCTGGGGAGCGGCCTTGCTTATCCGACGTGGCTCGGTCTGTGGTCCGCTAACCTGGACAAGGGGCGGGAGAGCTTCCAGTGGTCCGTCTACTCTACCTCTACCGGCCTCGGCACGGCAGCGACTGGAGCAACGGGCGCGGCTGTGGCCAGCATGGTGGGCTTTTATGCCACCTTCATCATGGCGGGACTGCTCTGTCTGCTGGGCTGCCTGGCCCTTATTTATATGGGGCGCAGGAGCACGGAGAAAAGCGAAAATCTGGGGGGTGAGGCCCGTTTCCGTAGAATTGGGATGGGCTTGCCCTTCCCGGCTTGAGACCTTTGGCTTGGGTCTCTCGCCCAAAAATTCGTCTCAGAATGTTGAACTGAGGCAGAGCTCTTTTTGTATCTGTTTGCTATCTTCCTGCGCCGATTTTCAATAAAATTTTTTGGGCAAAATACACGGGATTCTCGGGCAACAAAATCGCCTGCTTTGTTAACCCAGAATACCTTTTCAAAAAGTTAATATAAGCCCGGTCGATGTATTAGACGGTCAAGCAAGGAGGAATTTATCTTTTGCAGAAGAAAATTACGTTTCTGTTCGCTATTGCGGCGATGATCTTATGCTCTGCATCTGTTCTTGCCCAGGAGTTAAGGCCCGAGACTGGAACCGTCATAAAAGAGAGTAAGATGGACGGCAGGGGCGAGCTTGACATCATTAACAACGGGGCAGATGATGCTGTGGCAGTTCTGGCGGTAAATGGAACCGGGATCGTGGATGCGGCGGTTTACATCCGTACGGGAGACATTTTCAATTTGATCGGAATTGAAGACGGCAGCTATGACCTCTACTTAAAACAGGGGCAGAGATGGAACGCCGGACTCCAAAGATTCATTGCCAACTTCAGCCAGAGCCGAATGCGTGATCCGATAACCTTTGAGACCATTAAGATCCCTGAGGGAATCCGCCATTCAGTGGCGCAGATCACAATAAAAGAGAGGCAAGAGGGGAATACGATTGCCGTCCCTGTGGATGATGAAGTTTTTCCGGATTTAGGATAATTTATCCAACAATCGCTAACAGATGGCTGCCACTTGGTTGAAGAGGCCATTGAGATGCGATTCCCCTGCTTTCCTGGCTCTTCCATCCGTCGTATGCTACTATATCTGCAAGCTTCTTTCTGGATCTAGCCAGATGCGTCTCGTCAGGGTAGCCCAACGTCAGCATAATAACCACCCGGATTTTCTTTGGTATCCCCAGAATCTCCAAGACTTTCAAGAGATAAATATATTCTTTATCCTTTTTGTCTGAAACAATTCGTTAACACAATTTTTCATTAAGTAGCTTCGTTTACTAAAATCGTGTATTGTTAATGATAATGCAAAACATTCTTAAACTCAGGTCGGCATAAGCATTCTGACAGGTGCAACTCATGGTGGAGATAATTCAGAGGATACCGAATCCAAGAGCTTGTTCCAGGGCAGAGATGGAAGAATTATGTTCTGGTCGCCTTTTGACATCAGCCCCAGAGAACCTCCCGTCAAACGCAAATGCAAACGCGAACCATCTTTTAGAGGATTTGTTATGTCGACAAAGCTAATTGCGTCCCTCTGTCCCTATTGCGCTGTGGGCTGCGGCCTCTATCTGGAAGTCGATAAGGGCATAGCCAAGGGTATCGAATATATGACCGATCACCCCGCTTGCGAGGGGGCGCTCTGTCCCAAAGGCAATGCTCTCCTGGAGATCCTGAACCATGAAGAGCGGCTGAAGTATCCCCTGAAAAAGGTTGGCGACGGGTTTGTTCGTGTCACCTGGGATGAAGCTCTGGACCTGGTGGCCCAGGGGCTTTCCAGGAATCTCCGCAAGCACGGGCCAAAATCCCTGGGCTTCCTGGCATCTTCCCGCTGCAACAACGAGGAGAACTACCTCATGCAGAAGATGGCCCGCCTCCTGGGTTCGCCTAATGTGGACAACTGCGCCAGGCTCTGCCATTCTCCTACCGTAGTGGGCCTCGGAGCGTCTTTTGGCGCCGGAGCCATGACCAACAATCTCCTGGACCTGGAAAACTCGAAGTGCATCTTTGCCATCGGCACCAACTTCACCGAGGCGCACCCCATCGTCTCCCGCTGGGCCCAAAAGGCCAAGGACAAAGGGGCAAAAGTGATTGTAGCCGACCCCAGGATCACCTCGACCTCCTGGATGGCGGACATCCATCTTCGCTTAAATCCAGGCTCTGATATCGATCTTCTCAGGGGTATGATGAAGGTCATCCTAGACGAGGGACTGGCGGATTTGGAGTTCATCAACTCCCGTACGGTTGGATTCGATGGTCTCCAGGAGAGCCTGTCGGACTATTCCCTTGAGGAAGCGGCGGAAAAGACGGGCATTACCGTCGGCGAGATCGCAAATGCTGCCAGGGTTTATGCAAAGTCGCCCGCATCCGCTCTACTCTATTCCATGGGCATCACCCAGCACGTCTGCGGAACGGATAACGTCAAGACCTGTGCCACTCTGGCTCTCCTCAGCGGCCAGATCGGGCGGCCGGGAGCAGGAGTCTGGCCCATGCGCGGTCAGAACAACGTGCAGGGGAACTGCGATATGGGTGGTATGCCGGAGTTCTATCCCGGTTACAAGAAATCTGCAGATCCAAAGACAATCGAGTTCTTCAAAGCTGGCTGGGGTGTGACAGAACTTCCACCCGGGCCGGGCTTGACCTCTACGGAGATGAATGATGCGGCATTAGACGGTCGCTTGAAGGCGCTCTATATAATCGGCGAAGATCCGGTGGTGTGTGACGCCAACGTCAAGAAGACCCGCCAGGCTTTGGAGAGTTTGGATTTCCTGGTTGTGCAGGAGATCTTCATGACTCCGACGGCAAGAATGGCGGACGTGGTACTACCGGCCGCAGCCTGGGCAGAGAAGGATGGCAGCTACACCTCCATGGAACGGCGTGTGCAGTGGATAAACAAAGCCACAGAGGCACCGGGCGAGGCCAAGGAGGGTCTGTGGATCATCTGCCAGATAGCCAGCCGAATGGGCCTCAACTTACCTTATGAGAATGCAGCTGAGGTATTGGAGGAGATCAACCGTCTGGTCCCTCAATACGGAGGCATGACCAAAGCGAGAATCGCAAAGATTGGGGGTCTGCGTTGGCCCTGTCCGGATGATAAGCATCCAGGCACAGGTATTTTGCACACAGAGAGGTTCTCGACACCAGACGGCAAGGCCAGGATATCCGCGGTGCAAAACACGCCGGCCGGCGAGGTCACGAGCCCGGAGTTTCCGATTCTGCTCACGACGGGCAGAATAGTGCTGCAGTATAACAGCGGCTCCATGACATTGAGAAGCGCATCATTGCAGGAGCGAGATCCGGAACTGTATGTGGAGATGAATCCACAGGATGCCGTGGAGCTCAAAATCAATGCAGGAGACATGATAGTTGTTATCACGCGGCGAGGTCAGGCGGAAGCCAGAGTCCGGATCACAGAGAAGGTCAAGCCGGGTATGGTCTTCATGCCCTTCCACTACCACGGCACGAACATCTTGACCTCAGACGCCCTTGACCCCATTGCCAAGATCCCGGAGTACAAGATGGCAGCCTGCAGGATTGAGTCCAAGGCATGATTTGGTGATATTTGCAGAACTTGTAGGTTTGAATGCTTCCGAAATCATGCAGAAAATGCTGGCATATACCGGCAAAGTCATAGACCATAAGACCTAGAAGCTCATTGCCCTGGGGATCAATGCTGCAGCTTCAGACGACCTTGCTACAAAGAAGCAGATGATGAGCGCTATGAAGGAGTTTGGCAGCACCAAGGATGAGATTGTCGATATATTGAGGGTCGTTCTCTTGACTTCGGGAATGCCTCCCTTTAACAAGGGCATGAAGATATTGTATAAACTCGTTTAGCAATAAAACTTGACCGTGTTATATCAATTAATGGGCAGTGATGAGTAAGGATTCGTTGAAGAATCGCTTCGTTCGCGCATGAATAAGATATATGGCAAAGATTTGTCGTTTCTAAGCCGATCTGTCAAAGTGAAACGGCGGCGGCGCACCCATATGCAGCAAGCTGCGTGGCATCCAAGGCGCCGCCGCATGAAAATGGAACCAGGTAGGTCTGATACAAGCCTAAGTTGAATACTTATGCCCTTTATCCCAGTCGCAGCAAGCTGCGGGATATTGCGTTTTAAAACAAACATTCCAGTACTAACTAAACTGTAGCACATTCGTTATAAAACATATTTAAATAAATTAATAAAAAAAATTTTTCAATATCTCTATATCACAATTGAGAAAACTTAAATACTAGCTTCTAACTACATTTCAAAGAAATGCAAATAAAAAAATAGACAGAAGGGATAATTGTACTGCAGAGATTAACAAAGATCAAAATAATTACTCTATTTATCTTACCTATTGCGTTTCTATATTTAGTGAGCGATTTGGCATGCAGCCAAAGATGCAAAGAGTTCGGATTTGAAAACGATACGATATTAAAATATTTCAAAGGCGGTTTCAAGCCTAGCATAGAGGATCATGAAGAAGGTAATAGCTCTTTGATGATCAGGCATGCAAAGCCTGATTCCCGCAAGGTAGTTACTACATCACTCTTCATTAGTGGCGATTCACCCAGATTAAAGTATTGGTGGAAAATAGATGGACCAAACACAGAATTTTTTAAATTATCTCTATTTATTGATGATAAATTTGTAGAAAATTATGATTATAATGGGAATTGGGAAGAGGAGTTCTTTCAGGATTTCCCCAAGAATGGGAAGTCATTTTTTATCTTAAAATGGGTTCTGGAATATAACCAAGATATAAGTTATCTAGATGTCATACCCACCGCGGATGCATTTATCGACGGATTAGAGCTTTGCGATTTGGGATTTGAAAATCAATCCACTGAAGACGCTCAGCCGATTTTGAAAAATGATGATTTAAAATATCTTGTAGAAAATTCCAAGAGCAAAATGCTCGACTTGATGGAAGAACATGATGGCATGATCGAAATTGCTGGGGTTAAGAATAAAATCCTCAAGTCAAATGCTAAAGCTGGCTTAAGGGGAAACGGAACCGGATTTAATCTGATATTAAATCATTGCTACAATGTGACTATCGAAGACCTTTATTTTGACGGCTCAACATTTGGGCTATGCCTAAAGGATTGCAATAATTGTAAAATTATAAATAATAAAATTTGTTTCTCAGAAGGTTGGGGCATCGTAATCAATGATAGCAGTATAGGTAACATCATCTCTGATAATCAATTAATACGGAAACTGAACAGTACGTTGCCAATATTTGTCTTGGAAAACTCAAATAATAATAATATTGAAAGAAATTCTATATTGAAAGACGATGGCTATTCCTATGTTTTGTCAAAAGGACTTGACAATACTATTAGTATAAGCAACGAAGCCAGAATATTATATAATGAAAATGATTATTTAGCTTGTCCAAATAGTACCGGAAAAGGTTGTTTTTTCAGGACAACCGAAGGGAAACCTCCAATTGTAACCGAACTGGGACCTGAAATGCACGATTTAAACAATTGGTACTACAAAAAAGGGGATTGAGATGAAAATTTCAGTTATAATGTTTGCAATAATATGTGCTTACGCTGTAGTATCCCACGGATTATGTGACGAATCGATATATTATAAAGTACCTCCAAGTTACACAATAAATCTAAAACCATCACAATCTATTTCTTCACCAACTGGTCCCCAGGCCAATCCAGAAAGTGGTCCAATATCTCAGAACCAAGAAGTAAATGCGAACTTTGTTGGTGAAAGCGATACTTTTTTACACGTAGATAAGAAAGTAAATCCTAATTATAAAGAGTTTTATCTATTAAATAAGATCTATTGTCTCAATGTTGATATAGCAGGAGTAGGAAGATCATTAAATGATATCTTAATTAAGGAAAAAGTTGATCCAAATTTAATTATGGATTTATCCAAACCATTTGTTGCCATTTCAGATGAATTTGATAATGCATCCGATCGTACAGTATTCGAAGTTAATACAAGCATGAAACGGAAGAAGATCAAAGAATGGAAAGAAAATTATTCATTTGATTCTAAATCTAATACTATTTATATCAAAATAAAACGATTAAATCCAAGGGAGCATATACAGTATAGTTATAATTTAACATCAAATAAAACTGGCATTTTTGAAGCCGTCACAACTGTGCGACTAGATGGCTCGAAATGGTCCGATTTGGTAGTTCCATTAAAATTCGAATCAAGACCACCAATATTTGATGTAAAAATAATTAAAGATGAATCATTTGCATTTAAAGACGAACCATATAACATCTCTTATAATATTTTGCATGAATCTGGATGGTCTTTGAAACCCATTATTCTAAATCTAACGTTTAAGAAGGGAAATGGAGAATACAATATAATATATAAAAATAATATATATAACGGAACACCTATCAAACTTACCTTCTATCCACTAATGGGAACGGCCCTAAACATATCTATTTTCTATCGGAATAGTGGAATTTATGCTGTTCCTGAGATCATGATCGAAAATGAATTGGCGCCATTTGAATACAGCGAGGTTAGAGTCTATTGGAATAAGTATTATAAGTCTGCAGAAGAAAATATGTCCATAGTATCTATATTTGCAGCAATTATTGCAACTATCTTTTATTTTCTTTCTCTACGTCAGTCTCGACTGGATCTTAAAAATGCGAATGATCTTTTGAGAAATCAAGAAAAAAAAGGAACTTATTCAATAAGAACGCGGGGCACAGACAAAAATTTAGAATTATTTTATGATGCGACATATGTGATGACAGACGAACTACCCAATTGGCTAGATGATCATATTCATAAAAGGTGAACATTGCAAAAAAATCCTGCTCAGATCTGATGACATAAATCCAAATAAGTGTGTTCGATTAAGCGATCTTCAGGGAAAAATTCGGCTTGCTTCCTAAATATCACAAGAATTTGCCATCACTTCAAGCAAATTTATTGTGGATTATGTCAATCTGTTGATGTCGTTTCTATTGGCTTAAATTCTTTTGAGGAATGCTCTGAGTTCTCTCTCTATCTTGGGCCAAAACTCTTCCCATCACTCCCTTATCGCCTTCTTCCGGAGCAACCTGTTATAGGCTATAGCAAATCGGTGGGCTTCGTCTCTTATCTCCTGGAGATAGAGCGATGCCTTTTCATTCTTCCTGATCCCCAGCGGCTTCTCGAGGCCAGGCACATAGATCTCTTCCTCTCCTTTGGCCAGTGATATGAGGGGGACCTTCACTCGCAGATCCCGGAGCTCCCTCAAAGCTGAGGAGAGCTGACCGGCTCCTCCGTCGATGACAATCAGGTCGGGAAGCTCCTTCTCCTCTTCTTTCAGGCGTGAGTAGCGACGACGCACGACCTCGGCAATGGACGCGAAGTCGTCCACGCCCTGAACATCCTGGATCTTAAACCGCCGGTAGTTGCTTTTGTCGGGCCTGCCGTCCCTGAACTGGACCATGGAGCCGACGGTGAAGGTGCCTGCCAGGTGAGAGATATCGAAGCACTCGATGACCTCCGGGCGCCCCGGCAGATGCAGTGCTTCCTGGAGGGCTACCAGCTTCGCCCGGTCGCCGAAGAAGCATATCTCCACATTCTTTCTGGCAAGCATGAGCAATTCTTTCTTTTCACCTTGCTTGGGGACGGTGACGTGGACCTTCTTTCCCTTCATGTGAGTGAGGAACTCGACCAGAGACTCATCCAGGAATTCTGCCGCTATCAGCTCCTCAGGCGGCTCATTCTCCGAGTAATACTGGACCAGGAACTCCTCCAGGAAGTTTTCAGTATAGCTGAAGACAAAATCCTCCTTTCCCTCCAGAGTGCCCCGGTAGACCTTGAAGAGCATGAGATAGACATTTCCGCCGTCAATAGCGTAGCTTATGATATCCTGATCGTATTTGCGGCTGTGCTCCACTCTCTGCCTTTCTTGAAGGCGCTCCAGTGCCGCGATCTCGTCCCGCAATTCCCGTGCCCTCTCAAACTCCCGGCGCGCCGAGAGGGCCGCCATATCATGCTTCATGGAATCGATCAGCTCGAACGTCTTACCGCTCAGGGCCGAGGCGGCCCGCTCTACCCTTTCCCGGTAATCCGACTCGGTGATCTTGCCGATGCATGGGCCTGAGCAGTGGCCCAGGTGGTAGCGCAGGCATGCCCGCTTGGGCAGACGCTTGCATGTGCGCAGGCCAAAGGTCTTGCGCACAATCTGGAAGACGAAGGTCCTCTCTTTGCCCGAAACAAAGGGCCCGTAGAATGAGCCCTGGCCTTGCGTCTTACGGGAGATTCTGATCCTCGGAAACTTCTCTTCTGTGAGATGAATGCAGGCATAACGCGAGGAATCTTTGAGCTTGATGTTATAGCGGGGCTGATGCTTCTTGATGAGCGTGTTCTCCAGGAGCAGGGCCTCGACCTCCGTGTTGGTGACAATGAAGTCCACCGCCTTTATGGCCTGCACCAGAGCCGCAGTCCTGGGGCCATGATCCTGTTTCTGGAAATAGTTGTTGACGCGCTTCTTGAGATCTCTGGCTTTGCCGACGTAGATGATATTGCCAGGGTTACCAGTATCGCCAGGGCTATCCAGGAAAAGATAGCATCCGGGCAGATGAGGGAGCGAGTCCAGGGAATCGAGGGAGATCATGCTCTTATGCCTTAATCTTAAAGCCGAAATGATTCAAATGATCGATAGGAAGGCACTTAATGGTTTATGTTTTATTTAACTCTAGCGTTAAAACAAAAATTGGCTCGGAAACCGATCCAAAATGGAAAGAATCACAAATCACAAAAAAATTCAGTTTCTGCGCCTTAATCGGCATCTTGCCAATGGCGCAGAACCGGCCTATTCTTGTCTCTCAATCGATCGCAGAAAAAATTGCATGCCAATTCAGGCGGTAGCTGCTAGATCTCCTTCATCTCCTCCATTATTGCTGTTGTCGACGCTGCCACCAAGTCCCATGCAGTTGCACTGGCCGTTAGCCCATTGACATCCGTTGCTCTGGCACTCTGCGACCGGGTTTGGCGCCGGATTGAAAGGCTCTGGCTCTGGATTGGGATTAGGAACCGGTCCCGGCATGGGCTCAGGTTCTCCTCCCCGGCAATAGCAATGTCCATTGACCCAATCGCAGGTCGGACTAGCCTCACATTTTTCCTTTTCCGTATCCACATCACCAGTGCATAGACACTGCCCGTCAACCCAATGGCAGAGCGGATTTTTCTCGCATTCCGCTACAGGATTAGGAGCCGGCTGGCAAATGCATCCGCCATTCTCCCATTTGCATAGAGGTTGTTTCTCGCATTCCTCTTTCGGGCTGGGTTTGGGGGTCGGATTGATTTTGATGTAATTTCCTGCCGGATAGACGTCTATTGTTACTGCATTGCTATATCCGCTATTGGTGGAAAACAGGCTGCGATGCCGTCCTGATGTATCTGCATAGTACCAGATGTAGTAGAAGCCGGACTGAACCATTCCGAGGCTATAGCTCAGCACAAAGCCGCCTGGATAAATCTCGTACATGTTGACGGGAGACGCCTGCGGCACGTAGATCAGCTCTCTTGTCCATCCGCCCCTGGGCAGTGTGGCATAAAGAGTCCAGCTCACGGCTCTTTCTATCCATAGGCCTGGATTGTTGCTGGGGTAGGTGGTGGAGAAGTCATTCCAGGGCAGGTAATTTCCGTTGTAGTACATGTACTGGGGCGGACTCTTAAGAACTGCAGAAGGCACCAGCTTTTCCAGATCTGCCGCGGGTGGAGCCTGCTCTGAATAGACGGCCATTTCCGTTCCGCCTTCAATAGACGTCGTCCAGGGAGCACCGGTATCAACAAAGGAGTCCTGCGCATCGCTGAGCGGAACCAGAGTATTAAAATCTGATATGGTCATATTCTTTGCATTGACATTTCCGGATTGGTCCAGTCCTCCTAGAGATAGGCTGCAAAGGAGCAGTGTGGCTATAGCAATCCGAAATAACAGAAGTTTTGCCTTCATATTTCCCTCACACTTTTTATTAAATTGCAAATTTGCCCTAGATTACTATTTATCCTTTTATTTTTTTTATTGCCTTGAGTCACGACGGTGACGACCAAAATGACTGAAAAGATTTAGATATCTTCCTCTGGTCCCAACAGAGATCATCATCATTTTCAGGAGGTCTTTTAGTTCCTTATCTTTCATCACCACCTGATAATCCTAATTCATGACATATAAATTTTTTGCACTGTTTGCAGGATAATATCGAGATATTATTGGAATACTATGGAAATTTGTTTCAAAAATTTAGATAATTAGATAAACATCTATTCGAATCGGAGCAAAGGATCATCATCAATTCTGCACTTTTTGCGGGAGAAACATGCAGATTCTGACCGTTATGACGGCCTTCAGGTATTGTGGCAAATTGCTCGTTTCAGGCCAGGAGGAAGTGCAGTGTGGTTCCGACAAGGAGAGCCGCCACCAGCCTCAGTGCCACCGACTTCAGGGTTCCCGAGACTCCCAGCTCCTTCAGCATCACCATGAAGGTGGCGACACATGGAAAATACATAGCCAGGACGACTGAAGCAATCACCAATTGCTCAGGCGACATATCCAGGGGTGCGAACATGCCGATCCCCACATCCTTCCTCAAGAAGCCGATGATCAATGCGGTGGCGGCGTCACTGGGAAGCCCCAGCAGCCCGGAGACGACCGGCCTCAAGTCCCGGCCGATGATCTGCATCAAGCCCGAGAGGTAAAAGAAGTTCATCACTATCATGCCCAGAGCGATGTAAGGCACCGCTTCCTTCAGAAACTCCCGGACGCGAATGAAGGTCTTCTTCAAGAGCGAGCGCAGGTTTGGCATGCGGTAGGGTGGAATCTCCATAAAGATCTCCGGAGACTCGCCGCCGATTAACCTGTGCAGAACGAATCCTGTGGTCACAAAGGTGCAAAAGAGGGTCAGGTAGACCATGAGGATGTACTTCAGGCCGTAGGGAGCTAGGATCCCGAAGATCATGGCGCTCTGCGAGGCGCATGGGATGGCCATGGTCATGAGAGTGGCGGCAAGATATCTCTGCTTGGGAGACTCCAGTATCCGCACCGAGAGGACCGCAGGCACGCTGCATCCCATTCCAAGCACGCAAGGCAGGATGGCAGCGCCGTGCAGGCCGATCCTGTGCATGAGCGCATCCAGGATGACGCTAAGACGGGGTAAGTAGCCGATATCCTCCAGGATGCCCAGCACCAGGTAGAAAGGGATCAGGAAAGGCAGTACCACACCGAGAGGAATGTAGAGGCCTGTGGTGATGATGCCGAAGGACTTGAGGAGCTCGGGAGAGGTTCCGATCAGAATGTTTCTCAGCAGCGCTGAACTGATGTGGCTTTCCACTACCTCGCTTATGAACTGGGAGTAGGCGAAGAATATGGGATCGGTGATCTTCAGTTGCAGGAGCTCTCCGATGCGGATCACCAGGCTGAAGGAGAAATAGAGCACCAGCAAGGCAATGGGAATGCCACTCATTGGCTTGATGGAGATATCCTCCAATTTATCGAAGATGGAAGGGTGTCTGTGCAGGACCTTCTGGGTCTTTCCCGCAATCTCGCCGATGCGCGCCCAGCGCTGGTCTGAGGACTCGAAGTGGATCGGAGACGGGGGCGCTTTTGCGCCCGCCAACGCCTCCACCAGCTCGTAAATGCCCTGGCCGCTCACGGCCACTGTGGGAACCACGGAGACGCCCAGTTCTTTTTCCAGAGCCTGCGTGTCTATCTCGATGCCTTTGTGGGTGGCTACGTCCCAGAGATTGAGGGCGACGACCGTAGGCAACCCCCATTCCAGGATCTGCAGAGTTAAGTTGAGGTTGCGCTCCAGGTTGGTGGAGTCGATTACGTTTACTATTACGTCCGCTCCCTGGGCGAAGATCTGGCGGGTGACCTCTTCCACATTGGAGGTCGGGTCCAGCGAGTAGACTCCGGGCGCGTCTACGAGCGTCGCCATCTGCTCGCCCAGCTTCATTCGTCCTTCCGTGTACTCCACTGTGGTGCCGGGGTAGTTGGCCGAGACTACCTCGATTCCGGTAAGCCGGGAAAATATGACGCTCTTTCCCACATTGGGGTTTCCCATGAGGAGGATCTTCAAAGACTGGGGCTCCTGGGGTTCGGGTTTAGTGGCTTGGATTTTATGTCTATGGATGATCTTGCCTGGACGGAGTGATGTGAAGAAGCGTATATCTGTTTTGGCATGGATTCAGAAATATCGGAGGTTAAATTTTGCAACTATTCAACCCATGCCAACTAAATCATTTAGGATTAATGGCCTCAATCAAATGAGCATCCATGACTCAACCATCTCTCCCATATCCGAGACATGAACCCTATTGCCCAAGTGCGTGTAACATGCAAGGACCTTCTTTCTTTCCTGGCCTTTACTTAACAAGTCCTAAATCGCTTCTGCCTACCGGACCATTCCGTAAACTATGGAATGGTTTATCGACAATTGCCCGTTATCGAAAAAGCAGCATCGTCTAAACTGAAAAGATGCTATAGAATCCGGCGCGCAATCCTATATGCCTTACGAGGTCGAAAGCATATTTATAAAATTATTATGGGCTCTGATTTGGGTCTGAAATGTTGTATAATCAAATATGTATAACTCCAAGACAACACACTTCTGGTTCACCGAATTTTTGCAGTACATAATCTAAGCCCTTGTGATTTCGTTGTAGCAGGTGCAATCAAAGATACCTTTGGCGCTCGTCCCGAAGCCCTTCTGGTCTGGAATGCTCATGTCACCCCAGCCGCTAGAACAGCATGGCAGCCAACTATAACCAGAGAACTCATCAGCATCGGTATCATCAGACCTTTCGAATACAGATCTCATCTCTATCTTTCGTGCCAGATCGTATGTGCCGTAATATCGTTCTTCTCCCTCGCTGAGGGCAGGATAGTTCTTGTGTTTGACATCGTACTGAGAATCTCCTTGCCTATAGCTTAGATCCGCTATGCCCGTTGTATTGACCTGGATTAGGTAGCCCAAATATTTCGTGGGCTTGAACTCTGCCGATAGGATGGTATCATTGGTAGCCAGCACTGAGGCATTCATCCTCTGTAGCCAGATAACTGACCTTTGTTCCTTGGACAACTCGTGGTTGTATAGGAAGTATGCACCTACAAAGTCTCCGTTATTTCCTTCAAAATCTCGGTCATTTATCTGCCGGCCGGAATACGCTAGTGTTTTACTGGCTTTTATGATGACCGGCCATTGTTCATTTTCGTACTCAATTGCGTATATGTCCGTTCCGATGGGCTTATCAACTGTAATCTCGATTTCGTCCGGGTAAACAGCGGACTGCATCATTATTTCATCTGTGGATTTGTAGCTCCCTTCCAGAGCATTTGTCCTCTGCTTGAGCCGTACGTCATTAGTTCCAACTTCTTCATAGTAGGATTGGTATGGATGCAGGCTTCTATAACGTGATTCTACGGATGATATTTTGCCCTCGACTGAGCTTGAGAGATTGAAGCTGATATTACTGCTCTCGCGATAGATGGACCAGTGAGACGAGTTGGTGTCAACGTGACTCGACCAGTAGACACCGCAGACGTTTGAGCTCAGTGCAAATACTATGAGGAGGATTCCCCAATCCCTACGTATCATATAAAGACCTAAAGTTAGGATTCTAGTTAAGTTTATCTACTACTGACTGTAGTTACTATTAGGAAAAGTTTTAGGAGGGAACAGAGTGAAACTAATTAAAGGAGCTTTATTATTCGCACTGATTTTTTTGATCAGTATTTCGTTGACTTCTGGTCTAGAACTCTCAGCCTCGACAGGAGGCAATGACGGTAGTTCTTCAACACATGTCGTTTATGGATCCACTGTAGACGACTATGCAAACGAGCATATAGGACTTAATCCTGGAGATGGCACGCTGTCTAACTCGTTTTCCGGCACAGGCAACTTGCCGTCTAGCTTTATTGGCATCAGCGACACGAAAGGGAACTATGCCTCTGTTTCTAGGAGCGTTTCTGGAAAACCCATAACCACGAAATGGAACTACGATTGGAATACCTATTACCCATCTTCATCAACTGCAGGTTCTGGTGTGGGAGCGTGGCTATCGCTAACTGCAAGCAATGCTTACTCTATATCTGGTGGATCATCCTCATCTAACCGCGAGGGAGACAACGCTCAAGCGAATATCAATATCAATTCTAATTCATTAACAGATTCCTGGCTCGGCAATTATTATACATATGCTACTGCGTTTACTAATGCAGCTAACGCACATCAGACCGCAACGATAGGAATCGGAAGCAGCATCGAGCTGTATGGTAGTGCCAAGGACGGCAGCGGACTTTACAGCGTAAATACACAACTCGACGGTTTATCTGATATAATTGGAGGAAAAATAATTAAAGGCAAAGCCAGTTTTGTAGGGTTAGATGGGTCCTCCTCAGCTGGAACCATCACTCAAGCGGTGCAAAGTGAACACGTTCATGGATTATTCACCGGTACAGCCACGGCAGATACACAAACCAAGACTAGGACCTCCAACTATGGCTCAGACTATGACATAAGTCTAGGGGCCGCTAAGTCTTCAGGTATTCCAGTTGCAAATGGGATCGTAGGGTATTACGTTACTCCTTTCATGGAGATCCAGGGGGCAGTGAACGCAGCCGAATCTGGTGATACAATCAATATAGCACCTTGGACCTTCAAAGAGAATGTCCGTATAGACAAATCGTTGACTTTAATTGGAGCTGGTAGGAGTAGTACCATAGTTGATGGCAATAAGGCGGGTTCAGTTTTCACTATAGGCGGTACCAATCCGAATATCGGTGTGACCCTCTCCGGCTTGAATGTCCAGAACGGTAAAGCATCAAACGGTGGTGGCATTTTTAATATGGGCAAACTCACGCTAGTAGACAGCACCCTTTCCGGGAATTCAGCCACCAATTCAGGCGGAGGAATCTATAATGGAAATGGAGGCAATTTGTTTATAGGCGGAACGAGTCAGATAGTGAATAATCAGGCTATTACAGGGTATGGTGGTGGGATATCCTCCATTGGCTCAGTGACGCTTGACGGTACTAAAGTCGTTGTAAAAAACAATAAGGCCTACCTCCCTGATACGCTTCCACCTGGGACTCTTTGGTATCAACAATATGGTGTGTATATGACATCAGGCGCACCAACCACGCTCCACGGATTCAATCCCACAACGCAAGTGACCGGTAACACCAAGATCTAAGGGCTATCGATGGAGGGCGATCTGCCCTTCATCCCCTTTTTGGAACATCTGATATATGAAAGTACATACAACCTGAAACCGGCCTCTCTTTTTTTCGATATCCACTAAACCACAGGATATTATCATAAGGCCTCTTCCTGGCTCAAACCTCACCAAGATTTTAGTGATTTCTATTGTGTTAACGAAGATATGCGTATTTCAACTCGGGAATGGATCAGATCGATATAGTGACGTCTTCATGCGGCTGCGCTTCGCATGCCTCGTGTCTTGCTGCGCGGACTACCGTTTGACTTTTAATTGGAATTCGATGCTGTAAATTTTTCGTTCTTTTCCTTATATTTCATCCGCAAAATTTTAAGACAAACGCAAAGTTCAAATAGTATAATCTCCAATCATCCTTAATAAAATTAGTAAGAAATAGTGAGGGTTCGGGGTCTCTTCACCATTCGAGGGGATGGATGCAGCTTTCCTGAATCTAGCAAAATATAAGGGAGGACATAAATGCCGATGCCGATGTTAATACCTATAGGGATAATCATGTTGAGCGGCGCCATAGGCGGAATCATAAACGCACTGGTGAGCGATAACGGCTTCATCAAGCCCAGTGAGGAGACCGCGGGCGAGGTCACCATCATCCGCCCCGGATTTGCCGGCAACATTCTTCTAGGAGCTGTTGCCGCTTTCATCTCCTGGGGCCTTTACGGAGCCTTCAGCAATACGGTCCTGTTTGGAACTGCCACCGGAATAGGTACGGATGATATCACAGTCTCCATTGCCTCCATTGCCGGCGCTCTTCTGGTGGGAATAGGCGGGGCCCGCTGGCTGACGAACGAGGTGGACAAGAAGCTTCTCCGAACCGCGGCAGCGACGGCCGCCGCCTCCAAGTCCAGCTTTGACGATTCCCAGAAGATCGCCATAGCTACACCTGCTCAGGCCTTCAATATCGCCAAGAAGATGTACCAGAATGAGTGAACCATAGTCTAGATGCGCCATTACGATCACAGAATGCACGCAGGCAATGCAGGCGATGTCTGGAAGCATTTCCTCCTGCTCGAGGCGGCAGATTGCCTCCTCACCCCCGATAGCAGCCTGGTTTATGCAGAAAGCCATGTTGGACGCCCAGAGTATTCCCTGAAAGCAGCTTGTGACTGGGAAGGAGGAATCGGCAAGATCTGGCCGGTTCTTCCTTCCCTTTTAAATTTTTGCTATTTTGCTATTCTAAATGAGCTAAATCCTCGCGGCCTGATGCGTTATCCGGGATCGGCCCGGCTCGTATGGGAGCTGGCAAAGCGAAAGATGTCTATGCTTGAGATCGAGGCTTGGGACATCGAGAACGATGTTGCCGCAGCCTGGAGCGAATTTCCGGAGACGACTTCCCTTTCCTTCCATCTGGGGGACGGTTTTTCAGGAGTCGTGTCTCTCTTGAATGAAGCGATTCCCGGCCTTCTGCTCATTGATCCGCCCTTTCTTGATCAGGGGGATGCAATGGCGGCAGAAGAGTTGTTCGACCGGGCCAGGGAATTGGGTTGGACGGTTCTCTGCTGGCATATGGTGGGAACGATTGATACGAATGGAAGAGAGTTTCTTCCAGAGAGTCGTTTTCATGAATCCTTCCATGAATTCCCAATCCAGTTTTCCCAGATCGGACTGGACTACTGCGGCGCGAAAGGCTGCGCAGTTGCCGTGAGTTCCCCTCATGGATATCTTGAGCACCGGCTGCTGGAACGGATCGAAGAGTTCCTCAAGGTAATTCAGAAATTCGATTGGTTCCTCGCTATATCGAGTGAGTAATAGATCATAGAATCCTTTGAGTCCTCCGTGCGCCATGTGTCTCTTTGGTTTTCTTCCGTAACATCACTTGAAATTGAAAATAAAAACTGCATATTTGCGTCTGAGCAAATAGTCGTCTCCGTTCGTTCGTCCTCCGTGCGCTCTGCGACTCTGTGGTTCTATTCCGTAACCATCAGGATTTAATTATCAAGCCATTCGATTTTTTTGCTTAGCCTCGAATTCAGAGCCTTCGATTCATCGCTTGAATTCTCCACCTTCGGAACCTTTTTAATTAAAGGAGCCGGATGATATGCGGGGATCAGGGATTGCAAAAAAAAGCCTACAAGCTTGTCTTTGGAATACTGTTGCTGGTCGTATTCTATAGCTTAGTTTTTATAGAAATGATGAGTCTGGAAGGCCAGTACCAGAATGCAAACCTTTTAACGGCTTTTTATTGGGTTGTTGTTACGATTACGACTCTTGGCTATGGAGACGTAGTCTTCCACAGCCAGCTGGGTCGCTTCTTCAGCATCTTCGTGGCCCTCTCAGGAGTCGCCATACTCTGGGCCGTGATCATGCCTCTAATAATCACACCACGTCTGGAGCACCTGTTCAGTGCAGATCTCAGCTCAGCTCCGAAGAATATATCCGGACATATAATAATTTCCGGCTTCAATCCTGTGGTGGAGACCCTGGCAGAGAGGTTCACTCTGCTGCAGATACCGTTCCTGATCATTGAGCGATCTGAGAATACTGCCCGAACCATCTATCGAGACTATCCCGTGCTCAAAGGAGATCCTTCCGAGATGGAGGTGTTGCGAAGAGCTAACATCGATTCCGCCCGCCTCTTTATCGCCAACGAAAAGGAGGAGATGAACGCCGAAGTCATTCTAACTCTGCGGGAGATCTCGGACATCGAGATAATAGCGCTGGTGGACGACCTGACCCGATCCAGGTTCCTGAAGTATGCCGGGGCCACCAGGATCATCTCACCAAAGACGCTCCTCGGAACCTTCATCGCCCAGATCACCTCCCCACCGCTGAAGAACGTATTCCCTGGAGCCATCCGGCTCTTTGGAGATCTCTTGCTGATCGAGCTGCCCATCTATCCAGGAGCGGAGCTGATCGGAGAGAAGCTGGAGGAAGGGGCGATCAGGGAGACGGGTGCCGGCATTGTCGGCATCTGGCAGCGAGGAGTCTTCCATCCCAACCCCGATTCCGATGATGTGGTGCAGTCGAACTCGGTCCTGATGGCAGTGGGAAATATCGATCAGCTCTCCAGAGTTCGAGAACTCACCATCGGCACTCGCCGGGAGGGACCTCAGATCATCCTGGGATATGGGGATGTAGGAAAACGCGTGGCCACAGTGCAGGCTTACTGCGGAATAAAGCCATTAATCGTAGATCGGCGTGATCTGGGAGATATAGGTTTTCAGCAAATAATAGGAGATGCCACAAGTGAAGCCAGTTTGATGAAGGCAGGAATCAAAGAGGCGGTGGGCATCCTGATCCTGCTCAATCAGGATTCCGATGCTATTTATGCCACGCTTCTGGCCAAGAACCTCAACCCGCATGCCTTTGTGGTAGTGAGGGCAAACCATCTCAAGTCTGCGGAGAAGATCTACCGGGCCGGTGCGGACTATGTGGCATCCGTGCCCATCGTCGCCAGCCACATGCTGGCCAAGATCATCCAGGGAGAAGAGGAGGAGCTGGATCTGCTTTATGAGGATCTGGAGCTCAAGATCTTCCACGTGGGAAAAAGGTCCGGCGTGATCGGTTGGACTCTGGAGGAGCTGGATCTGCCACATAATTTCGGCTGCCGGGTGGTAGCCCTGGAGCGAAGAAGCCAGGCTATTGCCATTCCTGACCCAAAGACGGTTGTGCAAGCAGGCGATGTTCTGGCTCTGATAGGCAGTCCGAAGGGCACAGAGGCCTTCAGCATGAGATATGAAAGAAAGAAGAGCTTGAAATGGAGGCTTAAGATCCTTCCTCTGATTCAATAAAAGGGGCCTGAATGCAGGAATCTTCAAACTCAGAATCTATCAAGCAGGAAGCTATGCGGGATGAAATCCAAAAAAAATGGCCAGGTAAGTTCCGGGATCAGGAGCGCTTCATCTTCCAGGAAATTCGCCCCGGCGATAGGATCTTCATAGGCACGGGCTGCGGCGAGCCTCAGTATCTCGTCAGGTCGCTTCTCAATTTCGTCAATGATCAGCCCAAGGCATTTCTTGATGCCGAGCTCATGAATATCGTTACCCTGGGGGTGGCACCCTACACGGATGAAAAGTTCAGAAACAATTTTCGTCTTAACTCCTTCTTCATTGGAGACAGCAGCAGAAATGCCATAAATGAGGCTGCTGCAGACTATACACCCATCTTCCTCTCCAATCTGCCCGACCTGATTCGATCGGATAGGTTGCCGCTCGATGTGGCTCTAATTCAGACCACTCTCCCCGACAAGGATGGCAACATGAACCTTGGCATCAGTGTCGATATGGTGAGGACGGCGGTGGAGAAGGCGAGCCTCGTAATTGCCCAGCCCAATTCCTATATGCCGTGCGTGGCTGGAGACGGCTGGATTTGCATGGATGATGTGGACTATCTGGTCCCAAAAGACGAGCCTCTGCTGGAGTATATTGTAGACGTTCCGGGGGAGGCGGCCCGGAAGATTGGAGAGTATGTGGCCCGCATTGTGGAAGACGGCTCGACTATCCAGGTAGGATACGGCAGCATTCCCAATGCCATTGTCTCCAGCCTATCGGGTAAAGAGCATCTTGGTGTGCATACCGAACTCTTGAGCGACGGCATAGCAGAGCTGATACAAAAGGGAGTTGTGGACAACACTCAGAAGAGCATCAACCCTGGCGAGACCACTGCCACCTTCTGTATGGGCCGTTCCCAAACTTATGATTTTCTGAGAGGCAATAGCGGCGTCCGGTTTCGAACCATAGACTACACCAACAATCCTCTTGTCATCGCAAAAAACAGAAAGATGATAGCCATTAACAGTGCGCTGGAGGTTGATCTCACAGGACAGGCCACTGCCGAATCCTTGGGCCATAACTTCTACAGCGGCATCGGCGGTCAGGCTGATTTCATGCGCGGTGCAGCACTTGCTCCCGGAGGAAAGACCATCCTTGCTCTGCCATCCATAGCTCATAGTCCTGGCCAGAATGCAGGAAATGGCACCGGATTGAGTTGCAAAGAGGTCATGCCCGCAGGCGGAGATGGGCTCAAGAGCGGAGAAGTCTCCAGGATTGTGCCTTTTCTGAGGGAGGGAGCAGGCGTCACCTTGACACGAGGCGATATTCACTATGTGGTGACGGAATACGGCATTGCCTATCTACATGGCAAGAGCATTCGGGAGAGGGCCATGGACCTCATTGCCATCGCTCATCCCGATTTTCGGCAGTGGTTGATAGAGGAGGCCAAGCGCCTGCATCTGATCTATCCCGATCAGGCCTTTATTCCAGGGAAAGAAGGCGAATATCCCGAGAATCTGGAGAGCTGGAGGAGCACCAAAACAGGCCAGCGAGTGCTTCTGCGGCCGGCGAAGATCAGCGATGAGCCGCTGCTAAAAGAATTTTTTTACGCTCTCTCCAATGAAAGCCTGTATCAGAGATTCATCTCAGTTCGCAAAGACATTCCTCACCAGGTGTTGCAGAAGTTTGTAGCAGTGGATTACTTCCAGAAGATGGTGCTGGTTGCAGTCAAGGAAGAGCATGACAAGGAGTCGATCTGCGGCCTCGGCCAATATGATATAAACAGCGACATGTTCACGGCAGAAGTGGCTCTGGTGGTGAGAGACGATTGCCAGAGTAGAGGGATAGGCGCGGAGCTGCTCTCTTATTTAGCATATCTGGCGAAGAAGCGGGGTCTTCTTGGTTTCACCGCTGAGGTTCTGGCGGGAAATGATCCTGTCTTCCGCCTCTTCAACAAGATGGGGTTTGCCGTGGAAAAGAGAAGTGAGTCCGGTGTTTATGAATTGAAGGCCATGTTTAGATGATAGGTGCCAGGCAGATCGATCTGGCGACAACGATATTAGCTCCGATACCGAACTTCACCAAAAATGGAGAAATTGCATGAGATCAATTAGAATGTTTCTTCTTACCGTGACATCGATCGTTTTCTTGCTGAATACGTCGCTTGCCAGCGTTGTTATCAACGAACTGGAGCAGGACCCGGCTGGGGACGAGGATGCCTTCAGGACCACCGTAACGGCATGGTTTGAGCTCTATAACAATGACGATAAAGATGTAAATATCGGCGGATGGAGCCTGAGCAACTCTGATGGTCGATCAATTACCCTTCCCAAAGGAACGATAATCAAAGGCCTTGATTACTATGTGCAGGATGTGCAGCCAAAATGGCTGGCTCACGGCGGCGAAGTCCTGAGGCTTATGGATGCGTCCGGCCGAGAGGTCGACAGGACGCCGGGCTTAAGCGATGATGAGGATAATGAGGGTGCCTGGACAAGGGATCCGGACGGAAGAGATACCAACAGCACCGATGACTGGAAGTTTCTGCCATCAAGCCGCGGTTTTTAGAGCACATGAATTTTTATATCTTTTTGGAAGTCGTCTAAAACCAAAAATAAAGAATAAAAAATAGGTTCCTCGCTGTATCGAGTGGGTAATAGAATATTAGAAACCTCTGTGAGTCCTCCGTGCGCTCTGTGCCTCTGTGGTGGACGTCCGTAACCAGAGGTTAGCCACATAAAGTGGCGGAGAGCCAAAAAATATGTTGCCCGGTTTTGTCTCTCTATCCCTTGATCAAACCCTCATCGCAAAAGACCTTCCTGGCCTCTTCCAGGGAGAGGTCCTCCGGAGGGATGATTATATCCGACGGAATGATCTCGACAGGGTCAAGGGGCTCACCCAGCTCTTTGACTGTGGAGATCAACCTGGCCAGATCCCTGTGAAACTCGGCCTTGTTGCCCTTCTGCACGTGATCTACTATCTGGTTGTCGATCTTATTGACTTTGTTGACCAGATTGTCATCCAGCCGGAATTGGCCCTCACCCAAAATCCTGATGATCATTTCTTCATCTCCGCCTTCATTTTAGCCAGCTCTTCCTCAACCGTGCTCTTAGCCTTAACTTTGGCAAGCTCGTTCTCGATCTCGTCGCCTCCAGAGTAGTCGGTCAGAGTTCCCGACTCCAGAAGCTCGTCCAGAGCTGCAGAGCGGGCTTTCATGTTCTCCGTCTTCTCTTCGGCCCGCTGAACGGCCATGCCCACGTCCGCCATCTCCTCGCTTATGCCTGTTACCGACTCCGTAATCTTTACCTGGGCATCAGCTGCCGAGTACTGAGCCTTGATGGTCTCTTTCTTGGTGCGGAAGGACTCCACTTTCGTAGCAAGGCGGCTCTCCGCTGCCATCAGCTTCTGCTGCTGGTCGTTCAGGTCGGTGATCTGCTGGTCCAATGAGTTTGATTGGGCTTGCAGTGATGCCTTGTTCTCCAATGCCTTTCGTGCCAGATCCTCGCGATTCGCCGAGATAGCCTCTTTGGCCTGGGAGTCAAGCTTGTCGATGCTCATCTGCAGCTTGGCCTTTTGCAGCTCGATTCTCTTCTTGGAGGTGGTGACCTCAGCAACGCCCCTCTTGACATTCTGCAAGAGCTGGAGCTGCTTTTCGTAGGACACATCCAGAACCTCCCTGGGGTCCTCGATCTTATCCATGATCTTATTCATCTTTGCCTGCACAACTGTGCTCATACGATCTAAGAAACCCATATCATACTCTCCTTTGTCTTGTGGTCGATAATCGACTTCAGTTTGATAAGATGCAAATTAGATATCGAGAAGGTTTTTAAACTATTTATAGCCTGTTGGAGGGTCTAGTTGGAGGATCTACTTCGTCCCTCTGTTTTCAGACTCTTCCTGTGCTCCTTCTGCCTCCTGAAGCGCGGCGCGACTCGCTATCCCGTATGCCTTTGCGAGCAGGACTGCTAAATTAGCGTTCTGGCGGATGGTGAAAGGTGCATCTCCGAGCCTCTTTAAGACTGCGTTCTCCACATCGGGGCCTCTCGGATCGATCACCAGAGAATCGAGCCGGTCGCCCTTTTGCCAGAAGCAATCCAGGCACTCTTCCAGAGGCTTGGCCTTATCCAGGGGCAGGGAGGCCGGATAAAGGGAATGAGTGCCGGATTCTTCCAGAGCCCCGGCGACACGTAGATTGCGCACGGTCTCAATCAACTCCTCCTTCGTCCTTCCTCGAAGCTTGAAGATGAGAAAAGGGTCAGTGTCGAACTGCTCAGCCAAGAGATAATAGACGGCGGCTATGTGCTTGCAAGGATTGGACCAATCCGGGCAGGAGCAATCCGTTACCAGATCCTTTTTTTTCGTGGGAAAGAGAGAGACGCCGGAATCGGAGAATGCCTCCTCAATATTTTGCGGCATCTCGCCTGATAGCAGGCGGGCGGAGAAGACCGCTTTTGAGGCCATGGCTGACGTGACCTTTTCCCACTCTGCCCCGGATAGAGGAGTCAATTTTATCAGTACATCGTAGGGCTTGGACATGGTGCCCTGAACCCTGGCCCGAACCGATCCCGGCTCGATATCGATGGAGATGACCTGACCTTTTCTGGCATAGGATCTGCCCCGGGTTAGCCTGGCGCCCAGGTCGAAGGACTCGAGAACACTGACCCAGCGTTTTGACCACCAGGTCTCTCCAATGGACCCGCGCTTACTTTTGGCCTTCAGCCCGTTCTTGACGTCTTTCGGCGCTGCCCGCTCGTAGTAGCTCCAGTAGGGACTCATGGATCAATCGCCTCCGCTGCCATGCGGGTCCTGTCGCAGGGATATCATATCCTTCAAGGCTTCATTGGATAGCTCAGTCAGCCAGGCTTCGCCCGTCCCTATAACCGATTCCGCCAGGGTTTTTTTCTGCTCTATCATCCCGTCTATCTGCTCCTCCAGAGTGCCGAGGCAAACGAATTTGTGAACAAAGACGTTCTTCTTCTGGCCGATACGAAAAGCTCGATCAGTAGCCTGATTTTCCACAGCCGGATTCCACCATCGATCGAAGTGAAAGACGTGGCTCGCTGCAGTTAGATTGAGGCCAAAGCCGCCCGCTTTCAAAGAGAGTATGAAGACCGGCGACTCTCCTGCCTGGAACTTCTGGATCATATCATCCCTCTGCTTCTTGGAGGTTTTGCCGTGCAAGAACAGGACTTTGGCTCCCAGCTTCTCCTGGAGATGGTGTTTAAGCATGGCCCCCATTCCGGCAAATTGGGTGAAAATTAATGCCTTATCCCCTTCTGCGACGGCCTCAGAGATCATATCCTCCAGGCGGGAGAGCTTTCCCGAACGGCCCTCCAGGGGGCTTCCATCCTGGAGGAAAAGGGCCGGATGGTTGCAGATCTGCTTCAGTTTGGTCAGAGCGGCCAGGATCTGGCCTCTGCGCTCGATGCCCTTCATCGATTCTATCCGGCCAAGCATCTCTTCTACTACGGCGGCGTAGAGCGATGCCTGCTCAGCTGTGAGCATGCAGTTCACATTCATCTCTATCTTTTGGGGCAGATCCGTTATCACGGTTTTATCGGTCTTGAGTCGTCGCAGGACAAAAGGCTGGATGATGGAGCGCAGTGCAGCGGAACTGCTTTTGTTCTTGAATTTTTCAATAGGCAGCACGAAATCCTTTCGGAAGGATTGAGCAGATCCCAGATAGCCGGGGTTGAGAAAATCCATGAGTGACCACAGATCTGAGAGCCTGTTCTCTACAGGCGTTCCAGTGAGGGCGATCCTCTGCGTTGCTTGCAGCCGTTTGATGGACTGGGTCTGCTGGGCCGCCCGGTTCTTGATGCTTTGCGCCTCGTCCAGGATGATATGGCCCCAAAGGACGCTTGACAGGTCTTCCTCGTCCCTCTGGGCGAGAGCGTAGGTGGTGATAACTACATCCATTCTTTCCAGCTCTTGCAGGAAGAGGCTTCCCGAGAGCCGATCCTGGCCGTGATGGACCAGGACCCGAAGATGAGGCGCGAAGCGATGCAGCTCCTTTTGCCAGTTGCCGGCCACGGACATGGGGCAGATGAGAAGAGCGGGTCTGGTTCTGTCCGGTGATCTGTTATCTTCATCCACCACATTCGCATCGTCTACTCTATCCGCATCATCGTTGTCCTCATCATCGTCCCTGCTCGCAAAAATATCTTCACTCTCATGCTCTCGTTCATGCAGCAGGAGCAGAAAGGCTATCAGCTCCACCGTCTTTCCCAGGCCCATGTCGTCGGCGAGACACGCCCCCAGACCCAATCTGTGCAGGTACATGAGCCATGAGACGCCCCGAAGCTGGTAAGGCCGCAGGGTGCCTTTGAATTTGTGAGGTGGCAAGACAGGCTCCAGGCAGCTGCCGGGATCGGACAATTTGGAGAGAATTTGCTCGATTTGGCCCTCAGCCTGCAGGCCAAGGATGGGAAGAGGAGACTTGATCTCCGACAGCTTCTGATCAATCGGGTTAAGGCCCAGACGCAGGGCCTCGGCCAGGGTCATCTCTCGATTCCTGTTCTTCTGGAAGAACTCGATAGCTGCCTCGACTTCGCCCGGGCGGAGCTCCATCCACTCGCCTCTAATCTGGATCAGGGGTATCTTAAGGCGTGCCAGCTCTCTGAACTCGGCCTCGCTGAGGGGATTGTCGCCCAGAGAAAGCTGCCAGTCGTACTCGATCAGTGAGTTCAGCCCGAAGAAAGCAGGTCCGACTTTGCCATCTTTTTTTGGGGCGTCCAATAATCGGATCTTTACACCCAGCCGGGATCCGGGGCGCTCCCACCAGGAAGGCAGCAGTACTCCGAAACCGTTCTGCTCCAATAGAGGCGCAGACTGGCGCAGGAAGGAATAGGCCTCTTCGGTCTCCATCTCCAGGCCGGTTGGGCGTGCGCTCTCCAGACTCTTCTCTATAAGAGGAAAGACCCGCGCCGCTCTGCCAAGATCGCCCAGGAGCTGCTCCTGAGGGTTTTTCAGCCTCTTCTTCAGGAAAGTGAGGGCAGAGGACTTTGTCCGCCATACATCATCGGCAGGAACAAGCAGGCTCCGGTCATCTTTGGCCTGGAGAAAGAAGCTAAGGGACCAGGTTTTGATATCCTCTGCTGGAGATTCCAGCCTAAAGCAAGTTCGAAAGGGTACATCCACCAATTTAGGAAGCACCTGGGAGGTCCAGGATTCCAGCTCTCTGGAGAATGCGGCCATCTCCTCTGAAGAGGCCTTCAGGCCGGGCTCTTCGGATGTGAGTGCCGCCAGGAACTGCTCGGCTAGAGGAACGGCCTTTGCAGGGCGACCCCGGCGATTGGGAAGAAGCGTGACCCCATTCAGACTGCGATGCACAAGAGAATTGACAGCGCCGTCCAGGAAGCTTGTGACCAGGCTTTGGTTCGATAGCTCCGGATCTATGGCCTTGAGGGGCTTGAGCCCAAGTCCCAGACAACTGGGCGGCATGGACAAAGAGAAGGTCCTCAGCTTTTCCAGGTCTTGCTCATCGATCACTGCCTTCCAGAGGGCGTTAGCGTCTCGAACCGCTGGAACGAACTGCTCCCTGGCAACGAGCTCCAGTGATAGAGGGCCAGCTGAGACCAGAAGAGCACCGAGTCTGCAAAAACCGTGCCCTGGGGAGGATGGGCGGGCATGTCCAGCAGCAGATCAAGGGCATTGCCCTGCTCATAGGCCAGAGCCGGTACAGTGCAGTCTCCGAGGTTAGCAGGCTTTTCAGAAGCAGAGTCCTCCCGAAGCAGCCAGGGGGAGGGAAGCGGGCCCTTTTTGCCGGAAGGAAGCCGGATAGTAAGAGGTAACACAATGCCGTGGCCGCCGTCCGGATGGAAGGTCTCTTGAAGAACGGCTTTTAGCTCCTCTCCAGGCAGGGCAAAGGGATGGGGAAGTGCGGGTTTTGTGGTCCGGCGGTCATTGCCATCAGGAGAGGTCAGAGAGAGCGGCAGGCTCGATGACTCTGCCCAGATGTAAAATGTTTTCGTATCCCAGAGAGAGTGCAAGACCTGCATAGATTCGCGCCTTCAGAAAGCCTGTGGAACGGATCGAAGCTATGCAATAGTAGTATTAGAATATTGTCAGCCAGGACGATCCTATCTCGTTAGCCGGTGCCTTTTCCCTTGAAGGAGGGGCTTCTCTCTTTTGGTTCATTGAGATAATCCTCGATAAGATCAGTCGAGGCGTTCTCCCACCTCTTCCGGACCTGTCATCTTGCGGAAGCTCGTGTAGGCATTCGATCCGTTTGTGAACTCAGATTCGATGCTCACGACGTCGAGGGGGGCATTCTTGATCTTTATGGCAGCCTCAAACTGCTCCAAATTATCTTGGCTCCCCTCTGCGATCAGGAGAACCTGACCGTTGGGCCGGTTCTGGATAAAGCCTGTCAGGCCCAGCTCCTGGGCTACAGATACCACTTTGGCCCGGTAGCCGACTCTTTGCACTCTGCCCGAGATCGTAGCCGTCAGTCGCATCATTTTTTTTACAATATGAGGCCTTGATTATAAGTTTTTCTTGCGGTCCCGATCAAAGAAGCAATTTGCCTGTCAAGGTCATATTATGGAGAGCCGCTCTGCAATGTCGGTGATAGTAGGGGGCTGGCTCTCGAATATGTCCAACACCTATTGCCTGCTCTGCTGGCATACCGCGCGCGGAAAAACGCGCGGGTGCAAACGGGGCGCCCTCAACGCCGGGCAGGCTTGGATACTTGGGCAGCAAGATGCTGATGGTTCTGGTTGGCCTTGTTGAGCCACCTGCATTGCCTCCGGAAAGGTGTTGGTATCAATCGGATACAACCTTTCCTACCCAGATATCTCTGGCAGCATGTTGCAGATCAACGGAGTCTATATCAATGTCTTTTAGAAGGCCGACGATTCTATCTGCATTTGACTTAATTATCTCAATTTCAACCTCGTCTCCTTCTATTAAATCCAGCTTTTCCAGAGGTTTTAGAACTTTGTCTTCATATCTTGCTTTCACGGGCTTCATACCATGCTTATGCTTTCTTTCCTAATGAATTATCTCACGGTTCCTGATGTTGCAGCGAACTGGAAAATCCGATAGAGACTAAAACTAGATTCTCTCTTGGAGAACTGTTATGCTATGTAGGTGATAGTAGTAGGCTGAAACTACATTCGTATGCATCGGAAGCTGTAAGTATTACCCATGTGGTAATGCATCCTCAAGAGAAGGGTGTCTGCAGATTCAAAACTTGCCGTCCCAAATCCGCTAACTTCGTCTCCTTCATCACTGCCTTCAAAAGAGAAGAGCAACCTCTGGCTTTCTTTGTCCTGCTCAAGTTGGGCATCGATGGAGCCGTCCTGGACACCGAATAAATAGCTCCCTGTCACTTCATTCTTGCCGTTTACTTCAATCTTGAGATGAGGGTCCGGTGTTAGGCTGAGATAGTCATCTACCATATCCATTGCCTCAATGACCTTCCACTTGCCTGCGAAATTGCTTTCTCTGATCATCCTGAATACCTCGCGTGATATGTTCCAGCTTTTTGTGTTCTCCTGTTAAATAAAACTTCACTTCTCAACCGATTAGATTAAGTGCCATGAGGTAGATAAACCGGCAAAAGTAATATCAGAGGTAATCATGTGCAGCTCGTGATCAATACCTACGGTGCATATCTTCGCAAGAGCGGGAACTGCTTCCTGGTGAAAAGAGATGATAAGAGCTTTGAGGTTGCAGTCAATAAAGTCAATAGTATTTTAATTACAACCGCTGCATACATCACCACAGATGCCATTAAGTTGGCTGTAGACAACAATATAGATATCGTCTTTCTCGATGCCCACGGCGACCCCTACGGCAGGGTTTGGCATCCCAAGTTAGGTAGCACCACTCTGATCCGGAGGAGGCAACTGGAGATCTACGAGACTCTGGATGGCTTGAATCTGGCGAAAGAGTGGGGTTTGAAGAAACTGGATAATCAGATAGAGCTTCTCGTCAGGCTGAAGAAGACAAGAGTTGAGACGCGGGATGAGCTGGATCGGTACATCGAGGATATTGAGCATTCCCGTGAGAAGATGAAGAGGCTGCGGGGCACGATCGAAGCCCGGCGGCAGGATATGCTGGGCCTGGAGGGCATGGCTGCCAGGACCTATTTCGAGGCCCTCTCCTCTATCATGCCGGAAAAGTACAGGTTCGCGGGAAGGAGCAGAAATCCGGCCAAGGACGAGTTCAATGCCTTGCTCAACTACGGATATGGCGTCCTCTACTCACTGATGGAAAAGGGATGCATAATCGCTGGCCTCGATCCCTACTTAGGCTTTTTGCATAGCGACTCCTACAACAAGAAGTCACTGGTCTTCGATATCATAGAGATGTTCCGGATCTACGTCGATGAGACGGTGGTTTATCTTTTCTCCAGGAGGATGGTCAAGGATGAGTTCTTCGAGCCGCTGGAGCAGGGGATGGGCCTGAGCAAGGACGGGAAGGCGGCATTGATCGAGGCGCTCAACAAGACACTGGAGGAGACAATAGTCTACCGGGGCCGCAATGTGAAGACGAGGAACACCATCCAGATGGAGTGCCACAGGATAGCCAACGGGCTCATCCGGCCCGGCCAGGAGCTGCCGGACGACTTCGATCTGGATATTCTGGAGTCGGAAGAATACAAGGGAAGGCAAACGGAACCGGACGCAAAATAGAGGTTGCTAATGCTGGTCTGGGTGATTTACGACATATCGGAGAATAGATTCCGCAGCCGGGTAGCGAAGATCTGCAAGAACTATGGCCTGTTCCGGGTGCAGAAGAGCGCCTTCCTGGGCGACCTGAACCGGAACGAGTCCGATTCCCTGGCCCTGGAGTGTGAGGCGACCATTGAGGAATCCGATTCGGTCTACGTCTTTCCCATGTGCGAGGACTGTTTCGACAAGATAAAACTGATTGGGGCAGGATTTGATCGGGAAATGGTGAGCGGCATGACGATAACCAAGGTATTCTGAGGGCAAAATGGAGACGGATGCAGAAATTGAAGCCTCGCACGCGCAGGCACAGGCGCGGGAGAGCGTGCTCGCGCCTGAGCAGGAGATTTTCGTAACGGTATCCGATGCCCTGGAGTATCTCTTCTGTCCCAGGTTCATCTACTTCATGCATTGCCTGGACATCGCCCAAAGAGAAGAGCGGCGCTTCAAGGTCCAGAAGGGCAGAGAACTGCACGATAGCCGGGAGAAGGTAAACCGGGATTACGTGAGAAAGAAGCTCAACTGCGTCCGAAAAGAGATCTCAGTTTATCTTACTTCGCATAAATATCACTTCAAAGGAGAAGTCGATGAAATTCTCTTTCTGGATGATGGAACGGCAGCGCCTCTGGATTACAAGTATGCGGAATTCAAGGACACCGTTTACAAGACGCACAAGTTTCAGGCTGCTCTTTACGGGCTGCTCATCATGGAGCACTTCGGGGTGGATGTTAAGCGGGGCTTTGTCTGTTATACGAGGAGCAACAATCATGTGGAAGAGATAGACTTCCAGCAAAAAGATTATGAGAAGGCAAAGGAGATTGTGCGCGAGATATTGATGATAATTCAGAGGGGATACTATCCCGAAGGGACGAAGCAGAAGGTCAGGTGCGTGGACTGCACGTATAGGAATATATGCGTTTGATTGATGAAAAATGGAACGACATGGAGAGAAACAAATTTATTCTTTGCAATGAGAATACGAAAATAGAATCGATAGTATCTTCCCTAGTAACAAGGATTGAAACAGTGTTAAGGGTGTATTCGCTGATGTTTTCAGCGTTACCATGTTTAGATAACGCTTCCACCATAACAAGGATTGAGTTGATTGGATTAAGGCTAGGGGTTATTCCAAGCGATAAATTATTAAGTGTAAAGGGTGTATCAAGTTTAATGCAAATCCAAGAAGCAGTCAATACGCATCGGTGATTTGAGTGATCGAGGCCGTAAGCAGAATCGGAGATTATATGCAAAAAAATAAAGGTGAGAATGATTTACTATCTGCCTTTATCGAAAATCCAAATACCAATGGAAAATATAAAGTTGTATTGATCGTGGTATTGAACGAGCGATATGGTGATTATTCATTTTGTCGCGTTGCGTTTGATGAGTTCAGCGATTATCCACGATATCTATATAAAAAAGGTCCATCAAATGGCACTAATGCGACACCTACTAGCAAGATAGCAGGTGATATTGGGAAAACATTCCAAAACAGATTCTTAAAATGGTTCCAGAACTATGAAACCTACGATATCTCAGAAGAAGAAAAAGAATCTCTCAAAAAGATGAACATGGCAATAAGAGATCAAAAAGAAACTATCTTAGCCGATCTACAGGAAAAATTTTCTCAAAAGAAATCTGATGAAAATGCCATCATAACCTTGGGGATCGAGAGAGATGGGGAGATGAGCTATCTTGGGGATCAACAGGTTTTCAAAAATATTTTGCTCAGGAAAGGCAAAGACAAATATTATCTCAAGTCTCAGGGAAAATCGCTTGGGAAAGATTCTGCCTGCTCCGTCTGCAAAGAGGTGAAAGAAGAAGTCTATGGCTTCGCAATTCCCTGGACATTTCATACCTTTGACAAACCCGGATTTATTGCGGGTGGTTTTGAGGTCAATGAATCCTGGAAAAATACTCCCGTGTGCTTCGATTGTGCCACGCGCCTGGAAGTTGGAAAGAAGTACATCGAGGAAAATCTCGATTATGGCTTCTATGGCTTCAGATATCTCCTCGTTCCAAAATTGACCATGGCAGGGGACGAAAATGAGGCCCTTGAAGAGGTCCTGGACATCCTGGGCAATAAGGATGAAAAAAGAAAGATAAAAATAAATCGAGAAATTAAGAACCGAATAACCGCAGATGAGAATGAGATATTTGCGTTTGTCAAGGATCAGAAAGATTTCTTCAGCAACAGCCTGATATTTTATAAAAAGGAGCAATCGTCTTATAGAATTCTTCTCTTAATCGAAGGAATTCTTCCGTCAAGACTGAAGGCTCTCTTTAATGCCAAAGAAAAGGTCGATGAGAGATTTAATATATACAATGATTCGATTCTTAGCGAAACACAGAGGGAAAAGAATCACTTGGAGTTCAATTTTGGAGTCCTAAGACGATTCTTCCCGTCCGAGTCTAAAAATAGAACATTCGACAAAATATTCTTGGAAATGGTTGACAAGATCTTTGTTGGAGATCAAATCAGTTACCATTTGTTGATAGATTTTATAATGAGCAAAGTGAGAGAGGCGTTCGTCAAGGATTATTCTACTAATATCACTACTTTGAACGGCTTCTTGCTATTGCACTATATTGAGAAGCTTAATCTTTTCAAAGCAAATAAAGCGGAGATGAAAGAGATGAATGAACGAGGCAGTGAGGTTCTTCGCATCGAAGAGCTTGAGAGTCTCCCATTAGAGCAACGCATTGAGAGGTTCTTCGAAGCAAACAAGGCGTTCTTCAATAGCGATGGCAAGAAGGCAACATTCCTGGAAGGAGTATTGACTCAGAAGCTCCTTAACATACAATGGATGGACAAAAAGGCAACTCCATTCCGCACCAAGCTCCATGGCTTGAAGATGAATGAACCATTGATCAAGAGGCTCCTTCCGGAAATTCAGAACAAGCTGGAGGAATACGGGAAGAATTATTACCGAGATTTGGAATCTATCATTGCACATTATTTTGTTTTAGCTGGGGTTAATTGGAAAGAAGTAGATGATGAGCTAAGCTTCTACTTTGTTTTGGGAATGGACATGCATAAGCTGTTTAAGAATACAAAAGAGATGGATGAGCAAATTGGTGAGGGGGCATAAAAATGAGCGAGGAAGTTAAGAACAGATCAGAGATTCTTTTTATCTACGACATAAGAGACGGAAATCCTAACGGAGATCCAATGGACGAGAACAAGCCTAGGATCGATGAAGAGACGGGAATCAACCTTGTAACTGATGTCAGGTTGAAGAGGACTATTCGGGACTATCTCCACAATTTCAAGGATCAGGAGATCTTCGTTAGAGAGGTCACTTATGATGCCGAGGGACATGTTCAGGATGGAAAGATGAGAGCAGGTAACTTCGCCAATGATGCCACTAGAATCTTAAATGAGTGCATAGATATTCGTCTCTTCGGAGGAGTAATACCTTTAAAAGAGGACTCGATAATCTATACCGGCCCAGTTCAGTTCAAGATGGGCCGTTCGCTCCATCGCGTCACCATGATGCATATCAAAGGCACTGGAGCCTTTGCCTCGAAGGAGGGTTCAAAGCAGGCAACCTTTAGAGAAGAGGACTTCCTGGCATATTCGCTTATCTCCTTTTATGGCATCATAAACGAGAATGCTGCCAAACATACTCATCTTACCGAAGAGGATTTGAATCTCTTGATGGAAGGTATCTGGAATGGGACAAAGAGCTTGATTTCGAGATCTAAAGCAGGACAGGTTCCAAGGTTGCTCCTGAAGGTGAATTACAGCAAAGCTAACTATCACATAGGAGACCTGGATAAAATGATGAAGCTGAAAACCGAGATTCCTCATGAGAACATTCGTGACACTGCAGATTACCAGCTTGACGTCTCCGAGCTGGTCAAGAAACTTGCTGCTGAAAAGGGCTCAATCAAGAATATCGAGATTTGCGTGGACGACAGAATTCGGTTCAGCAAAGATGGGGCCGATTTCCCAATTGAGGGATTGGCAGAGGCTTCGGGCATCGCCATAAAGCCAATTGCTTTTTGAGGTCCAGATGCAGGAGAGAGTAATAGTATTCGATGTGTGGGGGGACTACGCTCACTTCAGGAAGAATTACTCTACCAGCTCTCCACTCACCTATTCTTTCCCACCTCGAACGGCTCTCTCTGGGCTGATCGGGGCCATCGTCGGTCTAGATAAATCGGAGTATTTCAGGCACTTCTTTAAAGTTGATGCCAAAATCGGATGCAAGATCCTCCAACCTGTTAAAAAAGTTAGGATCGGAGAGAACCTGATCGACACCAAGAGCGCAGTTAAGATGCATCTGATCAAGAACCGAACCCAGATCAGATTCGAGTTCGTCAAAGATCCGATGTACAGGATTTACTTCACTCACTCCGATGAGCAATTGTATAAAAAACTCAAAGACCTGCTCACCAGCCATCAATCTGTGTACACGCCGTGTCTCGGACTGAGCCAGCTCATCTGCAACTTTCAGTTTGTAGGTGAGTTTGGGCTGAAGAGTTCCGGAGATGAAGTCCAGGAAATAGATAGTGTCGTGCCGGGCAAATGCCTTCTGGAGCCTCCTGATTTCGAGGAGGGAAACGAATACTTCTCTGAGGTTATGCCTGGCGAGATGGGAGAGGAGCGGGTGGTAACAGACTACAGCGAGATTCTTTTTGAGAGAAATGGAGAGAAAATCAAAGCGAAGTCCAAAGAGCTTTGGGAGGTCGGTAATGGCGAGCGAATCGTATTCCTTTAAGCTTAAGTCTCACCCTGATTTGCAGGATGGTCGAATCCGACCCTTGCTGGATCACTTGAGATGTGTAGGGCATTTAAGCAGGAAAACTGTTACAGATAAATCTCTAAACATAGATGACAAGGATCTTCTGACAGACGCTGCTTATCTGATAGGTGTTACGCATGACCTGGGAAAAGCTACGAAATTTTTCCAGGAGTACATTGTTGAGAAAGATGAGACGAAAAAGAAGTCCCTCAAAGCCAAGGATAACACACATCATGGCCTGCTCTCGGCTTTCTTTACTTACGCGGTAATCAAAGAATACCTGAGCCAATCAAAGATAAAAGGAGGATTATCGGATTACATTCCCATCTTATCTTTCCTAGTTGTGAAGAGGCATCATGGAAACCTTATGAATGCCATGGACGAGTTAAGCGAGGTGAATGCGGAGAATGAGAAAATATTGAAGGTAGCGGAAGAGCAGATCGCGTCAATAGATCGAACTGAGATTAATGAAATCCTGACATTGCTTTTTCATGAAGGGAAGATTGATTTAAAAATCGATATTAATGATATTATTAATTACATCTTGAAGGATGCATGCAATGAGATTGGTGGAAAGGAAAGGCGCCTGATAAGGCATCTCAATCGAAAGATAGATCTTTACCCGTATTTCATAACTCAGTTTCTCTATTCTGCCCTTCTGGATGCAGATAAGACTGACGCGGGGCTAGGTGACAAATATCTGGATTCAGATCGTTTAGACCTTTCAGCAGACCTGGTGGATCAATATAGAGACCGGAAAGGATTCACTTCAGACAGAAATAATATTAATAGTCTCAGGAATCAGATCTATGAAGATGCAATGGCAGGAATTAGGGATTGGAACCTCGATAATAGAATCATCTCATTGAATGTCCCAACTGGCACCGGCAAAACTTTGACTTCTCTTTCCTTTGCCCTAAAGCTCAGAGATCGATTGAAGAATGAGAGAAATTTCACGCCCAGGATAATCTACGCTCTGCCTTTCCTGAGTATAATAGATCAAAATTACGATGTCTTTAAAGATGTTATCTCTCAAGAGGGAGAACTTAAAGATTCCAGGCTTCTTCTCAAGCACCATCATCTAGCGGATGTAAACTACAAAATAGAAGATAAAGATGCTGAATTTTATAAGGCCGACGAAAGCCTCTTGCTCCTGGAAGGCTGGAACGCAGAGATAATTGTAACCACATTTTGGCAGTATTTCTACACGCTTTTCTCAAACAAAAATAAATTGCTTCGCAAGTTCAACAAGCTGGCCAACTCCATAATTATTCTGGACGAAGTGCAAGCAGTCCCTCACCAGTACTGGCAGTTGATTCACGACGCGACGAAGATGCTTTGCGAGAAGTTCAATAGCTATGTTGTCTTCGTTACGGCAACTGAGCCGCTCATATTCGATGAAGCGACAGGGGAGATAAAGGAGATCGTGCAGAAGAAAGAGGAATACTTCCGGGGCCTGGACAGAATTGAACTGATTCCCAGAATCGAGACGGCTTTGACTCTGGAGGAATTCAAGGTCTTGCTGGAAGAGGATCTAACCGACAATTCTAAAAAAGATTTCCTGATCGTTCTCAACACCATTAGCTCAGCTAACGACGTTTACAAGTTCATTAAGGGCCTGGAGTTAGAGAATACTGAGAATTTTTACTTATCCACAAATGTGATTCCGAAGGAGAGGTTGGAGCGGATAAAAAAGATCAAGGGACCTTCGGAAAATAGGGTGCCAAATGAGTCTCAAGAAAAAAGAAAAGTCATAGTGAGCACTCAATTGATTGAGGCCGGTGTAGATATCGATGCAGACAGAGTCTATCGAGACTTCGCTCCCATGGATTCCATAAACCAAGTGGCAGGTAGATGCAACAGGAACTCGGCCAAAGCAGATAAAGGCACGGTATCAATATTTATTTTAAAAGATGATCGAAAAGAATTTTATAAATACATCTACGATCCATTCTTAATGAGCAAGACCCTTGACATCCTAAAACCGATTAAGGGTTCAATTCGAGAATCAGCTATATTGGAGTTGAACAACAAATACTTCAAAGCCGTGAAGAGGGGCATGGGTGATGAGAAATCAAAGGAAAATCTGGCCTGTCTGTCACAGTTGTCCTTCCAGGATCTGAGCAAGAAGTTCAAGTTGATCGAGGAGGATTATCCCAAGGTAAATGTTTTTGTAGAGCTAGATAAAACAGCTGCAGAAGTCTGGGCGAAGTATCAAGATTTGCGAATGGTGAAGGACATCAAAGAAAGGATAAGGAAAAAACTGGAGATAAGGAAAGATTTCAGCGAGTATGTGATCTCCGCACCAGAAAAGTACGCTCATAACCTGGTCACTGAAGACTCCGAAATGGGCTATATTTCAAGAGATGAGCTGCCCAACTACTACGATCTGGAGACAGGCTTCATGCGGGCCGGAGCCGGAGAGGGCTCCATGATCATCTGAGGCGACAAATGATAAATGAATCTCAAAATCCTCCGTCTCACCCTCCACGCGGGCGCGTCCCTGCGCGGGGATGGGAACGCGGCCAAGCTGCTGGCTTCCTTGCCCCAGATTCAACGAACATGCCCTCCTGCACCAGCATGTGATTGGTCACAAAGGCCAAAAAAGCCATAAAGACAGACATCGCAACAGCAGGTATCAAATATCAATACAGCTTAAGAGCTATCACAATGAGGACACTAAATTACAAAGTTCTGCTCCGAAAAGAGGACGATGGGACTTATACGGTGATCGTGCCTTCGCTACCAGGCTGCCTGACTTTCGGGAGGACCGTAGAAGAGGCATTAGAAATGGCAAAAGAAGCCATTGAAGGCTTCATAGCTTGTATGGTTGCGCGTGGCGAAGAGGTTCCCATCGAAAACTGTGATTCAATGGTATGCACTATTGCAGTTGAAGCAAATGCCTGAGCCTTAGATGACAACGAACGCATAACCTTGATTGACATGGCTAAACTACCCTGCATACCACCTGAAAAGCTCGCAAGAATACTTGAAAAATGTGGATTTGAGCTGGAAAGGATCTGTGGTAGTCATCACTTTTACCATAATCCCAAAACCAAAAAATCTACTGTGATTCCTTTTCACGGAAATGATGTTCCAAAAGGATTATTGAATGAAATCTTAAAAGAGGCAGGTATCAGTCGTGATGAGTTCTTCGATAATCTCTAAAGCCGCTTATGTTGGTGCTGAATACCTATGATCCTCAAAATCCTCCGTCTCACCCTGCACTCGGACGCGCCCATGCACGGGGACGCGGCCAAGCTGCGGGGCTTCTTTGCCACCAGCTTCAACGAATATGCCCTCCTGCACCAGCATGTGACAGACAAGCTGATCTACCGGTATCCTCTCATCCAGTACAAAATGCTGGACGGCAGCCCTCTGGTCCTCGGCATCAATGAGGGTGCAGAGATCCTGAAAGAGATTTATGATAAATTCGATGAGATAAAATTAGGGGATAGCAACTACTCCATCATGGAGCGCGGCGTGACTGTGAAGAGCGAGGAGTTCGGCTGCACAGAGGAGATCCAGAGCTACAGGTTTGCCATGCCGTGGCTGGCCCTGAGCCAAGAGAACTACGCCCGGTATATGGGTGCATCTTTGGGGGATCGAAAGGATCTATTGCGAAGAATCCTGGTGGGCAACCTTCTTTCCGCATCCAAAGGTCTGGGGTATGTGGCCAAGGAGCACATCCGGCTGGAGCTGGGAAGGATGCAGGACGAGATTTGCCTGCTGAAGGGGACCAAGGTGACGGGTTTTCGAGGGGAGTTCATGACATGCTTTGCCATTCCGGACCATATGGGCCTCGGGAAGTCCGTCTCCAGAGGTTATGGAGCGGTTACAAGATTAAAATAGATATGCGTAATCATTTTTTGGGCCCGAGGGCCTATTTTAGGAATGCCTTGCCGGAATGAATTTATAAGGCATCTGATAAATTACACTCATGCCAGCGGGAGGGCGAGAAAAGGCCGGTTTGACACTGAGAAACAGGGAAAAGGACGAAAAAAAGGCGCCGTCCGAGGGCAAGTTCCAAGAAAACAAGGATTGAAACTTGATTCCTTTCCAAGTATATCAACAGAATAATAAGCTGGCGGGTCCGAGGGCAAGTTCCAAGAAAACAAGGATTGAAACCCTATTAAATTATATCTCATACATGCTAAAAGTACAGTCCGAGGGCAAGTTCCAAGAAAACAAGGATTGAAACTATATTGGACCACAAGAATCTTCCATTGATAATTCAGTCCGAGGGCAAGTTCCAAGAAAACAAGGATTGAAACATTATTTCTTCTCCCATATCTTCAGCATAAGTACAGTCCGAGGGCAAGTTCCAAGAAAACAAGGATTGAAACGTGATTTAAATACATTATATCTTTGAAATATAGTAGTCCGAGGGCAAGTTCCAAGAAAACAAGGATTGAAACATGCATATTGCCTTGCATCTAAATAGTCTTTCTCGGTCCGAGGGCAAGTTCCAAGAAAACAAGGATTGAAACTCCAATTAGGATATAACATAATATGATGATATACTGTCCGAGGGCAAGTTCCAAGAAAACAAGGATTGAAACTTTTCAGGCGGCTTTTCTTCCTGGATAGTGGCCTTGTCCGAGGGCAAGTTCCAAGAAAACAAGGATTGAAACCTGCCGTGCCCATCACTGGAGCGACCAGCATCAGAGTCCGAGGGCAAGTTCCAAGAAAACAAGGATTGAAACTCCACGGCAGCGCCCTTCACAATCTCGGCCGTCTGGTCCGAGGGCAAGTTCCAAGAAAACAAGGATTGAAACTGTAATAACCGTAAATCAAAGATAATTCCTTCGGAGTCCGAGGGCAAGTTCCAAGAAAACAAGGATTGAAACCTGTCTGCGATACAGATCATTTGCATCAGTTCATCGTCCGAGGGCAAGTTCCAAGAAAACAAGGATTGAAACAGTACGATGTCTTTCCAAGAAACATTGGACTTTATGTCCGAGGGCAAGTTCCAAGAAAACAAGGATTGAAACCTATTTTTGGGTTCATAGATTCTTTTCGCCTTTGGATGTCCGAGGGCAAGTTCCAAGAAAACAAGGATTGAAACATGATAGCAAAGCTGGTGTAATCCATGGTCTTAGCCAGGTCCGAGGGCAAGTTCCAAGAAAACAAGGATTGAAACTTTTGAGACCTTATTCCCTTATTGACTTTTGAATCAGTCCGAGGGCAAGTTCCAAGAAAACAAGGATTGAAACCGGGCCCCCCGGCACTGAACCGTCGTCCTGACTCCGTCCGAGGGCAAGTTCCAAGAAAACAAGGATTGAAACGCTTCGTAGTAGAGGCCTTCATCGTAGATTATCTCAGTCCGAGGGCAAGTTCCAAGAAAACAAGGATTGAAACCTTCATCCGATTCTCCGGACAGAAGGAAATGAATGAGGTCCGAGGGCAAGTTCCAAGAAAACAAGGATTGAAACCATGGCACCGCAGGCTCTTGTATCCGGTCGGTTCTGGTCCGAGGGCAAGTTCCAAGAAAACAAGGATTGAAACACCCGCCTGCAGACCACCCTGGGCTCAGAGTTTGCGTCCGAGGGCAAGTTCCAAGAAAACAAGGATTGAAACGATTTTTGTTCGGCTCTTTTGGCGAGCCGGTTAGGGCGTCCGAGGGCAAGTTCCAAGAAAACAAGGATTGAAACCTGTCTCTCCAGGAGCTACAGACATGGAGACCTACGTCCGAGGGCAAGTTCCAAGAAAACAAGGATTGAAACTCCCTGGTATCGATGGTGCTGGCGACCATCTGAGCGTCCGAGGGCAAGTTCCAAGAAAACAAGGATTGAAACTCTAAAGAGGTATTCTAGGGTGTAAAGTGTAAAGGTCCGAGGGCAAGTTCCAAGAAAACAAGGATTGAAACCGCAGAGGGACTCTACTACGACGCCAAGGCAGTTAGGTCCGAGGGCAAGTTCCAAGAAAACAAGGATTGAAACTAAATGACTTCGTGTGGTGGTGTGGGACCGGTGGCACCTGTAGTCCGAGGGCAAGTTCCAAGAAAACAAGGATTGAAACCATATGTCCAGGGACCGGTTATAGACGGCGCGGAATGTCCGAGGGCAAGTTCCAAGAAAACAAGGATTGAAACCAACGGAATCAAAGGCTTGCTTCTCCACTTCCGTCTTGTCCGAGGGCAAGTTCCAAGAAAACAAGGATTGAAACCTGCCAGGCCGAAGCCGGAGAGACCCGGGATGTAATGTCCGAGGGCAAGTTCCAAGAAAACAAGGATTGAAACGAAAAGAGGATTGCCGGGGCTTCTTCCCGGCCTCAGTCCGAGGGCAAGTTCCAAGAAAACAAGGATTGAAACTGCTTATCGGAGGCTATAATGGCTAATAAGATAGGCGTCCGAGGGCAAGTTCCAAGAAAACAAGGATTGAAACTCTCCAGAAATGTTGAACCCATAGGTGGGATCATCGTCCGAGGGCAAGTTCCAAGAAAACAAGGATTGAAACAATAAGCAGAAGATATAGTGTAGTGCATGGTAAAAGTCCGAGGGCAAGTTCCAAGAAAACAAGGATTGAAACTGAGACGGGTCTTTGCATTTCTCCACCAACTCATAGGTCCGAGGGCAAGTTCCAAGAAAACAAGGATTGAAACAGGGACTATATGAAGCCAGTAGCCTGCGCAAAATCGTCCGAGGGCAAGTTCCAAGAAAACAAGGATTGAAACCTGCCAGGCCGAAGCCGGAGAGACCCGGGATGTAAGTCCGAGGGCAAGTTCCAAGAAAACAAGGATTGAAACGCAGCGGCGTTGGTGTACCGAAGGTTGCATAACAGTCCGAGGGCAAGTTCCAAGAAAACAAGGATTGAAACTGAAGTAGAGACTCAGGTTACTCCTGGCGTAGTCTAGTCCGAGGGCAAGTTCCAAGAAAACAAGGATTGAAACATTATGGTTAAGGAGATGTCATGCATTACAGTTATGGTCCGAGGGCAAGTTCCAAGAAAACAAGGATTGAAACGAGCTGATGCTTTAAGTCTCATGCGGGCCTCGGTTGTCCGAGGGCAAGTTCCAAGAAAACAAGGATTGAAACACTCAGACAATGCCGCCAAAGGAGAGGCTGGTTATGGTCCGAGGGCAAGTTCCAAGAAAACAAGGATTGAAACCGAAAGAGGAGCAGGACGGCCACCTGGCGGAAAAGCGTCCGAGGGCAAGTTCCAAGAAAACAAGGATTGAAACTCGCTTATCTCAACGACAATGACATGCAGTCAGATTGTCCGAGGGCAAGTTCCAAGAAAACAAGGATTGAAACTCAAGCCTTGGACCGGGGGTGATCCCCAAACGTGCCGTCCGAGGGCAAGTTCCAAGAAAACAAGGATTGAAACTTGGCGGCTATAGACGATGTCAGGGCCTATCTGGAAAGGTCCGAGGGCAAGTTCCAAGAAAACAAGGATTGAAACTGATAATGGCAACGGTCTTTCTCAGGGGCAAATAGCGTCCGAGGGCAAGTTCCAAGAAAACAAGGATTGAAACTAGGAGCATCGCCACATATAGGATCACTGAATTAGGAGTCCGAGGGCAAGTTCCAAGAAAACAAGGATTGAAACGCATTTCCCCAAAAGAAGTTCTATTGTCCTCATTCGGTCCGAGGGCAAGTTCCAAGAAAACAAGGATTGAAACAAAACGCTTGATAGATCATACGTCTAAGTGTCTGAGTCCGAGGGCAAGTTCCAAGAAAACAAGGATTGAAACTCCAGTATTTGTATCCATCCAAGCCTGCCGGGAAAGTCCGAGGGCAAGTTCCAAGAAAACAAGGATTGAAACAGCACCGAGAGCCACAATCTACGTTGCAATACCCTAGAAGTCCGAGGGCAAGTTCCAAGAAAACAAGGATTGAAACGAGAAATGATAAGCTAATGTCTGCAATCTTATACGTAGTCCGAGGGCAAGTTCCAAGAAAACAAGGATTGAAACTATACGTCGTTTTATTCATGTGTTTTCCACGTGATGGTCCGAGGGCAAGTTCCAAGAAAACAAGGATTGAAACATGTGCTCTACAGAGTCGATAGGGAGCCCCTTGCGTGTCCGAGGGCAAGTTCCAAGAAAACAAGGATTGAAACCCCGTCTTGATGTTGGAGGGCATCGATCCGGTCCATGGGTCCGAGGGCAAGTTCCAAGAAAACAAGGATTGAAACGTGTTGGTTTCGCGGCAGTGACATCACTTTCCAGGGTCCGAGGGCAAGTTCCAAGAAAACAAGGATTGAAACTTCAAGTAATACGTGGCCTTGGTATCGCGGGTGAGAGTCCGAGGGCAAGTTCCAAGAAAACAAGGATTGAAACCATGTCAGAAGGTTGACGGGCCGATCGGTGTCATAGAGTCCGAGGGCAAGTTCCAAGAAAACAAGGATTGAAACCTGCAATCGGTATCGTATCGGCTCAGGACCTGATGTCCGAGGGCAAGTTCCAAGAAAACAAGGATTGAAACTGACAGAGAACGGCGGCTTGAACTCAACAATCTTTGTCCGAGGGCAAGTTCCAAGAAAACAAGGATTGAAACTGGTGTTGGATAGCGCGTCAGTATCCGATTTTACCGTCCGAGGGCAAGTTCCAAGAAAACAAGGATTGAAACTTGGTCGGATCAAGCAGCGCATAGAAGAGGGCCTGAGTCCGAGGGCAAGTTCCAAGAAAACAAGGATTGAAACGATGCCTATTGTGATGAGGTCACGACCTGGGCCAAAAGTCCGAGGGCAAGTTCCAAGAAAACAAGGATTGAAACTCCAATCTTCCAAGAAGCTGAGAAAGATGATGACCAGGTCCGAGGGCAAGTTCCAAGAAAACAAGGATTGAAACTCTGCATGGTCGGGCGTGGGGCGATCCGGTATGGGGTCCGAGGGCAAGTTCCAAGAAAACAAGGATTGAAACTCCTAGATGATACTCAGATTGCTATCCCTTCCGGCGTCCGAGGGCAAGTTCCAAGAAAACAAGGATTGAAACTCATTCCGCCTGCTGGGATATCAGGAAGAAAAACGGTCCGAGGGCAAGTTCCAAGAAAACAAGGATTGAAACTTGCAGGTCCTGCAACCTGCGATTATCCTGCCCCAGTCCGAGGGCAAGTTCCAAGAAAACAAGGATTGAAACCTGCAATCGGTATCGCATCCGGCCTAACATGGCCGAGTCCGAGGGCAAGTTCCAAGAAAACAAGGATTGAAACTCAGATATTCGACCCCAATAACCTGATTAGTCTTCGTCCGAGGGCAAGTTCCAAGAAAACAAGGATTGAAACATCATCTCGTCTGCTTGACTATAACCGAATCAGAGTCCGAGGGCAAGTTCCAAGAAAACAAGGATTGAAACTGCAAGACATCCAAACCAAAACAAACAAGTTCGACGTCCGAGGGCAAGTTCCAAGAAAACAAGGATTGAAACCAAATACCTCGTAGATCGCTGGCAAGGACAAGGCAAAGTCCGAGGGCAAGTTCCAAGAAAACAAGGATTGAAACTCAGTTTGTTGATATCAGCCATGGCCTGTGATGTGGGTCCGAGGGCAAGTTCCAAGAAAACAAGGATTGAAACCCAGAGCAGCAGCATCAGAATGCTGGATAGCGGTTGGTCCGAGGGCAAGTTCCAAGAAAACAAGGATTGAAACCTGAACTTGTAGAAAGAGTTGACTTCCTCGAAACTGTCCGAGGGCAAGTTCCAAGAAAACAAGGATTGAAACTTCGCCGAGCATGGATAGCATAATAGCATGTCAATAAGTCCGAGGGCAAGTTCCAAGAAAACAAGGATTGAAACCCTATCCGAGATCCGACATTTGGCAACAGAATCATAAGTCCGAGGGCAAGTTCCAAGAAAACAAGGATTGAAACAGCACTTCAATAAGTGATGCCAACCGGGATTCCGTGTCCGAGGGCAAGTTCCAAGAAAACAAGGATTGAAACATGAGGTTGAATTCGCCAAGCAGCCCGGAGTTCTGCGTCCGAGGGCAAGTTCCAAGAAAACAAGGATTGAAACCCTGCGCACCCGACACGGAGGACGTCCAGGCTGATATTGTCCGAGGGCAAGTTCCAAGAAAACAAGGATTGAAACTTTCCAGCGAAGCCAGCGTGATGGCGGCAAGGCCAGTCCGAGGGCAAGTTCCAAGAAAACAAGGATTGAAACCCTTCCCGTGAGAATCGATTTCGCCCACAAATTCATGGTCCGAGGGCAAGTTCCAAGAAAACAAGGATTGAAACTCGGGCTCGTGGTGGCATATGTAGACTGAAGATCAAGTCCGAGGGCAAGTTCCAAGAAAACAAGGATTGAAACTTAAAGGCCGCAAAGTACATGAATCGCCCGTCAAAGTCCGAGGGCAAGTTCCAAGAAAACAAGGATTGAAACCAGAGAACTTTCTATAGATGCTTTTCAAGTTGATGTCCGAGGGCAAGTTCCAAGAAAACAAGGATTGAAACTATACTTAGATCGCGATGTAAGAAGCATGGTTAAAGTCCGAGGGCAAGTTCCAAGAAAACAAGGATTGAAACCCACAAGGCGCTCCGATACTCACTACTGAAGATGTGGTCCGAGGGCAAGTTCCAAGAAAACAAGGATTGAAACTACGTGGGTGGGGTTTTCCCGGTGCCCCAACCCTCGGTCCGAGGGCAAGTTCCAAGAAAACAAGGATTGAAACCTGTCGCGGGATCGCTTGCAGCCGCGATTCTCTCTGTCCGAGGGCAAGTTCCAAGAAAACAAGGATTGAAACCCAGATTCCGGTTTTATTGCCCATATGTTGAAATGTCCGAGGGCAAGTTCCAAGAAAACAAGGATTGAAACTTAAGCTGCCATCTGGGTTGGTGAACACGACTGAAGTCCGAGGGCAAGTTCCAAGAAAACAAGGATTGAAACTGGGCTTGCCGCCTTCCTTGTTAATCAGAAATTTGGTCCGAGGGCAAGTTCCAAGAAAACAAGGATTGAAACTCTGGACTGGAAGACCAAGTCCATCAATTCCATAGCGTCCGAGGGCAAGTTCCAAGAAAACAAGGATTGAAACCCAAAGATCTAGTCAACCTGGGGTCTCAGGTCAAGGTCCGAGGGCAAGTTCCAAGAAAACAAGGATTGGAAACGCAACCTTTTCGATCGTCTTCACCAAGCCTGCCCGGCGTTGAGGGCGCCCAAGTCCGCCCGCGAGTAACACCCGCGCGCGGTGCCCCGGCGGAGTGAATAGTAAATCAAATGCATTTGTCCGAGGCAAGATGAGGGATTCATTGCCACAATTCCGGAGCTTGTCGGCTGCTCAGCCTTTGGCGAGACGGAAGAGAGGGCTTTGCAGGAAGTCAAAATAGCCATGCCGCTTTGGCTGGAAAATCTCTTCCATCTTGTTTGATAAAAAGGAAATCATCAAATCGAGGCAAGATATTGCTATTAGTAGAGATGATGAAGCGAAAAATTCAAATTTTCGGGCCGAACGTACATGATGTAGGCTACAGACCCTGGCTCACTGATGCGGCAATCGATGCAGGTCTCAACGGTTTCTTTGCCAGCAACCGCATGGATGATAAGATTCAATCCATTTTGGTCCTGGCAGAGGGAGATGAAGATAGCGTTGCATACCTTGAGAGATTTGTGAGAGATAATACGCCAGAGCTCGCTAAGGTAGACCGCATAGATACTGAGAGCTTCACAGGGTCGGTCATGCCTCTGGACAAATACGCAGCGATAAACACCTCCTCGCAAATGAATAAAGCAATTCCTCTTCTCTTGAGCATGGACGGAAAGCTGGACAATATGAATGGAAAGTTGGACAGCGTGAATGGAAAACTGGACAGCGTGAATGGAAAGTTGGACAGCATGAATGGAACGCTGGACAGTATGAATGGAAAAATGGATGGCATGCTTGAAAAGCAAGACGAAACAATTTCAGAGATACAACATATGCATGAAGACCTGATTAACCGTAGCGACTTCCGTTTGACGAGAATCGAAAAGGATATCAAGACGATAAAAACCAAACTGAGTCTCAGATAGCTCATCGGCATCGCATCTGGTATTCGGCACAGTAGAATCTAGCTGAGTTGATCATTTGGGTTTTTTACTATCCATGACCGAAATATCGCGCATCGGTTGAAACTTATTCACACATTTACATTACATATTCCGTGCGCTCTGTTCCCTTTGGTGAACGTTCATAACCGCTGAGAGCCAGCGCTTGCGACGCTTCAACCACGGAGTTCACGAAAGCTCAGAGAGTCTATACGGATACGAATCTAATGCCTGCACCAGCTTACTTCATTTGCATCAGCGACAACAGTATCCGAGAACCTATTGAAGGCCCTCTGGCTGCTGCCCCTGTAAACGATCCATCCGACAAGGAAGTCCAGCGGCAGCAAAAAGGCTTTGCCGAAGCTCTCCAGGGCAGCATCCTGAAATCCTATCTTCTCTCCCACGGGACCCACCACCACTATGTTCAGGAGCATTTTTCCCAGAGACTGACCACGGTAGCCTTCAAGTGCCGTCCAGTAGATGAAGAGCATTGTTGCCAGTATCACCAGGCCTTCGGCACTGCCAGCACCTATCGTCGAAATGGTCATGAGGCGGGACCACAGGATTCCCATGAGAAGCACATCGATCAACCAGGCCCAGAATCTGTCTCTCCAGCTTGCCCTGCTTATGCCGTCCATTTGAAAGATCTCCTTTCTCCTTCTTCATTCTGGTATATCTGCTTCATGCTACTGGACTCTTGTGCCTCTACCGAGCCAAACCATCGCTCTTTCTCAAGAGGCGCAGCGCTCTCTTAAGCTCATCCCTGGCATTGTCCAGCACCTCTCGCCGGACCTCCATGCGCAGCATGAGCACAACGAAGACGGTGAAGGTCGTGACTAGCGCGAAGACAACCGCCATCACAGTCACCAATCCGAAGTTGCTGGTGATGTTGAAGGGAGAGGTGATCAGAGCCCCAAACCCGAACACAACCGTCATCCCCGATGCCACCAGAGCAGACCCGATGCGGTTGGCGGTGATCTTCAGAGCCTCAAAGGGGTCGCCCACATTTTTCAGCTCCTCATAGAAGCGCTCCATCATCAGAATGGCATACTCGGATCCTATTCCGAGAACCAGCGCCCCAAGAGTCGCGGTCAATGGAGTGTACTTCAATCCGCCCAGATACATGACCCCACCCATCCAGCCGATCACGACCAGCATGGGCAGCACCGGCAAGAGAGCCTTGATCAAGTCCCTGTATATTATCAGGAGCAAGATGAATATGAGCACGAGGCCCAGGAGCGACATCTCTACTCTGCCCGTGGTCAGGGCGCCTATGGTCACGGTTCTGACCATCGAGTCGCCCGTCATCTTCACAGACACACCAGGAGGCGGCGTCACCCATGTCAGGTCCTTATCAAACTCCTTGGTGAGCCGGTCAAAGCTCTCCAATCCCAGATTCGAGGCGGTCTGTCCCAGATTTACGTCTATCATGGCGGCGTTGTGGCCGCTCAGGTACTTGGCTTTGACAGAAGCGGGCAGGGAATCGATAATCCCTCGCACATCGGTCTTGTCGTTGGGTATCGTTCCGCCGTTGGCCTGCTTAATAAAAGTGACCAGGCTCGTGGTTCCATAAACCTGATTTCTGGACTTGAGAAGGTAGTTGCTGAATTCATCCATCCACTTCAAATTCTCGGGATCGGTGACATCATCCGCCTGGACTATGAACTGGATGGAATCGGTGCCTCCATAAATATTGCTCATATGCCTGAAATCGACCAGAGGAGGCAGATCCTGGGGAATATAGTTCTTTGTGTCCGTCTCCACAGGGACCAGGCTGTCCAGGTAATTTCCCATGAGAGCCAGAAGCAAAGCCACCGCCAGAACGGTCTTCCACTTGTGGATGCAGAAGTCTGCCGTCTTCTCCACATACAATCCAATGGCAGAGCCGCCATCGCCTGACGGACTACCGGACAGACTGCCGGATAGCCCATCTGCACCCGCCAGAGCTTCCGCTCTAGCGTCTGCCCTGGCGTCTGCTCTCTTCTTTCTTGAACCGCTCCTCTTCTCGCCGAGATAAAGAACCGTCACCCCAACGAACAGAGCGGACAGGTAGCACATAATGAGCCCGATGATGCAGAGAAATCCGAAGTCCCGGATCATGGGGACGCTGGAGCTGAGAAGAGCGACAAATCCGGCTATGGTTATGATCAGGGCGACCATTACCGGGATGGCCACGTGGTTGACCGTATTAATGGCAGCCTTGATGGGAGGCACGCCCTTACTGAATTCTTCGTCTATGCGGTTGTGGAACTGAATGGCATAATCTATACCGATGCCGATCAAGAGAGGAAATGCGGAAAATGAGACCATGGTCAATGGTATCTGCAGCAGTCCCATGGCGCCGAAGGTCCAGACAATGCCCAATAAGACGACGGGTATCGGCAGCAGCGGCCATTTCACATGCCTGAAGAGCAGTAGCAGTGCAAAGACCATCAAAACTCCGGCCAGGAGCATGATCTGTCCCTGGCTCTTGTTCATGGCATCCGTGATGGATTTCATGAGGGCCGAGGAGCCGGTGACGGTGATGCTGTATCCGGGAGGAAAGTCGGCCAGCGAGACTGCTTCCTTTGTCTCCTTCAAGATCTCGCTGCGCTGGTCGTCGGTGATATAGACAGGGTCCGCAATAGACATCATGGTATGCCCGCGGTCTGGCATGAGGGCCTGAACCTGGGGGCCGCCATTGGCCAGGATCTCGTCTATTCTCTCTTGCGCGGGTATACGGCGCAGACCATTGTCGCGATACTCCGTATCGGCCACGATATCGGCTATGCTTGTAACCGATAACACTCTGGGAACGTCTTTCACAAAATCCGAGAAACGAAGCATGGCCGTCAGGACCTTGGAGCTTGCCACATCATCGCCCTCGATCATCACCACTATGGATTCCGTGCCGAAATTTTCTTTGTAGAGGTGGTCGTATATTTGATAGAGCGGGGATTCTTTGCCTACCATGCTCTCGGTATTCATACCCTGCATGGTAACCGATTGGGCAAAATGGAAGGCGACGACAGTCAGAATCAGCGCTACGGCGATTATAGTCAAAGGATTCGCAGTGATCCAGGCACCGAGCCGTTCCATAAATTGCGTGCTTTTCCACCTCATGTTCGGATTTTACCGAAACATCGAAACATGCGAAAAGCACTTAAACCTTGTGGTCTATTGCACCAGCAAAGCCAATGCGTCATGCAAGAATGGCAAAGGAGAACTTCAGAGAGCGCCTGCCCAATTATGTGACTATTTCTGAAAATGGTATCCGCAAGTGTGAACCTTCCTGATGTCCTCGGGCGTGAGCGGGAAGGCTCTGCAGATGCTTGGCCTCAGCCTATAGACCCTGCAGCGCTTGCCTCTGGCATCATGAGCCGGACAGCCCTGGCAGCATCTGCCGCATCTTGAACAGTTTCCGCTCCGTTTGGCCCGCCAGGTCATCACCTGGTTTCTTCTGACATACCAAACGACCCTTCTCCTGATCCATCCATCCAACATGTAAACCATCACGTCAACTGTGCTGGTGCAACAAGATGAACTCGCCTACACCAGTGTTGCAGGTACAGCTAGCCTTGCCGCGCTTTTTGAGCCTCAGGCTAAAAAGGATGGCGGTCTCTGGTGCATTTCCATAGCACCCTATTCCGGTTGCAGAAATACCGCATATTTGTTCACTTCTTCTTGAAATTTGTGTGCAGGCAAACATGGGTTAGTAAAACCGCTTACATCTGAGACAATGAGGATGGAGTCCTTTCTAGAAATATGATCCCTTGTATTGATTTTTTAAACGCAATAACCCGCAGCTCGTCGCGGATGGGATAAAGAGCATACGTATCTAACTTAGGGATGGATCAGTCGGGAGAGGATGCTGGATATGCAAAATATCGATCTACTTACTGAAGGCAGGTCGATACATCCGGCTCACACAAAGCGCAAAATTAGTCGCAGGCAGAAATGAAAATGAGAACAAAATGGTTACAATGCCGGCAAAAGAAGGTGATTATATATTTGAACAGGCAACCATTAACGGCCCGACCGCTGACAGGAAGGGCTCATTTTCTCCAGATCTTGACAGGGAGGCGATGATGATCAGGGCGGGCTTCCTTGACGATGAAGAGCCGATAAAGCTCAGAACGCTGAAATCTATGGCTTGAGGCCAATACGATTAAAAATAATAGCCAAATTAAAAATAGATCGAAATTGCTGCTACAAAGACCTTTATCTTTTCGAAGCCCGGGTTAAGGATCTAGCCAAGAGTGCAAGGACTCCCTTATTCCATCCTTGCGTTTCATATTTGAGGGACCATCTCCACAAGAGATCGGTCACTGGCAATTCATAAGAAAGAGGTTTGACTTATGGGAAGGATCTATGAAGATCTAACCAAGACCGTTGGCAATACGCCTCTGGTTAAATTGAATAGGGTAACGTTGGGTTTGGATGCCACGGTGCTTG